>ERZ857882.4-NODE-4-length-227163-cov-22.198218_pt1 | contig 227163 bp, 191 predicted proteins | sample MGYA00519697_ERZ857882 | MGnify/ENA primary metagenome ERZ857882 (study PRJEB31778, sample SAMEA3449373) | human gut metagenome | biome: human gut; feature: human-associated habitat; material: faeces | place: United Kingdom | collected 2010/2012 ...
CGTCCAGGGAAAGGAAATAGGTACCGCGTTTCATGATCTTGAGGTACCCGGTCCACTCATGGCGAGTGTCGCCGGAAGCGGAACGTGGGGAGATGAGAACGGGGGCGGTGACGCCGTTGACGTAGAAATCGGCCTGTGGGAGGCCGTTGGCGAACATGGGAACGAAGGGATAGCGGGGATCCGGAGTGTTGTCGGTATTGTTCATTGTCTTTTAAATCAAAGTTGTTCAAATGATTTATAGACACGGTAGAACTACCGGTCGCCCAAATGAAAGACGCCTGATACGTTATTCCGGAAGAAAGAATTTTATTTCTGCACAGTGTGATACCATACATCTCTAAAAGAAATCAGGTAGAAGAATCTCTTGGATTCTCCTACCTGAATCTTTGATTTAATAAATAGTATTTTAACTAATATATTAGTAATTAAATATTAATAACGATTTTACATTTTTTCTATTGCGGCAGGGTCTCTTTATTCCCGAACATACTCTTTGGACGGAAGCTGGCCGTTGAGGCGTTTCTCCCTACCATCCGCCGCCCAGGGCGCGGGCAAGCTGGACAATAGCTTTGCGGATATTCTGGCGCATGGTGACCAGGGATTCCTCCGAACTGAGCCAGGAGTTTTGCGCGGTAATCACGTTGAGGAACTCTGTTTCACCGCCCTGGTAGGATTCCATGGAAATCCTGAACGCTTCCTTGTTGGCTTCGTTTTCCTTTTGCAGGTATGGCATCTGGGAGGTGTAATTGCCGTAGTCGATGAGGGCTTCCTCAACCTCGGAGACAGCGGTAATCAATGTCTTGCGGTAGGTTTCCGCCGCCTGTTCCGCCGCCGCCTGCTGGGCGCGTACGTTGGCGCGCAGGGCGCCCCCCTGGAACAGGGGCTGTACCAGGTTGCCTCCCAGAGACCACGCATTGTTGTTTTCCCGGAAGAGCTGGGCGAAGTCGTTGCCGCGGCCGGATACGGAACCCGTCAGGCTGAAGCGCGGGTATAAGTCTGCCACGGCGACGCCTACGTTGGCCACGGCTGTGTGCAGATCCGCTTCCGCGGCAATGACGTCCGGCCTGCGGCGCAACAGTTCCGAAGGCAGTCCTACCGGAACTACGGGCGTTTTCTCAAAGACGGCTGCTTTCGGCATGGTCAGTTCCATGCGTGAGTTGTAAGTGCCGAGCAGGACGGAAAGCTGGTTTTTTGCAGAGGCCACCTGGGCAATCAGGGCGGGGATGTGGCTTTCCGTGGCAGCGACGCTTGAAGTTGCCTGTTCCACGTCCAGCCGGGGAGCAAATCCGGCAGTGTGGCGTTTTTCCGCAATGGTGAGGGTGCCGCGCTGGATTTCCAGTTGTTCCCGGGCGATGCGGAGTTGTTCGCAGGCGGTGATCCAGTTGAAGTAGGCCGTAGCCACGTCTGCCAGCAGGGAGGTGCGGACAGCGCAGGCGGAAGCTTCCGTGGACATCAGGGAGGCGCGGTACGCCTCAATGGAACGCCGGTTGCCACCGAAGAGGTCCAGTTCCCAGGAGGTGGACGCTCCCAGGGTAAAATCCTGAGAGGTGGAGCTGCGGAAGCCCCGGTCCGGGGACAGACTCCAGCCGGCGCTGGCGTCTGCGGAGGGCAGAAGGGAGGCTTGCGAGATGCGGAGCCTTTCCCTGGCTTCCCGGATGCGGAGCAGGGCCACCTTCATGTCCGGATTGTTGTTGAGGGATGTGGAGACGAGGCGGTTGAGCTGGGGATCGCCGAAAATACGCCACCAGGAACGCAGGTCTTGGTCCGTGCTGTGGGGAGGCTTGGCCGCTGCCCAGGAGGCCGGCAGGTCGTTGGCCGGGCGCTGGAAGTCCGGCCCCACCATGCAGGAAGCCAGGCAGCATGCGGTCAGGAGTGGGATGTATTTGAACATGGGTGACATGAAAAAGGGAAGGGGTGAATGGTTATTCGTGGCGAAGGGCGTCGATGGGGTCCATTTTGGAGGCTTTCCAGGACGGATACCAGCCGAAGACCAGCCCGATGAGTACGGAAACGCCTACCGCCAGGACCATGGCTTCCGGGGAGGAGGCCGTAGCCCAGTTCATGGTCCGGCTGACGACGGTGGAGATGGCCTTGCCGAGCAGGATGCCCAGGGCGCCCCCGACCACGCAGAGCAGGACGGCTTCCAGCAGGAACTGGCGCATGATGTCCTGAGGCCGGGCGCCCACGGCCATGCGCAGGCCGATTTCCTTGGTGCGTTCCGTGACGGAGACCAGCATGATGTTCATGATGCCCACGCCGCCCACCACCAGGGAGATCATGGCCACGATCATCAGCAGGTTGGTCATTACTTCCGTGGTGCTGCTCATGGCGCGGGACATTTCAGCCATGTCCCACACGCGGAAATCATCCAGCTGGCCGTCCTTCAGGCTATGCTTGGCGCGGATGACCTCCGTGATCTGGTCGATGGCTTCGGAAGAACGTTCCGGGTCCGCAATCTGGGCCATGATGAAGTCAATGTTGTTGAAGCGGCGCGGATGCGGGGCATCCGTGTACGGCTGATCCGTCGTCTCTGTATAGTAATCTACGGAAGAAGAGGTATACTTGTCTGCCCGGTTGAACGTAGTGGTGGATTTGCTGGAAGATGCCGAGGTGGAGCCGCCCCCTAGGCCCTGCAGGCGGTAGCGAATGCTCGTCCAGGGCAGGATGATGGAGTCGTCCTGGTCGCGGCCCATCATGTTGGCTCCTTTTTTCTTCAGGATACCGATCACCTTGAACATGACGTTCTTGATGCGGATATCCTTGCCCAGGGGGTCTTCATCCCCGAATAGTTCCTTGGCAACCGTTTGGCCGATGACGCAGACGCGCCTGGCCTGCTCCACATCTTCATCGGAAAAGGGCTGGCCGCGCTCCATGTCGTACCAGCTTTTGATTTTCAGGTATTCCACGGAACCGCCTTCCACGGTTTCCGGGCTCCAGTTCTTGTTGCCATAAATCACTTGGCCGCTGGCGCGCACCACGGGAGTGGCGCGGAGCACCATGGGGCAGTCCTTCATGATGGCCTCGCAGTCCGCATTGGTCAGTGAGGCTCTGCCGCCGGCGCCAGTGTTGACTCCGCTCTTGGAGATGGCTCCGGGGCGGATGTTCAGCGTGTCCGCCCCCATGGAGGCGATGGTGCTCTTGATCTGGAGCGTGGACCCCTGGCCGATTTCCACCATGGCGATCACCGCGGCAATGCCGATGATGATGCCCAGAATGGTGAGCGCGGCGCGCATGGGATTGCGCACCAGGGCCTTGATGCAGGTCTTAAGGAGGGGAAGGAATTTCATACGTCTTCTTTACTCAGCTTGTCGGAAATCCCTTCGCAGATCAGTCCGTCTTCCATATTAATGGCCCGGTCCGTAAAAGCGGCTATTTTGGGGTCGTGCGTGACCAGGATGACCGTGATGCCCTGCTGGCGGTTGAGATCCTTGAACATGTGCAGCACTTCCTTGGAGGTGGTGGAATCCAGGTTGCCCGTCGGTTCGTCCGCCAACAGAATGCCGGGGTTGTTGATGAGGGAGCGGGCGATGGCTACGCGCTGCTGCTGGCCGCCGGAAAGCTGGGCCGGGGTATGGTCCATGCGGTCGGACAGGCCCACCAGGTTCAGCAGTTCCGTGGCGCGCACCCGCATGGCTTTCATGCTCAGCGCAGGGTGGGCGTAAACGGCGGGCATCATGACGTTTTCCAGGGCCGTGGTGCGGGAGAGCAGGTTGAAATTCTGGAAGACGAAGCCGATGCGCTTGTTCCGTAATATGGCCCGTTCCGCCGGGTTGAATTTGGCTACGTCTTCCCCGGCTATGTAATAGTGGCCGGAAGTGGGACGGTCCAGACAGCCCAGAATATTCATCAGCGTGGACTTGCCGGAACCGGATGCCCCGGTCAGGGAGACGAATTCCCCTTCCTTGATGTCCAGAGTGATGCCTTTGAGCACCGGGAGGTCTATTTCTCCAAGATGGTACACCTTGGTTATGTCACGTAAGCGGATCACGTTATTGAATGCTTGAAGCGGTAAAAGAATTGTTAGGCGAGAATGGCGGCAGTTCCGGATCAGGGACGCGGAGGCGGGCCGCCCTTGCTTCCCCCGGGAGCCTGGCTGGTGTTGCCCGTGCTCGGCTTGCGGCGCGGCGGCATTTTGGGCGCGAAGGGATTTTCCCCGCCCGCAGAGGCGGACGGTCCGTCGCCGGAATTGCTGGAACGGTTTAAAACCTGGGCCGTAGAAACGATTTCCATACCCTCCCGGAGCGTTTCCCCCTTGACCGGGGTGAGCATGCCGTTGCTTTCCCCCTTGGTGACCAGGTGGGGGTAAAGGACATTATCCCTCAGTTCCCAGATGACGGCTTTTTTCTCCTCTCCCTTCTGGACGGGAGCGGCCAGTTCCGGCAGCATCTCTTCAAAAGCGGCTTTCTGTTCGGCGGTAAGCAGTTCCGGATCCGGACGGAAGCGGAGGGCCGCATTGGAAGCCAGCAGGGAATTCTTGATGTCCTGGACAATGAATTGCACATTGGCCGTCAGATAGGGAATGAGAAGCTTGTCCGGGTTGGGAACGTCAATGTCCACGATGTAAGTAACCACGTTGGACGTCATCGTGGCGTCCAGCCGGATCTTGTCCACCGTCCCCTTGAACTTCCTGCCGGAATGGGCGTCCACGGTGAATATCACGTCCTGGCCTTTCTTGATGCTTCCGATGTCCGCTTCATTCACGGCGGCCCATATTTTCAATTTGGAAAGGTCCGTGGCGATGTAGAACAGGCTGGAGGCGCTCATGCTGGAAACTACCGTCTGGCCGATGTTGACCAGGCGTTTGATCACCACCCCGTCCACGGGAGATGAAATAGTGGTGTATTCCATGTTCCGCATTTCCTTTTTCAGGGCGGCTTCCGCCTGCTTGAGGGAGGCTTCCGCTTCCAGCAGGGAGGCTTCCGCCACGGCCACATTGGCGCGGGCGGTCTCTTCATCTGCAATATACTGGTCGTAGCTGGACTTGGACAAGGCGTCCCCCGGTCCCAGCTTTTCCGCACGTTCCCGGTCCAGCTTGGCTTGGTGGTGCTTGGCTTTGGCCTGCTGGATGTCCGCCCTGGCCCGGGCTATTCCGGCCTGGGCCTGGGCCTTGGAGGCTTCCGCCTTCTGCACGTCCAGCTGCACAGGCAGCTTGTCGATTTCCGCCAGCATCTGGCCTGCCTTGACCGGGCTGGAATAATCCACCACCTTGCCGTTCAGATCCTTGCCGAACTCCATGATGATGCCGCTTACCTGGGCGCCCACGTCCACCAGTTCGTCCGGTTCCGTGACGCCCGTGGCATCAATGGTAATCATCATATCTCCCCTGGTGAGGGGCTCTGTCTGATAATCCACCTGGAGCGGTTCGTTCCCCTTCCATTGCTCCCAGGCGAACCAGGCGCCTCCAAGAACGGCAATGACGATGATGATTTTGATGAATCCCTTCACGACTATAATATACTTCGCAATAATGAAAAAGTTGCACACATGTTAAAACTTTTTCGTAACGGAGGGTATCCTCTCATGATTTCAGGACGGGTCAAGGATACTCTTCCGAATGTGAACAGTTATGGTATATTAACTAATAATATTACATTGTTGTAATGCGGGGCCTGTTTCTTACAAAAATGAAAATCAATGGAAAGGTGGAATTTCTGGATTGGAATACTACCCATTATTAATAATAAAAATGTTATGGCATTTCCTGAAATTTGGCACGTTTTTTGCTAAACCAATGATGAGAGATCGCTTGATCCGGAAATAACAATCCATCCGTATGTACAAGAATGATTTAATTGATTTGTTGTCCGCACTGCTTCATTTTTTCAATCGTCCTGGCCGTATCCGTACGGCGGAGGAACGGGAGCGTCGTGCGGCGGAATATCTGAAATCCATGATTCTCCATGCCCGCATGCGCTCATTCTGAAGTGAACGGAAAGCCGCTTCCGCCCACAATCTGCATGGGGAGGGGGGATTCACCATTTCAACTTGTCAGGAGCCGTGAGGAACAACGGAGAAGCTGCTCCAGGACAAAGGCTGCTTGAGCCGCCCTGTGCCGGAGGCATCAGTTGTGCCAGGGGTCTTCCTGCCGCATCCCTTGCAATGATGGCATATTCATTCCACTAATTCATTAATATAACTGGCTCATGGGAAAGATGAGCGTGCGGCATTCGGCCGTTCCCGTTTCAGGGAGATATTCCCGGTTGCCATGTATTATATATGGCATGGGGTTTTTCACATGGGCCGCAGTGAAAATTTTAGTTGGTTGCCGTGAACTGTGAAAAATAAATACTGGTTTAGAAATTCAGATGAGTACTTGCACCTCAGCGTATGAATATGCCTGATATTTCGTTAGATATTTTCCTTCGGATTGCTTTGATGCGCATCACTTCTCTGGCTGTTGAAATTCGTAGGAACCATCCTCTTGGCGGACAAAGCTCTCTTCTCCCCATTTCTCCCACTCCAGCACGATTTTTTCCGGGGAAATGGAAAGAATCTTCGCCGCATCATTATTGCTTACCCTGTTGCCGCATGTTCCAAAAACCCGGAAGGCGTCACTCCATTGCGGATGCCGGAGACCGAGAACATATTCAAAAGAATCAACATCATGGGAAACGTTCGTGTTGGCTTTCTGGAATGCTCCGTCCAGCATGTATCCCCGCGTGACGGAAGCATTGGCCTTCTGCACGATGATATGGTGGGTGATCTTCTTCTTGGCGATAAAAGGCGCGATGTTGCTATACCCGTTTTCAAGCATCAGCTTGTGGATGAAATTATCCTCGCTGAAGCCGATATTTCCATGTCCGGGTATGTGATCCCACCGTTGCACGATTGGATGAATCATTTCAGGATGTTCTTCACAGGCCATAAGGCGTTCCATCACGGAACGGGTAAGTACCATGGATGCTCCGAAAACATAGTAAAATTCCTTTTGGAGTGAGGAAATTCCGCCGTATTTGTAATGCACCCAGCTCCAATCCTTGAAACAACTGCAATGGTGTTGGGGTATTTCCGAATGAAACTCATTAATGGTAAGAAGATAATCCCGTCCGTAAAAATCGTCGTCATCTATCTTAAGGAATAATTCATAATTCGTTGTGTCCAGTCCGCGTATGGTGTCTGCCAAATTGGAAAGCTGGTTCTTGTTGGGAAACCATCTCAGAGTAAGACGTCCCTCGTCGATGAATTCCTGGAATTGGGGAATAAGAATGGACTGGAAGATAAAGCTGGACATTCCTTTAACGGCGACGAACAGATGGAAATTCCGGTACGACTGATGCATCATGCAGTAAATCTGCCTTTGCAAATCTTCAAACCGCTTGTAGGAAGACAGGCAAAGTGCCATTTTTCTTTCCCTGTAGCTGTACAGGGTTGATTTGTCAAAAAGGCGGGTTCTTGGTTTTTGGTAAAAGCAATTGTACTTCGTCACCATGATACTCAGCTCACCGTTTCCATTGGCCGCCTCCAGGGCTGTATCTGGGGGGAGGCGGCAGGTAGAAAAAATCCGGGCGACTTTTTCCCTTTTTGAAGCGGGAATGACCAGGGCATGCGTTCCACATACGTAGGCGGAACCGGCAGTATGACCGGAGGTGGCGTAAGGTTCGAACTCAATTCTTTCCCACGGGCAGGGAGGCTTGGGCGCTTCCTGGCTGAACTCGTGAAAAAGCCGGAAGACATCAACTTCCGGATGGCTTTTGACCATCTCCTCAAGAACAGGCTGCAACCTTTCCTCCGGAATGGCGGGGGTGGTATTACTTTCTCCAAAGATAATGAGATCGTCTTCCCTGAATTGAGGATCCAGAATCATGTTGGCAAACGAGATACGCAGCACACGTACATAGGGTTTGTCGCAAGCCTCCGGATGCATCCCGAGAAATTCCGTAAACTCCTCGCAACGCGTATCCAGCAGTTTTTCCACTTTCTGGGAAACAGGATAGCTGGCAGCCTGATATCCCAATTCATTCAACTCAGCGCTTCCTTCAAGAATTTCTCCCGGCGCTTGGAGCAGCACGCATTTCATACTCGGATGACCGTTTATTAGGAATTAAAAGGCTTCATTGCTTCCACGCAGGATGTTTCCAGATCCTTGAATGCATGTCCCTGTTGGGTTGCATGCTTTTCCACGCCCTGCAGATGGGGATGGGAAGACTCTCCCAGGGAGCAGATGGAAATCTCATATCCCAGGGATTCGAGAATGGCAGCCAATGTTTCCGCTGTCCATAGGGCCTTGTGATGATGGTTTTCAATAATGTTGCGAAGGGCGCTTCCCGGGGAACCGTCCCCCCAATGATTTTCCTCTAAAAATCGGATATATTCGGGAGTGGATCGTTTGGCGATGCGGAGCAAATCCGGGAAAGAGAGCCGCAGTACTCCTCCCGGTTTGAGTGTGCGCCATGCTTCCTTGAAAAAGCCATATGCTTCCGCTGGCAAAACATGTTCAATCATGTGTTCCAGGAAATAGGCGTCCACACACCCATCTTCCCAGGGCAGGGGACGCGTAATGTCATATTTGGAAAGATCCAGGTTGATCCAGCCGGGGAGTATGTTGGTACCGCAGCCCATCTGGATGAGAAACAGCCCGGAAGAAGATTCGTCCACATTTCCGGTCACCTGTTCCGGATATAAAACAGCCGGCAAATCAGGCTGCCCCGGCTTTCTTGACAGAGATAGAGATGACCCCGAATAATTCTCTCCATCACGAACCAGGATTTCTTCCGGCCAGTGGAACCATTTCAGAATTAACTTTTTTGAACCATAGGCAATGTATTGCCCTGAACAACCTGTTTTTTCCCGCCGGAAAGTGCCATCCCGGTAAAAGAGCAGGGAATCCGTCCAGTGGGCATGCCTGCCTTCATACACCGTAATGGGGAAGAAATCCTGGAAATCTTCCGTTCCTTGAAAATGCTCGGGAGGGCACCAGTGTGCGGTAACCACATCGTTGTCCTTCATGGGATACGGAATGGAATTCATGTTCAGGCGGTTGCTGGCAAGTGTCCTTGCCCCCAGTCGCAGGGCCAGTTCTCCAAAAATAAGATTTTCCGCTCCGGTAGATGGAATATCGGAGTAGGCGACTATTTTTTCCACCATGCTTCTGGAAAGAAAATATCCCGCTCTTCCGCTGGGCGCCCCTTTTGCCTTCAACGACGAATCGCCGATCAGATCGTATCGGTCATCCACCAGGGCCGCCAGACGGTCCAGCGCCACATAGGTATCGTCATCACACTTGAACAACCAGTCAAAATCGTAACACTCAAGGGCGTACCGGAAGAAAGCCAGGACTTTTTCCGGCAAATGATCGTAATCGTCATTCACCCAAAGAGCGATGACGTCCTCCTCTTTTTCCGGCGTTTCCCTTCTTCCGAGAAAGAACCGGCATTCGATTCCGGGAACACTCTGTGCCATCCATGTTTTTCTGACGGTCTCCCTTTTTTTCTCCGTATTAGCGCAAGTACAGATGCCCACGAGAATGGACACCTTTTTTTTGCTTCTGGGTGAGGTGGGAACGGCGGCCCGTGGCATATGCAAATCCAGCAATTGCCCCACAATGCTTTCCTTGTTGACGTTTTCCAACGTATCAGGCTCGCGCCGGAGCATCTCTCCCCATAAATGAATAGCCCAGGAATTCCGCAGGGCGGGGCTGTCGAGTTTGACGGCTCCGTTGTAACAATTCCTCCAGACCGTGTAATGCAGCGGATAAATGCTTAAACTTGAATCGGCCATGCCGAGCAGTTGGAAATAGGCAAGGGTCCGGGTAAAGCCTTCCGGTCCCGCATTCCCCCACATGGCGTGTTTACGGCGAAGGACCGGATCGGGGAAATCAATTTTGAATTGACGTTTGGCTTCCAGCTCGCCGGGAGTATCCCAGGGCATGGGAGCAGTAGGATCTTCCGAGACCTCTCTGAGGCATTCCATGACGGGATGGTGGGGAGGAAAGCCGATCACTCCCACTGCAATCAGACCGGATTCCTGTTCCGCAAACCATGGAAGCTGTTTCGGCAGGTTCGGGGAAAGGCAGGCGACGTCGAGATCTGTCCAAAACCCTCCCTTTCTCTCAAGCCATGTATTGCGGAACCAGTCTGCAAAAGGGGCAAGACTCCCGTTGTCATGCCGGAAAACCAATTCTTCGGGAATAACCTCGGAGGCATCCTGAACAATGGCCTCTTCGGGAATGTTTTCATAATTTCGGTAGGTGAACAGCCGGAACGGAATGCCGTGGCTCAGATAGGAACGGATGCATAATTCTGCCAGGGGGGGCAGCGTTTCCCCGATCCAGAGACCGGCGACTTCTCGTTTTTGCGGACAGGTGGAGGTGGAATGCATGATTGGAAAAAATATAACTGGTTATTCAGGGAGCCTTTGATTTGGTCAGAGATGGCGTTCCGGGCGGGATCCATTGCTGAATTCCCGCTTAACCCTCTTTGAATGGATATCTTCATCTTTCTCCATCCCTGCCATGATGCATGATTGATGCACTGCCGCCTGCCTTTGGTTCCCCATGCCGGGTAGACAAAGCTCCGTGTTTGCATGCAATCCTGTGGGAAGGGAGCCGGATGATTGTGGGCCGTTTCAATTCAATTGAGAGAGTTTCAGACGTTTCATCTTTGAGATAATCAATGGCCTAGAAATAGCCTCTCTTAAAACGGGAACAATGAAATACCTGTAAAGGAACAATGTGCCACCGGGAAACAGGCAGGCGGCAATGAAGATGGCAATCGGGAGAAGAATAGGATTTGAGAAGAGAAATGTTTAAAAGGTGTTCATGTTCTGGAAAGGATGCTCCTTTTGAAAATGGCATCAAAAAGAAAAATATTGTCCTCAGGTAGATCGGAAGGTGTAAAAGAGAAATTTATTTTTTGATTATTCAAAGGAAAACTCCTGGGACTGGAATTGGTTTTTAATTCCATCAATTTTACGCCAAATACAAGCAATAACAGGTACATATGCTTCAAATGGAAATTGTAGAAAATTCTTATTTATATAAGAAATTTTATTTTTTTATTTTATCGGATTAGTTGCTGATTCCAGACTTACCTGTACTGGTGAGTCATCTTTTATATTCTTGATATTCGTATGAAAAATTAATTCCTCACAGGAAATTTACGGGGAATTTCCGAATAAGGAAATAAACATGGCTATCTGATCAGTGCCTGGCTCTGGACGAAAAACGACTGTCCCATTTTCGGGGAATGAAACATCCTTCTCTTGTGCCCTTTTCTCTGTGAAAGCGGATCCAGACGTTCAATGGCGAGGAAGCGAATGAATGCGCACTTGGAAAGCATTTACAACATGCTTCCGTAATGGGCCGGATACGGGATGGAATTCTTTAAACGCCTCTTATCCGGCCGTCTTGCGCCATTTTTTAAAGACACCGCTGCACCGTCTCCGGCAATGAGCCACGTTCCCGTGTCTCAATAGAGCGGGGACTTCCGTCGCTGTTTTGACTTTTCCATATAGGACATAGTCAGCCCTGCGCCGGGGCTGCCCCCATTATGCTGTAATATCGGTTCGGGCCACTTTGCCGGGTGATGACGAGTGCAGCAGCCAATTCCCTGTATACTCCATGCTGGTTGATTATCCAAGACGTTTTTGGTTCCTTTTTCAGACATGGGCCGGATGAATGAACCTGAACAAGGTACAGGAAAAGCCGGGCCACCGGAGAAAAAAGCTTGAAAGTGGTGCCCCGTGCCGGAGTGTCAGCGGGCGTTCCGGTCAAGCCATTCCTGCAGAATAGGGAGATCCGCCGGCGCCCAGGGCAGGGAAGGAAGGGAGAGGCTGGAAAAGAACCCCAGGCTTTCATGTTCCAGAGGAATGGGCAGGCGGCCTTCCTCCGGTTCGCACAGAAATGGGATAAGGCGTATGGTCCGGTCTTTCTCCCGGTGCAGGACGGGAGTCATCGGACGCACCGGGTGGATGATGCAGCCGAGCTCTTCCCGTATTTCCCTCACGATGGCATCGCGCGCATCTTCTCCCGCTTCCAATTTTCCGCCGGGAAATTCGTACAGCAGCCCGTTTGATTGCCCGCGCGCCTTTCTTGCGGCCAGGAGCAGGGTTCCGTGCGCGGAGCGCAGCGTGATCAGGGCGCAGCAAACGTTCAGACAGGTCATGGTATCTTGAAATCAAGCGTGTGAAGGTTCATGGTGCGGGAATCCGTATCCAGGATGCCGAACCCGAGTCGGCCGGTCCTGCCCTGCAATTCTCCGGGATTGGCGATCAGGCAGTTTCCGGCCATCTCCTGCAAGGCCTGGTGGGTGTGGCCATACAGGGCGGCGTCCACATGGCCCTTGCGTACTTCCTGCCATGCGTACTTGGGGTAATGGGAAAGGGAAAGATTCATGCCATACCGGGTGATAACGGCATGTCCGGGATGGAGCCGCGCCGCCGGAGATGCGGCCGCCATCTGGTCCATGACCGGCAGCTCGTAATCGTTGTTGCCCGGTACGGCGTCCAGCGGAAGCCCTTGCGTCAGCTCAAGCAGGAGCCGGAAGCTCTCCGGAGTAGTGCAGTCCCCTAGGAAAATGAAATGGCCGCAGCCCTGCCGATGCATCTGGCGCATGGCCGGCTCCAGATGGTCCGTACGGTCGTGTATGTCGGAGAATATTCCTATCTTCATGATACTTGGGAGCCCATGGCGTGGATGGGCCACGCGAGCAACTCATCCGCCAGGGGGGGCAGGGGGGGCTTTTCCCCTTTCTTGTGCAGCAGGCAGGTGAAGCCTCCGGCTCCGGCGCCGTGGAAAGGCATGAGGCGGTAGCAGGCTTCCTCCGTCAAGCCGGAATGGAAAGGCTCCAATTCCGGCACGGAAACGGTCTCCAGTTCCGGATGCCTTTTCAGCAGGTACAGCACGTTGCGTTCATTTTCCTCCGGGGCGTAGGTGCAGGTGGTATACAGCAGAAAGCCTCCAGGAGCCAGGCATTGCAGGGCGGCCAGCAGGATGCCCCTCTGGCGTTTGGCATTCCCTCCGGTGGCGGCTGGGTGGAAACATCCGGGATTGGGGATGCCCTTGGCAAGCAGGGACTGTCCGCTGCATGGGGCGTCCGCAAGGATAAGGTCAAAGCAGCCCGGAGCCTGTTCCGCCCACTGGTCCGGGCGCAGGCGCTGCGTGTACAGGTTCAGGAATCCGCAGCGCAGCAGGTTGTGCCGCAGGATGCCCAGCCGGCGGGGGTGTACCTCGTTGGCGATGTGTTCGCCCGGAGCAACTCTTGCCTGTGCCAGAATGCTTTTCCCGCCCGGGGAGGCGCACATGTCCAGGCAGCGCTCCGGACGGAAGGGCAGATGCTCCAGGGGAGCGGTTTCCCAGACGGAGGAAAGGTCCAGCGGGTAATAAAAACCGTGCCCGTAATCCGGCAGGGAACCGGGTTTGGCCTCCGTTTCCCCCTCCGGCGGAACAACGACGCGGGGATGGCTCCAGGGCCGGGAAACTGCATCGGCTGGAACGGGCGGCACGTAACCTTCCGGAGCCCTGGGGGTGATGACCAGGGCACTGCGGGAGCGGTTCCCCGCCTGCATGGCCTCCAGAAAATCCTTTTCCTGGTCCGGGGAAAGTCCCAGCTTGCCGGCAAGTTTGAGTATCTGTGAGGACACGTGATCAGACCCGGAATGTTTCGCCGAAGTGGGTATTGAGAGCCAGATGGGCGGACCCCAGAATGCCGGCTTCCGTGCCGAACTGGGCGGGAAGGATCGTCAGGCTCTCCGCCAGCGGGGCGGCAAGCTGCGTTCTCATGATCTCCTGGAGCGGCTCGAACAGCAGTGTTTTGGCCTTGGCTACCCCTCCGCCGATGATAATCGCCTCCGGATTTAGGAGATAACAGCAATTCATCAGGGCACAGGAAAGTTTCACGGCCAGATCCCTCCATACCTGGGCGGCCACTTCGTCCCCGGCCAGTGCCGCTCGCTCCAGGGCAATAGGGTTGCAATCCACAATGGCCTTGTCAATGCCGTGGCTGGCATACAGGGTTCTGGCATCCGCCGCAATCTCCCGGTTTCCTACGTAATCTTCCAGGGAGCCGCGGTTGCCGTAATGTCCCAGCCTGCCGCGGTAGTCAATGCTGGTCTGTCCCAGTTCCCCGGCTGAACAGGTGGCTCCGCGCAGCAGGTCGCCGTTCACGATCAGTCCGCTTCCAACCCCGGTCCCCAGCGTCAGGCAGACGAGGTGCCGCTTCCCTCTTCCCGCGCCCAGCTTCCATTCCGCATACGCCATGCAGTTAGCGTCGTTCTCCACATACACCGGCAGTCCGCAGGCCGCCTGGAGCATCTCCCTGACCGGAACATTGTTCCAGCCGGGAACGTTGGTAAGCGTATAAACGGTGCCTTGGTAGAAATTGACGAATCCGGGCATCCCCATGCCGATGGCCTGCACTTCCGGGTGATTCAGGCGCAGCATGTTCACAAACTGGGCTATGGCTTCAATCAGCTGGTCGGGGTTGCCGTACTCCTGGGTGGCGATGGAAGGCGCATGGGCGATCACTTCCGTCCCCCGGACGACGCCCAGCTTGATGGAGGTGCCTCCGAAGTCAATGCCGATGGAGGGAATGGTTGAAGCTGTCATATAATAGAAATATAGAAATTGAGAGGCGCGATGGAAAGTTTAAAACAAGTACTCGCCCGTTAAAAAGCGGAAGAATTCCACCTCCCCGGCAGGGAAAAAGGATGACTTGCTTCATGGCTGAATTTTCTTGAATGAACATTTGCGGGCATGTAGTGTCTCATAGTCTAGTCAGTTGGGCGGTGCAGCCCTCTGTTCGTCAAACATCGTCAACCTCAGCCCATAGATACACTTCATATGCCTACTCCCAAGAAAACCGATAGCAAGACTGCCTCCAAGGAAGCTGCGGCTCCCAAGAAAAAGTGCTGCAGGAAGAAAAAGGACGCCGAACCGGAAAAGAGCGCCAAGACCGCCACTCCCGCTCCCGCTGTGGCATCCCCTCCTAAAAAGGCTGTGAAAAAGGCTCCCGTCAAAAAGGCGGACCCCGCTCCGGCTCCTGCACGGAATGAACTTACGGACGAACAGACGGAAGCCATTGCTGCCGCCAAGGCGGAGCTGGCGGCCAACCCCGAGTGGGAACATTTTGTCAAAATGCAGCGTCAGCATCTGCTGGACCTGCGCGACAAGTCGCTGGACAGCATGAACGGCGTGGCGCGGGACACCCTCCGCAACCATCCGGAAGGCAGTGAAGCCTCCGGATCCGGCGAGCACCAGGCCGACGCCGGAAGCGACGCCTATGACCGCGACTTCGCTCTCAGCCTTCTTTCCAAGGAGCAGGACGGGCTGTATGAAATTGAGCAGGCCTTGGCCCGCATTGACAACGGCACATACGGCATTTGTGAAATGTCATACAAGGTCATCCCCATTCCCCGTCTGGAAGCCATTCCGTTCGCCCGGCTTACCGTGGAATGCCAGGCGCAGTGGGAAAAGGAAAAAGGGCAGAACGCCCGGTTCCGCCCCAGGGTGGCCCTCGGCTTTGCGGGAGGACAAAATGATGTAGATTTATCTGTTTCTCTTGACGATGATGAAGAATAGTGTATAAATCCTCCCCCGTAACACATTTTCATCATGCCTAGAGACATCATCATCCTCGAATGCACAGAGGCCAAAGCCGAAGGAAAGCCCACGTCCCGCTACGTCACCACGCGTAACAAGAAGAGCCTGCGTACTCCCGGCCGTCTGGAAAAGGTTAAATACAACCCTTTCCTGAAGCGCCGCACGCTTCATCGTGAAATGCGCTAACCTGCCGGCTTAGTTATCTATCTCTTATTATTATGTCCACTGAACCCAAGACTGTAGAACGTCGTATTCGTTTCCGCACGTGCAATCGCCAGATGCCGCGCCGCCGTCTCGACATCCCGATGGACCAGGTCAATCTGCTCAACCCTGATTTCCTGTCCAAGTTCACCTCTGAAACCGGCAAAATCCTTCCCCGCCGCGTGACCGGGCTGTCCGCCAAAATGCACCGCAAGATCACCCGTGAAATCAAGCGGGCCCGCGCGATCAACCTTCTGCCGTAACAAGCCCAGGGGAAACCTCTTTCGGTAAGAAATTGTCTTTACAGGCGGGAGTTTGTCCAGTACCGGGCAAACTCCCGTTTCATTTCCAGCCACCATCCCTTTCCGTATGCAGGAACTGAAAGATACCCAGTCGGAGGCGGACACCCGCAACATCTCCATTGACCGCGTAGGCGTCAAGGGCTTGCGCTTCCCCATCCAGATACAGGACAAGCTCAACCGGATTCAATCCACCATGGCGACGGTCTCCCTGGCCGTGGACCTGCCGGAAGAATTCAAGGGAACGCACATGAGCCGTTTTGTGGAAGCCCTGCACCAGCATGGTCCCCTCCTGGACGTGCATACCGCGCTCTCCATCCCCCGTGAACTGCTCGGGCGGCTTTCCGCCAGCCGTTCCCATGTGGAAATGGAATTCCCCTTCTTCCGGGCCAAGGCGGCTCCCGTCACGGGAAGGGAAGGCCTGATGGACTATGTAGTCCGTTTTGAAATGGAAGCGGAGGCGGGCGACAGGCTGGCGGACTTCAAGCTCACCGTCGTGGTGCCCGTAACGACCCTCTGCCCCTGTTCCAAGGCCATGAGCAGCTACGGCGCCCACAACCAGCGCGGTATCGTTACCTACTCCGTGCGCTTTGCCTCCCGGCCCGCCTGGATTGAAGACCTGATTGACCTGGTGGAATCTTGCGCCAGTTGCTCCCTGTTCAGCGTGCTCAAGAGGCCGGATGAAAAATGGGTGACGGAAAAGGCATACGAAAATCCCGTCTTTGTGGAAGACCTGGTGCGCAACGTAGCGCTGAAAACGCAGAGCCACTCCGCATTCAGCTGGTACCGGGTGGAAGCGGAAAACTTTGAATCCATCCACAACCACCAGGCTTATGCCGTGATTGAACGGGATCTGCGTTCCTGAGCTCTCTTCTTAACGGATATGAATGACAACTGGTGGGCTCTGGCATCCCTCGTCCTCTCCCTTGCATTCACGGGACTGGGCTGGCGCCTGCTTGCCTCCGGGCGCAGATTCATGTACGCCCACCTGTGGATGGCGTGCCTGCTGGCCCTGCAAACGGGGGCACTCTGCGTCAAGGCGTACCAAACGGGAATGTGCCCCATCCGGGGAGCGTCGGAAGTCATCTTCTTTCTTTCCTGGACCATCAATCTGTTCTACCTCCTTCTCGGCCGTGCGTACCGCATGTCCGTCCTGGGCATCTTCACGGCGCCCGCCATTGCCGTGCTGACGGCCCTCTCCCTGCTGATCGGCCTGTTCGGTCCGGATGTGCAGGGCGTGCATGACTTCTGGGTGACCGCCCATGTAGGGGTGGCCATGATGTCTTACGGAGCCGGAGGACTGGCCGCCGCCGCGGGCGTGGCCTTCTGCATGCAGGACGCCTGCTTGAAAAGAAGGCAGATCCCCGGCACCTGCCGTCTTCTGCCGCCCATCCGCACGCTGGAAACCAGCATGAAACGCCTCCTGCTGGTAGCCTTCGTCCTGCTTCTGGCAGGGGAATGGCTCGGCTGGCAGGGGAATTTGCCCATCCATACGGCAAAAACAGTTATTGTCATTTTACTGACGCTGGGTTACTCCGTGCTGTTGTGGCTCATCTATCGTCGCGGCATGCCGGGCAGGGCGCTGGCCTATTGCTGCGTGGTCCTCTTCCTGGCGTCCATGAGTATTTTTCTGGTGAGCAGATGAGAATGGTTTGTCTAGGCTTGAATCACCGGACCGCCCCCGTGGAAATAAGGGAGCGGTTCTCCGTGCCGTCCCACAGGCTCCAGAATGCGGGAAAAAGCATCCGGGAACTGCCGGGCGTGGAACAGTGCGTGGTGCTCTCCACCTGCAACCGCATGGAAATCTACTACTGGTCGGACAACCCGGAAAACGCCAGGGAGCATATCCTGTCCCACTTCCTGGGAGACGGCCGCGGCAAGGTGGACATGGCCTCCCATTTCTACTGCCACCAGGGGGCCTTCGCCCTGGAGCACCTGTGCCGCGTGCTCAGCGGGCTGGACTCCATGGTGCTGGGGGAAACGGAAATCTTCGGCCAGGTGAAAACCGCCTACCAAATGGCACTGGATGCCGGCGTGACCGCCGCCTGCGCCAACAAAACCTTTCAGAAAGCATTCACCATAGGCAAGCGGGTCAGGACGGACAGCCAGATTCATGCGGGAGCCACATCCGTGGGTTCCGTGGCCGTGGAACTGGCGGAACAAATCTTCGGAGACCTGGGAGGCACCCGCGTTCTGATCCTGGGGGCGGGCGATATGAGCCGCGTCACCGGCCGCGCCCTGCGTGCCCGCGGCGCGGAGGGCATTTACGTAGCCAACCGCTCCTTTGACCGCGCCGTGGAACTCGCCGGAATGATCGGCGGCCAAGCCATCCGGTATGATGCCTGGGGGGAATACCTCAGGGACATTGACGTGGTGGTGGCCGCCACGGCCGCCCCCCACTGCATCATCACGCGGGAGACGCTCCTGCCCCTGCGGGCGTCCCGCAAATACCGCTCCCTGTTCCTCATCGACATCTCCGTACCGCGCAACATCTCCCCGGACGTGGCGGACATTGACGAAGTGTACCTTTACGACATCGACACCCTGACTCAGCTTGCGGATGAAGCCAAGCTCAGCCGGGAGCTGGAAATCTCCCGGTGTGAAACCATCATCCGGGACGGCATCTCCAAATACTTTCCGGACACCGCTCTCTATGACCAGTAAAAACACCCTCATCATCGGCACCCGCGGAAGCGCCCTGGCCCTGGCCCAGGCGGACATGGTCCGCGCCGCCCTGTCCGCGCTCCATCCGGGACTGGACATACGCCGGGAAATCATCCGCACCACCGGAGACCGCCGTACGGACGTGCCGCTGGCGGATGTGGCCAGGGTCTCCGGCATCGTGGACAAGGGAATCTTCATCAAGGAACTGGAAACGGCCCTGCTGGAAGGCCGCATAGATGTGGCCGTCCACAGCCTCAAGGACGTGCCAAGCGAACTTGCCCCGGAATTCCGCCTGCCTGCGGTTCTTCCCCGCGCTGCGGCGGAAGACGTGCTCATCACGAAGGAGCCGGACTGGAACGGCCGCGGAACTCTTGCCACCGGAAGCGTCCGCCGCCGCCTCATGGCGCGTACGTACTGGGGAAGGCAGCTCCGGTTTGAAGACCTGCGGGGCAATGTCCCCACCCGTCTTGAAAAGCTTGTGGAGCATCCGGAATGGGATGCCGTGATCCTGGCAAAAGCCGGGCTGGAACGCCTCGGCCTCTACGCGCCGGAAACGGTGGTGCAGGGCAGAAAACTCTACATGCGCCCTCTGCCCGTGGAAGCCTTCATTCCCGCTGTGGGGCAGGGAATCGTCGGCATGGAATGCCGTGCTTCCGACCGGAAAACGAAGGAACTGCTGGCCGGGATCAACGATGCGGAAACCTGCGCCTGCGGCATGGCGGAACGCACCTTCCTGGTGCGCCTGGGCGCCAGCTGCTCCACCCCCGTGGGCGTGCACGCCTGCCTGGAAGGGGATGAACTGGTTCTGCGCGCGGCGTACTACGTGCCGGGAAGGGAAGAACCCTTCGCCGTCGTTGTCCGCGGGGACCGGAACGCTCCGGAAGCCCTGGGAATTCTGGCCTTTGAAAAACTGGGCCTGAACTGACGGCGGAAGCTTTTCCGCTTCATCCGGGATACGGCGGGACGGAAAAAAGGTTCCGGAGTTCATCCGGAACCTGAATCAGGCAGTAAGTACACCAGGATTAATGTTTTTCCTTGTGACTTTCCTTGGAGCTGGAGCTTCGCTTGTCGCTCATAAACTGCCCTGTTGAAGCATCACGCTTGACGTGCTGCCCGGTCTTGTGGGTAGTGGACCCGGAACGCTTTTTAGAGCTGCTCCTGTGATCGTCTCCCATATGGGAACTTGTTGCCATTGATATTCACCTCCTTTCCATTTTCTTCACCTGTTGATAAACGAGAGAAGAAAGCCGTCCTTCCATAGGCTGGTGCATACAGCGTACAGGGCTGCGATTCATGCCTGCCATAAAAATAAGCGTGCATTCATGAGGAAGCGTACTGTAGAAGGTAATCCTTCAGGGCGCATGCTTCGTTATGCTCTGTATCCTTTGCTGCGTACAGGAGCGTCAGCTTCCCCTTGCGGGCCAGTTGGCTGAGATGTGAAACAGCCTCTTTATTCCGGTCCAGTTCTTCGAAATACTTTTTCCGGAAACCGTCCCATTTGGCCGGATCATGGGCGAACCATCGGCGCAATTCCGTGGAAGGGGCGGCTTCTTTCGCCCATTCGTTCCAGGAAGCCTTCTCTTTGGAAATGCCGCGGGGCCAGATCCGGTCCACCAGAACGCGGTCTCCGTCTTCCGCCTCCTGCGGATCGTAAATGCGTTTGATTGAAATGTTCATGTTGGGGAAAATGATGTCTGTTAACGGCAATAGAGCATGCGGAATATCTTTTTGTTGAGTCCGTGCGGGACATGCCGCGCCGCATGCGTCGGGGTGATGCCGGGAATCGGAAGGCCTGTTGCTCCGGATTTACGGCCGGGAAAAAGGCCGTGCGGGCAGGGGAGGAAGAATTGGAAACAACGGGTGCCTGAACCTGTTAAATCAAAAATCCATCATCGCTCCGGTTTTGCCGCTCTAGACCGGATATCCGTCGTTGGCTTCAAGGGTGCAATCCATGACAGAATTCCGGTTGCCGGTGAAGGTTTTTCTGGAAAAATACCGTTTTCATGGATGCTCCGTCACGCAATCCGTACCAAGTTTTCCTTATCTTCCTGCGCCGGAAGGCAATGGCCCTTTTCCGGACCATGGGATTTTCCCGTGAAACAGCCGCCGTCGGGAAAAAGAAAAGGGAGAGGCGGGGAAAACTGCTACTCCTTCCATGAATCGTCGGGAACCGCGCCGCGGGCTTGAAGCGTCTGGATCACCATGTTGACTTCATTTCTGCGCTGGGCGTGTTCCTGCCGCATGGCGGCATCCTCTATCCGGTAATAGTTCCAGAATCTCACCTGCTTCTCCATCAGGTCTTTTACTGCAAGCGCCATGGACAGGGCCTTGTCCGGGGAATGGGGGGCGGTGGAAATGCACCAGGTATATAGAACATTGGCATAAGTCGTAGTCCAGGCATACATGCGGTCGTCAAACCGTGAAAAAGACACATAGGGACGCAGCAGCCTTTCCGCTTCCCTGTATCGTCCCTGGTGCATGTAAAGCAGCCCCTTGGCCGCCATCAGGGCATGGTTGCCGGGACTGAGCAATTCCGCCTGCTCTTCCTGCCGTTCCAGTTGGCGGAGCCGTTCGGTTCCGGAAGCCGGGGAACTCCCTGCGGCATGCAGGATATTGCGCCGCACAAGGTCCGGGTCGTGGCTGGCGGCGGCCGCCTGTTCCAGCATGGGCATGCCGTCGGGAGAAGATGCGGGAACCGCCTGCCAGGATGCTTTCCAGGTCGGGAAGGCTAGGCAGGCATACCACACGGACAGCGCCGCCAGCAGAAGGGCGCCTGTTCCCAGAACCAGGCGTCCTCCGGCTCGTGAAGCCTTTACTCTGGAGAAAGACGCGGTGCAGGAAAGGCCGCAGCACAGGGCGGCGGCGCCCGCAAGCGCCGGATTATGCCAGATAAACTCTCCGTAGGCGTGGGCGGCGGCAATGCACAGCGCACAGAAGGCCGCCGGCCCCAGGGGATTGACTTGGGGATGTTCGGACGCCAGCCGGAGTACGCTCCGGAAGCCCAGGGAAATGAACAGGAGCAGCAGGGCAAGCATCACGGCGAGTCCGGTGTATCCGTAATCGCAGGCGGCCTGTGCATACTCATGATGGGTGAAATTGGGAAAATTGGGAAACGGAAAAAATTCCACGGCCAGATTGGTGAACATCCGGCTGCCGTGGCCGAAAAGCGGGGCCTGCTCCGCCAGGGACCACGCCAGTTTGGAAAGGGTAATCCGGTTGCCGAAAGTGAAAACATCCAGAATCGACGTCAGGTTGCCCGCTCCGTTCGTCAGGTCCAGCACGACATAGGCCGTGCTGAAAAAAAGCAGCAGGAAAAACAGGATGGCGGCCGTATAAAACTTCCTGTTATTGCGGAAAACGCTTGAAGTATAGATAAAAAAACAGAGCGTCACGCCGATCAGGGCATTCGGAAAAGCGGCGCGGGAGCCGCATGTGAAGGAAGCAACCACAAGCAAAAGCCCCGCAAACAGATGGATTCCCCATTTTTTGGTGCTTGCCATGCTCCAGGCGCACAGGAAAAAGCCGGTAACGGACAGAAAATGCGCGGAAAAATTCTTGTATCCGAACAACCCGGTTCCATCGGTTTCCGTTCCGAACAGGGAATAATCCGGCCTGAACCAGGAAGTGCCCGTTCCAGTCATGTTCTGGTAGGCCCAGAGTGCGGCATTCAGCAGGCCCAGGACCGCCGCCAGCGTTGGGAGGACGCTTTTTTTCCCGCTGTCAGCTCCGGCACAGGTGCCTGCCATGAACATCACCAGCGCGGTCACGATCAGGGTCAGGTCTGCCACGCTCTCGTAAAACCAGGGGGAAAACCAGGCTCTCAGGAAAAAATAGCCTCCCCCCAGTCCTGCGGCCAGCCATCCGGCAAGTCCGGGGCTGGGCACTTTATATCCCCGTATGAGGCAAAAGCAAAACACCAGCAGCGCGGCTGTCAGAAAACACGACGGAATGAAAAAGGTGTGCCATTCTCCGCCTGCCGCAGTGGTGGCCAGGGCAGTATAAAACAGGGCCAGCAATGCCGTCAGCGTCCTGCCGGCGGCGGTTTCTGCAATGCGTGGAGCGGAAGGTTTGCTGGACGTCGATTCTGGCATGGGCTGACGGGAAAAATCGCCAGCACTATAACCGCAGCGGGAGGGCTTGCCAAGAGCAAGCTGCCTGCGTGCACATGGAGCGTCTCCAGGACAGGCCCTGCGAGGGATAAAGAGATTGCTTTCTTCGTTTTTACCTTTATCCTTTTTCCGTTGTCTCATGGAACGGATCTGCGCCATTTTTTCACATTACCGTAGAATCTCCCTCACGGAAGTGTGCCTGCGGAGACTGGCGCGGCAGACTGTTCCGCTGCACCGCGTCGTGGTGGCGGACAACGGGGCCGGAGACGGCACCTTGGACGGTGTGAAGGAACAGGCGGCGGCCGGGGCCTATCCGTTCATACTGGAAGTGATTGACATGCCTGGGAATACGGGTAATGCCGGCGGCATAGCGCGGGGACTGGAACGCGCTTTTTCCTTCCCGGATGTGGATGCCGTCTGGATTTTGGATGACGACTCCTGGCCGGAGCCGGACGCTCTGGCCTGTCTTTTGTCCCATAAGCCCGGAACGGACGGCATGGAATGGCCGTGTGTCAGGGTCTGCAAGGTAGTGGACCTGGAGCAGGACGGAGAACTCTCCTGGCCCATGGTGCTTGTGGACGAAAAGGATGGACGGCGTATTCATGTAACAAGTCGCGACACCCTTCCGGATGCCCCTTTCCTTCTGACCGGCGGAGCTTTCCTGGGAGCCCTTGTTCCCCGTGAAATCCATGACAAGGTCCGGGGGCCGACCGCCGGGCTTTTTATCCGCGGGGAGGATGAGGAATACCCGTGGATCATTTCCCACGCCGGATTCCGCACTTACCTGGTCAGCGGCTCCATTCTCCACCATCCGCGTCCCGCCACCGGGCTGGTGCTCGTGGAAGTGGGAGGCAAGGCCTTTTACTATGAACCGGGACTGGATGCGTGCCGCCTTTACTACAAGGTGCGCAACTGGGCATGGCTCCAGAGGTTCAAACATCCGCATTCCCCCCTCTTCAGATGGGCGGCATGCGCCGGATATGCAGCCTTGTGCGGAGTGCTCATCGCAGTATATAACTCCTGGAGCCCGTCCAAATTCAGGGCCGTATGCCTCGGGGTGTATCGTGGCGCCTGCGGACGGCTCGCCGGGCCGGATGAATAATTCCTTTTACTCCGTCATGCCTGCATGCCGAATTTCCGTTTGATCTCCGGAATGGAATAATTGACCAGAGTCGGCTTGCCCGCCGGGGTGCAATACGGAACTTCGCAGGCCAGCAGCTCCTTCAGAATGGCCGGAGCGCGGTGGGGGGAAATGCGTTCCTTCCAGGCGGACTTCTTGGCAATCTCCGCAATGAACGTTTCATACGCCATGCGTTTGGCGTTGCGGCTGAACTCGGACTGGGTGAGGCGGTCCACCAGCTCCAGCAGGAACGCCTTGGCGTTGTCCAGTTCCAGCAGGGCCGGAATGGACTCTATCCTGATGGTATTCTGGCCGAAGGGCGTGACCGTCAGCCCCGCTTGGTCAAAATGGGGCGCAAACTGCTGGATGACGGCGAAATCCCGGGGGTCCAGGTCCAGCATCACCGGATCGAGCAGATGCTGGGAAGGCATGGGGGCCTGCCTGTGGGCCCGCAGCCGTTCAAAAATGATGCGCTCCCGCGCAGCCTTGGGATGCATCAGCACCAGGCCTTCCGGCGTCTCGAACAGGGCGAACTGCTGGTGCAGAGTCCCCAGATACTTGAAATCGGCGGAAAGATCCTTTTCCGTCCTCCTTTCCGTACCTGGCGCGGCATCTGGCCGGGAACACGCCTTGTCCTGAAAATCCAGGCGTCCCTGAGTAGGGGGCACCTGTCTCAGGGAAATGGGCCGGGCAGGGGAAATCGGAGATGTTTCCGATGTCCCCTGAGGCCGCTCCATTGGTGAAGTAAAAACCGGAATTTTGGGCGGGGAAATGGTTACGGGAGAAGGGACCATTGTCTCAAATTCGTTTCCGGCGGGACCGGGCGGCGGGAATGGCTCGGAAGGCTGTTCGTCCGGTGTCGGTGCGGCTGGGAGGGGGGCCTGCCGGGCATGGCGCTGCAGGGTATTGGCAATCGCCTCCACAATGGTATTCACCACATCGGCGGCGCGTCGGAACCGCACCTCCTTCTTGGCGGGGTGGACGTTCACGTCCACCAGGGCAGGCTCCACCTCCATGTACAGGAACAGGGCCGGATGCAATCCCGTGGGGAAGCCCCCGTAACCGTCGCGGATGGCCCGGTTGATCAGTTGGTCTTCCACCGGGCGGGTGTTCATGAACACATACTGCCCTTTTCTGGTGCGCCTGGCCTCGGAAAGCGGAAGCAAGTACCCGCTGACGGAAATGCCGGGGCCGGTGGTGGCCTCTATCGGAATCAGGGCCGCCGCCGTGGCGGGGTCCGTCAGGGCGGAAATGCGCACCCGCAGGTCCGTGGTGGCCGGAAGATCGAACACCAGCTGGTCGTCTCTCCTGTAGGTAAAGCGCACCTGGGGGAATGCCAGCGCATGGAGGCGTATCTGGTGTTCAACGTGGGAAGCCTCCGTTTCCGCGGACTTCAGGAACTTGCGGCGTGCCGGAGTATTGTAAAACAGGTCGGCCACCTCAATGGCGGTGCCGGGAGACACCCCGGAGCTCCGGGGTTCGTACTCCATCCCGCCGTCAATCCGCACTTCCCAGCCTTCCAGGGCCTGCTGCTGCCTGGTGCAAAGCTTGAAGCGGGAAACGCTGGCGATACTGGGGATGGCCTCTCCCCGGAAACCCAGATGGGTGATTTCAAACAGTTCCTCCAGGGAGGAAAGCTTGCTCGTAGCGTGACGCTTGGCACAGAGACTGGCGTCTTCACGGCTCATGCCGCATCCGTCGTCCGTCACCCTGATCAGGCCCACACCTCCGCGGCGGATTTCCACCCGCACGGACTTGGCCCCGGCGTCCAGGCTGTTCTCCACCAGCTCCTTGACGACGGAGGCCGGCCGTTCCACGACTTCGCCCGCCGCCACCTGGCTGGCGAGAGTGGGAGACATGACATGAATGGTCGGCATGGGTGAAGTAAAGTAAAATATTGATGATGAAAAACTCAGCCGCCGGCAACGATGGAGACCACTTCTACCGTATCCCCCGGAACAACCGTAACACGGGAAAAATCCCGGGGCAGGAGTGCGGAACCGTTGTGTTCCACCACCACTGGATTTCCCTTCATATTCAGGAGTTCCAGAAGCCGTATGACGGAACAGGGTTCCGCCAGAAAATAGGGGACGCCGTTCAGGATAATGCTGTCTTGGGCGGTCATTGCGTTCACACTATAGCACAGCGTGCCGGAAAAGCCAGAAACATACCTTGCGAATGGCGTAAAAAGTTCCTGTTCAAGGAATAAGATAAAAAGAAAACTGGCATCGCGTACGGGACTCGAACCCGTGTTGCCCGCGTGAAAGGCGGGAGTCCTAGACCGCTAGACGAACGCGACTTGAACCGGTTTTTGCAACATCTTGGAGGCGGGAGCGGGAATCGAACCCGCGAATGACGATTTTGCAGACCGTTGCCTTACCACTTGGCTACCCCGCCGCTGATGCTGTGCGCGGATACTAGGAGAAAGGTCTTCCGGTGTCAATCTTGTTTTTGGAAAAGATACCTTGTTTTTTAGCGGAAAGCTTCTGAAAAAAGCCCTTCATTTTTTCATGGGCGGCATTTTTGATTCACGAATGCCTCCCAGCCCTGCGGTGAGGTCGAGGGGCATCAGCCGGATTTCCCGTTTCTGTTCATACAGGACCTTGACGCCCACATGGCTGTAATCTTCCGGAAAAGTGCAGGTAATGGGACGGGATATGGTGCCGTCGCCGAAAAAATAAACGGCATTTTCCGTCTTTACGGAAATGGACCGGTTTTTTTGGTCAAAAAATTCCATGCAGGTATAGGGAAATTCCTCAGGATAGGACAGGATGATGGTCCATTTTCCTTTCTCCACCTTGCGGGCCGCGGTAAGGGTGACGCGGTGCATGGATTCCATGTTCGCTATGTCATCGTCGTTCGTAAGAAAGGGAGGAAATGACAGGAGGATGTCGCACGATTCCCCTTCTTTCAAAGCAAGGTCTTCCGCTGGAAGGGAAGACAGGTGCGAGCACATGAGTGGCACCTCTCCTTTGATATGTATCCAGCGGGTTTCGGGAGGGAGGGGAGTTTCCAGGGAAATGCCCAGGTTGAACGTTCCGGATTCTTCCTTCCGGTTGTAGGAATCCAGAGTGATATAAATGCATCCTATATTCAAGAGCGTTCCTGAAGAATTCCGGATGTCCAGATTCCCCCCCTGCATTCTGATATCCGGAAGGTACAGCTTCTTTTTGGCGTCCAGAACAGCCGGGGCATTTTGATAGCTGATCTTTAAATTGAAAAAAAGGAACTCGCGGGAGGTGTCCAGCGGCGCCAGTTCTACCCCGCTTCCTTTCAGAACGGGGATCGGTTTTCCCCATGAAAGGGAGAAAACGGAAAAAACAATCAGTGAAAACAAGAGCTTCATGGATTCATTTTCTTTAAGGGTGAGGCACTTCCGTCAAATCCGATGTTGAAGTTGACAGGTATTTCCGTTGTTCCGCTTTCATCAAAATACGAAAGCGTCACCAGGAGGGTTCTGGTATTTGGCCGGAACAAATAGATAAGACGCAGAGGCTGTTCGTTTTCCGCATTTTGTCTGACAGGGATCTCCATCATTTTAGGGTGAAAAGGCGTTCCGTCGGGATACTGGAAAGTGATGGAATGCAGAATGACCGGACTATTGCTTCCGATATCGACGGAAAACAACGGGCTGTTCGCCTCCTGTCCGGCTGATGAAATCCTGAGATGGATGGGATTTCCGGTTTTGGGATGCCGAATGATGGACGGAGCTTCTTCAAATTCAATTTCCTGAGCCGGAAATTTCAGCACCTTACGGCCCATGGGGATGGAAATATTCCCTGAAATCCGTATCCACTCGGCTTGAACACTGGGAAGGGAATTCGTCTGGATGCTCAGCTCCGCTTTTCCTTCCGGGGCATGGAAGGAATCATTTTCGTAGGACAATTCGGGAATGACCCGCACGTTCCGGATGCCGAGCTTTTTTCCCGTGGAATCAACCACTGCCAGACCACGTGCATCTGGGGGCGTCAGGGGAACCCCTCCACCGGAGCAGGACAGCTTGAAGGACAGCGTCAGGGATTTGTCGTTTTTCTGATGGACAATCCTCATTTCCGAGAAGACGAGACTGTCCCGCGGCAAATCTTTTTCCCCGTCCCCGGCGGGGGACGAAAGGGAGGCGCAGAGAAAAAACAGGAGGAATGCGGTTGTTTTCATAGGATATTTTCGTAGGGAAGGGGCAGTTACCTGGCCGATGGCGCCTGTCTCTTGCTGAGAGTTCCCGCCAGGCCGACGGTCAGGTTGAATGGGAGGCTTTTATTTTTAAACTTATCGGGATCTATGTAAAGAATTCTGGCCTGCAGGCGTGAGTAGGCTCGCGGAAAAACGCATTCCATAGAATAACCGGCCCCTCCCCCTCCCGCAAAAGCGCTGCGGGGCCTTAAGGAAAAGAGGACATGAAGTCCCTGTTCATCAAGGAGTTCCAGACCGTAAAAACGGAAGGTAGCGATGGCACTCAAATGGATTTTCCATAATTGGGAATTATTTCTGTAGGTTTGCAGAAGTTCCGCTCCCAGGGTAACAGTTTCGCTTTTGCATATTGCCAGGTCCGCTACCGGTCCTTCCGGAACCATTTCACTGTCTATTGCGGAAAACTCTTCCTCCATGCCATCCCTCCAGAAAAGTTCTCTGGGAATTGAAGAGGAGAGGGAACAGCAGCGAAGTGGAACATTTCCGCGGATATGTATCCATTTGGCGGTTTTGGCGGGGAGTTCCTTGAAAAAAAGAATCACATGGAACTGGTTGTCCGGACAATCTTCTTCATCTACTTGGAGGAAGTTTTTTCCAACTATCATCAAATTGTCGGGAAGAAGTCTTTTCCCTGTTGAATCAACGACATTCAGCAGAAGGTAGGCTTTTGGCGGGAATTCCATGATGGATTCTTTTGCCGTGTGGGTGACGCTGCATGTAATTTTCATGCAGGGAACATCATTGTCGGTAATAATTTCAAGAGATTCAAATTCCATGTGCGCTCCCTCAAGGGCGGGAGGCGGATCGCCGAAGGAGCAGGGAAAAAGGAAAGCAATCGCCAGGTACAGTAACATTTTCATGGAGGGAGCCGGTTTGTCAATGGTTCTGGAAAATTTCCCCTCCCAGGCTGACGCGGCAATGGATGGGGAGTTTTTCCGGCTGGAGGTTTCCAAAATAGGAGAGATGGAGCTGCATAGTGGTTTCTTCCTCCGGAATGTTGAAGACGAAACATTCCGGAAGTGTCTTCTCGAAAAGACGGAGGCTGTTGAATTTTTTATAGGAGGCAGGCGGTGTATTCCCTCTTTGGGGTGCAGTCAGGGAAAGGGAATGAATGGTAAAAAAATCCGGGGCGCGAATGAAAAGCTTCCATGCCAAATGGGGACCGCCCCATGATGCCAGATAATGGCATGCCCGGATATGGACGGAGTTATCCCCGACGATCTCCTTTTTTTCCGGAAGGGAGAAATGAATCTCCTCTCCATTTACGGTAAGACCGGAAACCGGGGCCTGGCGCACTTCCGAGGCCATCAGCAAAGGAACGTGTCCGGATATTTCCACCCAGGCGGCCTGGGCGGATGGAGGGGTATCCGTTTCAATGGAAATGGCGGCTGCCCCGTTCCAGCCCATGTTGTCTTTTCTTTCCTCCTCCGAGTCCAGGACGGGATCTACAAAAATGCGTGACACCCGCAGTCTCTTCCCCTGGGAGTCCGTGATCTTCAATCCTTCCGTAGTGGATGGCGAGAAAGGTATCCTTTTCCCGGAAAAGAACGCCAGGAAATTGAAAGTAATCTTTTGGCGGCGGCCTGCTTGTTCCAGCAGAAAGCCGCAAAACTTCACAGGCTTCCCGTCCTCCGTTTTTTCTGGAGTACCGGAGGCATGGCAGGGGAAAATACCCGCAAGAATCATGAACAGCAGGATGATGGGCTTCATAAATATTCAGTTGAAAAGATGCGGTTATGTTAGGGTTCTGTTTTTCCCTTGTTGAGTGATCCCCCTATTCCCAAACTCACGTCGACGGATACGTGTCTTGTTTCAAAATTGCGCGGATCAAGATACAGAATCCGCACCTTCAGTTTTTCATGAGAGCGCGGAAGAACGAGATATTCATAGGTGGAGGTTCCTCCTCCCCCGCTGGCGCTGAACCCGCAAAGAGAGGGCGGCATGCCGACGGGGACGGGCCGTCCCTGCATGTCTTCCAGTTTCAAATCCCGGTACCGGAAATCGGTGGGGTAGGCCAGCAGGAATTCCCAGACGTCGGTACCATCCCGGCCGCCGTCCACGTCTTTCCTCTTCTTCACGGATAATGTCAGGAAACTCATCCGGGAGGGGTCGGCCACATCATCCTGCAGAGCGCTGTTTTGCGGAAGAGGTATTTTTACCTCTTCCGGGTGAAGTAGATCAACCTCTGCCGGATCCGTGGATGAATATTCCGTACAGGTGACGGGCACATCCCCCCGAATGCGCAGCCACTCCGCGTCTTCCGGGGGCCATTCGGAAAACGAGAATTGGATAATGAACTCTTTGTCCTGATTCAGTCCCTTTTCTGCCTTCATGGAAATCAGAATATTGTCCGGCGTATAGGTCTTTCCCGTGGAATCCGTAATGGAAAGGCCGGGAAATGGTTTCCCGGATGCAGGGATGATGCTGGCTTTCCCCCGGTATGTCCCGTCCAGGGTCACCATGCAGTATTTCTTCTTTTCCGTGTGGTCTGTCCCGGTCAGGAAAGATGCGAACTCCGTCCGTGAGCCTTGCAGCAGGGGAGTATTGTCAGCAGACGCGGCCACGCAGGAAAGCGGCAGAAACAGCAACAGGTATTTCATAGGGAATGGGTGTTGGATGAGAGAGGAACAGACAACGGAATCCGGTAGCTCCGCCTAAGGAAAAATCTGGATCATGGCATGTTCTCCGGGGTGTTTGGGGGAGGGCGCTTGGTGGCAAGCCGGAGGCGGGAAGAACGTTTTTATTTAGCCGCAGGGACTTTTTCCTTGTTAAGGGGGCCTCCCATTCCCACGCTGGTGTCAACAGGCACTTGCCTGATTTCAATGTAGCGGGGATCGGCATGCAAAATGCGCACTTTCAGTTGTTCATAGGGGCGGGTAAGGGTGAAATATTCGGAGCGTGTCGTTCCGCCGCCGCCGCTGCACAATCCTCCGGAAAAACGTTTGAAGGGAATGGGCCGCCCTTGCATGTCTTCCAGTTCCATGCCGCAGTAGCGGAAGCTGTCCCGGTGGCCCAGGCTGAATTTCCATTGGAAGCCTTCCTCTTCCTTACCCTCCCACTTCTCCACGAATAATATCAGGGTCTCCGTTCGTGCCGGGTCTGCAATGTCGCTCTGCGGGATGTCATTCCCCACAACGGGAATTTCCGTTTCTCCCGGGTGAATCAGATCGACCTCCACCGGATCCAGGGAGGAAGCTTTGATGCACACCACGGAGACATTCCCCCGGATGCGTAGCCATTCCGCATGTTCCGCCGGCCATTCGGAAAGAGAAAAGCGCAGATGGAACTCTTCTTCCCGATTCCACTCTTTTTCCCACGCCGGCTCAATCAGAACATGATTCAATGCATAGGTTTTTCCTGTGGAGTCCGTGACGGAAAGATCGAAAGGCCTTTCCTTGGATATGAAGACCACACTGAGGTGTTCCAGAGGCCTTCCCTTCAGGGACAATATGCAATAAGGCTCCTTGGTCGTACCGTTGACTCCCAGGGAGAAGGAGTTGAATTCCAGATGGCAGAGCGGTGGCGGAGGCGCCTTGTCCGCAGCGGCGCCCAGGCAGGAGAGAGAAAGGAACAGCAGCAGGGATTTCATGGAGTGGGAGTGTTGGAAGGTGAAGATATCGGGCCTCCGAGCCCGATTGTCTGGTCCATGAGAATGTTCATGGTTTTCTTTCCGGACAGGCAGAAAATCCGGATGAGCAGGGTCTTTTCCTGTTTGGGGATGGCATGGAACCAATTCATTTCCCATTGATGACCGGATTTGTTGCCAAAATGGCTATGATGGCGGGCGTCCGGAGGGAGCTCCTTTCCCACGTGGTCTTTCAGGGAAAGAGAATGGAAAAGAATGTCCTCATCCCCGGCAATGGTTAGCCGCCAATAGGTAAATCCTTCCACGGGAATCAGCCCTTCATGGACTTGGGCCTTGACCGTGATGCTTTTTTTCTTTCCTTCCCTGTCCCGTTCAGGCAGAGGGATGGAAACGGCGTCTCCACCCAGGGTTATTGCCTGCCAGGGAAGCGCCTGCTTTTTGTCCGCCGCCAGAACGGGAATGGCTCCTTTCAGGGAAACGGACGTGGCCCGTGCATCCGGCAGGGAATCGGATGATAAATACATGTCCACCGTATAATCTTCCGCAAAATCTTCCGTATCGGCGGGTTTCAGGTGATGTAAAAAATCAATGCCCCGGAAGGAAAGATCCTTTCCGGTACTGTCGGTGACGGTCAATGCATCGGAAGCCAGGGGAAGGAGCGGAACATGCCCCGCTTGAGGCGTGATCCGGAAGGAAAAGGAAATGCCCGGATGGCCCTTCCTCTGGGAAAGGGACATTCCCGTGAAAAGGGCCTCCCATGGTCCTGTCTCCGGCTGCGCCTGCGCCGCGGGCAGGAATGCCAAGGACAGGAGAGCCGCGCGGCAAAAGTGCCATCTGCTTTTCATGCCGGGAATTAACGGTTGGAGAGCAATTCCTTCATGTCCGGCAGGCGGAAATGCAGGGGAGGAAGTTCCGTGCCGTAGGCGGCGGACTTTTCTTTCCGCAGGTTTTCCGCTTTTTCTTCCAGAGTACGTGCGGCGTTGAGAATCTTGCGCACTTCCTGGCGTCCACGGCCTATTTTGGAAGCGGCGCGTACGGGATCGGGCGTCAGTTCGGGGCCTCCCTTGAGGTATTTTTCAAAATACTGCTGGTAGTGTTCCGCCAGTTCCCTTCCGCGGGCAAACAGTTTCCTGTCTTCCTCCACAAAGGCGACCAGGTCCGGGTCCACGTCCCTGGTGCTCAGGTCTGCAAGGTCTTCGTCCCGGTCCTTCAGTATCTTGGCCGCCTGCCGGCTGCTTTCCTCCAAGCCCGGAAGAGTCGGATTCTTCTTCAGCTTGAGTAGCCGTTCCGCCAGTGCGTCGCTTTTTTCGGAATATTCCGTATTGATATCGGCCACCTTTTTACAGTAGGAGACGGATGGGTCGCCGCAGGAAATCATCAGAAATGCCGCCAGCAGGGGAACCAGGCGGCGCATGCAGGTCAGGGGAGTCATGGTTCTCTTTTAGCATTTCCTCAAACGGAAGCAAGAAGCTTTCGTGAAAATGAACGGACTGGAACAATTGCGGAAGGAACTGACGAACAGCAGATTTTCTTCACGGCCGCTCTTTCTCTACCGGGAGCGGCAATTCCACCACGCCGCAGCTGGAGCCGGGAACCAGCAGGATTTCCACTTCCAGGGGCAGTGTGGTGTCCGCCAGGAATCCCTCCGGAATGGAAATGCCGATAGGCTTGGAGCTTTGTCCGGGGGCGACTTTCTGCGGGGCGAAAATGTCCAGCACGACACGTCCGTTTTGAAGCACATTGAGTTTGCTGAAAGAGAAGGACTGCTCCTTGCACGTATTGTGCAGGGTTACGCCTTTGAGCGTTGCGGGGGCAAAGGGGCCGGGAACCGTGAATCTCAGAATGGTGGAACTTCCCGCTTCCACAGGAAGGGGAAGCCAGCAGGCGGCAATGGCCGACTGGAGGTTCAGGCTGGACGTCAGGTAGCCGGAGCCGTTGAGCCGTTCCATCATCAGGCGGGAGAGTTCCGTGGAAACGGGCATTCCCCAGCCCTGGGAGTACATCAGGGAAAGCAGGTACGCGGCTTCCTGGTCTCTGTACTGAAGCGCCATTCTCAGAAATCGGGCGGCCTGGGCGTAATCCCTTCTGGCCAGGGAGGGTTGCTGGGGTAGCCCGGGAAAGTAGGACGGAATGTCCATGAGCATGACGCCCAGATCCTTCATGGCCTCATAACAGCCTCCCGTGGCGGCCCGGTAAAGCCATTCCACGCCGTTTTCCGGTCTGGCGCCTCCGGGAAAGTCCGGTGCCATCAGCGCCTTGGCGAGCGCATATTGGGCGACGGGGTAGCCTTCCCTGGACAGTTGTTCCACTGCCGCCATATTGTCCGCCGTCACTTTCAGGCGTTCCGCGGTTCTGTTGCGGCCGGACGCCGGGGAGGAAACCAGGCGCATCAGCTCCCGGTAGGCGGGGTCCTCCCGCAGGGACTCGTCCTGAATGGCCGGGGCCGCAATGATGCGGATTTTTGGGAAAACCTCTTCCGTCCGGGACGGGTCTCCCTTCAAACAGGCCATCTGCACGGGAACCGGTTGCTGGGCGGCCGTTTCAAAGGCATACGTGTATGTTCGGTCCGTGTACAGCAGAGGGAGGGCCGGGAAAAAAAACGTGGTGGTGGACTGGCCGGGAACCGGGAATGAGGGAATGGGGTTGAGGGAGCGGTCCACCAAAACGCCGTTGGAATCCCGGATGGTCAGGTAGAGGTCCTCCCTGCCGTCCGGGGAAGAGGAAATCTGAAGGTAAATGCAGGAAATGCGCAACTCTTCCGGCAAGGGAGAAGGCAGGCTGGAACTGCTGAGCATGCTGTCGTCCAGCCGGAGCTGGAACTGGGACGTTTTCCGCTCTTCCAGGGAAGCATCTTCCGCGATTCTCAGTTCCGGAATGCGGATGGAGGCCAGGTCCCGCGGGGGGATGGCCGGGAGTTTTTCCAGCCCGTTGGAGGCAGGCTGCTGGATGGCGTCCTTGATCGTGTTGATCGTTGTGCCCATGGGGGCCTGTTTCAGGTAATCCAGCAGGTAGAACGCCGCGGCGCCTGCCAGCAGCGTGCATGCGCTGCCCACCAGCAGGTACATCACTTGGCGGTTGCGCCTGATGGTGCGGGCTGAAAGCTTGCGAACGGCGGAGGAAGTGCCCGTGGCCCTTCCGGAAGGCGTTTTTTTGCCTGAACTTTTTATAGCGCCCAAACGGTGTGTCGGCTGGGCATTGTTGATCTCCGCGCGGGTCAGCTGAATGGTGGCGGAGGATTCTTCTCCGGAAATGGAGCAGATGTCATTGATCCACTCCCGGGCGTCCTGATAGCGGCAGTTGATCTGCGGGGCCAGCGCCTTATCCAGGGAAAGCAGGAACTGGCGGGAATACAGGCGCATCAGATGCGGATTGCTGTGCAGGGGAGGCATTGTGTCTTCCGACAGCCGTGCTTCCGCCCGTTCCGGAGGATGCCCGGTGAGCAGGGCGTAAAAGGTAGCCCCCACAGAATAAAGGTCGCTCCAGGGGCCTATGTTCGTCTTGCCCAGGGCCTGTTCCGGGGAGGAGTACCCCTGGGTGGTCAGGACGGTGGCGGTGTGCAGCTTCAGGGCGTGGCGCGCCGCGCCGAAGTCAATGAGAACGGGCGTCCCCTGTTCCGTCAGCAGGATATTGCCGGGCTTGATGTCCCGGTGGTAAATGTGGCTGGCGTGCAGGTATTCCAGGATGCGCAGAAGGCGGGTGAGCAGGCCTTTCAACTCGTCCTCCGTGTAGCGGTGGCCGGTGGTATGGAGCTTTTCCCCCAGATAATCCAGGGACAGGCCCGTGATGTGCTCCATGGCGAAGTAGGCCGTGCCGTTGGCCTCGAACACGGACAGGATTCTGACGATGCCCGGATGATTCAATTCCGCCAGGGTCTGGGCTTCGCTCAAAAAGCTCTTCAGGGCCCAGGTGTAGTTCTCCAGGTCGTGTTCGTTGTTGGGCCTGATATGGCCGGTCAGCGGGTCGCGGTAGGAACAGCTTGCGGGGAAATTCTCCTTGATCACTACATTCCTGTTCAGGAACAGGTCTTTGGCCAGATAGGTAATGCCGAAGCCTCCGCTTCCCAGGACACTGAGAACTTCATACTGCTCCAGCCGCGTGCCGGGAGCCAGCTCCCGCTGATAGACGAAAAATGCGCCCTTTTCCTCCGCATGGGGAAGAGGGGGCCTGCCGGGCAAAATCTCTTCCAGGCCTGTCGCCGGAGGGGGAGGCGGAGCTTGCCCTGTCGTCGCGGGCGCGGCGTCTGTCTGGCCTTCTTTTGCTGGCATGGGAAAAATTCCGGAAACGGAAACTGCGGATATTTTCCTATTCCGCTTCCTGCAAGTCAAGGTGAATGCCTGTTCCACCCCTGGAAGGCTGGAATGGAATTCAGGACTTGTGACGCTTGACGAATTCCCGTGCCGCCTTCAGGTAGGCCTCCGCCGCCGGGCCGGAGGGATCGTGTTCGAAAATGGTATGGCCGAAGCTGGGCGCTTCGCCGAGCCTGATGGAACGGGGAATGACCGTCTTGTACAGCATCCTGGGGAGGTGCTGTCCCACCTGTTCTATCACTTGCCGGGAAAGGTTGGTGCGGCCGTCGTACATGGTCATCAGGACACCTTCATGCTTGATGTGGGGGTTGGCTCCGCTGGCGCAAATCTGCGCGGTCACATGCAAAATCTTGGCAAGGCCTTCCAGCCCGAACCATTCGCACTGGAGGGGAGTAAGCACTTCATCGCAGGCGGCCAGGGCGGAAGTCATCAGCACGCCCAGGGAGGGGGGCGTATCCATGATGCAGTAATCATAGGAACCGGATTTGCGCAGCGGGGCGAGCGTTTCCCGGAGCCTGGTCAGATGGTCGCCGGCCCGCGCCAGCTCTATTTCCACGCCGGCCAGGTCCATGGTGGCTGGAATGATATCCAGCCGTTTTCTGCCGGAAGGCCGGATGCACTGTTCTGCAGGAATCTGGTTGAGCAGGGCCGGGTACAGGCTGGCCGTCTCCCGGGTTTCGATGCCCAGGCCGCTGGTAGCGTTGGCCTGCGGGTCCAGGTCAATGACGAGGATTTTCTTTTTCAACTGGGCCAGGGCGGCGGCCAGGTTGATAGCCGTGGTGGTTTTTCCCACTCCTCCTTTCTGGTTGGCGATGGCGATGATTTTCATGAGGAAAACGGTGCAATGGCACGGTAGCACAATGCGCTCCCCTTTCAAACATTTTCCTGAATGGGAGAAACAGTAAAGCCGCAGTCCGGGGGAAAGCCGTTCCTCGATGATGTGGCCCCGCCGCGAGAAAAGGCTTTCTTCGTCAGGGAGCCGAAGGGGCGAGCGGACGTTCCGAGGAAAGAACGAGGCGGAACCCCAGGGTGTCGTCCCGCGTGTTTTCGGGCAGCGGAGTGCGGATGCCGGTGGTGAGCTGCTTGGGGCGGAAAGACAAATAGCTGCCGCCGCGGGCCACTCCGTGGTTGCGTATGGGAAGGTTTTCAGGGCCTCCGTAATTGTCGTCCACCCACTCCATCACGTTGCCTTCCAGGTCATACAGGCCCAGGCGGTTGGGTGGGAATGACCTGACTGGGGCGGTGTAGGGCTGGCCGTCCTCGTAGTCCACGATCACGCGGGAGGAGGGAAGGTAAATCAGGGCGGACTGGTCCGCAAAATTGCCTGTTCCATTTGGCGGGGGCCAGGAGGTCCCCCACGGAAACACCTCCTTGGAATGGTCATGCGGCAGCGTTTTTTCATAGGGAGACGCTCCCTTTTCCTCCCCCAGCTGCATCCAGGCGCTCCATTCCGCGTCTTTGGGCAGGCGGTAGGAATCGTGCTGGTCAATCAGCCCCTGGGCGCGCTCCCTGTTGGTGAGCCATTTGGCAAACGCCCGCGCGTCCTGCCTGCTCACATTCACCACCGGGTGGTCCTCTTCCTGGGGGAACCCCGGCTTGGCCGGCGCTTTGCGGTCCGTGGCTTTCAGGAACTGCTGGAAATCCTTGACGCGTACTTCATGGGCCATCGCCAGCGTATTGCTCCCCGCAGGCACCAGGTCCATCCCCAGGCTGTTGGTCCAGGGGACGCCGAACACCACAGATTTATCCGGTTCAAGCTGGAGAGAAAGGTACAGATCCTGCGGATCAAGCCCTCTGCGCCGCATCGTGGCGTGCCCCGGCAGTTTGATCTCAATCACGTAAGGGACCTGGTTGACGTATTCCTCAATGGGCGTCCTGCCGATGAGCCTGTTATTGAAAAACACACTGGCTCCCGGCGGGTTGGTTGTGACGGTGATGGGAACCTGGAAAACGCGGGTGACGTTCAGGATGTACGTGTTCCGTCCGTCTGTCCGTCCGGAACCCTGTGGCCCCGGGTCCGCACTGATGGAAAACTCCTTGCCCAGCAGCCCTTCCCGTTCGCACTTCTTGTTCAGCCAAGCCAGGTACGCCGTAATGCCGTCCTGGGTTAGCAGGGCCAGATCCTTTTCCGGATGACCCGGCTGCACCTGTTGCCGCTGCATTTGAAAATTGCCCTGCTGCTTGTCTTCCTTCAGGAACTTGTTGAACAGGGCGGCCGTCAGAGGCGTCTCCGCCACGTGGCGCGTCTCCGCCGGAAGATAGGTAACGCCCTCCGTATCCTTCCAGGGCTGCCTGTCCGTGGGGGGATGGTACTCTTTCAGGATTCCTCCCAGCGCCAGCGTGGAACCTCCGGCAACGGTCCCCGTTTCCTCCTTGTCCGCAAATCCCGACTTCTTGATGGTGTACACGACGGTGGTGCCGGCAGGCAATTCGATGGGGCCGTAAGGCGTTTCATCCAGATAATTCCCGTCGGCGTCATAGACGGACGCCCCCGCCGGAGAACTGGTGACTAGCACGTACCCGTTCTTGGACTCTTCCTCCGGCGCGGATTGTTGGGAATGCGCTTCCGCCGGGGTGTCCGGTTCCTGTGCGTGCTGCTGTTCGTTGAGCCATAGGACTCCCCAGTACGCCGTCAGGCCGCCGGCTATGGCGGCCCCCAGCAACTGGAAGGTGCGTCTGAACTTACGGCGGCTTTTCTTCTGAAGCCGGAAGCGGGACGGAACTTCGTACCCCCTCAAGGCGTCTATCTTCTCCGCCAGCTCCTCCGCGGAATCGATCGTGCACTCCTCCACGCGCGGTTCCGCGGCCTGGCAGATAATGGTGTTGAACGCCTGCCACTTTTTCTGCACGGTGCCTGCCGGCAACTCATCCGGCAGTTCGGGAAAATCCATGCGGTCCTTTCCGGTGCTGATCTCATACAGCACTTTGGCTAGGGCATACACATCCGCCCTGCGGGTTCCGGGACCGTCCGGAGGAATGAACCCCTCCGTGCCGACAAAACTGCGCTGGTCCAGATGGGCCACCAAGCCGATGTCCGCCAGTTTGGGCCGCCCGTTCACGAAAATGACATTGGCGGGCTTGATATCCCGGTGCGTCAGGTTCTTGCTGTGCAGGTACAGCAGTGCGTGGGCAAGCTGGCTGCCCACCTCCAGGCAATAATCCAGGGGAAGGGGCTTGTTGCCGGAAAACTTCTTGTCCGTTTGAAGAGTGCGGGGAATATACTCGTCCGGGTTGATATGGACTCCTGTGCGGGCGTCGTCGCCCAATTCCATCACGTAATAATAGAAGGGGGAGCCTTCGTCGTGGCGGCCCACATGCAGGATGTGCACCAGTCCCGGATGGTTGCGGGCGATAGGTTCGTATTGAAGAATGCCCTCAAACTCCCGGTTGAAGGTCCGTTCGTCCTCAAAATCCTCCCTCCAGACGATTTTGACGGCCCTCCACGCGCCCGTCAGGGCTTTTGCCAGCCAGACCTCACCATACGCTCCGCTGCCGATCTGGCGAACCACTTCATGGTCAGGAATGGAAGGGGTGGGACGCACCACCCGTTTCACGGGCAGTGTCGGCAGGTTGCCGCCGGGTACGGGTGATGCGTCCGAAGTCATGAGCAGGCCGGGAAATCAGGAAATGATGCCCAGGTTCTTGCCTACTTTGCAGAAGGCTTCAATCGCCTTGTCCAGCTGTTCGCGGGTGTGGGCGGCGGAAATCTGAGTGCGGATGCGTGCCTGTCCCTTGGGGACCACGGGATAGAAGAAGCCTACGGCATACACGCCTTCGTCCAGGAGCTGTGCGGAAAACTGCTGGGACAGGACGGCATCCCCCAGCATCACCGGGGAAATCGGGTGATCCTTGCCGCCGATGGTGAAGCCGGCGCCGGTCATCGCGTCACGGAAATATTTGGTATTGGCTTCCACGCGGTCACGCGCTTCCGTGGAACCTTCCAGAAGGTCCAGCACCTTGATGGACGCGGCTACGATCGCCGGGGCCACGCTGTTGGAAAACAGGTATGGGCGCGCCTTCTGACGCAGGACGTCCACCACTTCCTTCGGGCCGGAAACGTAGCCGCCGGACGCGCCGCCCAGGGCTTTGCCGAGTGTCCCCGTCGTGATATCTATCTTGCCGAACAAGCCGCGGTACTCATGCGTCCCGCGTCCCCGCTTGCCAAGGAAGCCCGTGGCGTGGCAGTCGTCGAAATGGACGATGGCGTTGTATTTGGCCGCCAGTTCGTGAATCTTGTCAAGCTGGGCAATGATGCCGTCCATGGAAAAGACGCCGTCCGTGGAAATCAGTTTGACTCGGGCGCCGGCGGCATCCGCTTCCTGCAGCTTGGCTTCCAGGTCTGCCATGTCGTTGTTGGCGTAGCGGAAGCGCTTGGCTTTGCAGAGGCGTACCCCGTCAATGATGGAGGCATGGTTCAGGGAATCGGAAATAATGGCGTCGTCCGCAGTCAGCAGCCCTTCAAACAGGCCGCCATTGGCGTCAAAGCAGGAGGGGAACAGAATTGTGTCTTCCGTGCCCAGGAATTCGGAAAGGCGTTCCTCCAGCTGGCGGTGCAGGGTCTGAGTACCGCAGATGAAGCGGACGGACGCCATGCCGAACCCCCATTGGTCAATCGCCTTCTTGGCCGCTTCCATCACTTCCGGATTATTGGCCAGGCCAAGGTAATTATTGGCGCACATATTGATGACGGAGCGGCCGTCTTTCAGTGTTACCTGGGAATACTGCTGGGAGGCGATAAAGCGTTCTTCCTTGTACAGGCCTTCTTCGCGAAGGCCGTTCAGCGTGGTCGTCAGGATATTCTTGAACTCGGGGGTATACATGTCAGATAATGGATGAATTGAAACAGTCAGCAAATAAAAGGGCAGGAGACTGCGCCATTGCTCCCGCACCCATACCACAAACGGCCCGGAAGGAAAAGCTTAAAGAAGCGGTTCGCCGAAATGTCCGGGCAAGCGGCGGTGCGCTTGACGCATAGAGCCGTATTCCGGGCTCAACAGACTTCCCTGGAGAACATGAAAGACATGGAACTGAGGCTTCCGGGGCAGCCAGAAAGCCATTGCCGCCGTTCCTGCCGGGAAATCTCCTGCGGGAAAAAAGAGGTAAATTTTTTCTGAAAAAAGCCGGGATAAACAAAACCGTCATTTTACTGCGCTTTCCGGGTAGCAACCTTGCTGATTCGTCAAACCTGTTAAACAAAAACATTTATACCTGTCATGAAACAATCCTTCTTATATGCATGGTGTTTGAGCGCCGCCGGGTGTGCCTCCCTGCTGCACGCCCAGTCCGTCAACCAATTCCCGGACAGCGGCCCTGAAACCACTCTGGATTCCCTCTGGGCGGCTACGGGCCACATGCAGGCCTTTTCTGACGCCATCGACTCCCAGATGGGCGTGCACCGTTTTCAGGACGGCAAAAAATCGCGTTTCTGGTTCAGCGGCATGGGAAGCTTCGGAAATGCCAGTGTCAGGAACGAGCATCCCGCCTTCGACTATTCGGCCGGCGGCGGAGTCCTGGGCTATGACTACTGCGCATCCGAAAGTGGAAGGGGAAGGCTGCTCGGCCTGTCCCTGGGCTTCATGTCCGGTACCCAGAACATCAAGGAAATGGCGGACCATCCCGCCGGATTTCTGGAAGGCGACAAATTTGACCAGGATACGATGATGGTCAACATTTACGGAGCCCTGTACAGGCAGACCGGAAGAAAATCCCATCTTCTTCTGTCCATGAATATGGGATTCGGCAATACCGATAACAAATGCGCCCACCACGGCATGAACTACGAAAACTCCACATGGGATACGGAAACCTGGAACGTCGCGTTGTCGGCCGCATGGCGCTACGAAGTCTCCAGGTCCTTCAGTATCACGCCTTTCGCCAAGATGAGCTATGTGCATGCCTCTAACAAAGTGAAAAAGGACGACTATGATGACGAAGGCTATGACTCTTCCTGGTGGTGGGATGATGATGAATACTGGAGAAGGGAATCCAGGTGGGAAAACCGCGGATCGTTCGACAATCTGGCGCTTGAAGTGGGAGTGACGCTGGAACACGCCATCCGCTTCTCCAACGGCATGATGTGGACCAATGCCATTTCCGGAAGCTACTGCCCGGACATATGGCGCAACAATCCCCACCATACCTTCAACGACATCTGGTGGGACGGCGACACCGTCTATGAGTCCCGGTACAGAGGCAGAGGATACGCTCCGGCACGCCAGGCCTTCAAGGCCAAATTCCTGTCGCGCTTCGTGTGCAGCGAAAACCTCTCCATTTATGCCTCCTATCAGGCCTGTTTCCGGGAATCCTGCACGGAACACCGGGCGGCATTGGGCGTAGCCGTAGTCTTCTGACGTCTTTCGTGTCCCTCACCGTGGAGATGGAGGAGCGCGGAATACCTTTTGCTGATGCCGGGAACGTGGAGGGAAAGGAGGAAAAAACGCCGAAGTGCCGGGTGCGCCTCGTGGCAACCGCTTCTTTCCCCGTATTTCTGCGAACGGAAAGCCGGATACCCGGGAGTAATTGAAACGGGGTGGCTATTCCTCTTCCGTTTCGAGGGAATAATCCAGCATTCTATCGCCATCGAACGTGAAAAACGCCTGGAATCGCTTCCCTCCGAGCATGGCGGGAAGCCAGTACCGGTCGTCCTGCCACATGAGATCGTAGGGAATCTCCTCTACGGGAGACCAAAAAGGCTCTGCCTCCGGCGTTTCCGAAGGAGTGCCCGTGAACGACGAAGCCATGAACACATGGCAGAGGATTTCCGGAATGGTCCTGCAGGTAAAGGAAAAATGCAACACGCCCATCTCCCGCGCGTCTGTTACGTTAATCCGCAGCTCTTCCCGGACTTCCCTCAGAACGCATTGAAGAGCCGTTTCCCCCGGCTCAAACTTGCCGCCGGGGCCGTTCACTTTCCCCGCTCCTATACCCCTCTTCTTGCGTATCAGAAGAATCTTTCCCTCCTGAACCACAAACATCAGGGTAGCGAGAATATCCGGGGTCCACGGTGCGGGCCATTGAAAGCCGCTGCTTCTCTCTTGCATGGGCACATGCTACAGGATTGAAGGACCGGCATGAAGAAAAATACGGAATAAATGCATAATGAGTAGGGAAACGGTCAAATTGCCCGCGGCGTCAATCTCCGGAATACTTTGGATGAACAACCGAATCGTTCACTTCATCGACTCTGTGAGAACTCAAATTACCCATTACTCCATAATTTTTCATGCGCAGATGAGCGATGAGATGATTATTCAAATAATCTAGGAAATATTCCTTGTCGAATGCTCCTTGAAAAGTGACGGGAATTGCACTTCCATCTGGACTATGGATGAGATTAATATAATTGTTTTTAGACGTATTCAGAATAGATGACCCATTGTGCAAATCAGCCATCTGATGTTATTGATCTGATGTTTTGCGGCCGCCCTATCTGGCCCGGATCCGTCAAATTCCGGATGTCTTGTTATTAATACTGCTCAGAATTTTTTCCTGAGCAAGGGAGGAGGGGAGTTGAGCGTCCTTGTAATCAAATAAAAGGCTTGTTTTTTTTGCAAGCTGTTCAAAGGCGGCAATTTTTTGCACCAAAACGTCGATATGTGTTTTCCCTTCGGGTTCACGGTAAATATTCAAGCGTGTCACATTTTTTTGAACATTCGCAAGCGAGGATTCAAAAGCAGCGCGGATTTGCGTTTTAATCAGATAAGCCGTTTCCGTGGCTTCTTCATCAGTCAGGGGACCGCTTTTTGAAATAACTAAAAAGGAATAATCATAATCTTTCAATCTATATTTCGCCAATACTTTGGATAAACGCTGCATAGAGCATTCTTTCGGATTCGCGTTAATGACTTCCTTAAATCTCCAAGCGCGTCCAAGCGTGTCGTTAATGCCGATCATTATCGGGTTATCGACTTTTTGTACGAGCCGCATTTCTTGTAATGTAATCCGTCCTTTTCTATTATGCAGTAAAACGGGCAATTCAATGACGTAACCCCCGTATTTTCCTGCTTTGAGGTCGTTCTTATTCAAATTTGGCATTTGATAAGTATACAAAAGCGTCATAATCTGACTTAAACTATCCTGTACGTTTGATAAGGTACGTTGTGTGCGCAAAACTGTGTCTGGTATCGGGAATTCCATGTAATTTTGGATTTCTTTTGCATCTTGAAGAAAAGATTTTTGTGTTGGAACGACGGGAATATCATCTGAAATAATGTTATACGAAATTTCTGTTCCCACAGTTTTCACAATTGGGGGATTTGTTCTTTTCTCACTCTTCCTGTCTGTATTAATCGCCGTCTTGTTTTTTGATAAAATATCGTCCATAACCGTAGTATGGGCAATAGAAATCATTTGGTTTCCGCTGAAGATCCCTCCCTGGCTAAGTGCTTCATTAATCGTATTTAATTGAGCGATGAGAATGTCCAGTTCTTGCGGAGCTTCTTTATACAAAGACAATTTTTTTATTTTTTGAGGGAGTGATGAAAATTCGTGGTTTAAAATACGGGCAAAAGTGTCATTGATGGCATCTTGAATCTGTACTTGTTCCGCTTTTGTCAACGAAGTGATTTGTGCAACACTGAAAAAATCGTACGCGCGTTTACCAACACTGTAATGTGACAGTGGAGAAAACCAAAATTGGCAATAAGCTTGTGTGCCGTTCAATTCCAGGATCTGCTCTTTTGTTAAAATGCGTCCCAAAATATTATTAATTTTATCTTCGCTTTCGCTTTCATGTAAGCCTATCTTCTCTTTTTCCTTTTTTGAAAGAGATTTCGTATATAAAGCGGGAGGAGCAATGAAGCTCCCTTTTGAATTATATTGGTAAGAGTTATTTTTTGTATTCGGTTTTGTAAAAGTTACGAGATAGTGAATCTTCTGATTGATATTTTGATATAATAGATCAACATCCTTGTCCGTTCCAGTGGCTATGCCCCCTTTCGGACGCACCACATAGCCCGCAGAAATGTTATTATATTTTGGAGAAATTTCATGGTTGGGAATAAAAATATCCGGCGTAATATGAGATGTGTGAACGCGTACTATTTTGTTGGGCTTGTAAATCATGATGGTAAAATTGTCGCCCGGAACATAAATCATGCGTGGATTGGAAAAAATTTTATTTAATTGCAGACAAGTTTTCAGGAACGGCAGCATGCGTTTATAATCGTCTGTTTCTTTAAAAAAATCCCATGCTTCCCGTTGTGTTGCAGTTAAGCTTTTTTCTTGTTGCTTCAATGACATTTCAATTTTTTGCGTATCTAGAATGTCGGAATTTTTCGCATCGGTTTCAGTTGAAAAAAACAGCGATGCTGCGGCAGCAATAGGAAAAATAATATTTTTAAAGCTCATAGCCCGGCTCCTTGATGAAAAAAGTGAAGGTTATTCTAGTTTGATTGTTGTTGTATTTTCCGTCCCTGTCTTTGAAAAGTGATCAACCCATGGAAGTTACGAAGGCATGTTCCTCCGTAAAAAACGGCTTTGTTGAAGAAGGCCACCATTGTAAAGGCTTGTCGCGTTGTCAAGCACCTTGCTCCGCTTCCTGCAGGAGGACTTGAGGGGAGTTACCCGTTCCGGAATCACTCCTGTCTGGGATAATACCGTTTCACAGGAAACGTGGGTGGGATGAAAAAGATGATTCGCGACAAGTTCGCGCGAATGGGTGCTTTCCCCTTGTTCGGGAAGATACGGGTAAGGATTCCGGCAAAGGTTGAGAGTGACGCCTTTTGGCTGCAGGAGGAATATTTTGGCCATAGGAGCTTTGTACTCCTTAAGCGCAGACTTAAGGATACGTGTATTGACAGGAAGAGTCCCGAACTGCTTGGACAAAAAAAACTCCATGTAATCAAATAAAGCTAGCAGGAATTGCATGGAGAATCAATTCAAAATGAATCTCCATTGGATGAAAGGATGGCCAGAACCTGGACAGGATTGAAAGAAGAACCGCAATCCTGAACCAAAGGAAACCGCAACACATTACGGCGAAGAGTTCAAACGTAAATGCGTAGAACCCTGCCTCAGCAATAACCGGGAATTTCGATACTGATAAAAGAACTGGGAATATCCCCGGAAATGCTGAGATGCTGGTAATGAAAGAACTTGGCGTCAAAAAACTAACGAACAATACACGTCTGGCTGAAGAACCATTGAGTACAGCCACAGTATAGACCTATCTCCCGGGAATATCCGTATAATCAAGAACAGGTTGGGAGCCTCCGCCTAATGACCGCGGTTCCCTCGCGGGCCTTTCGCGGTACGTACGCGGATATCAGCCAACGGCATGCAGCAGGAGTCTCATAGGAGACAATTGACCTTTTGCCTATTTATTGCGACAACTATGCCTGTCACCCTTCCATCTAGCCTCAATAACATAGCAAATTTGAGGATTTTCAACCTTATACAACCCTTTTCAAGCATTTATGCTTGGTTGCAACGGGGAGAGGGCTTCTTTGTGCCCCAATCCACACCCTCTACCTGTAAGATAATGCCTTTAAAAACCGTTTTAATATCTTGCACTTTCAAGAAAACAAAAACCGCAATCGCTGAAAATCAACAACTTGCGGTATGAAAATGTTGGTGCTCGAGAGGGGACTCGAACCCCTACGGTTTATCACCACTAGATCCTTAGTCCTATGTATGACTATTGATTATCAATGCAAAATGATTTTTAACCCCTCTCGGCTACCAATAGGCTACCAAACGTGCAAAAGCAAGCCCTTTTTGAACGCCTTTTTGCAGGTGTAAAATCTGCCCTTTTACGTCTTTTTAAGAGATTGGAAATTTACTCTATATTCAGAATTCACTGCATTAGTAAATTTCCGAATATGGAGTAAATCAAACGAATGCAAGAAGGGGCTTGTTGGTCGAATGAGGTCGAGTATTTTCCTAGGACAACTTCACCATGTCCGCTAATTGCAGGAAGTACTCTGTCGACCAGATATTAAGCTTGTTCTGATCTTTGATGAAAGGCATGACATCGTCCTTTCCAGAAAATTCAATTCGTTCTTTTTCTTGTTCGTCTTTTCGGCACATGCCCGAATAATGGAAATATCCATCCCGGCGATCATGTCCCAGTCAGCTCTCAGGTACTCATCCAAATAAGACCGCATGGTCTTCATCGATTGAATGCGGAGATTGGACGAAGATACAATCAAATCGCACAAGGCTTTTTCGGGAGTCGCTGTCAGGTAGAAATATCCTTCTTCCGTCTTTTGCCGGGTCAGTCCAATCGGAAAATAAGCCTCAGGAACCTGAATGTATTCGTAGCGGCCTGTCGCGTTGTCAAACGTCTTGCTCCGCTTCATGCAGGAGGACTTGAGGAGAGTCACCCGTTCCGGAATTACTCCTGCCTGGGATAATACCGTTTCATGAGAAACATAGGAGGGATGAAGAAGATGATTCGCGACAAGTTCACGCGAATAGGTGCCTTCCCCATCTTCGGGAAGACACAGGTAAAGATCCCGGCGAAGGTTGAGAATGACGCCTTCTCGCTGCAGGAGGGATATCTTGGCCATAGGAGCCTTGTACTCCTTAAGCGCAGACTTAAGGGTATGTGTATTGACAGGAACAGTCCCGAACTGCTTGTACAGGAAAGAAGCCATGTGATCGAATAGAGAAAAGTTAGCGAGAATTGCAGGGAAAATCAACTTGAAATGAAATAAGTGCGCAAAAATCGCTAGAATTGATGACGAATATCAAGTGCATTCACTGGTAGCGAGGTTAATGAGAGGACAAATGCTCCCCTTTCAATCGCTCCTTCGTCGCCCAGAGGTCGACGAACCAAGTATTCCCAGACAGTGGATAAGAAGAAAAAAGCACCTGTAAGACCTCTTCCCGATACCTCGTCTTACTGAAAATTGCATCATTAACAACGTGACAAAGCCTCTGCCGCAGTCACGAGAGTTTGACGAATTTCCAGAGCCATTTCAGAAGAAACGTATGTCCCCACAAAATCGGCGGCTTTGGAGGGACCTTCGTCTTCTTCCCTGCCGAAACAGGTTTCCAGACATTGAAGTGCGTCCTGTGTTGCGGTATTGCCCGATTTCTTCTCGAATGCAAACTGTTGGAAAATATTCCAGCCATCCTGATGCTTCCCATCGTAGTAGCGCATGACGTAATACAGGTCGTAGGCATCCTTGGGTTGGCGGCGATGAAGAAACGCCCGCAACTTAAGCATGAGGAAAGCTCCTGCTTCACAAACACGCAGAGGAACCTGTATGGCCTCCCCCTCTTCATCTGGAACTTCAAACATGATTTTGCGGGAGGACTCGATAGCCCGTTTAACGCCCAGCAAATTACTGGCTCTGATTCCGGCTATTTCTATCGAACTGGTGGGGCGGACGTGCTCTGTGAGAAAGTCAATAGGGATACGAATGCCATCTATATCTGCCATAAAACGCCCTCCTTCCTTCTGATCTTCCCGATACCCCAATGCTCTCAATTTCCAATCGATAGGTGACATGTCCCCGTCTACGGCAACACTGATTCCCAAATCCACATCAAGAGTCACCGGCCTCAAGAGAGTGGTATTCATATTGCCGGAACAGATGAACCTGGGCACCAGGCCCCCTATTAAAACCATGCCATGACGATAGTTTTCCAAGGCTCCCCACAGGGAGGCAAGCACCTTTCCCGCATGATTCGTAATAACTTCGCTGTAGCTGGTATAATGATCAAATTTCATGATTCCTGCAAAAATCCGGACATTGTACAAGTGCCTCCAGGGCTTCTTCACTCCTCAGTCCCTGTCCCTTCAAATCGATATAAATTTGCGCATCCGAAACCAGAGGGACATGACGGGAACGTTGGAGTTGACGCAGGACATCCTGATCTTCAGGATAGAACAAGAGCAGATTTCCCCCTTGTTCCACTCTTCTCCCCACCAGCCCCGGAGACAATTCAGACAAATTCGGAATACGAGACACATAGGCACTACAAATGACTGGTTCCGTAAAAGCGGCGCGTTGCCAGGCCCCAACCCATTGCGTAAACCCTATCCTGACTCCGTTCTGTTCCGCCCACTGATGCACCATATCAGCCAGTTCGGCAATACCGGTCCCTACAATGGAATACCGGACAACTCTCTGATGAGCGCGCTTTTCATGCCATATGTCCAACAACTCCCGTTCATGAAGAAGAGAAACTTGCCGATAAGGATGACGATCAATAAATTGCCTATCCTCCAGCCTCTTGATGACTTTATTCACCAAGGCTGTACTCGTTCCTGTTGATGCGGCCAAATCCTTTTGGCTCCATTTTTTGGAAACATTGAAAAGAAGAGCCCGGACAATGCGTTCGCTTTTCCCGGAGAACAAGTCTCTGGCGCCCTTGTTGAATCGAAATCGTTTCAAGGGGCTTCCAGTATTGCCAAAATAAACTTTCCCTTTTTTGTAATAAAACGCTCCATTGGGATCAGCAACGGCAACATGAGCCTCCAAGGCTTTTTTCACGAACGGCCCCGCTGGAATACAGGGAAGAACGAGTAATTGATCCCTAAAGGAATCCAGATTTCGAGGCGGCATCAGCCTGTAAACCGTCGGCAGTTCAATGTATCCCTGCGGCTTCCCGGCATCATCATATTCCTCAAAATCAAGAACTGCTCTGGTTGGCTCAATGAACAGTCGCGGAAAGTCCCATGTATCGTGAAGCTTTGCGAATGCCTCACGCAATTCATTTTCTGTAGAAATAAGAGATGCCTTCTGCCTTGACTCCATAGGACTCTTCTACTTGATCTGCTTTATATGCACAACATAAATTTACTCTATATTCAAAATTCACTTTGTCAGTAAATTCTACATATAGAGTAAATTCAAGCGCTAAAGTTTTTGAGTGAATGATCAAAAAGGGGGCAACGGCAACTATGTTAATGAGAGGATGAATGTTCCCTTTGCAAGCGCTCCCTCGTCGCCCTGAGGTCGACAAATCGGCTGCTTCCCAGACACAGGATGCAAAGAATGCCTTTCTTTTCCCAGTTGTAGACTGTTCTGCGGCAGGGGCAGGACGAAGACTCGAACAAGTCGGTTCCTTTAGGGAAAAGCGATAATTTGACAAGTTGAGTTTCCTCCATGACATATCGGAACCCATTTACGCGAGCTTGTCGTTCCAGACGCTGGAATAGCGCTTTCATGTCTATAAATATCGTCTTTCCTATCCGTTTCACAGGAAGGTGTTTGTCTTCAATCCAGGCATGGACGGTTCCCCATGAGGGAGATGACCCTGAAACAAAAATTCCAGAGTTGGTCATGAATTGACCGGTGCGGCAGTATTGAGGTACAGGGATGGGAGATGCTTGTTCCAAATGCATCCCAAAGGAATTTACCCAGAGTTCGGATTCCTTTGACAACTATCGGGCTGACAGGAAATAAATTGATTTTAGTTCGTAATGCGTTGAGAGAAAACAATCAAATATTAAGCATCCCTTTGCTGCTTGCTTGAGAGAAAATCTCATCTTAATCTAAATCATGGCTACTCAAGGACGAGCTCACCTCCCTTTACTCCAATCTGAATATTGGGAGTATTCGGAGGAAGTCTCTATCGAAACACCAAAGGGAAAACAGAAGCGAATATGCTCAGCCAGAAATCGTCTCATAAGCCGATGGAGAGAAATCCTTGCAGCATCAGAGAAGAATCAAAAAGCATCTGTTGAAAAAGGCCTCAAAGAAGGAATATTGCGTAAGGAAATTGAAAAAGAACTCAGAGAAAAAGGAGGGTATCTGAGTGCCCTGAGGTATGCCCAAAATCTCCCCTTCCGTATTGATATTCATACATCTGCGTTTCAATACACGCAGACTCTTTTCCCCAGGCAGCTCCTGAAGCCAAAAATCAAGGAAGCCGGCGTCGTTGATGAATACGGAGTTTTTTCGGAAGAGTATCTGGATCTTTATTACTCTCTGCCCTGGGAATCGTATTGTGCCGAAGGTATGAGGCTCGAATCAACCGATCTTTTCGACCCGAACTGTTCTTTTGATGATGAAAAAGTATTGAGAAGTGAAAAAGTGTATGCCCAATCCATCGTCAAAACACCCCGGGAGTGCGAACAGTTGATAAAAAAACTCCGCAGAGCTGCCGACATGTTGAAAGCATTTCCCTTAGAAAAGGCCGCAAAATTTTTGGAAACGCCCGTTGAAGATTTTCAAAACGAATCCCTCCTGGATTCCAGGGATACCTTGGGATGGTCCATGGAAAATATCACTTCCGCATGGGGAAGAGAAGAAGCAGACAGAATTCTTGCCATGGATATCGCACAGCCAGCAGAACACCCCCATGGAGTCAATACCTGGCGTGCTCTCAAACTGGTTTTCATCACTCTGTGTTCGGAAAAAGGATTTAAGAATTTCACTCGCTGGGATGTGCGTGAAAAATGGATTCAATTGTTTCCGCCTTCCACCTCCTGCAAGAAAGACTCTTCTTCAATCCTGTCCATCTCTTCCAGGCTGCAGGAAGGAGGAGCCAGATGTTCATCCAATACCACGTTGGCACAACTCTTGACCCGTTGGGGATTCGGCTGGTTCCCGACTTCGTAAAAGATAAATTTCATTTTCCGGAAAATGAACCATTGAGTTTTCAAAAGTCGGCATGCAGGAGCCATATACCCTCCGCATCCGTTTCTCATGAACTTCTGATATAGGACGCACTCAATATTTGGTATATTCATTGTAAGTCGCTTGTGATTGAAAATCAGAAAGTGAAATTCCATGTACGATAGTTGATTAAATTATCCGCAGTCTGAGTAAATTCCGGAAGGATGCGGTCAGCACAGGCATCCTCCATATCGGAATCTCAATATTGTCGAATCAAAGAATTCGTAGATAATAACGATTTTTTTGCACAAGGCTCTACACCATCCCAAGTCACTCTTTATTCGTGGGTTAAAGGAAGAATTCTTCCCGTCACAAGAATAAAGGAAGAAAGGCTTATAGATTTGTCAACCTTGAAGACAAACTTGGAAGAACAGGCTTTGCAAAGAGGATTTCGGTACGAATTCGGGAAAACTACCCTTGTCAAATTGTCGCTTTTCCCGTGGGGCGTTTCTTTGTTCCTCCCTTCTGCCATGCCATGCCGCAGGACGGTCTACAATTGGGAGAAGAGCGGGCTTCTCTGTATCCTGAACATCGGGAAAAGCCGTTTTGTAGACATTCATGCAACGGAACAGCGTTTGAAGCGGGAAGGACAATCTGCTCTCATCCGTGTTGTTCGACGATGCAGATCTATCCGGAAGCCAAAGACAAAGGCTCTCTGTGAACTAGAAAATCCAAACCAAACGGAGCAGCCATTCCAAGCAGTCCCTTCTCACACCCCATGTACCTGGGATACCTTCTTGTGGGGATGTCCACTTCCTTCTCAAGAAAAAGCCCTGCCTGACAAAATCGTTCTGAACGTGAGGACAGCTCTGCATGGCATAACCGATCTAAATGGGTTCATCAGATATCTGGAAGGCAACCCTTCCAATCATGCTTTGGGTAAGAGCCTGCTGCATAACGTTCATCAAAAGACATTACGGGAAAATGAATTGAAATTGTCGACCAGGAAACTCTCTCTTTATTTGCCGGCTCCTTATCAAGGAGGAACCGGGCCTCGGAAGACTCTCACCAATCATTGTTCATTACCTGGCCACTTCAGCGCTTGTTGGCCATTTCGCTCACCAAGGGAAGTACAACCTCCTCTTGCCCATGTAAATCTTCTCATCAGTCAGCAAAAGGAAAGCGTCCAGATCACCATGTATATCATGGCCAATCTCTTGAGAACATTGAATAATCATCCCTGGCTTTTAGAAGGGCATACAGAACAGCGGTCCAAACGAGAACAGCTGGCTATGCTTTATTTCCACAACCCATCCATTCACGATCAAAAATCGGCCAACTGGATATCTGCACCTATTACCGCAGAACAACGTACCGAGATTCTTAAAAAAATGCTGACTGCCACCATTGAAATGGAATGGGAGGATATCAAGCGGGCTTATTGCCTGAGTCAGCAGAAGAAATATCCCGTGGAAAGCATTTGGAACAACGGAGTGAGCGTTACTCTTACAAGCATGGAAGTCTGCTACCATTATCTTTCCACAGGGAATGCTCCGTTCATCGTCAAACATCTGGAGCCATTTTTTAAGAGGCATTTCAAAGAGGATCTATTTAGAACACATGGAGAGCGGTCAGGCGCTATTGATTGCGGAAAGGTCAATCAGGAAAGCCTCGTATCCTGCCACGGATATCCGCGTAAGGACATGGAACTCGTCTGCTACGCCAAGACAGCAGACATCCTCAAATTTGAGCTCAGATGTAATAGAGGAGGACTTGTTGCGGATTTTCCTGAAGGCGCATGCAAAAAACGAATGTGCGGCAGTCTGGATGACTTGTGCCGCCTCATTGATCGTGTCATTAAACATTCACGGGGACGAATAGAGAACTTGGTGAACAGTTTAAGCGAACCATCGTATGCTGCCGATTCCATAGCCCCATGGTGGCTTTCCGTTCTTAATATGGATCGTAAACTGCGGTTATGGTCTGAATCCCCTGATAGTGAACTCAAACTGAGAGCAAGCCAAATCAAGATGGAATCCTTGAAAGCTCTCATTACGCCGGAGGGATGGCCCATCCGGAACCTTGGTATGGAAACGGTCAATTTCCTGCGAAGAATGGAGAGAAAAGGATACGTGCAAAGGCATGCCGGAAAATATCATGCCAGAAGAGATCATGCTTTGGAAAAAACAAGTTCAAATCATCATTTTTAAATTGAAGGAAGGGCCACCTTGGGCACGCGTGCCCAAGGTGAGGCGGAAGGTAAGCTTCCGTGTTAAATCTTGCGTCGTCGAGCGGATCCTTTTTTCTTTGAGCGAAAGCGAAAAAGAAAAAAGAGAGCCAGCGAGCGGGGGCGGAGCCGCCCCCCCCCCAAGATTACAAAGGAAGCCTGGCTACTGGTAAAAATGAGGTATTTGATCGAAATTATCCGCCCCCTTCCTCCCTCAATTAGGATGACAATGGTGTTATATGAAGATGAGCGGAGTAGGTATCCGCCATTTCCCGGCCTCTGCACGCTGTTGTGTGCAGAGGCCTTTTCATCATCAACCATCAACATATCAAATCATCATGGCTATCAAACTCATCGCCAACTACAGCAAACGCCTCGGCCTGCCGGGGTATTCCTCCCATCAGTTCGAAGTCTCCATCGAAACGGAAATCGGAAACACGTCAGAACTCGATTTCGCCGCAGAACGTCTCTACAGCTCGCTCCAGTCCGCTGTGGATGCCCAGATCAAGCAGGTCGGATTTGTCCCCGATGCCTCCTATGGTTTGGGAGATGTATCCGGCCCTTCGCTTCCTGCCATGCGCCAAGTTCCCCGGATTTCCATGCAACCATCCGGGGATAAACGCTCTGCCACCGTTTCTTCCGATCAACAGGCATGGAATTGTTCCGAGAAACAGAAGCAGGTCATACTCTCTCTAGCCCGCAAAAACGGTATGAACGATTCCGCACTTCATGATCTGGCCGTACTCTGTTTCAGCAAAGGCGTCTCTCAGCTGAACAAGCTGGAAGCGTCTACCCTGATCAAAGAATTGATCGAAACATCAGGAGCAACATCCCGAAAGGCTTCTTCCTCCGGGAACTATGCCTGACACAAGACAAAAGTTGTGTTTGGAATACGGTGTGCATCTGCTTGTGTCCCTCTTACTTGTCCTCCTCCATGGAAGGAGGGCAAGTAAGGACTTTATTTTATCTGCTGCGTCCTTGGTTCCTATTGTGAAATGAAAATTGTCGAGAAATAGATTACCGGAATCATATTTTCCATGAAATCTGTTTCCATCGCGTACAAAAAGGAGTCGTATTCTGTCTTGGCTCAAGTCTTGTTTTATTGTCATTCTGACTTGAATGAAGTCAGAATGACAATACTTCTTTATCACGGTCAAGAATTCTTGAGCCTGGAAGTCTCCGGGATTTGGTCATCGAAACACTTCCGCGCAAGGCAAACATTTGCATGCGAGTAAGGCGCGGGGGCAAGTCCACATTCATGGAAGGCCATCATGCAGCAGTTGGCGGAGAGCGGCGTAAGCAGGGAAAATATGATTTGGATCAATTTTGCCGACGACCGGCTCTCTCGCCTGGCTATGGAAGTCTTGGGTGGGTTTCATGAATCCTATTACGGAATGTATCCTGAGGAGAGACACAAGGAGAAGGTGTATTTCTTTTCTGACGAGATCCGGATATTTCCTCAATAGGAACTTTTTGTAGAGCATCTGCGGAAGGAAGAAGAATGCGATATTTACATTACAGAGTCTTCCGCGCGCATGCTATTCCCGTGAGATTGGGACGAAAATGCGGGGACGTTCCCTTTCCTAGGCACTGTTTCCTTTCTCCTCCTGGTGCGATTTGATAACAAGCATGAAGATGAACAAAATGTAATCAATTGTTATAATTTGCCAACAATTTGTTCATTCTCTTAAGAGCGGTTTCTTTTAAAAGAGTTATTGGATTGGCTATGCTATGAGTGGCTTATCTGAGAACATGGCGGCTGGACGACAGTGTGGAGAGTTGATGACGACCTGTCTCTCCAGACAAAAATCCTCTTGGCATTGCCTGTTCCTGTATTCGGGATCTGACGGTTAGTCCTTCCATTGCGTGATTTGATTGCGCAAATACACACAAACAGTATATTTACGCAATCATTTTATGATTTTGAAACTTTTCTTTGAGAGAAAGGTTTGGAAACGATGCTGCGCCGAACAAGTTGCGGACAAGTACCGCATAAGTTCAGGATAACAGTCCCGACATCCTTCTATTCACTCAGACGGTTGGCGATAGACAGCAATTTTTAATGGCTGCCCGTTATATAGACCTGAAGGCAGGCATTCAGCTTCTGACTTCATTCCTCAACACCCGTTTTCCCTTCGCAGGGAAGCGGGTGTTTTCGTTTCAACCCATATTTCATCATCAATATGAACAATATTATCGCATTGCCTCACCATCCGGCGACAGCCCGGCACATCCTGCCTTTGGAAGATACCAGACAGGCAGCCCACCTCCAGCAGAGAAACATCATACCGGAACCGGCAGCGGCTCCGGTCGTTCCCCCAACCGTATTCCGTAAGGGGCTTCTCCTCCACTGCGGGGCCGAAGTCGTCGACAGGAGAACGCTTTCCCATGTGGAAACCCCGTCCTGCACGGAATCGTGGTTCCCGCTTCCCCATGACTTCCTGCTGAAGGAAGTGGAATCCCAGCTCGCCGCCTACGGCTTCGGCATCGGAGAAACCACCCATGCCCTCAGCCATGAAGGAAAGCGGTATTTTGGCGTACTCCAAATCCTGCGGCCCGACGACGGCCCCGGCGACTACTCGTGGATTGTCGGCATCCGCAACTCCCACGACAAAACCTTCCCGGCCTCCCTGGTCATGGGAACGCGCGTGTTCGTCTGCGACAACCTCGCGTTCAACGGAGAAGTGAAACTCTCCCGAAAACATACGAGGTTCGCCGTGCGGGATCTGCGCTTCATGACCTCCCGCGCCGTCGGCAGGCTTGGGGAACAATTCCATCGTGAAGACGAACGGATTGCCGCCTACAAAAAGCAAAGGCTGACGGACAAGGCCGCCCACGATCTCCTGATCCGCGCGGTTGATTGCCGAGCAATCACGCCGACCGTCCTGCCGGAAGTCATCCGGTACTGGCGGGAGCCGCTTCATGAAGAATTCCGATCCCGTACCGTCTGGAGCCTGTTCAACGCCTTCACGGAGCAGTTCAAGGCCGTCAACCCGCATGTGGTCGCCAAACGGAGCCAGGCTCTGCACGGCCTGTGTGATTCCGTCTGCGGACTGATTGCCTGAGCGTAGTTAAAAAACAGGAAAGGAAACATCTTATGAATCCATCCTACTCATTGACGGGAGCGCAAGCCGCAGTCCTGATCCTCACGCAATCCGTATCCGGGCAAACGAGCGATGAACTGATCGGCTCCTTCCACTCGGAAGAACGAGGGCGGGTCAGGCAAATCATTCGCTTGCTGGAACGCCGCGGGCTGCTCATCTGCCAAACGGGGGAAGACGATCCCTTTGTCTTCCCCCGCACATGGCATCCCACCTGGGACGGGCGAATAGCCCTGCTGGAATGGGCCTCCTATCTGGGCAACATCCGGCTGGCCGGCAGGAATACTCCGGCATCAACCGGCTCCCGGACAATCATCGAACAGGAAGATCATCATCACCCCTCATCCGTATGCTGACCTTTCTCCTCGTGACCGTTGCAGGCTGGTTCCTGTTCCCGTGGCTGTTCGCTCTCCTCAAATGGGGAATCGTGCTGGCCTTCGGCTTGATGACGGCAGGGCTGCTTCTGTGGTTCTGCCTCTTTTGAAAAGACATTCATCCAGACACCGGAACCATGTATCACATCGTCAAATACAAGGACACGCGCTACTGGGCGGTTCTCCATCACAATGGGAAACTGCTCGCCGTCGTCGTGTACAAAAAAGGCGCCGAGGCCATTGTCCAGGCTTTGGAGCAAATCCTCGTCGACGCCGTCACCCACTCACAACCGCCATGCCCATGATCAAAATCATCCTGTTCGAGCTCACCCGCATCCTGCTGGGCTACGCCTCCGACAAAGTCGGCGAGTTCATTCGGAACAAGCAGAGGAGCGGATCTCGTCCTCCTTCCTTTTACGAAGAAGAGGAGGAAGATCCCTGGTCTCAACATCCGCCCCGCTGATTCCATGATCCTAGCGCAATTACTCCAAGCCATTTACAACCTCATCGCCCAACGATGAGATATGCCTTCTAAGACGATATGTTGTCTGAGGAGGGCGTTCAAGAGGCAGTCCCAACAGGCTCCTCTTTTTTAGCTGTCAGATCGCATTATACGTTATATTACATCCGAAATGTAAACAATACGTCGAATGATACGATTTCTCTTTGTGGAGCTTCCTGAAAAAAAACGTACTTTTTGGGTGTATACTCTTGAAAAAGGAAAATCTACGTAGTAAAGTAGCGCAAAAATGGAAAAGTTACCTTTCACATGTTCTCATGTGACACACCTTTAATAGTATTTTTATTCACTATGAGTACCCCCTCTCAAGAACAAAACAAGCGCTCGGCCGCAGATATTTTTGTGGCATTTGAGTATCAGTGGGATTACTTCGTGTTGATGTTATTAAAGTCGTTGGACCAATCCACAACTATTAGTTTCGAATTACACGATGATGTTGGCGAACAGTCAGACCATAGGCTAATCCTTTACCAAGTCAAACATAGTGTGCAAAAAAATGCTCGTGGAGAAACAAAGTCTTTAAGTAACCGTGATATAGATTTATGGAAGACTATTTCTATTTGGATGAAGTTAATAGAGGAACAATCCGATTTTTTAGAAAATACCGAATTTCAATTAGTGACTAATAAAAAAATCTCCGAAAATGCTTTCATAAAGGCAATTGAGAATTTTAAGATAACGCATTCTATTGAGGATCTTAGGTCGGCAATAGTAGAAATACAAGCGTCCAAAAGGTCTAAAGGAGATGCTTCCGGGGTAAGTGGCTCTAAAAAGAGCCGCATTGACGTATCTAAAATAATTTCAGACCTTTTGAATAAGCCATACTTAGTTGATTTTATTGGTAAAATTTCTGTATCAACAACTTCAGATATACTTAAGGAAGACATAAAAGAACTGATGTACAGTCGATTCGCCTTAAATCGAAACCGCATAGATTGGGTTTATAATAATCTGATGAGTAGTTTAAAAGATAATGCCATTGATAACATTTTGGCAGGTAAATCCGTGTCATTTACTGGAGCTATTTTTGCAGAACAATATCAGAGCATCCTTGATATAGGGCGTAAGAAGCTTCATTTTCGAACAGACTATAGTTACCGGGATTTCGAAGGAAACCCTCGAGAACTGTTGTTCATAAAACAATTATTCGCAGTTAATGATACACAAGAAGATGATACAGATAGAATTGCGGCTTTAACAACTAGTTGGCTTCGATTCCATAACAATTTTCATGATCATTGGGATGACAATACTTTGATTTCTTATGACATTGATAAATTAACTCAAGATGTTTGCTCGGCTTGGCGTACGTTTCATCATTCTGCTCACCGTAATATCCCTCCTAATCCAAGACAAGAGGACTTATACGAAGCTGGATGTAACACCGTCGATAAATTACGAGAAAAGGATTTTAAGTTAGCTGACGCTTCTTTAGGATCTGAAGTTAGCGAAGGGTGTATTTACTACTATTCCAATTCTTCAACAGCAATTATTCCTGAGTTGCCGCTTATAGGTTGGCATCTTGATTGGGAAAATAAATTTAAGAAGAAATGAATAGAATATATAATAACGAAATGATATTCATGGCCTGTATTGTCCAATTACTTAAAACTGAAAAATTGGATATTGCGACCTTATATCTTTTTTGCACCTTGTTAATTGATGATAATCTTAGGCTTATAATACACGATTCCGTTAATTTAGAAAAATGTACTAGTCGAGTTTGCTCTCATGCTCTTCTCACTCGTAAAATCACAGCATTTGGACCATATTTTATAAATGCCCTTGTAATTCTAAAGCAGTCTGACTATATAGTTATAAATTTAAACTACATTGAATCAACGCAAAAAGAATTTCCAAAAGGGAATCTCAAAAGTAAAAGATTGCAAAGAATACTACGTGAAGCAGAGCATTTATTTGAAATATGCCATAATTTTTCGGCTAAAGATATGTATCGCAAATTTAATATACAGCTATGAATTTATATATTGCAAGCATAAGATTGTGGTTCAAGGGTTTTCTTGAAAATGAAGAGAACGCGATAACGTATCGCTTTGAGCCAGATAAAATAAATGTAATTACCGGAGATTCTTCTACTGGGAAATCATCTATACTCGGAGTTATTGATTATTGTCTTCTGTCAGATGCTCCAACAATTGTTGAAAACATAATTAATGAAAATGTTGAGTATTATGGTATAAACATTTATCTCAATGGGAAAAGTTATATTCTTATAAGGAAAGCTCCTCATTTGGGGACAGGAACTCAAGATGTGCATTGGTCGAAACAGAAAGAATACCCAATCCCGTATACTCCGACTCATTCGGTGGGTGAAATGAAAGTTTTGCTTTCCGAGATGTTTCAGGTTCCAGATCATAATAAAAAAGTGGGACGAAAGAATATCCCTATGTCATTTCGACACTTTCTTCCGCTCAACTACTTGACTGAAGATATTATTTCATCTGCAAATACATATTTCGACACTGCCTTCTTCGTTGACAAGAGTTTCGACTCTTTTCTTAATTTTGCATTGGAATACGCCAATGGAATTCGTTGTCATAATAGTAGAGAAATAGAAGACAAAATTCAAAAAGCAGAAAAAGATTTAAAGCAATATCAAGAGAATCACCTTAAGGCGCAAGTCGTTGAAAGAGAATATAAGGAAAGTCTTATTTCTATCTACAAACAGGCGTTCCAGCTTAATTTGGTTTCTCCTGATAATCTATTTCTACAAGAGGACGCAGGAGAACTTAGACGCTATATTCAGCATACCATATCTGAGTATGACCAATTAATCAAAAATGATGAAGATACTACAAAATTAGAACGTCTGAAAAATCGCAAAGACCAGATTAAAGCAACTCTGAATACCTATGACTCTCTGTTATCAGAGATGAAGAGAAATAAGAACTCAGGCGCAAAAGTACAGGACAGCTTAAAACCGATTAAGTATATAAAGAATCATATCGACGAGGTTGTAAGCTCGTCTGATACAATTGAACTTCTTAAGCTATTGGAGAAACAGCTTATTCAAATCAAGGAAGAGAATCCTATTCAGACGGAATTACCGGCAGACTTCAATTCAAGGTATGATGAATTGAATAAGGAACTTACTACTATTGAAGAGGAGTTAAGACATTTTTCCACTCTTCGTAAAACGATTGCTAACCCTAAATGGGTGAACCAAGCGGTAAGCCTTAAGTATCGTCTAAAAGATTTAAAAAAGCCTAATCCAGATACTTATCAATCAAGTGTTGAAGAAGCTAAAATTTCTAAATTAACTGCCTTAAATTCTCAGCTTGGACAAATCCACTTGATGCCACATGACGTAAAGGTGGAATTGAATAAATCTATTAACGAGTATTTTCAATCTCCAAATGGTATGGTGGACTCTTACCCAGATTCTACCATGTTGTATGACGATGAGAACCGTAGAATCTCATTATTGAAAAATGGCGAACATTACCCCATCCGTAACATTGGTAGCAAGTCTAACTATATGTTTTTGCATCTTTGTTTCTTCCTTGGACTTCATAAGTCAATAAAGTCTCATCATTCTGAACAAGTTGGTTCGTTTCTTTTCATAGACCAGCCGAGTATGCCCTACTACGCTGATAAAGATATCCTCAATAATGATGACAGGAGACAATTGACGAAGGCATTCCGATTGCTGAATGACTTTATGAATGAAATGATTGGCGAGCTCGGAGAGCATTTCCAAATCATTTTGATTGAGCATGCTGATGAATCGTATTGGAAGAACCTAGAATTTTACCATACAGCTAGGAAATTTTCCAAGACTGAAAATGGTGGATTAGTCCCTAAATATATTTACGAGAAAAAATGAATATTAGATTAGGAATTCCGAAATATGCCACCGTGCAAATGGTTGGTAATAAGGCCGACGGTGAAGGCATTACTTTTGCTACTGAAGTAGAAGATCTGTCGCTTGCAGTAGATTTCTTGACTATTTTGGTCAAGAACGTATTTAAGTTTGAGGTTTTGAGTCAGTTTGACTGCATTGATTCTTTAGATTTGAATCCGACATATCGGTTTATCAAAGCCATTTTCGAAAAGGAAGATGAGTTTGTCAAACAGTCCAATAATTTGGCTCGACACTTGTATGATCAAAGCATTCATCCCAATATAAAAAATGGTGAGTTTTATGTAATCTATTTAACAGATTGTGGCATTAATGATGATTCTGTAGATGGTATCTTGTTATTGAAAACAGAAATAAAAGACAAATTCTTAACAGTTGCCAATGAAAATGGTAACCTTTCTATTGTTCCTCAAGTGGGAATTAGTACGAAGCATATAGATAAAGGTTGTTTTATTCTCAATACAAAACCTGATGATGGTTATATCCTATCTATCGTTGATACATCAACAATTAGAATGGATGGACTTTATTGGACTAATAATTTCCTTTATGCAAAGAAACTTGTTAATGACTTTCAGTTAACGAGAGATATAACATCTTTTTGCTCATCTGCAATCCATCAAATAGCAAAACAGTATCCCGAAAAAACAGTTGAGTTAGCCAAAGCTGCTCGGAATGTTGCTTTAATGTTACAGAATGATGGTGTAATGGTTAATACTTCCGAAATGCTTTCTGCATTATCTGTAGATGCCGAAATTGCCAATCAATTATCGAACTATAGACGAGACTATGAAAATAGAAATGGAGAAATCTCAGATTCTTTTCTTTGTGTATCCAATGCAGCAAAGAGAAAAGCTATTACAAAAGCAAATCTTATAAAACTTGGCTCTGATTTCGAAGTGAAAATTTTGGATCCTTCGACCGATATAGAACAAGGATACGACAAAGAAAAAAGAAAGAACTATATTAAATTGTACTATCGCTGATATAAATAACACTTCTGACGAGTCACGGATTCTGGAACACTACCGGCGAGTTGAAGGACGGTATGCATACGGCTTGTGTGTTTATAGGTTTCCATACGATAAATAGAAGGTGTTGATTTTTTTGGATTTATATCTTTTTACCTATTTAATTTGAAGGAACTATTTTGTTGTGTCGTCATTTCCAAATCCGTCTTGCCCGAAATAGCTGGATCGCGGGGGGTGCCATCTGGATAGGTGGTTTTATAGATGCCGAAGTCCTGGGCTTTTTTCTCCAGAGTATGGGTGATTTTGCTCGAAGCGGCGTTGATACGTAGGCGGCTTTCGCTGAGGTAGGAAGGATTGTGGAGGGGATGAGGGAATATCCTTGAAAGGAGCTGAGGGGATAACGGCTGGAGGATATCGTCGGAACAGGAGGCAGGATGATTTTGCTTCCAACGCTGAAACCATGTGGGTGAAGTCAGGTGTTTATATTGCTGAGCAATGCCTTTTCCCTTGATGGCATACACGCGTTCCGCCGCCAGCAGGGTCATGTTGTCAAATTGTTGTTGTTTGCGCCATGATTGTTTGATTTGCTCCAGTTCGTCGGTACTTTTGGCTGCGGCGATGGTTTCCAGCGTTTTACGAGTTGAGGATTCCTTTTTTTGTGCCAAGTTGAGGAACATGCGACTGTAATAATCGTGGAATTCCCGAGAGGCTCGGTTGAAGTGCTCTATTTCAGGCTCCTGAAGCAATTTCTCTACAAGTATATCTTCAGGCGTTTTTTGGATTTCCTGCGTCAGGAGTCCTGTTTCATAGAGCCCCCATGTGAGGGCGCCTCCTGTGACGAGCGTTGCGCCTGCGAGGGCCAGAATTCTGTACCGAAGTTTGTGGATGCGCTCTCGATGGAGAGCATGGTTCATTCCTGACAACCACGCTTCCGGCGAGGGTGAACGGTCGTCCCGTTCTATGGAAAGGTTTTGGATGAGGTATGGTGTAATACTCGCCAGCGTCTTTTCTTTTTGAACCAATGATTTCAATAGCTCTTGAGCCTGTGCGTCGCCAATTTCTTCGGATATTGTTTTCCAGAGGCAGGTGGTCGCCAGTTCATAGAAGCACGCTGCAAGGGAGTATTGGTCAGCACGTATGTCGGGGGCAGCGTTTTCCGTAAATAATTCGGGAGCCGAGTACGCAGAGTGTGCCAGTATATTGACTGTGCCATGAGGAGGGCGCTGAGATGCGGTGCCAAAATCGGCCAGAACGGGCTGTCCTTATTTTGTGAAAAGGATATTGCCGGGCTTGATGTCCAGATGGACGATGTGATTCCGGTTCAGGCAGTCGAGAGCCGAGACCAGAGCCTGAAGCCATGAGATGATGGAGCTTGGAGGAATGCGTTTGCCCGAGTGGATAACATCCCGCAGGGTTCCACCCTCAAGAAGAGGCATCACATAAAAGCAGGTTGTGGGCGAAAGACTGAATACCCTGTGTATCTTGATGATGGAGGGATGTTCCAAGGAAGCAATCAGCCGGGCTTCCCTGATGAACTGGTTGACGGATTCGGCAAAGATGTGTTCCGTGTCTTCATCCAGGGGAATCAGGCAATGGGAGTCGGCATCTCTGGTGCAAAGCTCCTGAGGATAGTGTTCCTTGAGGACGACCTTTCTGTCCAGCGTCTTGTCATGGGCCAGATACGCAATGCCGTTCGCCCCGTGACCGAGGACACGTTCGATCACGTAGGGACCGACCTTTTGGGCGGAAGGGAGGGAAACGAGTGCTTCGTGCATGGCGGATGAACGATTCAATCATGCCCCATCAGCTTGGAGGAAATCAATCCTTGTCTTCCGAGAATTCCTCGTGCTCGATTTCATCGACAAGGGAAGAAGCAGGAGAACCTTCACGAACGATTTCATTGATTTTTGTCGCCAGAAAATCGGTCAGCGTCATTTTGCTGTCGAGAGCCTTGCGCTCCAGGGCCGCCTGGACATCCGGCGGCAGTTGAAGGATCACGCGGGACTCTGTTTCCACCTTCACGGACGGGAGCGTCACGGGCATCTCCATCATCAGGGAACGGATGATGTGCTCCTTGACCTCCGGAATCTTTTTCTTGGCCATCCAGTTGTAGACAGTCACTTCACTGACGAAGCACTGCTGTGCGAGCCACCTGTAGTCCAGTCCACGAGCCTTGAGCCAACGCTTGACGTCGGCTTTCAAATCCGTCTGTGGTTTGGAGTCTGAACTCATGATAGAGATATTAGCTTTCCTGCTATTGTTCGTCAACATCCAAGCCATGAATGCCAGAGAAATAGGCAGATAGAATAAGAGATTGAGAGCTAGATTTCTCGGATGGATAATATCTTTTCTTCCATTATAGCTATAATACTATTTGACAATACACTCTAAAACGATATAAAAAATATCCGTATGGCGAGTATGCAGTGTGATATCCCCGAATTGCTCGAGAAGCTGAGCGATGAAGCCAGACTGTATCTGTTGAAGCGTATGGCCTCCCGTAACCTTACCCTTCGGCAGGTACTTCTGGAGATTGTCATTGCGATAAGCAGAGAGAGGGCATCTATCCCGGAAAGAAGCACTGTCGTACATCCGCTCCAATCCGCATCCCGCTAATCCCACCAAAAGGAACCCACGACAATGAAAACAATCCGTATCACTCTCATGGCTCTGATAGCAGTTTCCTGCTGTGCCTTACTTGCACATGCAAGTCTGTCCATCTCGAACACCGCCCCTATTCCTCATGAAGGTCTGAAATGCCAACAAAGCAATGGAGTCAAAGTGTGTCCCACCTGCAATGGAAGCGGCAAGTTCGGCAACAACACCTGCATCAACTGCGGCGGCAAGGGCATTGTCCGCACAAACGGGCAGAGGCTGTAAATTCTTAAAAAATAGCCCTAAATTTTGATTTCCATGAAAAAAATTATTATCATTATATCAATTATTGTTTTAATCATTTTACCTATTATAGGATTTACAAATCACAGATACGATAATTCTGCATTTGAGAAAATTACTAAGAAGGATTTCCCATATCGTTCTTTCCGAATGAAAATAGGGGAAGAACTGAATATAAAAAATGCCATAAACACAGCAAAAGAAAAAATAGAGAAGGCCTCATCACTAAGGTCCGTATATGATGATTTAAAAATGAAAGGAGGAAAAGTTGATCGATGGATTATTAGCCAATTAGGAGAAATTGTCAATAACCAAAAATCTATTGATTATGTGTATTCCTCTGATTGTACTTTACTTACACATACAATTGTAAAAATGGGAAATGGGAATAAAGATTTTCGAATTGAATATGAGAATATTATTTATTCATTATTGAAAGAGGGCGCAGATTCCAATTTATCATATCCATTAAGAGCTGCAATAGATTCAAGAGGAAAATATTTGTCGGTTGCTCTTTTATTATGTGGAGCGGATCCTAATCAAGTACGCGAACAAAGCGATTCTGAATATCACTATTTAAAACACTATTTCCCTAAAACAGCTCTGGCTACAGCCATCGATGAAGATTTATTGATTCCTTCAAAACTAGTTCACAGATCTGTTCCTTTATTCAGTGAAAATTTGAATGATGGTAAATTTGAATTTATTAAATTATTGATTGCTGCAGGTGTTGACGCAAATATAGAAAAAAGGGATGTTTCCGAAAAATTGATAAAATACTCTGAAAACAGAGATAATTCCTATACATCTCCAACAGAAATATTAAATATGTTACTTTTTGTGGGATTTGATACACGAGATCTTTCGGCATTAGATCATTAGAGAAATAATGTAATTTATTAAAACAAATTTTCATATCAACTTTTAAATATAAGTAGAATAACTCACAGAAAACAATAGTTAATCTAACCCTTCGTCATTGTGAAGAACATTTTCTTTTGCTTCATCGGATTATCAGTTTTTTCAGCCTTCCTCTGTGAAGGAGTCGGTATCGTCGCATGGAAGGATCAAGGTTTCCATGAGGACTCCATGGCCAAAATCGCAACATACAGCAGGAGAAAGTTGAGTGGAAACGAAGGGGTATTCAACGTCAACGGAAAAGATATCTATTTGCCTGCGAATCTCTATTGGAGCATCGATATTCCCAATAGTCTTCCTCAGGAACTCTCCGATTCGACTCAATATGAAATGCTCTTGAAGCAAAAATACGAGATGGGCGTATTTCGGAAACGCTTCCCGAAATCTTCCGCCATTCTCGATCCATGGCTGAAGCAATTGCAAAAATACCAGGATAACTATGATTCCGGAAAGTACTTTGTTGACGGCGCTTGGATGGAAAAAGCCGTTTATGAACAACAGCAGGCCGAATTGAGGGAGAAGAGAAAGCAAAGCCGCTTGAAAGAAGAACAAAGGAGGAAAGAGGCAGTCAATCATACTGTTGAGACAGATTCCAGTTCTGTCGAAAGAGAAGAAAAATCCGGAATACCGTACGCAGACGGTTCCTTGAAGGAAATGAGTGGCGGGAGTGCTGAGGGAGTCGGGATAGTTGTCAAAAGGTTGGAACAGAACAAAAAGTCTATGGATTCCGCAGGGCAGAATCAGGCACAGCAGCTCATTCAATCCATCAAACGACTTTTTACCGCGCAGTCTTCCTACAAGAAGGCCCTGCAGCAACAAGCCGGAGCCAAGGCCAAAGCGGAACAATATGAACGCCAGGCGGAGGATGCCATGAGGCCGAGCCCATTGACGGGAGAACCTAACTCCTATATGGCCAATAATGCACGTAAGAAAGCAAGGCAGGTCATCCTGAATGCGGAACATGCTCTTTCCAACGGAAAGAGGGAACTTCTTCAGGCATTGAAGCAAAGCGATACCCTGGCTTGTTCTCTGTATAAGGACATTCCTCAGGACGCAGAAAACCTGGCTCTTGCTGTGACAGCGATTGCCGAATCACACGATGGAGAGATTGATTTCAGAAGCCGCTTTGAAGAAGCTAAGGAAAAGGAGGACAGGCGGAAGGAAGAAATTGCTCGTGAACAGGAAGAGAGGGAACAACAACTTGCCCGTGAGAAGGAAGAAAGGCTTCGGGAAGAAAGAGAACGAGAAGAGCAACGCCTGAGGGAAAGGCGGGAAGAAATCTCTCGTGAAAAGGAGGAACGAGCTCAACAGATTGCGCGTAAGAAGGAGGAAGAACGAAAAGAAGCAGAGGAGAAAATGGAAGCAGCAAAAGCTCCTTCCAATCCATCTCCGTCAACAGTTCCCAACCAGCCTGCGATATCGGTCAATCCGCCGGTTCAGTACATGAGCGATACCGATGCCAACCGGATGATATACCGAACCTTGGGTTCTCCTGATCCGCAGGCACTGGAAGGAATTGATGAAAAGTACAGGAACGTCATTCAGACGTCTACCGACCCGGTAGCGATCGCAAGAGCCGCTGAAGCAGCCTATGCCGATAAAGGAAACATTGATCCTGCCATGCGCGGGTACCTGACCGATATGGCCAAATACCGGGCTCTTTCGAACAAAGCAGGACAGGGATCAGCCTATCATCCCAGTTTGTCCAGAGCCTTTCCCTCGTTACCCTCAGTCATGGAAATGGGAGATTATTCATGGGAGGAAGAGGTTGACAAAATGATAGCTACTTCAAAGGAAACCTATAGCCCCAATTTATCTCCGGCCTGCAGGCAACGAGCCCGGGACATTATCAAAGCGAGAAGCCTCATTATGGGTGGTTCTATGGATCGCCCCGAAGATATTTATCAGAAACTTGGCATTTCAAAGGACACGGATCCCAGTCCGCTTTCCGGGATGACTTTCTCGTTCATTTTCCTGTGTCTCTTGATTTTAGTTCCTTTAGGAATTTTTTGTAGATTGCGCAAAAAATTATAAAAGGATCATGAATATCAGCACTCAATTTTCAGATCAAAGATGAAAAAATATTTTATTTGCGACGATTTCGGGAATCAGCAAGGCCCCTATTCCGAGCATGTGCTTCAAGTTCTCCACGAGGAGAGCTCCATACGGTCTGATACCCGTATTCGTGAAATTCAGTCTTCTGAATGGGGCACATATTCGGACATTGCCGAAAGCGCGTTGCAGGATAAATCCCGGAAGGATATGGATGAATCCTCCTACCTGATTACTTTGCCGGATGGAGAAACCGAAGGCCCTTATACCAAAGAACAAATTAAAGCCCTGTATCGCAATGGTCGATTGGACGGAAACCTTCTTTGCTGCAAGAGGGGCGCATCCTCATGGGAGCCACTTGAAACGTTAATCGGAAAAAATTCTCAACAGCCTGTTTCTCCTGAAATTTCAGGAGGAGTTATGGAAGGAAATATTCCATCTTTCTCAAGTGAAGGCAACGAGAGTTCTCGTTTAATGCCGGAAATGTCACCCATACCTAATACATCGTCACCATCAAGAGAAAGCACTTCATATGGTAATCCTCCATTACAGGACGAAAGAAGTACTCTCTCTGGGCAGGAGTATAACATGAAAGCGTTCTGGGTAATGACTATGCTGTATATTTTGTCCCCGTTGTTGATTATTATAGCATCAGCAACTTATGCCGGTTATGCCCAGTTCTCATTAACGATTTTAGGCATAGGAGTATTGTTCTTTCTGTATGCACAGATTTCATTACTGATTAATACGTGGAAGGCGTGGAAATGCATACAGGCAATTACCCAATATGGTCGTCGCATCCCCTCAGCGGGGCAGGCCGTGGGGCTGTTGTTCGTTCCCGTGTTTCATTTGTACTGGATGTATGTCTGCTTTGTAGGATTGGTCGACAATGCCTCCTGGCTTGCCCGCGTCTCTCAGCAAACCAAACTTAGACTGAAAGCATGGCCGATGTTTGCCTTTGTGCTATTCACTCAACTCACTTTCGGAAGCTGCATCATCACCAATGGATTTCTACCTGAATTTCGACCCTTTTTTGATCTCCTTTCCTGGCTTTGGTTACCATGGCCGATCGCCGTGTTCTGGTACACTGAAAGAATTATTCAGTCATTTCCTCGTCCTCAAGGAAGGAAAAGGAAATCTTCATAGAAAGAGGAAGCAAGATGAAGTCTTATTTGATCAAGCTACCGGACGGAACTCAAATGGGGCCGTTCCCATGGGAGAAGATAGATAAATTGTATGCTTCCCGTAGAATCAGCGGGGATGATCTGGTATGGACGGAAGGAATGCCAGCATGGCTTCCTCTTCGCGAAGTTCAGAAACAGAAAGCCGAGCCGCATCCACAACAAACGGATGCATCAGACGATTCCAGGCAGGGGAAGAAGGAGGAGTCTTATTTTCTTTCATCGGGAGGAGAAAGTCGAAAGGGGCCATATACGTTGAAGGAAATAAGCAACTGGTACCACACCGGGCAGCTTTCTCCTGCGGCTTTCCTGTGGAAGGAAGGGATGACGGAATGGGTGAGAGTGGGAGAATTTATCAGCAGCCATCAGGGGGACAGCTCCTTTTGGGGGAGTATTTTCCGAATGCTGTCATCTCTAACTGGGCTTTCTCCCATAGAAAAGTTCAGTTTGAAAAGCATGTTCAAGGGGATGTTTCGTCGCAGGCCGGAGCAGGAAAGGATAGATTTTTTTACGTCAGGCGGGTCGAAATCTACCCCCTCATTGGAAGAAATATCTACGGATTGGCCCGCGCCATGGATTTTCATCCGTGTTCTCGGCCTTTCCCTGTTGATGTGTATCGGGTGCCTAAGCATGCTTGAGGCATTTAATAACAGTCCTGTTGTTGCTGGTGCGGCTAGTTTAGGGCTGTTGTTTGCCATAAGTTTTGCAGTGCCCTTTTCCGTTCTTGTCTTGTTTGCGGAATTTAATGTCAGAAGGAACATCTCGTGGTATTCGATTATCGTCCTAGTGTTAGGTGGAGGAACTTTGTCTTTGATTGTTACATTGATTTTGAACGATCTTTCCGGTAATCCAAGGGCTGCTTACTGGGCCGGTCCTATTGAAGAACTCGCAAAACTTATTGTTGTCATTTTCTTTGCCCGAAAATTCTTTCTGAATGGACAAATTTTAAACGGCATGTTGTGTGGAGCCGCTGTAGGCGCCGGTTTTGCTGGTTTTGAAACAGCGGGTTATATCATGAGTACTGAATATGGTTCCGATCCATTAGACACGGCGGTACTGAGAGGAATTCTTGCTCCCTTTGCTCATGTTTCCTGGTCGGCAATTATGGCAGGGGCATTCTGGCTTGCTATGAAGAAACAACGGCAGAACAGCACTCCCCCTATCCTTCAGCCCTCTTTTTGGCGAATTGCTGTTATCCCGATAGGGCTTCACATGTTTTGGAACAGTCCTTTGTTGATGAAGTCGGAATTATTGGTCTTATGCAAATATGGGATATGTGCCGTCATCTGTTGGTGTATGGTCTTTTTACTTCTCAATGAAGGGTTGATCCAAGTCAGGCAGGCAAAGGAGCATAAAATCGACCTCTAGAAGCATGTACCGGTATGCTGTGCCCCCGCTATACACCAGAGCCATTTTTGTCAACAGGCAGGAGGATGCTGTATTTCAATAGCGAGGACACTCCTCAAGTACGGCGGTTTAGCAACTGGCATCATCCATCTTTCAAGTTCCTTCCCCAAAGTGGAGCAATGGCTGTCCAACCTCATCACTCTGGAGGAGTCCGTAACTCTGGTAATTTATTTTATACCATGCCGTATGCTCCTGCCGGAGAAACGCATGTCATCAACAAGGAAAACAACAATGAAAAACAGACCATCCATTACCGAAGAGGAGGATCATAAAAACAAGGAGGTGCCGGACATTTGTCTCGAAAGGACTACTGTACACTATCAGGATGAACTTCTCAGGTGTATAGAGCAAGAGTGCGGATCTGTGATTCCCCATGTTCACGGCAAGCTTGTTCTTTTGAGAAGGAGCAAGGTGCTTGCCTTCTTTCTCTTGCTGATCCTCTTAGCGACTGGTGTCATTGTCTGGCATTGCTTTACAAATCAGGCAGATCGGGACATCTATGAATATCAGCATGTTCCTGAAAAAAATCCTATATGGTTACAAATAGCAATTTAATAGGTCCACAAGAAAAGCAAGCAATAATGAATAACAGACCAGTCACGATCGAAGAGGAGGATAAAAAACAAGATTCTTTATCATGAAAGAGAAACCAATCAAACCAATGAAACAACCATGGCCCCGGAGTGCGAAAATCACTGTGTGGGTACTGAGCATCTTGCTCCTTGCCGGCTTCGCCTGTTGGAGAGAGATGGCGCATCGCAATATCAAGCAGGAACAAGTAGCAGCTGAACTCTTGAGTGCAAATATCGAGCTGAAAAAAGAGAATGATATAATCAATTGGGTTTTCGAGCCAGAGCTAAATACCTCTGATCCTACACATCCGACAGAAGAATATATCAGGCGGCAGGAGGATCGGTTCCGTACACTCGGCCTGGCAGGTACTTACCGACATATATGGTCGGATAAGTATCCAGTCAAAAAATGAATTAAAATCAATCTGTAGAAACGAAAGATACAATGAATAAATGGCCCCTCAGTGCAAAGATTACAGTATGGGTTCTGGGTGTGGCGTTCTGTGCCGTTTTTGCCTGCACGGGAGAGACGGCTCATCGTAACATCAAGCTGGAACAAATTACAGACGAATTGGCGAATGCAAATGTCGAGCTGAAAGAAAAGAACGATATATGTAATTGGGGTATCGAGATAAAGCAGAATTGTACTGATCCACCATTTCCAACAGAAGAATATTTCAGGCAGCAAGAGGTTTTATATCGCAAACTCGGCCTGGCAGATACTTATCGACATATATGGTCGGATAAGTACCCAGTCAAAAAATGAATCAATCACAACAAACTGCTGAAGAACGGCTTCAGCAGGTGGTGATTTTTGAACAACTCAACGAAAGGACATTCCTTATCATGAAAGACAAACCAATCAAACAACAATGGCCCCGCAGTGCGAAAATCACTGTTTGGGTGCTGGGTATCCTATTAGCTGGATTTGCTGTGTTATATTATACTGCACTAGAAGCGTCACTAGAAGTGCCACCACTACAAGTGTCACCACTAAAGTTCAACATTATGGACGAGCTTGACGCGAAAACCATAGAGGCCTTGCGGCAGCGAATACGTCAAAAAGATCAGATCCAACAAGAAACGTTAAGAGAATTGTAATCTCGATCCAACACTCCCGGCGCAGCCTCTGTGGCGGGAGTGTTGCTTTTGAACAACTCAACGAAAGGAGATTCTTATTATGAAAGACAAACCAATGAAACAACCGTGGCCCCGGAGTGCCAAGATCACTGTGTGGGTGCTGAGCCTGCTATTAGTTCCAACGCTGTTCTACGCCATTGCCGTAGAACCTAATCCTTGCGGATGTGAGAGTGAAATTATAATTGATCCCCCTAAGCAAAGCTGCCTGCCTGTAGCAGACTTACTCGCTGGGCGTCTCAGGGAACAGAGGATCAAGCATCCGGAGGATTTTCCTGCACCTAAGACAGAAAATGAGGATTTCCTCAAATCTATCTTGGAAGCGGACGATACAGTCGAGTATTTGAAATCTATTGGGTATTGACACCCATCTCCAACACCCGGAGCAGAATTACCTGCTCCGGGTGTTGATTTTTCTTAGCTAGGATCAGGACTCATTAATTAAGATAAAAGATAACGCAACAAGCAAAGCATATGGCAGAAAAGAAGGTATGGGCACATCGGTCATAGCGCATGGCAATTCTCCTCCAGTCCTTGATTCTCCCAAACATGTTTTCCACTTTGTGGCGTTGCTTATAAAGTATTTTGTCGTAATCAACAGGCTTCTTGCGACATTTCCGGGAAGGTATGCAGGGGGTGATTCCCTTGTGATGCAAGGCATTTCTAAACCAGCTGGCATCATATCCCCGATCGGCAAGCAGACATGAAGCTTGAGGGAGATGATCCAATAACATGGCAGCTCCCTTGTAATCGCTGGTCTGTCCGCAAGTCAGCGCCAGGGCTATGGGTTTGCCTTGTTGATCGCAAACTGCATGCAGTTTGGTGTTGAGCCCTCCTTTTGTACGTCCGATACACCGGGATAGAGCCCCTTTTTAAGCAGGCTGGCCGCTGTCTGGTGAGCCTTGAGATGAGTAGAATCAATCATCAATTGTTCTACGGATCCGTTTTTCCGGGAAAGCTCCATGAAAATTTTATTGAAGATTCCCATGCGGCTCCACCGGATGAATCTATTGTAGAGAGTTTTGTAGGGACCGTATTCACTGGGAGCATCTTTCCATTGGAGGCCGTTTTTAATCACGTAAATGATTCCGCTGAGTACCTTTCTGTCATCCACCCGGGCAACTCCGTGAGATAGAGGAAAGTAAGGTTGTATACGTTCAAGTTGTGCTGGCGATAGATAATACAGGTCTTTGCTCATGCTGATTGCTTTCTTCAATGTAATGTAGCAGAAATCAACCATGTTGGAAATTAACGAGTCCTGAGCCTAGCACATAAGATATTCTTAATGAATATTTATAAAAATTCATTAAGAGGAAGGAAAAGTGTTTCATGAGCATGTCACATCAATTGCTCGTGCTATTTACACTCATTCTTGATATTTTTAGTATTCCTTAAATAATAGAAAATGCCCCGGAATTTGAGAAAGTGCTGTTCAAACACTACAAGGATCAGATAACTGTAAACCACAGAAACTTGGATAACCCCATTCTCAAGAATTTTCTCTCAAACTACCTTGTTCTTAAATTCGACGCTTCGAATTCCTCTTCTCAACGATAAACATTCGATGCTCTCTCAAAGGGAAACAAAGAGTTGACGGGTTTTTGTCATCTTCTCCCGTGAGGGGAGAGGTGGAAACATATAGGAGCAGAGGAAGCAAATAATAAAAAATCCCATATTTACAGTATTCTTTCTGTATTTTTTCCTGATTATCTAAAATATATAATATAAAATCAAAAAATATATCTCAAAAATAGCAGACGCAATGGAAGAGGGGGGTAAATATGAACCACCATTCTGTAATTGATATTACTAAGCAAGAACCTCGAATGTAAGATTTTGAGGCAAAAAGCGTTGACGCACCTTTTGTATGATAATGCGTTGATAGTCAACAAAATCTCCCCCTAAACCAACACCAATCCAGTACCACACAACCACATAATATCCTCAAGCTACCGGTTTGTTGGACAAAGTCCAACAAAAATTCGAGTCATGATGGATTTTTCTAAAAATAAAATAAAAAAGAATATGAAAATCATAGAAGGTACTTTTGTCTCTGCTGAGGACATCATTGAAGAACTAAGGGGCATTCGGGAATGCCTGGATGTTCTTCTTACCCGACAGGCTACTGAATCCGGTTCTGTCGTCTGGGCAAGTCAGGCTACTCTTGCCAAGCGTTACGATACGAGTAAATCGACCATTTGCAGGTTACTGGCAGAAGCCGTGAGTTCAGGTCATGTCAGGATGATTCGCCTGCATGGCGGCGTCCAGAAGTATCATGTTGCCGAATTTGACGCTTTCATGGCGTCTATTTCGATTCTTTCCTGTAAAAAGGCTAAAAGATAAGTGAGGGGACAAGCCGTCCCCCAGGTTTATAAACCGAGACGAACAGTCATGTGTTCTGGCAATTTTGAAAATCTCCTTCCGGAAGGAGATTCCAAAAACGCTCTGCCATCTCCTGATCCACGCCAGACAGATTCATGTAGCGGTGCATGATCTGAGTCGAACTGGAATGTCCCATTTCCAGCTGGAGCTGGGGAATGTTCCGATGAATTAGGACGTGGTAGCTGGCAAAGGTATGGCGCAAGGCATCGTTAGGCCAGCGTTTCCCATTAGCATCCCACCCGGCTCTGTAACGAAGACCGGCCCATCGAACGGGCCACTGGGGCGGACATATGGAGTCATCCTCCTGATGAGGCGCCATGCGCAGCCACGCTTCCAATGCCGGACAGATGTTGACCTGTCGAGTTCCTCCCGTCTTGGAGGCTCTACTTCGTACTTTGATGACTTTCTCCGGGGTATCCAGGAAAATGTCATTCCAGGTCAGCCGGGTTACTTCCTGCGGACGAATCCCGGCGAATGCCATGATCGCCAGAGGAGCCAAGCAACAGGTAAGGTCGAGACGCGCTCCCTCTACCGTTTTGCGGCTTGTCCGGGGCATTCCTTTTTCCTCTCTTGTCGGAGGACGGCAAGCCTGGAACAGTCCTGCAATTTCTTCCGGAGTCAGGGGATGGATTTCGTGTTCATGAATGGCAATGATGTCAAGAGCCTGCGCCGGGTTTTCATGGCACCATTTCCGTTTGATTCCGAAGTTGAAGATGCTGCTGAGAATTTTCCGGGCATCATTCTTTTGTTTATCCGGCTTGAAGGTCCTGCCAATCATCTTCCGGCAGTCGTCCGTCGTCAGCTGAGAAAGGAGCGTCACAGCAAAATCCGGACAGCATTTGCCGATGCGTCCCGTTATGTAACGTATTTGGGAAAGTGTGCTTTCTCTGCGTTTTTGGACGTGCTGTTTTACTTCCAGCAATTTTGATACGGCGTCACAAAAAGGAATGGATTTGCTGTCTCTCTTTTCCTGTTCCATCCCCATCCGAACAAGACGTCTGATTTCCGCTACGTCATTCACCTGTTCCAAAAGAGGAGCGAGCTCCTTGATGACCCCAAAGACATCAAGGCCATAAGGTTCCAGAATCTGCTGTGCTTCCCGGAATAGCTGCGCCTCGGAAGCAGAGACTTGAAACACGCTGCTGCCTTCCGCATTTCTTCTTGTCCTCAACTGAACGGCAAAGGCGTTGCCTTCCCGTTGTGTCGTAAAATAACGATTCTGCCTCTTGCCTGTTTCCGACAATTCAGCCGGTATGGAAACACGGTAGACCGCTTTCCTTTTTTGAGCCTTGCGTTGTTCATCAAGCACGCATCGTATGACAGAAGGTTTGGGCATCGCCCCTTTGTAGCATATTTCGACGACAGGTCATGTCCTGAATTCCGTCACTCCCGGAAGAAGTCTTCAAAAACAGGAAAATGACGGGGATCATGCGAAATGTCTTCTCAAAAATGCTCTTGCAAAATCCAAAGCTGTACATGCCGCTGTAAACGTGGCTTTTGGAGAACAATTTCGGCTACCAATGGCTACCAAACGTGTTCCGAATTTTGCGAATTCGTGCCTATTTTTGATAACAGCTCTAAATTGGACAGCTCGGTATTTAGACAAAGGAAAGCCCCTTAATTCTTTCAAATTAAGAGGCTTATCAGTTGGTACTCGAGAGGGGGCTCGAACCCCTACGGTTTATCACCACTAGATCCTTAGTCTAGCGCGTCTACCAATTCCGCCACCCGAGCATGGGTGCCTTAAGGCGGGGAGTTTTTAGCTCACGGAAGCGAATAGATCAAGCTTTTTTCTTCTTTTTTATCCTGCTGGTTCCGTTTTTTAAAGGCAGCTTCTTTTACCGGACCGGGAGGGAGGTTGCCACGGGCATGATGGCCGGGCGCAGGGTGACGGCCTTGGTGTCATATTTTTCCGAGGGTTTGAAGAGCCAGCCGGGATTGGTGTTGATGGGTTCGAACCGGGTTGGCTTGAAGATGGGCAGTTTCAAATTGGAGTTGGGCTCGTAACCGTATTTGCCTGTGTATTTGCCATACACCCTGTATTCATAATTGTTGTCATAGGCATAGCGCGGATTCCCGGCATATTCCGGCAGCCGGTCCGGCGTGCGGCAGGCGCTTTCGTCCATGATGACGAGCTGGGCCGTTCTCCAAGTCTGGCCCGGCTGGCGCAGGTAGCCCCAGAAGCGCGTTGACGGTACGTGGTAGCGACGGCCTACGAAGTAGCTTCCCCTCGGTTCCCGGGCTATTTCCATGTTGCGGGCATTGATGGCGGCTATGTCCTTTTCCAGAGAATTGCACTGGCTGAGCATGGGAAGGATGACGGCCCCTAGGAGGGGAAGCAGGCGTTTGTTCATGGTTGTACTGATGGTATTTTTTTGTTCAGAAGCATTTTTATGGCGGATGATGCCGCAAAAAAGCCGAAGGTGCCGGTGATGTGAGTGATGGAGCCGAAACCGGCGTCACAACCCATTTTCCCCTGAAAGCCGGGATCGCGCGAGCAGGAGGTTTCTCCATCACAGGTAGGGTAGACGGGCGTTTCTTGGGAGAAGATGCAGGGGATTTTCAGATTGCGTTTTTTTTCTCCCAGTGGAAGGCCATAGTCATTTTTAAGTTTGGAGCGCAGGTTGGAGAGCAGGGCGTCTCCCTTCGTCCGGGAGAGGTCCGCAATTTCTATTTTGGACGGGTCCGTCCGTCCTCCGGCTCCCCCGCAGGTGATGAGAGAATGTTTGCTGCGGTAGCAGGAGGCGATGAGGTGTGCCTTGGGAGAGAGGGAGTCAATAGCATCAATAATGACGTCCGGCGCGGTTCCAAAAAGCTTTTTCGCGTTAGTTTCCGTATAAAAATTGTCCAGCGTGATGATTTCCGCTTCGGGATTAATATCCCTGATTCGGATCGCCATGGCTTCTGTCTTGGATTGACCGATGGTTGTTCCCAGCGCGTGGATTTGCCGGTTGGTATTGGTAATGCAAAGGTCGTCCAGGTCCATCAGGATAATGGTACCCACGCCCGACCGCGCCAGCGCTTCCGCCGCCCAGGATCCTACTCCTCCAATGCCGACGACGGCCATGCGGGAGTTCCGGAGGGTGTCCAGTCCTCTGGTTCCGTATAGGCGGCCTATGCCGCCGAATCTGGCTTCATAGTTCATGGCGTCGTGTGTAAATCAGGGATGAAGGCCAGGGGAGGGGACAAGCGGCCCTTTCTGCTTTTCAGGAGTGACTGCAATGGCGCCGGAAGAGTAACACGGAATGATGTCTTTGCGGAAATATCCGCAGAGAACCATGAATGGGGACGGCATCAGGTTGGGAGTCACGTTGTACATGGTCAGGAGGCCGGTTTTTCCACGATTTGGCTGATGCGGATGATATCCAGGGCTTTCCCGGTCTCCTCATCCACACGGATGACCGCGCCGCAAAGGCGCACGGGCCAGCCCGCTACGGGGAATTTGGCCGGCATGGAGGTGCGGAACCGCTTGAGGATGGATTCCCGCTCCCTCCCCAGCACGCCGATGGCGGGACCGCACATGCCGGCGTCCGTCAGGTAGGCCGTTCCGTGTTCCAGAATGGTTTCGTCCGCCGTCTGCACATGGGTGTGGGTTCCTATGACGGCGGAAACCAGTCCGTCCAGATTGTACCCGGTGGAGATTTTTTCACTGGTGGTTTCCGCATGCATGTCCACCAGGATTACCTGGACGCGTTCTTCGTTTCTCAGTCTTTGCGCCTCCTTTTCCGAGATGAGGAAAGGGTTTTCCAGAGGCGGCTGGATAAAGGAGCGCCCCTGGACCTGCATGACCGCTACTTTTCCCTTGGCCGTCTCCCTCACGACGCTGCCGTGCCCCGGCGTGCCTTCGGGATAATTGACGGGGCGCAGCACGCGCGGTTCGGAATCCAGCCACGGGGCTAGTTCCACTTGGTCCCAGACATGGTCTCCGGTAGTGATGACGTCCACTCCGGCCTGCAGCAGTTCCTGGGCCAGCCTGGGCGTGATGCCGCGCCCGGCGGCGGCGTTTTCCCCATTGACCACGACAAAGTCCGCTCCGTACGTTTCCCGGAGTCCGGGGAGCGCATGCTTCAAGGCGGTGCGTCCAGGTTCTCCGACCACATCGCCTATAAATAGTATGGTTATCATGAAAGGGAACGGTATCTGCCCGGTCTTTTTGCTCCTACTGCTCTTCCTTGGTAACGGGAACCACCAGCACGGGAACGGGGGATTTCCGCATGACAGAGCTGGCTACGCTGCCCAGGAAGACGGTGGAAAGGAAGCCGTGGTTGTGCTTGCCCACCACAATCATGTCTATGTGGTGTTTTTCGGCATAGTTGATGACTGCCTCGCTGATTTCGAATTCGTCTTCCACCGCCTGTACGATGGTGGCGTCTGTCAGCTGGGAGAGTTTCTCCGCCGTTTTTTTCAAATGGTTTTTAGCGATGGATATGACTTCGTTTTCCTCCGTCTGGTCCATGACGGGGACGGGGACTTCATCCGGAAGCACGCCGGAGACTTCATAACAAATGCTGGGTTCCACAATGTGGAGCAGATGGATGATGCTGTCGTTGGGACAGGCCAGTTTGCCGATCTGATGGATGACGGCGTCCGTGGCGTTGGAGAAATCAATGGCTACCAGAATATTCTTCATATATTTCTGTATAACATTCCGTGCTTTTCCATGCCACTAAAAAACGTGTGCTGTCCCGGCTTCCCGGGCGTTTCAGTCTCGGTTCAGCCCAGGCCCACGGCCCGGCGAACCCGGTCCAGCACCACGGATGCCGTTTCCCGCGCCTTTCTTGCGCCGTTTTCCAGCACCTGGTGCACATAGTCCTGGCTGGCTTCCAGCTCCACCCGGCGTTCCCGTGCGGCACGAAAATATTCCCAATAGGCGTCAAAGAGGCGTTTTTTGAAGTCGCCGTAGCCGCAGCCTCCGTTCCGGAAGCCGCGGACCATGTCTTCATAACCTTCCGCAGAGGAGAAGAGCTTGTAGAGCTGGAGAATGATGGAGTTTTCCGTCGGTTTCGGTTCTTCCACGGGAGTGGAGTCCGTGGGAATTCTCATGATGAGTTTGCGGGTGGCTTTTTCCTCCCCGAAGATGGGCAGCGTGTTGTGGTAGCTTTTGCTCATTTTCTGGCCGTCCAGCCCGGGGACAATGGCGGTGCTTTCCGCAATGAGGGCGTCCGGCAGCTTGCAGGTGCCTTCTCCAAATTGTTCGTTCATTTTGCCGGCCAGGTCGCGGGTGACTTCCAGATGCTGTTTCTGGTCCTTGCCTACGGGTACCAGGTCGGAGTCATACATCAGGATGTCCGCAGCCATCAGTACGGGATAGGTAAAGAGGGCGTTGCTGGGGGAAAAGCCTTTGGCGATCTTGTCCTTGTAGGAGTGGCAGCGTTCCAGCAGCCCCACGGGGCATACGGTGCTGAGTATCCAGGCCAGTTCATTGACTTCCGGCACGGAAGACTGGCGGAAGAAGACGCATTTTTCCGGGTCCAGTCCCACGGCCAGGAAATCCGTTGCCAGATTTTTGCAGTTTTCGCGCAGGGTGTCCGCGTCGTGCACGGTGCTCATGGCGTGGTAATCCGCCAGAAAATAGTAGGATTCTCCGCGGTCCTGCATGCGGACGGCAGGTTCCATGGCTCCGAAGTAGTTGCCGATGTGCAGCTTGCCGCTGGGTTGAAGTCCTGTAATGATACGCATGGCGCGCAAGATTGTGCCTGTTCCCGGCGTGCAAGTCAAGAAGGGGGACGGTCAGGAATCTTGGCTCCGTGCAACGGGTGCTGTCCGGGCTCCATTCAGCGGAAAAAAGGTGTTTTCATGATGCGGAGGGAGTCCGCGAATGAAACTTGAGGCCTTTTTCTTCATTGGAAGTTTCTGCTTGTGAAGAGGTGCCGAACTGCTTTTTTCGTCCCCTTCCGGGGAGCGGAGGAGGAAGATACACAGGAAGGGAACGAGCAGACACCACAAGACCGCCAGAATGTCTTTTATTCCGGGGACATGATTTCTGGAGGCCTGAAGAGAAGCGGCCAGGGAAAGGAGGCCCAGGGGAAGAACCAAGCTGAACACCAGGGCTGCCGCGGAGAATTCATGGATGTAAACGGAGGGAATTTCCAGTTTGGACAGGGCGCTGTCCGGCGGTGCATAAGAGGCTGTCAGTCCGGCGTAAAGGAGGAACGAGAGCAGGCCCAGCATAAAGGCGGCCACGCAGAAGGTTGTCACGGCGGAGGAAAGAAGGGGCCGAATCCTGCGGCAGCGGCGATAGATATGGCAACCCGCAGCGGAGAGAACGGCCAACAGCCCGAAGACGTAGAGAAAAGATTTGATTTCCAAAAGCCGGGAATGGACAGCCGGATGATCGTCCTGCCCAGCAAGGATCACGGCCATTCCCGTTATCCAGAGCATCAGCACGGTATGGGCCATTCCCTCGGGAATGAGGCGGAAGGAGTGCCCCTCATGGGAAGAATGCGGAACGGGTGCGGAAGCCATGCTTGTGATGGTCATTTCAGGTAATTCCGTTTTGATGAAAAAAGGGCTTTGAGTAACGTATCTTTTTTCGGAAAACGGTTTGGAAAGTTGCGGGAATTTTTAAAAGGAGTGCTGTTCAATGCGTCCGGCCCGCAAGACGGGGCAACCAGGAGAGCGGCCAAAGAGGCATTATTCCTCCAGCGCTTCCAGAACGTTGTGCACGCCGTCTGCAAAGCTTGGGTAGAGGGGTTCCCAGCCCAGGGACAGAAGGCGGGCGCAGGAAATGCGCTGGCTGGTGTCTCCTCGGCGGCCTCCGGAACGCGGCGGAGACGGGGGGGGGGCTGGAATGCCGAGCAGCCCGGAAAGGTAGGCGTAGATCTCACTTAACTGCATGGGAGTGCGGTCTGCCACGTTGTAGATGCCGCGGGGCGGATGACGGAGCGTGCACAGCAGGAACAGGGCGGAAACGGCGTCGTCCCTGTGGATGTAGTTCATCCATCTGTCCATGTTGCCGGGCAGGGCGGCTCCCTTGGCGCAGTAATCGGAGACTAGGATGCAGCGCCCCGGTCCGTACAGGGCCGCCAGCCGTACTACGGTTCCCTGTGCAGCCAGGATGGTCTGTTCCGCCTGAAGAAGAAGGCGTCTTTTTTCCGTCGTGGGGTAGACGTTGTGCTCTTCCGTCACCCAGCGTCCGTCCGTAATGCCGTATACAGAAGTGCTTGAGCAGAAGATAACCGGTTTTCCGGGGAATGCTTCCAGCGTGTTTTCCGCCCCCTTGGTATACAATCGGAGGTAGTCTTCCGTCCCGCCCCCCCGCGTGCTGGCGCACATGACGATCAGGCAGGGTTCCGGAATCCGTGCCGCCAGCCTGTGCATGGAGGCGGAGTCCGTCATGTCCGCTTCATAAATGGCCTGTTTCGGGTCAATATCCGCCGTCAGGGGGATGTGCCCGGCTTCCCGCAGGCGTTCAGCCAAGGCCCGGCCCAAGTAACCCGTGCCCAGGATGAGGACTGTGCGTGATTCTGTACATAACAGGCTGGTCATGGGTCATTGCGGCGGTGCGTGAGTTCCAGCAGCATTTCAGCGTGCGAGATGTCTTCCGGCCAGGTGATTTTAGGGTTGGGCTCGTGGTTGTGCACCAGGCGCGTGGGATGGCCGATGAGCTGCAGTGCCGTGACTTCGTCGGTCACCCGGATGTCCCGTTCGGAGACTTCCACATAGGCATCCAGCAACAGGGGGTATTGGAATACCTGCGGGGTTTCCATGCACCAGAGGCCGTCCCTGTCCACCTGTTCGGGTAGGGTAAAACGTTCGGAGTCCGCCCTTTTCAGCGTGTCCGTGACAGGGCGGGCAGAGGCAGCCGCTCCGCATTCCCTGGCTGTCTGGATGCAGCGGGAGATTTGCTCTACCGTGATCAGGGGGCGCGCACCGTCGTGCACGGCTACCAGCTCCGGCGTATAAAGCAAGGCGGCCAGTCCGTTCTGTACGGATTCATGGCGTTCCGCCCCTCCGTCCACGCGGGTGATGGGAATTCCCGTTTCCAGATCTGCGGAGTCAATGGCGCGGAAACGTTCTTCCGGACAGACCACAACGATTTCCGAAACTTCCCGGCAGTTGGCAAAGGCGCGGATGCTGCGTTCCAGCACGCGGACTCCGTGCAGCGGGGCCAGCAGCTTGTCGAATCCGGCGCGCCGGGAAGACCCGGCCGCCACAATGATGGCGGCACAGCAGCTCATGACAGTCTGGAGGATACCATTTGGGCCAGTTCCTTGCCGTTGAACTTGCCCGCGGTACGTTCCTGCATGAGCTTCATGACCCGACCCATGTCCTTTTTGCTGGATGCTCTGGTTTCCTGCAGGACGGTTTCCAGGATGGCTTCCACTTCCTCCCTGCCGAGTTCCGCAGGCATGAATTGCTTGAGCACGGTGATTTCTGCTTCCTCCTTGTCGGCCAGCTCCTGACGCCCGGCGGAGCGGAACTGCTGCGCGGAATCCTCGCGCTGCTTGATCTGCTTGCGGACTGCAGCCAGTTCCTCCGCTTCGTCCAGTTCCGTGCCCAGGCCACCCTTGGCGATGGCTGCGTTCGTCATGGCCGTTTTGAGGGCGCGCAGCGTATTGAGAGTGACGCTATCCTTGGCTTTCATGGCGGTTTTCATGCCGTTCATGATTTGGTCTGAAATCTTGCTCATATCCCCATTACCTAAGCCATCCCCCCGTGCACTTCAAGCCGTAAATTGAAAAAGCCCGCCAGCGCGGCAGATGCCACGGGCGGGCTTGAAAGGCGTGGTGCAGGTCGCGGCGGGGCAGTTATTTTTTTCCGCCAATGGGCATGATGTGGATTTTCTTTTCAGTCATCCCCGGAGCCACGATCATGGGGCCGTACAGGATGAAGTCCGCCGTCCCTTCAATGGGGCCGGTGGCTGCGGGGGCGGAACGCCCCGTCTTCAGGTCCAGTCTGCGTATGGCTTCCGGCTTTTTGTCCTGGGACCAGTCGCTATAGTAGAGTGCTCCGTCGCGGTAGGCCAGGCCGTCGTATTGTCCCCGTTCTCGGGAGAGTTCCGTTACTTCGCGGGAAATGGGGTTTACGGAGAGGAGCCTTCCGCTGGGCTTGCCTTTTTCGTCTGTGGCGTATTCGCAGACGTAGATGACTTTTCTTTCCGGATCCCAGGCCAGTCCGTTCGGCTTGTGGATAGGCTGTTTGGTCACCAGCTCTCCATAAGATTTGGATTCCGTGTCCACGTAAAATATCTGGTCGGTGTCCGTGGAGGAGACCATGAGCCTGCCGTTGATGAACGCCAGGTCATTGAGGAACTTCATGCGGGAAGAGGCCAGGTCCACATACCCTTCTATGGCGCCGGTTTTGGCGTCTATCTTGTAGACCATGCTGATGTCCGTGCAGTACAGGAAGCCGTCCTTGTACAGAAGCCCCTTGGGTGCGTTCAGGGTATCCACGTCCGTGATCTTCTTCGGCTCCGTGGAACCGTAGGGAATGATTCCCAGATAGCCGTCCTTGTCCTCTTCCGTGGGCGTGAGTTTGGATCCGATAGAGGTGAAGTAGATATTGCCCTCATCATCCGCGGCTACGCTTTCGGGATGGCCGTCAATAGAGATGGTCGCTTTTTCCAGGGGCGGAAGCGGCTTGGCGGCGTCCGGCTGTTTTTTGGCGGAAGGCGCGGCCATGGCGCCGCAGGCCAGGCACAACAGGAGGAATGGTATTTTCATGGGCGTGTACAGTGTTTTCAGGGGGCGGATGTTTATGGCATGGCAGATGCACGGAATCAAGCAAATAGCTCGTTGTCCGGGGAAGGGCGTTTCCCTCCCCGCCGGGGGCAGGGGAGGGGATCAAGGGCCGCTGGTCAGATGGCTCCCTTGTCCGCATCTGCGGGCCGGGGCATGTTTTCCATGCGGATGAAGCGGTTGACGGCATTCAAATAGGCGCGGGCGGAGGCTTCGATGACGTCCGTGGACGCACCCTTGCCCACAATGGGCTTGGGCAGGCCGAAGTCCACATGTACCGTGACTTCTCCCAGGGCGTCCTTGCCTTCGGAAGCGGCGTTGACGCTGTAGCCCTTCAGGGTGCCTTTGCGCTTGGTGATGCGCTCAATGGCCTTGATGACGGCATCTACCGCTCCGTTGCCCGTGGAGCTGTCTTCAAACTTTTTTCCTTCCTTGATCAGTCCGACCGTAGCCGTGGGGCGGGCGTGGCTGCCTGCCACGAATTGCAGGAAGTCCAGTTCCCAGAGGCCGGAGGAAGCGTGCAGGGAGTCGTCCACAATCGCGGAGAGGTCGTCGTCATAGACGAATTTTTTGGAGTCGCCCACTTTTTTGAAACGCTCAAAGACGGTGTTGACTTCCTCCTCCGTCAGCACGTGGCCCAGCTGCTCCAGCCTGGCCTTGACGGCGGCGCGTCCGGAGTGCTTGGTCAGCGGAAGTTCCGTGGAACCCCAGCCGACAGCCTGCGGGTCCATGACTTCGTAGGTTTCCCGGCAGTTGAGGATGCCGTGCTGGTGGATGCCGGAGGAGTGGGCGAAGGCGTTTTCCCCCACGATGGCCTTGGAGCGCTGTACCTGCATGCCGCTCATGCGCGCCACAATGCGGGAAGTGCGGACGATTTCCTTGATGTTGATGTTGTCCCTGACATTGCCGAACTGGTCGGAACGGGTGCGCAGAGCCATGATGACTTCTTCCAGAGCCACGTTTCCGGCGCGTTCGCCAATGCCGTTGATGGTGCCTTCCACCTGCCGGGCTCCGGCGCGGATGGCGGCCAGGGAGTTGGCTACGGCCAGCCCCAGGTCGTTGTGGCAATGCACGGAAATGACGGCCTTGTCGATATTCGGCACGTTTTCCTTCAGGTGGCGGATGATGCGGTAAAATTCGTCGGGCGTTGTGTAGCCGACGGTGTCCGGAATGTTGACGGTAGTGGCCCCGGCGTCGATGACGGTTTCCACGACCTTGGTCAGGAAGTTCAGGTCCGTGCGGGAGGCGTCTTCCGGGGAAAATTCCACGTCCTGGACGAATTGTCTGGCGCAGGACACGCCTTCCGCCGCCATGCGCAGGATTTCCGTTTCCGCCTTCTTCAGCTTGAACTGCATGTGCAGTTTGCTGGTGGCCAGGAAGATGTGGATGCGCGCGCGGTCGCCTGCCGGTTCCAGGGCCCTGGCCGCCGCTTCAATGTCCGCCTTGACGCAGCGGGCCAGCCCGGCGATGCGGCATTTCTTGATTTCCGTGGCGATGGTATGCACCGCTTCAAAGTCTCCGTCCGAGATGCAGGGAAATCCTGCTTCAATGACGTCCATTCCGAGTCGTTCCATTTGACGGGCCACTTCCAATTTTTCACGGAGGTTCATGGACGCTCCGGGGCATTGTTCTCCATCGCGAAGGGTGGTGTCAAAAAAATATACTTGGTCGGACATGATATGTATCAGTTAAGGGAAAACATGGTAGTATGACTCTTCCATGAAAGCAAGCCCTACGCGGGTAATCTCCGGGCGCTCTCGTTTCAGGATAATGACAGGGCATGCCTTTGTCAGCGTGGGGACGCCTGCTATAGTGATGAGGTGAAAATCAGGTTTTACCTCAATGACCAGGCGGAGCGCACCATGGCTCTGTGGAGCGAATCCCGTCAGGCTTATCTGGTGGCGGATTCCGTGCTGAAGGAAGTGGACGCCTGCATTTGCGGGGATGCCGATTCCACAGGAGAGGAGGGGAGGCGGATAGCGGAATTCCTGGATAATCCGGCCGCCAAGGCTGTAGACCGGGACTGGATGATTGACACGGCGCTTCCCTGTTCCCCGTCCAAGCTGGTATGCCTGGGCAAGAGCTATGCCGACCACGCCCGGGAATTTGACGGCGCTTCCGTGGAGGAGCCCGCCATTTTCCTGAAAGCCACTTCCGCCATTACTTCCTGCTGTGACGTGGTTCTGTACCCTCCCGGCTGTGACAAGCTGGATTATGAAATAGAGCTGGCCGTCATCATCCGGAATGTGTTGAAAAACGCCACCCGGGAGGAGGCTGCCCGCGCCATCAGCGGCTATACCCTGATGTGCGACTATTCCGAGCGGGCCAACCAGCTTGAGCACGGCGGCCAGTGGACCAAGGGAAAGAGCTACGACAGTTTTGCCCCGGCGGGCCCCACCTTCATTTCCGCGGAGGAACTGGGCGACGGTTCCGGAGTGCCTCTGGAATTAAAGGTAAACGGGGAAATCCGCCAGCAAGGCAATACAGCCGGACTAATCTGGCCCGTACCGGAACTGGTCGCGTATGTCTCCCGCTTCATGACGCTGTGGCCCGGCGATGTCCTTTCCACCGGCACGCCGGGCGGCGTGGGGATGGGAATGAAGCCCCCCCGCTATTTGAAGCCGGGGGATGTGGTGGAGTGGGGGAGCCCCGCCTTCGGTTATGCGTCCCAGGCCGTGGTGATTGACGATGAAGCATAGGAGGAAAGTTTTACCGCATTTCCCCCTGTTCCAATTTGACGTGATTAATTTCAGGCGGCAGGAAGATGAAAAGGATGAAAAATGTCGTGCCCTATGTGGTGATGGTGACCGGACTGACCGCCATATTCGTGTGGTCCAAGTGGAGGCAGGCGGAGAACCGCGAGGTCCGGGCCGTATCCGTCGTAACCCCCGCTCCGGCCGCGGACGGCATCATGCTGATCGACGTCCGGACTCCGGAGGAATTCCATGCCAGACACAGAGACGGCGCAGTAAATATCCCCGTGGATGAGGTGGAAACGCTGGCACCGCAATTGGTACCGGACAAGGATACCCTGCTTCTTTTATACTGCCGCACGGGTAAGCGTGCGGACCGTGCCTTGGAAATCCTGAAAAAGATGGGTTATAACAGGGTGGAGAATTTGCACCGCCTGGATATGTAGGCTTTCTGCTTGAAAGCGTAAAGAGGGGGGCTTTCTCAGGCATTCTTTTTCAAAGCTCTATTTTTCCGCGGGCATCGTTCCCTCCTGCCGTCGCCTGCTAATTCCACATGTTTTATTTTCAGGGCATTCTGCCCTGATGTGTTCGTAAACAGGCCCCCCGGAAGTTTTTCCGGCCATTCGGAGAAACGGCCTACGTCCCCATTTCCATTCCGTGGATCTTCGTCCATGGCCGGGACATTTGTTCCTGTAGTGCGGACATTGACTGCGGGCGCAGCCTCGACGGTCCGGAGAATGTCAGGAGAATTCTTTCTCTATTGAGTGATGGCGCGGAGGATGGGGACATTATTCTCAAGGTTGAACCTGATACGGCTGTTATTGGCCGTTCATGGCTCCAGCCCATGCTGGTCAATCCTGAGATTCTTTCACCGCCTGCGGGTCACCTATCAGACCGCTTTCAGTTGTTGCTGCACCGTCCGGGGATCACGGCGGCTAAAGGGCTTTTCTCCATCAGCGGATGTCCTTTGTTATCCCAGATTGCCATGCCCAGCCCGTTGGTCTTGAGGAAATCATCAAATCCGCGGCAGTGGGCCGTTCTGCTGCCGCTTGCAGTCAGGGTGCCCCCGGAGGATTCCGTCTCAAAAACATTACGGTCGTTTTCCTGTTTTACGGATTCCAGTTTGAGCTTGCCGGGGACGGCTTTCAGAGCGGGGACTCTACGTTTTATGACTGAACGGATAGCGTACCGTTCTTCCAGTGAAAGAGAGTAACTGACATGCATGCAGCATAGAGTCGGCAGCGTACTGATCAAGGTGCGCAAAGAAAAGTCGCCATCCTGGTGGCAACAAAAGAATGCTCCATTTTATTTTCAGGATTTTCAGCCTTTGTTTCCGATTTCCCCGGAAAAGCAAAATCCCCCGCATGGATGAATGCGGGGGAAGCTGCCGATTGGCAAGGAAGAATTATTCCGCCTTGGGCTTGGGTTTGCGCGGCGCCCTCTTGCGCGGCGTTTTTACCTTTGCAGCGGGTTTGTCGGCAATGTGAAGGAAATTGAGCGTTTCCGCCCCGTCCGTTTGCACGGCTTCGATCTTGTCTCCGGTCTTCACGTCTCCACGCAGCAGCGCTTCCGCCAGCGGGTCTTCCAGCAGGCGTTCGATCGCGCGGCGCATGGGGCGCGCTCCGTATTGCGGATCGTACCCGTTCTTGATGATCAGGCTCAGGGCTTCCGGGCTCAGGGACAGGGTGATGTCCTTGGCCTTGAGGCGGGAGATGAGCTTGTCCGCCTCCAGCTGCACGATATGTTCCAAATCGTCCCGTTCCAGCATGCGGAAAACGGAGATTTCGTCAAAGCGGTTGAGGAATTCCGGACGGAACTGTTTGCGCGCTTCCTCCAGGATTTTTTCCCTCATGGCGGCGTAGTCCGCCTTGTCGGAGGTCATGGCCCCGAAGCCCATGGTGCTCTGCCTCTTGGCGGAGGCGGCCCCCACGTTGGAGGTCAGGATGATGATGGTGTTGCGGAAGTTGATCTTGCGGCCCAGGGAATCCGTCACGCTACCTTCCTCCAGAATCTGGAGAAGCAGGTTCATGACGTCCGGGTGGGCTTTTTCTACTTCATCAAACAGGATGACGGAGTAGGGCCTGCGGCGCACGGCTTCCGTGAGCTGGCCGCCTTCGTCATGGCCTACGTAGCCGGGAGGCGAACCAATGAGGCGGGACGTGGTATGTTTTTCCATGTACTCGCTCATGTCCACCTGGATCAGCGCGTCCGCGGTGCCGAACATGATTTCTGCCAGGTTGCGCGCCAGGTAGGTCTTGCCTACGCCGGTAGGACCCAGGAAAAGGAAGGAGCCGATCGGGCGGCGCGGGTCCTTGATATCCGCGCGGCTGCGCCGCAGGGCACGGGCGATGGCGGAGGCCGCCTCGTCCTGGCCGATGACCTTGCTTTTCAGTTCTTCCTCCATGCGCAGAAGCTTCGTGGTTTCCTTTTCCTCCATCCGGGCCAGAGGGATGCCGGTCCATTTGGAGAGAACGGCCATCACGTCTTCTTCCGTGACGGGGACGTAGTTGGTCTCGTAAGACGTGCGCCAGGCGTCCAGCATGTTCTGAAGTTCCCTGCCTGCCTGCTTTTCTTCGTCGCGGATATGGGCCGCTTCTTCAAAAAGCTGTGCGTCCACGGCCTGGTTCTTGCGCTCCTTGAGTTCCTCAATGTGGATCTCCATCTGGCTGATATTGTCCGGCCGGGTCATTTGGGAGACGCGCTTGCGCGCTCCCGCCTCGTCCAGGATGTCGATAGCCTTGTCCGGCAGGAAGCGCCCCGTCAGGTAGCGGTGGGAGAGCTTGGCCGCAGCTTCCACGGCGTCCTTCGTGTAGTGGACCTTGTGATGTTCCTCATACTTGGGCTGGATGCCCGCGAGTATCTTGATGGTATCCTCCACGGAAGGTTCCCCCACCTGCACCTGCTGGAAGCGGCGTTCCAGGGCGGCATCCTTCTCAATATGCTTTCTGTACTCATTGAGCGTGGTGGCGCCGATGGCCTGGAGCTCCCCGCGGGAAAGGGCGGGCTTAATGATGTTGGAGGCATCCATGGAGCCTTCCGCGGAACCGGCGCCTACGATGGTGTGCAATTCGTCGATGAAAAGGATGACGTTGCCTTCCCGGCGTATTTCGTCCATCACGGCCTTGAGCCGTTCTTCAAACTGGCCGCGGTACTTCGTGCCCGCCACCATCAGCGCCAAGTCCAGGGAGATGACCCTCTTGCTGCGCAGGAGTTCCGGAACGTGGCCCTGGGCTATTTCCTGGGCCAGTCCTTCTACAATGGCGGTTTTGCCCACCCCGGCTTCCCCAAGCAGAACGGGGTTGTTCTTGTTCCGGCGGCATAGAATCTGAATGACGCGCTCGATTTCCGAGGAGCGGCCGATGACGGGGTCCATCTTGCCGTCGCGGGCAAGCTGGGTCATGTCGCGGCCAAACGCCTGGAGGGCGGGCGTCTTGGACTTTTGCTGTCTGGAATAGGCCGGAGCGGTAGGTTCGTCTGACGGGATGGCGGGGGAGTCGTTTTCCTCCTCCTCGTCATCGTCGTCCGGAATGATGTTGTCTTCATCCGCATCCATTTGGTATTTGGGCGTGAGCACGTCCAGCAGTTCCCGGCGGGCCTGTTCCAGATCCACGCCGAAATGGCGCAGAATCTGTCCGGCCACGCCGTCGCCGTCGCGGATAAGGCCCAGAAGAAGATGTTCCGTTCCCACGTAGGTATGGTTGAGTTCCTGGGCTTCCCTGTTGGCCAGGGCCAGGACCTTGCGCACCCGGGGGGTATAGGGAATGTTGCCTTCGGCCTGGGGTTCCGTGCCCCGGCCTATCTGCTGCTCCACCTGCTGGCGCACGGCGTTGAGCTCCACCCCCAGGTTTTCCAGGATGGTGACGGCCACGCCCTTGCCCAGCTTGAGGAGGCCGAGAAGAAGGTGTTCTGTTCCTATGTAGTGATGATTGAAGCGGTCCGCTTCCCGGCGCGCGTGCGCCAGTACTTGTTGCGCCCTGGGCGTAAAGTTATTCATATATTATGGAAAATGTTTCTTGGTTGCATTAGCTTCCGGAAAGTTCCTTCCGGATGATGTCCGCGCGGATCTGGTCCCTGTTTTCCGAGGTTGTCTGTTCCGTGGTGGACAGGCGCGCCAGATGGGCCGGCTGAATGTTGAGTATGGTTTTATTGACGTGTTTCAATGCCTGATGGGAAAAAATGTCCAGAGACGCTCCCATCCGCAGGAAGGAGAGCAGTCCCAGCGCCTCCTGGGTGGAAAGCAGGGTGGCGTTGGTCAGCAGCCCGTAGGCGCGGGAAACGCGGTCTTTCACCTGAAGGGAGGCGGACTGGAGCAGCTTTCTGCGGGCATTCCATTCCTGGTGCGCAAGATCGGACGTGAACCGGGTCATGCGTTCCACGATCTGTTCTTCGCTGTCGCCCAGCGTGGACTGGTTGGAAATCTGGAACAGGTTGCCGGTGGCTTCCGTGCCTTCACCGTACAGCCCGCGCACGGTAATGTTGAGCTGCACCGCCGCCTGGACGACCTGCTGCATCTGTTCGGAGATGACCAGGCCGGGCAGGTGCATCATCACGGAGGCCCTCATGCCCGTACCCAGGTTGGTGGGGCAGGCAGTGAGGTAGCCCAGGCGCGTGTTGTATGCGTACGGAAGCTTCTCTTCCAGCCCGGAGTCTATCCTGGACACGGCGTTCCATGCCTTCTTGAGCTGGATTCCGGGAAGGATATACTGCAGGCGCAGGTGGTCCTCTTCATTGAACAGGATGCTGGCATTCTGGTTGCGGGAAATGAGTACGGCGCAGCCTTCCGAACGGGCGGCCAGCTCCCGTGAGATGAGGTGGCGTTCCACCAGCAGCTGCTTCTGCTGCTGGTTCAGTTCGGAAAGTTCCGCGTAATAGCCGCCCTTCATGGCGGGGAGCTGGCGCGCCTCCGCGGAGGTAAGGGCCAGGGTGTCCGCGCGCTGCTGGCGCGTGGCCCAGCCGGGGAAGGGGGTAGCCGTCAGATTCCGTGCCAGGCGGATGCGGGAGGTGAGCACGATGTCGTGCTCGTCTTTGGATTCCACCATCCACTTGGCGGGATTGTTGAGTAAATCGTCAAAGAGCATGAAGGTTAATTGGTCGGCGTACGCAGTTGTTTGATTTGATCGCGCAGCTTGGCCGCCCGTTCATAATCTTCCCTTGCTACTGCCAGAGAGAGTTGTTGTTCCAGGTCGCTGATTGTTTGAGTTTCCGTTTCACGTTTTTCCGCTCTTGCGGGCGTTTTGCCGTGGTGGTGGGAGTCCGGCTGTATCTGGGCCAGGAGGGGCAGGATTTCTTCTTCAAAGACGTTGTAGCATTCACTGCATCCCAGGCGGCCCACATTCTTGTAGTCCTGAAGAGTAAAGGAGCAGATCGGGCAGTTGGTCAGGGGAAGGGACTGAAGCGCCGGAATGGGCGCGGGAGAGTCTTCTCCTCCTTTTGTGCCGAATTGCCCTTGAAGATTCGGAAACAGTTTTTCCGCCAGATCAAAGGCGTCCGGGTCCAGCAGGCCCCGCTCCTGGGCGCATTTGGCGCAGAGGCAGAATTTGGTGGACTTGCCGTTGATGATCTGTGTCAGGAACACCGTTGCCGGTGCAGAGCATATCTCACATTTTTTCACAACCCGCATTATAAGGCCGCGCCCTGTTTTGGACTAGAAGACTGCGTGTCATGGATTGTCATGAAAAAGGACCTTCTTATTGTAAAGAGGATGATTTCTTTCCGCGTTGTTTGAGTAAACCGCATCTGGAAGAATACAAATAGGCTACACAGAAGATCACGCCCAGTACCAGAATGATGGTTGCCCCCAGGTGCCAGCCGAGAGGAAAGGAGAGGTAAAAGGCGAGCACCGAGCCGAACGCCCCGATCAATCCGCCACCCCAGAAAAGATGGGAAGGCTTGTTGGTGAGCATGTAAACCGTGGCGGCTGGCCCCACGAGCAGCCCCAGCGTCAGAAACGCCCCCACGGCCTGGAGGGAGGAGACCAGCACCAGGATGATGAGGGTGAAGATGCCGTAACTGATCAGGCGCGAGGGAATGCCCAGGGTGGTGGCGATGTCCGGGTCGAACAGGTAAATCAGGATGGGGCGCCGGAAAAGCAGCAGCGTCAGCACGCTGGCGGCGCTGATGGCGAAGGCGATCCACAGGTCGGAATCCGACAGGCTCATGATGGAGCCGAACAGCCAGTCGTCTATCTTCTGCTGGAGACCCAGCCGGACCAGGACGATGAAGCCGGCGGCAAACGCCGTGGTATGCAGGATGGACAGGGCGGTATCCTGGTTCAGCCTGGACGTGCGGGACACGAACAGGGAGCCCAGCCCCACCAGCAGGGCGGCCACCACGGCCCCCAGCAGCAGGCTCCAGCGCGTCAGGCCGAACATCAGCACGGCCACCGCGATTCCCGGCAGCAGCGCGCAGGAGAGCGTGCCGATCTGCAGCGCGGATTTTTTCAGGATCACCAGCCCGCTGACGAAGCCGTTGGCAAAGCCGATCATGAGACACGCCAGCAGGGAGCGCTGGGCGATGGGTTCCCGGAGAAATTGAAGAAAGTCGTCCATAACGTGAAAAATTGTCCGGTCAGGCGTTCATTCCGTATGTTTCCCGTATCCGTTCCGGGGAAAGCACCTCCTGCGCCGGACCGAAAGCGACCAGGTCGCGGTTCATAAGCAGGACCGTATCAAAGATTTCCGCCGCCGTGTTCAGATCGTGGTGGGAGGCGATGACCAGGCGTCCTTCCCCGGCCAGGGAATCCAGCAGGCGTCCCAGGGATTGGCAGGCGGGGGCGTCCAGCCCCGTGAACGGTTCGTCCAGCAGGAGGACGTGCGCTTCCTGCGCCAGGGCGCGCGCCAGGAAGGCCCGCTGCTGCTGGCCGCCGGAAAGCTCGGAAATCTGGCGTTCCGCCAGGTGTTCCAGACCGAGCACGTGCAGGGACTTTTCCACAATCTCCCGGTCGTGCCCGGAGAATTTTTTCCACAGGCCCAGGGCCGGGTAGCGGCCCATTTCCACGAGAGCGCGCACGGTGATGGGGAAGGACCAGTCCACGTCGGAGCGCTGGGGCAGGTAGGCGATTTCCCTCGGCATGTCATGAAGGGGGTTCCCGTTCCACAGAATGTTGCCGGCATCCGGATGAATCAGCCCCGCCAGCGCCTTGATCAGGGTGGATTTTCCCGCGCCGTTGGGCCCCATCAGGGCCAGCGTGTGCCCGCAGGTGATGGAAAAGCCGATGTCGTGGAGGGCGAGCAGCCTGCCGTAATACACGGTGACGTTCTCCACATCCAGGCGGTGGCGCTCCGGATGGCTGGCATGAGCGCCCCAGCAGATGTGGTCCTGGGCGCAGTGAGGGGAGGGGGCGCTTATTTCCATGAGAAGGAGTACGTATCGTTCAATGAAGGGCCGAAGGACCACCGGGTGGCGGAATCGGCCTGCCTGCCCTCCGGTTCCAGCTCCAGCGTCACGGGGGTGTCCGGCGTGCCTTCCGGCCATTGGGCGGAAACGGTGAGCGTGGCGGAGCTTCCCTTCAGGGGAAGGCGGCACTCCACTTCTTCATGCAGCCCCGGATTCTCCGCCTTCCAGAGAACGGCGTCCCCGGAGGCTATGGAAATGTTCCTGGGCCGGTGGGCGCATTTGACCGTAATGACGGTGGGAACACCCGGAGCGGCAGTCTCCTGGGGGGGATGCGGGACGGCCTGTTCCGCCGGAGTGCCGGAAGTCATCTTGTAAAGCGCCAATCCCAGCAGGACGGCCCCCGCCAGGGCGGGAAAAAACTGTCTCAGGGGGGAACTGGTCATGGTTTCCGGGCCGGGGAAAGGGCTTCCTTGATAATCTGGACGTTCTGTTTGAACATGCTTTCAAAGTCGTGCCCGTCCGGGGACAGGCCGTCCGTATTGACGGGCTTGGCGACGGAAATGTTCAGGGAGTTGGCTATTTCATTCAGGCTCTTGGGATTGGAGGAGTATTCCGGAAAAACGGCCTTCACCTTCGCCTCCCGGAGTTTTTTCAGCGTGGCCGCCAGTTGGGCGGAATTCCCCTCGTCTTCACGGCTCACCCCCTGCATGCTGATGCTGCGGAAGCCGAATTCCCGGCAGAAATGGTTCATGGCCGCATGGCCGGTCACCAGGATGCGGTCTGCTTCCGGGATGCCGGAAAGCTCCGTTCTGGCCCAGGCGGAAAGACGGTCCATCTTCCGGTTCCATTGGGAGAGCCCGGCTGTGTAATCCTCCTTGTGGGCCGGGTCCATGTTGGCGAGCACGGCGGCCAGGGCGCGCGCGGCCCTCTTCATGTTGGCGGGGGTGTGCCACCAGTGGGGATCGTTGGGGCCGTGGGAGCAGGAGCCGTCTTCCGCGTGGTCGTGATGGTCGTGTTCCGCGGAATCGGCGGCTACGGGCACGTCCGGAATGGATGCCCCCAGGTCCAGAATCTGCGCCCGGGAGCCCAGGGCGTCTTTCAGCCGTGGAAGGTACGGCTCCAGATTCTTGCCGGAGGCCAGCACCAGCCGCGCCTGTCCCGCGGCGGCGATATCCTGCGGCGCTGGCTCGAAGCTGTGCAGGTTGCCGTTGGGTTTCAGCAAATCCGTAACCTGGACGTGGCTGCCGCCCAGGGCGCGCGCCATGTCCCCCAGCACGGGGTGCAGGGCCGCGATCTTCAAGGGGGGGGCTTCCTGGGCGCCCAGAGTACAGAACAGGCCCAGAAGACACAGAAAAGGAATTAAAACGCGCCGGAGCATGTTTTCCATTATGGTGCGCCCGGCAGGGGATGCAATGGTCAAATTTGTCTTCCAAAGTGAGATGACGCTAACTTTGGCGCGCCTTTCCTGCGTTCTTTCTTTTGCCCCTCATTTTCAAATTGAACTTCTGGTACAGGAAGGAGGAAACGAGCACGATGAAGGCCAGGCCCACGAGCGCGCCCACCCGGTAAAGCTGGCTGAGGCTGGAAATGTCGTAGCACACGGCCTTGAGCAGCGTGATGCCCAGCAGGGCGAGCCCCGCCATGCGCACCCTGGCGGACCTGATGTCGAACCCCGCGGCGATCAGGCACAGGGCGAACAGGCTCCAGGCCAGGGATATGGTCAGGTCCTGCGCCAGGCTGCGGCCGAACTGGATCAGCAGCGGATGGTCCCCCGGCGCGGCAAACCCGCAGGAAATCTCCATGTTCATCCAGATGAAAAGCAGGATGGCTCCGAAGATGTTCAGGGAAGGGATGAGGAAGCGGAGTCCGGAACGGCCGCCGGTGAGGCGGGGCATCACCTTTTTCTGCATCCACCACGCGCCGGCCATGCAGCAGAACACCAGCGTGGCGTATGTCAGGCGCAGTTCCGGCATTTGGCCCGGATCAAGCTGGGAAACCGTCTTGAACAGGCCGCTGTGGATGAACATGGCCGCCAGCAGGAAAAAGCCCGTCCAGGCCAGCTTGGCCTGGGGAAACTTTCCGCACAGCAGCAGGAGCGCGAAGCCTTCCAGGGACCAGGCCAGGGTCAGAGGCGTTTCGCTCCACTGGAAGCCGATGGCCAGGGTCAGCATGCCGATGGCCGTGCCGTAGTAAAAGGTGAGGACGGCGGACCGTTTCAGCAGTGTTTCGAAAGGAAGCCTTTGCAGGTACAGAGCCGTCAGGAAGGGGGAGACGGCGCAGAGAAGAGCGGCGGTGGAAGCCCAGAACCGGGTGGAGACGGGATGGTGGGACATTCCGTACTGGAACCAGACAAAATAGAAAAGAGGGACGCACAGGGCGGAGGCGCTCCAGGCCAGTAGTCCGTCGCGGAAGCGCCGGATCACGAACGAAGGAAGCAGGAACAGGAACGCGAAGACGAAAAACGGCACCCAAGGGTGGAATTCCTGATGCCATGCCGCCAGGGCAAAACCGCCTACGGCCACCATCAGGGCCTGTCCCCGGCCGTGCCGGACGGCCATCCAGCAGAAGACGCCCGCGATCAGTATGGCGTAAAAGGGAAGCGGGGAGTCCGGCCAGATGATCGGAAGCCACGCCAAGGCCGCCGCCGTGAAACAGGAGATTCTGACACCCGGATGCAGGTCGGCCAGGCAGGCCCCTCCGGACAGGGTGCGGGCGGACAGCACCTTGTAGGAAGCTGCGATCATGAATATGCCGAATATTCCGCGGAGAAGCTCGGAAAACCAGGGGAAATTTTCCGGTTTGGGATGTTCCGTAAAGGAGGCGCACAAGTAGCAAACGGTGAAGATGCCCACCGGCAGGAACCAGGACCAGTAGGTGCTCCTCGCCCTGGCCAGCGGAAAAAGGGCGATCATCGGGAACATCCCGGCCAGGAGCAGAAGCGCCCGGGAGGAAGAGGAAAGAGCCAGGGGATTGCCTTCCGCCTGCATCCGGAAAGCCGTCAGGCACGCCACGGCAATCGCCCCGAAAGCCAGCAGGAATGAAGAGCTTCCCGTGCCGGGGGCCTTCTTCTCCTGCCGGATGCCGGAGTACAGGCCGCAGCCGCAGTAGAGGAGCAGTGTGCAGAGGGAAAGCAGGGTGACGGCCGGAATGTGTCCGTTCGCGTTGTATTCGTCAAACCAGCCCATCAGCAGCAGCGTATAGGACGCGAGGCCGATGGCTCCCACTTTCGTCCAGCGCGTGAAAGCCAGCACGGAAACCAGCCCGGCGTTCAGAAGGGTCATGTACAGGAACAGGGAAACCGTGTGGTCCTGCCCGGTGGACAGGATGACCGGCGTGAGAAAACCGCCGATGATGCCCAGAACGGCAATGACCTGGAAGCGGAGCCGCACGGCCAGGACGAACGCAGCAGCCGTGGTGGCGGCCAGCAAAAGGGCGGAAACTGCCGTATTGAAAAAGGGCAGCGCATAAAACATGCGGCCCGCGCAGGTGGCCAGGTACAGCACCAGAATGCCGGTGGCGGTCAGGGTACCGGAAAGGGTGGGGTATCTTTTCTTCAGGCGCGAGAGGCCCGTTCCCAGCAGGGCAAGGGCTGTCAGGTAGGTGAGGACGATTCTCCATTCCGGAGAAATCAATTCATTGTCAATGCTGTATTTGACAAAGAAACCCGTTCCCAGAAACAGGATGAATCCGCCGATCCAGGAAAGCAGCTTGGCTCCTATGAAATATTCCCAGGAAAAGGCGGGGGAAACGGCTGCCGGCTGTCTGGCCTTCCTGGGTGCGGGAGCGGGGGTCTCATAGGGGATGATGGCCGTGGCGGCCCGTGGCGGGGATGGCACGGGGCGCGGTGTGGCGGCTCCCGGTCTTGCAGCGTTCTGGGGTGTGCTTCCCGTAACTGATTTGCCGTAGGACATATGCATGTCCATATGCGCCTTGATTTCGGCAAGTTCGTTTTCCAGCTTGCGTACCTTGTGTTCCAGGAAAATGACCTGGCAGGCCTTCACAAACGTGAAAACCATGCCGGAAAGAAGGGCCAGCACAAGCAGTAAAATGAAAATTTCCATGGGGCAGGGGGGTAGGGAGAATGTATTCTACATGGGAAAAACGGGACTGCAAGACGCAAAAGGGGACATGTCCGGCTCTCATGAAAACGCAAATAGCGTCGGCCGGGCAGAGCCTGCGGATGGCATCTGTTCCGATGACAGGATTGATTTTTCGCAATCATTTAAAAACGAAGAGGGGTGGTTCCTCTGGAAAGGAATGGCCGTGTCGTACTCCTCTGGATATAAAACGGAAGGATGACTCAATAAGGTTTTTTTGCTGTTGTAGGCGGATAACGGATTTGTTATCATATTATACACATTAACGTGTAAAAAATTATGAAATTTACGATTCCTTTTTCATTGCGTCGCAGCCTCTTTGCGGGCTTCTTCATGTCCCTTTCCGCCTCCGCGGCAGACTATACCGTGGACGCTTCCCAGACCTCCGACCCTGGCCGGAAAGTATACCAGACGTTGGCGGAGCTGGCTTCAGCCGGAGTCCTGGCAGCGGGAGACACTGTCATTCTGAATAACGATGACTCCAGCCTCACTTCCAAGTTGCCCGTTCTCGTCAATTTCCGCTCCAATGATCCGGAAACGCCGCGTACGGTGGATCTGTCTGGATTGGGAAATACGCCTTTGTTTAGTCCGGCCAAAGGCAATTACACGCTGAATATGGAATCGGTCGTTTTTTCCAATGCTCCAGCCAGAGTATTTTTCTACAACAACAGCTCCAGCTCTGCTCCCATCTCCTTAAAAATTTCCGATAATGTCTCGTTTACGAAAAATTACAGCTCTGATAGAAATTCCTTCACCGCTAACGGATACGGTGGGGCGATTTGCCTGTACTCATCAGCGGCCACCGCACTGTCGATGGGAAACAACGCCATGTTCGCCGATAACCGAGCTGCCGGCAATGGAGGAGCGATTTCCATACACTCATATGGCAAAACCGCTTCGCTGACCATAGGGAACAACGCCGTATTCTCCGGAAATTATGCTTCCGGCAATGGCGGGGGTGCGGTTCAGGTGTACGGAGCAACTGGTTCCGCAGCGGTTATAGGAGACAACGCGACATTCACCGGAAATTATCTTTTAGGAGGTTACGGCGGCTCTGGCGGAGCCATTTATGTCGTCATGCCGGACAGCACAAACTACGGGGGAAACAGCCTTGTCATAGGCTCCAATGCCGTGTTTTCCGGGAATTATGTTTCCGGCCGTTACAGCAACGGCGGAGCGATTGCGCTTTCATCATCATCCCGTTCGGAGACTTCCTCGCTCGTTCTTGGCCCCGGCGCTGTATTCACAGGGAATTACGTTTTTTCTTCCGCCAGTCCGTCCTACGAAAGCATAGGCTCCGGGGGAGCGATATACATAACTTCATCAAGATATTCGAACATTACGGTGCGGGACGGAGCGACCTTCACCGGCAATTACGCGTGGACCAAAGGCGGGGCCATTCTTATGCAAGGCAGCTACGCAGGCAGTTCCAGCCAGTTCCTGGCTCTGACCCGTGACGTTCTTTTCAGCGGCAACATGACCGGCGGCACGTTTACCCGGCACTCTGACGGTTCCTTCTCCGTGGAAAACGGAATCGCCAACGCGATCCATATGGGAGGCGATCAGAGCATTCAGCTGGCTGCTTCCGAAGGCAGGCAGATCCGTTTCAACGACCCCGTCACCAGTTCGGCTCTGAGTTCCAGCCGGGAAAACATCGCCTTTTCCATCAACCAGTATATGGATGGCGACAATCCCCGCACCACAGGCGGCACGGTCATCTTCAGCGGGGAGCTCTACCAGGGGGAAGATTCCCATCTGGTTGCCAGCCGTTATAATGACTTCAAGGGACAAACCACTCTCTACGGGGGTACCCTTGTTTTGGAACATAACGTAGTCTTCGGTAATTCCGACCTGAGGGAGGACACTTCCATGACCCTGGAAAACGGGACTCTGGAAATCACCGGCGGCAGCACGGTCAACGCCGCCTCCTTCACCGTCTCCCATGCGGATATTGTCCTGCGTCCGGGAAGCAGCGCCTTCATCAATGCCAGGGACGTGGATATTTCCCACGGTTTCATTTTCGACATGCAGAAACAGCTTCCGTGGGCGTCTTCCCCGCAGTCCTCCCGCGGGATTTCCATCTCGGCTGCAGATTCCTTCACGCTGGGCGGTTCCGTCGGTATTCTGGACAACGGCATATCCGCCGACTACTTTTATGCAGACAACTCCTGGGCACAGAAGCGTGTCTTCATTGTGCTTACGGACTCGGACAAGACGCATGAGGGCGACTTCTCCGGACCTTATTCTCTAGCTACTGGCTCCGAAAATGTGGATAGCCCCTATGCCTACACGGGCACCTGGAGCCACCAATGGCTGGACGCGGACGGCGACGGCTTTTCCGAACAGCTTCAGCTTGTCTGGACGCCCACGCCCGGGAAAGAGGACATTCAGGAAATTCTGCCCGAGCTGGCCGGCGACATGGCCCTGAACTCCATGTGGTCCTCCGCCTCCAATGCTCTCGGCATGTCGGGCGCCGCTCTCGGCAGCCTGGACGCTCTGCGTTTCCTGGCGGGGCCGGAAAACAACTACTGGGTCAAGGGGCTGGGAGATTTCCTCTTCCATGCCACCGAAGGCGGCCGGGACGGGTTTGACTACAACGGCGGCGGATATGCCGTGGGAGCGGACCGCAGGGTGGCGAAGAATACCATCCTGGGCTTGGGATTCGGCGATCTGTACGGCAGGTTGTACAGCCGTAGCTTTGTGGGAGACATTGGCCAGCAGAGCCGCATAGCCATGCTCTATGGAGGATGGTACAAAGACCTCGGCAGGAAGGACGCTCTCATGGTGACGGCCTCCGCTGGCTACGGTTGGACAGCCAACAGAATGAATTCCTTCCACACTGGCGGATGGTCTCGCGGAAAATGGACCAACCGCACCCTGGCCGCTACCCTCAACGGGAAGTGGAGCCGTCGGTTGAGTGATGTTCTGGCGGTGGATTTCAACCTTGGGCTGGAATACACGGACGTGACCCAGGGTTCGTTCACGGAAACGGGGTGGGACGCGCGCCGTTTTGAAAAAGGGCACTTGAAAAACCTGTCCCTGCCTGTGGGCGTGGGGCTGACCTGCCGCAGCGAACTGAAGGGAAGGGAATGGATCAACAGCGTGGCGGTGAGCTACCTGCCCGATGTGTACCGTGAAAACCCGAGCGCGCCTGCCCAGCGCCTGCTCAACGGTTACCGCTGGGAAGCCAGGGGAACGGCGCCCGACCGGAACGCGGTGAGGGTGAACGTGAACAGTGCGCTGCAATTGAATGCGCGCTGGAGGGCGTACGCAGGATACGAATTTGAGGGAAGAAACAAGGCTGTGGCGCACCGGTTCAACGCGGGAGTAAGTTTCGCCTATTGACGGCAGCCTGAAATGCTCTCCGGTTCCTTTTTTTCAGGGAAAAGGGCCGGATGGCGGCTCCCGTGATCCTGATGTTCCGGGAGGGATTCTGGAGGCATGGACGGCGTGTTCGTTCATGCCTCCGTCTTTCTTTTCGGTGACATGCCCCAGGCGGATACGGACGGTTTTTTCTTGAGATGGGCACTCTTTTCTGATTCCATTACCGAGCATTATCATGAATGGTTTTCAACTTCTTCAATGTGGTTTTGGCGTGGCGGCCCTGCTGGCGGGCCCCGTCATGGGCGCGCCCGCTGTCTATCCCGTTCCCCAGCAATCCAAACTGTCTTCCCAGACGGCGGCTTTCTCCGGGAAACCGTCCGTCGTGGTCCGTTCCGCCAGGACGCAGGGAGACAAACTGCTGGCCGGCGTGCCGGAAAAATCCGGCGCGTACAAGCTGGTGGTCTCCCCGCAGGGGAAGGTGGGCATCGGCGCCCATGACGAGCGCGGGGCGTTTTACGCCATGCAGACGCTGCGCCAGTTGGGCAAAAAGACCGGAAACGGCGACGCCGTGATGCTGCCCGTGGGAGAAATCACTGACTGGCCGGACATTGAGTTCCGCGGCACGGTGGAAGGATTCTACGGCACCCCCTGGAGCCATGAAGCCCGCCTGAGCCAGCTGCGCTTCTACGGGCAGAACAAAATGAACACCTACATTTACGGCCCCAAGGACGATCCCTACCATTCCTCCCCGCACTGGCGGGATCCCTATCCCGCGGACCAGGCCGCCCAAATCAGGGAGTTGGTGAAAGTGGCCCGGGAAAACCATGTGGACTTCGTCTGGGCCATTCACCCCGGCAAGGACATCAAGTGGACGGAGGAAGACATGAACAACGTCATCAAAAAGTTTGAGATGATGTACAAGCTGGGAGTACGCTCCTTCGCCGTGTTCTTTGACGACATTTTTACCGAAGGCAAGAGAGGAGACATGCAGGCCCTCCTCCTGAACAAGATCAACAACGAATTCGTCAAGGTCAAGAAGGACGTTACTCCCCTGGTCATGTGCCCCACCCAGTACAACCGCGGCTGGGCGGACGACAAGCCGGGAACTTACCTGGACATTCTGGGCGAACAGCTTGACCCCTCCGTCCATATCATGTGGACGGGCAACTCCGTGTGCCATGACATCACACTGGAGGGCCAGGAATGGGTGAACAAAAGAATCAAGAGGCCGTCCTACGTCTGGTGGAACTTTCCCGTTACGGACTACTGCCGCTCCAACCTGTGCATGGGCCGCGTTTACGGACTGCCCCAGGAACCCGGATCACGGGAATCCATGAGCGGGCTGGTCTCCAACCCCATGGACAAGCCGGAAGCCTCCAAGGTAACGCTCTTCGGCATTGCCGACTACGCCTGGAACATCAACGGCTTCAAGTCGGACGAAGCCTGGAAGGAGGGCATTGTGCGCCTCTATCCGCAGGCTGCGGAGGCCATGCAGGCATTTGTGGACCACAACTCCGACCAGGGCCCCAACGGTCACGGCTACCGGCGTGAGGAATCCGTGAACATAGCCCCTGTGGTCAACCGCGTGCTGGAAGCCGCCCGGGAGGGCAAGGTGGTGAAATCGGACACAGACCTGCTCAAAAAGGAATTCTCCCGCATGGCCGCCGCCGCTCCCGTCATACGGGAAAAGGTGGACAACCCCCGCCTCATGAAGGAAATTGGCGCCTGGGTGGACGCCTTTGAACAACTGGGCATGGCCGGGCAGCACGCCGTGGCTGCTCTGGAAAGCAGCAATCCCAAGGCGGCCGTGACGAACTTGGTGAAAGCCACGCAGGCGCTTGCGGCCATGGACCGCATCTCCCAGCAGCACAACCAGCAGGGGCAATTGTACCGTTCCGCGGTGAAAACCGGTTCCCGCGTAATGACACCCGCCGTCAATGAACTGGCGGACATCGTTTCCAGGAAAACCTTCCCGTCTCTTTCCGGAACGCCCGCCCTCTCCCCCAAGCCCCTGGTGAAGGGCGGCAGCATGGACAAGGCGGAACTCTTCTGTGACGGGGACCGCGGCACCTTCTGGCATTCCGGAGCTTATGGACAGCCGGGGGACTGGTACGGCGTGGACTACGGCATGGCTATCCCCGTCAGGAGCGTGGAAGTGCTGATGGGACGCAATGACAAGGACGGAGACTACGTGGCCAAAGGGCAGCTGGAAGCCACCCAGGACATGAAAACCTGGAAGCCCCTGGGACCGGAAACCTCCGGCATGCAGGTGGCGTGGCAGGCGCCCAAGCCCGTTTCCGTCCGCGCCGTGCGCTACCGCGTCATTGAACCTAAAAAGACGGACAACGGCCGTGGCGTATGGACGGCCATTCGTGAAATCTCCGTGAATGCGCCGGCCGCCGCCCGCGCTTCCTCCAATGTGGCGGGGCTGGAAGGCGTTTCCGTGCAGAAATCGGACAAAATCGTGCGGATCAACCGTGTGATGGAAACCCATAAGATGAAGCCCGGAGAATTCATCGCCCTGGACCTGGAAGGGCCCACGGACGCCACCTGGCTGGAAATCAACCTGGAACGGGATGACGTGAACTCCTGGGCGGAAGTGGTGCTGGATGTGGAAGGGGCCGCCAAGCCCGTGGTGCAGAAGCTGGACAGGCAGGGCCAAAACTTCATTGCCAAGGCCAACCAGCTTCCCAAGGGCATCAAGGGCATGAAACTGGTCAACAAGAGCGGCAAGGAACAGGACGTGGTGCTGAACATGTTCAAATTCGACGTCCCCCCCGCCGATCCTGGAGCTAACCTTGCGGCCCTGAGCGACAGGAACCTGAAAACGGTGTACCGTGCGGACAAGCCTCTGGACGTGGTGATTCCCAATCTGGACAACCCCAGGGCGACCAAACTCGTCGTGGTAGGGTCCGCGGCATACGCTGTGCAGGCCCGCAGGGGTGAAGGCGCGTGGACATCCGTAGGCAAGAAGGCCGCGGGAGCCGGAGCGGCGGAATTCGCCATTCCCGCCGGGACTACTGCCGTGCGCCTGTTCTACAACGCTCCCCAGAAGGATGCCGTGATCAATGAAGTGATCTTCTCTTCCAAAAAATAGGCGGTTTTATCCGTCTTCCGCAGGGCCGCCCGGATATTCCGGCGGCCCTGCTGCGTACCGGCATGACGGCTCCGGCAGGCGGCCGGACCGGAATGGTGAGAAAAAGACCGGGCGTGGCCGGATGCCTTTTCCATGCCTCGTAAAAACGGCCTGGAACTCTTCCGCGTAAAGGGCGCGGGGAATGAGGAGCGCATTCAAATGGCCAGCCGTGCCGGGTACATTCGGCAGCCGTCCCGGCTGAAACATTCGGAAACAACCTTGACCCTGTTGGCCGGAGGGTTAAAATATTGACATGACACCGGGCTTTCATTGGACTCTGCGCCCCTCCGTGAAGGAGGACGATCCGGCCCTGAAAGCATTCCCCGCGGAACTTCCCCTGCTGGTCAAGCAGCTCCTGCTCCAGCGCGGATTCAAGGGAGGCGCGGAAACGGAACTGTTTCTGGAACCCAGGCTCTCCCACCTGAGCGATCCTTTCCTGATGGGGGAAATGGGCGCCGCCGTGGAACGCATCTTCCAGGCCGTGGACGCGGGGGAAACCGTGTGCATCTACGGGGACTACGATGTGGACGGCGTCACCTCCGTGGCCCTGCTCAGGGCCATTCTGATGGCGTACGACCTGGACCCCCAGTACTTCATTCCCGTCCGTTCCCGCGAAGGATACGGCCTGAGCGAAGCGGGCATGGAACGCTGCCTGTGCGAATGCTCGGACAAGCCCAGCCTGCTCATTACGGTGGACTGCGGCACTTCCTCCGTCAGGGAGGTGGACATGCTCAACAAGCGGGGAATAGACGTCATCATACTGGACCACCACGAGGCCGGACCGCAGGGCAGGCCGGACGCCGTGGCGGTGGTCAATGCCAAAATAGAGGAAAACAGCCCGTACACCTACCTGTGCAGCGCGGGCGTGGTTTTCAAGCTGGCGCACGCCCTGCTCAAGGTGCGGAAATTGAAAACCTTTGACCTCAAGCTCTACCTGGACCTGGTTGCCGTGGCTACCGTGGCGGACATCGTCCCCCTGGTGGATGAAAACCGGATTCTGGTGCGCCACGGCCTGGGCAGGCTGGCCCACAGCCGCCATACGGGGCTGAAAACCCTGACGGAAATAGCGGGCATCCGCCCCTCGGACGCCGCCAGCCATGCCGGATTCCTGAACGCCGCGCACGTGGGCTTCCGGATCGGGCCGCGCATCAACGCCGCCGGGCGCATGGACTCCCCCATGGATGCCCTGGAACTGCTGCTGACCATGGACAACAGGCGCGCCGTCCAGCTCGCCCAGATGCTGGACTCCCATAACCGCAAGCGGCAGGAGGAGGAGGAGGCTATCAGGACGGACGCCGTCCAAATGCTCCACAACTCCTTTGACCCGGAGCGGGACAACGTCATTGTACTGGGCTCCCGCGCGTGGCATCCCGGCGTGGTGGGCATTGTGGCCTCCCAGCTCATGCGGCGGTACCACAAGCCGACCTTCGTCATCGCCTTTGATGAAAGCGGGGTGGGCAAGGGCTCCGGGCGTTCCATCCCCGGCGTCTCCCTCGTGCAGGCCATCCATCAGTGCGCGGACACTTTGGTTTCCGGCGGCGGCCATGACATGGCGGCGGGCCTGGTGATTGAGGAATCCCGCATGGACGACTTCCGGCGGGCCTTCAACCGCTATGTTTCGGAGACCACCACGGAGGAACAGCGCTGCCCGGTGCTGAACATAGACATGGAAGTCTCCTTCCAGGCCCTGACTCTGGACCTGCTGGACAGCTATGAAAAGCTGGAACCCTTCGGCAACTCCAATCCCCAGCCCCTCTTCATGAGCTCCGACGTCTTCCCCACGGAGCCGCCCAAGCGCGTGGGAACCAACCATCTGAAGCTCTTCATGCGCCAGGGCATGGTGGAACGGGACGCCATCTTCTTCAACGGCGCGGAACGGGAACTCCCCGAACCGCCGTGGGACATCGCCTTCACGATTGACCGGAACGTTTACCGGGGCAGGGCCTCCCTGTCCATTTCCATTCAGGAAATCCGTTCCCACCGGGAAATGTGATTCGTCTTCCGGGTCCTTTTTCCCTGCGGGGGTAAAAGTATCATTCCCGATATGCGCCTTTCCGCGCGCCGCAGGCTTGACAACAATCCGGCGGAAGTGCATTGTCTGGCCTGTTCCGCCCATTCGGGGAGGATTTGTTGTAAAAATAGGCAAGATGAATACCCTGTTCCTGCAAGGTCGTCTATTGCTACTTCTCGGACGGTAGTCCGTGAAGATATCTTGATATGCGCCGGTGAGCCGTTCCGGCGCGAGGGAAGTAAACGGCTGGTCTTGATTTGCGCCAAAGGAATGATTCCGGAACAGGAACGTTTTCCGTGCGCAGTTTCCGAAGGAATGAACACTTAACATTTTTACTGTAATGAAAGAACACATACATATTTTTGATACGACGCTGAGGGACGGGGAACAATGCCCCGGAGCCGCCATGACCGTGGAACAGAAGGTGCGGATAGCCATGCAGCTTGAAGCCTTGGGCGTGGACGTCATTGAAGCCGGGTTCCCCGTCATTTCCGACGGCGACTTCCAGGCCGTCCGCACCGTGGCGGAGCGCACGGAGTCAAGCCGCGTCTGCGGTCTGGCCCGCTGCGTGGAAAAAGACATTCTGGCCGTTCATGAGGCCGTGGCTCCGGCCGGGAACCGGGGGCGCATCCACCTCGTTCTGGCGACTTCCCCCATTCACCGCCAGTATAAGATGAACAAGAGCCGCGAGGAAATCCTGGCGATGGCCGTCAAGGGCGTCTCCCTGGCCGCGGGGCTGTGCCGGGAAGTGCAGTTTTCCGCGGAGGACGCCTCCCGCACGGAACCCGATTTTCTGGCGGAGGTGGTGGAAGCCGTCATTGGCGCGGGAGCCTCCATCGTCAACATCCCGGACACGGTGGGGTACACGATGCCGGATGAATTCCACCGCCTGATCTCCTACTTGAAGTCCAACGTCCCCAACGTGGACCGCGCCGTCATTTCCGTGCACTGCCATGACGACATGGGGATGGCCGTGGCCAATTCCCTGGCGGCCATCCGGGCCGGAGCCCGGCAGGTGGAAGGGACGATCAACGGCATCGGGGAACGGGCCGGAAACACCGCTCTGGAGGAGGTCGTCATGGCGGTCCATTCCCGCCCGGACTTCTTTTCCGGCCTGGAAACAGGCATCCGGACGCGGGAGCTGGTGAAAACCAGCCGCATCGTGGCGGAGATGAGCGGCATGGCTGTTCCCCGTTCCAAGGCCGTGGTGGGGGCGAACGCTTTTTCCCACGGTTCCGGCATTCATCAGGACGGCATCCTGAAAAACCGCAGCACGTATGAAATCATGAACCCGGAGGAAATAGGCTGGGGCCCTACGGAACTGCCCCTGACCAAGCATTCCGGCAGGCACGCCGTGAAAATGCGGCTGGACGCGCTGGGCTTTTCCATCCCGGAAGAAGACATGCCGCGTTTCTTCGAACTGTTCAAGCAGCGCGGAGACCGCTGCAAATTCGTGTATGACGACGATCTGTCAGACATGGCCAGGTCCATGCTGGCCTGAATTCACGCCGTCCGGGAACCTGTTGCAAGGTTCCCGGACGGCGGCTGTCCCGTAACCGGAGACGGCTCTGCGGCGGCGGGAGAGCAAGGTTGATGAAAAACCCCATGAATTTGCTCCGTATAGATTCCATATATGTGGCTCCCCAAACTAATCCCGTCCCTGTTCCTCTGCCTGTCCGGTCTTTTCGCGCAGGCCGCGGAGAATGTCCGCGTTCACGGCATTGCCGACCTGTCCCATGAATTCTCCTTTTATGCGGACGGCAGATTCCGCAGCCAGTATCTTCCCGACCAGGTTGTCTTGAGCAACTGGGGCAACCTCTATGATCTGGATACGGACAACATCAACCTGATCGCCCTGCTGGGCTGTGATGGCAACGTGCGCTACAATGCCCGCGACGTCGCCTTTCTGAAGAAATTCCTGCGGCAGGGCGGCTGCGTGCTGATTGCCGGGAATGCGGGAACAAAAGGCCAGAACCTGCTGCTCTCCGAATTCGGCGCCCGGTTTGAAGGAAAAGCCGTGCCCCCCTTCTCCCTGACTTCCGCTGTGGGCGGTTCTTCCGCCGTTGCCGGAAACAACTTGAGCGTGCTGGTCTTGAAACCGGGAGGGAAGTGGGAGACCCTCGTGCAGGATTCCGCGCAGGCCCCCGTGATGGCCCGCAGGAAGGAAGGAAAGGGAACATTGATTGCCGTTGCCCGCAATTTGCTGGGCAGCAATCCTGACGGCAAGGACGCCCTGAACAGGGAATGGGTAACGCCCGTACTGAAGGAGGCCGCTTCCGGCAAAGAGGTGAGCGGAGAAAAGCCGCTGCCCGCGGTAGGTTCCACCCGGATGGGAAATTCGAAGGTGGTGGATGGCGTGACGTTCCATTATTCCGATTATCTGGCGCCCTACTTCCAGGACATGATCAGGATTGAGGCCCAATGCCGCCCCGCCATGGAAAAGCGCCTCGGCGTGCCTCTCTCCCAGGGAATGGGAAACCAGGTGGGGCTGCTGGCGACCGGAGGCGGGGGTTTTTCCGCCGGAGGCTATGTGGGCCTGGCCGTCTTCTGGGAGAATTTTCCGAAGGAAAAGAAGGGCATGATCGAATTCCTGTGCCATGAATTCACCCACTCCTGGGTGCTTCCCCATCCCGAGGTATGGAACGAACCCATCGCCACCTACGTGGGGGACGTGGTCATGGGCGACTTGGGCTATCCGGAGGAAGGCAAACGCCGCATTGAAAACACCATCCGCCGCGCCAGCACCCTGGATCCGGACATGACCGTGTACGACATCTACGGCAACACGGAACGCCCCGGAGCCGTCCGGCTGGACGGAGGCAGGAAAAACGAGATACACTGGGGCAAGTCGTTCTGGGTCTTTGAACAGCTCCGCGGCATGGACCCGGAGTTCCTCTCCAAATACTTCCGGGCCAAGCGGAAATATGTTCCCGCCAGAATGGACCACCGCTATAACATGGATGACACCGTGGCCATCATCAGCATTGCGCTGGGGAAGGACATGTTCCCGTGGTTCAATGAACACGGCATGCCCGCGGACCGGGAAAAGACCCCGTTCAGCAAGCATATTCCTTCCGGCAAATAAATGGGGCGCACCGCCTTACCGGACCAGTTTCAGAATGATTCTGCGCAACCTGTAGGAGACTTTTTTCAGGAAGGTGTTCCGGCTGAGTTCCCGGTACGCCGCGGCGTGGTCGTTCCGGCGCATGGCGGAAAAGAAACTGTCATCAACTCCGGGATGTGCTTCCAGTGCCTGGCGCCAGATGGAACTTTCGTTCAGCTTTTGCAGGGCTTCCGGCATGCTGCGGGCCGTGAGCTGGCCTGAAACGGCCAGGGTTGCCAGAAAACTGCGGACGTTGTTCAGGAACGCCCTCAATTCGCTTTTTTTCCAGTCTTCCCGGTCCGTCATGCCCATTTTGCGGGAGTGCAGGCGGATCATGTCGTCAAACAGGGACAGCGTGAGATTTCCCGTCACTCCCCCGAATTTGTACACGTACACATCCTTTGCCAGCAGGGCGATGCGTTCTGCCGCGGGGAAGACCCGGAGGTTGAACAACTGGTCTTCCGCATATCTCAGTCCGCTTGGGGCGGGACGGCTGGCAAGCAGGAATTCCCTGCCGTAAAGCTTGGTGCACATTTTCCCGTAAGTGTAGAACAGGCCATACCGGTCCATGCCGAAAAAGCCGGAATAATAGGAAGAAAGGAACTCCTGCCGCTCCACCACGCGGTTTTCCGGAATGGCCCCGTCTTTTCTGCGGAAGAGGCCGAAGCGGTCCAGATGCCTGACATAGTCCCCGATGACGATGTCGGCGTTTTCCCGCATGGCCATTCGGGTCATGGCTTCCACGCAGTCCGGAAAAACGACGTCGTCGCCATCCAGAAACATCACGTATTGCCCCGTCGCCCTGTCCATGCCGGCATACCGCGCGGCGTCCACACCCGCGTTGTTCTGGTGGATGGCCGTCATGCAGGAATGCCGGGCCGCATACTTGTTCAGAATATCCGGCGTATGGTCCGTGGAACCGTCGTTGACCAGGATGATTTCCAGAGAAGGCCAGGTCTGGGACAGCAGGCTGTCCAGGCAGGCGGAGATGCTCGTTTCCAGATTGTAGATGGGAACAATGACGCTGACCAGGGGAAGCTCTGCGCCGTTTTGGATGGAAGTGTTCATGTTACCGGTGGTGATGGAGATGGCCGTCCTCAACGCAGGAAAAATGCCCCGAGCGGGCAGGGGGGAACAGAGCCTCTCCGGAACGCGGCAGGAAGAATAGAATAGTTGCCGGAATGAAACAATGCCGAAAAACCATTTCTGTTGTCGGATACCTCCGGATTCTTGTTTTTATTCTTTTAGTATTCAATATATAATAAACTCTAATAAAAAATGTTGCTTCTTAAAGAGACTGGGTAAACGGATTATCAGTCCGCTGTCAATCGAAGATCCTGGCAATAGGCAGATTAAGACAATTATAACCCTACTTAAGCAATAGGGATTTTTTTATTTACCTCCGCATAATATTGATTTTATTAGGTTTCCCGGAAGCTTTTTTCAAACGGACTGATAATCCGGTAATATTTAGGCACGGGTCTCTGTTTTATGTATGTGTTTTGAATTTATTCCAGTTTCTTTGTACACATCCTTGTTTAACTGGATCATTCTTTTATTAATGGCCGTCGCTGTATATCAGGCGGGAACCGGCGTGATTTATACGGGTTCCATGGCCAAAATGAATAATTTCACAGGATTTGTCTTTGTTGTGGCGCTGATCCTGTACATGGGGGCCCGCCCGGTCAGCCCGGAATTCGGAGATACCATCAATTACGCCGCGGAATTCCAGACGCTTCAGACGGAGGAAAGCGGCAACTGGATGGCGCAGGCGACATCCCTGCGCGGGGAATGGCTGTTTGCCCTTATTCTGCATGCGTGGGTGCAGTACGGGAATGTCCACGACTATTTTCTTTCCTGTTCTGCAGTGTACGTGGGGGCTCTGGCGCTGGCCAGCTACAGGATTTTCGGCGGAAGGTGGTTCATTCCCTTTCTGACGGCTTGCGCCATGTTCACCTTCTGGGTTTACGGGGTCAACGGAATCCGCAACGGCATGGCCGCCTCCGTGATGATTCTCGGTCTGTCCTTCCGGGATAACCTCAAGTACCTGGTGCTTTTTTCCCTTCTTGCCGTCAGCCTGCACAAATCCATGGCTCTGCTCATCGGAGCCGGAGCCTGCGCCTGGTTCCTGACAGATACCCGGTATTATGTGGCGGCGTGGCTGGCCTGCATTGTGGCGGTTATTCTGGCCGGTCCGGCCATTGGGGAAATGATTGCCTCTTCCGGCCTGTTTGACGATCCGCGCCTGACCCTCTACATCAGTTCCGCGGAGGAGGTAAAGGCGGCCAGCCCCTTCTTCAGCAGCACGGGGTTTCGCTGGGATTTCCTCCTTTACAGTGCGCTTCCCATCGTGACGGGCTGTTATTTTATTTTCAGGCAGGAGTACCGGGATGCCATGTATACGTGGCTGCTCAATATTTACATCGCGGCGAATGCGTTCTGGATTCTCTGCATGTATGCGGCGTTCAGCAACAGGTTCGCCCAGCTCTCCTGGTTCCTGATGGGATTCGTATTCATTTATCCCTTCTTCAAGTACAGGTTCTGGGCGGATCAGGAAAAGAAGCTGGCCGGTTTTTTCCCGCTGATTTATGCGTTTACCTTCTACATGAATATTTACAACGCATGAGAAAAAAACTCATCAGGATTGCGGCGGCTCCCATGTCTCTGGACCTGCTGCTCAGGGGGCAGTTGAATTACCTGAACGGGTATTTTGACGTTCTGGCCGTAGCTTCCCCCGGTGTGGAGCATGCGCGCATCCGCCGGCGTGAAGGCGTGGAGACCGTGGAGCTTGAAATAGAGCGGACGATTTCCCTGTGGAAGGATTTGAAGAGTTTGTGGCGTTTGTTTGCCCTGTTCCGCCGGGAACGCCCCTGGGGCGTGCACTCCCTGACTCCTAAAGCCGGTCTTTTAAGCATGGCCGCCGCCGCCCTGGCCCGTGTTCCCGTGCGGGTGCATACGTTCACCGGGCTGATTTTCCCCTACCGGAAAGGCGCGTTTAAATTCCTGCTCAGGCAGATGGACCGCCTTACATGCCTGTTCGCCACCCATGTCATCCCGGAGGGTGAAGGTGTCAGAAAGCTTCTGATTGCGGAAAAAGTGACGGGAAAATCTCTGGAAGTCCTGGCCTACGGTAATGTCAACGGCGTTGATTTGGAGCATTTCCGGCAATCCGGCCGCCGGGAGGAGGAAAGGCGGCGTCTTGGTCTTCCCGCAGGGGCCGTTTTGTTTGTCTTTGTCGGCAGAATCACGGAAGACAAGGGCATCCGGGAATTGCTTGCCGCGTTTTCCGCATTGCGCGGAGATGAGGAGCAGGGGGGAATTCCTGTTTTTCTAGCGCTGGTGGGTGGTCTGGAAGGTTATGCTGCAGCTGATTTGGAGATGCCCGGAGTGTTCGTGCCCGGCTTTCAGGAGGACATCCGGCCCTGGCTGGAAGCCGCGGACGTTTTTGTTCTGCCCAGCTACAGAGAGGGATTTCCAAACTCCCTTCTTCAGGCGGGAGCGATGGGACTGCCTTCCATCGCCGCGGATGTGTGCGGATGCAATGAAATTATAGAAGATGGCGTGAACGGCCTGCTGGTGGCCGTCCGGGATGAAGAGGCGTTGCGCAGCGCCATGGCCTCCTTCCGGGATGATCCGGAACGGCGGCGGCAAATGGGCGCGAGAGCCGCGGAAAATGTAAGGAGGAAATATTCCTGCCGGATGGTATGGGATGCCCTGCTCAATTTTTACGGGAGAATATCATGATATACGGGAATGGCATCAAGCGTCTTATGGATTTTTCTCTCGCACTGGCGGCCCTGGCTCTGCTGTCCGTGCCGTTCCTGCTGCTGGCGCTGCTGCTGGCCCTTGCCAACCGGGGAACGCCGTTTTTCCGCCAGACGCGCCCGGGGCGCGGCGGCAGGCTGTTCCGCATTGTCAAATTCAAGACCATGACGGATGCCCGTGATTCCCGCGGAGAACTGCTTCCGGACGAACAGCGCCTGACGCGCGCGGGGGCCCTGGTGCGTTCCCTGTCTCTGGATGAATTGCCCCAGTTGTTCAACGTTCTGGCCGGGCAAATGAGCTTCATTGGTCCCCGGCCGCTGCTGCCGGAATACCTTCCCTTGTATACAGCGGAGCAGGCGCGCCGCCACGACGTGCGGCCCGGCATCACGGGATGGGCCCAGGTGAACGGGCGCAATGCCATCAGCTGGGAACGCAAGTTTGAGCTGGATGTCTGGTATGTGGACCATCTGAACTTCCTGCTGGATATGCGCATTATTTTTTTAACGCTGGCCAAAGTGGTCCGGCGGCAGGGCATCAGCGCGGAAGGGTGCGCCACCATGCAAAAATTCACGGGTTCAGGAAAATGAAAAAGAACATAGCTATTGTAGGCGCCGGAGGATTCGGCAGGGAGACGGCTTGCTGTCTCCGGGCGATCAATGAAACGTCGTCCGCATGGAATTTGATAGGCTTCTTTGACGACAAGGTGCCGGCGGGCACGAAAAACGAATACGGCCAGGTGCTGGGCACCGTTGAAGACTTGAACGCATGGAGAGAGCCTTTGTCCATCGTGCTTGCGATAGCCTCCCCGGATGCGCTCAAGCGCATTTCCGGACGGCTGGACAACGCCCTGCTGGATTTTCCGAATATCATCGCGCCGGACGTGAAGTTTTATGACTGCGGCAGTGTCTCCATGGGGAAAGGCAATGTCATCAGCTTCGGCCATGTCTTCAGCTGCCATGTGAACATGGGTGATTTCAACCTGTTCACCTGCGGTTCCCTGATCGGGCATGACGTCGCCCTGGGGCATTGGAACGTAGTGGCCAACGGCTGCAAGGTTTCCGGGGGCGTCACGCTGGGGAATTCCAATTTCCTGGGGGCCGCTTCCGTGGTGCTTCCCTGCCGGAAGGTTGGGGAGCGTGTGGTGCTGGGAGCTAACTCCACGCTCGTCAGGGATGCGCTGGAAGAGGGAACCTATGTGGGGTGCCCTGCCGTGCTTAAAAAGTCCGCGCCTCCCTCGCCCGAGAAGAAATCCATGATCTGGCTGTCCCTGGCGCAGACGGGAGAGGCGGAAGAGCGGTTTGTACGGGAGGCTTTTGATTCCAAATGGGTGACGACGGTAGGGCCGAATGTGGACGCCTTTGAACGGGATCTTGAAGAGTACCTGGGCGAGCGGCATGTCGTGGCTCTGGCGTCCGGAACGTCTGCCCTGCATCTGGGGCTGGTGATGCTGGGCGTAGGGCCTGGGGACGAAGTCCTCTGCCAGTCCATGACGTTTGCGGCGTCCGCCAATCCCATTGTTTACCAGGGAGCTTCCCCCGTGTTTGTGGACAGTGAGGAAAAAACATGGAACATGTCTCCCGAATTTCTGGAGGAAGCCATCAGGGACCGCATCAGGCAGACGGGCCGCGCTCCCAAAGCCATTATTCCGGTGGACCTTTACGGCATGCCCGCCAGCATGACGGAGATTATGGAAATTGCCGGGAAATACGGCATTCCCGTGCTGGAGGACGCCGCAGAAGCGCTGGGTTCCGAGTACCGGGGGAGAAAATGCGGCATATTTGGCACTTATGGCGTTTTTTCTTTCAACGGGAACAAGATCATCACCACCTCCGGCGGGGGCGCCCTGTGCTGCCCGGATGAGGAATCCCGGAACAGAGTCAAATTTTACGCCACCCAGGCACGGGACCAAGCGCCGCATTATGAACATTCCCACATCGGCTATAACTACCGTCTCAGCAACGTGTGCGCGGGCATAGGCCGCGGCCAGATGCTTTCCCTCCCCTCATTCCTGGAGAAGAGGCGCAACATTCATGAGCAGTACAGAAACCGGCTTTCCGGCGTTCCAGGGCTGTCCCTGCTGGAAAACCCGTCCTCCCATTACCGTTCCAACCACTGGCTGACCTGCGTGCTGGTCAATCCGGAAGAAGCACGTTTTGACCGGGAAACGTTGCGGCTGGCCTTGCAGAAAGCGGGCGTGGAAAGCCGCCCCCTCTGGAAGCCCATGCATTTACAGCCCGTGTTCCGTTCCTGTCCTTTTTATGGCGCCGGCGTGTCGGACCGCCTGTTTGAGCGGGGGCTCTGCCTGCCGTCGGGGAGCGCCCTGGGCCAGGAAGAACTGGACCTCATCATTGATGTGATTTCCAACCTTTAACACGTATGCCCATAACTCACAGCCCCATAGCGCGATCTCTCTATTACACCAGGCATTATTTACTGAATGTCAACGGGAAGTTTATCTTCTTCCTGGATATTGCGGTGGCGTCTTTCATGACGGTGCTGGCGTGCTATTATTGCCGGTTCCTCTACCGGGGGGACTGGGTGGACAACAATCTGCTGTACGCCCTTCTTGTCGATTTTGCGGTTACGGCCTTCTTCCTCTGGAATTCGGGAGTTTACAAAACGCTTGTCCGTTATACGACCATGAAGGACCTGCTGAGGATCATGGTGGCCGTTCTTCTGTCCAACGTGGTTTTGTACGTGTTCAGTATCATTGTATGGCCGGCGTATTTCCGGATATTCATTGCCTGCGGCATTTTCAATTTCATTCTGACTTCTCTAGCGCTGATCGGATGCCGCATGGCGTGCATCGGCGGAAGAAGATGGCTGGAGAATTTCAATTCCAATAAAACGGTTGCTTCCATTACCACAACCGGACGCAAGAGGGCGGCATTGGTCGGAAAACTGGATGCCTGCCTGTTGAAGGCTTCCCTGATCAAAAGCCTGAAGAGTGATGAGTATGAGATTGTGGGCATCCTGACGTCGGAACCGCATGCGGACGGGAAGAAAATCAAGGGCATTCCGGTGCGTTTCGTCAAGGAAGTTTCCGATGTGGAGGAGGTTCTGGATGTTTTCCAGGCCTCGGCCATCATTTTCGTGGGAAAAGGATATCTTCTGGAGGAAAAAAAGCTGGCCGACATCTGCCTGGAGAGGGGCATCAACCTGCTCGTTTCCCATGATCTTTTCCAGTCGTTTGACGACTATTCCGGATTTGCGGTGGACGGGGTGCAGATTGAAGACCTGATGGAGCGCGAGGAAATCAAGATCGACGAAGAAGTCATTTCCGAAGGAATCAGGGACAGCGTGGTGATGGTGACAGGAGCCGCCGGCTCCATAGGCAGCGAGCTCGTCAGGCAGTTGTGCCGGTTTTCCCCCCGGAAGATCGTGCTGCTTGACCATGCCGAGACGCCGCTGTGGATGATCCGCAAGGAAATAGAAAAGGATTATCCGCATATTCCCATCGCAGGCGCCGTGACCAGCATCTGCCACCACCGCCAGATGGAGCGGCGCATGCGGGAGTACAGGCCGGATTTGATTTTCCACGCCGCCGCGTACAAGCACGTTCCCATCATGGAGGAAGATCCCTGCACGGCCGTGGTCAATAATGTGAAAGGAACCATGCACGTGGCCTCTCTGGCCGTCAAGTACGGCGTCAAGCGGTTTATCATGGTTTCCACGGACAAGGCGGTGAATCCTACCAGCGTCATGGGAGCCACCAAGCGCCTGGCGGAAATGTACGTCCAGAGTCTGGGAGAAGCATTGAAACAGAATCCGGAAAAAGGTTCCACCATCTTCATCACCACCCGTTTCGGCAATGTGCTGGGAAGCGCCGGTTCCGTGATTCCCTTCTTCAAGGAACAAATCAAGAGAGGGGGGCCCGTGACGGTGACCCACCCTGAAATTGTCCGTTATTTCATGACTATTCCGGAGGCTTGCCGGCTGATTCTACAGGCGAATGCCATGGGGAAGGGCGGCGAGATTTTCGTGTTCGACATGGGCGAACAGGTCAAGATCGTGGATCTGGCTGAAAAAATGATACGCCTGGCGGGGCTTTCCCCCTTGAAGGATATCCGCATCGTCTTTACCGGATTGCGCCCCGGAGAAAAGCTGTATGAAGAGCTTCTGACGGATGATGAGCAAACCCTGGAAACTGCCCACAAGCGCATCCGAATTTTCCAGACCAGAAAATATGAAATTTCCTCCCTGAAGAATTCCCTGGAAACCCTGGTCTCCCATGCTGAATCCCTCCGGATGGAGGATACCATCCGTTCCATGAAGCAGTTGATTCCCGAATATAAAAGCAATAATTCCCCTTATCAGAAATATGACTACCTGCACTCAAAAAAACTCCTCACCATCTAACCCTTGCCTAATCCATCCAATGAAATACCTACATCCATTCCTCCGTTCCACCGTGTGGAGCCGCCTTCTGGTGGGCGCCGTCCTGGTATGCGTTCTCTCCGCCTGTGTCAAGCCTGAAGAAGTCAATTATGTCCAGAACCTGGTGCTGGACCAGAAATCTTCCATCGGGAAGGAGTATAAAATAGTCATCAAGAAGGATGACCGCCTCTTCATTTCCGTCAGCAGCAAGAATCCCACCCTCGCCCAGATGTTCAACAAGGACAGCGGCAGCGTTTCCAGCCCCAGGGACGACGAGCGCGGATACTTCGTGAATACGGACGGCGATATCGTGTTCCCCGTTCTGGGCAGAATCAAGGCTGTGGGCAAGACCTGCACCCAGCTGGCGAACGATATTGAAAACGAGATTATCAGGGAAGGGTACATCAAGGACCCTGCCGTCAGCGTGCGCCTGATGAACTTCAAATTCTCCGTTCTCGGGGAAGTGTCCAAGCCGGGCAATTATGAAATCAAGGGGGAACGCCTGACGCTGCTGGAAGCGCTGAGCAAGGCTGGAGACCTGAACATGGATGGCAACCGTGACATTTATATCATCCGGGAGGCTGGGGGAGAGCGCATCGCGTCCAAGGTGGACCTGCGCAACAGCGACCTGTTTCATTCCCCCTATTACTATATCCAGCAGAATGACGTTATTTACGTCACTCCGTCCGACAGAAAAGTGAATACCCGGAGCGAGCAGCTCCAGATTTATCCCTACCTCATTTCCGGCACCTCTATTGCCATGGTCATCCTGGCCTTCTGCATTTAATCCCATGAACGATCTTTCTCCCAAGAAGGAATCCCTGGATGCCGTGGGCGCTGCCTCGGTATCCCTGTTTCCCAGCCCCAAGGCCATTCTGGGCCGGATTGTCCGGAAGTGGTATTGGTGTGTGCTTTCCCTGTGCATCTGCCTTCCCCTGGCCTATTTGTATGCAGCGCGGCAGCCCCAGGTTTACGGAAAGGCCACCACCATCCTCATCAAGGACGATTACCCCAAGGAATCCGTGGCCGCCACGGTGCTGGCCACCTCCAATGGCATCGTCAATACGGTCGCCACTAACCTGGATAACGAGATGTTCCTGCTTTCTTCCCATTCCTTGCTGGAAACGGTAGTCCGGAAGCTGAAGCTGGACGTCACCTACTGGAAGAAGGACAAGTTCCGCAAAGTGGAAGTTTATGAGGATTCCCCCATTGCGGTGCAGTTCACGCCGGAGGGGGGAGCGGCTGACGCCAGGTTCTGCGTGGTTCCTCTTTCCGGGAAGGAATTCCGGCTGGAGAAGGATGAAAAGGACCGCGGGGGTCAGGAAACGGGAACTTTTGGCAAGGAGGTCCGCTTCGACTCCCTGACGTTCATCGTGGAGAAAACTCCCCGGTTCAGTGAAGCCGCGCTGAACGTGCCCGTGATTGTCAGGAAAACCTCCGTCAGGAATGCGGCGGTGGGGTTGAGAAGCGGATTGACCGTCAAAAAGGCAAATGGAAAGAATAACCTGGTCAATGTTTCCATCCGCTGCAACAACCCGGTGAAGGCGGAGGTCATCCTCCACAGCATCGTCCATTTTTACAATGAGGCGTCCCTGAAAGAAAAAAACACGCGCGGCACAAAGACGAACAAATTCATCGGGGAGCGCCTGGCTGTCATCAGCGAGGAAATGAGAAAGAATGATCTGGCCGTTGAAAAGCTGAAAAAGGAGACAAATATCCTGACAGACCTGTCCACCGCGCTCACGGAAGAATATGAGAACAGCATCAATGACAAGAAGGATTTGAGGGAGCTGGCGCTGGAGATCAAGTCCATCGAATATCTGAAGCAGTATCTGGAAGAGGAGGCGGAACATGACGCGAAGCTGGTGCCCATCAATTCGAAAATAGCGGACATGGGCATCCGGGACCAGATCGGCGTGTTCAATGACACCCTGCTGAAGAAGACCAGCCTGAAGGTGAATGCAGGGGACAACAATCCCATTGTCCGTGAGCTGGAAGCCAATTTGTCCTCCCTGAAGGATGCGTTGAAACGTTCCGTGAACAATTACTATACTTCCCTGTTGGTCAAGAAGAAGAACATTCAGGACCAGCATGAGAAGACGCGGGAGCACATCAGGAACGTCTCCAGCAGGGAACGGGACGTTAACTACATTGACCGGGAGCAGCGCGTCCGGGAATCCCTGTATGTTTTCCTGTTGAACAAAAGGGAGGAAAATTCCCTGGCCCTGGCCGCCACGGAAGACAATGCGCGGATGGTGGACGGCGTGCGCGGAGGGGCCGGTCCGCTGGCTCCCAACGTGCCCAAGATTCTGCTGGTGGGCTTCCTCGTCGGGCTGGCCGTTCCCGTCCTGGGATGCGTGATTGCCGCGATGATGGATTCACGGGTGAAGCGCAGGGAGGAAATAGAATCCCTGACGGACATTCCCGTTTACGGGGTGCTTCCCCGCAAGCCCAGGAAGTTGAAAAACCAGGAAATCGTGGTGAATCTGGAAGAGCCTTCCGAATTGTCGGAAAGCTTTCCTCTTCTCGCCGAACGCCTGGTCTCTCTGGCGGAAGAAAACGGTCCCGGCTGTTTCAGCATTCTGCTGACATCTTCATGCCCCGGAGAAGGAAAGACCTATCTGGCCGTGAATTTGGCCCTGTCCCTTGCCGTGGCCGGAAAGAAGGTTCTCCTGATGGACATGGACTTGAGGAAGGGAACGCTCAGTTCCCTGCTGGGAGGGCAAGGGAAGCCCGGAATAGGGAATCTGGACCGCTCCGGGGAAGGCGGATGGCGCTCCCTGGTGGAGAAATCCTCCGTTTCCGATCATTTGGATTATCTTTTTGCCGGAACTCTGCCGGACCATCCGTCCCGGCTTTTGCTGCATGACCGCGTCCGGGTGCTAATGGAGGAATTGAAGGAGCATTACGACTTCATCTTCATGGACTGCGTTCCCTACGCTTCCCTGGCGGATGCGCGCATCGTCGCCAGGCTGGCGGACGCCACGCTGTACGTCATGCGGGCCGGGTGCGTGAGGAAACGCGACCTGCCCTGTCTGCAGAAAACGTGGAAGAATGGGAAATTGAAGCGCATGGGCATTGTCCTGTGCGATGTGGAGAACCATTCCCGTTCCTCCCGGAAATATGCCATGTACAGGAGTTTTGACACTTCTTCCCCGTGTCCGGGAAAATGACCCTGCCTGAAAACCATGATCATGTCCGGTTCGCGTCTCAACGTTTTGTTTCTGGTGGAATCCCTCGCCGGGGGAGGAGCTGAAAAAATCCTTTCCGGCCTGGTGCGCGGATTGGACCGGGACAAATTCAACGTGACGGTATGCGCTGTCGTGGATTGCGGGCAGTACCGGGATGAAGTCCGGAAGCACGCCCGCTACCGCTTCATCGTGGGCGGACGGGGCTGGCTTTACCGGTTGAAGTACGCGCTGGTGTACCGTTTTTTGCCCGCCGGGTGGATTTACAAATGGTTCATTGCCGGGGATTACGATGTGGAGGCGGCCTTTACGGAAGGCCTGCCTACCCGCCTGCTGGCGGCCGCGCCTGCGGGAAAGCGCGGAAAGGCCGGGAAGACCAGGAAAATAGCCTGGGTGCATGTGGACCTGGAAGCCAGGCCCTGGACACAAGGGGTGGTATTCCGGTCGCTGGACGAGGAAAAAAGGGCTTATGGCCGTTTCCACGTGGTGGCCCATGTGTCGCGGATGGTGAAAGAGGCTTTTGAAAGGCGTTTTGGAACGCATCCCGGTTCCGTCGTCGTGCATAATCCGGTGGACCGGGACGAGGTGCTGGCCAAATCCGCCGCTGTGGAGGAAGTTCCTGAAAAAAAGTGCTTCAGGATAGTTTCCGTCGGGCGTCTGGAAGAACAGAAGGGGTTTGACAGGCTTATCCGCGCCCTCGCCCGGCTGAAAGAGCGGGGCCACGCAGCGGAATTGGTTCTCCTTGGGGAAGGAAGCCTCAGAAGCGATCTGGAACGGCTGGCTGCCGGGCTGGGACTTTCGGAATCCCTGCTGATGCCCGGTTTTATGGAAAATCCCTACCCGTGGATGGCGGGGGCGGACTTGTTCGTGTGCAGTTCCCGCAGCGAGGGAATGAGTACCGTCGTGACGGAAGCCCTCATTTTGGGCGTGCCCGTTCTGGCGGTGGAATGCTCCGGAATCGGGGAACAACTGGGAATGGGCAGGTTTGGCCGCATGGTGGATAATGACGACGAGGCGCTGGCCCGTGCGCTGGAAGACTTCGTGTCCGGCGGGGAATCGTGTGCGGAATGGCGGGAAAAGGCGGCTTTGGGAGGCCGGCAGGTGGCCTACGCGGGCGCCGTCCGGGAGGTGGAACGTCTGCTGGAGGGAGCGGAAAGATGAAAAAAAGAATCGTGTTTTTCGTCAACAGCCTGACGGGCGGCGGCGCGGAAAAAGTCCTGCAAACCCTGCTGAACGGCTGGGAAGGGCGCGGCTGGGATATTTCCGTCTATTGCCTGAAAAAGGAGGACGTGCCGCCCGGTTATCCCCGGAACATTGCCTTCCGTTTTCTGCTTGATTCCCTGAGGAAAGGGGACGGGTTTTGGACGCGCCTGAAAGTCAAGGCGGGAAACAAGCTGAAGCTGCTGGTATACAGGCATTGCCCTCCGCCGGTCTTTTACCGCATGTTTGTCCGCGGAACCTATGATGTGGAGGCGGCCTTCATTGAAGGTTACGCCACCAGAATTGCCAGCGGCTCTCCCAATCCGGACAGCCGTAAGCTGGCATGGGTGCATATCGACCTTGCCGCCAATCACTGGACGCTGCCGGCCTACAGGAATGCGGAAGAGGAAAAACGGGCCTACCGGCAGTTTGATACGGTGGTTTCCGTTTCCCGTGACGTTCGGGAATCCGTAGTGGCCCTGGCCGGTCCCCTGCGCGATGCCAGGGTTCTTTACAATCCGATCGATGCGCAGGCCATCAGGGAAAAATCCGCGGAATTCGTGCCGCAGCGTCCGGAGGGGAAGATGCTTTTCTGCGCTTCCGGACGCCTTGTCCCGCAGAAGGGGTTCGACCGCCTGGCGGAAGCGTGCCGTCATCTGGTGCAGGCGGGATTCTCCTTCCATCTCTGGATTCTGGGAGAAGGACCGGAGGGCCGGAAGCTGAAGGCCCTGGCCGGGGAGTGGGGCTTGCAGGACAGGATCACATTCCTGGGCCATCGGGAAAATCCGTATCCCTATATGCGGGCGGCGGACTGGATGGTGTGTTCTTCCCGCAGCGAGGGGCATTCCACCGTCATTTCGGAAAGCCTGGTTCTCGGTATTCCCGTGGTTTCCACCCTGTGTTCCGGCGTCCGGGAGCAATTGGGGGACGGGGAATTCGGGCTGGTTGCCGGCAATAATACGCAGGACCTGCTCCGCGCTCTGGAAGATATCCTGACGGGAAGGGCCGATCGCCGGGATTACGGCGAACGGGCTCTCCGCGGAGGCAGCCGTTTTGATCTGGACGGACGGATGAGTGCCCTGGAAGGGCTTTTTGAAACAACCCATTGAATCGCATGCCTTTTGTCTCCGTTATCATTCCTGTTTTCAATGCCGGGCATTTTCTGGAAGAATGTGTGGATTCCGTCCTTCGGCAAACCCTGACGGATTTTGACGTCTGCCTGGTGGATGACGGTTCCACGGACGGGAGCGGCATCCTGTGCGATGCCCTGGCCACCCGGCATGAGAGGATCCATGCGGTTCACATGGGGAGGAACAGGGGCGTATCCGCGGCGAGGAACCGCGGCATTGAAGAAACGGAGGGCTCGTGGCTGTGCTTTGTTGACGGGGATGACCGCGTGGAGCCCGCGTGCCTGCGGACTCTTGCCGCCGCCGTGGAAGACGGGGAATGCGATCTGGCCGTCGCCGGGCTGCGTTCCGTGCGTGCCGGCGGAAAGGACGTGCTTACGGTGCCCGTGCCGGTGGAACTGGAGGCCGTCCCCGGAAGGGAGGAGGAGTGGGTGCGCCTGTTCCGCTCCTTCCTGCTCTTCGGGCCCGTTGCCAAGTTGTACCGCAGGGAGCTGGTGGACAGGTATTCCATCCGCTTTCCGGAAGGCGTCTCCTACGGGGAGGACCTGGAATTCAACATGGCCTACCTGAAGCACATCAGGCGGCTGAGGACGGTGGACAAGGCCGTTTATTTCTACCGCAGGGCGGAAAAGGGCACTCTGTCCACGCGGTTCGTTCCGGAAAAATTTGAATGGATTGCCGGACAGTTCAGGATGGTCCGGCAATATTTCCGCGACCAGGGGCTTCAGGGCGGCCTCGTGGAGAATTATCTGGCGTCCCGGTGGTGGGGAATGGTGTATGATTCCCTGTTTGAAATTTACCGTTTCAAGGAGTGCCGCGGCGTGAAGGACCGCTTCAAGGCCGTCCGCAGTATTCTGAAAGTTCCGGAAAACGCGTTGCTGCGCGCCCATCCCGGCGCATTTCCCTGTCCGGAATGGATGAAAGTCTGCCTCTTTCTTCGTCTCCCCTTCTGCCTGTTCCTGCTCCTGGAAGGGGCGTACGCCGGGAAAAAATCATCAGACGGCCATGCGTAAAATTCTTCTATATCCTCACGGCGGCAGCGGCAATCACGGGTGCGAGGCGATTGTCAGGTCCACCATGCTGTTGCTGCGTCCTGAAAAGGGCAGCCTTGTTTCCTCCGCCTGCGGGCAGGACGTCCGGTGCGGCCTGGACCGCCTGGTGCGCGTTCTGCCGGAACGGCGCCCCATCCGGAGGCTTTCCCCGGCCTGGGCTGCGGCGTGGATGCAGCTGCACGTTCTGGGGGTGAAGGATGCGTTTGACCTGATTGCCTTCGGCGGCATTGTGAAGGAAGCTGGGGATGCGGACCTGGCCCTGTGCGGCGGAGGGGACAATTACTGCTACGGGGAACCCGTCCATATCTACCTCCAGAACGAATTGCTCCGGAAGGCCGGCGTTCCTGTGGTCCTGTGGGGTTGTTCCCTGGAAAGGGAGGACATGAAGGGCAGGATGCTGGAGGACCTCGGGGCGTTTGACCTGATTGTGGCGCGGGAGTCCCTCACGTACGACGCCCTGCGGGAATGCGGCCTTTCCCGCGTGGTTCTGTATCCGGACCCGGCGTTTGCCCTGCCGGCCAACGAGGTGGAAGTTCCGGAGGGCTGGAAGGAGGGGAACATGGCCGGAATCAATGTCAGCCCCATGGTGATCGGGCACGAGGGGAGGCCCGGAGCCGTGATGGAAAATTATTCCCGGCTTGTCGAATGGCTGTTGGAAAACACGGAAATGAACGTGGCCCTGATTCCCCATGTGGTATGGGCCGGGAATGACGACCGCAAGCCTCTGGCGGAATTGCACGGGCGTTTCCGCCATACGGGAAGGGTGGTCATGATTGAAGACGCCCCCTGCGGGGACTTGAAGGGGTATATTTCCCGGTGCCGGTTCCTGGTGGCCGCCCGTACGCACGCATCCATCGCCGCTTATTCCACGGGCGTTCCCGCGCTGGTGGCTGGGTATTCCGTCAAGGCGCGCGGGATTGCCCGCGACTTGTTCGGAACGGAGGAGGGGCACGTGGTCCCGGTGCAGTCGCTGGACGGCCCGGATGAGTTGCGGAACGCCTTTGTTCGGATGATGGAAAGGGAGAAGGAAATCAAGGAGGCATACGGGAAAGTGCTTCCCGCGTATCTGGAACGGCTGTGCGGCTGCCGAAAAGAACTTGAATCCCTGGTGAAACGGTCATGACTCTTTATGTTTCCATTCTTTCCGCAGCGGCGGTTCTTACGGCAGCGGCGGCCTGCGTGGACGCGTGGCGCTTCATGGGAATCTGGACGGGCCGCATCCGCATCGGCCGCTGGCGGGACCGCCGCGCATGGCAGGACGCCCTGGCCCGGAAGGCCGCGGCATGGCTGAAGCGCATGCCGGCAGTCCCCAAAAAGGACCAGGGAAGGCTGGTCCTCTGGGACATGCTGCGGGGTGCATATGCGGACGCCGCCATTCAGGGCTGGCAGCTAGGCGGCCTGTCCCTGGGCCTGAATGCCTACGCCGGAGACCGGAATGACGGGGGGCTGAAGGAAAAACTGCGGGACGCCCTCGGCAGGCATGAACTGGTCGTGAATTATCTGGAGCGGGAAAATCCCGGAACATGGGAAGTGGACAGGATGCTGCTGGATTATGCCGTGCTGGAAGCCGGATGCGGCGGAGAGGACCGGCTGATGGAAAAGTCTCTGGCCTTTCTGGAATCCCTGAAAACGGAGGCGGGTACTCTGGCTTACAGGCGCGGGCAGCCCGCCGTCCGCTACGTGGACACCATCGGCCTGGCTTGTCCGCTGGCGGCGGCCTGCGCGGCGCGCACGGGGCGGGAGGAATACTGGAACCTTGCGGCAAGGCAGGTGGAGGAATACGATGCGGCCCTTCTGGCCGGGTCCTCTTTTCCGGCCCACGGGTTTGAGATGGACCGCGGCTATCCCCTGGGGCTGTACGACTGGTCGCGCGGTATCGGCTGGTATGCGCTGGGGCTGTGCGAACTGTACCGCCTGATGGAAGCCCACGGACGACCGGAGGCGGGTGCGATGGCGAAGCGCATTGTGTCCCTGTCCCGCGAACTTCTGCCCCTCCGCAAGCGGAATGGCGGATTCGGGTGGATGGTTGCCAGGCCGGAATCCGTCTTTGAATCTTCCGGAACCGCCCTGATGGGCCTGTTGATGCTGGAGGCCTACCGCATTTCCGGGGAGCCCTGTTTTCTGGAGGCCGCTTTTGGTGCGGAAAAGGCCCTGATGGGGGTGACGCGCCGCAACGGAGCGCTGGACATGTGCCAGGGGGATACCAAGGGAATTGGCATGTATTCGGACGTCTGGGGCCTCATGCCCTTTGCCCAGGGAATGGCCCTGCGCCTGAGCGTGGAACTCAATAGGGAGGAACGGAAAGAATGAGAACGCTGAATTCCGGCAAAAATTTTCTGGTAACCGTCAGCCTGATGGTCACGATGACCTTGCTGGGATTCGTGACGCGCAAGCTTTTCGTCAATGAAATCGGCGTGGAATACCTGGGCCTCAACGGGCTGCTGACCAATATCCTGGCGGCGGTCACCCTGCTGGAATCCGGCTTCGGAACCAGCGTGGTGTTCCATCTTTACAAGCCGCTGGCTGAAAACGACCAGCCTCGCATTCTCGCCCTGCTGCAATTCTACCGCAAGGTGTACCGCCTCATTGCGGCGGCCGTGTTTTTCCTGTGCGTGTGCCTGTACCCCTTTCTGGGGTGTTTCATCAAGAACGGGAATCATCTGGACTACCTGACACTGGTTTATTTCATCTTCGTTTTCAATTCCATCCTGCCGTACCTGACGGCGTACAAGAATTCCCTGATCAACGCGGACCAGAAAAACTATCGGCTGGGGACTATCAATTTTGTTTACCAGGTGGGCCTGAACCTGTCCAAGCTGGGCATCCTTTACTATACGGGCAACTACATCCTGTACCTGGTGGTGGAATCCCTGTTTCTGGCGGGGTTCAACGTGGCCATGGTGCGGAAGGTGGACGCGCTTTACCCCTATGTGAAAAGCCGCATGACCCATGCGGTGGACGCCGTGACGAAGAGTCAGATTGCCGTCAACGTCAAGGCGCTCTTCCTGCACAGCGTGGGGGGCTATTTCATGCATTCCACCAGCAACATTGTCATTTCCAGCTTCGTGGGGCTGGCGGCAGTGGGCTTTTATTCCAACTACATGCTCGTGGTCGGAACGATTTCCACCTTCATCATGCAGGTAATCAACAGCATGGCGGAAAGCGTGGGCAACCTGATCGCCAGCGAGGACAGGGCGCACGTTTATGAAATTTTCAAAAGGATTTTCCTGATCAACTTCCTGGTGTCCGGCGTGGCTTCCATCGTCCTGCTGAACACGCTGAATCCCTTTATCGGCTGGTGGCTGGGGGACGGGTACATTCTGCCGGGAGCCGTCTCCTTCGTGATCATCCTGAACTTCTTCGTGGTGGGCATGCGCCGCTCCGCCATGGTGTTCAAGACCAAGGCGGGCATTTTCCACCAGGACCGCTACTCCCCGCTTCTCCAGGGGGTGATCAACGTCGTCCTGGCCGTGATACTGGTGCGGTGGTGGGGGATAGCGGGCGTTCTGCTGGCGGCCACGCTCAGCCTTCTTTCCATCGGCGTCTGGCAGTTTCCGCGGCTGGTGTACAGGCATGTGTTTCACCAGCCCTTGAGGAAATACTTCCTGGCGTACGGGCAATACGTGCTGCTTACGGCGGCGGGCTACACTCTGACGTATCCCTTCTGTTCCCGGTCCTGGTTTGCTTCTCCGCTGGCTGACCTGCTCCTGTGGGGAACTATTTCCGTCGTCGTCCCGCTGGGGCTCTGCACAGCCGTTCTGTTCAGGACGGCGCCTTTCCAGGGATTGTTGATTCACGTGCGCAGACTGGCATGCAGATGAAGCGTATTTTCATAGCTATTCAATATATGGAACTGGGGGGCGCGGAGCGTGCCCTGCTGGGGCTGCTGGAAGCGCTGGACACTTCCCGTTTCCGGGTTGACCTGTTCGTTTACAGGCATTCCGGGGATTTGATGCCGCTGATTCCGGAAAAGGTGAACCTGCTGCCGGAGCTCCCGGCCTACCGGGCGCTGTCCCGGCCCCTGAAAGACATCCTGACGGAAGGCAGGCTGGGAATTTTCTGCGCCCGGCTGTGGGCCAAATGGCGTTCCGCGCGTTTTGGGAAAAGTCTGAACGGGTTGGAAAATTACGCCGTGTTCGATGATGCCGCCGCGGCTGCGGCCCCCTTTCTGCCATCCTTAAGAAAGTTGGGAATGTACGATTTGGCGGTCAGTTTCCTGACACCCCACCGCATCGTCAGGGACAAGGTGCTGGCCCGCAGGAAAGTTGCCTGGATTCATACGGATTACTCTTCCATTGGCATCAATGCGGAGCGCGAACGCCCGGTATGGAGCAGTTACGACCGCATCGTATCCATTTCCCCGGAGGCGGGAAAAGGGTTCCTGTCCCGGTTCCCGGAGCTGGAAGACAGGCTGATGCTGATGGAAAACATCGTTTCCCCCCGGGCAGTGCGGGAGCAGGCCGCGCTGGAGGACGTTTCCGCCGTGATGGAAGGTTCTCCGTGCCTGTGCACAGTGGGAAGGTTCTCCCATGCCAAGGGCATGGACCGCGCCGTCAGGATAGCCGCCCGTCTGGTGGAGATGGGAATGAACGGGCTGCGGTGGTATCTGGCAGGCTACGGGGACGAGGCTTCCCTGCGGCGGGAAATTGCCGCGCATGGGATGGAGGAACACGTCGTTATCCTGGGAAAAAAGGCCAACCCCTATCCTTATATGGCCGCCTGCGGCCTGTATGTGCAGCCGTCCCGCTATGAAGGGAAGGCCGTGGCGGTTAGGGAGGCGCAGATTCTGGGGCGTCCCGTGGCCATCACGCGTTTTCCCACGGCTTCCGGCCATGTGGAGGACGGCGTGGACGGAGTCATTGTCCCGAACGACGAAGAGGGCGCCGCGAAGGCCCTGTTCTCCCTGCTGCATGATCCCGCCCGCCTGGAAAGCCTGGCGGCGGCATGCCGCGCGCGGGACTACGGCAACCGTGATGAAATCCTGAAACTGGAGGCGCTGGTCTGAACATGGGAAGACGTATTTTATACATTGCCAACGGCATCACCGGGCCGGGAGGGCTGGAACGGGTTCTGTCCGTCCGGACGCGCCTGCTTGCGGAAGAATACGGGGACGAAATCCATATCATGACTCTGAATGAACGGGGTGCGGAGCCCTTTTACGATTTTCACCCGGGAATCCGTGTTCATGACGTTGCGATGGAGGGTAGCCCCGTGGCACGGCTGGCGGCCTGGGTACGGGGCATCCGGAAAACGGTGCGTACCGTGAATCCCGATGTGGTGGACGTGTGCGACGACGGGTTCAAGGGATTCTGGATTCCCCTTCTGCTGTCCGGGCGGCGTCCGGTCATCTATGAACGCCATGTCTCCCGGATGATCCAGACGGAGGGCGGGTGCCCTTCCGTTTTCATGAAGATGGAATTTGCCGCCATGTGTTTCCTGGGGGGGCGCTTTGCCCGCTTCGTGGTGCCTGCCTCCGGAAACAGGGTGGAATGGAATATGCGCAATGTGGAGGTCATTCCCAACCCTCTTCCCTTTTATCCGTCCGTTCCGTCTTCCGGAAAGGAAAAGCGGGTGATTGCCGTGGGCAAAATTTCCCCTCAGAAAAACTATGGGGCCTTGCTGGAGGCCTGGAAAAGGGTACACGGGAAATTTCCGGACTGGAGGCTGGACCTGTTCGGCGCGGAGCGCGACGGAGGCAGGCTGAGAACGGCGATTCGGTCGGCGGGGCTGGAAGAAAGCTTTGTGCTGCATCCGCCCACGAGGGAAATCATGGCGGCGTACCTGGGAGCCTCCATCTGTGCGATGTCTTCCAAATATGAGGGATTCGGCATGATGATGGTGGAGGCCATGGCGTGCGGCGTACCGTGCGTGGCCTTTGACTGCCCCTGCGGTCCCGCGGACATCATCAGCCATGAAGAAGACGGCCTGCTGGTGGAGAAAAACAATATTCCCGGACTGGCGAATGCCCTGGAGCGCCTGATGGGGGATGAAGTGCTGCGTGGAGCCCTGGCGGCGAAGGCACGGGAACATGTGAGGCGTTACGCGGCTGAAACGGTGGCGGAGCAGTGGAACAGGCTGTATGGCCGGGTTCTGGAGGAAGGAAAGGGGGGACGGCCATGATTTCCGTCATCGTTCCCGTGTACAATGCGGAAGCTTACGTGTCCCGCTGCCTGGAAAGCATCCTGAACCAGACGTACCGGGATATCCGGGTTGTCTGCGTGAATGACGGCTCCACGGACGGCACCGGCTCCATTCTGGAAGACTTCCGCCGCAGGGACAGCCGGGTGGAGGTTCTTGCCCGTGAAAATTCCGGACTTTCCGCCTCCCGCAATGCCGGGTTGGAACGGGCGGATGGGGAATACGTGATGTTTGCGGATGCGGATGACTGGCTGGACGAACATGCGTGTGCGGACGCGGTAAAAGCCATGCGGGGCCGGGATGCGGACATTGTTTTCTGGAGCTATGTGAAGGAATATGAATCGGTCTCGTCCCCGGTTTTGTTCTGGCCGGAGGAACGCGTCTTCGAGGGGGAAGCCATGGCGTGGCTGAGAACCCGCCTGCTGGGCCCCGGCGGCGCGGAACTGGCCCGGCCGGAAAGGATGGATTCCTACGGAACGGCCTGGGGCAAGCTTTACAGGCGTTCCCTGTTCCGGGATGCGGAGGCCGCGTTTGTGGATACCGCGCTCATCGGTTCCGCGGAGGATGTTCTCTGCAATCTTTCCCTGTTCGGAGCGGCCCGGAGGGCCGTCTATATTCCTTCCACGTTCTACCATTACCGGAAGACGGCTTCCGGGGCGCTGACCAGAAGGTACAAGCCGGACCTGGTGGCGCAGTGGGAGGAGCTCTTCAGGCGCATGGATGTACATGTGAGGAAACATGGCGCGTGTCCGGAGGCAGAGCGGGCCCTTCGGAACCGCATGGCCCTGTCCGTCATCTTTCTGGGGCTGAACATCTGCGATGCTCCCGGGTCTCCGGTGCGGCACGCCGCCATGCTCCGGAACCTGCTGGAACGGGACTGGTGCCGTGCGGCGGTCGGAACGCTTCCCCTGAAGCCGCTCCCGTTCCACTGGAAAACGTTCTTTCTGGCGGCGAAGTCGGGATTCGTTCCCGGCCTGTACCTGCTCCTGCGAATCATCAAGCGAATTCTGGCAACATGACCCCCCAACGAGTATTAATGGTATTCACCATCATGAACCGCGGAGGCGCGGAAACGATGGTCATGAATTATTACCGCCATATCGACCGCCGCAGGCTCCAGTTCGATTTCCTGGTTCACCGGGAGACCCCCGGCATTTATGAAGAGGAAATCCGGGAACTGGGCGGCCGGATTTACAGGCTGCCGCCCATCACCCTGTCCGGTCTGGCCGCGTACAGGAGGGAGGTGGCGCGCTTCTTTGACGAACACCCGGAATACAGGCTGGTTCACGGGCACTGCTCCGAGCTGGGCTACTGGGTGTACCGCGAAGCGGCCGCGCGGAACATCCCCTTCATTGCGGCGCATGCGCACAGTTCCCCGCTGGGAATGGATAAAAATTCCCTGTTCCGTTTTCTGCTCAAGCATCTGATGCGCCCGTACCTGACGCACCGTTTCACGTGCAATGAATTGTGCGGCCGCTGGCTCTTTGGCCGCAAGGGAATGAAGGATGCCGTGGTGGTCCGGAACGCCATTGATGCGGGAAAATTCAGTTATTCTCCGGAAACCCGTGAGCGGGTCAGGAGGGAAATGGGCTGGGAGGGAAAACTGGTGGCAGGCCACACGGGCAACTTTTCCTGGCCCAAGAACCATGAGTTCCTGCTGCGCGTTTTTCAGGCGTTCCTGGTCCTGCATCCGGATTCCCTTCTGGTGCTGGCGGGAAGCGGCGGGGAAAAGGAGGAACAGGTCAGACAGGAGGCGGAGCGTGCGGAATGGCGGGGACGCATCCGCCTGCTGGGCGGCAGGGACGACATTCCGGATTTACTGCAGGGAATGGACGTTTTCGTTTTCCCGTCGTGGTTTGAGGGGTTCGGCATCGCCATGCTGGAGGCCCAGGCGGCGGGGCTGCCCGTTTTGGCCTCCGACCGGGTTCCGGAAGATGCCGCGGTGGTGCCGGGCCACGTAAGCTTTCTGTCCCTCAGGGAATCCCCCGCGGTTTGGGCGCGGGAAATGGAGGAACTGGCCTGCGGATGGCGGCGGAACGATACGGCGGAGGCCATCCGGCAAGCCGGGCTGGACATTGCCGGCAATGCGCAGAAGCTTCAGGAATTCTATCTGGAACAGGGAGGTGAATCATGAAGACAATGAAGACGTTGACCGTGTTCACGCCGACCTTCAACAGGGCGGAATGCCTGCGCCGCTGTTATGAAAGCCTGCTGAGGCAGACCTGCCGCGACTTTGTCTGGCTGGTCGTCGATGACGGATCATCCGACGGAACCGCAGACCTGGTGCGGGAATGGCAACGGGCGGGGCATGTGGAAATACGCTACCACTATCAGGAAAACGGAGGAATGCACACGGCCCATAATGCCGCGTACAGGCTCATGGACACGGAACTCAACGTCTGCCTGGATTCCGACGACCTGATGACGGAAGACGCCGTGGCTGCCATTCTGGAACTCTGGAAGCGGCGCGGAAGCGAACGTCTGGCCGGAATTGCGGGGCTGGACGCCGACGTCCGTACCGGGGAACTCATCGGAACGGCCTTTGAAGAGGATGGCAGGGAGATGACGCTGACCGGATTCTATGCATCGGGGGGCAGGGGAGACAAGAAGCTCGTGTACCGGACCGCGCTGATGAAGCGGCTGCCGCCTTATCCCGTGTTTCCCGGTGAAAAGTATGTGGGGCTGGGCTACAAGTACATGCTGGCGGACGAAGCGGCGCCCCTGCTGGCCATGAACAGGGTGCTTTGCCTGGTGGAATACCGGGAGGACGGTTCCTCGAAAAACATGTTCAGGCAGTACGTCCGGAATCCCAGGGGATTTGCCTTTCTGCGGAAGGAGGGGATGAAGCGCCAGCCTTCCGGGCGCAGGCGCTTCATGGAGGCGGTGCATTACGTGTCCGCCTCCCTGCTGGCGCGCCATGCCCGCTTTTTGCAGGAATCCCCGCGTCCGTTCCTGACGCTGGCGGCCGTGCCCTTCGGAATAGCGCTGATGTGCCTGATTATCGTGAAAACCAGAAACAACGGATGACCGGAATATGAAGATTGCGTACGTACTGGATGATCTGGACGCGGCGGGAGGAATTCAGGCCGTCACGCGCGCCAAGGCTGCGGCGCTGGCCGCCGTGCCGGGCAATGAAGTCGTTCTGGTTGCGGCCAACGACGCCCGCCGGACTGCGGCGGATTTGCCGCCGGGCGTCAGGGTGGTGACCCTGGGTGTGAATTATTATGAGGACGACTGGAAGGGATTCCTGTATGTGATGAAGGGCATCCTTGTCAGGCGCAGGCGCCATGCGGAGGCTCTCCGGAAAACCCTTGGGGAGCTGGAGCCGGATATCGTCATTTCCGTAGGGCAGTCGGAAAAGTTCATGATTTCCCGGATTTCCCGCGGCAGACCATGGAAAACCGTGCGCGAATACCACTACTCCGGTACCTACCGGAAAGATTACGCGAGGCTTCAGGGCGGGATGAGGGCGCGTGTCATGGCCGCCGTTTCCGATTTTTATGAATTCGCGCTCCGCCAGGGCGGCTATGACGCCACCGTGGTGCTTACCCGGCAGGATATGGAGACGAACTGGAAGGGAAGGAAGGGCGTGCACGTGATTCCGAACCCGTGCATCCGCCGGACGGAACGGACTGCCTCCTTGGACCGTCCCCGCGCGGTTGCCGTGGGGCGTCTTGTTCCGGTCAAGGGATTTGACCTTTTGATCCGTGCGTGGGAAAAAGTGGCTGCCGTCCATCCCGGATGGGAGCTGGAGATATGGGGGGACGGTCCGGAAAAGGAATCCCTTGAAAACCTGGTCCGGGAAAAGGGGCTGGAAAGGCAGGTATTTCTGCGCGGAGCCACCTCTGAGGTGCAGGAAAAACTGCTGCAGTCCTCCATGCTGGTGTTTTCCTCCCTTTTTGAGGGATTCGGCATGGTGCTGGTGGAGGCGATGGCGTGCGGCGTGCCCTGCGTGGCGTTTGAATGCCCGTGCGGACCGCGGGATCTGATTGATCCGGAAAAAGACGGCCTGCTGGTTCCACCAGGAGATACGGGCCGTCTGGCGGAGGCCGTCATCCGGATGATTGAACATCCCGAATTGAGGCGCGCCATGGGAGCCGCCGCCCGGAAGAAGGCCGGACGTTATGGGCTGGACGCCATTGCCCGTTCCTGGATGGACCTGTTCCATGCATTGAAAAATTCTGAAAACACGAACCTTGCCTGATGACCATGCCACTCGTTTCCATTATCATTCCGTGCTACAATGTAGCCGCATTCATGAAAAAATGCCTGGATACCGTCTGCGCCCAGACGCTTCGGGACATAGAAATCATCTGCATCAATGACGGTTCCACGGACGGAACGCCGGACATCCTGCGGGAATATGAAGCCGCGGACGAAAGAATCCGCATCATCGACCAGCCCAATGCGGGCGTGGCGGCGGCCCGGAATGCCGGGCTGGATGCCGCGTGCGGAAAGTACATCGGGTTTGCCGACCCGGACGACTATGTCTCCCCCGTCATGTTCCAGCGCCTGTATCTGGCGGCGGAACAGTATGGAGCGGAGCTGGTTTGCATGGGGGCCACGATTGCCGGGGACATGCCGCTCTCCGTCCGGTGGAGCATGCTCAACGGCCTGCAATGCCCGGAATGGCACTGCAGCCATTACGACTTTGCGTCCATGGGAACGTTCAGCGAGCTGTGCTGGGACAAGCTTTACCGGGCGGATTTCCTGAAAAAGACGGGCCTCCGCTTCCGGGAGGGAATGAGGCAGGGGAGCGATGCCCTGTTCAACAACCTGCTTCACCCCTATGTGCGGAATATTGTCAAAATACCGGATTGCCTGTACATTTACCGTCCTACTCGTCCGGATTCCCTGGTTAACGTTTACAAGGCCCCGGACAAAAAGGGTTCCGGGTTTTATCCGGCTCTGGAGCGCGTGGACCTGATCGCCGCTGCCTACCGGGAATTGGGCTGTCTGGAAAAAGCCAGGATAACGGTCCTGAACTGGCTGAACGGCAGTATCCAGCTTTTCTCGTCCAACCTGCTCCACCAGACGGCGGGAGAGAAAAAGGAAGCCCTGGATGCGGTCCGCGCCCTGTTGGACAAATACGGGTGGCGAGAATTTGCCCAGTCCCCGGAATCCCCTTTCCGTCTCCTGAAATACATTGCCTGCGGGCACGACTTCCGCGTGAGGTGTGCCCTGTTCGGCCTTTACCGGTTCCTGCATTCCCGCGCCGGAAACAAGCTGGTGGAGCTATGCACCCGGATTATCAACCTGCGCGGAAGCTCCCGGTAGGCGGGCATTCCGGTTCATCTTCCTGCCGTGCAGGCAGGCGCCTGGGGCACTGTCTTCCGGGGCTGGAGGAGGCAGTCGTAAAAAGGCGTGTAAAGCAGGTTGTTGGGAATCAGGTAAAGGTAGCCGTTTTGGGAATCGTAAACGAGGTTGAAGCGTTTCAGAAGGTTGTTGCCCATGACTCCGTCCATCTCCGGCATGCTCTGGATGCCGCTGGTGACGGTGGAAAACGCTCCGGGAATGCGCGGCAATTTGCAGGCGCCGAGCTGGATGCTGTCGAAAATGACGTTCTCCAGCCTGCCCGTATTGGCATCGGAACTGGAAATGCTGGAGACGGAGAACGGAACCTGGCTGCCCAGGAGGCGGTGCTTGTTGACAAAGGGGGTATTGAGGTCCAGAACGCGGTCGGAACCCGTATCTACCGACAGGCGGAGCTGGTAAACCTTCCCGTTGACCGTTGCTTGGGCGGGAACTACCGGGATTCCCATCACGTATTCCATCTTCAGGCGGATGGCGTTTGGCGGCGGCGTGTAGGAACCGTGCGGATACAGGTAAATTTTCCGGTCCGTGTAATTGACTTCCGTGACCTGCCGCTGGATGAACCAGAGGCCGAGAACGCCGTCCCACTGGTCACGGGCATAGGGAATGGCGATGAAAGGGACGCTGGACAGGGACTGCTTTCCGACGGAAAATTTGTTTTCCGCGCTTTTGCGGACCTCATTGGAACCCGTGGCACCGTAATTCACAATAGTTTCATTGAACTCCATCGGAATGCCTTCCAGGGAATTGCTGTTGATGACCATGGAAGTGGCCCCGGTATCAAAAAGAAAAAGCAGGGGACGGCTGCCGTTGACGCGGCATTGCACGTAAATGCGGCTGGCGGTTCCGAGCTCGAACGGAATGCTGTCACTGGGAATGTTGGCGCTCCAGGCGCAGGGAAGGAGCCCCAGCAGAGCGGCAAAAAACGGCAGCAATCTTTTCATGCGTATCATCCCTGTATGTTTGGTTGACAAATAGTGCGTATTTTCCAGAGATGCCCGTTGAGAGAATCTCTTGGGACGGTTGCCCGTTGGCGTGCATCCTTATAACCGACCAAGGCCGGCCCAACAATGCAAAAAGGGAACTTCAAAGATTCCAGATGATTTGAAGGTTGCAGCAAATTATCTTTTTGGAAGAGAGGAGAAAACAGGATGCAAGTAGGAAATAGGAAATTTATTATACCGCAGAGAAAAAAGATATTTTCTGAATTTCTCTCCCAGGAGATGACTCGGAAAACCAACCTCGCGATCATATGGATGCTTATGACGGAAATGAATTGGTTACATAAATATTATGATAGACATTATTATTTCCTAACATAAATACGGAAAATCCGTGTGAATTGCGTTGACATCGGATACGGACATATGGTACGAGAAGGATGATTCTCAGGAACTACCCTCGTTTTTTTGTTAATCATTAACCCCAAACCTTGTGTATCCTATGAACACTCCGAATTTTTGGGCGGTTATTTCCGATACTGTTGACATGCACCTTTTTTTTACAAATCCATGAACCGAAAATTAAAAAATTCTATATTATTTTATTGATTTCTGAAGGAGTATTTTTAGCTTGATACGATGTAAGGGAGAGTAATTCCCACAGGAAGAAATATTGAGTGACAACGGTTTTTAGAAACGATTATTCATGACAAAGTAATTCATCTGCGTCTTTTCCAATTGAAGTTTAGGGTAATTCACATTAGCGAACAGGAAACTATTATTAACTCTATGAATATTTGCATGAATATTTTATGTAATAGAATTTATATAATTCTGTTAATGATTATTCTCAGTGGGTGCGATAAATCTCCCCCTCAACCCGATACATGGGAAAAAATGATGGCGAATACTATGGGTGTTCCTCAAAATTCGTGGAGGCTGCATACTTCAATGCGGGGGAGAATAAGAATAATTTATATTTTCCAAACTGATCAGCAATGGACGGATTGCATTCACCTGCAGGCCTTGAAATTACAAGACGGACTGGACGCAAAAGTTTCTTATTCAGGCATAAGCACAGATAATATTCTGGATATTTCAGGAGTAAAAAATTCTTTTAATGAAGAAATAATAAAAAATCCTGAAATCTATTCATTGATAAATGAGGATTTCTTAAAAGGGGATCTTACTCCGTATAGTATGTTACACATTCGGGAAAAATTCCTGGACCAGGAAAATGGAAGGGATAAATATAAATTTATGGAATTTCCGTTTGGAGAAATTTTCATATTATATAAAAAAATACTTCAGGGAGATAAATATTTAGCAATAGTAGCCATTTCTCCTCATGACAGATGGTAGGAAATGCATTTCATTAGTTTACAGTTAATAAAGTCTGTTTTTCCATCAGGTATCTCTATGGTGATTAATAGAAAGGTTATCCCGCTGATCCTTATTCGGGGATGGCCAGTTCCATTGGCCGTGGAATGAAGGATACTGACTCTGAATGGGGATTATGGAAATAGACAAAAGTATAAAACGCCAAACAGGCGCAGGGGAAATTTTAATGAAGGAGAGAATAGAATGAAGTATTCACTCATAATCATTTTTTTAATAATCCTGCAATCATGTTGCTCTTTAAATGTTAAAGAAGTTTCTCATTCTCAGCTGGTATATCCTTTAGTCACGCAGACAGCTCCTCCTTCTCTATATTACTATGGAACGCATGAAGGCTATGATTATTTTTCTATTTTGTTTACGAAGTACAAAGTTCTTGGAAGCAATATGAACGATCAATTCAGATTTGATTTCACATCCTGGAATAAAACCCACAGAATGGAAATGCATGTGCACATGCTGGAGTTAATTCCCCAGACAATTTACGAATCAGAAGTGTATCATAAAAACAGTCGACCCGTTCTTGAAGAGAAATCAAAAAATGTAATTATTATTAAAAGGACCTATATGTAGGCTTGGCGTGCGCATAGGCAAGCGTGTTTAATGGCGGGCAAGGATTCCCTTGCTTTGGACAACGCCCTTTATCATGTGATTGTCTGCAAGGAAAAGTAGAATGAGGTCCGTTCCTCTGTCGGAGAAACGTTCCTGAAATCTGCCTTTCACAAAGATAAAAAAGCCAGGGGCGTAATGGTGAAAAGGCCATGGAGAGCATTGTTGTATCAGTCAGATTGCCGGGAAAAGTCCATGTCATGGTAAAAGAATATTTGCCGCCTCAGTAGTTTTTTAGGTTTATTGAAGTTATTAAAATTATGTGACTTATGAAATAGTTTTAATTTTTATGGCTTCCAGTCAATTGTCATCTGCAACTCCGACAACTTATTTCGATGAATCGCGAGCATAAAAAATTTCGCCATTACCGGGTGTTTTATACAATTCACACACCCTCTGCATAGATGTTATTGTCGACTTAGTGGCCCACAAAGTCTGCAATAGTGATGAGAAGCTTTCCTGCTTTCCAGTTCTTCTGCCAGCTACTCGTAATTCTGGGAATGACTTCTCTCCTCATGCGTTTTCCGCCACTGCGGCAAACATGGTAGTGCTAAAGTGAGCCATTTTCCTCACGTTTTGGTGCGTTTTTACACGTTTTTAACGATTTTTGAGGGAAGTGGGAAGGGAAAGAAAAAGCCTCACAAGTAGCTAACTTGTAAGGCTTTATTTTGGTAGGCCCGGTAGGGTTCGAACCTACGACCAAGGGATTATGAGTCCCCTGCTCTAACCGCTGAGCTACGAGCCCGTTGAAGAACAACGTGCAAAAACATTAGCAGAATCCGGCGGGAAAGGCAAAGTTTTTATCCTGCTATGAACGTTTTGGATTTGCAGAAGATATGCCCTTAAAAATCAGGTACGGAGGATATGCACCCATCAGAGTACCTATTTTCAGAGGAGATTGCTGCCATAAGAAAGGCTGGTGAAATCCATTGTAGATGGATGAAATCCGCAGATGATTTTCTTTTGGAAATCAAAACAGGGAATCTTTCCATGGAACTGGACAATTGTTTTATGTATTCCTGATTTGCCTTTTAATAGCCCGCAGGACAGGAAGTCATGTTCCTTTCTTCCGTACAAATTGACTGTTTGTGGGGAATTTGTATAATAATTTCATCGATTTTGAACAATATGAGGATAAAGGTAAAAGTTGGGTTCATAGAGGGCGCCGAGGAATGGCAAATTAATTTTTTTCTACGGCGTTTCCAGAAGATTGATGGATCTGTTCTTGAGTTTGAAATTGATAAGGAAAGGGCTGATTTTCTTATTGCCTTCCCTTGGTTATATACGTCTTCCAGAGAGAATTATCTTCAGTTTCTGGAGGAATCCCGCGGAAAGATTGTTATCATGGATGTACTGGGAGAGGCTCTGGCTCCCAATTTGAATTTGTTTGATTACCATATCGGTTTTGACGCGCCTGATGACGATGGGCGGCTGCTTTGTATGTCCTATCTTTTTGATTTGAGGATGAAATTAAAAGATCTTCACACAATGAATCCGGACGATGCATTATGCGGGAAAGACGGCTTTTGCAATTATATTTATTCCCACGGCCTGGGGCATCCGTACCGCATCCAGTTGTTTTCCGAGCTTTCCGCCTACAAGAAGGTGGATGCAATAGGAAAGCATTTAAATAATACGCCATGCCTTATTCCAAGAGAGGCGGAGGACTGGCTGGCAGGAAGCGTTTTATTGAAAAAACCCTATAAGTTTTCCATAGCGTGTGAAAATAGCTGGTACCGGAGATATACGACGGAGAAGATAATAACGAGTTTTCTGGCCTGTACCGTTCCCGTTTACTGGGGTAATCCTCTGGTTGAGGAAGAATATAATCCGAAGGCTTTCATTAATTGTCATCGTTATTCATCCTTGAAGGAAGTTGTGGCGGAGATCAAAAGGATTGATGAAGATGAAGAATTATGGAAAGCCATGATGGCTGAACCCAGGCGGCTGCCGTGGCAGATTGAGCGGGAGCAGGAGAAGAAGGATAAATTTAACGCAGAGTTGATGAAAATTTTTACTTCTCCCGTTGAACATGTGAGAAAAAGGGGTGACGGCTTTTGGATGAACAATTACAGAAATTTTTTCACCGATAAGATGACTGTGAAGAAGGAAGATGACCGGAAGAAATTGAAGTCTGCTCTGAAGGAGTGGAATAAAAGGCTGTTTCCCAGGTTTTAAGGAGTATGGTGATTATAGCCTGCTATTTGTTTCCTGCCTGTTGTTATGCGGCGGGAAACCGGGCAGTCATTTTGATGGGCGGGGGAAGAAAGAAGCTGGTAGTTCTTCCTGGCAGGGCTGGAGGAACAGGCTGCTTGAAGAGGTCATTCCGATAAGATGCTGCTCCGCTTGTTGAACCGGATGGCCGTAGCAAATCAGGCCGGGGAAGAAATTGACGGGATTTGAATGGGAAGATGGTGTTTTCCCTTCAGGCCCGTTTTCCTGTCGCAAGGACGGACGCAGAAAGGGGCACAGGAGGTTACACTTGCAGTTTCGTCCAGCTCCGTCCTTTGACAATTTTATAGAGAATTACGGATTGCACGGCCATTTCAAAGGCGAAGAGCATCCAGATGCCCCACAGGGTCATGGTTTCCGGCGCCAGCTTGAACCAGGCCCAGGTGCAGCCCACCCGGAAGAAGCCCATGATGCCGTAGGAGATGAACATGACTCTCCGCGTGTCTCCAGCGCCGCGCAGGGACATTTTCATCACGATGCAGGCAGCGAAGAAGGGCTCCACCAGCAGCATGGTGCGCAGCACGGGAATTCCGGTATCAATGAGGGTCATGTTTCCATTGGAGAATATCTGCATGAAGAGGGAGGGGAAGATGCAGAAGAGCACTCCCAGGCCCGTCATGAAGATGATGGCGTACCGCATGCATTTCCAGATGGTGATGCGGGCCATCAGCGCATTCCTGGCGCCCAGGTATTGCCCCACAAGCGTGGAGGCCGCCATGCCGATGGCGAAGCCGGGCAGGAAGCTGAGGGATTCAATGCGCACGGCGATGTTGTGGACGCCGAGCACGCCCGTGATGGGAAGCTCGCTGATGATGGAGAGGCAGAACATCTGGATTCCCCACATGCCGAAGACTTCCACCGCTTGCGGGAGACCGATTTTCAGGATGCGCTTCTGCATGCCCATGTCCGGCCGGAGATGGGAGAAGGAGAGGTACAGAGGCGGCGCATAGTGTTCCCCCTTTTCCCTGACCAGTTCTTCCAGGGACAGGCCGGGATGTTCCGCGAAGATTTTTTTCCTGCGCCGCATCATGATGAAGAGAAGCAGGCACATGCTGATACCGTAGCCGCAGACCGTTCCCGCCGCGATGCCGCCGATGCGCCAGCCGCCCAGCGGGGCGTCCGCAAAGACGAAGAGGACGCTGAAGATAACATTGAGGACGCCCACGTTCATCATGATCCAGAAGGGCAGCCGGGTATCCCCGGAACCGCGAAGCGCCGCGTTGACGGCAAAGACCACGCCGCTGAAGGGGGCCGCGAATGCGGCTACGTACACGTATTGCAGGGCGTATTCCCGCGCGGCTTCATTCATGGTCAGCACGTGGGTGACCAGGAATCCGCTGCATGCAAAGAGCAGCCCGCAGGAGATGATCCCGGCGAGCAGGCCGAGCATGGCGGCCTGGTGCAGCCCGTGCTGGGCCTGGGAGTAGTCCCTGGCCCCCGTCATGCGGGAGACGATGGCTGTGGCTCCCATCATGATGGAACCCTGGATCACAAAGCCGAACCACATCAGGAAGACGACGGCTCCCATGCCGTCGGAGATGTTGATGGTGTCCTGGGCGTCTACCCCTATCTTGGTGGCGATGAAAAGGTCCGACGAGGTGACGAAGAAGCTGAGGAGCTGTTCCAGAAAAGGCCAGAAGGCAATGACGGCTATCTGCCGGGGCAGTGAAAGCCCGGCCAGTTTGCCGCCCAGCCGCGCACGGGAAGCCCGGCCGCGGATGATGCCTTCTCTTGCGTCTCCCGCACTCATTTCTGGGCCGTGTAAATGCTGGCGATGCCTCCGTTGAGGGGTTCCGCCGTGATATTGGTGTACCCGCAGTTCCGGAGCAGGTTTTTCATATCTTCTCCGCTGGGGAACGCTTCAATGCTGTCGGCCAGGTAGTCGTAGGCCTCCCGGTGGCCGGTCATCCATCCGGCGATGAGCGGAAGGATGCGGTGCAGGTAAAAACGGTAAGGACGCTTCAGCAGGTTTTCAGGCAGGGAAAAGTCCAGGATGAGCAGGTGCCCTCCGGGGCGCAGCATGCGTCCCATTTCTTTCAGGGCGTCCGGATAGCTGGCCATGTTGCGCAGCCCGAAGGCTACGGTGACGGCGTCGTAGGAAGCGGAGGGGAAGGGAAGGTTCATGGCATCCGCACAAACCAGATTCGTCAGTCCCCGTTCAGCGGCTACATCCAGCATGGGCTGGCAGAAGTCGGACCCCGTCAGGCGTATTTCCGGCATGGCGCGCAGGATGGCCAGGGCCAGGTCGCCCGTGCCGGTGGCCAGATCCAGCAGGCGTTCCGGCTTCCATTCCGAGACCAGCTGAACGACACGCTGCCGCCACAGCAGGTCCACCCCCATGCTCAAGACATGGTTGGTGGCTACATAACGCGTTGCAATGGCGGAGAAGGCAGCTTTGACGAATTCGGGGTTGCGCATGCGAACGGAGAGGGGATGAAGTAAAAAAGAGCACCGGAAGTGCTCTTTTTTAGGAAAGGGATGGGGTGTCGGACGGGGCTCGAACCCGCAACTACCAGAATCACAATCTGGGGCTCTACCATTGAACTACCGACACCATGTAGTGCTGTGGTGCGGCAAACATTACCCGCGCATATTCATTTTGGCAAGAAGAAAATAAGTTTGACGAGGGTTTTTAGAGAAAAATCTTCCAAAGATGAAAATTGCTGTTTCATTGGGATAAATATTTGTTTCCCGTTTGGAAAACCATGACAGTGGGGAATGATGTTTTATTGTGTTGGCGGGGTTTTTAGGTAAACTTTTTCATTATGCTCGTTGACATGGTAAATTCCTCCTCTGGGGCCGACCCGGTACACTTTTGTGTTCCGGGCGGAGAGGAGAGATTGTGCCCGGCGCGTTCCGGGTGTCGTGTGAGCGCAGAGAGGCTCGTAATCCGGCAGGAGCGGCTTGTGGGTGCATTGGGAAAGGAGAGGAAAGACTGTCATGGCAGAGGCTGTGAACAGAAGCGGTGGTTTCATCATGCCATGAATTTCTATGTCGGGAGATTGCTTTGTCAAGCTCCTGAATGGAGTTGAATGCTTTTGGAAAAATGAGAAGGGATTTTTATCTATTTTTTGAAAACGTTTGTTTGAATTTATTTTGTTTCCAATTATTATTACTGCCGTTGCATGGCTCTCACATATTGCAACTAACTAATTTCAAATAATTATTGCCTATGAATTTTCTTCCTCATATTCCTTTGCTGTCTACAGTTTTTGTAGGGATGGGCTATTATTTGCTCCCGTTCAGCATTGTTTTATTATGGTTTTTAAACGATTCCAGAAAAACAAAGTATTTACTTCTTGGCGCATTGGTTCTTCTGAGCATGATCTGCACGTTTTTTGAAGAGGCATGCTGCCCAAGCAGGGAATATCCGTGGGACTGCATGGTAGAGTGCATGTTCAAGGGAATGCTGGTGCCTTTGCTTTGCCTGTTGGGTTATACCGTGTATGTGTTTTTGTGTACCTGTCTTCCTTCCGGGAAAAGTAAATGGAAAGGCGTGGGATTTATCGCCCTGGGTGTCATGAGTCTGGCGTTCGAGTATGTGAATGCCAGTTTTTCCATCATGCTGCTCACGGGATATTTCATCCTATTCATCATAAGAAGGAAGTTTCAATCCCACGTGCCTTTTTTGAGGAAGTGCAATGCCGTACTGGCTCTGGGCGTGATTCCGGGCATTTGCATGATTGGCGTCGTGTGCGCCCTTTTGTTCCCGCCGCCTCAGGATTACCTCTGTGAAAGAATCAAAGAGGAAATGAATCGGGATATGGCCATGTGGAACTACCGGAACAACTTGCTGCTACTGTCCTCCCGTTTTCTGGGCATGGAGCAGGGAAGCGACGGCATTACTGTGAAGTATTATTGTGAAACGAACATGGGTCCTGCCGTGTACAAGGCATTCTGCAATGGCTATGGAGGCTACAAGAGGGCTGAATGCGTTTTGCTGAAGAAATAGGCGGTACGTTTGCTTCTGTCTCTGCCCGTTTTTCTGAATGCAGGTGGTTCAGATTTCAATGTCCCCTTCAAAGACAAGGTCTGCCGGCCCGGTAAGGGTGACGTTGGTGAAGTGGTCTCCCGTGCGTGTGAAGCCGACTTCCAGCGTATCTCCCCCGGCTACGTCCACTTTGATGGGGGAAGGTGCGTCCGTCAGTACGGCGTGAACCAGAGCGCTCGCAGTCATTCCGGTGCCGCAGGCAAGTGTTTCGTCCTCCACTCCCCGTTCATAGGTACGTATGGCGATGTGGCGGGAAGACAGCACTTCTGCGAAGTTGGCGTTGGTGCCCTTGGGGGAGAAAGAGTCATGGTAGCGCAGGTAGGCTCCCATGTTGACGATGTCTGCGTCTTCCAGACTGTCCAGGAAAGCCACGGCATGGGGGACGCCGGTGTTCAGGAAATGGACGTCCGTTCCGACGACGTGGTCTGCATTCAGCACAAAAAGCTGGAGGGAATGCGGTTCCGTCAGGTTGACGGTGACATTGCCGTCCTCCCTGAAGGAGGCGGTGACGATGCCCGCCATGGTTTCGAAGGGAAGGGGCTTGGTCCGGTCATGGCGGAGCAGGGCTGCGGCAAAATTGCCGAAACAGCGCGCTCCGTTGCCGCACATTTCTGCTTCTCCGCCGTCGGAATTGTAATAGCGCATGCGCACCGCACCGCCTTTTCCCTGGGAGGACTCCACGGCAATCAGGCCGTCCGCGCCGATGCCGAAGCGGCGGTCACACAGGGCTTCTATGGTTTCCTTGTCCAGCACGGAAGAGAGGCTTTCGTCGCGGTTGTCCACCATGACAAAGTCATTGCCGGCGCCCGTCATTTTATAGAAATGAAGTAGCATAATAGTAAGTTGCGTTGTGCGGAAATCCTAGTCCCACCCCCCTGTTTTGGCAAGACAGCTTACATGAATGACATGGCGTCCACGTCAATGACGGCCGTCAGATCGTCTCCTAGCCCGGCTTCCTGCACCAGCTTTCTGAGTGTGCGCGAGATAGCGCGCGCGGAAGGACCCTTGACCGTGATCTGGTACCTGAACTGGCCGTGGGCACGGGGAATGGGAGCGGGCATGGGATCCGTCATCGTCGTGTCTGGCGGCAGCATTCCGCGGAGCCTGGCTCCCAGGGTCCGGGTGGCGAATTCCGCCATGTTTTCATGCTGGGAGCGGATCGTCAGCACGGCGATGTGGGTGAAGGGCGGAAGATCGAAGGCTCGGCGCATTTCCAGTTCCTGAGCCGCGTAGCCGTCCGTATCATGATGCCGTGCATATTGCAGGGAGGGGGATTGCGGGGTGAACGTCTGGATAATGACTTCCCCGGACAGGTCTCCGCGGCCTGCGCGGCCCGCCACCTGCGTCAGGAGCTGGAAGGTGCGTTCGCCTGCCCGCGGGTCGGGAATGTAAAGGCCCAAGTCCGCATTGAGCACACCCACCAGTGTGACGCCCGGAAAATCCAGGCCTTTGGCGATCATCTGGGTTCCCAGCAGAATGTCTATTTTACGGGCCCGGAACTGGTTCAGGATGTCCCTGACGGCGTTTTTCCTCCGCGCCACGTCTGCGTCCACGCGCGTGATGCGTGCCGCGGGAAAGGCGCGGCGCAGGATTTCCTCCACTTTCTGGGTACCGTAGCCCTGGAGAAGAATGTTGGCGGATTTGCATTCCGGACAGGCTCTGGGCACCAGGGACTTGAAGCCGCACAAATGACACATCAGGCGGTCTTCCGTGCGGTGGTAGGTGAGGGGAAGGGAACAGTGCATGCACGTGATGACGTGCCCGCAGTCCGGACACTGGATGGAACGAGCGAATCCGCGGCGGTTGAGCAGCAGGATTACTTGTTCGCCTCTGTCCAGCCGACGGTCGATGGACATTCTGAGGCGTTCCGAAAGCACATTGGGGCCGGCTTTATTTTTACCCTCCGTTTTCATGTCCAGAATGCGGATCAGCGGGAGCTGCTGGCCGTCCGCACGTTCCGTCAGCCTGGCCAGGGCATATTTCCCGGTCTGGGCATTGTGGATGCTTTCCAGGGACGGTGTGGCGGAACCCAGAACGACGGCGCAGCCTTCCAGATGGGCGCGCAGGACCGCCAGGTCCCGGCCGTGGTAGCGGGGCGAGCTTTCCTGTTTGTAGGAGGCATCATGCTCTTCATCCACAATAATCAAGCCCAGGTTCTGGAGAGGTGCGAAGACGGCGGAGCGCGGACCGACGACGATGCGCGCCTTTCCGGACCGGATGGCGTGCCATTCATCAAAGCGCTCTCCGTCGGAGAGCAGGCTGTGCAGTACGGCCACGGAGGAAGGCATGTCAGCAAAGCGGGACTTGAAACGCTGGACGGTTTGGGGCGTCAGAGAGATTTCCGGAACCATGATCAGGGCGGATTTTCCCTCCTTCACGATTTGGGAGACCGCCTGGAGATAAACTTCCGTCTTGCCTGAGCCGGTAACGCCCTGAAGAAGCACCGGTTTTTTGGTTTCCTCCCGGCACATGGCCGTGACGGCTTCCAGAGCTTTTTCCTGCTGGGGGTTCAGCTTCATGGACTGGCTGGGGGCGAATTGCTCTCCGGTCGTAGGGTCCCGGTGGACAGGTTCTTCCCGCAGGGTAATGAAACCTTTGCCTGCCAGGCCGCGGGCGACATTCAGGGCGCCGGGTCCGAATTCCGACAGAGGCGCCGCCTTATGTTCTACCGTCGAAAAATAATCCAGCATTTGAGCCTGGCGGGGAGCCTTGCGGTACAGTGTGTCCAGTTCTTCCCGGGTGGCCTGTTTTTCCAGATGAACCATTTTCCGGATTTTCTCCGCCGTGTTTTCCTGCCGGACCGTTTCCGGCAACAGGCAGCGGATCATCTGGTCCAGGGCTACGGAATAATAGTCGGCCGCCCATGCGGCCAGATCCATCATCACCGGAGAAACCAGCGGTTCCGGGTCGATCAGCTTGAGAATCGGCTTGAGCTTGTCCCGCCACGCCGGATCCGGTTCGGAAAGGGTGAGAACGGTCCCCGTAGCCATTCTGTTGCGCAGGGGGATCTGCACGCGGCATCCGGGCCGGACGTTTCCGGCTTCCGGAGGAATGCCGTAGTCCAGCACCAGATCGCTTTGACCGTCAACCAGGATGCGTGCCGCCAGCATGGGATGAAAAAGGGCAGGGATTAATGATAGGCGAAGGGAAAACGGGAAATGCCGCTCATATCCTTCAGCACTTCCACGTGATTGTAGCCGTCCATGATCCGGATAACGGCAGCAGCCTGGTCATGGCCTATCTCCAGGGCCACGAATCCGTTTTCCGTCAGGTGCTCGCGGGCCTGGGAAAGAAAGCGTTCAATAATTTCCCACCCCTGGGGGCCGCCGAACAGGGCTGTATGCGGGTCTCTCATCACTTCCGGGGCAAGTTGTTCCCCGTCCGCGATATAGGGCAGGTTGGCAACAATGACATCAAAGCGGGCTTCCTGCATGGTCCGGAGCTGTTCCACGGTTTCTTCCATATTCTGCTCCGGTTTTTCCGCAGGCTGCCATTCTTCGTCGGCCGGAGTGGCAGGCAGGTTTTCAAACAGGTCCGTCTGAATGGTGGAAACCCTGGCTCCCAGCCTCATGGCGTTTTCCAGGGCCAGATCCAGCGCCTTGGGGGAAATGTCCGCCAGAACGACTTCCCGTGCGCGGTCCTTCAATTCCAGGGCCAGCGTGATGCCGATGATTCCGGACCCGGTACCCATGTCCAGGATACGGACGGGATGGGCAGGTATCCTGTTCAGGACCATTTCCACCAGTTCTTCCGTTTCCGGCCGGGGGATCAGGGCACGAGCATCCGTCAGGAACTCCCGGCGGAAAAATTCCGTGGTTCCCAGCAGATGCTGTAGCGGTTCTCCTGCGGCCTTGCGCTTCAAAAGCTGGCGGAGGGGCACCAGTTCCTCTTCCTCAACCGGTCTGTCAAACTGGGAATAGAGGGTCGTGCGGTTGCAGTGCAGAACGTGGGCCATCAGGTGCTGCATGGTGGCGCGTGCCTCGTCACAGCCCTGGCGTGCCAGGTATTCCGTGCCGGACTGCAAAACTTCCAGTAAGGTTTTCATGAAAAGGTGAGAAGGAGGGTTAGGACATGCCGGCTTCCGCCAGGCGTTCTTGCATTTCTTCATGCTGTAGGGCCATGATCAGGTCCTCCATCTGGCCCATCAGGATACCGTCCAGATTGTGGGAGGTGTAGCCGATGCGGTGGTCCGTCAGGCGGTTCTGCGGGAAATTGTATGTTCTGATTTTTTCTTCACGTCCTCCGGAACCGATCAGGCTTCGACGCGCGGCAGAGTACTTTTCCGCCTCCTCTCGCTTTTTGGCTTCAAATAGCTTGGCACGCAGGATTTTCATGCCCTTTTCGCGGTTCTTCATCTGGCTGCGTTCTTCCTCGCACCGGACGTAAACGCCCGTGGGAATGTGCCAGATCTGCACGGCAGATTCCGTCTTGTTCACGTGCTGGCCGCCTGCGCCTCCGGAACGGCACACTTCAATGCGGAGGTCCTCCGGGCGGATTTCAATGTCCACTTCCTCCGCTTCCGGCATCACGGCCACGGTAGCGGTGGAGGTGTGAATGCGCCCCTGCGTTTCTGTAGCGGGGACGCGCTGCACACGGTGCACGCCCCCTTCATACTTCAGGAAGCGGAAGACTTCATCCCCGGCAATGCGGCAGACGACTTCCTTGAAGCCGCCTACGTCGGAAGGGCTGCTTTCCAGATGTTCAAAACGCCAGCCGCGTTCTTCCGCAAAGCGCTGGTACATCCGGAGCAGGTCCCCGGCGAACAGGGAGGCTTCATCCCCGCCCGTACCGGCGCGGATTTCAATAATGGCGTCCCGGTCCTCCGTCGTGTCACGGGGGAGAAGGCTGTACTGGACGTCACTGCGCAATTTTTCCAGCGCTGCTTCCAGTTCCGGAATCTCCAGGGAGGCCAGCTCCGCCAGTTCCGGATCATCCGTCTTGGCCAGCTCCTGGTTGTCAGCCAGCTGCTGTTCCGTGGCGTTCAGGGTATCCCACGTGTCCATCAGTTCCTTCAGGCGGCGGTGCTCCCTCATGGTTTCAGAGGCCCTCTTCTGGTCGTTGAAAAAATCCGGTTCTGCAATGACTGTTTCCAATTCTTCCAGGCGCTGGCGGCGTTTTTCAATGAGGGGTGTGTAATCCATGGCGTTTGCGTGTGAAAAATTCTAAAAGATAACAGGGCTTTCTGGAAGTCAAATCCGGGGGATGTAAGACATGTTCCGGTATTTGAAAAGGAAGGGGATACCCCTCCCGGCTGTCCCGGCTGCGCTTTCCGTATTCCGGCATCGCCAGACCAAAAGAAAACCGCAGCTATTACGTCTTTCCAATATGCCTTCCCTAAGTAAGGAGGGGCGGAAGCATCGTAACTGCTGCGGCGGTAAAGCTGGCATCGCGTACGGGACTCGAACCCGTGTTGCCCGCGTGAAAGGCGGGAGTCCTAGACCGCTAGACGAACGCGACTTTTAGGTTTGCAGGGACTGCGCGGCGAAGTAAACACCATCACTGTTCCAAAGGCAAGGATTATTTGATCATGAAGTAAAAAATTATGCTATTTGCCTTCCGGAACGTGGGATTCGTCATATTCATCCAGCCTGTGTTGCCAGAGGTAGTACTGCGTTTGCTGGACAAGCACTCCGGAAAGGGCCAGCAGTGAAATTAGGTTGGGCAGGGCCATCAGGCCGTTGGCACAGTCTGCAAAGACCCAGACCAGGTCTATTTTTGAGATGCAGCCCGTAAAGACGGCAACCACCCAGATGAAGCGGTAGGGCTTGACCAGTTTCAGGCCGCCCAGATATTCCAGGGCTTTTTCTCCAAAGTAGGACCACCCGAGAATGGTGGATACAACGAAGGTGACCAGGCTGAGCGTCAGCAGGGGAGAGCCCATGTAGGGGATTTTGCTGAATGCCAGGGTGGTAAGGCGGGAGCCGTCGCTGCATGAAATGTCCGGATGGGCAATGATGCTGGTGGTGAGCACGATGCCCGTCAGGGCGCAAATGACCACCGTATCCCAGAATGGGCCGCTGGAGGAAATGAGCGCTTGCCGGACGGGGTTGCGGTTCTGGGCCGCAGCGGAGGCTATGGCGGCGGAACCCAGTCCAGCTTCATTGGAAAACAGTCCCCGGGCCACGCCGGTTCTCATGGCGGTCATGACGGCGGCACCCACGACGCCGCCCGCAGCGGCTTCTCCCGTAAAAGCGCAGTCCAGAATGCACTGAATGGCGGGAAGGATATGGTCCGCCTGGACGATCAGAATATACACGCAGCCAAAAATGTACAAGACGGCCATGAACGGAACGAAAAAGGCGCACACGCGGGCTATTCCCTGAATGCCGCCCAGCATGACCAGGGCGGTCAGCGCCGTCAGGACAGTGGCCGTGCCCCATGCAGGAATGGAGAAGGCATGATAGAGCTGTTCCGCGGCGGCATTTCCCTGAGTCAGGTTGCCGATGCCAAAGGCGGCAATGGCCGTGAAGACGGCGAAGAGCACGCCCAGCCATTTGCATTTCATGCCGCGTTCCAGTACGAACATCGGGCCGCCGCTCATGTTGCCGTCCTTGTTTTCCACACGGTACTTGATGGCGAGCAGCCCTTCCGAGTAGCGCGTGGCCATGCCAAGCACCCCCGTCAGCCAGCACCAGAAGATGGAGCCGGGTCCCCCTGCGGCAATAGCCACTCCCACACCGATGATGTTGCCCGCTCCGATGTTGGCCGCCAGGGCCACCATCAGAGAACTGAATGGGGAGATATCCCCCTTGTCCGTGTGGTCTTTCACAAAGTACAGTTTCAGGGCCTTGAGCAGATAGCGTTGCGGAAAACGCAGAATGACGGTCAGGTACAGATGCGTGCCCAGCAGCAGAATGAGCAGAGGCCAGCCCCACAGAAAGGAACTGAAGGCGGACAGCCAGGAGGTGAGCATGTCTCCGGTTTGGAAGAAAGCATTTTGCAGAGCGTCAAACATACCGCAGGAACTCTAAGGGAAAACTGCCTAGTGGCAAGTTCTTTGATGGTTTGACGGGCGGATGGAAGAAAAAGACGGCCCTGGAAAATGAAAAAACCGCAGAAGAACGTTTTCTGCGGTTTTGGAAGCCGGAAGGTTTTCCTGGCGGGGGTAACCCGGCTTTTCCCTGTTCCCTGTTCCCTGTTCCCTGTTCCCTGTTCCCTGTTCCCTGTTCCCTGTTCAGGTGAATTATTGAATTTCCCCTGTTCAGTAATATAGATACAAGCTTTTTATTTTGAAAGAATTTTGAACCTCGTAAAATCTCGAACAATACAAATACTGAGAAGATTATCCTTAATTTTCTTATTATATTGTTAATAAAGGAAGTAGGAATAATTTCTTTTCCGTAAGCAGCGAGTATGGGATGAGAGACGTTGCCGTTGTGCTACCCCGCTCTTTTTTAATTGAAGGTTGATTCCGGATCCAAATCGGACCTTTGGTTAAAAGCCGTAAAAAAGGAATAAGCCCCCGGAAAAGGACTAGATGCCGGGATACAGTAAACCCGCGGGAATCCTTTCGGATCTTGGCTCCGCGGGTTTACCTTCTCATCCCGGAATCAACTCCGGAAAAGGTTCAAATTCAATTCCTTGATGATGGATTGAAGTGCCGCCTGCCCCCTGACAGTGTTTCCTGCCGGGTCCAAGGGGGGAGAGAAGGCTGCCAGCGCCATCTTGCCGGGGGATACGGCCACCAGGCCGCCTCCCACGCCGGATTTGGCGGGCAGCCCTGCCTTGTACATCCAGTCTCCGGTGGAGTCATAGAGACCGGACATGCACATTTCCGCCAAAATGGGCGGAACGTTTTCTTCTTTCACCACCCGTTTCTTGCTGACCGGGTTGATGCCTCCGTTGGCGTAGCAGGAGCCCATCAAGGCAAGCTGGGCTGTGGTGATGTTGAGGGAGCACATGCGGGTGTACAGGTCCACGATCATCGGCGGCGTGTTGTAGAAGTAGCCGTAGCTGTCCAGCAGCCACGCGATGCCGCGGTTGTGCTGGTTGGTGGCGCTTTCCGATTTGTATATTTCCTGGTTGACCGTCAGGGCCGTGTTGGCGAAACTGTTGAAATTATTCATCATGTTTGCCCAGATTTCATCCGCGTCCGCGCCGTTGACCAGGCTGACGGTAGCCATGGCTCCGGCATTGACCAGCGGATTGAGCGGTTTGCCACCGTGCAGTTCAATGGCCATGACGGAGTTGAACGGTTCCCCGGTAGGATCCGCCCCGATTTTTGTCCTCAGCTGTTTCATGCCGACCAGGTCCATCACATAAGCCAGGTTGAAGGCTTTGGAGATGGATTCAATGGCGAAGGGCGTGTCCGCGGACCCTGCCGTCAGTACGTCTCCGTTGACGGTGACGGCGGCGATGGCCAGCAGATCGGATGGGACCTGTGCCAGGGCAGGGATATACGAAGCGTTTTTGCCGCCCTGGACGGTTTTTGCAAAGGCGTAGGCATTGTCCAGCGCCGTTTGTATTTGTTCTTTGGAAGGAATGTTGTCCATGAGAGTATCTCGGATTGGTTGTGATGCCTAGCGGTTTGGATTCGTTTTTTCCCAGCCGAAGGGTTCAAAGGCGTCTTCCGGGTCCACGGGGCGTTTCCAAGAGGGCTTGGCCATGGCATGGATCACGAATGGTATGCCTGCGAAGATGAATGCGCCCACAACCAGCAGAATGATGTACATGGCGTTGCTGCCCACCGTGATCTGGTTCGGCGGGATGAAACTGACCAGGAAGGCCGCCAGGCTGGCCAGGAAGCCGAGGCCGCCCACCACCCACATGCCGAAGGTTTTACCGCCGGGAATGCGGAAGGTGCGGGGAGTGTTGGGTTCCCTGTAGCGGAGATAAATGCCGGAGGCGAACATCAGCATGTACATGATGAGGTACAGGATGATGGTGAGCTGGGAGATGATCTGGTAGGCGGACTGAACGGATGGCATGATCACGAACATGATGGAAAGCAGCGTGACGATGCAGCCCTGAATGATCAGAATACCTTCCTGCACATTATTCTTGTTCCGCTTCTGCATGACGGGCGGCAGGTTGCCGGCCAGGCCCACCTGGTAAAGACCCTTGGAAGGACCTCCTACCCACGCGGTCACCTGGGCCAGAACGCCCACAGCCAGCGCCAGCGCCATAATCCAGTTCATCCAGCCCAGGCCAAAGAAGCTGAAGTAGTTGTCATAGGAGATCAGCAGGCTTTGCACCAGGTTGATCTGGGAATTGGGAATGATGAAGCCGATGGCCAGCGTGCCCAGAACGAAGATGACCACCGTGATGATGGCGGAAATCAGAATGGCCAGCGGATAGTTGCGGCCGGGATCGTTTACGTCCTTGACGTGTACGGCAGACATTTCCATCCCTGCGTAGAACAGGAAGATGCTGGCTGCCAGAACCAGGTTGTTGAAGTTGGTCATGTCCGGCACCAGTTTGTCCCAGCTCATGTCCAGCAGGATGGGGTTGCCTCCGGCCCAGTAGCTGAGGCCCAGCAGAATCAGAATGGCGCCAGGAATGATGGTGCCGATCATGGTTCCCCATTTGGTGACCCCGGCGGAAGTCCTCATGCCGCGCAGGTTGAGCAGCGTAGCGGCCCAGTACACGCACAGCACGATGATCAGTATGTACCATTTATTGGCGGCCAGGGCTTCGTCCCAGCGCTGGTTGGGTCCCATGAATGCCAGGGATACGGCCGCGAAAGTAAGCACAGTCGGGAACCAGATGGTACTTTCAATCCATTGAAGCCAGATGGCCAGGAAGCCCCATTTCTTGCCGAAGGCTTCACCCACCCACCGGTAAACGCCGCCTTTCTGGGGCCAGCCGGTGGTGAGTTCCGCAGCTACCAGGGAGACGGGAACCAAAAAGAAGACCGCAGCAAAAATGTAATAAAACACGGAACTGAGTCCGTACGTACTTTCCGCCGGCATGCCTCGGAGGCTGACAATAGCGGAAACGTTAATCATGGCGAGGGTGAATACCCCCATCCGGATGGCGGATTTTACCGCCGGGGCATTGTTCGGAGCAGCGGGACTGGTTGTGGCAGTCCCTGGTTGAGTCGTATTATTCATTGGTTTATTCCGGGTTGAGAATCGGGAGGCGTCGGGCTGTTGCCAGGCACCGGCCCTTATGGGAACGACTAGCCGGCACGGGGTTTCGTTGAAGATATGGAGCAGATTGCGTTATTGAGTTTGTCTTAACAGACCTTGGCGGAACGGGGAAGAATCCGGAAAACAGGTTCATATCCCGGGCAGTTCCGTCATGTGTTTGAAGAGAGACTGAATGAGGGAAGGAACGAGTGCCGACTAATGCGGCAGAGTTCCGGTTTTCCCATTCCTGCGTTGAGTGATCTGGATGAGGAAAGGCTTTTTAGTGGAGGGTGCCGGATGGAGACGGAAAACCGGGTGAGTACGCTACAAGGGGAATTGTCCATGAAAGTTTCTGCAAACGGCAAGAATTCCAACGGAAGATATGGAAGACTTTTGAAGAGTTGCGGACAGAAGGCGGATATGTTTTGAAGCGGCCATGAAAAAGATTCCGGACGCGGTTTAAAAGCTTCTCAAGGTGTCCGACCACGCAGTTTCGGAATGAATTACTGCGTTCTTGGGGAAGCAGTTGCCGCCGTATGCGGAGAGAATCAGATCTGATTTTTTCAGGATTTTTGCATTGTTGGCAGGGCAGGGGCTGGTTGTGGTGGAGATTGAGATACCTTGCGGTCCGGAATGATTCATGAGGGTAGTCAGTCCATTACGGCTGTTGCGTTTCCGTGGCGCGGAGTCCTGTTCCCGGGAATAAGAAAGCGCCGGGCGGACCCGGCGCTTTCCAGTGTGTTTTGCTATAGCGGAAAGTATAATGTTTCCGGATCAGACCACTCCCTGGTCGATCATGGAGTCAGCCACCTTGACAAAGCCGGCAATGTTGGCGCCGGTGACGTAGTTGGTGAAGGATTTGTCAGAGGAGTATTCCCTGGCGTGGGCCAGAGCGTTGGCGTGAATGTTGGCCATGATGCTCTTGAGCTTGTGGTCCACTTCTTCGCGCGTCCAGGAAAGGCGTTGGCTGTTCTGGGACATTTCCAGGCCGGAGGTGGCTACGCCGCCGGCGTTCGCCGCCTTGGCCGGACCATACAGGATCTTGGCGGCCAGGTAGGTTTCAATGCCTTCCAAGTCCGTAGGCATGTTGGCTCCTTCGGCAACCAGGGTGCAGCCGTTCTTGATCAGGGTGCGGGCGTCTTCTCCGTTGATTTCATTTTGCGTGGCGGAGGGGAAGGCGCAGTCGCACGGAACGCTCCAGGGACGCTGTCCTTCAAAGTACTGTGCCTTGGGGAACTGTTTCACGTATTCTGAGATGCGGCCGCGGCGTGCGTTCTTGAGATCCATGACCCAGGCCAGCTTTTCCGGAGAGATGCCGTCGGGATCGTAGATGTACCCGTTGGAGTCGGACATGGTGACGGGCTTGGCTCCCAGTTCATTGAGCTTTTCAACGGTGTATTGCGCCACGTTGCCGGAGCCGGACACCAGGCACACCTTGCCCTGCAGGTCCTCGTTGCGGGTGGCAAGCATGTTCTGGGCGAAGTAGACGCAGCCGTAGCCGGTCGCTTCCGGACGGATCAGGGAACCACCCCAGTTCAGGCTCTTGCCAGTGAGCACGCCGGTGAATTCATTGCGGATTCTCTTGTACTGTCCGAAAAGGTAGCCGATTTCGCGGCCGCCTACGCCGATGTCCCCGGCGGGAACGTCCGTATCCGCACCGATATGGCGCTGAAGCTCCGTCATGAAGCTCTGGCAGAAGCGCATCACTTCATTATCGCTCTTGCCTTTGGGGTCGAAGTCAGAGCCGCCCTTGCCGCCGCCCATGGGCAGAGTGGTGAGGGAGTTTTTGAAAACCTGTTCAAAGCCCAGGAATTTGAGGATGCCCAGATTCACGCTGGGATGGAAGCGGAGGCCGCCCTTGTACGGTCCGATGGCGCTGTTGAATTCCACGCGGTATCCGCGATTTACCTGAACCTTGCCCTGGTCGTCGATCCACGGCACGCGGAACAGGATGGTTCTTTCCGGTTCAACGATCCGTTCCAGAATCGCGTGATCTTCGTACTTGGAATTCGCGGCCAGGACCGGTTCGATCGTGCTGAGCACTTCCTGAACAGCCTGGATGAATTCTTTTTCGTGACTGTTCTTGGATCTGACCAAGTCGAGTACGCGCTGGGAATATGTCTGTGCCATCTCTCTGTATTGTATTTGGGTTAACGCTGCGTGCGCGGCTGGTTCCGCGTGTGCGCCTTCCGTTTATCATTCCGCAACACTGGCTAGCAATCATTTTTTTCTTTGATGAATAGAAGGGGTCAGCAGGAAAATGGAAAATATCTTTCCATGTTGTGATTTTTAATCTGACCCCTTGATGGAAGGTTTCATGCCACTTGGTTGTCATGGGAAGCGGAAGACTTTGCCGGGATTTCTTCCGGACCGGACGAGAATCGGTCAGCCGCGTGTTCTTCCCGTCTGAATTTTTCAATCCGCCATGAAAGAACCGGGTGGAGGAGGCGGTTTTATAGCCTTAACAGGATGTAGCGATCGCTTGTTTCAAAACCAAGTTTTTATATAATGAATATTCATCTTCCATGTGATTGAGATGAATTTCCGGACATCTTGCCTTCTGAGGCCCGCCAAAGTCAGCTACCGTAATTTTGCGGTATTCCCTTTCCTGCGATTGGCCTTTAGAGTAGAGACATTAAGCAGCCCTGCATTTTTTTCCGGAGGGGCGGGCGGGAAGAGGTGCCGTTATGAAAATGCAAGCCATGCAGGTGGCGATGATCCGTCCCGTGTCTGCAGCAATAAAGATCGATAAATCATTTTTCCCTGGATGCTCCCTTAGGTAGGTTTCCGTTTATTCCCGGAAGCGATTCATGTTGGAAATTTTCCCATGGACGAGGCAGATTCCATGCGGATATCTATGAAATTTTTCAGATCATCCTTGTTTGCCTGCCGGTATTCCATCTCTCTTTTTCCATTAAAATACAGTTCATTATTGATCTTGGTCCGACATTTTCGTCTGAAAAAGACTGCGGTTGTTCGTTTCTGCTGTTTCCTGCCGCATGAACGGTTTCCTGATCAGGTCGTCAGCCGTTCGATCCAGGCTCTGGTTTTCAGGTCCGTTTCCGCCATTTTCCTGGCCCGGTGAAGCAGGGTTCCCATGGATTTTGGGATGCCCATGTGCAGGCGGTTGCTGATCCATGCGTAGGGAACCATGGTGCTTTGCCGCACGGCCAGCGCAATGACGAGTTTGGAAGGGTGGCTGTAGGGTGTAGTGAGCAGTTCTTCTTCTGACAGACCGAAAGCCTTCAACCCGTTTTTGACAATGATTTCCGCCTGATATTCCCCTATTTCTGAGGCCCGGACACCTGTCGTAACGGGTTTTCTGCGCGCCAGCCTGGGAAGTTCGCTCACCAGTTTGGCACGGAAGGAGCTGGACCCGTAGCACCAGCCGCGCTGGACGGTTCCCGGACCCACGTGCCCTACCGGAATCAGGGAGCGTTCGTCCATGCGTTCCGCTTCAAAACGGCCCATCAGGTGGTTAAGATATTTTTGGCGGCCTTCTTCCGTGTCCGTGCAGCCGAAGCATACGAGACCGCGCTCCGGATGAATCCATTTGGGGCGTTTGGCAGGGGCATCCAGCCACGCCGGAAGGCTGGTCCACTTGCAGCCGGACAGAAAGGTATGGTGGCGCGCCAGCCCGGAACGCGCGGGGTTCAGGTGGATGTAGTCGATGATGGTGGAAAAGTAGTGGGCATTGTCCGCCTCCACCACCATCGCGTGGTAGCGGCCCGCAAAGAGGTGGCCGCGCATGCGGTGGCGCGCATTGAAACGCTGGGTATAGGCGGTTTGCAACCATTTCATGCCGTCCACTAGATTGGCCCTGGAAGTCTGGAAGAGAAGATGGTAATGGTTAGCCATCAGCGCGTATGCATAGACGGTCCAGCCGCATCTTCTGGCGGCCTCTTGGAATGTCCGCAGAAACGTCTTCCTGTCTTCATCATCCAGATAGATGGCGTCTCCGCGGTTGCCTTCACTCTGTACGTGGTAAACCGCTCCGGGGTACTCTATTCTCAGCGTACGGCTCATAATGCCGGAAGCGTACCGGATGGAGGTAAAAATTCAAGTTTGTTGTTATTTTTAACCTGACCCCGGTTGCGAGGCAAGAGGATGTAAAATTGCATTTTAAACGAAGGCATTTTTCTGAGAAGAGAGGTTTCCCCTCGCTGTATTTCCTGCCGGAATCATGACGGTCCTACGATTGGAAGTTCTTCAAGACCTTTCCCATATCAACCCAATTGAAACCTCCGGGAAACTGGAACGTCCACATTGCTCCCCTCGCTGGGTCGGAAAAGACCATGGACAGAATTCCCTTTTCCGGTTTTCCCGTCCACGAAGCGGTCACAGGCGTGCCTCTCTCTACATGGACCGTCCTGTTGCCGATCCCCTTTTCAGGCGCTCTCAAGAGCTTGACGAGTTTCTTCCCCTCTTCAATGGCTTGGTAATAATGTCCGTAGGCTTTTCCGGCGGGATTACCGATATTCACCAATGCACTCGTCCATCTGCCGTTTCCCGGTTTTCCCCTTTCCATTACCGGAGATACGGTTACGCTAAGTTCAAAGTTTTCATGTTTCGGAAAAATACGAACGTCATTAATCTCGTACATAGATGACGTCGTGATGCTTTTACCGGATTTCAAGACGCGGGCGGCATCGGTTCCATGAATATAGCGGTCCAGCACCATCAACTGCTCCGTTTTTTCTGTTCCATCCTCCTCTTTCCAAACGAAGCGGAAAAGAGCGTTTTTGCCCCATTCCCTGGGCAGGGTAATTTCTTTGCTGCTTCTGTTTGTCAATGTCAGGCGCAGGCCGAATGAGAAACTGAAAGGGCCCCCTCCTTCATAAGATTCCAAGGAAACCTTCAGGGGAGATTCGGGATCCTCCAGCGGTGCCGGATACACTCTCGCGGAAACATGCTCTCCCTCCGTCATCCAGATTTCATTGCCAACAATGAGTTTGTCACCACGCGTTTCTTCCAGTCCCACTCTGGTTTCATATTCCGTTTTGCCCGTCCTGGTATTTAGGACGGAAAGGCGGCCACTCCATCGGCTCCACCCGATATTGACAATCCTATCGCAGTCCAACCATTCCGCACTTGATAAATCATCAGAAGATATAGACCAGTCCAATGAATTGATCCGTTTGCATTCTCCTATGGCGGGACAAATCCACCACGCTCCGACTTCCGCACTGTCGGAAGCGTTTGCACGGGGGATGCCTCCTATGGCGACAATCCAGCCTTCCGGATTTTCCGTGGCAGTCACCAGGCAGAAACGGACCCCTTTTGGGCCGTTCCATTGAACAATTTTTCTGTCTTTTTTTGATCAAGAAAAGAATATGGATGCCCGAACCGGTTCGCCATAGCCATGTTCATGGCTATCTGATAGCACGGACTGTCGGAATCCATGACGACGTAACGCCCCGTTTTGGCATATGGTGTCCGGTCGTGATTGGAAAAAGTTTTCATTTCCCTCACAATGCGTTCGGGAGGACGGTAGGCGTAGAAACCTTGCGCAAACTCCTTTTTGTTGGATTCGCCTCCGGAATCATATTTGGGGTAAACGGAATAACTTATATAGAAAGAAGATTCTGGAGTCAGGCAACGGGTGGAAAACAATTGTCCCTCCTTGGCCGTATGCGCCTTTTTTTCAACCCACGGAACGGGGTTTTCTGTAGGCGAAGCTTCGCAGATGGAAACGCTCAATGCTAAAATCAATGGAACGACGGATTTCATGGATGGGAAAGGGTGGTTAGTTAAAGTCTTTCCCGTCTTCTTGGCGTTAACGAGAAATGGATGGAACAAACGAACATCCATACCGCTTAATGAATTATTCTTCCCTCTACATTTTCCTCTTCCGGAATGCAAATTTAAACGGAAACAAGGAAAATGATTTTCCTTGTTTCACCCTGTTGTCGTCAAGGGCAGGTTGAACGTGCTGGCCATTGGTGACTGCGGCATCTATCCAGAAAAACGGAGCCTTATTGCAGTTTCTCTCTCCGCATGATCTCGGAGAGCACCAGGTAAAGGTCCGTCTTGTTGACGACGCCCAGAAGATGGTCGTTGTCCGGATTCACCAGGGCCAGGGATTCTCCGCAATGGGGGCGGGAGAAAATGCCCAGGGCTTCCGGCAGGTGCATGTCCGCGGGGAGGGTGGGCATGTCGTTGCGCAGCACGTCCATCGCAAGAACGGCCTGGGCCAGCTCCTTGTTGCGGGCGAAGGCCGCCACGTCTTCCGCTTCCACGCTGCCCAGGTATTTTCCGGCGGGGGAGGTGACGAAGATGGGATGCGCGGGATTCTTGATGAGCATGGCGGCGATAGTTCCGAATTTGTCCAGCGGATGCACCACGGGCGGATCTTTGCGCGCCACGTCCTGAAGCTGTACTTGGGCGAGCGGCTTGTCAAAGGTGCTCCTGGGGCCGAAGGCCAGGGAGTCATGGTACATGGACTGGGCCTTGGTCAGCCGCGCCGTACCGTAGGAAACCAGAACGCCGATGATGAGGGGGAACATCATCTGGCCGGCCATCGTGAATTCCACCACCAGCACCAGGGACGTGATAGGGGCGTTGGCCGCCGTGGTGAAGAAGGCGGCCATGCCCACCAGGGAATAGGCAATGGCGTGTTCCCCCGGCACGCCCATTTGCGTGAGCGCCGCGCTGAACAGGAAGCCGAAGACGCTGCCGATGGTCAGGCTGGGCGTCAGGGCCCCCCCCACGGTACCGACGCCGAAGACGATGGCAACGGTGCAGATTTTCAGGGCCAGCAGGATGGACGCCTTTGTCGTGTCGAACTCGTAGTGGATCAGAGCCGTGATGATGTTCTTCCCGTTGCCTACGATTTCCGGGTAGAAGATGGCGATGACGCCTACCAGCATGCCGGCGGCCATCAGGCGCACGGGCAGCCAGTGCCTTTTGCCGTTCAGGTATTGGCGGGATTTCTTCAGGACCAGCAGCCAGAGGCTGGCCAGCAGGGAGGCCAGGCACCCCAGCAGGACGCACCAGAGCACGTGCTGGTTGCCTGTCAGGGAGACTTCCTGCTGGAGCTGGTAGATGGGGGCCGGTTCATGGAAAAGCCCCATCGTGAAGTAACCCGCACAACTGGCGACCAGGAGGGGGGCCAGGAAGTCAATGGTCAGCGCTCCCAGAACAATCTCGCTGACGAACAGGCCGCCGGCCAGCGGCGTGTGGAAGGCGGCGGACATCCCGGAGGCGGCGGCGCAGGCCACCACCAGCCTCAGGCGCGGTGCGGAAAGGTGAAAGAAGCGGCCCAGGGCGGATCCCACCACGGCGGCGGACTGCACCAGCGGGCCTTCACGGCCTATGGAGGCCCCGGAACCGATGGAAAAGACGGCGGAAAGAGAGCGCAGAAGGCTGGGTTTGGGCGGCACGTAGCCATTGCCCAAGGCCACGGCTTCCATGTATTCCGTGGCTTTGGCCGGTACAAAGCGCTGCGTGAACAGGAGGGTCAGGCCGGCCAGCAGGCCACCCGCCGCAGGAACGAAAATACACCAGGCCCAGTCCTGGGAAGCCATTTCCTGGAAAGCCTGTATTTGCCTGTAACCGTGGCGGCCCGTCAGCAGGTCCTGCACCAGTTCCACACCCATTTCGAAAAGAAGGGCGGTCAGGGCGCCCAGGGCGCCGACAAGGGCCGCCCAGATGAAGATGACCTGCTTGTCTCCCAGCTTGATTTTCTCCCGCAGGTTCAGCGCCATACGGAGCCAGGACCAAGACATATGCGTCTTGCCTGCGGTCTGGTCTTCCTCGTTCGTCATTGCAGGGCTTGTTGAAGGGATGACAGCAGGGTGGCTTCATCTCCCGTCCATTCCCCCCTGGGGCCCAGCGGGGCGTTTTTATGCCAGCGCAGCAGCTTCTGCATGGTGGTCAGGTAACCGGTGACCATGACAGTAGGGACGCCCAGCATGACAATCAGGTGGGCCGTCTGGGCGCCGTCCGGCCAGCGGATGCCTTCCGGGCTGATACCTACGGAGACATACATGGAATCCAGAGCCGTAGTGCGGCCGTGCGGCACCGCCAGCCCGTGGTCCAGATAGGTGGTTTGCGTTTCTTCACGCAGGAGCACGGCATTCTTGATATGCCTGGACTGTCTTTCATCAAGGACTTCCGCCATGGAATCCACCAGGGTTTCCAGAGCCTGTTCCTGTGTTGTGTCGGGCTGGAGTGTGCGTACGTGAATTTGAAGATTGTTTGCCACCGGGTCTGCTAAAGGCTTTTGGCTTTTCATTCTAGGAGGGGAACCATGATTATCAAGGAAATTCTGGCCTGCGGACGGGGAAGGAAGGCGTCTGGTGTCCTGGCACGGGAAAAACGCGCCGCGCCCGGCGGGTTCCGGGAGGCTTTTGGGGCGGTTTCGTCATGAAACGGCGTGTTTTGGGCTTTCTCTTCTCCGGAAATGAAGCTACCCTGCCGCCGTATGCAGGATTCGGAGGTAATCAAACTCGTCAAGCCCGTGCCGTCCGACAAACTGGCCATCCAGGTGCTGGTGATGTGGTATAATGCGGTGCGCCCCAAATGGAAAAAGCCGCTGGATCTGACGATTACCGGCTTTTTTGTGCTGATGACCCTGTATTCCTTTTCCCTGCGTCCGCTGCCTCCGTTCGCGTGGTTTTCCCTGGCCGGGGCCCTGGCGGCGATCATTCTGTCCTGGTTTTACGTCCCCTTTCTGGCGAAGGCCGCACTGACCGCCAACAAGAAGGTGCCGCTGTATTATCAGGAAAAAGACTACGTTTTCCATGAAGACTACCTGACTTTTTCCAGTGAAGGCGTGGACCCCCTGAACATTCCCTATGACCGCTTTACGACGCTTTGCAGGACGCGCCAGGCTCTTCTCTTCCTGTTCGGCAAAAAACTCGTGCTGTGGCTCCCTCTGCACATCATGAGCGCGGAGGAAATGGAAAGCATCATGAACCGGTTCCACAATCACGGGGTGGAGGTGAAGGAACTTTACTGATGAGGAGGCGCTGGCCGGATGCCGGAGTTGCGGAAAAGGGTAAAGTGCAGCATCTGAAAAATCGCATTTTCCGGGCTTTTTGATTGAGCGGAGGTGCAAAACGGGTAGGGTAGGCCCATGTCACGTTACAATGGAGAACAGGTACTGGTGGTTCCCCGCGCCGTCTTTGAGGAAGCCGGTTATTTCCAGGGACACCGCGAGGGCGGGGAACATTATCTGGACGCGTTCATGAAGCCTGGAATAGCCTCCTTCATGGACCGGGAAGCTGCGGAGAACGATCCGTCCCACAAGCAGATCATCGCCTATGCCATCTTCTGCCACCAGGGCCGCATCCTGCACTACACCCGCGGCGGTTCGGGGGGAGAAGCCCGTCTTCATGACAAGGGTTCCATCGGCATAGGCGGCCATATCAATCCGGTGGACCGCCAGTCCGGCCATGACAACGTTTCCACCTATCTGGCCGGTGTGGAGCGTGAAATCCGCGAGGAGCTCGTCATTGACGGCGGCTGCACCCAGCGCGTACTCGGCGTGATCAACGACGATTCCAATGAAGTGGGCGCCGTGCACCTGGGCATCGTCCATTTGTTCGAACTGGATACGGACCGGGTGCGCGCCAATGAATCCGCCCTGGACAATCTGCGCTTTGTAACTCCGGAAGAATTGTCCGGAGATATGTTTAATAAGCTGGAAACCTGGTCCCGGCTTGCCCTGGAGTTGTTCAGGAAAAGGCGTTCCTGATTTTACTGTTTTGCGGGGCAATGCTTCTACCGCATTGTTCCGGACAGGCTATTCCGGGGTTGCGTTGCCGGAAAAGCGGCTCCTTACCTGGTTTCAGCCGCGGCGGCGACGGCCGAGCAGGAGCCCCAATCCCAGCAGTCCGAGCGAGGCTGAGGCCGGTTCCGGAACGGCACTCAGAGCGTATTCCTTCATCTGGTCTTCTGTCAGGGCTCCCATATACAGGTCAAAGTTGTTCAGGGTATATTCCCCGGTGATCCCGTTCGGGACGCTCCAGGTATTGCCGGAACCGTCCTTGGCGGAGAAGTTGAGCTGGGTCATGGTGACGCTGCCGAACCTGACGCCGGTGCCGTTCAAAGATGCAAGAGTGGTCAGTGAAGACGTGTCATTGCCCAGCATGGCGGAAATGGTGACATTTCCATTACTGTAAGTGTAAAACAGGGTAAGGGGCTGTTCTGCGGAATAGCCGGACAGGGTATTCGTTTTCCAGGGGGAAGCGGCAGCGGTGCCTCCGTTGTAGTTAAAGCCTCCCACGCACAGGGTAAGGTCTCCGGAATCCGTCAACTGAAAGCCCATTCCTTCCAGGTTCTTGTAGTTGGAGGTGGTGTTATAGGTGAACAGTAGGCCCACATCCGTTCCGGAGGTGGCTTCCAGACCGGAAATGGTGAATGCCATGGTCCATGAAGTGGTTCCGCTCACCGGAACGGTGGTGGGAGAAGAGACATTCAGAGTATCTCCGTTGCTTCCGTCGTAGATGGTATAATCCTTTGAATAAGCCGGATTCAGATCATTGATGGAAGCGCCGCAGCACAGGCTGCTTCCCAGAATGGCGGCCAGGAGGGACAGGTATTTGGTCTTCATATTGATTGCTCTAGCAGATTGGAAAAATGCTCCCGGGCAGGAGAACATCCGTTTTTTATCGGATTCTTAATCCGCCAACAATTAAAAATATTAACGGTGAATGAATTATTTATCATAAAACATTGATTCCCATGGAAGTTTTACATATCTGGTCTTTTTTTAAATTCATTCCCCTATGATTCTCTAGTCTTTATCACTGTTTACTGAAGCGGATGTTACAGGCGGATTAAGAATTCGCCGCGGCATTGAAAATTCGCTGTAAGATCAGGAACTGTATTGGGTTGTGCATAATTATGGAATATAAAAACCATGGATAATTAATTCCTGAAAAACAAGATGGAGAATTTATCAGTATGTTAAATGTCCATGAATTAACCTTAAATCAATTTTGGAATGGAGCCCTTATACCCGGAAACCGTGCCGGGAGGGGGAAAAAAGAAGGAGATAAAGAAAGAATCCATACCGCCCGGCATCATGCGGCGGAAATGGCAGGGGATAATTCATTGAGTTCTTGTCCCGGAATTATAAAGCGCCTTTAGCGGAAAGGAGGGGAAAGGGGCCGTTCTGACCGGCAGGACCGGAAAGAAAGGGAAAATTCGTTTCTCCACATTACCGGAAAGAAAAATCCCCGGCAAGTTGTACTTGCCGGGGGATGAAAGAACAGTCAAAGAATCTCCCATTTTAAGGGACAGGCTTTTTTATCGCCTGGAAGGGCCGTCCATGATAGCCTTGTGGCTCATGTTCCAGCCGCCGCCCAGTGCCGTGTACAGGGATACCAGTGTGCTGGCGTGCTGATAATAGTACTGGGAGAGCTGGATCTGCGCCGGATACAGGTTCTGCTGGGCGTACAGCACTTCAATGTAGTTGGAAAGGCCAGTGCGGTAGCGTTCAAAGGAAAGCTTTACGGCCGTCTGGTAGGCTTCCACGGCTTCAGACTGGATGGTCGTAATGTCGCGGAGCTTGGTGCGCTGGATCAGTGTGCTGGAGACTTCAGACAGGGCGTTGAGCACGGTTTGTTCGTAGTCGTTCTTGGCCGCCAGGAATTCCGCCTTGGCCGCCTTTTCAGAGGCTGTGAGCCTGCCCGCCTGGAAGAGAGGTCCCGTCAGGTTGGCCCCAATGCCCCAGCCGCTACGGCGTCCCTGCACATGGCGCAAGTCACTTGAGGCGATGCCTCCGGCTGCCGTCAGGGAGATGGTCGGGAAGTAGTCGGCAATGGCCGCGCCTACGTCGGCATTGGCGGCGCGCAACTGGTATTCGCTCTGGCGCACGTCGGGCCTTCTGGAAAGGATATAGGCCGGGATGCCGGCGGGAACCTTGATATTGTAGGAAATATCGCGGAGGCTTCCGGAACGGCGGATATGGCCGGGAGCGCGTCCCGCCAGGGCGGAGACAGCGTTTTCCAGATTGGCTATTTGCGCTTCAATAGCGGGAATCTGTGCCTGGGAGGAGGCCAAGGCAGCCTTGGCGGAAGATACTTGGAGCTTGTCGCCTACCTCGCCTTCCAGCTGTTCGTCAAACAGGCGGAGGCATTCGGAATAGGATTCCACGGATTTCTGCACAATGGCAAGCTGTTCGTCCAGTTGGAGGAGCTGGAGATAGGAGTCAGCCACCTGGCGGAGCAGGGAGAGCATCAGGGCGCGCTGGCCTTCTTCGGAAGCCAGGTAATCCGCACGCGCCGCTTCCGTCAGACGGCGGGTCTTGCCCCAGATATCCAGTTCCCAGGAGATGCCGCCGTCAATCATGCCGGGCGTCAGCGTGGTGCCTGTGGTCTGCACGATGTTGCCGCTGGTGTAGTTGGCCCCCTTGCTGAGGCTGCCGGCATAGTCCGCCCACGGGAAGAGAGGGGCTTCCGTCACGGTAATGTACTGGCGTGCCTTTTCCACGCGCGCCATGGCCGCTTTCAGGTCGCGGTTATTGTTGTAGGTGTCCGTCAGGAGGTCTTGAAGGTCCTTGTTCTTGAATACTTTCCACCAGGGGAGGTCTGCGATGGATTCCGTGGATGCTCCGGCGCCCCTGAATGCAGCGGGCATGGGCATGTCCACGGGCTTGAAGTCGGGGCCCATCATGCATGAGGAAGCCGTCACGACAGTCCCGAGCAGAATGAGGCGTGTGATATATTGATTCGGTCGCATATGCGTATGTGTGTTTTAAATGTGGTCAGGGGCGTTGTCAGCCTTTCAGTGATTCATGGGCTTCATGAAAGAGGTGCTTGCGGGCGATGATTTCATCCGGATCGTCCGTTTCCACAGTCTTCCGGGCGATGCGCACGCGGAAGAGCTTCATGATGAAGTAGAAGGAACTCGGAATGAGGAAGATGCCCACGACTGTCGCCATCGTCATCCCGGCGATCACCACGATCCCGATGATGTTGCGGGAGTAGGCTCCGGAACCGGAGGCGATGGCCAGCGGTACGCAGCCCAGGATGAAGGCGAAGGAGGTCATCAGGATGGGACGCAGGCGGATTCTGGCCGCGGAAAGCGTGGCTTCCATCAGCGTCTTGCCGCGCTCCATCTCAATGACCGCGAATTCCACGATCAGAATGGCGTTCTTGGCCGCCAGCCCGATGAGCATCACCAGGCCGATCTGTGCGTACAGGTTCAGTTCATAGCCGAACCAGTACAGGCCGAGAAAGGCGCCCAGGGCCGCAATCGGCACCGTCATGAAAATACTGAGCGGAAGGGCCCAACGTTCATACAGGGCCGCCAGGATCAGGAACACGAAGATGGAGGAGAGCATGAAAATCTGCACGATGTTGATGCCGTTCTGGATTTTCTGTTCCTGATAGCTCATGTCCGCGTAACTGTAGCCCATGTCTGTGGGCATGCAGGCCTCGAACGTTTTTTGCAGGGCCTCCATGGCCTGGGAGTTGGAGAAGCCCATGGCCGGAGTGACCATGAGTTTGGATGAGTTGTACAGATTCTGGCGCAGCAGGAATTCCGGCCCCTTGGTGTCCGTGATCTTGACGAGCGTGGAGAGGGGTACGGAACTGCCCGTGTCGTTCTTCACGTAGAAGTTCTTGAGCATGTCCGTTCCGTTCCGGTCGTCGCCCTGGGCCTGGATGTACACCTGCCATTGCTGGCCGTACAGCGTGATGTAGTTGATGAACAGGGAGCCCATGTACGCCTGGAGCAGGTTGTTGGCCTCGCTGATGCTGACGCCCAGCGTGGCGCATTTTTCCTCGTCCAGCCGCACGTCCTTTTGATCCACGGCAAAGGACATGACGCTGCGCACGCTGCCGTTATGGAGAGGATCAAAAATCGGAAGCTTGCTGGCCTCCTTCACGAAGATGTCCGTCTGTTCGGCCAGGTATTCCGTTCCCTTGCCGTCGCGGTCTTCCAGCATGAAGGTGACGCCGTTAGCGGAACCCACCCCCGCAATGGCCGGAGGCTGGAAGCACATGGTGACGCCTTCGGAAACCTTGGTGCTCAATAGTCTGTTCAGCTCGGCGGTAATCGCCTTGGCGCTTTGGTCCGGATTGGGGCGTTCCTCCCAGGGCTTCAGCATCACAAAGAAGAAGGCGTTGTTCGTGCTCTGCACTCCGGTAAGAAGGCTGAACCCGGAAATGGCGATCACATCCTTGACGTTCGGATTCTGCCGGATCAGTTCGCTGACCTTGTCCGCGGCGGCGGTCGTGAGCTGGAGGGAGCGCGCTTCCGGCATGATCAGGGCGGAGAACAGGTAGCCCTGGTCTTCGTCCGGCAGGAAGCCGTTCGGAATGTGCTTGGCTACGGGGATGATGGCGTACGCGATCAGGGCCAGCAGAGGAATGGAAATGATGAGCTTCCTGGTCAGGAAGTGGCATATCTTCGTGTAGCCGCTGGCGGTGGCGTCATAGCCCCGGTTGAAGACGCGGTAGAAGAATTTCAGGGGGCCGCCCTTGTTCGGGTCCTTGGGCTTGAGCAGGATGGCGGACAGGGCCGGCGAGAGCGTCAGCGCGTTGAACGCGGAAATCAGCATGGAAATGGCAATGGTCACGGCGAACTGCTGGAACAGCGTACCCGTGATGCCGGGAAGGAGCAGGGACGGCAGGAACACCGCCGCCAGTACGAGGGCAATGGCGATGACCGGGCCGGACACTTCCTCCATGGCGGCGAAAGCCGCCTGGCGCGGCGTCAGGCCGCGCTCCATGTGGGATTCCACGGCTTCCACCACCACGATGGCGTCGTCCACCACCAGGCCGATGGCCAGCACCATGCCCATCAGGCAGATGGTGTTCAGCGTGAAGCCCAGCAACGGGAACAGCGCGAAGGTGGCGATGATGGAGACCGGTACGGCGATGGCGGGAATCAGGGTGGCGCGCCAGCCCTGCAGGAAGACGAATACCACCAGCACCACGAGGAGGAGGGCTTCCACCAGCGTGTGTTCGATTTCCACAATGGAGGCGCGCACGGCCAGCGTGGTGTCCAGCGTCATGTTGTATTCCATGCCGGGCGGGAAGCTGCGGGAACGTTCTTCAAAAAGCTTTTTCAGGGCGTCCACCGTATTGATGGCGTTGGAGCCGGGGGCCGCATACACGGCGATGGCGCCGGAGTCCTTCCCGTTGTACTTGCTGGATACGTTGTAGGTCTGGGAGCCCAGTTCCACCTTGGCGATATCCTTTAGGTAGAGCAGCTTGTTTCCGTTGGCACGGATGATGATGTCGCCGAATTCCTCAGCGGTCTTCAGGCGTCCCTTGGTCTGGATGCTGTACGTGAATTCCGTTCCGGGAGGCGCCGGTTCCGCGCCGATCTGGCCGGCGGGAATCACGGTATTCTGTTCACGAATGGCGGCCTGAACTTCTCCCACGGAGATGTTTTGGGCAGCCATCTTGGTGGTGTCCAGCCAGATGCGCATGGCATAGCGGCCCGCGCCGAACACCTGCACGTCGCCCACGCCAGGGACGCGTTTGACGGGATCCACCAGGCTCACGTAGGCGTAATTACTCAGGAAAATGGCGTTCAGGCTGTTGTCCGGGGAGTACAGGTTGAGCACGGCCAGCGGGCTGCCCGTGGACTGGGTGATGGTGATGCCCATCTGGGCCACTTCCGACGGAAGCTGGGCGGTGGCCTGGCCGTAGCGCATGTAGGCCAGCGTCTGGTCCATGTTCGGGTCTGTTCCTACTTCAAAGACGATGCTCAGGGAGCAGATGCCGTTGTTGGCGTTCGTGGAAGTCATGTAATCCATGCCCACCACGCCGGAAATGGACTGTTCCAGCGGGGAGGCTACGGAGTTGGCCACCGTTTCCGCATTGGCGCCCGGATAGGTCGCCTGCATCTTGATGGTGGGCGGGACGATGTTCGGGTACTGCTCAATGGGGAGCCCCAGCAGTGCCAGGCCGCCGAGCAGGATCATCACGATCGAAATGACGATGGCGATGGTCGGGTGTTTGATGAAAAAGCTGGACATGGTGTTAGATCATGGAATTGCGCGGAAGAGCGGCGGGGAATGCGGCTTCTCGGGAAAGAATGTTATTTGGAGGCCGGCTGGGCGTTGTCGTGGTGCATGCCTTCCGGAGTTTTGGCCTTTTCAAAGGACTGGGCGCCTACGGAGGGCATGACGGGCTGGGAGACGACATGCTTGTAGGGAGTCGGGTTGACAGGGGCTTGTCCCTGCAATCTGGCGGCCTGCTGAATGCCTTCCACCACAATGGGGCTGTCCTTCGTGAACGTGGAATTGGGCATCGGAATAATGTCGATCACCTGCATGCCGTCAACGACGGGTCCGGTTTGCACCACCTGCATGTGGGGAATGTTCTTGTCGTCCAGATAGACGATGAATTTGGCGCTCTGGTTGGACAGGATGGAGCGTGGCGGAACCAGCGTGGCGTTTTTCAGGATTTTCACAGTGGCCTGGATGCGGACGAACATGCCGGGGCGCAGGATCAGATTCGGGTTGGGAATGTGGCCGACGACATTGATAGTGGCCGTCTGGGTGTCCACGTTGCGGTCGGCCGCCACGGAGTAGCCTTGCTGGGGGTAAAGGGTGCCGTTGGGAAGGATGACGTTGAACTTGAATCCCTTTTTGCCGTTTGAACTTTCATCCAGGGAGCTGAGGTCCAGAAAATCCTTATCGCTGGGGTTGAAGTCCACGCGGATGGGATCAATGGCGGAAATCGTGGTCAGAGGCGTGGGGCTGGAGGGAGTGAGCAGGTTGCCGATGGAGGGAGTCGCCAGGCCGGCCAGGCCGGAAATGGGGGCGGTGATTGTCGTGAACTTGAGATTGATCTTCGCCTGGTCCACCTGCGCCTTGGCCGTAGCGATGGCGGCTTGCGTTTCCTGAACCTGTTGCAGGGCGTCGTCCAGCTGCTTGCGGCTGACGGACCCGGACTTGACCAGCGGGGTATAGCGTTCTACGTCCAGCTGGTATTTCTTCAGTGTGGCTTCGTATTGTTCCAGGCGTCCCTGGGCCTGTTCCAGCGTTGCCTGGAAGGGGCGCGGGTCAATCTGGAAAAGCGTCTGGCCCTTCTTGACATAGGCGCCGTCCTTGTAGTCCTTGGAAAGCAGGTAGCCCGTCACCTGGGAGCGGATTTCCGCGTCTTCCGTGCCGCGCAGGTTGCCTATCCATATCGCCTTGATCGGCACGTCTTCGGTCACCAGCTTGGTTACCTGCACGTCAGGAACGAGAGCCTGCGGTTGGCCGGCTCCGGCATCCTTTTTTTCACAGGAACTTAAAATTATCACCGGAGAGCACAGGAGAATGGTGGTGGCGGCAATCGTCAAAGGCTTGTTGTACATAAATGAACGCGGTTGTTTACAAACTGGATTGCCGAAAAGTGCGGCAAGTCGCGTGAATTTTGCTTTTTTTTCACCAAAAGTCAACGCAAAGATATGTCCTCTTTCATGTGAAATATGCGTAATATTATCATAGTGAATGGATAAAATAATTGAACAAATGTATAATATGTTATTCCTTGTCGTGATGATGACAGGGAGAACCGCGAATGGCGATTTTCCGCTGGCATTCAGGAGGTCAGCCGTCTTTTGCGGAGCATGGCGTCCATGTTCGGCTTTCTCCCCATGAAATCGGTGAACTGCTGCATAGGTGGGACCGTGAATCCCTTTTCCAGGATGGCTTTCCGGAATTTTCCGGCGGTTTCTCTGTTCAGCAGCCCAGAATGTTCGAAAGCCTCGAAAATGTCCTTGTCCAGAACCTCCGCCCAGCGGTAGGAGAAGTAAAAAGAGGCATAGCCGGAAGAAGAGGCGAACAAATGGCGCGCCGTCCTCAGCCTTCCGGCCTGCCTGCAATCCTTGAAATATTCCAGGTCTCCCGCCACGATGGAATCCACATCATCCAGGGAACACGCCGCAAACCGTTCCGGATCCATGTGAACGGCCAGGTCCGTTTTCGCATACAGAAGTTGTGAAACCAGCGTAACAGCGGGCGTGTTGCCGCGGGATTCCTCCAGGGACCGCAGCATGTCTTCCGGGATGGGCTGTCCCGTTTTTTCATGCCGGGCAAAACTTCTCAAAATATCAGGATGGGAACACCAGTTTTCCATGAACTGGGAGGGGACTTCCACGAAATCCCGCGGAACGCTGGTGCCGGCCAGGGAAGGGATGGAAACTCGCGAAAACATCAGATGCAGCAAATGGCCGAATTCATGAAAAAGAATCCTGACCTCCCTGTGAGAAAGAAGAACTGGCTCCCCATCCGCGGGTTTTTGTACATTCAGGCAGATCATTCCCAGGCGCGGTTTGCCGGGCTTGCCGCCCGCAGGCGGGGCGCCTGCATCCAGCGGTGACATCCACGCTCCGGCCCGCTTGTTGCTGCGGGCGAAAATATCCAGGTAAAAATACCCCAGCCGTTCTTCCTTGCCGTCGTCAATGGCAAAAAAGCGGACGTCCGGATTCCAGACCTCCGCCTCTCCGCCTTTTTCCGGTCCGGAAATGCCGGTCAATGGTTTCCGGACAGGGAGTTCCGTTACGCGGATGCCGTACAATTGTTCCGCCACGCCAAAGAGTCCGGCCATGACGCGGGGAAGGGGGAAATAATGCCGCAGTTCTTCCCGGTCCAGGCGGAAGCGCTCTTCCGCCTGGAGGTTGGCGTAATAAACCGTGTCCCAGGGGTGCAGGCTGACCTCTTTATTCTCCGTAAGCCGTGCCTTGACCTGGCGCAGAGACTCCATTTCCCTGAAAAACGGCTCCTTCACCCTGTCCAGAAGTCCGTTGACGAACCGCATGGCCTCTTTTCCGTTTCCGGCCATGCTCTGTTGCAGCGCATAATCGGAATACGTCCTGTAGCCGCACAACTGCGCTTTCTCGCTGCGCAGGGAAAGCATTTGCCTGACGACCGGTTCCGTGTCGTAGCTGTCCGTAGCCAGGGTTTGAAGATGTTCCCACAAATCCTTGCGGATTTTTTCACTCCGCACCTTCTCCATCACCCGTCCGGCAGCGGCGGAATTCAGGGTGAACGTCCAGCCGGGGCCGGTTTCTCCGGGATGGCGGGAGCGGAATTCCTGCGCCGCCTGCCGCAGCGTTGTCCGGCTCAGGCCGTCCAGGGCGTCGGCGTCGTGTACCGTCCAGCTCCAGTTCTTCCGGGCGTCCATGTACAGATTGTTGAAACGCTGGGCACACAGGGCCAGCTCCCTGTCAATGACTTCCAGCCTGGCGCGCTTTCCGGGCGGCAGGTCCGCCCCGTTATCCCGGAAGCTCTGCATGCACAGTTCCATGTAACGTTTTCTTTCAGGGTCCGCAACCACATCGCCCAGCCGGACATGGGCGGTTTTCAGGGTATTCCACAGGGACTGGTTTTTGGTGAGGGAAGAATGGAACGCGACTGCGAGCGGGGTGGCCTCATCCATGGCCTTCCGGATGGAATCGCTGTCGCACAGGCTTTTCAGGGCATATGCCTTGGCCATCGGCTCCGTCAGGGAAACATTGACCTCTTCCAGTGCGCCGAATGTATTTTCATACGTTATTTCTTCCGGAGCTGTGCGGCAGATCCGGTCCACTGCTTCATGGGCGCGCCGTATGGCTTCCTTCACGTCCGGCTGCAGGCGGTCCGCTGCCAGGGCACTCCAGCGGATGGGGCGTGAAGTATCCAGAAAGGGGTGGGCCGAAGACGCGGCAATGCAGGGAACCAGGCCGGAAAGGATCAGTGGAAGAAAAGCACGGAACAGGCGGATGCGGAGCATGCGTTCCACTTTAATGAATGCCTTCCCTTCATTCAAGCTCCGCGCTTTTTGTGTCTGCAAACGGCGGGAGGCCGGGACTGCCCTTGAATGCTGGCCCCTTTGCATGTATGAAGAAATGCGATGCCTGCCAAAATCCATCTCTACGACACCACGCTGCGCGACGGAGCGCAAAGCGAAGACGTGAATCTGAGCGCAACGGACAAGGTCCGGATCGCCCGCCAGCTGGATTATCTGGGTATGGACTACATTGAGGGAGGCTGGCCCGGCGCCAACCCCGTGGAAACGGAATTCTTCAAGGCCATGCGGGAGGTGGAGCTCAAGAACGCCAAACTGGCCGCGTTCGGCAGCACGCACCATCCGGCGCGAACGCCGGAGACGGACCCCACCTTGAACGCCCTGATATCCTGCGGAGCGCAGGTGGCCACCATCTTCGGCAAATCGTGCCCCCGCCACGTGGAAGTGGCGCTGGGCATTTCCAGGGAGCGAAATCTGGAAATTATCGGGGACTCCGTGGCCTTCCTCAAAAAGCATTTGACGGAAGTTTTCTTTGACGCGGAACACTTTTTCGACGGATTCAAGCGGGACGCCGAATACGCCCTCAGCGTTCTTCAGGCCGCCCATGAACACGGTGCGGACTGCCTCATCTTGTGCGATACCAACGGCGGCACGATGCCGGAGGAAACAGGCTCCATCATCAGGACGGTGAAGGAACGCCTGCCCGGCGCCGTCCTGGGCATCCACGCCCACAACGACTGCGAGCTGGCCGTGGCCAACAGCCTGGCAGCCGTCATGAACGGCGCCGTGCAGGTGCAGGGCACGGTCAACGGCATCGGGGAACGCTGCGGGAACGCCAACCTGTGTTCCGTGATACCCAATCTTCAACTGAAAATGGGCGGTTTTTCCTGCCTGAGCGAGATTTCCCTGACGCGCCTCAAATCCACGGCGGCCTTTGTTTCGGAAGTGTCCAACCTGGCTCCCTTCCGGCGGCAGCCCTTTGTCGGGAACTCCGCCTTCGCCCACAAGGGCGGCGTGCACGTAAGCGCCATCATGAAAGACTCCGCCCTTTACGAGCACATGGACCCTTCCCTGGTAGGGAACGCGCAGCGCGTGCTGATGACGGAGCAGGGGGGGAAAAGCAACATTCTTTCCCTGTCCCGTACCCTGGGCTTTGAGCTGGAAAAGGGGGACCCGGTGCTGGATGTCCTTTCCGCCGCCGTGAAGAAAAACGCCGCCCTGGGGTACGACTACGTAGCCGCCCCGGCCAGTGCCGAACTGCTCTTCCTGCGCCATATGCCGGACAAGGCGCTGAAACCCTACTTCAACATCCTGCGCACCGTCGTTCTTACCTCCCGCCATGAAATGGACCCGGACATGATGGTGGAAGCCTCCCTTAAAATAGACGTGCACGGCAACGTGGAACATACCGCCGCGGGCGGCTTCGGGCCCGTGCATGCGCTGGACCGCGCCTTGCGACGCGCCCTGACGCGCTGGTACCCGGAACTGGAGCAGATGCACCTCATCGATTACAAGGTGCGCGTGCTTTCCCCCACCCGGACGAACATTCCGGATGCCGCTGAGGAAAACGGAACCGGCTCCAATGTCCGTGTTCTCATTGAATCCTCGGACGGCGTCGCTACCTGGACTACGGTGGGCGTTTCCTACAACATCATTGAGGCCAGCCTGGAAGCCCTGGCGGATGCCGTCACGTACAAGCTATACAAGACGGAGCAGGCCAGATGGCGCGCGGAATGCTGATGGACAGCCCCCCGGAAGCTGACCGCCTGACGGTCTTATATTCTCTCTGAAGCGCACGGCGGCTTCCGGCGGGGAGAGAAGGCGCGCTCCGGATAAAATTCATTTGAATTTTACTTCCTCCGGTATTGGCATATCTTCCGGCAGGTCAAATGGAAGGACTACAGGACAGTTGTAATCAAGTATACCGGGCTCCTGCTTCATGGTCAGGGGACGGCTTTCAGGTTTAAAATGAAATACCTGGACAGTACTTGGGAATTCAGTTGCATAACGATGATGTTCTACATCATACATCAATGTCCAGTTAACGGTTGAAAAAATTCCGTACCGTTTGTTTGTTCCATATTGATCCCTTCTGGTGTATTCGCCCAACAATGCGATTCCCTGGACAACCACGCATAAATAAGGGCGGCTTCCCAGGCTTGCGGGTTGTTGTTGACGGCCATGGCGGAAGATAAGTTCCTGGTTGAATGGAATGATCAGCACCGGAAGCCATCCGCGGGAACCGGGCCATTCCGGGAATGCAGATAAAGACTTCCATTCCCGCTGTACGACCGGCAGTTGATTTCTCATGACCGTCCATAAATAATCACGGCAAAGAGGCTGGTTTAACATTATCCATAATAGATGGGGAGGCATTGTATTGCGGTTGTAGGCCTCTACAAATTCCTCGCCGCAACTGCGTACAAAGCTCAATTCCCAAAGCGGGAGGCCAAGTTTCGTTCCGTTTCACATCATTCCACTAGCTGCCGGTAGCTGCAGATATGGTTGACCGCCTCCCGATTGATCTCCACCCATACCGTCTTGTTATTTAAAGACGGCATGGAGAACAAATTCACCCCGGCATGGACTTGCTGAAGAAGCGTCAACCCTAAAAGAACGCAATAAATGGAAACGGAACTATATACTTTAGTCTTGTAACTCCCCCATAATCTATTACACTACTCCTAGAAAAAGAAAGGAGTAGAACATGACGTACCGTGAATTCATTGAAAAATTCCCTGATGATGAGAGCGTGGCAAAATACCTGATTGAAAAACGGTTTGATGGGAAAATAGTTTGCCCGTTTTGCGGGAAAACAGAGAAGGTTTATCACGCTCACTATAATTGCCGCAACGCCTATTGCAACAACTGTAAGATGGAATTCTCTATTTTCAAGGGAACCATTTTTGAAGAAACAAGAATGCCTTTAAGGCATTGGCTGTATGCTATCAATATGGTTTGTTTGTCTAAAAAAGGGATTTCAGCCATGCAATTGAAAAGGGAGTTAGGTGTTTCCTATAAAACCGCTTGGAGGATGATGCACAAGATTAGAGGGGCAATGGCAAAAAGGGAGGTAGGAGAAACCTTTGAGGCGATTGTTGAGATTGATGAAACCTATGTTGGTGGAAAACCCCGGAAGAAGAATGAGCATGGGGATGATGACGACTTGCCGAAAAATCCTAGAGGAAGAGGGACGGCTAAAGTTCCTGTTATTGGAGTCAGAGAAAGGGGAACAGGAAAAGTTCATGCCGTCGTTGCCAATAGGAATGGAGAGGGAAAACGATTGACGGGCAAACAATTATTCAATGTCCTTAGTAAGGTTTGCAAACCTAATACCAAAGTCATGACTGACCAGTTCAAGGGCTACAATATTCTGAACTATCCTAACAATAAGAACCTTACCCGCATCATGATTGACCATAATGTTATGTTCAGCGCGGGAAATGGGGTTCATACTAATGGCATAGAAAGCTTTTGGGCCTTATTGAAAAGAGGGATTCATGGAATATTTCACCATGTCTCTCTTAAACACCTACAGAAATATGTGGATGAATTCTGTTTCAGGCAATGCTATAGGAACGAGAATAAGGCATTTGAGGTTTTGATGGAGTTGTGCTGGAAATGAAAAGCCGCCACCCTGCGAACAAGGTGACGGCCAGTCAATGCAAATCAAAGAATCGCCCCCTTCCCCGAAAGGAAGGAGGCCAGTTAATTCACCGCCGAAGAGGTCTAGAAGGTCCAGCTAATACCAGCTTGGATGACATGGTAAGGGTCAGTATCATGGAATTTGAGAAGTTCGTACCCTAAAATCAAATCTGTTGTATTGCCAATGGCAAAGCGGAATCCTAACGTAGCAGAGAATGTAAAATCTGCATTGAACTCAGTTGCACTAGCTCTACCTCTCTCTATTCGATAAGTAGAATCATATTGCCAAATTTTTCTATCAATCGTTGCTGTAGCTTTCAAAGAATTGAAAGTTACGCCAATTTTGCCACCTAAGAAGAAATATGCTTTCTCTTGAACCAAAGGAAGATTCAATGTATATCCTGCCAGTAGGGGGATAGATGTTTGGTATTTGATTTTCAAGTCAACATTCGTAATGTTTTTCTCATTTAGAAAATGTTGAATTTGAGCATCGGAATATCCCCATTCACGTCCAATATCGAAGGCATTGAAATGTTTAGCATCGGAAGACATCAATCCCGCCGTCAAAGACAATTCGTGAACGATATCTCCTGTTTCAGTATATGAATTTAGGCTGAGCAAACCGCCGCCAAGATTAGGCATGTCGCTATCTCCTGCAATCCCATAGGCCCCTTTGATAGTCATTCCAAAGGTAGAATCGTATTTCTGCGTATAGGACGGAGAACTGTAAGAACTGCCTACTCTATAATAATTCCAAGGGTCAGACGCTTGGGCCGAAAAAGCACAGGACAACAGGCCTAATGCACACGTTATAAACAAGTTTCTCTTCATGGTCGTTTATGGATTGAAGTCATAATGAACACACGGTCATCAACGAAACGCTCTAATTTTGCGTCTAATTGTGAATCGCAATAATCATCATATGCGAGTTATTATCATAACAAATGCGAACAACACAAGCTCTTTCTTTCTATGAACTGGGTTCTATCAGATAATCAAGCCGCATGTTTACGAGCAATTCCAAGCCTGAACCGGACTATGTGGACACTAAAAAATTAGGCCAATGGCTCAGCGAACATTCCATTAGCCGTGCCGAAATAGCCAAGGCTCTTGGAGTCCAAACCACCGTGGTTCATAACTGGTTTGCCCGTCAAAGAATCCCTAAAAACGTGCAAGGCTCATTGCGTCATTTAATGAGTGCCGATTATCCTACGGAATTGGAATCTCAAATTGCCGTTCGAATGAAAAATTCTACCCTGAACGAGGTAGTCAAGAGGGCCGTCAAGGAAGGATTATCCGTGGAGGAATGGATTTTGAGGGCGGTGGAAGGAAATTTAAAAAAGGATAATAAGTAAGAAAGTTGCCTAAAGAAGATAATGCTAAGGAATACTTCAAGGGAAATAAGAACAATTTTGACATGATGAGTTAATCATTGGATTCAATATTAAAAAAATTCTCACACATGTTAAAGAAAATACTTAATCAGACTATTACAGGTAGTATTTGGAAATTTCTTTCAGGAAGTATAGGAGCTATTTGTACCCTTCTTTATTTTGGGAAAAATTTTTTCGAAATGCACATAATTTATTCCATTCTATTAGGAATAGGCATTTTACTTGTCTGTTTTATTATTAGATTCTTATATTTCCTTATTAAGGAAATGTCTATATTTGTGCACAATACATATGTAAATTCTATTTGGGGAGAAGCTATTGTTGATTTAAAAAACGCTTATGCTGAGATTAATTTTTTAAGAAAACAGGAAAATTTTAGTGACCATGAATTTATGTCCATAATGATTACTTTTTGTGATACACTAAAAAATATTTTTGATAGAAAGACTAAAGCTGATTGTTGTGTATCAATCAAAGTTCCTACTACTGTAGAAAATGCTTCTCTGGAAACTCTTGAACTAAGAAATTTATGTCGAGATAGTTTTCATCATAATCGTGATACCGAAAAATATGCGAAAACTAAACATTCTATTATTGGAAATACTCCGTATAGAATTATTGTTAATAAAATATTGAAACAAAATTCTAAAAACTTAGCATATGTAAATAATGATATAAATAGTTCTAAAGATTATGACAACTCAAGTAAAGAATGTTACCCTAATGGAATTTTGCCATATAGTAGCGAGCTCGTTTTTCCTATTATTCCTGCTAAAAGAGATAAAACAAAAAATTATAAAATGAATGGCTTTATTTGTATTGATTGCAATATGAAAGACAAATTTGATGAAACTAGATATGATATCCCAATGGTTGAAGGAATTGCAGATGGAATTTATGATATTATATTAAAAAGAAATCTAATAAAATAAAAATATGAGTAAAACATATTATTCACACATAGAGTTTGAAATATCAAAAAAAGACAAAAACTCTATTACTCTGAAAAGTATTATAAGAAATAAAAAACAAAATTATTTAAAATCCATAGAACAATCGAAATTGATACTGCACTATTTCGATGAAGATGAAATTGAAAAGTTACAAAAAATTGAAAAGGAAATAGTTCAAAATATTCTTCATGAAAGAAAACAAAAAAAATTTCTTAACAAAGTAAGAAAAATTTTTATTCAAAATTAGGATATTATTTTTCTTCAAAAAAGATTTCCGAACTTGAGTATATAAACCCCTAAAAAAACTCCTTCCAAAAAAAGAAGGAGTTTTTTATTCCCCTACGAAGTAGGAGAGGGGGTAACAAGACTAAAAGGGATAATTCCGTAATAAGATAAGCCCATTTCATTTGATAACCCAATTTCTCTCTACTTAAGTTGGTATAAAAAGATATGTTCCCGCAGCTTCAATATCAATCTCCACCCCACCATAAGTGAGAATGCCTTCCCGTGTCAATTCAAGTTGGATTTCGATTTTACGCTGTCCGGTTCTACCTGTCTGAAGGATAGTGCCGTTATAATGCCTTTTCGTGGTCAGGGCAGCTTCTGAGGGATGCTTTTGCGTAGTGATGAGGGCCGATCAGGGTTGAAAAGACCGGATATTCGAGTTGATGTTGAAGCAGCTACGCAAGTCCCCGCCGATGCCGTACCCCGCAAGCTTCAGAAGAGGGCACGGGGCAGTTGGCGTGTGGAATGCGGCCGCGGCGGTGGGCTACATGGATGCCGCCCCCGTTTCGGAAACATATTCGGAACCGTGGTACAGCAGTTTGCCCTCCTTGATACTGAAGTACAAATCCGCATACCAGCCGCCGGTCTGATAGCTGATGAACAGCAGCGGCCTTCCGTCTTCGCATTTGTGGAACCAGTTTTTCAGGGCGTCATAGAAAACAGTAATGCTGGAGCATCCCTGTTCGACAGTACCCCGCGTCAGGGTGCACGGCACCATCCTGCCCCGGATGTCCATGTACCATTGCTGCCGGTCCTTTTTGGCAAACAGGGACAGGGCGTGCATGTTTCCGTCCCGCTCGCAGGCAATGTCCCACTGGTGGGCGTAGGGCGGCCGTTCACCGCCTTCCAGGTCTCTTCTCGTTTCCCTGCACAGGGCGGGAGGTTGGGCTGCTTCCGTATAGACTTCCGGTTGGGAGGAGGTTACAGGCCCTGTCCATTCGGGGTTAATGGAGGAAACGATTTCGGCGGCCTGTTCGGGCGTAAATGTGCGGATGCCCTCGCGGCAAGGTACGGGCAGGGAGGAAAAGGGAGGCGGCGGTTTTTCTATTTTACTTTTCTTTAACGCGTTCTTTTCTTTCCTGCTTCCCATGGGCGGCAGGAGGCTTCCCTGTTCGGGCTCGGGTTCGGGAAGCCTGAAAAATTTCCTTTCCGGAGGCTGTCCTGCATTGGGAATGAATTTGGGCCGTAAACCGGCAGGAAGCGCCGTCAGGCTCATGGAGATGGCTATTCCCATGAGCGGAAGGATGTAGAGGGTGAAAAACAACACCCGTGATTTTTTGTACACGAGGAACCAATTGAAAAAACATACCATGAACACCAGTACCGACAGGGAAATGATCAACAGGAAAGTTTCATCAAGACGCAATGTTCTGGGAATGAGCAGGAACACGCCCCCGAAGAACAGGTACGCGAAAAGAAGATAACTGGCAATGCATTTGCTCATGCCGTATTCGCTGCCCTGGAAAAACAGGTCGAATGAGATGATCTTCAGAAACAGGCTGGAACCTCGGCTGCCTTCTTTCCTGTGCTGGTTCATGATTCTATCCTGTAACTCATTTGTTCTTTTAAGTCAATCGGGTTGGAGGCGCAAGCCCAGCCGTTTTTATGGTCAGCCGGTTTTTCCGGAAAATGAATGCGGAAGTGCGGATGGAGGAAATGGCGGTATTTTCCCCGTTTCCGCCCGGTGGGCCGCATCTGCCAGGGGGCAAATAAAACATTGACCGGACGGGAGGGAAGTTTTATTCTGAAAGCCTCATTCAACCGGAGGAAGATTACAGCCGTGGAGGACGATATTATTTGCACAGAAAAAATCATTGCGGAACGCAAGACGTTCTTTCTTGATCTCAAACAGAATGCGCGCGGCAAAGTGGTGCGTATTACGGAAAAGGTGAGTTCCAACCGGGACCGGATCATGGTTCCCGCGGAAATTCTGGATGATTTCATCGCCGCTCTCCAGGATATCCGGGAAACGCTGAAGCAGCAGGGGGAATAAATCCCCCTGTCTTTTTTCTTCTTTTTAACGCTGGCGGGGCTGTGGTTGTCCCGCTTTTTCGCGGTATCCGGATGGCTGGGAATCCGGCAGGCAAAAAGTGGCTTTGTCTGAATTAGGCGTTGTCAAAAATAAAAAAGGGAGTATTTTTGCTTCCCGGTTTTGCCGTCCCCCTATCTCTGTATTCCGGCGCATGCTGCGCTCCGGAGGCACGGGGGCGGAATGTTTATGGCAACCACTAGTATTTCAGACATATGACGACACAACAGGAATTGACTCCGGAGCTGATAAGGGCCGCGCTGACAACGGTTAAATTCCCGGGTTTCAGCCGCGACATCGTATCCTTCGGGCTAGTGAAGAAGATCGACATTGACGCTGAAAACAATGTCACGATTGATTTGGTGATTGAGAGCAAGAATGCGGATATTCCCCGTTACATTTTTGAAGGCGTCCATGGTGTGATGAAGCATCTGCCCGGCGTAAAGCATTGTGACGTCAATATTGAACACAAGGCTCCGGAAGCTAAAAAGGGAGTCAATGACGATCCCTCCACCTGGAAATCCTCCGTCCCCGGCGCCAAGCACGTGATCGCCGTTGCCTCCGGCAAGGGCGGGGTGGGCAAATCCACCGTTTCCGCCAATCTGGCGGTGGCCCTGAGCAAGCTGGGCTATTCCGTGGGCCTGGTGGACCTGGATATTTACGGTCCCTCCATGTCCCTGATGTTCGGCACCAAGGAACGGCCCGGAGCCAATGAGAATGACGAATTTCTCCCGGTCACGGCCCATGGCGTGAAGCTGCTTTCCATGGGGCTGCTGATCAACGAATCGGACCCCGTTGCGGTGCGCGGCCCCCTGGCGACGCGCTACGTTCAGCAATTCCTGCGCAACGTGGCTTGGGGGGACGTGGATTTCCTGATTCTGGACCTGCCGCCCGGCACCGGAGACATTCAGCTCACGATTGTCCAGACGGCTGAACTGGATGGCGTAGTGGTGGTCACCACCCCGCAGGAGGTCGCGTTGATTGACGCCCGCAAGGCCATCGGCCTCTTTGAACGGGTGGAAACCCCCATTCTGGGCGTGATTGAAAACATGAGCTATTTCCAGTGCCCCTCCGACGGCAAGATTTACCACATCTTCGGAGAAGGCGGCGGCGAGCGGGAAGCGGCCAAGCTGGGCGTGCCCCTCCTCGGCAAGATTCCGTTGGATATCGCCACCCGCTCTGGCGGGGACGAAGGACGCCCCGTGGCTCTGGAAGACCCTGAAAAGAACCCGGTTTCCGCCGCGTTCCGCCAGGTAGCTGAACAATGCGCCCGCGTGGTGCTTGACCGCTGAATGTCCGGACGGGGCAGGAGGCCCCGGTCCGGTTGATACCCTTAACCTTGAAGCCGGGTTGGAGCCTGCCGCTCCGGTCCGGCTTGTTTGCCGGCATGTTCCGGCTCCCTGAAGGAGGAATGCATGGAAGGAAAGAAAGAAATGAATAAGACGTGGAATTTGAAGGAGATGAAAAAACTGATACCGCTGGCCCTCCCGGTGCTGGTGGTCAACCTCTCCATTGTGGGCATGGGAGCGGTGGACGCCATTGTGGCCGGGCGCGCCGGCGTGACGGACATGGCCGCCGTGGCGCTGGGGTCTTCCGTGTACCTGCCTGTGGCGCTGTTTGCCTGCGGCGTACTGATGATCATCGGCCCCGTGATTGCCAACATGCGGGGGAAAAGCCATGAAAGCCGCGTAGGTTACATGACCAACCACGGCCTGTGGCTGGCGCTGATGCTCAGCCTGGTTTCCATGCCGGTCATTTATGTGCTGAGAAACGTGTTCGGCTGGATTTCCGATGACGTCGCCATGTGCCAGATGGCTTCCGCCTACATGTTCGCCATCATGTGGGGACTGCCCGCCAACCTGGGATTCGTGGCCCTCAAGAGCCTGAACGAGGGGTCCAACATGACCCGGCCAGCCATGTACGTGGGGCTGTGCGGGCTGCTGCTCAACATTCCGCTGAACTACATCTTCGTCTTCGGCCTGTACGGTTTTCCGCGCATGGGCGGAGCGGGGTGCGGCGCGGCCACGGCAGTCATCTTCTACATTGAATTCCTGCTGATGTTCCTGCTGGTCTATCTGAATCCCAAGCACAGGCCGTACCGCAGGCACATCGTTTCCTGGCGGCGCCCCACGCCTTCCGTCATCACTCACCTCATGCGGCTCGGCGTGCCGATAGGCGTTTCCCAGTTGTGTGAGGTGATGCTCTTCTGCGCGGCCGCGCTGGTGCTGGCCCCGCTGGGAGAAACGCAGGTGGCCAGCCACCAGATTGCCGGGAATGTGGGCGGCCTGGTCTTCATGCTTCCGCTCTCAGTAGGGCTGGCGGCCTCCATCCGCGTGGCGTACCACCACGGCAGGAAGGATCTGGCGGGCACCAAATCCGCCGTTCTGTCCTCCTATGTGCTGGTGCTCACGATCTGCCTGTGCACCTTTGGCGGCATCACCCTGTTCCGGGAGCAGATTGTGCACTTGTACAATGATTCGGAGATGATTGTCAGCACGGCTTCCGTCCTGCTGATTCTGGCGGCGGCCTACCAGCTTCCGGACTGCCTGCAGGTGCTCTCCGTCGGGGTGCTGAGAGGCTTCCGGGACACCGCTTCCATCACCGTCATCACCTTCTTTTCCTACTGGATCGTCGGGTTCCCGGTGTGCTATATCCTGGCCCGTACCAACTGGATTGTTCCGGCCATGGGCGCGCGCGGCATCTGGATAGGGTTCATCATCGGCTTGTCCGTGGCGGCTGTGCTCCTGCTCTGGCGGGTAAGGCGCACCACCAGGCGGGAGTTCGCCCGCATGCGCTTAAGCGGAGAATGACTTTTTCTCCGGAACGGAAATAATTCACCTTTCCCGTTCCGGAGTGGGTTGAGTCGTCCGGAGACCTTTCAGGATATCGACTGCTTCACGGGCATTCATGATGTCCTTGAATTGGAAGCCTCTTTTCTTTCCGTATTTCAGCATGATGTCTCCGGAGCCGTTTTTGCGCAGACGGTGCCGGATCCCCTTGATTTTGTGAACGGAATAGGTCCGGATGCTGTGGTCGATGATCGTCATCAGGCGGTGTTCCGTCAGCACGTAAAGGGTATTGCGGCGGCGTTTCCGTTCCTTCCATGGAGCCGCAAATGCATTCAGGGGATAATAGATGGCTCCAAGGACGATACAAATCCATCCCGGAATAAAAAAGTAAAAAACGGGAGTGAACCTGCCGTCCGCCGGAAAACTGGTTACACGTTGCCAGCCCCCCAGAGTAAGCGCCAGTGGCAAGATAAACAGGAAGATTCCGTACAGGAATTGCCTTGTGCCCACGAAAGTCCAGCACCGTTCCATGGGATGGCTTTTCCACAGCACCTGTTCTCCGGGCTTGAGTTTTCTGCTCCAAATTTCTTCAGAGGCATCAATGCCGTCGTGACATCTTCGGGGCAGGACAGACTGATCTCTGTCGGCTGATGTAGCCAATGCTGCTGAAGCAGAGGCGTTATGCTGGTTCACCAGCTTTTTCAGAACATCCGCCGCTTCCCGGGGATGTTCCATGTCTTCCATCACAAAACAACCTCCTTTCCGGTACTCCAGAATAACATTCCCGGTACCATCCTTGCATGAATATGTCCGGATGCGCCTTCGCCTAGGAATAGGATAAGAGTGGAAGCGGAACTCTTGTGAGGAGGGGAAAAATAAAGGAGTTTCCCGAACGATGGTTAGCAGGCGCTGGTCTGTGAAAACGTAGCGGGTATTGCGCCTGGTTGTTCGTTTTCGCCACGGGGATGTCAGCAAATACAGGGAAGAAACCAGCAGGGGAGTGATGATAAGGGCGGCAAGGAGGATGCCTAATACGGAAGGGAAGCGATAGTATTTCATCCTGGCATCAAAACACAGGCTCAGGAACGTCGGCAGCATCAGGAAGAAGGCTGTGCACAGGCTGAACAGCGCGCTTCCGAATAGAAGTTTTCCCGTATCCCAACCAGTCCAGCTCCGTTCCACAGGCCGGCCTTTCCATAAAATCCTCTCTCCGGGTTTGAGCCTGCTGGCCAGCAGTTCTTCCGGGGTCTGTTTACCCTCGCTTCGTTTCATTGTGATATGGATATAAAGATGAGAGCATTTTGTGTCAACGGTTTGTAAAAAATGTAGAGTCAAGGTACATGACTTTTAAGTTGGAATAGATTCAGGAGCTTTCAGGCAATGCTGTTTCTTCCGTAGTGAAAATCATGGTTTAAATTTATTAACATCAAGACTTTACTATACATCTGGTCTTTTTCCGTCGTTTTCCCTTGTGGAGAAAAACAGTTCTTTTATACTAAACAGAATCGTACTATTTGATGCTTTTATATGTCTTTAACTATTAAATCAGAACAGGAATGCCGCTGGGACATTGCCTCCCTGGGTGAAGTGATGCTGAGGCTGGACCCCGGAGAAGGGCGCATTCATACCACCCGTTCCTTCCGCGTGTGCGAGGGCGGAGGGGAGTACAACGTGGCCCGCGGGCTAAGGCGCTGCTTCAGGATGCGCGGCGCCATTGTCACTGCCATTTGCGACAACCCGGTGGGGCGCTTGCTGGAAGACTGCATGCTCCAGGGTGGCCTGGACATGGATTACGTGGCGTGGAAGCCGTTTGACGGCATTGGCCGCGATTGTCGCGTGGGCCTGAACTTTACGGAGCGCGGCTATGGCGTGCGCGCCGCCGTGGGCTGTTCCGACCGCGGTCTGAGCGCCGCCTGCCAGATGAAACCCGGGGAGGTGGACTGGGACGCCCTGTTCGGCAGGGACGGCGTGCGCTGGTTCCATACAGGCGGCATTTACGCGGGCCTTTCGGAAACGACCAGCGCCGTGGTGCTGGAAGCCGTGCAGGCCGCCCGCAGGCACGGGTCCATCGTTTCCTATGACTTGAATTACCGCCCCTCCCTCTGGAAGAGCATCGGAGGGCAGGCCCGTGCGCAGGAGGTGAACCGGGCCATCGCCCCCTTTGTGGACGTGATGATCGGCAATGAAGAGGATTTCCAGGCGTCCCTGGGACTTTCCATTGAAGGGAGCACGGAGGATTTTTCCCGCATTGACCATGACTCCTACCGCCGGATGATCCGCCGCGCCGTCAAGGAGTTCGGCTTCAAGGCCGCGGCTACTACGCTGCGCGTGGCCCGAACGGCCACGCTGAACGACTGGGCGGCCATGCTGTATTACGACGGCGAATTTTATGATTCCATTTCCTTTCCGAACCTGGAAATCCTGGACCGCGTGGGCGGCGGGGATTCCTTTGCCTCCGGCCTGATTTACGGCCTGCTGTCCGGCAAGGGGCCCCAGTACGCCGTGAACTGCGGCTGCGCCCACGGCGCGCTGGCCATGACCACTCCGGGGGATACCTCCACGGCCACGCTGGCGGAAGTGGAAAAAGTGATGAAAGGCGGAACCGCCCGCGTGGACCGTTAACCCTTTAACTCTTTCTGACATGATTGAAAGCTGGAGATGGTACGGTCCAAGTGATCCTGTGACGTTGAGGGACATCCGTCAGGCCGGAGCCGCGGGCATCGTGACGGCCCTGCATGAAGTGAAGTGCGGGGAACTCTGGACGCGGGAGGCCGTGGCCGGACGCGCGCGGATGGTTGAAGAGGCCGGGATGAAATGGGTGGTGGCGGAAAGCATTGCCGTCCATGAAGACATCAAAACGCGTTCGGGGAACTGGAAGCATTATCTGGAGGTTTACAAGCAGAGCCTCCGCAACCTGGCCGCAGGAGGCGTGAAAGTGGTGTGCTACAATTTCATGCCCGTGCTGGACTGGACGCGTTCCGACCTGGCTTTTCCGCTGGAGGACGGCAGCAGCGTTTTAAAGTATGACGCCGTCCGCGTAGCCGCGTTCGACCTGTTTATTCTGGAAAGGGCGGGGGCTGCGGACGATTACGCGCCGGAAACGGCGGCGCGCGCCCGTGAACTTTTCCAGTCCATGGACGGAGACGCCCGCAAGGCGCTGGCGGATTCCATCCTGCTGGGGCTGCCCGGCACGGTGGATGACCTGACGCCGGAGCAGTTCAGGGAGATGCTCAAACGCTACGAGGGCATTGACGATGCACAATTGCGCCGGAACCTGTATGACTTTCTGAATGAAATCATGCCCGTGTGCGAGGAAACGGGCATCCGCATGGCCATTCATCCGGATGACCCGCCGCGCCCCATCTTCGGCCTTCCCCGCATCATGAGTGATGAGGAGGACATGCGCCAACTGGTGCGGGAGGTCCCCTCCATGCATTCCGGCTTCACGCTCTGCACCGGCTCTCTGGGCGGCCTTTATTCCAATGCGCCGCACCTGCTGATGGAGGAGTTTGCGGACAGGGTGTATTTCGCCCATTTCCGCAATACGGTGTTTGACGCGGACCATGAAAGCTTCCGGGAATCCGGTTCCCACCTTTGCGGCCATACGGACATGGCCTATGCCATGCAGTGCCTGCTGGACGAGGAAGCCCGCCGCAAGGCCGCGGGATGGCCGGAGTGGCGCATTCCGGTGCGCCCGGACCACGGGAAGCTGATGGACATTGATCTGGAGAAGCACTGCTATGCCGGGTATTCCTACGGCGGCCGCGTGATCGGCCTGGCGGAACTGCGCGGCCTGGCGCTGGGGCTCCAGTCCTTCCGCCCGCTGGCGGGAAAGACCGCTGTCGTGACCGGGGCCGCGGGCGTCCTCTGTTCCGTGATGGCCCGTGACCTGCTGAAGGCCGGGGCCAGCGTGGCTCTCCTGGGCCGTACTCGCTCCAAGCTGGAAGACCTCCAGCGGAAGCTGGCGGAGGAAGGTCTGGACCGGACGCTGGTGCTGGCTGCGGACGTGCTGGACAAGGCTGCTCTGGAACAGGCCTGTTCCCGCGTGAAGGAAGAATGGGGAAGGCTGGACATCCTGGTGAACGGCGCGGGCGGCAATGATCCGCGCGGAACCAGCCCGGCGGAGCAATGCATGCCGGACACTCCGGCGGATCAAGGCTTCTTCGGCATGGACATGGAGGGCTTTGAGTACGTGAACCGCCTCAACATGATCGGCACCATTCTGCCTTCCCAGGTGTTCGGGGAGCTGCTGGCCGCCTCCGGCGGGTGCATCGTCAACATCTCTTCCATGGCTGCCTTCCAGCCTCTGACCAAGGTGGGCGCGTACGGAGCCGCCAAGGCCGCGGTGGACAATTTTACCAAGTGGCTCGCCACGCATCTGGCCCCGCTGGGCGTCCGCGTGAACGCGATTGCCCCCGGGTTCTTCATCACGGAGCAGAACCGCTTCCTGATGATGGAAAAGGACGGGGCAACCCCCACGCCGCGCGGCCGCAAAGTGCTTGCCAAGACGCCCATGCACCGTTTCGGTGAACCGGAGGACCTCTGCGGGGTGCTCCGCTTCCTGGTCTCTCCCTCCGCTTCCTTCGTCACGGGCGTCATCATTCCCGTGGACGGGGGCTTTCTGGCCTATTCCGGAGTATAACCGCCAACGTTTGCCGCCATGTTCATCAACGACGATTTCCTGCTGGACACTCCCCAGGCCAGGACGCTTTTTCATGAGTACGCGGAAGGACAGCCGATCATCGACTACCATTCCCACCTGGATCCCGCCGCCATTGCGGACAACCGCCAGTTCTCCAACATCGCCCAGCTCTGGCTGGACGGGGACCATTACAAATGGCGCGCCATGAGGACAAACGGCATTCCGGAACGCCTCTGTTCCGGAGACGCTCCGGACCGGGAAAAGTATGACGCCTGGGCGGCTACGGTGCCGCGCCTGCTGCGCAATCCGCTGTACCACTGGACGCATCTGGAACTGCGCCGCCCCTTCGGCATTTCCGGCATTCTGTTCAGTCCGGAAACGGCGGATGAGGTCTGGGAAAAAACCTCCTCCATGCTTCAGTCCGGAGGAATGGGCGCGCTGGATATCCTGAAAAGGATGAACGTGGAGACCGTCTGCACCACGGACGACCCCTGCGACGACCTGTCCGCCCACCGGAGGCATGCCTTTTCCGGGGATTCCGTCAAACTGCTCCCCACCTTCCGCCCGGACAAGGCGCGCGCCGTCCACCAGGGCAGTGCGTGGCGGGAGTGGGTGGCGCGCCTGGAACAGGCATCCGGCATGGAAATCCGTGATTTGGCCGCTTTCAGGGAAGCGCTCGCCTCCCGGCATGACTTTTTTGCCCGTCACGGCTGCAAGCTCTCGGACCACTCACTTGAAGCGTTTGACGAGGAAAGCTTGTCCGGAGAGGAAGCCGCCGCCCTGTTCGCCTCCGCTCTCCGGGGCGGTGACATCGCCTCCGGGGATGCGGCCCGTTTCTCCAACTACCTGATGGACTACTTCGCGGAGCTGGATTCCGCGAAAAACTGGGTGCGCCAGCTTCATGTGGGCGCGCTCAGGAACCCGAACGGAGCCGCCCTGCGGGACCTGGGGCCGGATACGGGCTTTGACGCCATAGCGGATTTCACGTACATGGCCCCGCTGGGCCGTCTGCTGGACCGTTCCGCTCAACAGGGAACGTTGCCGCGAACCATCCTGTACAACCTTAATCCGCGGGACAACGCCGCTCTGGCCGTGCTCTGCGGCAGTTTCCAGGACGGCGTCACGGCTGGAAAAATGCAGTACGGGGCCGCCTGGTGGTTCCTGGACCAGATGGACGGCATGACCCGCCATCTGGAAACCCTCAGCCAGCTCGGCATGCTCTCCCGTTTTGTGGGCATGCTGACGGACAGCCGCAGCCTGCTGAGCTACACGCGGCATGAATACTTCCGCCGCATCCTCTGCCGCGTCCTGGGGCGTGACATGGCGCAGGGCCTGGTTCCGGACGACATGGAGATGGTAGGCTCCATGGCGGCGGACATCTCCTACAGGAACGCCAAACAATATTTCAACTTTTAAATCATGAAGACACTGCTGGAAAAATTATCCGCCATCAGGCTTGTCCCCGTCGTCGTCATCCATGACGCGGACAAGGCCGTACCCCTTGCCAAAGCGCTGCTGGACAACGGCTGCGCCTGCATGGAAATCACGTTCAGAACGCCCGCCGCCGCGGAAGCCATTGCCCGCATTTCCCGGGAAGTCCCCGGAATGCTGGTGGGCGCGGGAACCCTCCTGACGCCGGAACAGGTGCAGGCCGCCTGCCGGGCGGGAGCCTCCTTTGGCGTGGCTCCCGGCTTTGATCCGCAGGTGGTGAAAGCCGCCGCGGGGATGGATTTCCTGTTTGTGCCGGGCGTCTCCACCGCCTCGGAAATGAGCCAGGCCCTTTCCCTGGGCTGCCTGTTCCAGAAGTTTTTCCCGGCGGAGGCCGCGGGCGGCGTCAGGATGCTTAAATCCCTGCTGGCCGCGTTCCGCCATACGGGCGTGCGCATCATGCCCACGGGCGGCATCAACGCGGGCAACATCGGCTCCTGGCTGGAAATCCCGGAAGTGGCCGCCTGCGGCGGTTCCTGGATTTGCGAATCTCCTCTCATTGAGGCCGGAGACTGGGAGGAAATAGGCAGGCGCACGCGGGAAGCCCTGAAAGCCTTGAAGGCAGACGCCCTTTAACAACCAACTGCGCTTTACCCATGCTCCAGGAACAACCAAGGCAGGACTCATTCCGGTGGATGATTCTCTTCATGCTCTTTGCGGCGACGACGATCAACTACCTGGACCGCCAGATTCTCTCCATCCTGAAACCCATTCTGGACCAAGAACTGGGCTGGACGGACGCCCAGTACGGCATGATCATGTCCATCTTCCAGGCTTCCTACGCGGTGGGCCTCACCATGTTCGGGTGGATTATCGACAAATACGGCGCGCGGATGGGTTTTGCCATTTCCATCATCTGGTGGAGCGTGGGCGCGCTTTCCCATGCCTTTGCCGTAGGCGTCAAATCCATGGGCCTCAGCCGCGTTATCTTGGGGCTGGGGGAAGGCGGCAACTTCCCGGCGAGCATCAAGACGGTGACCAACTGGTTCTCCTCCGGAGAGCGCGTGTTCGCCACCACCCTGTTCAATTCCGGCGCGAACGTGGGGGCGCTGGTGGCTCCGGCCACCATCCCGTTCATTGCCGCCGCGTGGGGCTGGCAGTCCGCTTTCATTGCCGCGGGCGTTCTCGGTTTTATCTGGGTGATATTCTGGCTCCGCATGCCGAAGAACCCGCGCGTGAAGCTGGCGGAGGAATCCGCCGCCCTGGCGCAGGCGGAAAAGGAGGAAGCCAGGGCCTCCATTCCGTGGAGGAAATTGCTGGCTTACAGGCAGTCCTGGAGCCTCATCCTCGTGCGCTTCCTGACGGATCCCATCTGGTGGTTCTTCCTCTTCTGGCTCCCGGATTTCTTCAGCAAGCACTTTGGCTATAACATCAAGGAATCCGCCCTGCCGCTGATCGTCATTTACGCCCTGGTGACCGTACTGAGCATTTTGGGCGGCACCCTGACCAAGTTCCTGGCAAACCGTGGATGGAGCCTGAACAAGGTCAGGAAAATCTCCATGCTCATCTTTGCGTGCTGCGTGGTTCCGGTGATCTTCGTCCAGTACTTTGACATGTGGACCATCGTGGCGGTGCTGGGGCTGGCGGGAGGCGCACACCAGGCGTGGTCCGCCAGCGTGTACACGCTGGGTTCCGACATGTTCCCGAAGTCGGATGTGGCATCCATCACCGGCCTTTCCGGCATGGCGGGGCAGATCGGCAGCGTGCTGTTTCAGACGGCGGTGGGCTTCACGTTGTCCCACTTCGTAGCGCTGGGCAATCCTTCCCACGGCTATGACATCATCTTCATCGTGTGCGGATGCGCCTATCTGGCCGCCTTCATCATCTTCAGCCTGATCGTTCCCAAAATCAACATGGTGGAGGTCAGGGAAAGTTAAGCTTCCGGTCTTGTGACGGCGGCGTGCGGGGAGGAAATTCCCACGCCGTTTCCATTTGATCCAGCTTTCTGTGGACAGGAACAATGGAATACGTGCCATGCAGCACCCCGGTATTTGTCCGAAGGCGCATTGCCGCCGGGAATGATGCTGATTCCTGGTCTCTTACCTTCAAAAACATGAGAGAGGGAATAAATCCCCTCCGGCATGTTGAAAGTGCTGCACGGGGAAAATGTCTCTTGAACCGGGGAGGCTTTTAACCCGGAGAAGCGGGCGCTTTCCTTTCCCGATTGTTGGAATAGCCATTCACGGGAATGCATATTTTCACCTTCTTTCTTTGTTTTCTTATAGCGGGGATTCTCTGGTGATCCGGGGGGCGCATTCCGGGGTTTTTCTTCCGGTGCTCAAGGAGTTTTTACCAGAAAAGAAGTCTGTAAAAAACAGGCTGTTCCGGATTTCCGGAACAGCCTGTGAATTGATTAATAAAGTATTTGTTCCGTCCTTAACCGACGCGTTCGACCTTAACGGAGTGGGCCTGGCCGTTGATGACGATAGTCAGGTCACGGGAGCCGGAAGGTCCGCTCACCTGGGCGGTGATGCCGTTGTCGATGATGGTCATGGACGGAGCGGCAGACGCGGGAGCGGAGGCTGGAGCGGTGTTCACCTGCACGGGGACTTCTTCCTTCGGTTCCGGCTTCTTGTAGAAATCTTCCACCTGTTGCGGGAACATGGCGTAAATCACGCAGTGTTCGTCGTCCGTGGGGAGTCCCTTTTCCGCAAGCTTCCTGCGCAGGTCTTCCATGCCGGGCTTGATCAGGTCCGCCGGACGGCAGGTGATCGGTTCCTTGCCCATCTTTTCCGCGCAGAGCTTCTGCACTTCCGGGTCCACGGGGGCCGGGGTGCGGCCGTAGTAGCCCAGGGCGATGTCCGCCGCCTGGGGAGTAATATTCTTCCAGCGGCCGAACTTCACGTTCAGCATGGACTGCACGCCCACAATCTGGGAGGTGGGGGTCACCAGCGGAATCCAGCCCAGGGCCTTGCGGACCACGGGGATTTCCGCGAACACTTCTTCAAACTTGTCTTCCATGCCCTGTTCCTTGAGCTGGGTGCGGAAGTTGGAAAGCATGCCGCCGGGTACCTGGTAGCGGAGCGTGTCGGAGTCCACCACTTCATTGCGGTGGGAAGTGAACTTGCCCAGGCCGTCGTAAACGGGCTTGAGCATTTCGGAAACTTCAATGAGCTTGTCCGTGTCGTAATCCGGCTTGCGGGGATTGCCGTTCAGCAGGGCGAGCATGCGCAGGCAGTCCGGCTGACCCGTGCCGTTGGCGAAGGGGGAGATGGAGACGTCGCACGCGTCCACCCCGGCGTCAATCGCGCTGAGGTAGGTGGAGGCACCTAGGCCGGCGGTGTCATGCGTGTGAATCCAGACGGGAATGTTCAGGTCCTTCTTCAGGGCGCTGACCAGTTCATGGGTCACATAGGGGGGGATGAGGCCGGCCATGTCCTTGATGACGATGGCGTCCGCCCCCATGTCAGCCAGTTCCCGGCCCATGTCCACGAAGCTTTGCGTAGTGTGCACGGGGGAGGTAGTGTAGCAGATGGTGCCGTGGGCCTGTGCTCCGGCCTTTTTGGCGGCGCGGATGGAGGTTTCCATGTTGCGCGGATCGTTCACGCAGTCGAAAATGCGGAAGATGTTCATGCCGTGCTTGGCGCTCATGGCGACGAAGGCTTCCACCACGTCGTCCGCATAATTGGTATAGCCCACGATGTTCTGGCCGCGCAGGAGCATCATGTGCGGCGTCTTGGGCGCGGCCTTTTTCAGGGCGTCCAGGCGGTCAAAGGGCCACTCTTTCAAAAAGCGCAGTCCGGCGTCGATAGTGGCGCCGCCCCAGGTTTCCAGGGCGCTGAAGCCCATGGAGTCCAGAATGGGGGCGACGGGCAGCATGTCTTCCGTCTTCATGCGGGTGGCCGCCAGGGATTGGTGCCCGTCGCGCAGAACGGTACAGTTGAATGTAACAGGATTCATATTTTATTTAACGATCGTTAAAAATTGAAGGAGGTGGCTTCTTGAAAAAAATTGTCTCATATGAGTTTGAGGAGGTCAAGCTTACATGAATGGAATTTAGAATTATTCTAATAAAACTCAATTATTGAACAGGAGCCATCAACCTGGCAAGGTTGCATAGCATTTTGAACCCCAGCGATTTTTTGTTGTAATCCTCCAGGGATTCCCTGACGGATGAGTAAAAGTCTTTTTCCAGCATGGCCTTTATCTCCGCGCAGACACCGGAATCGCGGACAATGGCGGTGAGTTCGAAGTTCAGGGCCAGGGAGCGGTTGTCCAGGTTGGCCGTTCCCACGGTGGCGATGTCGTCGTCCATCAGGATCACCTTCTGGTGCAGGAAGCCTTTTTTATAAGCCCAAAGCTGGATGCCGTAGGTATCCAGGTCCCGAAGGAAGGTGAAGGAGGAAAGCTTCACCAGAATATGGTCCGCCCGTTCCGGGCGCAGGATGCGCACGTCCACGTTCCGCAGGGCGGCCGCCTGGAGGGCAGACATCACTCCTTCGTCCGGGACGAAATAGGGCGTGGAAATCCACAGGCGGTGCGTGGCCCGGTTTGCCAGGGCAATGATGGTGGTCTTCCATGCGGGAATCACGTCCGCCGGGCCGGAGGGCAGCACCAGCACCGTTTTATCCTCCGGCTGGGGTGTAATCTCCCAGCACAGGCGGGGGAAGGTGGACGGGTTGGATTTCAGCATGGTGGCCCAGTTCCAGTCTTCCAGAAAGCTGATCTGGGTCTGCTGGACGGAGGGGCCGTGGAGCTGGATGAAGGTGTCTCTCCAGTATCCCAGCGCCCCCTTTCCCAGATACTCCCGGCCGATGTTCATGCCGCCAATGAAAGCGGTGGAGCCGTCCACGACGACCAGCTTCCGGTGATTCCGGAAGTTCAGGCGCAGAACGTTGCTCAGGAAGTGACGCTTTCCATTGAACGGCTCAATGTTCACCCCCTCCTTCCGCAGGGCGGAAATATAGCCGGGCGGCAGCTTGTGAGAGCCTATTTCATCATACAGCATATAAATGTTGATGCCGTCCCGCGCCCGCTCGATCAGCAGTTTTTTCAGGTTTTGGCCCACCGAATCGTTCTTGATGATGAAAAACTCGATCAGGATGTAACGCTCCGCCTTCTTGATGGCATCGTAAATGCGGGGGAAGGCATTGTCCGCATCGATCAGGAGATGGCAGGAATTGCCCCTGCACACGGGCAGCCGCACGATGTCCCCCAGCGTCTGCATGATTTCCCCCGCCGTGTCCGCTGTGCGTATGGCGTATGGCTTCATGCAGTTCGTGATCTTGTCCGTCAGCTCTCCCCACGGGGACTCGGAATCCGTCTGTCTCCGCCGCGTTTCCACATAGCCGCTGAAGGTGCGCCGTCCCAGAATGAGATAAAAGGGCACGGCGATGTAGGGAAAGGCCAGCAGGGAAATCAGCCACGCGATGGTACCCTGGGGCGTGCGTGTGTGGAGCAGCGCCGGAATCAGGCAGAATGCCCCGGCTATGTGGCAGAGGGCGGCGAATCCCAAATATGGCTCGTCAGGTATGAGCATGGAAATCATGGAACGCGTAACGGAAGAAAATACAGGGACGGGAAATAGTGAAAAGGCTGGCTTTTGGTGCTGGAGATGGTACTAAAGTGGCGCATGCTCGTATTATCACGGGCCAAGGGCTGAGAAAAGCGCAAATTACGGAAATGAAGCAGTATTTGGAACTTTTGGACGACGTTTTGACCCATGGGGTGGGGCGGGAGGACCGGACTGGAACGGGCACTATCGGCGTGTTCGGCAGACAGAGCAGATATGACCTGCGCGACGGTTTTCCGTGCCTGACCACCAAGAAGCTCCACCTGCGCTCCATCATTTACGAACTGCTCTGGTTCCTGAAAGGTGAAACCAACATCAAGTTTCTGAAAGACAACGGCGTCAGTATCTGGGACGAATGGGCTGATGAAAACGGCGAGCTTGGCCCCGTGTACGGCGCGCAATGGCGCTGCTGGCCGGGGAACGACGGCAAGCCCATTGACCAGATTGCCAGACTGATTGACGGCCTCAAGAATAATCCGTGGTCTCGGCGCCACATCGTCAGTGCCTGGAACGTGGCCCTGGTGGATGACATGGCCCTGCCGCCGTGCCATTCCCTCTTTCAGTTTTGTGTAATTCCCGCGCAGCCGGGAGAGGAAAGGAACGGCCTTTCCCTCCAGCTCTACCAGCGCAGCGCGGACCTCTTCCTGGGAGTTCCGTTCAACATTGCCTCCTATGCCCTGCTGCTGCTCATGACAGCCCAGGTGTGCGGCTATGAGGCCAGGGAATTCATCCATACCTTCGGGGACCTGCACCTGTACCGCAACCATCTGGACCAGGCACGGGAACAATTGTCCCGCATGCCGCGCCCGCTTCCGGTGATGAAGCTCAATCCGGATGTCAGGACCATTGATGGATTCCATTACGAGGATTTCGAACTTATCGGGTATGATCCCCTGCCGCATATCAAGGCCCCCATTTCCGTATAATTCCGCTCATCTCATTCCCTGATCATCATGTCACAGCCCGTCACTTACACAGGAGTGGTCGCCATGGCGTCCGACCGCGGCATCGGCTACCGGGGCGCGCTGCCCTGGCATCTGCCGGACGACCTCAAAACCTTCAAGCGCCTCACCACGGGGCATCCCGTTCTGATGGGACGCAAAACCTATGAAAGCATCGGCAGGCCGCTCCCCGGACGGCAGAACATTGTGCTGACCCGCGATCCGTTCTGGACGGCGGAAGGAGTGGACGTCATTCACTCCGTGGAGGAACTGGAGCGTCTGTCCCTGATGGACCCGGAAGTCATGGTCATCGGCGGTGCGGAAATCTTTTCCCTGATGATGCCGCTCATGTCCCGCATGTGGATTTCCCATGTCCGGGAGGAATACCCGGCGGATACGTGGCTACCGCCGTTTGAAGACCGTTTCCCGTCAGCAAATCTTCAGGAACAATTTGAAGGTTTTGATTTGTTTTTGCACGAATAGGGGATTCCGAATCCGTTGGCAATGGAATTTATTGACAATAAATGTTTTATTTTTATAAAGCATTGATAATGCTTGATCTTATTAAATTATGGTCTTTTTTCGATATTCTCCCTTGTTCATGACTGTCTTGGAATTATAAAGAGGGTGGACGACCGATCAAAAACGCGGATTCGGAATTCGTTACATTAACCGCGTATGAAAACTGTTCTGTCCCTGATAGTTGTTCTGTGCAGTACGGCATCCTTCTCCCTGGGAGCCTCCCTGTATTATTCCGGTTCCAATGATGGCTGGTGGGAAACGGCCGGGAATTGGAAAAGGGATTCTCCTGACGGCCCCGCTTCTGCATCAAAACCTGCTACGGGAGATACCATGTACATCGGCTCCGGCGGAAATATCAACGTCAAGATAGGGAGCAACGGAGGCAGCAATACATTCTACGGCATGAATATCAATATCGCGGAGGGGAGTACCCTGACGGTGACGACCAACGATGCGAAATTCTGGGGGTCCACCTTCACCATAGGCTCCGCGGACGGTCTGATTTTCACAAACAATGTGTGGGGGGACTATAAAAACGGCGCTCCAGAGGTGGGCCGCCAGCCTCTTACGTTTAATCTGGGCCTGGAAGGTTCCGTAGTGTACCAGGCCAATTTCAACAATTCGTCAAGCGCCCACTTCAATTTGAACGGTTCCCTGAATATTCTGGGAGGAGGAGAATTCTCTATCCAGCGCAGGGATTTGATGACCTTCGGGACCAATGGAGATGCCTTGTCATTTGATTTTTCCAATTTTCAGGTGAGCTTTGAATCCGGGGAAGTTTCGACCCTTTATGACCAGTCTGCAGAGCTGACCGCCACCAGAGAGGACTTGGGCAAGTACAAGCTGGTTTATGACGCCGACGGCAAGAAGCTGTATGTGGAATACGTGACGGGCTCCCAGGCCGTTCCAGAACCTTCCGTTTCTCTGCTGGGTTTCGCGTGCGTGGGTGGATTGCTGATGAGGCGCCGCCGTCAATAACTCGGAACTATTCGGATAGTCTGTTCCGCGTGAATGGTTTAAATGCGGGAAGAGGCATTCATCTATCCGTGGAGCAGCCCCTGGCGAGTCCAGGCAAGTAAAAAAGGCGGGAAATCTCCCGCCTTTGGAATTGATGCGACAAAACGAATTGTCCGTCAGAACCGTCTGCGGCGCATCAACAGCGTGCCGAGTCCAAACAGCCCCATGACGGCGGTTGCGGGTTCCGGGACGGCCATGGCTACCAGTTGAACATTTCCATCATTGTATTGCAGGCCGAATTCGCCTTCCTTGAGGTTGCTTGCATCCTGGGCGTAAGTAAGCGTATTGCCGTCGGAATCCATTACATGTAATTGGGAACCGTCAAAGTTGGAAATGGAACCGTCTCCGAAGCCGACATGTAGCATGTCAATGGAAGCAGTCAGCCCGGCTAGAGTGTAACTGCCCTTCAGAATGGTTGTTTTATCTCCAAGCCATGCCGTTCCAATAGTAACCAGGCTGTTTCCGGTCATCTGTCCGAAGTCGAAAACTGTTCCGTCCGCAACACCCATGTCAAAATTGAAATTCACTTGAGTGTTGGTTCCGAGATGCATGGAAAATGCTCCGTAATCTCCCCATTCGGTGGCATTAAGGGTGACATAGTCTCCCAAATAGATACCTGATGCACAACTTTTCAGATCGTTTCCGGCTGTAACGGTAATAGCTGTCTGGTTGCTGGTGAACGTCTGTTTTCCGCCTTCCACGGAAAAGTCATACCCAATAAAGCCGGGGTCCTGATTGATGGGCTTGTAACCGTCTCCTGATTGAAGACTGCTCTGGGATGAATTTTTAAGGACACCCCAGTTGTTTTCTGACCAATTTCCATTCTCGCCCCCATTCCAGACGTAAACCCAGTAACCGTTGTAATTGAAGTCGGGGTGTAATACGGTAGCCGCCTGAGAGGCGGAAACGGCCATCATTGCCATGAACAGCGATAAAATCTTCTTCATAAAAATGGTTTCTTCCTTGAACGAAAATAAATGTGTCGGATTTGATATCCGGCAATGATTTCATTTTGTTGTTACTTATTTTTTTTTAGTGATTAATAAAAATTATAGATTATGTGAAAATACTGAAATACAAGCGAATTCCTTGTTTAAATTTTCAAAAACCACTATTTATCAAACATATCTATTGACAACGGATATCAAATCCGTATTTGCTTCTTCCTTCCAAGGAATTTATCGTTCGGAATAGACTTTTCCGACTGTGTTAACGGAATGAAAGGAATCACTCAGTTTTTCCGATGGAATGCATGAATAAGCTAAAGCAGCCTGTGGCGGCTGGATAATTTTCTGGTCCATGAGGAAAGATTTGATCCTGTTGCTCTACAGCATCATTTGCAGTAATGGCTAGATACTTTTCTTTCCCCTGCCGGAGTCCGGACTCAGAATTTTTAGGGCGGGAGAACCTCTGTCGGTTTTGCTGGAAGAGATAGGAGAATGCCGCAGCGGAAAGTTTTTTAGTCAGGAATGACTAATGCTGAATACAGTTGAACCCGTCTCGCGCGGAACCTTGAACGGAACCCGTGGGCAGGAGATTAAAACGTGGGATTGAGGTGCAAAAAGGTGCGGTGGGCATGACCGATTCCACAGGAGGCTGGCAGGGAAGGGAAACAGTGCGCTTCCGTTTGTTCACTTTTCCGGACGGGAAGACGGAGGGCTTCCGGGAAAAGCCCCTTCCTTCATGGATGTTTCCATTTCTGGGCTGTTCCTGAGTAGCGGGGCTTTATTTAAAATCGTCCTTGCCCGGAGAGAAGGGTTGCACGACCCAGTCGAATTCCAGTTCCCTGTCGCCTCCTCCCATGGAGACGTATTTCGGTCTGATCGAAGTCCCTACATCATCTCCCTCTTTTTGGGATGAAGGTTTTTCCCAGATAAAGGAGATCTCTTTTACCCTCTTTTCACCGGATTCGAGGAAGATCGTATGGGTTCGGGCGACCGGCATGTACCAGGAAGCGGCATCCGGATAAGAACAGGCGGTTTCCCAGGCAGCTTTATTTTCTTTTCCCTTCTTTTCCGCCTTCCAGGTGACGCTCAGGGAAGTTTTCCCCTGGCAGCCGTCTTCTGCGCCTCTAGTGTACTGAAGGGAGAGTGAATCCTGTGTAACGATGATGGGATTAATCAGGAAAAATCCGATGATAATGGAAGTGGCAGCAATCATATTTTCATGCAGGGGGGGTGGGAAAAAACGGGGCGGCAGGATTTCTGCCGTCCCGCTGGAAGAGTTTTTTATTTGCCGGATTTGCCCAGCTTGTAACCAGCATAGGTTTCCGTATTGTACAGGGGCTGTCCTTCCGGAACGGCATACCCGATTGCCTTGCGGATGGCGAGGAAGTCCGCCACGCCTTCCGGTCCCACCTGGTTCAGGGGGGCCTTGTGCAGTCCGGCCAGCAGGACCATGCGGCAGTAGGCATCCGCGTTTTCCATGAACCATTCCGCTTCCTCCACGTGGCGCCCTCCGGCGATGACGCCGTGGTTTTCCATGAATACGACGGTGGATTGTTTGGATACCTCCGCAACGGCCTGGGCCGTTTCCGGGGAGCCGGGCGTTCCGTAAGGGGCCAGCGGGATATGCCCCAGGAAAATGTCCGCTTCCGGATTGATGCCGGAGGGGGGAACCTGGCCGGCGAACAGGAAGGCGTTGCAGTGCGGTGGATGGGCGTGGATGCAGGAGTTGACACCCACGGATTTCATCATGGCAATGTGCGTCTTCACCTCGCTGGTAGAGGGGCGGATGCCCGCTTTTTGGCGTCCTTCCATGTCAACCAGGCAGATGTCCTCCACCTTCATGAATCCCTTGGAGCACAGAGTGGGGGAACACAGCACGAGGTTCTGCGCCACACGCACGGAGATGTTGCCGCCGTTTCCGTCCACATATTCGCGGTTCCACAGGCGGCGGCCCATGTCGCACATGCGTTCCTTGATCACCAGGATTTCAGGGGAATTGAAAAACGCGTCCACTTCCTCCTTCGTGACGGGATTGTACTTTTCCCACGGGAATACCTTGTCCGGGAGGGGCGGGGAGATTGACCAGTCTTCTGACATATTAGTTGCGTGTTAATGGTTGAGCTTTTCGTAGGCTGCCTTCTGGGGTCCGGGCAGGAATGTCCGGTACGTGATGCCGAAGGCGTCCCTGGCCTGCTCGGGCGTAGAGTACACTCCGGCTCCGGCAAAGGCAAACATGGATGCGCCCAGAACGGTGCTTTCCGAAACTTCCGAGACTTTCACCGGAATTTGGAGAATGTCTGCGCGCATCTGCGTCCAGATGTTGTTTCTGGCTCCACCTCCTACCAGGATGAGGAAGCCGCTCTTGAAGCCGCCCACGGATTCCAGGCGGGCCAGGCGGGATTTCAGGCGCCAGGAGAGGGCTTCCATGGCAGCGCGGTAGATGTGGGCGCGCGTCCTGCCCAGTACCAGGCCGTTGATGGAGCCCTTGCTGTCTCCGGAGGCCAGGAAGTCCGGCACCATGGTGACTCCGTCGCAGCCGGGCGGGATCAATTCCGCCTCCGCATCCATGACGTCATATGTCTCTCCCAGGAAGCAGGTGGATTTCACCCATTCAATGATGCCGGAGCCGAGCCATTGCAGGCCGGGGTTGAGCAGTCCGGGCTCCGCGTCGAACTCCGCCGTAGCTCCATCCGCATAATCTTCCGGAGTCAGGCGCGCCTGGGTGGAGCGCACCATCAGGATTTCCCAGGTTCCGGAGGAAAGGACCGGCTGGTTCCTGTCCGCTCCGGAACCGAAGATGGCGAACTGGGTATCATGTCCCGCGGAGATGACGGGAACGCCCGCCAAGGCAGGAATTCCCATGTCCGCAGCTGCTTCCGGTGTGACAAGGCCGATGGTTTCCCCCGCATCAACTATGGGCGGGAAAAGATCGCGGCTCAGGCCGAGGTGGTCCAGGATAAACGTGGAAAAATCACCCGTTTCCATATCCGTAAGCTGGGACGTGCCGGCCATCGTGCGGTCCGTCGCCATGATGCCGGTGAGTTTGCAGGCCAGAATGTTGGAGATGAAGAGCCACGCATGGGCCTTTTCCAGCAGGTCCGGACGGTTTTCCTTGATCCAGATGAGCTTGTAAATGGTATTGAAGGCAAAGGCTCCCACACCGGAAATCCGGTTGAGCTCTTCCTGGGAAATATATTTGCCGATGTGCTTCATGACGTCCGCCGTGCGGGGGCATTTCCAGGAAATGACGGGATAAAGAAGGTTGCCTTCCGCATCCGTCAGCGCGCCGTCCACGCCGAAGGTGGTGATTGTCACCGCCTTCACCTGCTCGGCAGGCAGGCCCTGGAGCGCCTGGACGGCGCATTCGGAAAGCTGGTTGAAAATCCGGTCGGCGTTCCATACATGGAAATCCGGGTTTTCCTGGCCCGGCAGCGTGGCGTTGGGTTGTGAGGCCTTCCCCACAATAACGCCTTTTTCGTCCACAACCATCGCGCGCACATTCGTCGCGCCGCAGTCCAAACAGAGGGAGTACATAGAGAAATACTAAATATTGAAGATTAGATACTAAAGGGAAACTGTTCAGAGATTTTGCCCGGCAAGCGTTTTTGTCGTAGCGGCCAATAGCCGCATTAATTCCAGGCAATCCTGTTTTAAACTTTCAAATTGCTGGTCCGTCAGGCAGGAAGTTGCATGCAGAAGGCGGAGCCAATACCAAGTCTCCGAACATTCTTTTAGTGAAATGTGTACTTTGGAGAAGAAGTCTTTTTTGCTGACGGCATAGGAGGCTTCCGCAAGATTGGCCCCGATGCTTGTTCCGGAGCGTAGAATTTGCTGGATCAGTGCCTGTTCGCACCGTTGCTTGCGAAGATGGCGGCATAAGGAAACGATACGAATGGAAAAGGCAAAACTTTTTTCATGAGCGGCACTTTCGTTCATCTTTTAGTCTTTAATCATTCGTATTTAGTCTTTGATATTAACGCTGAACGTCATCAGGGGAAGAATTTCTTCCCCTGATGAAAAGGTCAGCCGCTAATATTTGCCGTACAGCGGGCCGTAGTTGGCGCAGGCGCGGAAGTCGGCGCCTTCCGGGTCCGCGGTGCCGTGGAGGCCCCAGGCGGAGGGACGGTAGATTTGGTCGTCCGGGATGTTGTGGGCGTATACGGGGATGCGCAGCATGGAGGCCAGCGTCAGGATATCCGCGCCGATGTGGCCGTACGTGAAAGCTCCGTGGTTGGCGCCCATATTGGCCATGACACTGTACACGTCCGTGAAGGCGCCCTTGCCGGTAAGGCGTGGGGCGAACCAGGTGGTGGGCCAGCCTGGATCGGTCCGTTCGTCCAGCGTCTTGTGCACCTTGTCGGGCAGGTCCACGGACCAGCCTTCCGCCACAATGAGGACGGGGCCCAGGCCCTTGACGATGTTCAGGCGCATCATGGTGACGGGCGCGCCGCCCTTGGTGACGTAGTGGACGGAGTAGCCGCCGCCGCGGAAGTATTCCCGGTTGGCCGGGCACCAGGTGGCCTGGCTCATCATCTTGTCCGCATCCTCCTGGGTGACGTCCCAGTGCTTCTTCATGACGGGGTTGCCGTCCTTGTCCGTGCAGGCCATGCAGCCGTCCAGCGCGGCGGAGCCGGAGTTGATGAGGTGGATGATGCCGTCCTTGGCTTTGCCTTCCAGCTTATAGCCAGTGACGCGCTTTACGGCTTCCGGGCTCCAGTAGGTGCGCACGTCCGCAAAGACGTTCGCTTGGCCGGTGAGCAGGTAGCCGAACAGGAGGCACGCTCCGTTCAGGGAGTCGTTTTCCGTGGCGAAGGGCATCGGCGCGCGCGGGCCGTTCCAGTCAAAGGTGGAGTTGAGCAGGGTTTCCGCGATGTCCCCGTTCGGGTAAAAGTCCGTCCAGTGGCGCTGGCCCTGGAAGCCGCCGGCAATGGCCTGGTAACCCAGGGATTCTTCTTCCCGGTCAATCTTTTTGAGTTTGGGGTTGCCCTGCATCATGTCGCGGAAGATCATGGCCATCAGCACGCTTTCCTTGAAGGTTTTGCGGCGGCCGTTCTCATCCAGCTTCAGGTCCGGGCGGTTCTTGTCTTCCGCAAACTTGAAGACGGAGTCCGCCCATTTCATGGCGATGTCGAATTCCTCTTGGTCGTAAATCTTCTGGTCCATGCGGCGGCGCACTTCCGTCATGTCCACGGCCTGTACGCGGATGCCCAGGTAATTTTCCCAGAAGGACTGGTCCACGATGGAGCCGGCGATGCCCATGGAACAACCGCCGATGGAAAGATAGCCCTTGCCGCGGAGTGTCGCCACAGCCAGACCGGCACGGGCGAAGCGGAGTATCTTTTCCGCCACGTCATCCGGAATGGAGGTGTCTCCCGCATCCTGCACGTCCTTGCCGTAAATGGAAAAGGCGGGGAACCCCTTTTGGTTCAGGCCCGCCAGGGCGGCGGCCAGGTAAACGGCGCCGGGTCGCTCCGTTCCGTTGAAGCCCCAGATGGCCTTGGGCGTGAAGGGGTCCATGTCGAAAGTTTCACTGCCGTAGCACCAGCAGGGCGTTACAGCCAGGGAGACCCCTACGTTGTTGGCCTTGAACTTGTCCGCACAGGCGGCGGCTTCCGCGGGGCCGCCGATGCAGGTGTCTGCGATCACGCATTTGACGGGATCGCCGGAGGCGTGGCGGACATTGGCTTCAATAAGGGCGGCGGCGGCCTTGGCCATGTTCATGGTCTGGTCTTCCAGAGATTCGCGGACGCCGAGGCGGCGCCCGTCGATCGTGGGACGGATTCCTATGGTGGGGAGTATTGTTTTCATATCTTGCGTATGTGATGTGCAGGGATTATGCCGGAATGGACTCTTCTTCATCCTCCTTCTTCAGATGGATGTTCCGGAAGAAGAAGCCGTAAATTAGTACCACGGCAAAGCAGATGATGGGAATAAAGAAAGATGACCGCACGGCTTTTTCCACGAAGTTTTCCTGGGCCGTCTGGAACTGCTTCATGTCCAGGGGATGGTAGATCAGATCGTTCAGGACGTCGGGCCGGGAGGCGGGGAGCGTGGTCAGGGCCGGAATCAGGGAAAACTGCTGGATCTGCTGTTCCCGACTGGCAGCGGCGGGCAGCCGATTCAGGTTGTCCTTGAACAGGGAAAGTTCTGCGGGCGTGAGGCCGGAACAGCCGGGCAGCGTTTTGGCGGCTTCACTGAAGGCGGCTCCGGTCAGGGAAGGCAGGGACTGGAAGGTTTGCAGGTTCTTCTCGAACTTGGCGGCGGTTTTGGCCTGTTCCCCTCCTGCTGCGGCGTTTGCTTCCGACATTTTGTAGAGGGTGAGCATGGAGCCGGAGATGGATTTTCTGGAGTCAGCGGCTTCCACCTGGGCGATCAAGGGACGGTCGATGGATTCAAAATAGGCCACCTGGTTTTTCACCGTGGTATTGTCAATGCAGGCGCCCATGTACGGGGTGATGACTGCGCCGCCCAGAATGGCCATGATCAGGCCGGCCGCGCCCAGCTTGACTTCCGACCCCAGGCCGCGCAGCGCGATGCCGTAGATGGTCGGAAACATCAGGGACATGCAGCCGGAAATGGCAACCAGAGTCCAGACGGAGAATTCTTTGGGCAGGTACATGGTTCCCAGGCAGCAGAGAATGCCGGCGACGGCGAAGAGGGCCATCATGTTGGCCGGGTTGAATTTCTTCATCAGGGCCGTGGTGATGGCGCGGCAGGCGATAAAGAGGATGATGGAAAAGATGTAATAGTTGGAGGCGGCTGCTTCCTGCATGCCGGGGAAGACGGACATGATGTACTTGATTGTCCACGTCCAGACGGCGATTTGCACGCCCACATAGAAGAATTGGGCGACTACGCCGCAGGTATAGCGGGGAAGCCTGATGAGCTTCACGAGCTGGCAGCGGTAATCCGGCATGATGATCAGGAAGGCGATGGGGCCGATCATCATGATCAGGATCTGCTGCACCATGCTGAATTCAAAGCTGGAATAATACTGGAACAGGAAGGGAACCAGAATGAAGGCGATGCAGAGGCCCAGGCGGCCCAGTTTGGAGGAAAGCGGCCGCGTGTTTTCCTGCGTGGGTACGGTTGAGTCGTCGGACTTGTAGCGGCAGAAGAAGAACCAAATGACGGCCGCAATGGCGACGAGGCCAACGTAAGGCACGCATACCCAGAAAAGTTCGTCGCTCACGATGGCGTTGAGCTGTTCCGGGTCCATGGCCTTGCGGGTGTCCATGTCCGCATCGTTCAGGTGGGACAGAATGAAGTATTTTGCCAGGAAAATACCCGTCAGGGAGCCGATGGGGTTGAAAGCCTGGGCGAAGTTGAGGCGGCGTACGCTCGTTTCCTGTGACCCCATGGACAGCACGAAGGGGTTGCAGGTGGTTTCCAGGATGGAGAGGCCGCCCGCCAGTACGAAAATAGCCATTAGGTAAATGTCAAAGCTCTGGCCTATGGCGGCAGGAATATAGCAGAGGGCGCCTATCATGTAGAACCCCAGTCCAATCAGCACGCCCGCCTTGTAGGAAAATTCTTCCAGCAGGATGGAGGCGAAAATCGCCAGCACCGCATATGCCCCATAGAAGGAAATCTGCACCCCGGCTGACTCGGAGGCGTTGATCATGAAAATTTTGCTGAAAGCAGGGACCAGATTGTCCGTCATATTGTTCAACAACCCCCACAGGGCGAAGCAGGAGACCAGCATGAAAAATGGCAGCCGGTACTGCTTGGGTACGATCGGCACGGTAGAGGTACGATTTGTGTCCATATGCTTTTTCTAATCTCTCACACGAATATCGATGCGTCAATCTGGAAACAGGGAAGAAGTTGGGAATCCGATTTTTCTTCCATCCATATGAGCGCGTGCCTGAAAATATCCATATGCAGCTAACTATGAAAAAATAATCACGTTTTGAGCTGTTCCGTAGTGCGCATGCACGAGATACGCTTCCCTATCAAACGTGAAATTCAGGAATGGGTTCTTTCTACACCGCCATCACGGCAGGAAACAGATGCAGGAATGCCGGCGGAACAGGAACTACGATTTTCGGGAAAGTGGGGCCTGTCGCTAGAGGTATGTCCGGAACCTTGGAAACGGAAGAGGGAGAGCGAACAGAAATGGACAGGGAGAGTCTGCCGTGGATTTTGAATTTATTCATTTTGTTAGAAAAATATATCTATTTTTTAAATTAATTGTTGATTATTTCTGATTTTTTCATACCATAATAGGTGAAACATTGGAATTATCATCTATTTAAACAATTAAACAAAATAATGTTATGGGAAAATTAAGCGAAGCCAAAAACAAGGTGCAGGAAGAGAGGAAAGAAGTTCAGGAGCAACTGGATATCCTCATTTCTCTTGCAAAATCTCAAACGGAAATATTCCAGCAGCGAATCGAAGCCAGCTTGAAGGATGGAAAAATCAGCGACGATCTGACAGTACCTATCACGAAAGTCCTGGCCAAGCAATTGGAGTCCAGAGCCGTTTACAAGGAAGGCTCTGGTAACATTGTGACCAAGGTGACCGACGCCTTCAAACAGTTATTCAATGGGAATGGACAAATTGCGGATGCAGTGGGCTCCATCATTTCTACCGGGATTGACGCCATTCTGGGGGCAGGAGAGGGAACGGAGAAGATCGTGGAAACATACTATGTGGTCGTGGAATATCCCGCTTTAATACGGTACGATATCAGTTGCTGGGGCCGGAATATGAAGGCAACCGGTTATTTAACCTCCATCCTGACAAACGCCATATCATACACGGCCTACAAATCCGCTGTGGATGTCAGTAAAATGGACTTCAACACATTCCTGGCGGCCTATGCGGGCATTCTGAACAAGGCGTTTGGAGATAATCCCAAACAGATGAAGGAAATGATTGAGGAAGCAAAGGAAATATTCAACATGTTCAAGGACAATAAGATGAAAATCGATGGAGGGGATGATGTACAATATGTCAAGTCGATGCCATCCGTAGAGCATTACACGCGCCATGTAGAGGAGAAAAAAGCCGTGATTGGGGACTTCTGATCCGGAAACAGCATGATGTGCCATGAAGACTGAACTATCAATCAATGAACTGAGAAAGGGGGATGTCCTCCTTTTCTCCGTGCTGCAAGGGGACATAATCTCTTCCCTGATCGGGCTGCTGACAAATTCGGATGTAAGCCATGCCGCCCTTTATGCCGATGAGGAAAAACAGACCCTGCTCGAAGCCACCGGAGAACATCCTGTCCTGGAAAATCCGGCCCGGGAAAGGTTTGCCGGGCGTACCATCCATGTTTACAGAAACAGGGCTCTCCCTTCGCTGGACCCGGTTGTTGAAACAGGCAGGAAATACTTGCAGCAAAAACTCCCGTATGGCGGCATTTATTTGCTGGGGCTGCTTCTGGTTACCTCCAAATATTGCCGGTTCCGCTGGGACCGCGAGACGGCCGGGGCCGCAATATGCCTGCTGGCGTCTACCTATCAGGCATTGCGCTCTTTGCTGGAGGGCAGCCATCCTACGGCATTTTGTTCTCAATTTGTAGCGGAATGTTATGAAGAGGCCGGAGAGCCCTACCACTTGCACTACAAACAGCCGGTCATCCCTCTGGATGCTCGTGTCGGGGATGGGGATCGGTCTCTTCTGTCAGAAGCTCTGGAAGAAATGGAAGCCGGGAAACTGAACGTTGACGGTGTCGGCCCGGACGGGTATGAGGAGAATTTCATGATTCAGGAATTATCTGAAAACGTCTTTGATCCGGAGAAGCACGGGGCCGTCTTGCTTCAATCTGCCAGGGATGCCATGACTGACCAGTCGGAAAACGGCGGTTTTGTGTGTTCTTCATTCAAGGAGAAAATAGAGCTTATCCTATGGACAGGAAGGGTTGCCTATGTCTGGTACTGCCTCCTTACCCACAAGAAAGACTGGAAAAGCCTGTGGAGCCGGCAAGCCCAGAAAGAAGCCCTTCTCTGGCTCAATGAACATCGTTCCTCCTTCATTGCTCCTTCTGATTTCAAGAATACTGAGGAACTTTCCTGTGAAGGCTGCATTGCCGGGAACTGATCATTAAACGCCGTCCTGTTTGTTTGGAGAGCCGGACATACAGGGCGGAGTCTTTCTCCAGATCTTGAAGCTGCTCTTCTGCCTGTCCCATGCGGAAATTTATCCGGACGCATGCGGGAGAAGGCGGGCCTTCTGCTTGACTCTCGTTGGAGGGGTGTTTAAGCATGGACGCATGATTAAGTATGTTCCCGTCTTTGGCCTTTTTCTGATTGGTGGGCTGGTCTCCCATGCCGTGGAAAATTCTGTGGCCGTTCCTCCGTCTACCTCCGATACGCCGGAGGCGCCGCTTCCTTCCGGGGAATTGCTTTCCGACCATGTGGCGGAAGCCGAGTTCACGGGCATCATTCACAGAAAGTGCATGTTCAGGACTTCCCTGTGCCCGGACAAATGCGCCCATCCCAAGGACTTCGCCACCTTCCGGATCATCAAGTACCTGGATTACCGGAAGCCGGGCAAATATGGCGATGAGAAGCAGGAAAAGCTGATGGTTGACGTAAATCCGGATCACAAGCCCATTCTCCAGGATGCCTCCATCCTGAAGCAGATTGCCGCGTTCAAACCGGGTGACAAGGTTGTTCTGCACTGGTCCCATTATTATATGCACAAGGATTCCAGTTCCTTCCCGGAGCGGCCCGTGATTTCCATACAGCCTCTTTCTCCGTCCGGCAGGGAGAAGAAAGAGTGACTTCTGGTCTTTTTGCAGAAAAGCGGGCCGGGCTGGACTTGAAAATGCGGGGTGTGCTAGGAACCACGCTGGTAATGGCACGATGGACGGATAAGAATGATGCGTCCATCGCGTAGTTACCGTTACACACCATATTTACACCATGCGTTTACCTTTGAACAACTTGACAGTACTCTCCCTGCTGTGCGCGCTGGGAATGTCCATGACTGCTGCCCTGGGTACGGAAAGCTTTGAACAAGCCAAACGTGGCACGTTCACCAGCCTGCAGACCAAATACGGTCCCCTGTCCTGTGCGGATGGAGTGGCGGAAATCGGGGGAACCGGAAAATCCGGAAATTCTTCATTACGGATGTTCGGCGGGAAAGATGCCGAACTCAAACTGGACTTGAAGGACATACCCTCCACGGAAGTGCGGCTTTCCGCCTGGGCGGAACGCTGGACGGGGCAGGCCCCTTTTGAATTTTCCATCACGGCGGTTGGCCCCCAGGGAGAAAAGGAAATCTATGACGGCAAAAATATCAGGACGGGCGGGTTTAAGACAAAGATTGAAACGCGCGTTCCTGCAGGCACCCGTTCCCTGGTTTTCAAGCTGACGGCTCCGGAAAACAAAGGATTGAAGCTGGACGACCTGTTCATTGTCCCTTCCATTCCCATGAAAGTGGACCCTCGCGTGGAAATGTCCGCCCCGGTGGCTCCCGTGATGAAGCGCATCCCGGACAATCCCGTTCTTTCCGTGAACGTGAAAACGGAAGGATGCCTGAATCCCGTTTCCCTGAATGCCGTTAATCTGGATTTCTCCGGCACGGACAGGCTGGCGGACATTGAATCCGTGACGGTGCTGCGCGGCGGGGAAAAACCGGAAATCCCTGAGGGAGCGGCTACATTCCCTGGAGACCCGGCCCAGGTTCTGGGTACGGTCCGTGTTTCCGGCGGCATGAAGCCCCGGATTTCCGTCAGGGGCCGCTTGGAACTGGAACCCGGCGACAACCACATGTGGGTGTGTGTCACGATGAAGGACGGAGCCTCCCTGGACGGCAAGGTGGTTGTGCGCCCTGCCAGCGTCGTGGCTGGCAACAAACTGATGAAAGTGGCGGATGCCATCCCTGTGGCGCAGCGAATTGGCGTGGCTGTGGTGAGGCCCGGGGATTTTAACTCCAAATTCTACCGCATTCCCGGCTTGGTACGGACGAAAAAAGGGACCCTCCTGGCGGTTTACGATATCCGCTATAACCATTCCGGCGACCTTCCGGCCAATATCGACGTAGGCGTGAGCCGTTCCACGGATGGGGGGCGCACCTGGTCCGATGTGAAAATTGCCGTGGACGATTCCAAAATAGACCCAGCCAGGAAAGACGCCAAGGGCGTGGGAGACCCCTCCATTCTGCTGGATGAAAAAAACGGCCGCGTGTGGGTGGCCGCCATCTGGAGCTACAGGCATTCCATCTGGGGCAGCAAGTCAGGGGGCAATTCCCCGGAAACCTGCGGCCAGCTGGTACTCGCCAGCAGCGACGACGACGGCCTCACCTGGTCCAAGCCCGTCAACATTACGGAACAGACCAAAGACAAAGGATGGCGGATTCTGTTCAACGGACCCGGAAACGGCATCTGCATGAAGGACGGCACCCTCGTTTTTGCCGCCCAGTACTGGGATGGCAAGGGAGTGCCGTGGTCCACGATCGTTTATTCCCAAGACCAGGGCAAGACCTGGCACTGCGGTACGGGTGTCAGTCAGCAGACCACGGAAGCGCAGGTTATTGAACTGAAAGATGGCTCCGTCATGATCAATGCCCGCTGCAACTGGGGCGGTTCCCGCGTGGTGGGAGTGACGAAGGATCTGGGCAAGACTTGGGAAAAACATCCCACCAGCCGTACTGCCCAGCTCAGGGAGCCCGTCTGCCAGGGCAGCATCCTTGCCGTGGACGCCGTGCCCGGAGCGGGCAGACTGGTTCTGTTTTCCAATCCGAATACGACATCGGGCCGTTCCCATATGACGCTCAAGGCCTCTGCGGATGACGCTTCCTCCTGGCCGGAAGACAAATGGCTCCTGTACGACGAGCGCGGTTGCTGGGGGTACTCCTGCCTGGCGCCTGTGGATAAAAACCACATCGGCGTCCTGTATGAGGGCAGGGGCGCTTTAAACTTCCTGAAGATTCCTTACAAGGAAGCCCTCAATCCTCCGGCCGGGCGCTGAGCTTTTTCCGGCAGAACCCCGGTTTGGTGGAATTCGAGCCGCTTCGCTTCCTATGCGGGGCGGCTTTTTCTTTTCCCGCTGGTCAGGACAGGAAGGAAGCCAGAGCCTCCTTCAGCATGTTCCGGGCGCGGAACAGAAGGCTTTTAGTAGCCGGAACGGTCATTTCCAGCGTTTTGGCTATCTCCTCGTAAGGCATGTTCTCAAAGCGGCGGAGCTGGACGGCCAGGCGCGCCTTTTCCGGCAGGGCTGCAATGGCGTCATCCACGGCTTGCTGAAGCTCCGTTTGTTGTAGCGCGGCGTCCGGGGATTGGGAGCCTTCCAGAAACAGAATAGCACCTCCTTCCTCCTCAATGGCATCCGCAGATGTGGTGGGCTTGCGCTTCTGGCGGCGGACTTCATTGAATACCAGATTACGGAGAATCGTGAACATCCAGGTGGTGAAACGGGCGGAAGGTTCGTAATTCTTCGCTCCGCGCCATACGCGGATGAATACCTGCTGGGCAATGTCTTCCACTTCCGGACCGTTGTTCAGCATGCGGGCCACCGTGGCGTACACGGAATGCTGGTGTTTGCGGATCAGCATTTCCATGGCGGAGGCGTCCCCGTCCCTGACCCTCAGCATCAGCAGGGCGTCTTCGTCCGGTACGGCGGATGGCATGTCTCGTGCTTCGTCCATGAAAAGTCCCTTGTATAAACACTGCACCCGGGGGAAAGTTGCGTCCGGAAGGGCGAATGGCCCGGAAAATATATTTATCCCATTCTTCCGGAATGACGAGATGAAAACGGGTCTGTTCCCTCTTTTCGAAGGATTCCGTCCGGAGGATGGAAAGGAATGGATTTCCTGGTAATCCAGGATCCCATATCGGAAATGCCGGGAAAAATCTTCCGGCATTTTCCTGTCCTGTTGGCCGGAATGAAAACGCTTGGATGCGGGGAATGTCCGTGCTACTCTCCTTCCAAGTTCGGCAGGGGTGCCACAGACAAAAAGGCTGAGATTGCGGCAGCATGCTGTTTCCGCAGGACCCTTCAAACCTGATGCGGGTAATTCCGCCGCAGGGAGTTCGATCAAGCGGGCCGTAACCCGTTTTTTGCGGATGTTCCGTTCGGCGGCGTATCCCTTGCCGGTACTTAACAGCATCCATGCCATGAACGATACCGCCAAATTGTCTTATCCCGGGTCCCGCCGCATTTATATTCCGGGCCGCCTTCATCGGGACGTACAGGTTCCCATGAGGGAAGTCATCCTGAGCGATACCCTGCTGCCGGACGGCACCGTCCATTCCAATGATCCCGTACACATTTACGACTGTTCCGGCCCGTGGGGGGACGAAGCCTATGCAGGCTCTGCGGAGCAGGGGCTGCCGGCCCTGCGAGCCGCATGGATACGCTCCCGCGGCGATGTAAAGGAAGTGATTACGGAGAATGGCCCCTGCCTCCAGGCTGCCGGGGAAGGCCCCGTGACCCAGCGGCACTATGCCCGGCGCGGAATGATTACGCCGGAAATGGAGTTTGTAGCCATCCGTGAAAATCTGGGCCGCGAACAAGTATTCAAGGCTGTTTACGACCGTTACCCGAATGAAAAGAGCCGTCCGGACGAGGCCGGAGAAATCCTGGACGCACTGACGGTGATGCCGCGCCCGTCCGGGCTGGAAGCCGCAGAAGGATTCGGGCCGTCAAGCATGGTGGCGCGCGACCGTCTGGACCATCAGCACGCGCCGGAGCGCAGGAGCGGTTGCCGCATGCCCGCGTATTTCACGGCCGAATTCGTCAGGGATGAAATCGCCGCAGGCCGCGCCCTCATTCCCGCCAACATCAACCACCCGGAATGCGAGCCCATGGCCATAGGCCGTAATTTCCTGGTGAAAATCAACGCCAACATCGGCAATTCCGCCCTGGGGTCCAGCATTGAGGAGGAGGTGGAAAAACTGCGCTGGGCCATCCACTGGGGGGCGGACACCGTGATGGACCTTTCCACCGGAAAGAACATTCACGCCACCCGTGAATGGATTCTGAGGAACTCCCCCGTGCCCATCGGGACCGTGCCCATCTACCAGGCGCTGGAAAAGGTGGGCGGCAACGTGGCGGACCTGAGCTGGGAAATTTTCCGGGACACTCTCATTGAACAGGCCCGCCAGGGTGTGGACTACGTGACCGTGCATGCCGCCCTGCTGCTCAGGTTTGTGAACCATACGGCCCGGCGCATGACGGGTATCGTCTCCCGCGGCGGTTCCATCATGGCCCAGTGGAGCATGAGCCATGAGCAGGAAAACTTTCTTTACACCCATTGGGATGAAATTTGCTCCATTCTGGCGTCGTACGACATCGCCGTCTCCATCGGCGACGGGCTGCGCCCCGGTTCCGTGGCGGACGCCAACGACTTTGCCCAGCTTGCGGAATTGGAAATCCAGGGAGACCTGACCATGCGCGCCTGGCGTGCCGGCGTTCAGGTGATGAACGAGGGCCCGGGCCACGTGCCCATGCACCTCATTGCGGAAAACATGAACAAGCAGCTTGAATGGTGCATGGAAGCTCCCTTCTACACGCTTGGACCGCTGGTGACGGACATTGCTCCGGGCTACGACCACATTACCGGGGCCATCGGCGGGGCGATCATCGGGCAGCGCGGCTGCGCCATGCTTTGCTACGTCACCCGCAAGGAACACCTGGGCCTGCCGGACAGGGAGGACGTGCGGGAAGGTGTGGTCACCTACAAGCTGGCGGCCCATGCGGCTGATCTGGCAAAGGGCCACCCCTCCGCCCAATGGCGGGACAACGCCCTGGCCCAGGCCAGGTTTGAATTCCGGTGGGAGGATCAGTTCAACCTGTCCCTGGACCCGCAGAAGGCCCGTTCCTACCATGATCTGATGCTCCCCCATGCCAATGCCAAGAAAGCCCATTTCTGCTCCATGTGCGGCCCGGATTTCTGCGCCATGCGCCTGAGCCAGGACATCCGCCGCCGTTCCACGGGAAAATAATCCTCCATCCATTTCCCGGAAGCCGGGTGGAGGCTTCCGGGAATGGTGGGGTCTTCCGGGTGCGGAAGTGTTAAAAATGGGATGACACCGCATCAATTTGTGTTATTGTGCCCTGTAAGATGAATACCTTTTTTCATATAGCAGGGACGGCTTCACTTTCTCTGGCCGTAGCTCCCGCCACTCTCGCCGCTCCGGTCTGGGAGATTGATTTCAACAAGGGACTGGAGACGGCCAGGGACGGAAACCGCACCGTGATGGTGGAATTCACCGGTTCCGACTGGTGCCCGCCCTGCAAATACCTGCGCAGTACCATTCTGGACTCTCCGGAATTTGCAAACTATGCGGAAAGAAACAAGCTGGTGCTTGTGGAACTGGACTTTCCGCGTACGCCGGGGAAAATCTCTAAGGAACTCATGAAGGAACGAGAGGACATTATGCGGCGGTATGGCGTTACCGGTTTTCCCACCGTGATGCTGATGGACGGAACCGGAGCTCCCTATGCCCGGATCGTGGGGCCCACAAAAACGGCGCCGGAATATCTGGAAAAGCTGACAAAGGCCCAGGATCTGAAAAATTCGCTGAACGGGGAAATTGCCGTTGCCCGGAAGCTCTCCGGCAGCGAACGGGCTGCCGCCCTGGCGAAGGCTCTGGAAAAAGTGCCCGCGGAATTGCAGGGATACCACAAGGAATTGATCGCGGAAATCATGGCGTCTGACCCGGAAGACCGGTTCGGATTTGGAAAGAAGGAGAAGGAAGCGCGCATGATGGCGCAGCAAAGTGAGATGCTTGAGCAATTTTATCTCTCTCAGAGGGGGAAGATAAGAGGTGAGGAGCTCCGGAAGAGCCGCGAAGAAGCTGAAAAAATACTGTCGTCTCCCGATCTCCTGCCACCAATCCGTTTGAAACTGAATAAATTCATCAGTGACAGCTATGCCTTGGAACGCAACTATCCTAAATCCCTTGAATACCTGAAAAGCGCACGCGATTCCGATCCCGGCTCCAAGGAATCCTCCAGGCTGCAACCCTGGATAGAAAATATGGAAAAAATCATAGCACGCGAAAAATAAGAGGGCTGCATTCCTTGTTCTTGCTATTTTCCCGTTCATGCGGCTGAATACGGTTTCCTTCCCTCCCCACGGAGGGAAGAGTGATTTTTCCGTATAATATTTAGACAAAGGAAAGATGGCATTCCGCTATGATGATAGAAAGACCGCAAGACGAGGAAATGAATATGTCCGCACAGGCCATGGAACAGGAAATGAATGAGGATGCCGATCATCTGCTGAGCTGGGATGAATGGCTGCGCCGCCATGTGTCCCAGCTTCTCCTGTTCGCACGCCAGCAATCCCGTTCCCCGGAGGATGCGGAGGACATTCTCCAGGATGCCCTGGTCCGCCTGGCGCGCAAGGAAGCCGCAGGAGAATTCGTGGGCGGCCAGGAAGCGTGGCTCTCCTATGTCTTTGCCTCCATCCGCCGCCTGGCCGTGGACTATGGCCGCAAGGCGGACCGCCGCCAGAGGCGCGAGGACGAGGCGTGCAGCGCCGATCCGGCGCAGGATGCGTGTACGGACCCCTGGTTTTCCAGCTCTGCTGCGGATGAGGAGCTCAAGCAATTCATGGAGATGCAGCTCAAAAAGCTCCCTTCCAAATTTTCCGAAGTCATTGTGCTGAAAATATGGGGTGAACAGACCTTCCTGCAAATAGCGGAGACGCTGGAAATATCCCAGAACACGGTGGCAAGCCGCTACCGCTACGGCATTGACATGCTCCGGAAAGCGTTGAGAAACAGAAAAGAAGAAATTTGAACATACCTGCTCCACTCTTATGAAACATGAATCAGCATCATCCTCAGAGGAAGACGGCGGCGGTACCGCCACTATCCAGCCTCTCCCCGTATCCGATGAACTCATTGCCCGCCTGGCCGTCAGGTGTGAGGAAATATTCCCCCTGAATGACCGCGTCCGGCATGAAATTTCCGATGAAGAAATTCATGAAATGGAATCCCTGCTGAAGCGTTTTCAGCCGGCGCCTGCAAAAATCCTGTTTCGGGAGCAATGCTGCTCCCTGATGTGCACTGAATCCGAGCGTGAAATGGAAGACCGCCTGAAAAAATTCTCCGCCTCCTCCATGCTGGAATTCTCCGTCTGCAAAATGGCTTACGCCATGGAAGCCGAGGGAGAGGTGAAGCAGGAAAAAAATGTTTCCGGCCGCATGTGGAGGAAGCTGGCCTATGTCTCCGGAATTTCCGTGGCGGCGGCTGTTGGAGCCATGCTGCTCATGCAGAACATGCTGGACTCCCGCAGCGACGGGGCAGAGGCCATTGCGGAAAAATCGGAAAGCGTCCCCCTCCCGGAAGAGCACCAGGAATCTTATCGTAACCCCACCATTTTTGAACTGCAGGGGGGAGATGAGCGGGTGCCGGTCGTGGCCCCGGCAAATAGCAGGAAAATCATTCCTGAAAGGGAATATTGAGTAATTCTTCAATGGGCCGTTCAGTAGCGCCAGCCCCGGATTTTGATGATCCGGGGCCTCTTTTTTGCCGTGGATTGAAAAAAATATGCAAATTTTTGAACATGCAGTGTCCGGACATTGTATATTATCTCACATGAATATGAAAACCTGTACCTTTCTGACATTGGGGCTGTTGATAAGTACGGGTTCCGGTTTCTCTATTGACCGGCCCGCTGGAAATACTGCCGCTCTTCAGCCTCCCTCTCTTACTCCTTATCCTTCCCGGCCTGCTCCTCTGCCTGCGTCCCGGCCCGTGAGGCTGGGCATTGTGCCCGGCACGGTTCCGCAGGCGCTTGTGGCCCAGCTGGAGCTCAGCGGATTTCCCGGCGTGCTGGTGACCAAGGTTATTCCGGACAGTCCGGCGGCCAAGGCTGGCTTGCAGGAAAACGACGTCGTTGTCAAGCTGGGGGACATGTCCTTGTCCGGCCCCCGTTCCGTGACGGAAGCTTTGGCGGACAAGGCGCCGGGAGACAAAATAACTGCAGTGCTTTACCGCAAGGGCAAAAGAGAAACGGCAGACCTGACTCTGGATGCCGGAACGCTTTCCGCCGAGGAAATTCTTGCGGCCCAGGGTGATCCTCGTTCGCATCCCCGTACGTCTCCCGGTGGATTTTCCCCTCGTCCCACCCTGCCTCAGGGGCTGCTCGGAACGCAGCCGGATGCCTTTGACCGGATGCAGCAGATCATGGATGAATTCCTGAAAAATTCCGTGATGGATGATCCCGGAATGGATGACGTCTTTAGCAGGATGAACCTGACTCCTGGGTCGGCCCAGGTGCTCAGAAGCCTTCAAAATCTGCAGAAGATGCCCATGCCCTCCATGGGGAACCTTCCGGGGGGAGTCTCTGGCTCTTCATCCGTCCGCATGACGGACAACAACGGCACGATTATTATTTCCTCCAACTCTCAGACCGGGACCTCCGTCCATGTAACGGACCCCTCCGGAAAGGTACTTTATTCCGGCCCCTACAACACCCAGCAGGAAAAGGACGCCGTGCCTGAAGCTGTTCGGGAGCGGTTGAAAAACATAGAAACCAACTTCTGCTTTTAAGATTTCTGCTGAATATTCGTGATCATGTTAAGGATGGCTGCTCCGTTTACCGGGGCAGCCATTTTCATTGCCGGGAAAACCGTGAAAAGCCCGTCAGTGGATGCCAGTCAATTTCCTGTATGTTTCCAGTGCGAAGGAATCCGTCATGCCGGAAATGTAATCCAGCATATGGATCAGGCGTTTTTCCCGTGACTCTTCATCCGCAGGCAAAAGGGTTCCCTGCAAAAGGATGGCTACCTTTCTGGCTTGTCCGGAACCGGGGTTGTCCACCCATTCCATGAAAAAGTCGATCAATTCTCCCAGCACCTTGTAGCCCATGGCCTCCACCTGAATGACGTCCTGCGTCTGGTAAACGTCGCGTATGGCATCTTTGTAAAGACGGTCCAGAGGTCCGGCCAGTTCGGAAACGTCAATGAGGGACTTTTCCATGCTCCCGTCCAGAAGGCGGTCTTCATAGGCCTTGAAGCCCTCTACTACGGCGCGGATACTTCTGCCGATCGCCAGCGCCCGCATGTAATGTACGCAGGAATCCTCCTCCCTCCGTACTGCCAGATCTTCGGCATACTCCCTTTGAGAGGGAGTCAGGAAGGGATGGAACAATTCCATGACGTGGTCGAACCTCAGGATTCTTGAGAAAAAGCCGTCTTCAATATCCGCAATGCGGTAGCAGATATCGTCCGCGGCTTCCATCAGGAAAGCCAGGGGATGGCGGCACCAGCAAAGGTCGTTTCCTTCCGCCTCCGTCCGGGGTATCAGGCCCAGGCTGCCCGCCACAAATGCGGCGGCTTCCATTTCCTGGCTGCCTATGCCGAACTTTTTGCATTCCAGACTGTTGTCGGGAGTAAGCATCTTCTGTTTGGCTTTAAGGGAATAGGACTGTGTACAGGGATACTTCATGAAAGCGCCCAGCACGGCAGCCGTCAGCTTCAGGCCCTTGCCCTCCATGGGGTCTCCGGTGCGGGTCAGGATGCGGAAGCCCTGTGCGTTCCCTTCAAACGGGCGCGATAATCCATGCCGGAACAGGGCCGTCTCAATGGCATCCTCCCCCGAATGGCCGAACGGAGGATTCCCGATATCGTGCGCCAGACAGGCGGTGGAAACGATGGTAGCCAGGTCGGAAGGAATGATATGGGCCGGCAGCGAGTCTTTTCCGGAGAGCCATTCTCCCACCAGCATGCCCAGGGAAGAGCCGACGTGGGCCACCTCCAGGCTGTGGGTAAGGCGGGTGCGCACATAATCGTTGCGCCCCAGAGGAAACACCTGCGTCTTATCCTGAAGGCGGCGGAAAGCGCTGGAAAACAGGATGCGCCCGTAATCCCGGTCATAATTGCTGCGGTGCTTTTGCGGAGCCGCCGTACTCTGGTGGCTTGATCCCCAGCGGGCGTCTGACAGAAGCTGTTCCCAATTCATCTTTTGCGGCACGTTGCCGATGATAAGGGCGTCCGGTGCGGACACAAGCAAAAACGGGAGGGCAAAGGCGTCAATAAGTCAGCATCAGGCCTACACCCCAGTGCAGGTTATTGTCGTAATTGGTGGAAATGCTCACATGAGGCGTCAGGATGTAATGCAGTCCAACGGAATAATCCCGGTCCGTATTCAGGGAAAAGCTCAGGCGCAGGCGCGATGTCAGCGGAATATCGTCCCGTTCAAGCTGGAGACGCACCTTCCCGTCGGTATCAATGCGGGCGTCCGCCACCAGCAGCAGAGGCAGCGTGTACCGTGTTCCCAGGGTGCCGTCCAGTTCACGGTCCTTCCTGGTGGTCTGGCGGAACATGTTGCGTTCCCCGGCCTCGCCCTTCCTGTATGTCCAATCCATGCCGATGTAGGGATAAAGCCACTGCTTTTCTCCGATGTACCTGCCCAGGCGCGCTTCAGCTTCATACCCGCGGGTATCCTTGTATCCTGTCTGCCACTCTCCCTGGATGCTCCAGCGCGTGCCGCCGAACTCCAGATCCCCTATATTCCCGTTAGAGGCAAAATCATTATTTACGGTCAGGTACCATTTACGGTCCATTGCGTAAACGTGCTGGAGCGCCTGGCGGGGATGGGGAAGCTGGGGATTGGGCGGCGAATCCTCATACGTGAAAATACGCCCCATGCCGCTCATCATGTGGTACAGGATGTGGCAGTGGAAAAACCAGTTGCCCCGCGTCTTCTCCGCGGCATTGAACTCAATCACCTGCGTGGCCATGGGCTGGATGTCCACCGTGAACTTCAGCGGGGAAAAATCCCCCTGCTTGTTGACCAGGCGGAAAAAATGCCCGTGCAGGTGCATGGGGTGCCTCATCATCGTATTATTGGTCAGGATGATGCGGACATTCTGACCCTCCCGGATCATGATCCGGTCCGTTTCCGACAGTGTCCTGCCGTTGATGCTCCAGACGTAGCGGTTCATATTTCCGCTCAGTTGAAAATGCAGTTCCTTCACGGGAACGCCGGAGGGGAGGTTCGTTTTTGCGAGGGACCTCAGCATATCGTACGTCAGCGTAACCTCTCCTTCGTCTTCCTGCATGTCCTCCGCATGATGCTTTCCATGGGAACTGCCAGAAGACATGGACATCATGTGCATGCCACCCGCACGGGGAGAATCCATACCTCCGGACATGTTATGATTCATGTGCTTCATGCCGGGCATGGAGCCGGAGCCCATGTTCATCATCTTCATGCTCCCGCCCATGGTCATCATGCCGTTCATCCTCTTCATGTTCTTGAAATAATTCAGCTTGGGAAAGGGACGCAGGGGCTGCTTCTCCCCATGCCCCAGCCACAGTGAGGAAGACCCGGTGGTATCCTCCGCCGTCGCCTGGAACTCGAAAGCCCTGCCTGTTTCCGGCACGGTCAGGATCACATCGTAGGTTTCTGAAACGGCAATAATCATCCGGTCAACGTCCACGGGGACCACGTCCTTGCCGTCGCTGGCCACGACGCGGATTTTCCCGCCGGAATATCTGAGCCAGAAATAAGTGGAGGAAGCCCCGTTCACGATGCGCAGCCGCACGCGGTCCCCGGCCTTCAAACGGGGCAGGGAAGCATGCGGGCTCCCGTTGAGCAGGAAGCGTTCGTAATACACGTCGCTGACGTCCATCGGGTTCATGCGTTTCCATTCGCTGGTCAGCTTGGTGCCCAAATAGCCGGCCCGGAGCGCCTCCCAGTAGCTCTGCACGCTCCCCTTCCGGATGGAAAACCAGTCGGACCCCGTATGGAGTTTTCTATTCACCTCGTTCGGATTCTCATTGGTCCAGTCGCTTAAAACCAGGGTGTATTCCGGCAGGGTGTCCTCCGCTCTGCGCGCCGGATCGTTCCTGCGCTTGTGGACGACGAAGGCTCCGTACAGTCCGCTCTGCTCCTGAAGACCGCTGTGGGAATGGTACCAGTACGTGCCGTTCTGGATAATGGGAAAAGTATAAGTATGGGTGGTATGGGGCTTCACGGGTGCGGAAGTCAGGTAGGGCACGCCGTCCTGGTCATTGGGCACCAGAAGGCCGTGCCAGTGGAAGGACGTCTCCGTATCCATCATGTTGTGCACCCGGATCACTGCCGTGTCCCCCTCCGTAAAATGCAGCACGGGACCGGGAATGCTGCCGTTGATGCTCATGGCGGGACGCGCCGTTCCCGTGAAATTGACGGGGGTATTCCGCACATACAGGTCGTACTCCACCGTCTCTGCCTGGGCCGGGGAATGGAAGACGTACCCGTAAAGGCAAAGGAGGAGGAATAAATAATGCACAATCCTGAACATGAAAAAATGGGGCTGGCAGGAAAGACCGTGCCGCCTCCTTCCCGGTTCAAAATGAAAATGTACGGATGCGTCATATTCTGGAATAAAAAACAACGCCCGGGGTAAAACTCAATTTATCCAAACGGGGAAATGTTCCGGACTGCTTCCTTGTAATTGGCAGGAAAAGAAAAGGGGACAGTTGATTGAACAATAAAAAGCGGGGGCTTGTCCGTAAGGAACAGACGCATCAAACTCCATGATTCCCATGAAAGCCTTCATCATTTCAACCTGCATCTCTCTGTCAGCCATGTGCGCCTCCTTTTCTCAAGAAGCCCGTTCGGAATCCGGAATTGAACCCGTTGCTTCATTCAAGGGAGCCCAGGTAACCGGAGTCACGGTCACGGACAAGGGCAGAATCTTCGTCAACTTTCCCCGCTGGCATGAAACAATACCTTGCTCCGTGGCGGAGGTGGACCGGCAGGGAAACTTCAAACCCTATCCGGACGAGAAAACCAACCGGTGGGAAAAGGGAAAAACACAAGATGGAGACGCGTTCGTATGCGTGCAGTCCGTCGTTGCCGACAGAGACCGGCTTTACATCATTGATACGAAAAACCCGATGATAGGAACCACGGTGGCGACACCCACCTTGTACGTCTACGACCTCAACACCAACAAGCTGATCAGGAAATACCCACTCTCGGAATCGACCAAACCCAAGTCCTATGTCAACGACCTGCGCGTGGACCGGGAGCACGGCAAAATCTACTTTACGGACTCGAACGAACCCGGACTGATCGTGCTGGACATCAAGAGCGGAGAAAACTACCGCATGCTGGACAACCACTCCTACACGACCGCGGAGCAGGACCACATCACCGTCAACGGCAGGCGGCACGACGGGAAAGTCCATTCCGACGGCATAGCTCTGGATAAAAAGAACGGTATCCTCTATTTCCATGCCTTGACGGGCAGGACCCTGTACGGAATACCGGTGCGCCAGTTGATAGACCGCCGGATAGACGAGAAAAAAATCACCAAAATGAAAACGCCTTCGCCCGACGGCATGATCATGGACAGCCGGGGCAACCTCTATATGGGTGATCTGGAAAACAACAGCATCGTGTACCTCACTCCGGACCGCAAAAGCATCCGGACACTTGCCTCCGGAAAGGAAATCAGCTGGCCGGACACATTCAGCATCCATGACGGATACCTCTACTTCACCAACTCCCGCATCCAGGAAGCCCAGGGCGACATTTCCGACATGGTATTTACCCTGGAAAAGGTCAAACTGCCGGAATAAAGGATCCGCCGGAGTTCCAACGTCAGAAGTACTTCCGTTGGCAATGGCGCCTCCATTTCCTTCGTGATTGCGGTTGTTGATAAACTGAACGTTGTCCAGGCGGACAAGTGCGCCCTGTGACGAAATAGTCTCCGCTGTCCGGCTGGACATGAAGAACCTTCAGTCGGAAATCCGGGAATGGACGGCGGAACGCCGGGATATGGATTTCAACCGTCATATCAACAATGCCGCCTATCTGGTTTGGGCGCTGGAATCCCTGCCGGAAGCCTGGCAGGCGGAACGCGCCCTGACTGGCATTCACCTGCACTTCAGGAAGGAAAGCCATGCCGGGGAACAGATGAAGTCCCTATTGTTCCGCCAGGAGAATCTTACCTGCCACCATATCATGCAGGGGGATGAACTGCGGGCGGAAGCGGTGCTGGAATGGACCTGATGGACAGAATGATGAAGAAAAAACTCTACCTGTCCATCAAGTACGCCAGCTCCATTAAAGTCATTTAGCCACTCAACAACAAGGCCGCCCCGGTTCACCCCGGGCGGCCTTGTTGTTTTTGCAGCAGAAACGGTGTTTCCACCATTTCCCCTGATCTGTCCTGACTTTTTTTAGAAGTCGTAGCGGTAGCCGATGCTTCCGTTTACCGAGCTGGCTCCGTTGCGGATGTCCGCGTTGCCGTTGACAAAGACCGTTCCCTGCGTCCCCACCGGCACGCTCAGGCCCGCTCCTATCTGCAACGCCGTCCGACCTACCTTGGCTCCACGCACTTGCTGCGTGTAGCCGGGGTTGGCAAGGAAGCCCACCGACGTTTCTCCCCGGTCGTCTCCCAGGTCCTGGGCCGCGTTGATACGCAGTTCCGCCAGCGCTTCCCTCCCGAAGATGTTGCTGCCTACAAGACCCATC
>ERZ857882.5-NODE-5-length-219741-cov-5.521057_pt1 | contig 219741 bp, 207 predicted proteins | sample MGYA00519697_ERZ857882 | MGnify/ENA primary metagenome ERZ857882 (study PRJEB31778, sample SAMEA3449373) | human gut metagenome | biome: human gut; feature: human-associated habitat; material: faeces | place: United Kingdom | collected 2010/2012 ...
GCGGCCGCCACACCCCGTTTTTCAACGGCTATCGTCCGCAGTTCTACTTCCGCACCACCGACATCACGGGTACCGTTATTCTCCCGGACGGCGTCGAGATGGTTATGCCGGGCGACAACGTTGAGATCACGGGCGAGCTCATTCACCCGATCGCCATGGAAGAGGGCCTGAAGTTCGCTATCCGCGAGGGTGGCCGTACGGTCGGCTCCGGTCGCGTTACCGAGATCATCGAGTAACACGCGCCCATTAGGTTATGAGCAGACGGGCCCGACGGTTTTTCGACCGTCGGGCCGTGTTCTGCGATTGAGGAGGATTTAATGCGCACGTTGGTCACCTTGGCCTGCACTGATTGCAAACGCCGCAATTACACGACCAAGAAGAACAAGCAGAACAACCCTGAGCGCATCGAGCTGAAGAAGTACTGCCGCTGGTGCGGTCATCACACGCTGCACCGCGAGACTCGCTAGTTGTACTCGCTAAGTGTTCAGGAGTGGTCTACAATGGCTAGACCAGATGAACAGGCCAGTAGCTCCAATTGGTAGAGCGTCGGTCTCCAAAACCGAATGTTGGGGGTTCGAGTCCCTCCTGGCCTGCCAGACTATTCCGGCCAACTTTTCAGTTGGCCTCTTTTAAGGTATGAACAACCTTATACGAACGGATCAAGATGGCTACGAAGAAACACAAGAAGCGCAAGCGCGACACACGCACCGAGGAGCAAAAGGCTCAGTCGGCGCGTGATCTTGCGCAGGCAAGCGAGCAATCGCAAACGCAGAAGAAGGCGGCCGTGCTCTCTCGTTCCAAGGACAAGAGTCCCGAGAAAGCCAAGGCCACCAAGGCCGTTGCCAAGAGCGATCCCAACAAGAAGCCCAGCCTCTGGCGTCGTTTCGTCAACTATTGCAAAGAGGTCAAGGGTGAGATGCAACGCGTGGTATGGCCCACGCGTCCCGAGCTCGTCAACGCGAGCCTCATCGTCGTCGGCGCCCTCGTGTTCTTCGGCGTCGGCATCGCCATCATCGACAACATCATCATCATTCCGCTTGATGCCATCGCAACTCTGGGAGTGAACGCCAATGGCTAGAAGATGGTATGTCATCCACACCTATTCGGGTTACGAGAACAAGGTCAAGACTAACATCGAGCATCTCATCGAGACGCAGGGTCTCGAGAACAACATCTTCGAGATTCTCATTCCTACCGAGGAGGTCACCGAGCTCAAGGAAGGCGGCCGTCGCGTCACCACCGAGCGCAAGGTCTTTCCCGGCTACGTTCTGGTCAAGATGAACCTCGATGCTCGCACGCAGGTTGCCGTACGCAATACGCCGGGCGTCACCGGGTTTGTCGGCAGCGAGGGTCAACCCGTTCCGCTGACGCGCGACGAGTTCAACAAGATCACCAAGCGTGTGAGCCCCGAGGCTCCCAAGAAGACCTCCACCGATTTGGAAGAGGGTCAGTCAATCAAGGTCGTGAGCGGTCCGCTCGCAGATTTCGATGGCACCGTCTCGGAGGTCAATGCCGAGGCCGGCAAGGTCAAGGTGCTCGTCTCGATCTTCGGACGCGAGACGCCGGTCGAGCTGAGCTTCGATCAGGTGGCGAAGATCTAAACTTGGCAGAAACGCGCGCGCCGTGCCTCGATGTGGAAGAGGGCTTCTCACGGTACTGCGCTTTCGATAGATAGAGTAAAAGCCCATTAGGGCAGGTACGTAGTAAGGATTCACATCATGGCAAAGGACAAGGAAGTATCGGGCTTCATCAAGCTTCAGATTCCTGCTGGCCAGGCAAATCCGGCTCCCCCGGTAGGCCCGGCACTCGGCGCCCAGGGCGTCAACATCATGCAGTTCTGCACGGCATTCAACGCCGAGACCGCAGACAAGGGCAACACCATCATCCCGGTCGAGATTACGGTCTACGAGGATAAGTCCTTCGACTTCATCTGCAAGACTCCGCCGGCAGCGGTTCTCATCCGCCAGGCACTCGGCATCCAGAAGGGTAGCGGCGTCCCGCAGCGCGACAAGGTCGGCACGCTCACGCAGGCCCAGCTCACCGAGATCGCCGAGACTAAGCTCCCCGATCTCAATGCCAACGATATCGAGGCAGCAAAGAAGATCGTGGCGGGTACCGCTCACTCCATGGGCGTCCTGGTCGAAGAGTAGATACGCGGCGTAAAGGATACGCCGCTAGATGTGGGAGGGCCGGCCAGGTCCGTTGACCACGAGGAGGAAAGAAAATGGCAAAGCACGGAAAGAAGTACGAGGCCGCACTGGCCAAGGTCGACGAGGACAAGCTGTACACGCCGCTCGAGGCGTGCGCGCTTGCCAAGGAGCTCGCGAGTGCGAAGTTCGACGAGAGCATCGAGGTCGCGTTCCGTCTCAATATCGACACTCGCCAGGCCGACCAGCAGGTCCGCGGCTCCATCTCGCTGCCCAACGGCACCGGCAAGGAAGTCCGCGTCGCCGTCTTCGCCGAGGGCGATAAGGCCAAGGAGGCCCTCGAGGCTGGCGCCGACGTCGTCGGTTCCGATGATCTGGTCGCCGACGTGCAGGCGGGCAACATCAACTTCGACGCCGCCGTCGCGACTCCCGACATGATGAGCAAGGTCGGTCGTCTGGGTAAGGTCCTCGGTCCTCGCGGCATGATGCCCAATCCCAAGCTCGGCACCGTCACTCCCGATGTCGCCAAGGCCGTTAGCGAGCTCAAGGGCGGCAAGGTCGAGTATCGCGCCGATCGCTATGGCATCTGCCATGTCAACATCGGCAAGGTCTCCTTCGAGCCCAAGGCCCTCGCCGAGAACTACGGTGCGCTCTACGACGAGATCCTGCGCGTGAAGCCGGCTGCGACCAAGGGCCGTTACGTCAAGTCCATCGCGCTTTCCTCGACGATGGGCCCTGGCATCAAGGTTGCCAGTGACATCGTCCGCAACTACACCGAGGCGTAAGAAAAAGCACGATCTTAATGTTCAGCGGAGTGCTTACGTACTAGTTTGTACGCTTCGCACATGCAAAGAAGCCCGGGTTTCGTGCCCGGGCTTCTTTCGTCTTACAGCTTGGAGTTGTTGATATCGTAGGGCGTTGCCTGATAGACGTAGTAGTTCAGCCAATTGGTGTAAAGCAACTGCGCCGGGGCGCGCCAGTTTGACCGAGGCGTCTTTGACGGGTCATCATCGGGGAAGTAATGCCTTGGCACCTTGGGGTTCAGCCCTTTGCCAAGGTCACGCGCGTATTCCTTCGCAAGCGTATCGGTGTCGTACTCAGGATGTCCAAAAACGAAGAAGTGCCTGCTATTCGTGCTCTTCGCGATGAATACGCCCGCCTCGTCTGATACGGCTATGATTTCGAGGTCATCGACCGCCTCGATATCCTCCTGGCGAACCTCGGTGTGACGCGAGTGCGGTGCATAGAGCACGTCGTTGATACCGCGGACGAGCGGGCTCGACGGCTTTACGATGTTATGGGCAAAGACGCCTGACATCTTCTCCTCGAGCTCGTATTTCTCGACGCCGTAGTGATAGTAGATGCCCGCCTGGGCGCCCCAGCAGATGTAGAGCGTCGAAAAGACGTGGGTCTTTGCCCACTCGAAGATCTCGCAGAGCTCGGGCCAGTAGTCGACCGTCTTGAAGTCAAGAAGCTCCACGGGCGCGCCCGTAATGATCATGCCGTCGTAGCGCCTGTGGCGGATGTCGTCGAGGCTGACGTAGAAGGACTCGAGATGCTCTGCGGCCACGTGCTCGGCACGATGGCTCACCGTCTGGAGCAATTCGACCTCGACTTGAAGGGGCGTGTTCGAGAGTTTGCGCAGAAGCTGTGTCTCCGTCTCGATTTTCGTTGGCATAAGGTTCAAGATGAGAACACGAAGCGGACGTATGTCCTGGTGGATTGCACGGTGCTCCGTCATCACGAAGATGTTCTCGCCCTCGAGTATGCTGGTGGCCGGAAGCGCATCCGGAATTCTGATTGGCATGGTCAAATCCTTCCGTAGGCGCTCCATGATATCAGGGCCTCGCTGGTGATACCATGAGGCCGGTCGTTCATTTCGTTTTGAACAAGGAGAGCCCATGACCTCGGAAATCGGCACCACATGCGTTCAGGGTGGCTACCATCCCGGAAACGGCGAACCGCGCCAGATTCCCATCTACCAGAACACGACGTGGAAGTACGATTCGAGCGAGTTCATGGGAAGGCTCTTCGATCTTGAGGAGGAGGGCTACTTCTACACGCGTCTCCAGAATCCCACCAACGATTGCGTGGCCGCGAAGATCTGCGAACTCGAGGGTGGGTCAGCGGCGATGCTCACGTCCTCGGGGCAGGCGGCAAATTTCTATGCGGTCTTCAACATCGCGGGCTGCGGAGACCACGTGGTCTGCTCGACGTCAATCTACGGTGGCACGTACAACCTGTTCGCGCATACGATGAAGCGGATGGGCATCGAGTTCACCTTCGTCTCCCCGACATGCAGTGACGAGGAGCTCGAGAGTGCCTTCCGCCCGAATACGAAGGCCGTGTTCGGCGAGACCGTCGCGAATCCCGCGCTCACGGTTCTCGATATCGAGCGTTTCGCGAAGGCGGCCCATGACCACGGGGTCCCGCTCATCGTCGACAACACGTTTCCCACGCCAATCAACTGTCGCCCCATCGAGTGGGGTGCCGATATCGTCACCCACTCCACGACGAAGTACATGGACGGCCATGGCGCCGCGGTTGGTGGTTGCATCGTCGATTCGGGCAGGTTCGATTGGGAGGCCTATGCCGAGAAGTATCCTGGTCTGACCACTCCCGACGAAAGCTATCACGGCGTGGTCTATACCAGGCAATTCGGCAACGAGGGGGCATTCATCACGAAGGCGACGGCGCAGCTCATGCGCGACTTGGGGTCAATTCAGTCGCCCCAAAACGCCTTCTTGCTGAACATGGGCCTCGAAAGCCTTCACCTGCGCGTGGCCCGGCACACCAAGAACGGTCTCGCGGTTGCGGAGTTCCTGAGCCGGCATCCAAAGGTGACATGGGTGCGTTACGCCGATTTGCCCGGTGATGAAAGCCACGATCTCGCGAAGAAGTACCTACCCAACGGATCTTGCGGCGTGGTGAGCTTTGGCGTCGCGGGCGGACGCGATGCTGCGGAGCGCTTCATGTCCGCGCTTGACCTCGCGCAAATCGCGACCCACGTCGCGGATGCACGTACCTGCGTGCTGCATCCCGCAAACGCAACGCATCGTCAGATGACCGACGCGGAGCTGGAGGCAGCCGGAATAGCCCCTGACCTCATCCGCCTTTCATGTGGCATCGAGGACCCAGAGGACTTGATTGCCGACCTCGAGCAGGCACTCGAGGCAGTCTAGAGATGCCGCCGTCATGCGCATGCCTGCCTTGCCGTTTCGTACAGCCTCATGAGCTGCGCGCTTGGCCGCTTGGGAAAGACAAGCCCGTAGGGCATGTCATGTGGCTCGGCAAGCGGCATGCAAACGAGGTTCGGATGTATGTCCTCCCAGATCTCGGTCGTGACGATGGCGCGGTTGTTCAGCTCGCAGTCCGTGAATAGCTCCATTGTGTAGAAGGGGACATCGGTAATCCGGTTGGCGCCGAGTCCGGTAAGGTGGGAGCGTGCCGCATCGTATTCGGCCGACACTCCCGGTCTCATCATGACCAGGTCGAGGTCATGGAGCACATTCGAATCGAGCGCGTGCGGAATGACGGTGCCGAGGGAACGCGGTACCGCGACGCACAGCCGCGTTCGCGTCAGCTCGAGGAAAAGACACTGCTCTCGATACAACTCGGACATGTAGAGTCCCTCCATCACGTCATACGATACGCCGAGTCCCCGCAGGTAGTTGCCCGGTTCGACCCCGGCACTCTCGAGCGAGATGATGTCGATGCGAGTGCCCGGCGTACGCTCGATCATGTGCGACCAGATTTCCGGAAGCATGCGGCATTTCATGAGAAGGGAGGTTGCCACCCGTATGGGTTCCTCGCCGTTTTGGATTTGACGCGCACGGGCGATCGCCTCGTCGCAGTGGCGGACGATCTCGACGGCGTCTCGATAGAGCGATTCTCCTGCCTCGGTGAGCTTGATGCCTCGACGCCCACGCTCGAACAAGACGATGCCGAGTCGCTGCTCGAGAAGGTCGATCTGCTGGATGAGCGAGGACGGCGCTATGTAGAGTGCCCGCGCTGCCTTGCTGAAGCTTCCCGCGTTCGCCGTTTCGATAAAGGACTCAATGTGTCGTGAGTACATGCTCACCCCTTTGTGTAAGGCTTAAACCTGAAATAGCTATAGAGAAAAGCGCGATTAAAAGAGAATTATAGCAACTACTATAAGGTCACGTACGAAATTGGAGGGGATATCATGGACGTGCGCGTACTTAAACGGAAAAGATATGTCTATCTATTTGCGTCGGCTGCATCGTTTCTGGTGCTGGGCCTTGTCTATGCCTGGTCGCTATTTGCCACGCCTCTCGCCACAATCTACGGCTGGGAGATGGCGGCGGTCAAGGTGACATTTACCATTTGCATGATGTCCTTTTGCGTGGGCGGTCTCATTGGCGTGCGCGTGCTCAGGCGCCTTGGCGTGCGCGGCGCCATACTGATGGCAGCCGCGCTTCTCGTTTGCGGTTTTGCGGGAACGGCAATTCTGGCCCAATACGGCATATGGGCTCTGTACATATGCTATGGCGTATGCATTGGCTGCGGCACGGGCCTGGGCTACAACGTCACCATCGCCACGGTGACCTTGTGGTTTCCCGATAGGACCGGCTTTGCCTCCGGCGTCATGTTCATGGGCTTTGGCCTCGGATCTCTTACCCTGGGAACGCTCACACGCGCCATTATCGGGACGGCGGGCATACCCGTCGCGCTCGGCGTCGTCGCGGCCACGGCCTGCGTCGTCTTCGTGTTTCTGGCCTGCTTCTTGAAGCGCGCTCCCGAGAACATCAGCGAGCTTTTGGGTGTCGGCACGCAAAAGGAAGACCTGGCCAAGGAGGAGCTCTCATCTGATGCCGAATTCGTGACGGATGCCAAGTCCGCCCCAGATGCCGAGGCAGATCAGCGCAGAATCTTCCGTGACCCTGCGTTTTACGGCTACTACCTATGGGCAATCATCATCCTTGGCGCAGGACTCGTCGTCATCGGCACGTCCATGCAGGGAGCCTTGGAGCTGAGCGTTGATGCGACCTTCGCCGCGACGCTCGTGGGCATCATCCCCATCGTGAATGGATTGTCAGGTCTTTCCATGGGCGTCGTTTACGACAAGAAGGGCTTGCAGTTCTCCATGATCTTGGTCGCAACGATTGCCTTCGCGGCCTGCACGGTTCTCGCCTGCGCCTTCTTCTTCGGTTTGGGATGGCTCTACGTCATCGGCTGTCTGATGATGGTGGTGGGCTATGGTAGCGTAGCGCCCCAGGCCACCGCGTTTGCCCGCGAGCGCTATGGTCAGAAGCGCTTCCCGCATCACCTGGCCATCGTGAATACCGACATCGCCGGTGGCTCGGCCTTCCAGCAGGCTGTGATGAGCGCCTGCGGTGGCGTGAGCCTGTTCGTCTACACGACCATGGCCGTCTTTGGCGCCGTGGCCTTCGTGACGAGCCTTGTCTTCGCCCGCATCACGAAGCCGAAGAGGGGATAGGGAAGAATGCGACCTTGTGGATATACGAGGGCGTCTTGCCCGTCCCTCCGATTAGGCGATGCGGCCCCCACCTGCAATGACGCAGCGCCTGGTTTCGGACAGCGCCCTCGCATCCAGAAACTAAGGTCCTATTCTCGAAAGTGCTCTTTGCAAAAGATGCGTAGTGGTGGCACGTGAGTTTCGATGGCGTCCCAGGCAATTTCAGGGTCGAAGTTATCGTAACCGTGCACGAGATGACAGCGCATGCCGTAGATTGCACGCCAGTCAATCTGGGGATGGTTCTCGCGATATTCATCTGAGAGGCGTCCGACTGCCTCGCCAATCTGGATGAGGCATAACGAGCAGCTGTCCTGATAGGGCGTGGATGCCGAGAAAAGCTCGAAGTCATTTCCAAAATACTGCCGAGCGGTTTCGATGCGTTCGCAGTACTTCACGATGATGCCGAGCTGCTCGTTATCGCGTTCAGCCTGCTTCATACAAGACGACCTCATCTTTCTTCACGCGTTCGAGAAAACGCGGGCTGGCGCCTGCTGTCGTGACGACATCGACTCTTCTGTTAAGTTGCTGTTCAAGCCTGTCTTGAAATTCGAGAACCTGCATGCCCTTGATTTCGCCCTTTTCGAGAAGGATATCGACGTCACTGTCTGGTCTTTCCTCGCCCCGGGCAAACGAGCCGATGAGCGAGACCTTCTTCGCTCCGTACTCCTGGGCCAGCGAGATAATGTAGTACTCGATATCCGTAACGGCGAGCGTTTTCTGATTGGCGAGCGAATCGCATATTAGGCCTTCGATGAAGCTCGAGCGCGTGGTGACGGCTCTTCCTGACAGGCCGCTGGCCTTATCAAGCGCCGCCCGCTTTTCGACGGCGTTATCGACTTGCCTGAGGATGTCGTCTTTGATGTACAGGGAAATCGTGGGCATGGCATCTCCTCGCCTAAAATTCTAATGCATTATATATTAGAAATATTGTCAGTTACAGACGCCAAGTCTTTGTCTTTTGAAATCTTTTCTTCTGTAACCGAAAAAGTTGCAAGGGTTTGAAGCAGGCCTGGCAAGGTCAATGTATGCAACCTTGGTGTTTGACGCTTGCGATTGCTAGTGAAAGTCAAAAAGATAGACATTAATTAAAATTGCCTAGTTCATGCCTCGCCAGCATTTCGTACATTTCTTGCATAGCGCACACATATGCTCAACAAGAAAGGACGTACGGTATGAACATTGTGGTTGCGGTCAAAGTCGTGCCAGACGACCAGGACATACAGGTCGCCGCATCAGGCGAGCTTGACATGTCCAAGGCGCATCAGGCAATCTCCGCCTACGACGTCAACGCCATCGAGGCTGCCGCGCAGCTCGCGGCAAGCGTCGGCGATTCCAAGGTGACGGTCGTCACGGTCGGCCCTTCCGCCATCGACGACTCCAAGCTCAAGAAGAACATCCTGGCCCGCGGCGCAGACGAGCTCGTCATGGTCGCCGACGACGCCTACGCCGGCATGGACGCCTACGCGACGGCGGGGGCGCTCGCCTCGGCCATCGACGGCCTGGACGGCTGGGACGTGGTCGTCTGCGGCGACGGATCGGCCGACAACTACGCCCAGCAGGTCGACGTGCAGCTCGCCTGCAGGCTGGGCGTGCCGGTTGCCACCGCGGCGGTCGAGATCGCCCCGGCGGATGCCGGCCTCTGCGCCAAACGCAGGCTCGAGGACGTCGTCGAGACCGTCGAGCTTCCCATGCCGTGCGTCGTCTCGGTGCTGCCTGACATCGCCCTGCCCCGCATCCCGGGCATGAAGGACATCCTCGCGGCGGGCAAGAAGCCCATGAGCGTCGAGGGGGCGCCGGGCGCGCCCGAGGCGACGGTCGAGGTCATCGGCGTCAGGGCTCCCGAAGCCGAGGAGCGCAAGCTCGAGGTAAAGCAGGTGTCCGATGACGGCGCCATCGAGGCGTTCGCCGCCGCGATCAAGAACGCACTTCAGTAGGGAAGGGGAGCAGATCATGAAAGCACTGGTAATCGCCGAGCACGCAGACGCCGCCACCGCACTCGCGGCAGGCGCGCGCGACCTCGCGGACGAGGTGGCCGTCGCGATGGTCGGTCCCGAGGAAGTGCCGGCGGACATCGCCGACGCCGCCTATTGTGTCGTCGTGCCCGATGGCGCGCTGCCCGATGACGCTGACGAGACGCTCGCGCCGCTGCTCGACGGCGTCGATCTGGTAATCGCCGAGCTCACGCGCCACGTCAAGTCCATCGCCGGCAAGCTCGCCGCCCTCAAGGGCGCGAGCGTCATCACCGACGCCATGTCGCTCGACGGCGGCATCGCCACGCAGATGTACTTCGGCGGAGTCGGGGTCATCGAGCGCAAGGCGACGACCCCCGTCGCCTTCGTCACCATGCGCCCGGCCCTCTTCGCGGACAAGCAGGCCACGGGATCCAACGGGTCGGCCGAGCAGCTCGAGTGGGTCGCCCCCGCCACCGCAGCGAGGCTCGTGTCGTCCGAGCCCATCGAGAAGACCGGCGTGGACCTCGCCAAGTCCGACGTGGTCGTCGCGGCGGGCCGCGGCTTTGCGGAAGAGGGGGACCTCGACCTCGCCCGTCAGCTGTGCGACAAGATCGGCGCGGGATTGGGCTGCACGCGACCGCTCGCCGAGGCCAACGGCTGGATGCCCTCCGAGACCTACATCGGCGTCTCCGGCCTCAGCCTGTCCCCGAAGGTCTATGTCGCCGTCGGCATCTCCGGGCAGATGCAGCACATGGTCGGCGTGAACCATTCCGGCACCATCATCGCCATCAACAAGGACGAAAGCGCGCCCGTGTTCAGGCAGTGCGACTACGGCCTCGTGGGCGACCTCAAGACGGTCCTCCCGGCGCTCGTCGAGGCGCTGTAGGGCGTCGCGTGACCCGGCCGGACATGGCAGAAAGCGAAAGGCGATGAGAGATGTCTGATACCGACTTTGACGCAATAGTGGTGGGCGCCGGCCTGGCCGGGCCGGTGGCCGCCCTCGAGCTCGCACGTGCGGGCAAGTCCGTGCTCGTCGTCGAGCGCGGGAACTTCGCGGGCGCGAAGAACATGACGGGAGGGCGCCTCTACGTCCACTCCCTGCGAAAGGTGTTCGCCGACGAGGAGCTCGCCGACGCGCCCTTCGAGCGCAAGATCATCCGGGAGCGCATCAGCCTCATGGCGCCGGACGCCACCACCACCATAGACTTCTCCTCCGACGCCATGGACGACGAGGAGACCGCCTCGTACTCGGTGCTGCGCGCTCCCTTCGACCAGTGGCTTGCCGCCAAGGCCGAGGACGCGGGCGCGGAGTTCATCTACGGCATCCCCGTCGAGGGTCTCGTGAAGGACGAGGGCGGCAGGGTGCGCGGCATCCGCGCCGGGGAGGACGAGATCACGGCCGAGGTCGTCATATTGTGCGACGGCGTGAACTCGCTGCTTGCCAGGGAGGCCGTGGGCTACGAGAAGCCCCCGGCGAGCCAGATGGCAGTCGGCGTGAAGGAAGTTCTCGAGCTTCCGGTGGCCACCATCACCGACCGCATCCTGGCGCGATCCGACGATGAGGGTGCTGCGTGGCTGTTCGCCGGTGACGCCACCCATGGCGTCTTCGGCGGTGGCTTCATGTACACCAACAGGGACTCGATCTCCCTGGGCGTCGTCGCCGGAATCGAGGCGTTGGCCTGCTCCGACGCGGTTCCGGTCTACCAGATGCTCGAGGACCTGAAGCACCACCCGGCCGTCGCGCCCGTCATCCGGGGGGCCAAGGTCGTGGAGTACTCGGGGCACATGGTCCCCGAGGGTGGCTTCGACATCATGCCTAAGCTTGTCGGCGACGGCGTCATGCTTGCGGGCGACAGCGCCATGATGTGCCTCAATCTTGGCTACATGGTACGCGGCATGGACTACGCCATCGCGGCGGGGCAGATCGCCGGCCAGAGCGCCGCCAAGGCAATCGACGCGGGCGACACCTCCGAGGCGGGACTGAATGGTTATGCGGCGTTGCTCAACGAGAGCTTCGTGATGAAGGACTTCAGGCAGTACAGGAACGAGCCCGCGTTCCTAGAGGGCTTCACGCGCATGTTCAACGAGTATCCTGAGCTCGCCCGTGACGTTCTCAACGACATGTTCATCGTCGACGGCACGCCCGCGGCTCCCATCAAGCAAAAGGTCATGCCGCGACTGAAGAAGGTCGGCATGCTCAACATCCTGAGGGACGCGAAAGGGGCGATGAGGGCACTATGAGCAATCCGGAGATCACCGTGAACGTCGACGAGTACTTGGCACTCGACAAGTACGAGGTCGACGAGGGCAACGCCCACATCGAGCTCGTGGAGGACCCTTGCGACGAGGAGTTCGACAAGCTCATTCGCGTGTGTCCCGCCGCGCTGTACAAGCGCGATGAGGACGGCCGCAAGAGCTTCGATTACGCGGGATGCCTGGAATGCGGCACGTGTCGCATCGCCTGTGGCGACACCATCGTGGAGAAATGGGAGTTCCCTGGCCCGACTATGGGCGTAGAATACCGCTTTGGATAAGGCTTTCGCGTGCATGGGGACACCAGAAGATGGACGATAAACTGAAGAGACTCGTTTATGATGCGGTTGATCAATTTTGTGACGAGCGCATCACGGAAGACAACATCAAGAATTGGTGCGTCTCGAGGGGCGTGCCGCATGATGACTACGCTGCCTTCTATGAAAGCGAACTCGGCCGCCTCTGTTTGCCACCGCAATCGGGTGGTTGGGATGGTCCGTTTTCCGCACGGGTGCTCGCGGTTTCGCGACTTGCCCGTCGCGCGGGTGCCATCTTGCCCTACCAAACCGACTTCACCTCCATGGCGCTTCTCTCCACCATGCAGTCCGTGATTCAACCAGAAGTGGTGAGCGAATTGATTGCCCGTGATGGGCGAGCGATTTTCTCCCAGGCGTTTTCGGAGAGCAGTCTGCAGGAGGGCGCGATCAATGCCGGGACCCACGTGACGAGAAGCAATGACGGCATCTTTCTCGATGGCGTGAAAAGCTACGTTGCCAATGGACAGTTTATTTCCGAGACGCTTGTTCTGACCCAAGATGACGTCTGTGGCAAGGAAGATGGAGGCATGTCCTTCTGGCTCGTTCCTCTTGGTGCCGAGGGCGTTTATTCATATCCACTCAACACAATAGGACAGGAGATGACAGCCCCTGCCTCTATCGGATTTGATCACGTGAAACTTGATCCTGCCTGGAGGATTCAAACCGATGGGAAACTCAGGCAGATTCTTGACCAGCAGTACACGCGCGGACGCGTGCTTGCGTGTGCGGCAAGCTATGGCTTGGCACAAGCGGCCTTGGACGACGCCCTTAAACGGTGCACCACTCGCCGTGTGAGGGGAGAAATCCTAGGAAGATTACCTCATGTCGAGGCGAAGCTTGCTGACATGGCTGCGAAGATTAGATCCATGGGGGTCATGGTCGAAAAGGCCGCCGAGTCCGTTATCGACGGCGAGGTCACGGATGAACAAAGCTTTAACTGCTCGCTCGCAAAATACTATGTCCCCAAAACAGCCACCGAGGTTGCAGATAGTGCGATGCAAATTTTTGGAGGAGCAGGCTATACAGACCATTCGCGTGTTGGTCGCATATGGCGCGATTGTCGCGGAAACCAAATTGCGCAAGGGGCTGACGAGATGATGATACACGCGGTTGCAAAGCAGCTCCTGAAAAACCATAGCTTCGTAATGAGTGATATCTAACCGAGAAACTATCTCCGCGGTTTCTTTATAGGGTGGTTCTGCAGCTCTGTCATGAGCGTTTCGTGTGAATAATTCCAGAATGGATTTAACGAATCATCGAGTAGGTTTTGCGAAGACGATGGATTCGCAAGGTGATAGCACGGTAGCTGGTAAAGACTCTCGAGCTGTTGGGAAACGAGAAAATCAAATGTTTCTCGTGGCATGTAGCGTCCGCCCAGCACAAATCGTACGTCGTTCTCAATTGCGGGCCTGAAAAGTTCAAACACCCTGGTCTTAATTTCTGGTTCGTTCATCGTGAAGAGCTTCCGATAAAACTGAGGACGGCTTGTTACGCAATGTACGAGCGATTTGAAGAACTCGCTGTGATCCAGAAGACGGGCACCGATTTCGCGGTGCATATAGTACGGAAGTGATTTGGGCCTTGGCTTGAGGGGCAGCTCTGTCTCGATTAGATAATCTTGAGGAACGCGCTCGGTTAGTACTTTCGCAAGGTCTGTTCTAAAGACGTAAATTGCGACATCAAGCTTGCTGTCAAAATGGTAGTAGAACGTGTTGCGATTAATTCCCAATTCTTTTACAAGCTTGGAGATATGCACGCCATCCAGTGACGAAGCTTCTGTCACAGTAATCATATAATTTATGATTTGCTCACGTATCGTGCTTGTGTTCATCTCTTAACCATATCTTAATCTTGCATAATGGAACAAAAATATGCAGAAATTAAAAATGCCTATTTCATTTTCTACGCTTCATGGGATATTGTCAAAACATACTTTCAAGGCAATTGCGGCATATATGTAAGGCTCTTAACAATTATGTGGCACGTGATTGGCATCTGCATTTTGCCTGCATTTATGGTTTCACCGTGTGATATGCCTGCTGAAGTGCTCTCATCCCTCCTTAAGCATGAATCCCCTAATGGGGGTTTACACTGGGCGGAAGAGACAAATTCAATGCAATCAGGATGGCTGACAACGATTGCGGTTCATAACGAATCGCATGTCGCGGGATAGCCAATTTCAAATCTTGTCTATTTTTATACAAGGTGAATTACCGCACAATTGATTATATAGCATAGCGCCAAATTGAGAGGAGAGCTAAATGGATTTCAGCTTTACCGACGAGCAGGAGCTACTCAAGGAGAGCATCGCCGAGTTCTGTGAGCGCTACGTCGACGAGAAGGACATACCCTCGATGTACGAGAGCCACGGCACGCCACATGACCTCGACATGGCCTATCTCGAGGCCGGCTTCGGCCTGATGGGCCTTCCCGAGGAGTATGGCGGCATCCCCTGCGACATGGTCACCTTGGGCATGCTCACCGAGGAGTTCGTGCACAACGCCGGCTTCACCGCCCCCTACCTCAACGCCACGCTGGCGCTGCGCGATATGGTCGACTTCGGCAGCGAGGAGCAGGTCAAGATGTGCTTCGACGCCTACCAGGAGACGGGCAAGCCCATCTTCTCGCTGGGCTTCTCCGAGCCCGGCGCCGGCTCGGACAACCAGAACATGACCTCCGTCACGCGCAAGCAGCCCGACGGGACCTACCTGCTCAACGGCCAGAAGACTTGGGTCACCAACGGCGAGAACTTTCCGCTGGTGCTCCTCATCGCCAAGGACGAGGACTCCTCGCGTGACAACCGCGAGATGTCGATGTGGCTCGTGCCGCTGGACACCCCGGGCCTCACCACGGCGCCACTTCACAAGATCGGCCAGCAGATCATGCCGTTTTGCGACATGTACTTCGACGATGTGGTCCTCACCGAGGACATGCGCGTGGGCAAGAAGGGCGAGGGCTTCAAGAACCTCATGAAGAACTTCGAGGTGGAGCGTTGCCTCATCTGCGCCCAGGTGCTCGGTCTTGCCCAGGCGGCCATGGACGACGCCGCCGCCTACGCAAGCGAGCGCATCTGCTTCGGCAAGCCCATCATGTCCTTCGAGCTCATCCAGCAAAAGCTTACGGACATGGAGATAGCGCTGCAGAATACGCGCAACATGCTCTACAAGACGCTGTGGAAGATGGACAACGGCCAGTCGGTGCGCATCGACTCGGCGCTGCTCAAGCGCTACGCGGCCCAGCAGTGCACGTGGGTGTGCGACGAGGCCATCCAGATCTACGGCGGCCTCGGCTTCACCACCGAGACCAGGCTCGGACGCCTGTGGCTGGACTGCCGCGGCATGCAGATCGCCGGCGGCACCGACGAGATCATGGTCTACATTGCCGGTCGTCAGATCGCCAAAGAGTACGCGCGATAGGGCGCCAAGGATTCTCGATGGAGCAGGTCAAGAGTGCATATCCGGAACTGTCCATCTTGCGGTGGATAGAAGAGGGGTGCCAAACGGCGCCGGATAAGTGCCTGCTCGTGACCGCTGACGCCTGCTTCACCTATGGCGAGGTCAGGCAATGGACCATCTCGCTCGCGCGGTATTTTGCAGAGGAGCTCGGGCTGGGCGCCGGGTCGACCGTCGCCCTGTGCGCTCCCAACGTCGTGCACGTGCCCGTGGTGCTCGGTGCCGCCCAGCTCCTGGACGTCCGCGTCGCATTGTTTCCCCCTGCAACCGGGACGGCTGAATTCGAACGCGCAATCGGCCTCGTCGGCCCTCAGCTCGTCATTTCCTCGGATCCTTGCAGGTTCGCCGAGGCGCGAGGCGCCATCGCCGACGCGCAGTGCATGCTGACGGAGGGTCGGGACGCGGGTGCCCCGAGCGTTGACGAGGCCATGCGTCGCCCGATCGCAGGCGAGGCGGCGTTTCCAGACGCGAGTGCAGACGCTCCCATCATCGTGTTCACGTCGGGCAGCACGGGCGTCCCCAAGGCAATAGTCAACCGGGCCTCCTCCTTTGCCCTCAACGGTCTCGCCTTGCGCAAGTGGCTCGGAGTCACGAGTGACGACGTGGTGTATCTTCCCGTCCCGCTCGTTCACGTCTTTGGCATCGTGGGCATGTACCTCACGCTCGTCTCGCAGGCGACCTTCACGACTTCGCTCAAATACGATGCCGAGGAGGCCTGTGCGCTCATTGAGGCGACGGAGGCGACGGTGCATCTTGGCGTCCCCACCAACTTCATACGCGAACTCAAGTGCAACGAGGGCGAGAGGTGGAACCTCGACTCTCTGAGGGCCGGGCTCGTCGCCGGAGCCGATTGCCCCGCCTTCGTGATCGAGGAGTTCGAGAAGCGCTATGGCTGCACCATCATGCAGTCCTACGGCATGAGCGAAACGGCTGCCACCCTGACGGTGACGCCCCTCGAGTACGACACTGCGGAGAGGGCGGCGACCCTCGGGTTCTGCATCGATGGTGCCCAGGCCAAGACGGATCCCGACACGGGGGAAATCATGTGCAAGAGCGCGTCGATGATGGAGGGCATCCTGCAGCCGAACGGATCAACTGTTCTTGAGCTGGACGACGGATGGTTCCGCACCGGCGATGTCGGGCGCATCGACGAGCGTGGCCAGATTTCCATGACGGGGCGGCTGAAACACGTCATCGTGCGAGGGGGAATCAACATATTTCCATCCGAAATCGAATTGCTCTACAAGCAATGTGACGATGTCGAGGAGTGTTGCGCTGCGGCGGTCGAGGACGAGGAACTCGGCCATCGTATCTGTCTGGGCGTGGTCTTGCGCGATGGGTCGACGATGACGGCGGAGGACCTGCGATTCTATGCCCGAGGACGAATCGACAAGGGCAAGATTCCGGACATGGTGACAATCGTGGACGCGCTTCCGTACTTGGATAACGGGAAGATTGATAGGGGATCTTTTGCTCAGCAGGTGCAGTTAGGGTCGAAAGCCTGATGTCGACGCTGGCGCGAAGGGTTTGCCCATAGGCATCAGAGGCATTTGCCGAAAAGGAAGAACCGACCAGGAGGGAAGGAACGATGGCACAATTCATTACGGCGCAAGAGGCGGCAAAGCTCATCCCCGACGGGGCCACCGTCGGCATCGCGGGGATGGGGCTTTCGGGCTGGGCGGAGGAGGTCGGCCGGGCGATCCGCGACAGCTACCGCGAGACGGGGCACCCGTGCGACCTCACCCTGAAGCAGGGCTGCGCCATGGGCGACTGGAAGACGCGCGGCGTCACCGTGTTGGGCGAGGCCGGTCCGGGCCTCGTCACCAACTGGTCGGCGGCGCACATCGGCTCGGCGTTCTCGCTCAACGAGCAGGTGCAGGCCGGCCAGATCAAGTGCCACTGCCTGCCCCAGGGCGTCATCATCAACCTGTGGCGCGAAATCGCGGCGGGCCGCCCCGGTCTGATCACCAAGATCGGTCTGGGTACCTTCGTCGACCCGCGCGTCGAGGGCGGGCGTATGAACCCCGAGACTACCGAGGACGCCTGCGAGCTCATCGAGTTCGACGGCGAGGAGTACCTGTTCTACAAGAGCTTCCCGCTCGACGTCGCCATCTTGCGTGGCACCACCGCCGACGAGAAGGGCAATATCTCCTTCGAGCACGAAAGCGTCATGAACGAGGGGCTGGCCGTCGCCTCGGCCGCCAAGAACTCCGGCGGCATCGTCATCGTGCAGGTCGAGTACCTGGCGCAGGCGGGCACCCTGAACCCCAAGGACGTCGCCATACCAGGCATCATGGTCGACTACGTCGTGCAGGCCACCGACAAGGACTGCTGCTGGCAGACCGAGGGCGTCTACTACGAGCCGGCGTTCTCCGGACAGATCAAGAAGCCGCTGAGCCAACTGCCCGTGCTGGACCTTTCCCCGCGCAAGGTCATCTGCCGACGCTGCGCCATGGAGCTCGAGCCCGGCGCCATCGTCAACCTCGGCGTCGGTATCCCGGCCGACGTCGCCTCCGTCGTCGCCGAATCCGGCTGCCTGGACGCGGTCACCATCACCGCCGAGGCCGGCGGCATCGGCGGCGTGCCGGCGGCGCTGCCCAACTTCGGGTCCAACTACAACGCCGAGGCGATCATCTCGCACAACTCCATGTTCGACTTCATCGACGGTGGCGGTCTGGACATCACGGTGCTCGGCTTGGCCGAGGTCGACAAGGACGGCAATCTCAACGTCTCCAAGTTCGGCAATCGCCTGTCTGGCCCCGGCGGTCTCATCGACATCACCCAGTCCGCCTCCACCGTCATCTTCGCGGGCACCTTCATGGCCAAGGCCAAGGAGGAGGTCGCGAACGGGAAGCTCGAGATAGTCGAGGAGGGCACCTCCAACAAGTTCGTCGACGAGGTGCAGCAGATCACCTACGCAGGCGCCTACGCGCGTCCCGACCAGAGGGTTCTCTACGTCACCGAGCGCTGCGTCTTGGAGCTGCGCGACGGCGTCATGACGATCATCGAGGTGGCCCCGGGCGTCGACGTCGACAGAGACATCATCGCCCACATGGACTTCGTGCCGGCAATCGCCGACGACGTCAGGGAGATGGATCCGGCGCTGTTCCAGGAGGAGTGGGACGGCCTCAAGGATATCCTGGGCTGTTAGGGCCATATAGACCCCAGTAGGGCCGGACAGGGGTTTGTGTCCCTGTCCGGCTTTTCTTCTGCAGGCAAAATTTGTTGTTTGCGAGATTATGAACTCGCCTGCGTATCGATCTCTATGGGAGTGAATGAGGGAAATGACGCCATTAGGGATTCGATGAAGAGCCTTTCGGATTCATAGATGAGCAGCTTCTTGCCACCCTTCTCGACGGGAATGCGGCGGATGATTCCCTGGGTAATGTAGGGGTCATGTGTTGCTATTTTGTTTGGACGAATGGCGCAGGCGTCTTTGATGAGGCTTACTGTGACCATGAGGCTGTCTTCGTAAAACATCTGCGAATGAACTTTGATACCCGCATCATTAAGTTGCCTTATGTAGGGGAACCGCTTTGCGTTCTGGTAGATGTACAGCTTCTGGTCAAGGAGATCCGAAAGCTCCAGCTCCTCCTTGTCCGCCAAGGGGCTTGCGGAGTTTACGAATACGGAGAAAGAATCCTCCTGCAAGAGGGCCAGTCTCAAGCCGTGCCGCCTTGCAAATTCTATAGTATTGTTTAAGTGATTGGGAATCTTGTATTGGATTGAAAGGCGTCCGCTGACCTGTGCCTCCAGAGCGTCGGGCTCATGTTTGAACTTGATGTCGATGGAGAGGTCAGGTAACTTCTGCTGGGCCTCATCAATGGCTCTGATGACATAGAACGACGGGGCCGTGCCGGTCATGGTAATGGTGACGGGATGATAAAGCGAGCTTTCCTCGGCCATGTCGAGCCACCGTTGATAGGTGTCGAGAATAATTCCCGCGTCGTCGTATAGACGTCTGCCCAAGTCGGTCAGGTTAACTCCGGTGGCGCTTCTCTCGATGATGGGGTAGCCAAGCTCCGTCTCGATGCTCTTTATTGCAGATGAGATGGTTGGTTGTGCACAAAACAAGGCCGCAGAAGCCTTGGTTATAGACTTGTGGTCTGCAACAGCACGGAAGTATTTCAGATGCTCGAATTGCACAAACATCACCCCATTCCAGTATACAAACATCAATCGCAAAGAGGCATAGAAGAAGCCTATGCCTCATAGGAATATCGAATGCTGATGGGTGGCATTTCGTACCTATCATTGTTCTTGGCTGTACAGACTCATATGGTGCCATTGCGGCAGCTTTTGGTCTCGACACGAAAGAAACCATCGCCAATACGGAGTCTGTCTCACGATTGTCGTGGGTGCAAAAAGATGGGTTCGTCGCTCTGCACGAACGCAATAATTGGGGAGGTCACACACCGTGAGTCTAGATGCAAAAGAGCTTGCCCGCTTTCGGCGAACAGCTGACATCAACGAGATTGCCATGATGTTTGGGCGTTATGTGACTCTGATGGATGAGATGGATGCCATGTCAATCTATCGGGAGTTATTTGCAACTGATAACCCGGGCATAAGCATCGAGTACGATACGTGCGGAACCTATATAGGCGAAGAGCATGTCAGGGCTTTCATGGAAGACTTGTCAGCCAAACTCAACGATTGGAAGACAAAACGCGGCTGGCTCGACTTTCATGATGCAGCTACGCCCCACGTGGTGTTCAGCGCTGATGGAGATCGCGCTCAGGCCATGTGGAGTCTCATCTCGCCCAAAGCTAAGCCAGCTACGCCGGATCCGGGTTTTACTGCCGGGCGAAAGCTCACCGCTTTTTGGCAAGCGGGCAAGATGCACTGGGAGCTAGTCCGGACTGAAGAAGGCTGGAAAATCCTCCATTTTCATCTCCTGACTTACTTCACGGCCCCTTATCACGCGGGTTGGGTCAAGCAAACCGAATGCTATCGAGAGGCCCCTTTTTGGAGCATGAAACCCGACAAAAAGGCGCGCTTCTATGTCTATCACCCAGATCAGGTGTACGTGCAAGACGGCATTTACAACTGGGGCCCCTATCTCCCCGAAGACGGCTCGTTTTAGAAGGAGGGAACAGATGACAATGAGCGAAACAGAGTACACCTTTACGGAAAAGCAGCTCGAGCGTCTTCGCCGGGCCTCCGACATAACTGAGATTCAAATGCTCATGGCAAAATACGTGGATTGCATGAGCAAGATGCGCGCTAAAGACGCCTGGACGCTTTTCGCGCAAAAAAACGAGAATGTCAGCATCGAACTCGCCGAAAGCGGCGGGTATGACGGCCCTCAGCACGTGCTTCAGCTCCTTGAGGCCTATGACGAGTATTTGCGTGATCCCTCTGACAAACGTGGGTGGATGGAGCTGCAGAACATATGCAATCCCACCGTCATGGTTTCAGATGACCATACCAGGGCCATGGGCTATTGGACCATATTGGCACCTTCTAGCAAATGGGCGATGCCGTATCCATGCGATCAGGAGAAGCTGACCGCCTTGTGGGGCTGCGGTAAGTACATCGTCGAATTCGTCCGAGAAGGAGAGCGTTGGGCAATTCTTCGTTTGAAACTCGTATGGTTTTTGCGCAGCCCATTCGAATTTGGGTGGATGAAGCAAGCCGACTGCGTGCACATGCCGCCTCTCCAGGGTCTTAAGCCGGATCGCGAACCCGAGTACTACAACGTTTACAACGCCGATTACGGCTGTGCATCTGGCGGTATCGAATGGGGCCCGTACTTGCCCGAGTCACTCTAAGGAGATGCTGATATGAACAAGCAGGAAGCAGAACGATTGCTGCGTGGTGCAGATGTCATCGATATTCAGATGATCATGGGCAAATACCTAAGTTATCTGGACCAGGTCGATTTCAAGGGCATTTACAGCCTTATGGCCCAGGATCACCCTGAAATCACCTATGAAATGGTTGAGGACGGGGCGTACGTCGGGCCGGAAAGTGTCCGTCGCTATATGCTTGATGAGCACGAACACCTCAACAACAATCCCAATCACATGAAGGGATGGGTCGGTCTCCAGAACATCCTGACTCCTCGCATCGTCTTTAGCGCCGATGGAATGCGTGCCAAAGCCCAATTCAATCAACTGAGCCCCCATGCCATGGCCATCGCGCCGTATCCAGGTGATGAACACGTGCCAACGACTTATTGGTTCATCGGTAAGTACGACAACGAATTCATCAAGATCGATGAGGAGTGGAAACTCCTGAAGACTCATATTATTGCCTTCTCCCGAACCCCGTATCAGGAGGGTTGGGTTCGTCAGCCGGATGCGAGGCGCATATTCCATCCCAATGCCCAGCAACCTCAGCAAAAGGGTCGCATCTACACTTACCACTCCGATGCCGTTTATAGCAGGGATGGCAACTGGACCTGGGGACCGCACCTGCCAAAAGACGGGTCTTTCTGAGGCAAAGAGCTTGAGAAGGGACGGATGAGCAAGATGATTAGTATTCCTGAACGGCACCTGCCTCCCGAACTCGCGGATTTGCCATGTATCCGTGCAGAGGTTGCTTATGAGGTGGCCCCCGGTAGCCTCATGCCAAGCTTGGAAGGGCCGGTTTTCGACAGGGAGGGCAACTTCTACTGCTGCCACACTGCTCCTGGTGATACGTCTGTGATAAAGATCACGCCGAGGGGAGAGCAAAGCGAGTTCTATCACAACGATGTCGGCATGACGGTAGGCCTGGCGTTTCACAAGGATGGCCGCTGCTTCGCTTCCGACATGCTCTCTAGCTGCATCAATATTCTGAGTCCAGAGGGGAATCTGCTCGACACCCTCTATATCGATGACGATGGCAGAAAAATGCGGCCCGATTGCATGGTATTTCGCGAGAACGGGAATCTGTGTTTCACCGATTTGAGTGGACATCTGCATGACCCAAGTGGGGGAGTGTACGTTCTTCGAGCCGACTCTGGCTATGAGGAGATGGAACTGTTTCTAGGGGAGCTCTGCGCACCCGATGGAATCACATTTGCACCCGATGGTCGTTCTATGTGGATCACGGAGGTCTCAAGCAATTCCGTGATCAGGGTTTTGCTGGACCCAAAGGGCAATCCAAGAGTTGCACAGCACTCTCCGTTATGTGTTTACCGCAATGCTAGTTCCTCCAATGTCGACACCTGTGTCATGGATGAGAACGGGTTTATCTATGTGGGCATCATGATGGGCGGTCGAGCTGTGATCCTAGACCAGGACGGTATCCCCGTGGCAAACATTCTGGCTCCTGGTTTTGAGGAGGGAAAGCTGCGCTACACGCCAAATCTTGCCTTGAAGCAGAACGCATGCGAGGGGTACTTGCTTGCTTCGGATGACGATCGAGCCGTTGTACTTCGCTTTGAGGCTTTTGCGCCGGGACAAAGGTTGTATGCGTTCGAATAAGCGTGTCTACCTTGTCGCAGGTAACCATGAAGAAGAGGCCGATTCTTGGTTGCTGTGTGCTGCAGGGTATCGGGAGGCGCATCCTGCCCGTATGTTCAGGGATGTTGTGAGCTTGTGCTGTATAAGGCTCGCCGGGTTTATGTGCGAGGTGAGAGACAGTCATGAATATAGAACAACTTAGATATTTCCAACTTACAGCAAGCTTTCAACATATGTCCAAGGCTGCCGATATGTTGAACATCTCTCAGCCTGCCCTCGGGTCGAATATTCGCAGGCTGGAAATCGAGCTTGGTGTCCCTCTTTTTGATCGCGTGGGCAGGAACATCGTTCTGAATTCATACGGTGAAGAGTTCCTCAAGAGTGCGAATTCCATCATCGACATCTGGTCAGAAACCGCCATTAAGCTGAAAAGCATGCGTGACAACAATAGTAATACTGTCACGTTTCGTATGCCCTCGCTTTCCAACTTCGATGCGTTGCAGCAAATCATCTACGAAAAGTATCCGAAGTGCATTTTGGTAAACGACGATTTCTATTTCGAAGAGCTCGAATCGCTTCTCATGGACAGGAAGCTTGATTTCTGCATCACAGGCCGTGCGATTAAAAGCGACAAGATAATCCAGAAGAAGGTTTCGACAACTAGAAACGTGATGCTCGTCAAGTCCACCAGTCCATATGCAGCATACAAGCGGGCAAGCCTCGCCGATTTCAAAGGCGCGCTTTTCTGTGACCTTGCCTCGAACATGGCATCGGGAGTGTCCGAACTACCTCAAGTCTGCGACGCTGCGGGATTCGATGCCGATGTCGTGCTTGTCGGCGCATGTGTTGCCGACCTACTTGATGCAGTCAAGTTTCGCGGGCTCGTCGCCTGGCTTCCCGAATACATACTGAAGGGCTACAAGCTCGACGGAATTTCTATTGTTGAACTAGACGAGCCGGGATGCCATTGCAATCTATACATGGCCTGGTGCGAGGAGTTGCTTGAGCAGAAGCCGCTTGCCTATGAAATCCGCAAGATCGTTGAAGAATATTTCGTATCGCAAGTGAACGAATACGAATCATGAAACGCGTGAATCCCACATATGAGGAAGGCAGAGCCGAGACGGGTTGGTCTTGCCCCTGCACTATTAGTTTGAAAACGCTATCAATCCATCGATTCGTAACAAATGTTTCTCAATCAACGCGACTGCCTCCGTATTCGATTTGTTCTCCTACCGGGGGTTTTATATATTCAACAGAGTCTGTTCATTGCGCTGAATACATGTCTCGTATTTCTGAAATCCAAGCAAATTCATGAAAGGGGAAGTAGTGAGCATCTATCCTAATCTGGTTACGGAATGGCCAAGCATCCCTGATTTTCCCCTCCCACCAGATGTCGCAGGCCTGCCTACAATGATTGCCGAGCCATGGGTCAAGCTCGAGGACTTTCGCCCGGGTCATGCCACGGAAGGGTCAATCTTCGATGCCGATGGCAATCTCTTGCTCTGCGAGCGCGAGCGCCCCTGGTCTCAAATCGTGAAGGTAACTCCCGAAGGGGAGAAATCCGTAGTCTGGCGTCACGAAAACTCGTGCATGGTGGGACTTGCTGTCCACAAAAATGGCGATATCTTCGCAGCGGACCTCGAGGCTGGTCGCATATTCATCATCAGCCCGGAAGGGGAGTGCAAGCGAGAGATTCTCCAGCCTCATTTCTTCCATCATATTCACCCGAATGACCTCGATTTCGACAAGGACGGAAACCTGTATATCAGCGATTTCGTAGGTGATTTTGGCGATGACAGCGGCGCAATCTGGCGTGCCGATGCAGATGGCGATTACACGCACTTCCACAAGATTCTCGGTAATCTCTATCGCCCCAATGGCGTTGGCCTTTCGCCCGCAGGCGATGTCTTGTGGACTTCCGAGTCGGGAAAGAACACGGTCATCCAGATCAAGCTTGACCCACAGGGGTTCAAGAAGTCCTTCTGGGCATGTACGAGCGTCGTGTATCAGGGCGCCAGCTATGAGAAGTACGACTCCCTGCGCGTCGACTCTGCCGGCAACGTGTATCAAGCAGTTCAGTTCGGCGGCCGCTGTCTCATTCTCAACAAGAACGGCATTCCGGTGGCAAACGTCGTCGTAGAGGGGCGCGAGCTGGGCGATTGCAACCATACTCCCAACCTGGCACTCAAGTATGGAACAAGCGAAGGTTACATGCTCGGTTGCGGTCCCCGAGGTTCCTACGTGTTCAAATTCAACGCCCTTGCCCCTGCGCAGAAGATGTTCTGCAACGAATAAGACCGCTCTGGATAACTGCGCAAGGGAGACCAAGACGGAAAAGCACGAGAAGGGAAGTGCGACGTGGAAAAACTGAAGGCATTGAGTCCATGGGCCGAAGTCGATTACGAGGATGCCAAGGGAATCAATCCGCGTGTCGATACTCTTGATGGCAAACGCATTGGCCTGTTTGCCCACTTCAAAGGACACTCGTTCCTTATTCTCGATGAGATTCAAAAGGAACTAACAAAGCGCTATCCCACGGCTACGTTCACCGTATTGCAGTACCCCCGTGACACCTCGGAGATTGAAAACGACTCCGAGTTTCTCCCGAAATTCGAGGAGTGGCTCGATGGTGTCGACACTGTTATCGCCGCCTATGGCGATGCCGGCTCATGCGCTATGTACCATGCGTACAATACCGCCTTTGTCGAGAAGCTCGGCAAGCCTGCCGTGTTAGTCGCAAAGGATAGCGTCGTTATGTCGGCGCGCCGCGGAGCCTCCGCTCGCATTTGCCCCGAATTGCGCATTGTCGTCGCTCCCGAATCCTTGCCCGACATGTCGTTTGTTCCTGCGCTCGACCAAGAGCTGATCGATACGGTCATTCATCCGAACGTGGTTGCCATAATGGACGACATCGTCGATGCGCTACTAGCGCCCCTGACGGAAGAGGAGCAGGCGATACCCCATAGCGTGGCGAATCCGTTCGCAGAAGAAGTGGTTGAGGGCACTGCGCAAGAGATCAACGATATCTTCTACGAGCGCGGCTATACGCAGGGTCTGCCTATGGCCATTCCTACCGAAGAAGCCGTTTCCGAGATGCTTCGCGGTGCTGATCTTCCGCGCGATTATGTCGTTGCGAAACTTCCCCCTATGCTGGGCAAGGCGACTGTCGAGAAAATCGCGGTCAATGCGGTCATGGCAGGCTGCTTGCCTATCCACATGCCGGTTCTCATCGCGGCAGTCGAGGCGATGAATGACCCGATCATCCACCTTGCCGGGTGGACTTGCAGCGTTGCCGGTTTTGCGCCCGCCCTATGCGTGAATGGTCCCGTGGCGCGAGCCCTCAACATGAACACCAACGAAGCGGTGCTGAGCATGTACTTCAAGTCGAATGCTTGTCTTGCCCGTGCGCTTGCCTACATCATTCAAAACATCAGCGGCTCGCGTCCCGGTTTAGAGGATAACGCTTACATGGGTCATGAGGGCAGGTTCTGGACGGTGCTTGCCGAAGATGAGGCAAACAGTCCGTGGGAGCCGCTTCAGACCGAGTATGGCTTTACCGAGGACGATTCGACCGTGTTCCTATATTGGTATCACGATCGCGCCATCTTCCGAGGTAATCGCAATGTGAACTACCTCCTCGAGAAGATGTGCTCGTATGACAACACATGGGGATTCGATCCAGGCTGCACTTTCGTCATCACCGCGGGAATGGCAAAAACCTTGGCCGATGCAGGTTATTCGCGCGATGACGTCCGCGAGTACATCTATGAGTATGCCCGCAAGAGTTCGGACACCATCAACAAGCGGTGGATGACCGATAACAACCATATGCCCAAATCGGGTTTGCCGCTTCCCGAGAAAGGCTGCTATTCAGCTCGCAAGTATTGGACCAAAGAGCACATCAACATAATCGTCTCGGGCGTTGCGCCCATCGATCGAGGTGTAGCGCAGATTGGCGGCGGCGATCATGGCGGGCCGGCCTGCATCAAGATAAGGCTTCCAAGGAATTGGGACGAGCTCGTCGCCGAATATGCACCTCAGGTCGCAGACCCGCAGTTCATCCGCTATTAACGCCCAACTCTCTCTTCTGCGCTGTGGGTTTCCTCCTTAACCCGCAGCGCACCCCCCTAAAGGGCATGAGCAAGGTGTTTGAAGGCAACAACGAAAGGAATCGGCAATGAGTGATTACGACAAGTACATCGTCACGACTCCACGACCCGAGCGTCTGACGCACTACCGGCTGCCCTTGGATATTCGTCGCTCGATTGCATTCATGGATAGCGATGTGGTCGAAGGTGCGTGCAACATCGAATGTGTTTGGTACTACAAGCCTTTTGACGGGCCGCCTCATCACGCGCACGACGATACCGATGAGATTCTCGGATTTTTCGGAACCAATCAAGACGATCCCGAGTCGCTTGGCGGCGTAATTGAGTTCCGCTTCGAAGACGAGTGGGTCACGCTCACCAAGAGCTGCTTGATCTACCTCCCCAAGGGAATGAAACATTGCCCGTTCAGGGTTGTTGAGGTGGACACACCCATCTTTCACTTCGCTATTTCACCTCAGAAATTCCATGCAGCCCCACCGACGTTTGTAGAGGAGGATGAATAAGAAAAACTTGTTAGGGAATCACAATCGTAGGTTAAGAGAAATCCCTAGGAGGGAAAATGGGACGGAAAGTCAATGTAAGTGAAGTCATAGGAAAGAGTAAGCTCAACGGGTTCATGTACGGCGTCATAGCCATTGGCGTCATCATGATTCTCTTTGATGGCTATGATATGGGCGTCTGGGCCGGTACTCTTACCTCTTTGCGCACGGATACGGGAATCGAGGATGTAACCCTTGGTTTCATTACGAACGCGGGTCAGTTTGGCAGTATGCTTGGTGGCATATTTTTCGGTATGCTCTCGGATAGGATAGGAAGAAAGACTTCCCTTCTTCTTGCTACGGGCATCTATTCCGTATTTACAGGTCTCATCGGTATCGCTTCTTCACCCGAGGCGCTGACCGTGTTTAAGCTGGTATCTGGCTTCGGCCTTGCTGGCTTCACGCCTGTCGTCATGACCTACCTCTCGGAATACACGCCTATCAAGAGTCGTGCGCTTGTCACGACAATGGCGATATCCTGTGTTTCTGTAGGCTCTGTAATCAGCACGGCAGTCTGTATGGGAGTGCTCCAGACTTGGGGTTGGAGGCCGCTCTACTTTATCGCCTTCGTGCCAATCATCCTGTTCCCCTTGATTGCACTCAAGATGCCTGATTCTCCTGCTCACTATGTGAAGACCGGCAAGGTCGACAAGGTGAGGAATGTTCTTGAAAAGGCAGATCCTAGCTTTACCCCCGAGCCCGATGATGAGTATGTTGTAAGTGATGAGGAGAAGGCTGAGAAGCCGTCTGTTATCGAAGCGCTCAAGGGTATATTTGCCAATGGGATGGGCAAATATACGATTCTGTTCTGGATAGTCTTCATGCTCACGATGTACACTTCGTTTACTATGCAGACTTGGCTTGCACGCCTCATGGTCTATGGAGGATATGGCCTCACCAACAGCTTGTTCTTCTTGCTGCTCTTCAATCTTTGCTCGCTTCCCGCAGCAGCGATCGTTGGATGGATTGCGGATAAGGTTGGTTTCAAGAAGACCATCATCTGCCTGGCAATCTTCATTGCTATTGTGATCTCGGTCATCGGCTTTGTGCGTTCAGAGATTGTGGTCATCATTCTCTGCGTCATTGCTGGTGCTGGCACCACGGGTGTTTACAATGCAGTTTATTCATGCATCACATTGAGCTATCCTGCAGAGGTTCGTGGTACTGGTGTAGGCTGGGCTAATGCGATTGGTCGTTTTGGTGCTATGGTAGGCCCTGCCGTTGCAGGCGCACTGGTAACCGGAGGACTGCCGGTAACCGTCATCTTCCCGGTGACCGCACTTGGCTATCTCCTGGTTGGTATCCTGTTCTTCTTCTACAACGACAAGCTGTCAAAGCAGGCTTAAAGAACAGAGTTTCGTTGTATTGCAAAGTCGGATAGATGGATTCTAGCTTTGCAACCGCCCATTATGCATCACCGAAGGGCAGTATCCAACACCCGTGATTCGCATTGATGATGCGAATCACGGGGCGAGGATCGGTCTGAATTAATGCCATAAGCTAATTCGTAGGAAAGGACGCATTGATCGCGTCCTTTCATTGCTAAATACAACGTTTCATATGTTCTAGAAGGGACGTATTTCTCATTATGGGCTCAGCTGGGAAACATAAAGAGCCAAGCATTTGGAATATAACATTCATCATCCTCATGATGATTAGCTTCTTCCAGACAATGGGGCAAATGATGATGAATGTTCTTATACCCTTATATGTTTATGATATTGGCGCCCCAGCACAGATTGTCGGTATGACTGTTGGAGCTTTTGCTATCTCCGCCATCCTCGTGCGGCCTTTCATAGGTCCTGCTTTCGATGCATTCAACAAGAAGATGATTCTCATCATCTCGCTTCTTGTGATAGCGGTCTCAACATTTTTGTATAGTGTCGCAACAACTGTTACTGCTATTTTCGTGATACGTCTTTTGCATGGTGCAGGACTTGCAACTTCTGCTGCACTAGCTCAGGCCATGGCTGCAGATGCTCTTCCTATGCAAAAGATGAACTCGGGTATCTCCATATTCGGACTGGCGTTGGCAATATCTCAGGCAATCGGGCCTTTAGTAGGATTGGCCTTGCTGGATTTTGTCGGATTTCAACGGGCATTTCGCATTTCTGCGCTTGTCATCATAGGTGGGCTCATCCTTGCATGCGTGATCAAAGAACCAGGTAACCATGCGAGAAAACCATACCAATTCAAACTGGATCGCATGTTCTCGAAAGGTGCTGTCACCCCAGCCCTACTGATCGCATTGTTATCAATGCCATTCTCATGCATAAATGCATTCATAGTCATCTATGGCAACCTGTTGGGGATTGAGGGAATGGGTGCGTATTTTGCTGTTTATGCTGGTTGTCTGCTGGCCACTCGTCCTCTTTTCGGCTCGCTTTCTGATAAGCACGGAGTCCAAAGAATCATCCCAATAGGCCTGTGCTTCTTCGTTGCCTCAATCCTCGTGCTCACGTTCGCGTCGAGTCTCCCCGTTTTCCTGTTGGCTGCAGTCATAGGTGCTTGTGGGTATGGAGCAGTTATCCCGCTTTTGCAATCATTGGGATTCTTGTGCTCTCCTTATGATGCTCGTGGCGCTGCAAGCAACACAACCTTTCTTGGGCTCGATGCCGGCAACCTCATGGGACCAACGATTGGCGGAATGATAGTGAGTTTGTTTATTGTCTCTGGTGCATCAGAGGCTCAATCATATAACGGGATGCTCTTCGTTCTCATCATCCCGGTCCTCATCGCGTTCATAGTGTTTCTCATAGTACGGAAGAGCGCCATGAGACCAACTGAATAGCTCGACGATGACAAAGAGCATATGGTGGTGTTCGCCATAGTCGATTAGCGCAGGAACTCAAACGAAAAGCTCTGAAGCTTTATCAATCTTTACTGAAAGGATCTAGAAGAAGTGGCCAATAAAAAGAAAAGCAAGCTCAACAATGAGTTGAGATCTCTTCAACTTCAAAGGAAAAGAGCGCTCGGCATATGTTTGATTGGTGTAGCGGGAATAGTGGTGATATTGGTCGTCAGGCGAGCGTTGGTATTATCAGGCATCTTGCTGGTTGACGAAACGATATCTGACACTATCGTGTTCGTGCTGTGCTTGGCCATCTGCTTTATCATCGGTCGCCAAATCTCGCTTTGTCTTAGCATTAGAAGAAGGATCAAAGAGATAAAGGCCGTATTAGCCAATTGAGCATTTGCGGATAATCTAGGCCGCGTTCTTGCATGGCGCATTCACCTCAATGAAAGCAAGGGGAGCTTCGTTCTCATGGAAACCATATCCTGGCTGGAGCGCCTTTATCTTGATGGCAGGCCATCGGAATTTACTAATATGGGCGGTTGCCCTGCTCTTATAGCCGCCGGACATCTTTGTTCTTCGAGCGATGCATGGGACGCTGTTAGCAGCACCGCATTTACAATGGAGGCATTGCTACCCCAGAGGCATGTCCAGGCTTTTTGCAAAATCTACGAACATGCGCAGGGCACTGGATTCATTGTCCTTGTCATATAAAAGCTGCAGCTTGAAGTGGTAGTAGTCCTTGCCAAGTTGCTTTACTTGTATGTCATGTCGGGTAGTCCGCGGTCTGTACATAAGAGGTGCGACATATCTGCCCGATGCAATGAGGCCAAATAGCAGAGAACCCCTGCCTTCGGTGAATTTGATATTTGGCTCGAACCCCTCTGCTTCGCATGCTTCAACAAAACGTATGACCTTCGGGTCTCTTCTCATGTCGTCGCGATAGGTTCTAAACAAAAAGCAATCGTTTTTAAAGTCGCTCAACATAAGGTTTTCTCTGTTCGCGAGGCGATGTTTCTTTGGAATGGCGATTTTCAAGCGGAATTCCTGGATGTCGACCCTTTCCCATGTTTTCATGATTAGGTCGGAATACTCTGTGTCATCTACTCGGGCAACAAATCCCGCATCGATTTGACGATCCTTGAGCATCTGAAGAATCCGCATGTTCGTATCTGCAAGCTGCTCGATTTTGATGGAAGGGTAAGATGCGGCAAATCTCAGGACAATCTCATCTTCCCCCAAGGTGCTCAGTCCGTGGGGGCACGAAAGTCGCAGAAGCAAATCGCCATCTTTTCTGATTGCCGCCGCCCTGCTCATCAATTTTCCTGTTGCCTGCCGGACCTCTTCGAAAAAGGGTACTAACTGCTCCCCTTCAGGCGTGAGCTCAAGTTGAGAACGCGTTTTGCGATTGAAGAGTTTGACGCGCAGCTCTTTTTCGAGCGAATCGATGTGCTTGGATATGGTTGGTTGAGAATACGAAAGCTCCTGTGCAGCAAGAGAGAAGCTCTTGTTGCGAATGACCGAAAGGGCCATTTCAATTTCTTCGAAATTCATTCTCGCCGCCTTCCTGGATGATTGCTGGGTTAGCGTAGATAACAGACATAACTGCACAGACCGCATCGCAGACTACATTCTAATCTGGACATATCAGCACTAGGCACCCGTATTCGATTATCGAATCAATGCATAGAAAGAAGAATTATTCGAATACTGAATAAAGATCTGGAAAGATGAATTAGCTCCCAGCTCATGCCCGGTTAGCCTGTAATTCAGAAGAAGCTCTCATTTGCAATGGGGAGCTTGGACACTACCAGCTAAAGGGGGATGTATCGTGAGTGATGTATGCAAGACACTGCATTGCGACGTTGCGGTCATAGGTGGCGGCGTTGGAGGATGCGCCGCGGCAATTGCCGCGGCGCGCAAGGGCATGCGAACGATTCTGTTCGAGAAGGGGGTTACACTCGGAGGCCTTGCAACGAATGGCTATGTCCCGCAAATCGCCGGCGGCATCGAGGGCATTTGCCTTGAATTTGCCGAGCGACTCGACAAAATCGGCCAGCTTCGCAAGATTGACCCGAGCAAAGACTACTATCGCAATCCCAGCTTCGAACCGGAGTACGGAAAGATCGTTCTCGAAGACATGCTGTTCGAGGCAGGGGCTCGTGTCATTTACGATTCGACTTTAGTCGATGCTGAAATGAATGACCAAAAGATTGATTCTGCCATGTTCTTTACCAAGGGTGGAACCATGCGCGTGAAGGCGCGAGTGTACATTGACAGTACCGGAGATGGCGACCTAGCCGCTTTGGCCGGCGCGCCGTTTGAGGTTGGTGGCCAGGATTTTGCTGGCCTGAACATGTCGACAACGCAGGGCTCCCGATGGGCGGGGGCGAATCTCAGAGTTTACGAGGCGGCTGAGGAGGCATTTCGCAAGGAACAAGTCGAGCAGGGTGTTGAGAACCCCCTGCCACTGGTCTATGTACTAGAAGAAGAGGCCATCAAGCGGGGCGAGATGTCCAGGCATGTATGCAATAGGAGCAAGGGCTTCTTTCGCGTACTCATTCCCAACACGCCAGATGAAGACGCAGAGTTCGTTACATTCTCTTTCCATAGCTATTATTGCCACAATACCGATGCGGAAGACATCTCGCGTCAGATTCTCGAACAGCATCAACTCATGAAGCAGTTCCATGCATTTCTGAAGAACAACGTGCCGGGCTTCGAGAATCTGCGCCTTATCGGTATGGGCTCCCTGCCCGGAGTGCGCGATAGCCGCCGTATCTTCGGTGAGTACATGCTCAAATCGAGTGATGTGGCGTGTGGCACAAAGTTCGATGACGGTATCGCACGCTTTCCCGAGATGTTTGACACGCATCATCCGACAAGTCCGGATTGGGTCTTCATGCGGCACATTCACATTGGAGAACAAGAAGGCAGCGCGGTGTGCGAAGAAGACCATGTTGGCGTGGATTGCGATTGTCAGATGCATCCGTTTGGTGTTCCCGCCGGAATTCCGGCTCGCTCCAATCCTAAGGACTGGTGCGAAATTCCCTATCGGTGCCTGCTTCCGCAAAACGTGGACAACCTACTGACTGCCGGCCGTTGTTGTTCTGCCGAGTTCCATGCTAATGGAGCTATGCGCATTATCGGCCCTGCAATGGGGACGGGTCACGCCGCGGGCGTCGCGGCGAGTGTTGCAATCAAAGAAGGCGTGCTGCCGAAAGATATCGAGGGCACGCGTATTCGCGCCATGCTTCTCGAGGACGGTGTCAATCTTGATCAGCCATGCGATGGCTACTGGAAAGAGCTGCGCGACTCAGATTGCGACATGGTGATTAACGGTGGAGATTTTCTCGTGCTCGTTCCGAAGGAGAGTTAGACGGATATCGAGGAGCATTCGTCACTTAAGGCAAGGAGAGAAAAATGAGTGCAGAAATTGCGGCGAAGCCCGCAGTCGGAGCTCCGGCTAAGAAGGAAAAGAATCCGGTTATGTACTGGATTGGCGTAGTCGTAGGCTTGTTCTTGATGTTCGTTTTCGGAAGGGTATGCCCTGCATGGGGAGCCGTTACGCCCATGGGCGTAAACATGATTGGCATTTTCATCGGTCTTCTGATTCTTATTACGGTTACCGGTGAGTTGATATGGCCGGCATTGGCTGCTCTTGTCGCAACCGTCTTATGTGGCTACATGACGGGCGGGGATATTATCGCCAAATTCATGGGCACGACAACCATTCTTCAGGTCATTGCCATCTTGGTCATCTGCGCGGCCCTGAGATCGACAGGGGCTGGTGCGGTCATTGCCAAGAAAATCGTGACGGCCAAGTTTGTCCAGGGCCGTCCACTGGTTTTTACAATGTTCTTTTTGATTGCCTTCTTGTTCGCCGACATCTTCCTGGACACCTTCGGAGGCATTCTGTTTTCATTCACGGTGTTCGAGAGCGTACGTGAGACATTGGGCTATGAGAAAAATGATCGCTACGTCCAGGCGATGACACTTGGTTTGTACCTATGTGGCATGCTTGGTGCTGCGCTTATTCCGTTCACTCCCATGACCCTTGCCATCACGGGTGCGTTCAGCGCATCGGCGGCGAGCTACGGCTTCGCCTTCAATCCCGCAGTGTATATCGTTGCTGCAATCATCGTCGGAACGGTGTTCATGGTCTGCTACTCGCTGCTCATGAAGTACGTTTTCCGCTGTGACATGTCTCGCCTCAAGACTCTCAACGTCCATGAGATTGAGGCGCTCAAGGAGACGAGCGACAAGTTCAACCTGACGCAAGTGATTTATCTTTTGGCGTTCCTCATCGGTATCGCCTACTCCTTCGTCTTGCATTTCCTTCCGCAGGACAGCTCGGCGTACGCTTTTCTTGCTCCCATTACGCAGGCCGTCTGGTTTGTCTTGGTCATTGTCGTTCTCTCTATCGTGAAGATTAACGGCAAGCCTCTCATGGATTGCAAAAAGTTCTTCAAGGAGGGCGCAAACTGGGGATTCATTTGTACTATCGGTATGTTCATGATCATCGGCGGTGCGCTAAGCGCTCCCGATCTTGGCGTTCGCACTTGGTTAACTGATATTCTCACGCCGCTCTTCTCTGACATGAGCTTCCCGGTTTTCATGTTCGTCATCATCTTAATCTGCGCCATCGTCACCAACTTCTTTTCCAATATGGCGACGGGCATTATCGTTTCCTCGATAACGATGCCGTTCATTGCTATCTTCGCCAGCCAAGGAATTAATCCCAGTGTCATTGCGACTGCAATTGCCTACACGAGCATGTGTGCCTACATGACAATGGCCGCCGCCGGCCCTGCCCCGCTATTGCTCGGACGCGAGGGAATCGAAACCAAGTTCATTTGGACACGGGGCCTCATCACGCTTGGTGCTTATGTGATTGTTGCCGTTGTGTTCTTCTCTATTCTTGGCTTTGTGATGTGATTTAAGTTCTGGGCCCTCTGAATGGCTCGGGATTTAATCTCAGTGCTTTGGCGGATTGGGTGTACGGGGCAAGATGCGTGTCTGTGAGGTGCTGGCGAAGGCCAGCACCTCACCTTTTAATCATGGCCTTCAGCCAGTCTTGGTTGTTCCGAGTTTTGTCCGAAATCACTCCGATTTCGTTCAGATTCCCGGGGTAGTTGTCCCGGCGCTTTCTGTCATATGCTGCGCTTCCGTTCGTTTTGCCCACGAAAGGAGCGCGCGACGATGGACCTTGGAAAGGACGTGTCCCGAAGGGCAAAAACTCAGTTCGGACTCGACCGAGAAGGGCTCGTGTTCGCATCTGCCTATACGTTTGCAAAGGTCATGGCTGATAATCCCAATCTCGCACGCCGTTTTGCGGAGCGGCTCTTAGGTATCAAGATAGGAGCACTTGAGTTCTTCGAAGTCGAGATGGATATTCCGGCGGCTTTGCGCAAGTCGGTGCGGATGGACGCCATTCTTGCAGGCAGCGGAGAGGTCGTCGAGATCGAGATGCAAAGCGAGCGAGACGGCAGTCTCGAGCGCAGGCTACGATACTATCAGGCGATGATAGACTCACGCTCTCTGGACAAGGGGCAGATGTATAGAGACCTGCCGGAACTCTATATGCTGGCAATTTGCCGATACGATCATTTCGGCACCAATCGTGCGCTGCATAGATTCGAGATGCGATGCGAAGACGGGCTGTCCCTCGGGCTCGATAACGGTGTGCATGTCATCATAGCGAACACCTCCGCAAGTATGCTGGATGTTCCGCCTGAGGTCCGTTCCTTGTTACAATATGTGGAGACAAACGAGCCGGTGGAGGGAGATGACCTGACCATGGAACTTGCAGACGCCACGCGTGAAGCCTACGCCGACGAGGGCTGGGTCGGAAGCATCATGACCGTCGACATGATGATGAGGGTCAAAGAAGCCGAGGCAATCGAAAGAGGGGAGAAGGAGGGCCTTGAGCGAGGCCTGAAGCGAGGTCTCGAGCAGGGAATCGAACGCGGAGTCAAACAGGGCATCGAACAGGGCATCGAACAGGGCATCAAACAGGGCATCGCGCAGGGCATCGAGCAGGGGGAGGCCCGTTCTGCCGCTCTCATCGCCGCGATGCAAAGGGCCGGCGTTTCCGCCGAAGACATCCTCGCCGCGCTTATGGGCGATGATCGGGAGGCTCTCTATAGGCAATACGGGGTGCGGTAATCCATCTTTTCCTTGCGCCCGCTCGCATGTTGCTCTATCATTCCATCTCGCATTTGTAGTTTTACCCGCTACCAAAGACAGCCGGTGTCCTATCCGGGACTTAAGGGAAGCGAAGCTTCCGCCCGCCGAGGTGGTCGAACATGAATGATGCTTCAGGCATGCACTCTCGTCGGCCTCCGCTGTCACGCAGCGGGGGTCGATTTGCATGAAGGGAGGTGCGCATGCCTACACAGCAAAAAGTCGAGCAAGTCGAGGAGCTTACCGAGCTCTTCAAGAACAGCGAGGGTTGCTGGTTCGTCGACGCTCGTGGCCTTACCGTCAAGGAATCCCAGGAGCTTCGTCGCAACATCCGCGAGGGTGCCGGACAGATGCACGTCTACAAGAACAACCTCGCCGCCATCGCGCTCAAGAACCTCGACCTTCCCGAAATCCCCGAGATTCTGGCTGGCCCCACGGCCTTCGTGTTCTGCGATGGTGACGTGGCCGCTCCGGCCAAGGCCCTCAAGGATTTCGCCAAGGATCACGAGGCCCTGGAGATCAAGGGTGGCATCGTCGACGGCAAGGTCTATTCCGTCGAGGAGGCACTCAAGGTCGCCGATCTGCCCAGCAAGGAGCAGCTCGTCGCCATGCTTCTGTCCACCATGCTCGCACCGGTCACGGGTCTTGCCCGTGTCTGCGCGGCGCCGGCAGAAGGTTTGGCCCGCACGGTCCAGGCTATCGCAGACCAGAAGGCTGCATAGCGCCACGTTTGTTATGTATATGCAAGGTGGCGTGATTGCCGCCGCAACTGAAAGGTTTTAGTTATGACTAAGGAAGAAATTCTCGAAGGTATCAAGGGCCTGACCGCTCTCGAGCTCTCTGAGCTCGTCCATGACCTGGAGGAGGCCTTTGGCGTCTCCGCCGCCGCTCCCGTTGCCGTTGCCGCCGTTGGTGGCGCTGCTGCTGGTGGCGACGCTGGTGCTGCCGAGGAGAAGAGCGACTTCGACGTCGTGCTCGAGTCCTTCGGCGACAACAAGATCGCTGTCATCAAGGTTGTCCGCGAGGTCACCGATCAGGGTCTCAAGGAAGCCAAGGCTCTCGTCGAGAGCGCTCCTGCCACCATCAAGGAGGGCGTGAAGAAGGACGAGGCCGAGGAGATGAAGGAGAAGTTCGAGGCTGCTGGCGCCGTCGTCACCCTCAAGTAACTTCTTGTCCTTTGGCAAGTTCGCGAAAAACCCGGATTCCGTTACGGAGTCCGGGTTTTTTCTTGTGATGGCGCTGTGACGGGGGTAATCTATATAAAGTTATGCCCAAGCGGAGGGGGAGAACATGCTCGAGAAGGCCGATCTCAAGAAACGCATCGATAAGGAAGAATACGAGCAACGCAAGAGGGAGCTCACCGAGAAGCTTGTGCGCCTGCAGCAGCAGTGCATCCGCGAGAAGTTCCCCGTCGTCGTCTGCGTGGACGGCTGGAGCGCATCGGGCAAGGGCACGAGTATCTCCAAACTGGTGAAGGACCTCGACGCTCGCGCGTTCACCGTGTACTCGATGAACGACCCCACGGAAGAAGAGTGCCGCTATCCGCTCATGAAGCGCTTCTGGGAGCGCGTTGGCCAGTACGGCACCATGACGTTCTTCGACAAGAGCTGGTATTCCGAGATCATCAAAAACCTCTCCGGCATGATTCATAGCGGCAAGGGGGCCGCGCATCTGCCGCAGCCCAAGATTCGCGATCACGTTGATTACATCGTGAAGTCGCGTAACGGCGAGGCAGGTCTCTTCGCCGAGTCCGCCGGGATTTTCGAGGGCCAGCTCGTCGCCGATGGCTATCTCATCATCAAGCTGTTCTTCCACATCAGCAAGAAGGAACAGGCCAAGCGCCTCGAGGCCCTTGAGGCAGACAAGACGACCGCATGGCGCGTTAACGAAGAGGATCTCTACCAGAACAAGAACTACGACAAGACGCCGCCCATCATCGACAAGCTTCTCGAGCTCACCGATAGCGCCGATGCCCCCTGGCACATCATCGCTGCCGAAAACCGCCGCGTGCGTCGCATCGAGTTTCTCGAGACGCTCGTTGCCGAAATCGAGGAGGGGTTGGCTCGCCACGTCAAGATCAAGGAGAACCCCGTCATCATCCCCGATGACTTCCCGCTGCCGCGCACGCGCCACGACCTCGTGGAGGTTCAGACGGTCGAGGAAATTCGTCACGATCTCACGATCGATCCCGAGGAGTACCGCAACGAGCTCAAGAAGGAGCAGGAGCGGCTCAACACCCTGCAATTCGAGATGTACCGCAGGCAGATCCCGATGATGCTCGTCTTCGAGGGTTGGGATGCGGCTGGCAAGGGCGGCGCCATCAAACGCATAGCCGCGGCGCTCGATGCCCGCGATTACCGCGTCATTCCCTCGGGCGCACCCACCAAACCCGAGAAGGAGCATCCCTTCCTGTGGCGTTACTGGGTCAGCCTGCCCAAGAGCGGGCATACCGCGATTTACGACCGTTCTTGGTACGGCCGTGTCATGGTCGAGCGTGTGGAGGGCTTTTGCACCGATTCCGATTGGCGTCGCGCCTTCGAGGAGATCAATGACTTCGAGTGGGAGATGTTCCGTACGGGTGCGCTGCTCATGAAGTTCTGGGTCGACGTGAGCCAGGACGAGCAGCTCGCGCGCTTCGAGGCGCGCAAGAACGACCCGGACAAGGCCTGGAAGCTCACTGACGAGGACTGGCGCAATCGCGAGAAATACCCGCAGTACTGCGTGGCCATCAATGACATGCTGCGCATGACCTCGACGTATTTTGCCCCCTGGAACATCATTGAGTCCGATGACAAGAAGTACGCGCGCATCAAGACGATCAAGGCCATCAACGCCGCGATCGAGGAACGCCTGAAGCAGGACAAGAAGAATTAATCCCTCATTTGCCCTTGCCAAGAAAGACGAAATGCGCATTGGGCCTGACTGATACCCTAATAAACTCAGGTTTAGATAATAAATCACCTAAAACATACCATTCGCCGATAAATTGCGCACGTTTGCGATTACATTTGCAGTGAAACAACCGCTCATCCAAAAACTTCTTGACCCCTTATACGCGCGCGCATATCCTCTCGCTCGTGTATCACCCGTTTCGTAGCTTCATCGGACAACTATAAGGAGGATATAGTGCCGACTACCGTAACGTCCCAGGCCAACGTGTATCGCGATCGTCTCAGCTTCGCGAAGCTCCCCGAGGTCATGGACATCCCCAACCTGATTTCCATTCAGGTCGATTCGTTCAACAATCTGATGACCGAGGGCCTCGACGAAACCTTCGCGAGCATGTCTCCCATCGAGAACAGCGCGAAGACCCTTTGCGTCGAGTTCGGTGCCCACGAGTTCGGCGACCCCAAGCATTCCGTCGAGGAGTGCAAGAAGCGCGACATCTCGTACCAGGCCCCGCTCTTTGTCGACATTCGCTTCATCAACAAGGAGACCGGCGAGATGCAGGAGTCCAACGTCTTCATGGGCGATTTCCCGCTCATGACGAACCGCGGCACCTTCATCATCAACGGCACCGAGCGTGTCGTCGTCTCCCAGCTCGTTCGCTCGCCGGGCGTGTACTTCTCGGCCGAGCGCGACAAGACGAGCGATCGCACTATATATAATGCGAAGGTCATCCCCACGCGCGGCGCATGGCTCGAGTTCGAGACCGACAAGCGCGACGTGCTTTCCATCCGCATCGACCGCAAGCGCAAGCAGCCTGCGACGCTTCTTCTTCGCGCGCTCGGCATTGCCGAGACCCGCGACGAGATCATCGACCTGCTCGGCGATAGCGAGATGATCGAGCGCACGCTCGAGAAGGATCCGTCTTCCTCGCGTGAGGAAGCCCTCATCGAGCTGTACCGTCGCCTGCGTCCGGGCGAGCCGCCCACGGTCGATTCCGCGCGCAGCCTGCTCGAGGGTCTGTTCTTCAATCCCCAACGCTATGACCTCGCCAAGGTCGGCCGCTACAAGATCGACAAGAAACTCGGCATCGAGAGCGACTCCTCCACGCTCACGGTCGAGGATATCGTCACCGCCATGCGCTACATCATCAACCTCGCCGAAGGCAAGCCCGGTTATCAGGTCGATGACATCGACCACTTTGGCAACCGCCGCATCCGCACGGTCGGTGAGCTCATCAAGAACCAGTTCCGCATCGGCATCAGCCGCATGGAGCGTGTCGTGCGCGAGCGCATGTCCACCTTCGATCCCGAGGACATCTCGCCGCAGTCGCTCATCAACATTCGTCCGATTGTCGCTGCCATCAAGGAGTTCTTCGGCTCCTCGCAGCTCTCGCAGTTCTTCGACCAGACCAACCCGGCAGCTGGCATCACGCACAAGCGTCGTCTGTCCGCACTCGGTCCGGGTGGTCTGTCCCGCGAGCGCGCCGGCTTCGAGGTTCGCGACGTTCACACCTCGCACTACGGCCGCATGTGTCCCATCGAGACGCCTGAAGGCCCGAACATCGGCCTCATCGGCTCGCTGGCGACCTACGCCCGTGTCAATGACTTCGGCTTCATCGAGACGCCGTATCGCCGCGTCGTCGATGGAAAGATCACCGATGATGTCGACTATCTGACCGCGGACGAGGAGGAGAACTACTCCATCGCCCAGGCAAACGAGCCCTTCGATCCCAAGACGCGCGTGTTCGGTTCCGTTGACGAGAAGACCGGCAAGTTCGTTGCCGCCAAGCGCGTCGTCTGCCGCACCAAGAACGCCGATGGCGTCTTTGGCGATCCCGAGGAAGTGCCCGTCGAGGACGTGCAGTACATGGACGTGTCTCCGCGCCAGATGAACTCGGTCGCCACCGCGCTCATTCCCTTCCTCGAGCATGACGACGCCAACCGCGCCCTCATGGGCTCGAACATGCAGCGTCAGGCCGTGCCGCTGCTTCGCCCGCAGGCCCCGCTCGTGGGTACCGGCATGGAGCATCGTATCGCGTCCGACTCCGGCGAGTTGCCCCTGGCCAAGCATGCCGGCACCGTCAGCTACGTCGATGGCGCGCGTGTCGAGGTCACCGACGAGAACGGAAATGTCGACACCTACACGCTGCCCAAGTTCCAGCGCTCCAACCAGAGCGGTTGCATCAACTACAAGCCGCTCGTGAAGTACGGCGACGAGGTCCACATGGGCGACGCCCTGGCCGATGGCCCCTCCACCGACCACGCCGAGCTCGCCCTGGGCCAGAACCTCATGATCGCCTACATGCCGTGGGAAGGTTACAACTACGAGGACGCCATCATCATCTCCGAGCGCGTCGTCGCCGAGGACCTCCTCACGTCCATCCACATCTCCGAACACGAGATCGACGCACGTGACACCAAACTCGGTCCCGAGGAGATTACCCGCGAAATCCCCAACCTCTCCGAGGATATGCTCGGCAACCTGGACGCCGACGGTGTCATTCGCATCGGCGCCGAGGTGCATCCGGGCGACGTGCTCGTCGGCAAGGTCACGCCCAAGGGCGAGACCGAGCTCACCGCCGAGGAGCGCCTGCTACGCGCCATCTTCGGCGAGAAGGCCCGCGAGGTTCGCGACACGTCCCTGAAGATGCCGCACGGTGCCTCGGGTCGCGTCATCGGCATCTCGCAGTTCTCGCGCGCCGCTGGTGACGAGCTTCCCCCGGGAATCAACGAGCTCGTGCGCGTGTACGTCGCGCAGAAGCGCAAGGTGCAGCAGGGCGACAAGCTCTCCGGTCGCCACGGCAACAAGGGCGTCATCTCGCTGGTGCTCCCGGTCGAGGACATGCCCTACATGGCCGATGGCACGCCTGTCGACGTCATCCTCAATCCCCTGGGCGTACCCTCCCGTATGAACGTCGGCCAGCTGCTCGAGAACCACCTGGGTTGGGCCGCGCTCAATGGCTGGAACGACGATCCCAAGAGCGACGAGCCGGTCGATGGTCCCTTCTTCGTGTCCACGCCGATTTTCGACGGCGCGACCGAGGAGGAGATCTCGGACGCCATCATCAAGGGCAACTGCAACCGCGTGAACAAGGCGAAGAAGCGCTACGGCGACAAGTTCTACGAGCCGTTCGTCGCCCAGCTTTCCGCCACGGGCAAGGCCGACCTCTACGATGGCCGCACGGGCGAGAAGTTCCGCGAGCCGATTACCGTGGGCCAGACCTACATGCTCAAGCTTTCGCATATGGTCGACGACAAGATTCACGCCCGCTCGACCGGCCCCTACAGCCTCATCACCCAGCAGCCGCTCGGTGGTAAGGCCCAGTTCGGCGGCCAGCGTTTCGGCGAGATGGAGGTCTGGGCGCTGTACGCGTACGGCGCCGGCAACGTCCTGCAGGAGATCCTCACGGTCAAGTCCGACGACACGGCCGGTCGCGTCAAGGCGTACGAGTCCATCGTCAAGGGCGAGAACATCCCGGCCCCCGAGCTTCCCGAGTCGTTCAAGGTCCTCGTCAAGGAGATGAAGTCGCTCGCGCTCGACGTCGAGCTCATCGGCCATGACGGAAAGGACGAGACCGACGTTCTCACCGAGACCACCGAGATTCTCGACGCGAGCAGCGAGGTCGCCGAGGCCGGGGATTCCGGCATCGACCTGGACCTCGACGCGCTCGACATGCTCACGGACGGCATCGCGCAGATGAACGCCGGCGCAGATGACCTGCTGGGCATTCCCGAAGGCGGCGACGAGCTTATCGGCTCGTCGGTCTCCGATAATGGTGACGAGGTCATGATCGGTGCTGCCGTCGGCGACGATGACGATGCGCCCGTCGACCCCAGCGAGGGTCTGATCGGCGGCATCATCACCGAGGACAATCCCTACCACGACGAGATCGAGGAGGCTCTCGAGGACCAGGCCGCCGAGTCTGCGATCGAAGAGGATCAGGACGCGTACATCGACGAGGCCGAGGAGCTTATCGGAGACGCGTCTGCCGATCCCGGCATCGCGATCGACGTGAACGTGGACGAGCAGCCCGACATGGACGACGACACTGAGGGAGAGGAGTAGGCCATGACCGTATTTGACGTCAATAACTTTGATGAGTTCCACATTGGCCTGGCAAGCGCCGAGAAGATCCGCTCCTGGTCGCACGGTGAGGTCAAGAAGCCCGAGACCATCAACTACCGTACCCTCAAGCCCGAAAAGGACGGCCTGTTCTGCGAGAAGATCTTCGGCCCGACCAAGGACTGGGAGTGCGCCTGCGGCAAGTACAAGCGCATTCGCTTCAAGGGCATCGTCTGCGAGCGCTGCGGCGTCGAGGTGACTCGTGCCCGCGTGCGTCGTGAGCGCATGGGCCATATCGAGCTGGCCGCTCCCGTGAGCCACATCTGGTACTTCAAGGGCAGCCCGAGCCGTCTCGGTTACCTGCTCGACATCTCGCCCAAGAATCTCGAGAAGGTCCTCTACTTCGCGAGCAACATCATTACCTGGGTTGATAAGGAGGCCCTGGCCGAGGACGCGTCCGAGCTCGAGGAAGAGCTCGCGGCAAGCCTCGAGGAGCTCGATTCCGAGCGTGATCGCCTGATTCAGATGACGCGCCATCAGTCGACCGAGTACTTCGACGAGAACGGCGAGCGCGAGTACGACGAGGAAGACCTCATGACCCCGGAAGAGGTCGAGGAGGAGATCGCCGACCTGCGCGAGGAGTTCGAGGAGCGCAAGGACCTGCGCACCGAGGCGTACGAGACCCTCATGCGCATCGAGCCCAAGATGCTCATCTCGGACGAGACGCTCTATCGTGAGTTGCGTCTCAACTATCGCGATTACTTCCGCGGCGGCATGGGCGCCGAGGCCGTACGCGACCTGCTCGGTGACGTCGACCTCGAGGCCGCGGCTGAGGAGCTGCGCGAGATCATCGCCACGGGCAAGGGCCAGAAGCGCGCCAAGGCCGTGAAGCGCCTCAAGGTCATCGAGGCCTTCATCCGCAGCAACAACAATCCGACGGACATGATCCTCGACGTCATTCCGGTCATTCCGCCCGACCTGCGCCCCATGGTGCAGCTCGACGGCGGCCGCTTTGCCACGAGCGACCTCAACGACCTGTACCGTCGCGTCATCAATCGCAACAACCGCCTCAAGAAGCTGCTCGACCTCTCGGCTCCCGACATCATCGTGAACAACGAGAAGCGCATGCTCCAGGAGGCCGTGGACGCCCTCTTCGACAACGGTCGACGCGGTCGTCCCGTCGTGGGCCCGGGCAATCGTCCGCTCAAGTCGCTTGCCGACATGCTCAAGGGCAAGCAGGGCCGCTTCCGCCAGAACCTTCTGGGCAAGCGCGTAGACTACTCCGGCCGCTCGGTCATCGTCGTCGGTCCGCAACTTAAGATCTACCAGTGCGGCCTTCCCAAGCAGATGGCCCTCGAGCTGTTCAAGCCTTTCGTCATGAAGCGCCTGGTCGAGCTCGAGCAGGCGGCCAATATCAAGGCGGCCAAGCGCATGGTCGATCGTGGCGCGTCGCTGGTCTGGGACGTGCTCGAGGAGGTCATCACCGACCATCCCGTGCTGCTCAACCGCGCACCGACCCTGCACCGCCTCGGCATCCAGGCCTTCGAGCCCGTGCTCGTCGAGGGCAAGGCCATCCGCCTGCATCCGCTCGTCTGTACGGCGTTCAACGCCGACTTCGACGGTGACCAGATGGCCGTGCATGTGCCGCTGTCCAGTGAGGCGCAGGCCGAGGCCCGCGTGCTCATGCTCAGCTCCAACAACATCAAGTCGCCTGCTCATGGCAAGCCGCTCACCATCCCGACGCAGGACATGATCATCGGCATCTACTACCTCACCGCCGCTCGTGACGGCTTCGAGGGCGAGGGCCGCTGCTTCATGGACTTCAAGGACGCGCAGAACGCCTATGACGCTCGCGCGGACGTCGACCTGCAGGCCAAGATCTTCGTGCGCCTCAAGTACGACACCAAGGTCGAGACCTCCTATGGCGTCTACGAGGACAAGAAGGCTGGCGAGCGCATCGAGACCACCATCGGCCGCATCATCTTCAACAGCGTGCTTCCCAAGGACTATGCCTTCATCAACCACGGCATGGACAAGAAGGAGGTCGGACGCCTCATCGAGGATTGTGCCAACACGTACAAGACGCCCGAGATGATGCAGATCCTCGATGGCCTCAAGGCTCTCGGCTTCCATTACGCCACGCGCGCCGGCGTTACGGTATCGGTCTACGACGCGACGATTCCGCCGAATAAGGCCGACATCCTCGCCGAGGCCGACAAGAAGGTTGCCGCCGTCGAGGAAGACTACGAGATGGGCTTCATGAGCGCCGACGAGCGCCATCGCCAGATCGTCGAGATCTGGACCGTCGCCAACGAGGACGTCGGCAATGCCATGGCTGACAACTTCGATCGCTTCAACCCGATCTACATGATGGCCTTCTCCGGTGCCCGCGGTAACATCAAGCAGATTCGACAGCTCGCCGGTATGCGCGGCCTCATGGCCGACCCGAAGGGCGAAATCATCGACCGTCCGATCAAGGCGAACTTCCGCGAGGGCCTGACCGTTCTCGAGTACTTCGTCTCGACGCATGGTTCCCGAAAGGGCATGGCAGATACCGCGCTGCGTACCGCCGACTCCGGTTACCTGACCCGCCGTCTGGTCGACGTCGCCCAGGACGTAATCATCCACGAGGAAGATTGCGGCACGAGCGACGGCATCGAGCAGCCCGTCATCAACCGCAAGGACGAGCCTGATACCAACCTGATCGGCCGCTGCCTGGCAGCCGACGCGGTTGATCCCGCCACTGGCGAGGTCGTCATCGGTGCGGGCGATTACATCGAGACCAACGAGGAGCTCGAGAAGATCGCCAACGCCGGTATCGAGACCGTGAAGATTCGCAGCCTCATGACCTGTCATGCGCATTCGGGCGTGTGCCAGAAGTGCTATGGCTTCGACTTGGCCGCCGGCCGTCCGGTTAACCTTGGCACCGCTGCCGGCATCATCGCCGCGCAGTCCATCGGCGAGCCGGGCACCCAGCTCACGATGCGTACCTTCCACTCTGGCGGTGTCGCGGGCGAGGACATCACGCAGGGTCTTCCGCGCGTCACCGAGCTTTTCGAGGCGCGCAAGCCCAAGGGCCTTGCCATCTTGGCCGAAATCTCCGGTACGCTGCAGATTTCCGCGACCAAGGACAGCCGCACGCTCACCATCCACAACGAGGACGGCGAGGTGCGCGAGTACCAGACGGGCGCACGCGCACAGCTCATGCCGGGCGTTTCCGACATGTGCACCGTCGAGGTCGGCCAGCAGTTGACCAAGGGCTCCATCGATCCGCATGAGCTCCTGCGCCTCACCGACGTCAACACGACGCTGCGCTACATCGTCGACCAGGTCCAGGACGTCTACACGTCTCAGGGCGTCGACATCAACGACAAGCACGTCGAGGTCATCGCGCGCCAGATGCTGCGCAAGGTGACGGTTACCGATCCGGGCAGCTCCAGGTTCCTGCCGGGCGCCCAGGTCAATCGCTACGAGTTCGAGGAAGAGGTCGACCGCATCATGCTCGAGGGAGGCGACGTGCCCACGGCGCGCCCGCTCATCCTCGGCATCACCAAAGCGTCGTTGGCCACCGACTCGTTCCTGTCCGCCGCCTCCTTCCAGGAGACCACCAAGGTGCTGACCGATGCCGCGATCGAGGGCAAGGTCGACAAGCTCCAGGGCCTCAAGGAAAACGTCATCATCGGCAAGCCCATCCCCGCGGGCACCGGCCTGAAGCGCTACCGCGACCTGCAGCTCACCTACAAGGGCGAGCGCATCGACCGCAGCGGTTCGAACAGTGACCGCCTGCCCGACTGGGCACCCGAGGAGCTCCGCGAAACCGAGAGCCTGCTGCCGCAGCCGCAGGAGTGGGCGCTCAACGGCGAGGAGTACCTGGGTGGTGCACCGGGCGACATGGCGATGTTCCTCAACGGCGGCTTTCTCGGCGGCCGCGGACCGCAACTCGCGCCCGAGCTCGCCAAGCTCTACCTCTTCGACGACCTGGGCGTCAGCCAGCGTTGGGCCAACAAGTTCAGCGAGGCGGGCATCGAGATGGTCGGCGATCTGGTCGGCAAGACCGAAGACGAGCTGTTCCGCATCGAGGGCATCGGCGTCAAGGCGATCGAGGAGCTCAGGGCCGGACTCGAGGCTCGGGACCTTCTCTACATCCTCGACGACCCCAAGAAGAGCGACGAGCCGGATGCCTCGCAGCTGCTCGAGATGCTGTTCTCGCCGGAGGATGCCATGTACATGGGCGCCGAGGTTCCCCAGTCCTACAGCGCCGATCCCGACGATTTCATCGGCACGGCTCCGCAACGTCACTCGTCTTCCGACGAAGCCGTTCTCAACGAGCTGCTCGGCGGTCTGGCCGACTCCGGATTCGGCATCACGGACGAGGAATCCGAGAAGCTGGAGAATGCGCAGGACGACGACGGGCTCATCGGCTAAGGCTGTCAAGCATTTTTTCGCCCGAAATACGCGAACAGAAAACCCCCGGTCACATGACCGGGGGTTTTCTTGGGCTCAGGGGCGAAAAAAGTTTGGCCACACCCGGGTGCGTGGCGTTTGACAGCCTCAGATCAGACGAGTAGTCTACCGCCTTGCGCTTTTGAAACCTGCAAAAGCACCACTACGGTAAACCGGTAGCAAAACGAAAGGAACTACATTGCCTACCATTAATCAGCTGGTCCGCAAGGGCCGCGCGAAGGCAGTCGACAAATCCAAGTCGCCCGCCCTCAAGGGCAATCCCCAGAAGCGTGGGGTTTGCACGCGCGTCTACACCGCAACCCCCAAGAAGCCCAATTCGGCTCTTCGCAAGGTTGCCCGTGTCCGTCTCGTCAACGGCATGGAAGTCACCGCTTACATCCCCGGCATCGGCCACAACCTGCAGGAGCACTCGATGGTGCTCATCCGCGGCGGCCGTGTTAGGGACCTCCCCGGTGTCCGCTACAAGATCATCCGCGGTACGCTCGATACCGCTTCCGTGTCCGACCGTGCTCAGGCCCGTAGCCGCTACGGCGCCAAGAAGCCCAAGAACTAAGAAGGGGGAGAGATATGCCACGTCGTTCCGCTGCAGTACGCCGCGAGATCACTCCGGATGCTGTATACAACAATCGCCTCGTCACGCAGCTCATCAACAAGATCCTGCTCGACGGCAAGCGCTCGACTGCCGAGAGCATCGTCTACGGTGCGTTTGACATCGTCGAGGCCAAGACCGGCGAAGATCCCCTGAGCGTCTTCAAGAAGGCCATGGACAACGTCCGCCCGACCGTCGAGGTCAAGCCCCGTCGCGTCGGCGGCGCCACGTACCAGGTGCCCACCGAGGTCAACTCCCGCCGCGCCACCACGCTCGCCATCCGTTGGATCGTCGGCTATTCGCGCGACCGCAAGGAGCGCAGCATGGCCGAGCGCCTCGCCAACGAGATCATGGATGCATCCAATGGTCTGGGCGCGTCCGTCAAGAAGCGCGAAGACGTCTACAAGATGGCCGAATCCAATCGCGCCTTCTCTCACTATCGCTGGTAGGAGGTATACACAATGGCAACGAAGAAAACTCCGCTCGAGGATACCCGCAACATCGGCATCATGGCTCACATCGATGCCGGCAAGACCACCACGACCGAGCGCATCCTCTACTACACGGGCAAGACCCACAAGATCGGCGAGGTTCACGACGGCGCTGCGACCATGGACTGGATGGTCCAGGAGCAGGAGCGCGGCGTGACGATCACCTCTGCTGCCACCACGTGCTTCTGGGACAAGGACGGCAAGTCCTACCGCATCCAGATCATCGACACTCCGGGTCACGTTGACTTCACCTCCGAGGTCGAGCGCTCCCTGCGCGTCCTCGATGGTGCCGTCGCCGTGTTCGACGCCGTCGCCGGCGTGCAGCCGCAGTCCGAGACGGTCTGGCGCCAGGCCTCCCGTTACGAGGTTCCCCGCATCGCGTTCATCAACAAGTACGACCGCATCGGCGCGAACTACTTCCACGCGATCGACACCATGAGGGACCGTCTGGGCGCTCATGCCGTCGCCGCTCAGGTTCCGATGGGCGAGGAAGACCATTTCTGGGGCGTCATCGACCTCGTCACCATGACCGCATGGGACTTCAAGGCCGATGACAAGGGCATGACCTACCCCGAGCCCATGGACGCCATCCCCGACGAGTTCGTCGACATCGTCGAGGAGCGTCGCGCCGAGCTGCTCGAGGCTGCCGCCGATTACGACGATGAGCTCATGGAGCTCGTCCTCATGGACGAGGAGATTCCCGTCGACCTGCTGAAGAAGGCCCTGCGCGCTGGCGTTCTCGCCAACGATCTCAACCTCGTGTTCGTGGGCTCCGCCTACAAGAACAAGGGTGTCCAGGAGCTACTCGATGCTGTCGTCGACTACCTGCCCAGCCCGCTCGACGTGCCGCCCGTCACCGGCATCAATCCCGATACCGACCAGGAGGAGGAGCGCAAGCCGTCCAACAAGGAGCCGTTCTCGTCCCTGGCCTTCAAGATCATGACCGATCCCTACGTTGGCAAGCTCACCTACCTGCGCGTCTATTCGGGTCGTCTGGACTCCGGTTCCTATGTCGTCAATGCCAACAACGGCAAGAAGGAGCGCATTGGTCGCATCCTCGAGATGCATTCCAACGAGCAGCATGATGTCGACTATTGCTCCACGGGCGACATCGTCGCGGCCGTCGGCCTCAAGAACACGACGACCGGCGAGTCCCTGTGCGACGAGGGCCATCCCATCATCCTCGAGTCCATGGACTTCCCCGATCCCGTTATCGACATCGCCGTCGAGCCCAAGACCAAGGCCGAGCAGGACAAGCTCGCCATGGGTCTGCAGAAGCTCGCCGAGGAGGACCCGACCTTCCAAGTCCACACCGACGAGGAGACCGGCCAGACCATCATCGCCGGCATGGGCGAGCTGCACCTCGAGATCATCATCGACCGTCTGACCCGCGAGTTCAAGGTCGAGGCAAACGTCGGCAAGCCGCGCGTCGCCTATCGCGAGAAGCCGGGTCACGAGGTCCTCAACGTCCAGGGCAAGTTCGTCCGCCAGTCCGGTGGTCGCGGTCAGTACGGCGACGCTATCATCAACATGCGTCCGGGCGAGCCGGGAAGTGGCTTCACCTTCGAGAACAAGATCGTCGGCGGTGCGATTCCCAAGGAATACATCCCGTCCGTCGAGAAGGGTATCGAAGAGGCCCTGCAGAGCGGTGTCATCGCCGGCTACCCCGTCCTCGACGTTGCCGTCGAGCTCGTCGATGGTTCCTACCACGATGTCGACTCCTCCGAGGCTGCGTTCAAGGTCGCCGGTTCCATGGCCATCAAGGAGGCCCTGCGCAAGTCCGATCCGATTCTGCTCGAGCCCGTCGAGAGCGTCGAGGTCGAGACGCCCAAGGAGTACATGGGCGATGTCATGGGCAACCTGAACTCCCGTCGCGGCCAGATTCAGGGCCAGGAGGAGCGTGGTACCGCAACTGCCATCACCGCGCTTGTTCCGCTGTCCGAGATGTTTGGCTACGCAACCGACCTGCGTTCTGCCACGCAGGGCCGTGCGTCCTACAACATGCAGTTCGACTCCTATCGTCCCGTTCCCAAGAGCGTGTCCGAGGAGATCATCAAGAAGGCTGGCGGCAGCGCCGAGTAGCGCGAATCCGCTTGATATATGGAGGTTTGAGTTAAGTGGCCAACAAGAAGCAAAAGATTCGCATCAGGCTCAAGGGCTACGATCACGAGATCGTCGACAAGTCGACCAAGCTCATCGTCGAGACCGCAGCCAAGACCGGTGCGCGTATCAGCGGCCCCATCCCGCTGCCGACCGAGCGTAACCTGTACACCGTCATCCGCTCGCCGCACGTCAACAAGGACTCGCGCGAGCAGTTCGAGATGCGCACGCACAAGCGCCTCATCGACATCCTCGACCCGACGCCCAACACCGTCGACTCGCTCATGCGTCTCGACCTGCCGGCTGGTGTCGATATCGAGATCAAGCTCTAAGGCAATAGGGCATAACGCATGCAGGAAAAGGGGGTCGCTCATGACGAGCGGCTCCTTTTTCACGTTCTGCGTCGAGCATGCTTTAAAAGAAATCGACGCGCGATTCCCAGATAATCCCGAACTTTTCCTAGCATTCCGTGGCGCACAGGGGTAATATATCGAACGCTGTGCATTTTTGGCGCAGTGTGTCTAACTCCTGGCGCAAATCTCACGTGCAAAGGGAGCAGGCTCGAAGCCGCGATCCGCTGAGAGAAAGCAAAACCGCTTTCCGCCTCAAGATCGCCTGACAGTAAGGTTGGTAATGGTCAACACGATTCTCGGCCGCAAGCTGGGCATGACGCAAGTCTGGGGAGAGGATGACACCATCATCCCCGTGACCGTCATCCAGGCTGGCCCCTGCGTTATCTCGCAGGTCAAGACCACCGACACCGACGGCTATGAGGCCGTGCAAATCGGTTTCGGTGACATCAAGGAAAAGAAGGTAAACAAGCCCATGCAGGGCCACTTCGCAAAGGCAGGCGTAGCGCCCATGCGCTACCTGCGCGAGGTCCGCGTCGAGGATGCCTCCGAGCATGCAGTCGGTGACACGCTCACCGTCGAGGCGTTCAACGATGTCGACAAGGTCGACGTCATCGGCGTCAGCAAGGGCAAGGGTTTCGCCGGCGTCATCAAGCGTTACGGTTTTGCCGGCGGTCCCGGTGGCCATGGTCACCACTTCCACCGCGCCCCCGGTTCGGTGGGCATGTGCGCTTACCCCGCACGCGTTCTCAAGGGTCTCCGTCTCCCCGGCCACATGGGCTGCGACCGCGTCACGGTCCGCAACCTTAAGCTGGTGCGCGTTGACGAGGAGAACAACCTCATGTTGGTCAAGGGTGCCGTTCCTGGTGGCAAGGGCGCTCTCGTTCAGATCCGTATGGCTTAGAGGAGGGCAGATCAATGGCACAAATCAAGATCACTGACTCCGCTGGCAAGTCTGCGGGTACGATCGAGGTATCCGATGGCATCTTCGCCATCGAGCCCAACGGCGCATGCATCCATCAGGTCGTTCGCAGCCAGATGGCCGCTCGTCGTCAGGGTACGCATGACACCAAGACCCGCGGTCAGGTTTCCGGCGGTGGCCGTAAGCCGTTCCGCCAGAAGGGTACCGGCCGCGCCCGTCAGGGCACGACGCGCGCCGCGCAGTTCCGTCATGGCGGCGTTGTCTTTGGCCCGCATCCCCGTTCCTACGCTTTCCGCGTGAACAACAAGGTCGTCAAGCTCGCCATGGCATCCGTGCTTTCCGGCAAGCTCGCGGCAGACGAGCTCTTCGTCGTCGACGGCTTCAACTTCGAGAAGCCCTCGACCAAGGCCGCTGCCAAGGCTCTCGAGGCCCTCGGTTGCAAGGGTCGCGTCACCGTCGTCGTCAATGACGAGGACGTCAACTCGTTCCTTTCCTTCCGCAACCTCGAGAAGGTTCGCGTCATCGGCGCCTCCGAGTCCAACACCTACGACCTGCTCGATAACGGGTCTCTGGTCATGACCAAGGACGCCGTCGAGTATGTTCAGGAGGTGCTGAGCTAATGGAGGCACGTCAGATCATCATCCGCCCGATCATCACCGAGCGTTCGTTCGACATGCAGGACTTCAATCGCTACACGTTCGAGGTCGCCAAGACTGCCAGCAAGATCGAGATTGCCAAGGCAATCGAGGAGATCTTCAACGTGCATGTCACCAAGGTGAACACCGCCAACGTGAAGTCCAAGCCCAAGCGTCAGCGCTACGTTCAGGGTCGCACGCGTACCTGGAAGAAGGCCATCGTCACGCTCGCCGAGGGTGACAAGATCGAGCTGTTCGCCAGCCAAGATTAATCGGTTACTGAGTTTCCCCTTGGTGCGAGGAGACTTTAAGGGTGTCGAGCGCTCGGCATGGAGCCACCCGGCACCGTGGTAAATCCGGAGTCGACAACCGTATGGAGGTGCACCACCTCCGTTCCCATAGCGGTTGAGCGGCCATCGGAGCAAAGGAGTTAGTTCATGGGAGTAAGGAAGTACAAGCCGTCTTCCCCGGGACGTCGTTTCCAGACGGTCTCTGATTTCGCAGAGATCACGACGACGACTCCTGAGAAGTCGTTGCTGGAGCCGTTGCCCAAGAAGGCCGGCCGCAATAACTATGGTCGCATCACGACCCGTCACCAGGGCGGCGGCCACAAGCGCAAGTATCGCAAGATCGACTTCAAGCGTCGCAAGGATGGTATCCCGGCCAAGGTCGCGTCCATCGAGTATGACCCGAATCGTTCCGCGCGCATCGCGCTGCTCAATTACGCAGATGGCGCCAAGGCGTACATCCTGCAGCCCAAGGGCCTCAAGGTCGGCGACACCGTCGAGTCCGGTCCCGAGGCTGACATCAAGCCGGGTAATGCCCTGCCGCTGGCCAACATCCCCGTCGGCACGCTCGTGCACGCCGTCGAGTTCCAGCCGGGCAAGGGTGCCGCCATGGCGCGCAGCGCCGGTACGAGTATCCAGCTCATGGGCAAGGAGGGCGGCTACGCCATCCTGCGCATGCCGAGCTCAGAAATGCGCCGCGTTCTGCTCGACTGCCGTGCCACTGTTGGCGAGGTCGGCAACGCCGAGCACTCCAACATCCGCATCGGCAAGGCCGGTCGCAAGCGCTGGATGGGCGTGCGTCCTACCGTCCGCGGTACCGTCATGAACCCCGTCGACCACCCGCATGGTGGTGGCGAGGGCAAGAACAAGTCCGCCGGTCGTCATCCGGTCACCCCGTGGGGCATCCCCACCAAGGGTCATCGTACGCGTAACCCCAAGAAGGCGTCGGGTAGGCTCATCATCCGTCGTCGCAAGAAGTAATCGAAGGAGATAACCGTGAGTAGAAGTCTCAAGAAGGGCCCCTACGTGGAGCCGCGCCTCCTCGAGCGCATCATTGCGATGAACGAGGCTGGCGAGAAGAACGTCATCAAGACCTGGAGCCGTTCTTCGACGATCTTCCCCGAGATGGTGGGTCACACCATCGCCGTGCATGATGGTCGTCGTCATGTTCCCGTCTACGTCACCGAGTCGATGGTCGGACACAAGCTGGGCGAGTTCTCCCCGTCCCGCACGTTCCGCGCCCACAAGAAGGATTAGGAGGAGCGTAAATGCAAGCTAAAGCTGTTGCGAAGTACGTTCGCGTTTCTCCGCGCAAGGCGCGTATCGTCGTTGACAAGATCCGCGGCAAGGAAGTCGTCGACGCTCTGGACATCCTGCGCTTCAACGAGCGCGCGATTTCCGAGGTCGTTTCCAAGGTCGTCTCGTCTGCGGCCGCCAACGCCGAGAACAAGTACGGCGTGCGTCCGGAGAATCTCGTGGTCAAGGCCGCCTATGTTGACGAGGGCCCGACCATGAAGCGCTATCGCCCGCGCGCAAAGGGTTCCGCGAGCCCCATCATGAAGCGCACGAGCCATATCACCATCATCGTAGCTACGCGAGAGGAGGCGTAAGGGTCATGGGTCAGAAAGTTAAGCCGACAGGCTTCCGCCTTGGCATCACCGAGGACTGGCGCAGCCGCTGGTATGCGGGTAACGACTACGCCGCCACGCTCGAGAACGATCTCAAGCTGCGCAAGTACGTCGAGAAGAAGCTCAGCAATGCCGCCCTTTCTCGCGTGGAGATCGAGCGAGCTGGCGACAAGATCAAGGTCATCATCACGACTGCCCGTCCGGGTATCGTCATTGGCAAGAAGGGCGCCGAGGTCGACGTCCTCCGCAAGGAGCTCGAGAAGATCTCCGGTGGTCACGTAAGCGTCGAGGTCATCGAGGTCAAGCGTCCCGAGCTTGACGCCAACCTCATCGCGCAGTCCATCGCCGAGCAGCTCGAGGGACGCGTCGCGTTCCGCCGTGCCATGCGCAAGGCCGTTCAGTCCGCGCGCAAGTCGGGTGCCCAGGGTATCCGTATTCAGTGCTCCGGTCGCCTGGGTGGTGCCGAGATGAGCCGCCGCGAGTGGTATCGCGAGGGCCGCGTGCCCCTGCACACCCTGCGTGCGATGATTGACTATGGTTTTGCCACCGCCCACACCACGATGGGCTCCTGCGGCATCAAGGTCTGGGTGTATTACGGCGAGGTCCTTCCCGGCCAGGACAAGAAGAATCCTGCGCTCGAGGGCACGTCTGCCCAGCGTCGCGGCCGTGGCCGTCGTGGCGAGAGGAGGGATCGCTAATGTTGATGCCCAAGCGTTCCAAGTTCCGCAAGGTTCAGCGCGGTTCCATGAAGGGTAAGTCCAAGGGAGGCAACAACCTCAACTTCGGCTCCTATGGCATCCAGGCGCTCGAATCCCATTGGATTACCAACCGTCAGATCGAGGCCGCTCGTATCGCCATGACCCGTTACATGAAGCGTGGTGGCCGCGTGTGGATCACGATCTTCCCGGACAAGCCCATCACCAAGAAGCCGGCAGAGACCCGCATGGGCTCCGGCAAGGGCAATCCCGAGGAGTGGGTGGCCGTCGTCAAGCCGGGCCGCATCATGTTCGAGATCGATGGCGTCCAGCCCGACGATGCTCGCGAGGCCATGCGCCTTGCCATCAACAAGCTGCCCATCAAGTGCAAGATGGTGTTCCGCGAAAACGCCGCCGAGCGCGCAGCCGAGTACGCCAAGGCGCATGCCAAGGATTCCGCTCGCGGTCGCTCCAAGGCAGCCAAGGATACCGCTGCAGCTGCCGCTGCTGCCGCCACCACCGAGGAAGAAGGGGGCGACGAGTAAATGAAGCCTGCAGAGATTCGCGAGCTCACTACCGACGACCTCAATGACAAGCTGACCGAGGCGCGCACCGAGCTCTTTAACCTTCGTTTCCAGATGGCCACCAGCCAGCTGGACAACACCGCGCGCGTGAAGGTCGTCAAGAAGGACATTGCCCGTATTTGCACCGAGCTGCGCGCGCGCGAGATTCGCGCCGCAGCCGAAGCGACCGCTTAAAGAAAGGAGCGAAACCTAAATGAACGAAGAGCGTAATCGTCGTAAGGTTCGCCAGGGCGTCGTCGTCTCGGCTACAAACGACAAGACCATCGTCGTGCAGATCCAGGAGCGCAAGCCGCATCGTGTCTACGGCAAGATGATCACCACCACCAAGAAGTTCCACGCGCATGACGAGGGCAACGAGGCCGGTGTGGGCGATACCGTCCGCATCATGGAGACTCGTCCCCTCTCCAAGCAGAAGCGCTGGCGTCTCCTCGACATCGTCGAGAAGGCCAAGTAGTCAGCTAGAGTAGCAGGAAGGTACTCCCATGATTCAGATGCAATCAATGCTGACTGTTGCTGACAACAGCGGTGCGCAAAAAGTCCAGTGCATCAAGGTTCTCGGCGGTTCGAAGCGCCGTTATGCCGGCCTGGGCGATATCATCGTCTGCAGCGTCAAGGAGGCAGCTCCTAACAGTCAGGTCAAGAAGGGCGATGTCGTGCGTTGCGTCATCGTTCGTCTCAAGAAGGAAGTCCGTCGCAAGGACGGCTCCTACATCAAGTTCGACGAGAACGCCGCCGTCGTGGTTGACGACTCCGGCGCTCCCCGCGGCACGCGTGTCTTCGGGCCCGTCGCCCGTGAGCTGCGCGACCGCAAGTTCATGAAGATCGTCTCCCTCGCACCCGAGACGCTTTAGGGGAAGGTGAGAAGAAGATGACGAAGATGAACATCAAGACAGGCGACACCGTCAAGGTCATCGCCGGCAAGGACAAGGGCGCACAGGGCGAGGTCCTCTTCGCCTTTCCCGAGAAGGGGCGCGTGACTGTCCAGGGTGTCAACCTGGTGCACAAGGCGCTTCGCCCGACCCAGGCCAACCCCAACGGTGGCATCGATACCCGCGAAGCGGCTATCGACGTCTCCAACGTCATGCTGGTCTGCCCGTCGTGCGGTCTGCCGACTCGCATCGGCTTCAAGGTCGACGAGGACGGCAAGGTTCGCGTCTGCAAGAAGTGCGGCAAGGTTATCGACTAACGCAGCACGCCGTCTGGTTTTATAGGCCCTCCATGTGGAGGGGGCGAGGTCGGAAACCCCGCCTTAAATCTCGAAGGAGTTAAGAACTATGGCACCACGTCTCAAGGAGAAGTACTACAACGAGCTCGCCGCCAAGCTCAAAGACGAGCTCGGCATCGAGAATGTCAACGACATTCCCAAGCTCGAGAAGATCGTCGTCAACATGGGTGTTGGCGATGCGGCGACCGACAGCAAGCTCATGGACGCAGCCGTCGAGGATTTGCGCGTCATCACTGGCCAGCAGCCGATGATCTGCCGTGCCAAGAAATCCATCGCAACCTTCAAGCTGCGTGCCGGCATGCCGATCGGCGCTAAGGTCACCCTGCGCGGCGACCGCATGTACGAGTTCTTCGATCGCCTCATCGCGGCTGCGATTCCCCGCATCCGCGACTTCCGCGGTCTGTCCCCGCACAGTTTCGACGGTCATGGTAACTATTCGATGGGCGTTACCGAGCAGATCATCTTCCCGGAGATCGATTACGACAAGGTCGATCGTACCCGCGGCATGGACATCACGTTCGTGACGACCGCCAAGACCGACGACGAGGGCAGGGCCCTTCTCTCCGCTTTCGGATTCCCGTTTGCGGCATAGTGAGGCAGTAAGGTAGAATGTTCGATTGCTGTGCGTTTTCGCGCAGCAATCGGAGTTTAGCGGGAGATGCGCATCTCCCGCGAACAGGAAAGGATGAGCATTGGCAAAGAAATCGATGATCGCCAAGGCAAAGCGCGAGCCCAAGTTCAGCACGCGCGCGTACACGCGTTGCAACCGCTGCGGCAGGCCCCATTCGGTCTATCGCAAGTTCGGTCTGTGCCGAATCTGCCTGCGTGAACTTGCCCTTAAAGGCGAACTCCCCGGTGTCCGCAAAGCAAGCTGGTAAGGCTAGCCCGAGTAGACGCTGGGCTGCTTCGAAACAGGCGCGGCCATCACGGGTGGACGCGAACCGTTCGAGAGCAGTCATCAACGAACCATAGGAGGAATCAATGAGCACGACCGATTCGATCGCAGACATGCTCACGCGTATTCGAAACGCGAACACTGCGAACAAGGAGACGGTTTCCATGCCGTCTTCGCGAAAGCTCGTCGAGATAGCTCGCATCATGAAGGAAGAGGGCTATATCGCGGAGTACGAGATCATCTCGAAGGCGCCGCAAGACGAGCTGTTCATCACGCTGAAATACGGGGACAAGAAGGAGAAGGTCATTCGTGGCCTGCGCCGCATTTCCAAGCCCGGTCTTCGCATTTACGCTGGCAAGAGCGAGCTGCCCCGCGTTCTGGGTGGTCTCGGCACTGCCATCATTTCCACGTCCAAAGGTGTCATGACCGATCGCGATGCCCGCATTGCCGGTGTCGGCGGCGAGGTCCTGGCATATATCTGGTAAGAGCCGAGAAGGGAGCATACACATGTCGCGTATTGGCAAGCTGCCCGTTCCGGTTCCCGCCGGAGTCGAGGTAAAGATCGACGGCAACACCGTTACCGTCAAAGGTCCCAAGGGTGAGCTCACCCAGACCTTCAACGAGAATATGGCCATTAGCCTGGGCGAGGACGGCTCCATCGTCGTCGAGCGCCCCGATGACGCACGCGAGAATCGCGCGATGCACGGCCTGACCCGTTCTCTCATCAACAACATGGTCATCGGCGTGAGCGAAGGGTATTCCAAGACCCTCGAGCTCGTCGGCGTCGGTTACCGTGCCGCACTCAAGGGGGGCAAGCTCGAGATGACGCTCGGCTTCTCGCACCCCGTCATCGTGGATGCCATCGATGGCGTCACGTTCGAGTGCCCCGAGCCCACGATCATCAACATCAGCGGCATTGACAAGCAGCTGGTCGGTCAAGTTGCCGCGGACATTCGCGCCTACCGCAAGCCCGAGCCGTACAAGGGCAAGGGTATTCGCTACCAGGGCGAGCACATCCGCCGCAAAGAGGGCAAGGCAGCCAAGTAATAAGAATGCGCCGGCCGTTGCGCCGGTTGATTTCAAGGAGAACGGTACAGTATGGATAAGCTCAAGGCAAAGAAGGCGAAACTGCAGCGTCGCCAGCGCCGCGTGCGTGGCAAGGTTGCAGGTACGCCCGAGCGTCCGCGCCTGCGCGTGACGCGTTCCAACACTAACATCTACGCTCAGGTCATCGACGATGTCGCTGCCGTCACGTTGGCAAGCGCGTCTTCGCTTGACAAGCAGGTCAAGGCCACCGGCAAGAGCGGTGGCAACATCGAAGGTGCTGCCGAGGTGGGCAAGCTCATCGCCCAACGTGCCCTCAACGCGGGTATCGGCGAGGTCGTATTTGACCGCGGCGGCAATCTCTACCATGGTCGTGTCAAGGCGCTCGCCGAGGGCGCCCGCGAAGCCGGCCTGAAATTCTAGGGGGAGGGAAACATGGCACAGAGGCCTAACAACAGGAAGTCAAACAGGCAGGCTGCACAGCAGGCTCCCGAACTCGAAGAGCGCGTTGTTTACATCAACCGCGTTTCCAAGGTCGTCAAGGGCGGCCGTCGCTTCGGCCTGACCGCGCTCGTCGTCGTCGGCGATCGCAACGGCAACGTCGGTGTCGGCATGGGCAAGTCTGCCGAGGTGCCCATCGCTATCAGCAAGGGCGTCGAGGACGCCAAGAAGAACATGTTCAAGGTTCCGCTGACCGAGGAAGGCACCATTCCGCACGAGGTCATCGGCGAGTTCTCCGCCGGTCGCGTTCTGCTCAAGCCCGCCACGCCAGGTACTGGCGTCATCGCCGGCGGTCCGGTTCGCGCCCTGCTCGAGCTTGCCGGCGTCAAGGACGTGCTGTCCAAGTCGCTCGGCACCGACAACGCGATGAACATCGTCAAGGCGGCAGCCGAGGGCCTCAAGGAGCTCCAGAGCCCCCAGCAGGTTGCGGCACGTCGCGACATGACCGTTGCTGAAATCTACGGAAAGAAGGTTCAGTAATGGCTAACGCAAAGAAGACGCTGCGTCTGACGCAGGTTAAGAGCTCGATTGGCTACAAGGCCGATCAGGCCAAGACGCTCAAGGCCCTTGGCCTGGGCAAGATCGGCTCCACGGTCGAGCAGGTCGACAACGATGCCATCAGGGGCATGATCTTCAAGGTCAAGCACCTGATCGAGGTCGAGAACATCTAGCAAGCACGTGATGGGCCGCATCGCCAGGGTGCGGCTCACGACAAGGTAGTCCGCCGGCGGCGAGCAGCCGGCTTCGTTCGCAGGATGCGGATGAACGCGAAAAGGAGACATCATGGATCTTTCTGAACTCAAGCCGGCCGAGGGATCGACCAAGAAGCGCAAGCGCGTCGGTCGCGGACATGGCTCGGGCCATGGCGGAACGTCTGGCCGCGGCATGAACGGCCAGGCTTCGCGTGCCGGCGGCACCAAGGGCCCGGGCTTCGAGGGCGGCCAGACGCCGCTCGCGATGCGCCTTCCCAAGCTCCCCGGTTTCCGCAACGTCAACCGTAAGGAGTACGTGCCGGTCAACGTCGGTCGTCTTGACGAGAAGTTTGCCGCCGGCGAGACCGTCAACGGCGAGACGCTCGTCGAGAAGGGCATCATCAAGCACCCCGATGCGCTCGTCAAGGTTCTCGGCGATGGCGAAATCACCAAGGCCCTCACCATCCAGGTCGACAAGGTTTCCGCTTCTGCAAAGGCCAAGATTGAAGCGGCCGGAGGAAAGGTCGAGTAGCCGTGCTCAACGCACTCATTAACGCAATGAAGGTGAAGGAGCTTCGTCACAAGATCTTCTTCACCCTGGGAATCATAGCGCTGTATCGTGTTGGCTCGTTTATCCCCGTTCCCGGCATCCCGTTTGCCGACCTCGTGTCGAACTTCCGTGACACGAGCACGAACGCCGGTCTGCTCATGCTCAACCTGTTCTCTGGTGGCGCGCTCGAGTACTTCTCGGTGTTCTCGCTCGGCATCATGCCCTATATCACCGCCTCGATCATCATGCAGCTCATGCAGGGCATCATTCCCGCCCTGCAGCGCTGGCAGAAGGAAGGCGAGACCGGGCAGCGCAAGGTCACGCGTATCACGCGCTACCTGACGCTCGCGCTGGGCCTGATCAATGCCATCGGCTACCTGGTCCTGTTCCAGAACGCCTTCGGAGTCGATTTCTCCACGACGGGCATGCCCACGTGGCTGATCAGTGCGGTCATCATCATCACGCTCGTTTCGGGCACCGCTCTCATCATGTGGATGGGCGAGCTCATCACGCAGCGCGGCATTGGCAACGGCATGTCGTTGATCATCTTCGCGAACATCATCGCCCGCCTCCCGAGCGCGCTGCTCGATTCCATCCAGAACTCCACCGACCAGATGCAGGGCATCCTCATGACCGTGCTCATCATCGCCGTGATTCTCATCACGATTCCGGGCATCGTCTTCATCGAGCGTGGCCAGCGTCGCATTCCGGTGCAGTATTCCAAGCGTGTCGTGGGGCGCAAGGTCATGGGCGGCCAGTCCACGTACCTGCCGTTCAAGGTCAACGGTTCGGGCGTCATCCCCATCATCTTCGCTTCCGCGCTGCTTTACCTGCCTGCCCAGATCGCCGCGTTCTTCAGTGACGCGGGCTGGTTGCAGGCCGTCGCGAACTTCTGCTCCGCTGGCTGGGGCAACTGGATTCTGACCTTCGGGCTGATCGTCTTCTTCGCGTACTTCTACACGTCGATGATCTATCATCCGCAGGAGACGGCTGACAACCTGAAGAACAACGGCGGCTTCATCCCCGGCGTTCGCCCGGGTGGTGCGACCGTGCAGTACATCAAGAACGTGATCAACCGCATCACGCTTCCGGGTGCGATGTTCCTCGCGGCCATCGCGATCATCCCGTCCATCCTGTACTCGTTCACGGGCAACACCCTGATCCAGCTGTTTGGCGGAACCTCCGTCCTCATCATGGTCGGCGTCGCGCTCGACACGATGACCAAGCTGGAGAGCCAGTTGAAGATGCACAATTACGACGGCTTCTTCAAATAGACTGAGGAGAATTCTATGAACATCGTACTCCTGGGCGCCCCCGGCGCCGGAAAGGGCACCCAATCCGCTCGCCTCGTCGACGAGTTCGGCTTCACGCACCTTTCCACGGGCGACCTGCTTCGCGCGGCCGTCAAGGAGGGAACCGAGCTTGGTGTCAAGGCCAAGTCCTACATGGATGCCGGCGAACTCGTGCCCGACGAGGTTGTCATCGGCTTGGTCGAGGAGAAGCTCAAGGCTGCGCCCGAGGCATCGTTCCTGCTCGACGGCTTTCCGCGCACTCCGGCCCAGGCCGTCGCCCTCGATGGCGTGCTTGCCAATCTTGGCAAGAAGCTCGATTACGCAATCGCCCTCGAGGTCGATTCCGAGGCCCTCGTCGCGCGCATGTCGCAGCGCCGCGTCTGCCATGAATGCGGATATCCCGGCACCGTCGAGACGGGCCCGGTTTGCCCCAAGTGCGGCGGCGAGATGTACCAGCGCGCCGACGACAACGAGGAGACGGTGCGCAACCGTCTGGCCGTTTACGAGAAGTCGACGAGCCCCCTCATCGACTACTATCGTGGCAACGGCATTCTCATCGAGCTCGGTGGCGGCAAGTCTCCCGATGACGTGTTCGCAGAGCTGAGGAAGGCCATCGGCAAGTAGAATCGCATGAAACGCTTTCGCTTGGATGGCGTCAAGATCAAGTCGCCAGCAAAAATCGAAGCGATGAAACGGGCCGGCCGCTTGAGCGCACAGGCGCTTGAGGCGGTCGGCCTGCTTGTTGCGCCGGGCGTCTCGACGGCCGAGCTCGATGCTTGCGCGGAGCGAGTTATCGTGGACGGCGGCGGGTGTCCTGCGTTCAAGGGATACGGGGGCTTTCCGGCGACCATATGCGCCTCGGTCAACGACATGGTCGTTCATGGCATCCCCTCCCGTGAGGTCATCTTGCGCGAGGGCGACGTCATCTCGATCGATACGGGCGCCATCGTCGACGGGTGGGTGGGCGACAATGCCGCAACCTTTGCCGTCGGCGCGATCGACGATGAGAGACGTGCCTTGCTCGAGGCGTGCGAGGCATCGTTGGAGGCCGGCATCGTACAGGCGGTTCCCGGAAATCATCTGGGGGACATCGGACATGCCATCCAACAAGTCGCCGGTCTGGCGGGTTTTGGCGTCGTGCGTAACTATGCGGGGCACGGTATCGGGCGCAGCATGCACGAGCCTCCGCTTGTTCCCAACTATGGGCAAGTTCGCACGGGCATGCGTCTCGAACGGGGTATGGTCATTGCCATCGAGCCCATGCTCACGGCAGGCACCCATGAGGTTCGCACCATCGATGACGGATGGGGCGTCGTGACTTGCGATGGACGTCCCGCTGCGCACTTCGAGCGCACGGTTGCCATCACCGATGACGGACCGCTCGTCCTGACGCCGTGGAATCTCGTGAAAAATTCACTGGAAACCAAAGACCTGTTGCAGTAATATGTTTGATTACGTTTGTGATGATTCAAAATGGGAGAGATACGTCCGTGAGCAAAGAGGATGCAATTGAACTTGAGGGAAAGGTCGTCGAGCCCCTTCCCAATGCGATGTTCAAGGTCGAACTCGAGAATGGCCACCAGGTCCTGGCCCATATCTCGGGCAAGATGCGCATGCACTACATCAAGATCCTTCCCGGTGACAAGGTGACGGTGGAGCTTTCGCCGTACGACCTCGACCGTGGCAGGATCACCTATCGTTACAAGTAAGACCTGCGGCATACCGCATGCGATGGGATGCCTGGGCATTCCTGTCGCCGTAAACAAGAAAACTACCGCCTGCGGCTGGGCGTGACTATAAAACGAAGTGTCAACACTTTCGGAAAGGTAAGGACATTATGAAGGTGCGTCCTTCGGTAAAAAAGATGTGCGATAAGTGCAAGATCATCAGGCGTCATGGCAAGGTGTACGTGATTTGCGAAAACCCGCGCCACAAGCAGCGCCAAGGCTAAGAAGGGGAGCGACATTGGCTCGTATACTCGGTGTCGACCTTCCGCGCGACAAGCGCGTGGAGATTGGTCTGACTTACATCTACGGTATCGGTCTGACCCGCGCAAAGAAGATCTGCGAGGAGACCGGCGTTAATCCCGACACGCGCGTGCGCGATCTCACCGAGGAAGAGGTCGTCAAGCTGCGTGACAACATCGATGCAAACTACACGGTCGAGGGTGACCTGCGTCGCGAAACTTCGCAGAACATCAAGCGACTGATGGAGATCGGCTGCTATCGTGGCCTGCGCCATCGTCGTGGTCTGCCCGTTCGCGGTCAGCGCACTCACACCAACGCTCGTACCCGCAAGGGCCCGCGTCGCCAGATCGGCGCCAAGAAGAGGGGCTAGGTGAGAGGACAGCATGGCTAAGAAGCAACAGAGCACGACCCGCGTCCGTCGCGCAGACCGCAAGAACATCACGGTTGGTCAGGCTCATATCAAGAGCACGTTCAACAACACGATCGTTTCCATCACCGACACCCGCGGAAACGTCATTTCCTGGCAGTCCGCAGGTACGGTTGGGTTCAAGGGCTCCCGCAAGTCCACGCCGTTCGCGGCGCAGATGGCCGCCGAGAAGGCCGCCAAGATGGCGATGGAGCACGGCCTCAAGAAGGTCTCCGTCTTCGTCAAGGGTCCCGGAAGCGGCCGCGAGACCGCCATCCGCTCGCTCCAGGCCGCCGGTCTGGAGGTCGCGAGCATCCAGGACTGCACGCCCATCCCGCACAACGGTTGCCGTCAGGTCAAGCGTCGTCGCGTCTAGCTTAGAAAGGTAACAAGTCATGGCAATTAACAGGACCCCGGTTCTGAAGCGCTGCCGCCAGCTGGGCATCGACCCCATCGTGCTGGGCTATACCAAGGAATCCAAGAAGCAGCCCAAGCAGCGCCGTCGCCAGGAGAGCGAGTACGGTCGTCAGCTTCGCGAGAAGCAGAAGGCCAAGTTCATCTATGGCGTACTCGAAAAGCAATTCCGCGGCTACTTCCACAAGGCACGCCGCATGCAGGGAGTCACGGGCGAGAACCTCATGAGGATTCTCGAGTCCCGTCTCGACAACGTCGTGTTCCGTCTGGGTTTCGCGCGCACGCGCAAGGAGGCCCGTCAGACGGTCACGCATGGTCACATCACGGTCAACGGCAAGCGTGTCGACATCCCGTCGTATCGCGTGAGCGCAGGTGACCTCGTGGCAATCGCCCCCGCGGCAAAGGACCTTCTCGTGATCAAGAGCGCCCTCATTTCCAACGAGCGCGTCCAGGTTCCCGCCTGGCTCGAGGTCGACATCGAGAAGCTCCAGGGCAATGTCATTTCGCTGCCGACACGAGATCAGATCGATCTGGATATCCAGGAGCAGCTCATCGTCGAGCTTTATTCGAAGTAATTTTCACCCTGTCCTTATCCGGTTCGAGTCTCGAGGAGGCTACTTAATGACTGAGTTCATGAAGCCCAACATCACCGTCGAGCAAGTTGGCGACAATATCGCGCGATTCGTCATGGAACCGCTCGAGCGTGGCTATGGCCAGACGCTCGGTAACGGCATGCGTCGTGTCCTGCTGTCCTCCCTGGACGGCGCTGCGGCAACCGCCATCAAGATCGAGGGCGTGCAGCACGAGTTCACGTCCGCTCCTGGTGTCGTGGAGGATGTCACCGACATTGTTCTGAATATCAAGGGTCTCGTCTTCGCTCCCTTTGCCGGTGGCGAGGAGGCTACCGCCACGCTCTCCGCGCAGGGCCCCTGCGTGGTCACCGGCGCGGACCTGGAAGTCCCCACGGAATTCCAGCTCATCAATCCCGAGCATGTCATCGCGACGCTCTCCGAGGGCGCCCAGCTCGAGATGTCCGTCCGCATCGGCGTTGGCCGTGGCTACGTGCCTGCCGAGCGCAACAAGCGTCCGGAGGACCCCATTGGCATCATTCATGTCGATTCGCTGTTCTCGCCGATCCGCCGTTGCACCATGGACGTCACGGACACCCGCGTCGCTCAGCGCACCGACTACGACAAGCTCATTCTCGAGGTCGAGACCAACGGCGCGATCAGCCCCGTCGAGGCTGTCTGCCAGTCCGCCAACATCATCAACCAGCACATGATGGCCTTCCTGTCGCTCGACGAGAGCGGCGAGGAAGTCGAGGTGGCGAGCATCTTCGCCCCCGAGGGCCCGAGCAAGAACACCGAGCTCGAGAAGCAGATCGAGGATCTCGACCTGTCGGTCCGCTCGTACAACTGCCTGAAGCGCGCCGGCATTCATTCGGTGCGCCAGCTGGTCGAGTATTCCGAGAACGACCTGCTCAACATCCGCAACTTCGGCGCCAAGTCCATCGAAGAGGTCAAGGACAAGCTTCAGTCGATGGACCTCAGCTTGAAGCTTTAGTACGTAGGAGATTCAATGAGGCATTACAAGAAGGGCCGCAAGCTGGGTACCGATGCCAGCCACACCAAGGCCATGAAAAAGAACCTGGCGGTCGCCCTGTTTACCAACGACCGCATCAAGACCACGGTCACGCGCGCCAAGGAAGTTCGCGGTGACATTGACCGCATCATCACCTGGGCCAAGAAGGGTGACCTTCACTCCCGTCGCCTGGCCATCGCCGCCCTGGGCGACAAGGAGCTCGTCCGCGAGGTCTTCGAGAAGGCCGAGCAGGGCATGTGGGCAGATCGCAACGGCGGTTATACCCGCATCATGAAGCTTGGTCCGCGCAAGGGCGACAACGCCCCCATGGCGATTCTCGAGCTTGTCGAGGAGGCCGTCGTTCCCAAGGCCAAGGCCGATGACAAGCCCGCAAAGAAGTCCGCTGCCAAGAAGGGCGCGAAGTCCGAGGACAAGACCGCCGATGAGATCGAGGATCTGATCGAGGAGGGCACCGAGGACAAGAACGACAACGACAAGGACGATGTCGAGGAGTTCGCCGAAGGCGAGGAAGACCGCATCGACTCCATTGCCGAGAGCGATGTCCGCGAGGATGCCGTCGAGGCTGAGAAGGCCGAGGACGAAGCCTCCGTCGAGGATGCCGTTCTCGAGGCCAAGGAGGCCGAGGTGGCAAAGGCCGAGGCCGAGAACATCGAGAAGATCAAGGAGGAGGTCGCCGAGGAGGAGCGCGAGCTTATCGACGACGTCAATCCCATGTCCAAGGAGGAGCATGCCCTCGAGGACGCCGATGAGAAGGCCGAGAAGCACGAGGATGACGAGTAGCGAACTCGCTTCTCGTCGGGTGTGAAGATGACGCAGGCGCTCGCCTTTGGCACCTACATCCCCGGCACGAGCCCCATCCACGCTTTGAATGCGCAGGTCAAGGTTATCTTGGCCTGCGTTTTTTCCATTGCCGTGTTCTTCGTTGAGAGCTGGCCCGGGCTGCTCGTCATCACGGCGTTCGTCGCCATGCTCTACATGCTCGCGCGCGTTCCCGTGACCAAGGCGGCACGCGGCCTCGTTCCCGTCGCATTCATCCTCGTGTTCACCGTCGTCGTTCATGCCTTCAGCATCAGCATGGGCTCCTCGGCGGCACCGGGACTGAGCTCCGCGGGTTCCCTGGGGCTCACGCAAGAATGGGTCCTCTTCGGGAGCTTTGGCATCACGCTCGACGGATTGATGCGAGGCATTTTCTTCGCCCTGCGCATCGTGCTGCTCGTGCTCATCTGCTCGCTCTTGACCTTCACGTCATCGATGATGGATCTGACCGATGCCATGCTGCGCATGTTCGGTCCCCTCAGGCGCCTGGGGGTGCCCGTCGATGACATCGCCATGATGATTTCGATTGCCTTGCGCTTCATCCCCACGACGGCGCATGAGGCGCAGATGATCCAACTCGCGCAGAAGGCGCGGTGCGCGAACTTCGATGACGGCAACGTCTTCGTGCGGCTCAAGTCATGGGTTCCCGTGTTCGTCCCGTTATTCGTGCGCCTATTTCGTCGTGCCGACGATCTGGCCGATGCCATGGACGCGCGTTGCTATGCGGGCGGCAAGCGCACGCGCATGACCACGACGAGGATCTCCGTGGGCGATATCGTGACGCTCGTCGTCGGCATCTTGGCGATTGTCGCGCTCTGCGTGTTCTTGTGAGGGGGGGCGGAGGTGTCGCCGCTGCGCTCATAGTCCTGTGCTCGCTTGAAAGCGCCACTGGCGCTTTCTGCTCGTGCGGAAATCGCGCAGCGGCGACACCTCCGCCCTGTTTAATAGTGGGACAAATGGCCTGTCCCCTTGTCCCACTCCCGCATCTACCCATCCAGAAGGAGCCATTGATGAAGCAACAATCACTCGTTCTCACGCTTGCCTATAACGGCTCCGCGTATGCGGGGTTTGCCAAGCAGAAGGATCCGTGTCTCTGCACCATTCAAGGTGAGCTCGAACGCGCTCTGGCAACCTACTTTCGGCATCCCGTCGAGACCGTGTGCGCGGGGCGTACCGATGCCGGTGTGCATGCGCTTGGGCAAGTCGTGTCATGTGTGCTTGATGAGACCGACTTCGATGGTGTCACGCCCGGGCGCCTCACCATCTCGCTCAATGCGCTCACGCCCGATGACATCGTGATCAAGGCGATGGACTTTGCACGTCCCGAGTTTTCCGCTCGCTTTGATGCAACGACTCGCGAGTATCGGTATCGCATCGTTACCGGACCTGTTCCGCCACTGTTTTTGTCGGACTTCGCTTGGTGGAGAAGGGGCGAGCTGGATATCGAAGCCATGCGCCAGGGCGCGGCCCATCTCATTGGCGAACATGACTTCAAGTCGTTCTGCAAGGCGGCAAGCGCCGAGGGAAAGACGACCATGCGGCGCGTCGACGAGATTTCCATCACGCATGAGGAGCAGATGGGGGAGAGCTGCCTGCTCGTCAAGGTCGTCGGCAACGCCTTTCTACACTCGATGGTGCGCACCATCGTCGGCACGCTCGTGCAGGTGGGAGCTGGGAATCGCGAACCTGGCTGGGTCGCCGACGTGCTCGCGGCACGCGATCGTGGCGCGGCGGGCGAGACGGCCCCGGCTTGCGGCCTCACCTTCTGGCATGTGAATTACTGAGCAACGGGGGATGAGACACATTGGACAGGCACATCTGTCTCATTGTGAAGTAATGAGACAGATGTGCCTGTCCAATGTGTCTCATCCCCCGTTGCCAGAGGCGTTGGGTTTCGTTATATTCCCTCATGACGAAAGGAGCATCATGGCAACTATTGACACCATCAGGAAAATCCTCGGCGACAACCTCTCCATCGAGCCGGAGCAGATCGAAGAGGACACCACGCTCGATTCCATCGACATCGACTCGCTCGACCTCGTAGAGCTCATCTGCGATATCGAGGATGCCGAGGGCATCGACTTCGGCGAGCCCGAAGGCCTCGAGACCATCGGAGACATCGTCGAGCACATTGACTCGCTTAAGTAGTTCATGAACAGAATCAGCGCGTGGCTCTATAACTTCATGCGGGGTAGATACGGCTTCGACCAGCTTGGGCAGGCCCTGAGCGTCGGAGTGGTCGTGATGTGGATCTTCTCGATCCTCTGCGGCGTGCTCGCCAACATGCTGCGCATGGTGTGGCTCGCTTGGTTGTCGACCATCCTCAACTGGGTCGGCCTCATCCTGATCGTTCTCATGGTCTTTCGCGTGCTCTCGCGTAACCATGATGCGCGTCGTGCCGAGAACGAGGCCTTCCTGCGGCGTCGCGGCAAACGTGCTGAGCGCAAGCGTACATCGTCGAGAGACATCTCGTCGAAAAAGAGGGCCGAGACCAAGGGCGCAACCGGTTACAAATACCTGAGCTGTTCGTTTTGCGGTCAGCAGATGCGCGTGCCGGCGGGCAAGGGAAAGATAGCCGTGAAATGCCCCTCGTGTGGTGAAAAGACTATCGTGCAAAGTTAGGCAAGACGCATGGAGAATTACGACAACTACCGGGAGACTCCGCGAACGGGCAGGACGCCGGGCTATTCCGATCACGAGCATGACCCCCAGCCGGTCGATCCGTCGGTGCTCACCGACGACCGCGATAATCCCGATCTACTCGCCTTCGAGAAGACGTGGGGCCATCGCGTGCTCGCGGGTCTGGGCGTCGCGATGATCGTGATCGCCCTCGTCCTCATCGCGTTTTGCATCGTGCAGCTCATCCGGGTCGCCGACGTGGCGGCGCTCGTGCCCGACATTGGGACCTTGGGGTTATATCTATACGGCACGGCCCTCGTGTGCGGCATCGCCCTCGTTCCGCCGGCCATCATCGCGATTTACGTCGCCAAGCACCCCGCCAGGGTCACGCTCGCCATTGCCATGGCCATCATCGCGCTCGCCCTCGTGGTCGCCTTCTTCGGGTACGCCATGGTGGTGACGCCGCAGTACGTGGTCACGGCACTGCTCTATGCGCTAGCGCTCGCCATTCTGCCCGCCGTCTATCTCATTGCCGCTCTCAGGATCAAGCGCTCGCTCTAGGCGCGCGACCGGCAGACCCACCACGTTGTCGTAATCGCCATCGACGGAGTCGACAAACGCGCCGCCTCGTCCCTGTATTCCATAGGCGCCGGCCTTGTCGAGCGGTTCCCCTGTCGCGACATATGCTGCGATGTCCTCTGCGGAAATCTCCTTGAACCGCACGTCGGTCGTCTCGGCAAAGGCCTCGGTTTGCCCGTTGCGCACGAGGCACACCCCCGTGATGACCTGATGCGTGCGGCCGGACAGCTCGGCGAGCATCCGGCGTGCGTCTGCCTCGTCAGCCGGCTTCCCGAAGATGCGCCCGTCGAGCACGACGATGGTGTCGGCTCCGATGACGGTGGCGTTCGCGGGCGCAGCGGCGGCGATGGCCAGGGCCTTGGCCCGGGCATTGCGCATGGCAACCTCGGTAGGCGGCATGTCCGCCGTCTCGATTTCGTCGGCATCGCTCACGATGATGCGAAACGGACGGCCCGTTCGTGCGAGCAGCTCCTTGCGTCGAGGCGACCCCGATGCCAGTATGAGTTCGTCTTTCTCGTCCATGCGCTCAGTGTAGCGTGATTCGCGCGCATGGCGGGTGCGCAAAAATATGTCTCGGGCCTGCGGTAGAATCATCGGCAAGATGACGAAAGGACGGATTGTGGACACGATACTCTTCGATATGGACGGCACCCTGCTTGACACCCTCGATGACCTGCATGCGAGCGTCAACTATGCGCTCGGGCGTGCCGAGCTTCCGCTTGTCACGTTCGATGAGACGCGCGAAGCCGCGGGATACGGCTCGATCGTGCTCATCGAGCTTCTCACCAAGCACGCCTTCGCAACGGGCTCGCCCGAGTTCCAGCGCGTCTTCGACGACTTCAACGCCCATTACAAGGAGCATTGCAACGATCGCACGCAACCGTATCCGGGTGTTCTGGAGTTGCTCGCCGGGCTCGGGGAGCGTGGGCTCAAGATGGCGATTGTGAGCAACAAGGTCCAGCCCGAGACGGAGGCCCTGCGCGAGCTCTGGTTCTCGGATTTCATTCCGGTTGCCGTGGGTCGCGTCGAGGGTATCGCTCCCAAGCCCGATCCGGCCATGGCTTTTGCAGCGCTCGAAAGGCTCGGTTCGCGTCCTGGGGACGCTTGGTTCGTCGGCGATTCCCAGCCCGATGTCCGCACGGGCAAGAACGCGGGTTGCACGAGTGTCGGCTGCACCTGGGGGTTTAGGGATTTCGCCACCCTCGAGGAGGAGCGCCCCGATTTCATCATCGACGATCCGCTCGAGCTCCTCGACATCGTCGACGCGCATCGCTAGGGAGTTTGCTCAATGGGCATGACGACGGTCAACTCGCTCCATGCGTTGCTCGAGGCGAGCAATGACGCCCTGTCGCGCGCGCACGACGCGGGCATTCCCGCCGTGCTCGTCGTGCCCTCGCATTCCTGGGGTCAGCACCGCAAACTGCAACTTCGCCGTCTTGTCCCCGTCGGCGTCGATGTCGTGACGCATCGGCAATTCGTGACCCAGCTCTGGGACGTGCATGGTGACGGCTCCATGGTGGTCGGGCCGGCGGAGCGCAGGGTGCTGCTACGTCCGCTCGTCACGCAGGTCGGTCTCTTCGATGCGTCCCCTTCTCCCGGTTTCGTCGCGCAGCTCGGCGCATTTGCCGAAGAGGCAGCTTATCCGGGACTTGCTCCCCTGCAGGGGCTTTCCGAATCCGAGTCAAGGGTCATGGAGCTCGTCTCGCTCTACGAGGCGAAGCTCGAGCATGAGGGGCTCGTCGAGCTCGCCCAGGCCGAGTACGCGCTCGCGCAAGACGGTGTTTGCCGGGGCATGCAGCTGGTCTTCGAGTCCCCCGATCTGCACAGCGCGCATACGCGCCGCTTTCTCGCCGGAATCGAACCGGGTGCGTCGGTTTCCGTCATCCGGCAGCGACTCGACGTCAATGCGGACGTCTTGCCGGAAGATGACGAGCTTCTTGCCCTGCGACGACATCTCTTCACGGGCAAGGGCGGTGTCCGGGCACGGGGTCACGTGCGTGTGGGCGAGGCCCACGGTCTGCATGTCGTGGCTAACGTGACCACCGGTCTCGCGCGTGCCATGCACGAGGAAGACGGTGTCAAATACGCGGACATGCTCGTCTGCTGCGCGAGCGCCGCCGATGCATATCCGCGTCTGCACGACGCGCTTGCACGCGCGGGCATTCCCTTTGCCGCACAATTTGCCGTGCCCTGTGCGCGTACGGGCCTGGGTGCCGCGTTCTCCGCACTCGAGGCGGTCGTGCGGGCAGGCGACGACGCGCCCTTCGAGCCCTTCGTCGACGTGCTGTGCAGTCCCTATGCCGGGGTGCCCGCCCAAGATGCGCGCGCCCTGCAAATGCGCTGGCGCGAACAGGCTGGTTCGGTGCCGTACAAGAGGATGCGCGACGTGCGCGAGGGATTCGCGCAGGGCAATGCGAGTGCTGCCATCACGCGCGAACGCCTCGAGCCTCTCGCGCAGCTCATCGACGCCTCGCGTACCGAGCGCGTCAGGCTTCTTTTCGAGCATGCGCGCTCGGCGCAGCTCGACGCCGACACGCTCGTCGATGATTGCGCGGCAGCCGAGGCGCTGCTTGACTATCTCGAGCTCTGCGAACACTTCATCTGCGAGCCCGATGCCGACGAGATGGCGAATCTCCCCGTTACGCTCGAACGCTCGCATGGCAACCAGGACGAGGCCCTCCGCATCGTCGAGCCGGGCTCGCTCGGGCCCGTTCGCGCGAACGCCATCATCCTGTGCGATTTGGATGCGACGCACTATCCCATGGCCACGCAGAGCGGCCCGTTCGATACGCTCATGCGCAAGCTGGGCATCGAGCGTGCGGATACGCTTGCCCGCGACCAGCGCATCATGCTGCTCAATGTCATCGAGTCCTGTGAGAGCCGCTTTGCCTTCATGCGTGCGACACACGATGCGGGCGGCGATGAGGCATGTCCGAGCGCCCTGTTCGAGGAGCTCGTCGCCGCATATCGCAGTTCCGAAGAGGACGAGGCGGGGCTTTCCGTCCAGGCTGTTCCGCAAGCCCTCAAGCCATGGCTGCTTTCGCTGAACGAAGCCGACATCTTCTTCGCGAGCGAGGGGCCATATGATGACACCTCGATCACGCGTGGCTTGCTCACGCTGCCCATATCGAAGGAGAATTTGACATGCGACCTCAAGAACAAGCCCCTGGCGTTTTCGCCAACGGCCCTCGAAGATTATTATCGCTGTCCGTATCGTTGGTTCGCATGCCGACGCGTTGGCTACAATGGCATGGACGTCGCATTTGATGCGGCGGCTCAGGGCAATCTCGTCCACGCGGTCATGGAGCGCTTCTACCGCAGCCTCAAGCAAGCTGGGCATGATCGCGTGACGGAGCAGAACGTGGACGAGGCACTTGCCATCGCCAGCAGCGCCTTCGATCAGCAGCTCGAAGATGACCAGTCGCGTGAGCGCCGAGGTCTCTACCTGCGCACCGAATACGACTCGTGCGCATGCGAGGAGTTGCGTCGGCAGGTCTTCGATCTCGTGCGTCGAGACGCCACGTTTCTGCCGGGTTTTATTCCCCGCTACTTCGAGCTCGAGCTCGGTCGCTCCTCAGAGCAGCCTCTCGAATACGCGGGCGTTCCCGTGCGTGGCAAGGTCGATCGCATCGATGTCGACGGGGAGGGCAAAGCCGTCATCATCGACTACAAGCTTAGCGGCCTTTCTGCCGGCTATGGCTTCGGTCGCGACGACGAGCTGCCGCAGCGTATCCAGACCGACATATACGCCACCTTGGTCGAGCGGCACTTCGCGGCACTCGGTACGCCCCTTCACGTCGTCGGCTCCGTCTATCGTTCGTATGCAAAGAACGCGCTGCGCGGCGTCTATGCGCACGACATACCGTGGGGCGGCACCGAGCAGCTGCGCGAGGACTTCGATGCGCTGCCCCGCGCCGGTAGCGACGAGGAGTACGATGCGTATCTGGCGCGCGTCGAGGACGTGGTCGCATCATGTGTCGAACGCCTCCGCGCGGGCGACATCGCGCCGGCCCCGCTTTCGAGCGACGTGTGCGAATACTGCAAGGCGGTTTCGTTTTGTCCCAGGGGAGGTGCCTGATGCCTCTTACCCCTAGCCAGCGAGCCGCGGTCGAAAGTGTCCACGAGCCCCTGTTCATCCAGGCCGGGGCGGGCACGGGCAAGACCTTTACGCTCACCAAGCGCATTGCGTATGGCCTCTCGCAAGAGTCGGGACCGCTCATCGGCGATGTCGACCGGCTGCTCACCATCACGTTTACCAACAAGGCGGCGGGAGAGCTCGTCGGCCGCGTGCGCGCCGAGCTACGCGCGCAGGGGCTCGACGAGGAGTCCCTCAAGATCGATGCCGCCTGGATCTCGACCATTCACTCGATGTGTCGCCGCATGTTGCTTTCGCATGCCTTCGACGTCGGCATCGATCCAGGTGCAAATTTGCTTACCGAGGACGAAACGCAGGCACTTTCCGCCCTCGCGCTCGATGCGTTGCTGCGGGATAACGCGAACGATGCGCGCCTCGTCATGCTTTTCGACAATCTCGGTGTCGAGAGCGCGACGAATCTCATCAGCAGCTTATCCGAGTTGCTCATGCTCGCACCGGGCGGCGGGGATGACTTCGATTTGGGGCCAGCTCCTGCGCCGGCCCGCACTATCGCCAGTCGGGTGCAGGGGCTTCTCGCCACGTATCAGGGAGCGCTTGCCGAGCTCGACGAGCTCGGGCTTCCCGAGGGAAAGATAACGTACGCCCAGAATCGCGATAAGGTTGCTGCGGTGGCGGTAGCCCTCGAGACGCTGCTTGCCAGCCAAGGAGGCGCTTTCTCCTGGAGCATGCTCGCCAACGCCATCGAGGAGTGCAGGCCGCCGGGCGGAGGTAATCTCTCCGCGCCCTACAAGGGAATCTTCGGTGAATGCAAGGACGCTCTGCTCGAACTCGCGGCCGAGGCGCAGTCCGCGAGCGCGTACGAGCTTCTGCGAGTGGCGCTCGACTTCGCGGCAGAGCACCTTGATCGTCATCGTGCGCTCAAGCGGGCGCAAGGTGCATTCGACACGAATGACCTGCTCATTGCCGCGTACAAGCTGCTCGACGAAGACGACGAGCTGGCACAGTCATATCGCGACAGCTTCGATTCCGTCATGGTCGATGAGTTTCAGGATACTGATAACCTGCAAGTTGGCATCGTGGGCAAGATATGCGACGAGGGGCTCACGACGCTGGCCACGGTGGGCGATGCACAGCAATCGATATACGGCTTTCGCGGGGCAGACCTCGAGGTATACCAACGCATGCGTGCCATGATGCGCGAGCGTGGTTCCAACGAGGTCGAGCTCACCATTAACTATCGCTCGCAACCCGACATCCTGCGTTTTGTCGAGGGGGTATTCTCCAAGCCGGAGTTCTTCGGCGGCGAGTTCCTCAAGGTGAGTTCGGGTCGCGAGGAGGATTCCGGCCCATCTTGGCTCGCACCGGACGAGCCACGCGTGAAGATATTGCTTTCGGCTGGCCACAAGGCCGAAAGGGGGCAGGGGAGGACTTCGGTCGACGCGCTGCGGCAAGCCGACGCCGTGGCGCTTGCCGACGAATTCGAGCGGTTACATGCACGGGGCGCCTCGTATGGTGACATGGCGATTCTGCTCCAGTCGACGAAGGGCGCCAAGGCAGGTCCCTACCTGCGCGAGCTGCGCAGGCGCGGCATACCGGTCATCGTCTCGGGTGGATCCGACTTCTTCCTGCAGCCCGAGGTCTCGACGGTATCCATGTTGCTGCGCGTTCTGGCAGACCGCGACGATGACGAGGCGCTTTTCGCCTTGCTCGGCTCGGGCTTCTTCGACGCAAGTGATGATGCGTTACTTGCCTTGTCGGTCATCAATCGCCAGTGCCTTAAGCTCCTCCCCGGCGAGTCGCGTGCCAAGCCCTCGCTCTACGACGCGCTGTGTCTATATGTCGAGAAGGCGCAGGGTAATCTCGACAAATCGCTTACGCGCGCGTTCGATACGCTCGAGCACGCGCTTTCCGCTTCGCCAGGTACCCCCCTCGCCCAGATCGTACGGGAGGCCATCGCGCTTTCCGGTTGGCAGGCCACGCTGGCCGCGCGTGGTATCGAGGGAGGAGCGGTTTTCGCGAACATCGAGCGCATGTGCGATCTTATCGACGACTACGAGGCGCTCAATGGTCACGCACCCTTTGCGACGAGCAGCTACTTTCGCGGTCTCGTTGATATGGCACACGAGGGCATGGCTGCGCGCGCCAAGCTCGGAACGCTCGTGAGCTCGGGTAGTAATGCCGTTCGCATCATGACGATTCACAGCTCCAAGGGCCTGGAGTTTCCCATTGTCGCCGTTGCGGAGTTCGAGAAGAGCGCGCGCAATACCGGCGCCCAGCTCATCTCGCTTTCCGAGGAGGGCAAGCGCTATCTTGCGCTCGGCGTTACGGGGTCGAATGCCGCAGCGCGCTACCTTGTCGACGAGGACCAAGACCCCGGCTCCTTTGCCCTCGCCAGCGAGGTCGCCGAGCATCGGGCCCATGCCCATCAGCTCAAGAAGCTGCGTGATGCGCAGGAGCAGCAGCGCTTGCTCTACGTTGCGCTCACCCGCGCGCGCGACAAGCTCATTCTCGTGACGCACGATGGAGCATTCGCGTCCAAGGGCGATTTGTCCGCGGGGCTCACGGGCAGTTGTCTGCATGCGGTGTTCGGCAAGGACATCCCCGCAGGGCATGCGCAGGTCACGACAGATGCCGGGGCGCTCGTGGAGCTTGTCGTCACCGAAGTTCCCCATGGGGCACAAGACGACCAGGCAAACGACGAAGAGAGTTCGCTCGTCGTCACGCATCGCTACCCTGCCTTCGAGCCGTCGCCACGCATTTCGGCGCAGCCGCTTGCCTCGCGGCAGATCTACTCGTACTCCTCGATCGCGCATCGTGACGCACAGCGCCACGAGCTCGTCGCTCCCGCAATCGCCTTGCGCGATCGTTCCCGGGACGTCGAGACGGTCAGCCCCGTCGGATCGTCATTTCACCTCGTCGCGCAATGGCTCGCGTCGGCTCCGCGCGCCGATGGGCGCGGTATCGAGCGCCGTATGCTCGCCGCCGCGCATCGCTACAGGCTCGACGAGGAGCAACGTGCACGGCTTGCCAAGGCGGTTGCCGCCTGGGTCTCGTCAGAGCGCTACGCCATGGTGCAAGGGTACGCGCGCCGTCATGCCGAGTACGCGTTCTGCGTCGATGTCGAAGGCATCCCGCTCGAGGGCTACATCGACCTCGCGTGCTTTGACGATGCGGGAGGCGCACTCGTCATCGACTACAAAACGGGCACGGGCGGGCAGGACGATGACTTGCATGCACGCTACGAACTGCAGGCGCAGTGCTATGCGTACGCGTTGCTCTCGGCAGGTTCCTGCGAGCATGTCGACATGGTGTTCGTGCGCCCCGAGGCGGACATGCAGGAAGTGCGGTTCGCTTTCGATGCGAGTGACATTCCGGTGCTCGCGCAGCGCATCCTCGCATCATAGATGCCCGTCATTCATGCCGCGGGTACCGGTATCCTTTGCCTTGAGCTTGAGCTCGCGTCCAAACTTGAGCGCGCCGTCGCCAAATCTGTCGCGTACCTTGTCCGCCGCGGCGATGACATCGTTGCCTTCCCGCTCGGTACCGGCACTGGCGAACAGGTCGAGCTGCTCGTCCTGTGCGTCGAAACCCGATATGCCGACGCCGACGAGGCGCACGGCATCTCCCTCTTGCCATATCTCGCTGACGAGCCTCTTGGCGACGGGGATAAAAATCCCCTCGTCATCGACATTGCCGGGTAACGCCTGCTGCGCACTTCGAATGGAGAGGTCGTCATAACGCAGCTTGAGCGTGACGGTATGTCCCGCGAGCTGCTTGCGACGTAGGCGCCGTCCGACCAGGGACCCGACGTAGTCGATGGCATCCTCTATCTCGGCACGCGTGGTGAGGTCATCCGCAAAGGTGCGCTCGTGGCTTACCGACTTGCGAATGCGCTCGGTTTCGATGAGACGCTCGTCTATTCCCAGCGCACGGTCGTGCATCGCCCGGGAGTTCACGCCAAAGATGCTCCGCAAGTCCTCGACCTTCGCATTTGCGAGGTCGCCAAGCGTCCGTATGCCCATGCTCTCGAGGCGCTTTGCGCTCTGCTTGCCGATGCCGGGCATGACGCGGACCTTCATGGGTGCGAGAAAGGCTGCCTCGCTGCCTGGATACACCACCGTCAGCCCCTTTGGCTTGTCGAGGTCGGAGGCGATTTTCGCGACCGTCTTGCAGCTCGCGACGCCGATGGAGCAGGTGATGCCCAGTTCGGCGACATGCTCTTGGATGCGCGTGGCGATGGCCACGGGGTCGTCGCCCGTGAAGCGCCCGGGCGTCACGTCGAGAAACGCCTCGTCAATCGAGACCTGCTCGAGTAGGGGAGACTCGGCGTAGAGTATGTCCATGACGGCCCGCGAAAGCTCGTGATAGCGCTCGAAGCGCGGTGTTGTCCAGATCGCGTCCGGGCACAGGCGCTCGGCCGTGGCCGATGCCATGGCGCTTCGCACGCCGTAAGACCGGGCCTCGTACGAGCAGGTCGAAACGACGCCGCGACGATCCGCCCGACCTCCGACGATGACGGGTTTGCCACGCCACGCGAGATGGTCGAGCTGCTCGACGGAGGCGAAGAAGGCGTCCAGGTCGACGAGCAGGATTGCCTTGCCCGTCCACGTTCGATGCAATATGTCGATCTGTCTTGGAGTCATGTCATCATTGTACCTGGACGTGACGCTGGGGACAGGGACTGGGACAAGGGGACAGGTCATTTGTCCCACGAATCCCAGTGGGACAAATGACCTGTCCCCTTGTCCCAGTCCCTGCAGGTTTGCCAAAACCCGGCAAGCGACCATTTAATCCCACGGTTTTCATCGGGTACAATGTATTCTCGTAAACCGAGAAAGGTGGAACGATGGCGCACAAGCACAGGTTTGACTACTTCGATGCGTTCGTGCAGATCAGCAACTATGCGGTCGAGTATGCCGATGAGCTTGCCGATTACCTGATGGGACATTACGACGAGGAGAAGCGCCTGGGTTTCATCAGCCCGGATGAGGTCCTCGAGCGTTACAAGGTCCTGCACGACATCGAGGAGAGGTCCGACAGCGTCGTCCAGGAAATCACCGAAAACCTCATCGTCGAATTCATCGCGCCCATCGAGCGCGAGGACATCCTCGAGCTCGCCGACGAGCTCGATACGGTCGTCGACGAGCTCGATGACGTGCTACAGCGCATCTACATGCATAACGTCACCGTCATCACGCCGGGAATCATCGAGATGGTGCAGGTCGTGCAGAAGGCGACGCATGCCGTCCAGGCCGCATGCGACAAGTTCACCCATTTCAAGAAGTCCAAATCCATCAAGGACTACATCAAGGCGATCCACGAGTACGAGGATGAAGGTGACCGCGTCTACATCGAGTCCGTGCACCGTGTCTACAAGGATGCCGAGGAGGGCAAGTTCGACCACCCGCTCTTCGCTGTCGGGCTTTACGGCGTGCTTTCGGCGCTCGAGAAGTGCTGCGACGCGTGCGAGTGCGCAGGTGACATCATGGTCACCGTGCGTCTCAAGAACTCCTAAACAACGAGCATATCAATTGATGACAAATGCGCTACGGGACGGCGCAGATAGTCGAACTGGGGTACAATGCTCCATTGTCGTGCGTCTAGACGCATGACGTGCGCGGGCGTGGCGGAACTGGCAGACGCGCTGGATTTAGGTTCCAGTGGGGAGACCCGTGAAGGTTCGAGTCCTTTCGCCCGCACCATAGACCGAAGCGCCAAGGCGCAATCGTGAGCGCCTTTTGCAGGCGAGGGATTTTGGAGGAACGTTGGAAGTCACCACGAGCACCCGGGAAGACGGCAAGACCCAAGTCACTGTCACCATGACCGCAGACGAGGTCAAGAAGCACATCGACAAGGCATTCAAGGAGTTCTCGAAGACGCGTATCCCGGGCTTTCGCGCGGGCAAGGCGCCGCGTAAGGTCATCGAGCAGAACTTTGGCGGTCACGATGCCGTCTACGCGCAGATCACCTCTGATCTGATCAACGACGTGGCCCCGCTGGCCATTGACGGGCAGGACATCATCTTCATTGGCGAGCCCGCCTCCGACGACAATCCCTTCGTGGCCGATGGCGAGGACTACACCTTCTCGCTGTATGGTGATGTCAAGCCGAACGTCGAGCTCGATTCCTACGAGCCGGTCGAAATCAAGATGCCCTCCGAAGAGGCGACGCAGGAGGACGTGGACATCCAGCTCCACGCGCTGCAGGATTACTACAACGATTTCGAGACGGTCGATCGCGCCGCCAAGCAGGGTGATTTCGTGATGGTCAGGCTCGCGTCCACCGCGGACGGTGCCCCCGTCGACAGCCTCACGAACGAGAGCCGCCTGGTCGAGATCGGCGGCCCCATGATGCCGCAGGAGCTCACCGAGCAATTCGTCGGCATGAAGGCGGGTGACGAGAAGGAGTTCGACTTCACGACGGAGTTCGACACCGATCTTGCCGGAAAGACCATCCACACGACGGCCACCGTCAAGGAAGTCCGCGAGAAGGAAACGCCCGCGCTCGACGACGAGTTCGCGAAGAAGGTCGGTTTCGATAGCTATGACGAGCTCGTCGAGCAACTCAAGACCGAAATCACGAACACCAAGGCCGAGCAGCTGCCGCGCCTCAAGGAAAGCCGCTGCGTGACCGAGCTCTCCCATCGCATCAAGGACGAGATTCCCGAGGCATATCTCGACTTCACGCGCGAGAACATCCTGCGCGACTTCTTCAACAGCCTTCAGGAGCAAGGCACGACGTTTGACCAGTTCCTGTCGAGCCGTGGTATCACGAGCGAGCAGTTCAGAGAGGATCTCGAGCAGCAGTCCCGCGAGGAGGCCGAGGAATGCCTCGCCCTCGACGCCCTGTTCAAGCACCTTGGCATGGAAATCACCGAAGAGGACATCGAAAAGGAATTCAGCGTAACCAGCAATCCGGAGGCCACGCGCAAGGCGTGGGAGGACGCTGGCCGCATGTCTATCATCCGCGAGGCGATCAAGCGCCAGCGTGCCACCAAATGGCTGGTGGATAACGCCGTCGTCACCATTGACGATGACGTGGATGAGAAGGCAGAGGACTAGACGAAGGTCGCAATGCCGTCATCGGGCATTCGCACGGAGTAGTTAGGAAGAACCATGAACATCATCCAACCGGCATCCAACACGCTCATCCCCTACGTCGTGGAGCAGTCGCCGCGCGGCGAGCGCAGCTACGACATCTATTCGCGTCTGCTCAACGACCGTGTCATCTTCCTTGGCGAAGAGGTCACGGACGCTTCGGCAAATACCGTCATCGCGCAGCTCCTGCATCTCGAGAGCGCCGATCCCGATAAGGACATCTCGCTCTACATTAACTCGCCGGGTGGTTCGGTGAGCGCCGGACTGGCCATCTATGACACGATGCAGTACATCAAGCCGGACGTGAGCACCATCTGCATCGGCATGGCGGCTTCCATGGGCGCCGTCCTGCTGGCCGCGGGCGCTCCCGGCAAGCGCTTCGCGCTGCCCAATTCCACCATCATGATTCACCAACCGTCAGGTGGTGCCCAGGGCAAGGAAACCGACATCCAGATCATGGCCGAGTTCATGCGCAAGACGCGTGAGCAGCTCAACGAGATCCTTTCCGCGCATACGGGTCAGCCCATCGAGACCATCCGCGAGGACACGGAGAAGGACAATTTCATGTCGGCCGAGGAGGCCAAGGCATACGGACTGGTCGACGACGTCGTCAAGTCCCGCGCTGCAGCCAAGTTGGATGAAGAGCTGAAGAAGGATTAGGCACATGGCTGATGGACCACATGGGTTTGATGGCAAGCTGCGTTGCTCGTTTTGCGGCAAGACCCAGAACGAGGTAGACAAGCTCATCGCCGGTGAGGGCGTCTACATTTGCAACGAGTGCGTCAGGCTCTGCACTGACATCATCGACGAGGAAGACGATGCCACGCAAGGCGAGGGGCTGCCAGCTGCGACTGGTCGCTCCGAAGGTCTCATCACGCTCGAGACCCTACCGACGCCCATCGAGATTCATGCCGAGTTGTCCCAGTACGTCATCGGCCAGGAAGACGCCAAGAAGGCGCTCGCCGTTGCCGTCTACAATCACTACAAGCGCGTTGCCCTGGGCTTGAGTGCCGAAGATGACGAGGTCGAGCTCGCCAAGAGCAACATCTTGCTACTCGGCCCCACGGGCTGCGGCAAGACGCTTTTGGCCCAGACGCTCGCTCGCATACTCGACGTCCCCTTTGCCATCGCCGACGCGACGGCGCTCACCGAGGCCGGATACGTGGGCGAGGACGTCGAGAACATCCTGCTCAAGCTCATCACCGCCGCTGATAACGACATCGATCGAGCGCAGGTGGGTATCGTCTACATCGATGAGATCGACAAGATCGCCCGCAAGGCCGAAAACCTCTCCATCACGCGCGACGTGTCGGGCGAGGGTGTGCAGCAGGCGCTTCTCAAGATCATCGAAGGCACCGATGCCGCCGTTCCTCCCACGGGCGGGCGCAAACATCCGCAGCAGGAGCTCATCCACATCGACACCACCAATATCCTGTTTATCCTGGGCGGAGCCTTCGTCGGCCTCGACAAGATCATCGGCGAGCGCATCGGCAAGCGCGGCGTGGGCTTCAATTCCGACGTCGGCAAGTCCCAGTCCGAGGAATCCGCCGAGCTGCTCGAGCAGGTGCTTCCCGAAGACCTCAATCGTTTCGGGCTCATTCCCGAGTTCGTGGGCCGTATTCCCGTTATCTCCTCGGTGCGCGAGCTTGACGAGGACGATCTCGTGCGCATCCTGACCGAGCCCAAGAACGCGCTCGTCAAGCAGTATCAGCGCATGTTCGGTTTCGACAACGTCGAGCTCGTCTTCGAAGACGGCGCGCTCCATGCCATCGCCAAGCTCGCGATCGAACGTGGTACCGGAGCGCGTGGATTGCGCTCCATCTGCGAGAGCGTGCTCCAGGATACGATGTACGTGCTCCCCAGCTCCGATGACATCGTCAAGGTCATCGTCACGGAGCAGTGCGTCGCCGACGATGTCGAGCCTGTCGTGATTACGCGCGAATCTGCCGAATTCGTCGCATAGAGAACCAAGTTTCGAGAAAAAAGGATACGAACATGTCCGAGATGCCCAAGACCTACGACGCGGCGAGTGTCGAGGAGCGCATGCTCCAGAAATGGCTGGACGGCAAGTATTACGCGCGCTCGAAGGGGAAGGGCGATCGCACGGTCGTCATTCCGCCGCCCAACGTGACGGGCATGCTGCATATGGGCCATGCACTCGACGACACGATCCAGGACACGTATATCCGCTATAGCCGCATGAACGGCTACTCCACGCGCTGGATTCTGGGCACCGACCACGCGGGAATCGCCACGCAGACCAAGGTCGACAAGAAGCTCAAGAGCGAGGGCGTCTCCCGGCTCGAGATAGGGCGCGAGGCGTTTCTCGACGAGTGCCAGAAGTGGCGTGACGAGTATGGCGGCATCATCGTCGAGCAGATCAAGCGCATGGGATGCTCCATCGACTTCGACGACGAGAAGTTCACCATGTCGCCGGAATACGCGCGCGCCGTGCGCAAGGTCTTCTGCGACTGGTATCACGACGATCTCATCTACCGGGGCAAGCGCATCGTCAACTGGTGCCCGAGCTGCACGACGGCCATCTCGGATGACGAGGCGGAATACCAAGACGAGAAAGGCCATCTGTGGCACCTGCGCTATCCGCTCGTGGAGCCCGTTGACGGCGTCGAGTACATCACGGTCGCCACGACGCGCCCCGAGACCATGCTCGGTGACACGGGCATCGCCGTATCCCCCGATGATCCAGACAAGCAGAAGTTCGTGGGCAAGATGGTCAGACTTCCCATCGTGGACCGCGAGATTCCGATCTTCTCCGATTGGCACGTGGACGCGGGCTTTGGCACGGGCTTCGTCAAGGTGACGCCCGCACACGATCCCAACGACTACGCCATGGGCCAGGCGCACGACCTGCCCCAGATCAACATCTTCGACGAGCACGCCATCGTCGTCGATGGCTATGGCGAGTTCACCGGCATGGGTCGCGACCAGTGCCGCGAGGCCGTCGTCGCGTGGTTCGAGGAGCATGACCTACTCGACCACGTGGATGACCACGAGCACTCCGTCATGCACTGCTACCGTTGTGACTCGACGCTCGAGCCGTGGTTGTCCGAGCAATGGTTCGTCGCCGTCGACAAGCTCAAGGGGCCGGCAACGGACGTGGTTGCCAACGGCCAGGTCACCTTCCACCCGAGCCGCTGGACGCAGACGTACATGACGTGGATGGAAAACCTCAAGGACTGGTGCATCTCGCGTCAGCTGTGGTGGGGCCACCGCATCCCCGTCTTTCATTGCGACGCGTGCGGCTGGGAGGACGCCCTCATGGAGGACACCGACGTCTGCCCCGTATGCGGCAGTCATGAGGTGCGCCAGGAGGAGGATGTGCTCGACACGTGGTTCTCGAGCCAATTGTGGACTTTCGCCACGCAAGGTTGGCCCGACCATCCCGAAGAGCTCGTCGGCCACCATCCCACCAAGGTGCTCGTGACGGCGCGTGACATCATCGCGCTATGGGTCGCCCGCATGATCATGAGCTCGCTGTACTTCATCGGCGAGATTCCCTTCGAGGACGTCTTCATCTACGCGACCATCCTGGCAAAGGACGGCAGTCGCATGTCCAAGTCCAAGGGCAACGGCGTCGACCCGATGGATCTCATCGCCATGTATGGCGCCGACGCGATGCGCTTCAACTTGCTCACGCTCGTCACCAACAACCAGGACGTCAAGTTCGATGCCAACATCGACAAGAAGACCCACGAGCTCGTCGATTCCCCGCGTACCGAAGCCGCGCGGTCCTTCGTCACCAAGATCTGGAACGCGGCGCGCTTCGTCATGCTCAACATGGATGGCTACGAGCCGGGCGAGCCCCAGGCGGCGACGGCCGCCGATGCGTGGATCCTCTCGCGTCTCGCCGAGCTCACCGCTTCCGTCACGGCCGGCATCGAGGAGTATCGCTTTGGCGATGTCGCGCGCGAGCTCTACGCGTTTTTCTGGAACGAGTTCTGCGATTGGTACATCGAGCTTTGCAAGGCGCGCTTGTCCCAGGACGGGGAGACCCGTCTGGTCGCCCAGCGCAATCTCGTCTTCGTGCTCGACAGCGCCCTGCGCCTGCTCCACCCGGTCATGCCGTTCGTGACCGAGGCTATTTGGGAATACCTGCCTGTCGAGGATGACGCCCCCGCCCTCATGGTGGCGGCCTGGCCCGATGCCGGCGACCTCTCGTGCTGGATTGACGACGAGGCCGAGCAGGCGATCCAGCTTGTCGTGCAGCTTGTCACCTCGGTGCGTGCGACGCGCGCCGCATATGGCATAAGCCCGCGTCAGGAGCTTGCCGTGACGCTGCGCTTCGCGGACGATGACGAGGATGCGCTTGCGAAGCGCGCGCTCGTCGAGCGGCAACGCGATCTCATCATGGCGCTTGCCAAGCTCTCGAGCCTCGACATCATCGAGGCTGACGCCCCCCGCCCCGCAGAATGTGGCATCGATTTCGTGGGCGATATCGAGGTGTACGCCGGCCTGTCCGGCCTGGTCGATTTTGCCGAGGAGCGCAAGCGCCTCGAGGGACGCCGTGCCAAGGCGCTCAAGGAGCTCGAGAAACTCGACAAGAAGCTCGGCAACCAGAACTTCCTCGACAAGGCCGCACCCGAGGCCGTCGAAAAGGTCCGCACCGAGCATGCCGAGCTCACGCAGGAGCTCAAGCTCATCAAGGCACAGCTCGAGGAGTAGCAGCAGTTCCGAAAGGGGATAGCCGTGAAGAAGATTCTGTACGTGGATTCATGCGTCAATCGCGATACCTCGCGTACCGAGCGGCTCGCCCAGGCGCTTCTCGCACGTCTGGACGGCCCGGACGTCGAGATCGAGACGCTCGTGCTGGAGGACGAGAAGGACCTGCTGCCTCTCACGGGCGAGTTGTCCAATCAGCGCATGGCCTGGGGAAAGTCCGGCGATTTCAATCATGCCGTCTTCGATTATGCGAAGCAATTTGCCGCTGCTGACGAGATCGTGTTCGCTGCTCCGTATTGGGACTTCTCCTTCCCTGCGATGCTCAAGATCTACTTCGAGCTGCTCTGCGCCCAAGGAGTGACCTTCGTCTATAGCCCCGAGGGTATTCCCACTGGCATGTGTAACGGCAAGCGCGCATACTACGTCACGACCGTCGGCGGTTATAGTGGCGATTGGGACTACGGTTACGACCAGGTCAAGGCCCTGTGCCAACTGTATTTTGGCATCGAAGACGTTCGTTGCTTCCGCGCCGAGGGACTCGACATCATCACCAACGATGCGGATGCCATCATGGATGAGGCGCTCCGGGAGCTCGCGCGCGCCGAGCTGTAGGGAGGCGTCATGGACGATTACGCCAACCTCGACTATGACCGTGCCGAGCGCTGCGGGTTTCCCGAGGTCATATACGGGGCGAGCAAGACGCCCGAGCAAATCTGCACCATCGCGACGCAGTTACTGGAGCGTCACGGCGTCGTCATGGCGACGCGCGTGGGTGCGGACGCTGCGCGGATCGTGCAAGGGCACATTCCGGACGCACGCTGGTTCGAGCGCTCGGGGCTGCTCTTCGCCGATCGTCGCGAGCATCCCGTCGAGGGAATGACGCTCGGGGAGGTGCTCGCGTGCCCCAATCGCGCGCGGGGTAGCGTCATCGTTGCCTGTGCCGGGACGAGTGACATCGGCATAGCGGAGGAGGCGGCGCTCACGGCCCGCATCATGGGATCGCGCGTGCGCCTGCTTGCCGACATCGGGGTGGCGGGAGTCCATCGGACGCTCGCGCATGAGGACGATTTGCGCGAGGCACGTGTCATCGTGGTCGTCGCCGGTATGGAGGGCGCTCTTGCCTCGCTCGTCGCCGGCCTCGTTGACGTGCCGGTCATTGGTGTTCCCACGAGCGTGGGCTACGGGGCGAGCTTCGGCGGCCTCTCCGCGCTGCTCTCCATGCTCAACTCATGCGCCGGTGGCGTGTCGGTGGTCAACATTGACAATGGCTTCGGGGCCGGGCAGATCGCGCATCGCGTCAATTGCCCGCCCGAGCGCCTTTCCGGCCTCTAGGCGCGAGGATTGTCACGGCCGTTGGTCTTCAGGAATTCGACGACGTCCTCGTTGGTGAGCCCCCGTTCGGCAAGGTAGCCGGTGTAGGCTCGATGCGTCTTGGAAAACTTGTTGCCAAACCATCCCAGGAAGATTGCCGCGATCGCGGCGAGAATCCAGGTAACGCCCGGCGCGTTCTCGATGACGTAGTTAATGACCAGGAGATAGTACGCGCCAATGGCGGCGAGGCATATGACGAGCCCGACGACGAGGCGTACGAGCCATTTGCGGTACTCGGCGCGCTTGTTTGCCGCCTCCCGCATGACGCTGGGCTTTTGAGTCCTGTTCTTTCCCACGGATGCTCCCTTTCGCACGAGGCGATGAATGGTAGGGGAGAGTGTACACCATACGACTGCCTAATTCCCCGAGTATGAGGCAATCGCCGTTTGCGCAAAAAGAGGTTCTTGAGGGTAATTCTCGCTACAGTGTGCTATTCTATATGGCGATTTTGTGGAGGATATCGAAGACATGGACGCGCGTGAGCCATCACGGCGTTCTTTTTTCCCTATAATCCGCAGGTCACCGTCCCTCATTCGTGTCTGGTGCGGGGACGGATTCCCATCTCAGGGATGGGGCAAATGCCGTATTGCCAGGCGGTCGGTCCTCCCCGTTCGGGAGGGCATCGGTCTAGAAGGCTGACTGGCGAATTGTAGGACGTCCCGTACGGGACAGAAGAAAAGGAGTTGACTATGTGTTTTAGGCCCGCAGGTGTAGAGATCGATCTCAACTGCCCGTCGTGCGGTAAGAAGCTGCCCGTTATCGGCAACACCGTTCTCAAGAAGTGCCCGTTCTGCAAGTACGAGTTCACTGAGCAGGATATGCAGGACTTCCAGGCTCAGCTCGGCGGTCCCGCCGGCGCTGCTGCTCCTGGCGCTCCCGCTGCCCCCGGTGCTCCTGGCGCCCCCGCGGCTCCCGGTGCCCCCAAGGCTCCTGGTATGTAAGCACTTTTGCTCGCTTTTACGCAGTTTTGCCCGTGAGAATTGAGGGTGGCCGTGTCTGTCGTTAAACCAAAGAACCTCGAGCTTACCGAAGAGGATCTGGGGGGCCTACCGCTCAACGAACTCACGTGTCGTGCGTGCAGTGGCTATGGCAATTGCGGATATCGCATGTATCGCATTAGCGAGGGAAAGCCAGTCGTCATCTGCCAGATGCGCAGGGCAAAACTGCTAGAAGGGCAGCAGGAAGTCGAGTAGCGATCGGTTCGAATCGGGTTTTCTGGGGTCCTGATTCTAGCTGATTGAGATTTGCCTTCTCGCTGTCGGGAAAGCTGGGGGCTTTCCCGAATACTCATTTCTCCTGATGGAGAAGATTGATTTAAGGAGGGACTGATGGACGGTAAAGAGTTTACTGTTTCCGAAGTCATTGACCGTGCGGGCATTTCCGCCCACACATGGATCGTATTCGTCCTCTTGGCGTTCGCCATGATTTTCGACGGCTACGACTTCATGATCGTCAATTCCACCAACACCTATGTCGCACCTACGTTCTTTGCAGCTCAGATCGCTGCTGGTCAGCCCATCGCGGCTCTGACCGGCTCTCTGACTACTTGGGGCCTGCTCGGCATGGTTCTTGGTGGTGCCGTCGGAGGTATCCTCTCCGACATGATCGGCCGTAAGAAGATGCTCACGATCGCAGTTATCTTCTATGGTCTGTTTACCCTTCCCCAGGCTTTTGCGCCGGACTACACGTTCTTCTGCGCGTTCCGTCTCATCGCCGGCTTTGGCGTTGGCTCTTGCATCCCGGTCGTCACGACCGTGTTCTCCGAGAGCATGCCTTCCAAGCAGCGTGGCATCTTCGTCACGTTCGGCATGGCCTTCATGGTCATGGGCTGGGTTATCGCTGGTCTCGTTGCGGCTCCTGTCTGCTCGAACCCGAACCCCATCATCCCCGGCCTCTGCGATGGTCAGATCACGCTCGCAACTGGCGCAACCGCTGTCCAGAACTGGCGCGTTTGCTATCTGATCGGCGCCCTGCCGGTTGTCTACGGCATCATCCTGCTCTTTGCGATGCACGAGACCCCGCACTGGTACGCTAACCATGATCAGAAGGACAAGGCCGTCGCTCGCCTCGAGCAGATCGTCAAGGCCACGCGTCACGTCGACGTTCACTTCGATGCCAACCTGCTGATCGTTCCGCCCAAGCCCGCCAAGTCCGGCCCCGCGGTTCTGTTCTCCAGCAAGTTCATCGTCGCCACCTGCGCTATCTGGTCCGCCTACTTCGTTGGCCAGTTCTGCGTCTATGGCATGAACGCCTGGATTCCGACCTGGTTCCAGGGCAATGGCTTCACCGCCGCCGAGTCTGTTACCCTGCAGACCTGGAACAACGTTGCCGCTATCGCATCGAACATCTGCGTTGGCTTCGTCTCCGATGCCATCGGCCGTAAGCGCGCACTGTGGATTGGCTGGGTCGCTTGTATCGTCGCGATCATCGCCTGCTCCGTGTTCGTTCCGATGTTCCCGGGCGAGGCTCCCGTGAATGGCGCACCCCTCGCTGGCGCTGCTGCGGGCAACTTCGTTCCCTGCATCTTCCTGATGCTTCTCTTCGGCTTCTGCCTGAACTACGCCATTACGGCTGTCCAGCCCCTGATGCCCGAGTCCTATCCCACCACGCTGCGCAACACCGGTACCTCCTGGTGCCAGGCGTTTGCCCGTTTCGGTGGCTCCGGCTCCTCCATCGTTCTGGGTGCTGCCGCTGGCCTGGCCATGTTCCAGCATGACGTCAACGGCACCATGTCCAACAACTGGTCCATGGTCGTTCTCGTCCTGCTCATCCCGTTCGTTCTCGGTCTCCTCTGCACCCTGCTCTTCGTGAAGAACACGGGCGGAAAGACTATGGACGAGCTGCAAAAGCTCTCCGAGGAGAACCCGCTGTCCGAGACGGACGGCAATGGCCGCTTCTGGATCATGATCGTCGTTGTTGTCATCAACTTCATCGGCTGCATCGTGTGCCCGCTGGCCATCCCCGGCTTCTCCAAGACCGCGATGGCTCTGCCCATCATGCTCATCGCCATGCTCCTGCCGTTCATCTACTTCTTCGTATTTGGCGGTCTGGGCCTTGGCAAGGAGAAGGCTGCAAAGGCAGAGGGTGCCAACATCCTCTAAGCTTTGCGCTTGTCGTTAGCTCTGCTAACACGGAAGACCCCCGGTATTTGCCGGGGGTCTTCTTGTTTGCTCACGATGTTTGCCAGGCTATTGGATGGCCCTTTGTCGTGGCGGGCGCTCTAGTCGTCTTGCGCTGATTTGCTCTTGCGCTTTTCCAGGACGTGTCCGCGCTTGTCCTTCTTCAGCTTCGAGTCCTTGTGGTCGATGGGACGGCCTTCGGGTTTGATGATGCGCACATACGGGGAGTCAGCCTCGATGAGCTCCTGAACTTCCTCGTACGTGAAGCCCTTGTTCTCGAAGATGCGGCTTTTGAGGTTGTTGAGTAAGCCCGGCGGTGCGTAGTCGTTTCCCTCGCTCAGTCCCTTCCATTCCTCCTTGATGAGGATGGCGACGAAGGCGGCCACGGCGATGCGGAGCTTCTCGAGCTCATGTGCGTGAATCTCGTAGCACATGCCCTTGTCCTTGAAGTTCACGAGCTTGATGTGCACCGCCTTGCGGTCGAAGCTCGTGAGTGTTTCCTCGGAGAAGGTGCACGGGGGCTTGTGGGCGCATCCGTAGAGATCCCATACCATGCCCTCGATGTAGTAGTGATGCTCGATGACGATCGTATGCAGGATGTACTCCCAGCGCTCATAGCGAATGTAGTAGTTGAGCACGTTGTTGTCGGGTTTGATGAGACCGACCTGGCCGCCCATGCGCCCCATGATCTGCACGCGGTCCTTCTCGCTGCTCCAGCCCTGTTTGCTCGTGAAGCGGAGGAAGACGTCTCCGTCCTCGTACCAGGCATCGAAGTCCTCGTGCTTGGCGATGGCGTCTTGCTGGATGTAGATCTTGTTAAACTTCTGAGCCACGAAATCCCCTTTGATTTGCGGTTACGCTTTGGCAATTATAGCCCAGATGCCTTTGCAGAACTCCTCGCATGAGGTACTGTCATGAGGATGCATTTTATGCGTAGGAAACGGCGTGTCATGCGCACTCGGATGAGAGGACTATCGTCATGCTCGATGGAACAACCGTAACCCTGACTTTCGAGGGTCGTCTACCAGACGGCACCGTCTATGACAAGATGACCGCGGAGAATCCCCTTGTGTTCCAGGTTGGTCACGATATGGTGCTCGACGGCTTCGAGCGCGAGGTGCGCGAGATGGTCGAGGGCGAGAAGAAGACCTTCACCATCAAGGACTGGGAGGCCTTTGGCGAGCATCTCGACGAGCAGACCGAGGAAGTCCCCATGGAGGTCATGCCCAACATGAAGGGCCTCGAGATCGGCAAGGTCATCTGGATGATCGCCGAGGACGAGTCCAAGGTGCCGGTTACGATCAAGGACATCACCCCCGAAGCCGTGACGCTCGATTTCAATCATCCGCTGGCAGGCAATGACCTCACCTTCGATGTCGAAATCATCAAGGTCGACGAGTCCACGGCAGATGACCCCAATGCACCCAAGAGGGAGATTCCCAAGGATCCGCTCGACCTCATCATGTAGGGGGCATGCGCCATGTACAAGAACATCCTCATCGCGGCTGATGGTTCGGAAAACTCGCTGCGGGCAACGCAGCAGGCGGCAGACATCGCCTCCCTGCTCGTGGACGCCAAGGTCGAGCTCGTCTCTGTCATCGCCATCGACGTCTACTCGGACATGGTCTATGACCCCATCGAGGCGCATGGCGAAGCGCAGCGCGAAATCCTCGAGGGCGCTTCGGCCATTCTGTCAGATGCGGGCATCAACCACGAGATTGTCTTGCTGCATGGACGTCCTGCCGACGAGATCATCCGCTACGCGGAGGAGTCGGGTGCCGACTTGCTCGTAATGGGCAGCCGAGGCCTAGGCGCCTTGCGCGAGTTTGCGCTTGGCAGCGTGAGCCACAAGGTGCTCACCCATGCCAAGTGCCCGGTGCTGGTGGTCAAGTAGGCAATGCCACGTTTCACCCTGTGCCATCGTTAGACACTTTTGCACGAAAGAGGGGCGCCATCGGCGCCCCTCTTTCGCAAAGAGCGCGCTTTTCGCATCCGCAATCTTGGCATTTGGCCCAGCTGGGACAAATACGGGATCGGGAAGAGAAAAACCCTTACAGATGCAGCTCGGCCCCGGGAACGAGGATGATGCGTCCGGGAGCCTGGAATGTCTCGAGCTTAGCCTCGTCGTACTCGGCAACTGTGGCGTCGGCGGAGTCGATGGGTACCTCGTGGACGGGGATGTTGTGCTTCGCGCCGACAAGCTTGGCGCATTCGGACGCCTCATCCGCATCCATGTTGTACACCCCATCGCAGGGAAACGTTGCATAATCGAGCTCCATGGCGGCCAGCTTGCCGCTTTTCATGTCCTCTGTCATGCTCGTGTCGCCGGCGGCATAGAAGCTCTTGCCGTCGAGGTCGAGCACGTAGCCAACGCACTCATCGGACGGATGGTGATCGTTATAGGCCTGCACTGCCTGGATCTTCACGCCGTGAGATTCCGTGGAGAGATACTCGTCGCTCGTGGGATGCAGGTCCTTCGCGCGGATGACCGTGCAGCCAGACGCATGAGGCATCTTGTCGACAGCGTCATGGTCGAAGTGGTCGTGGGTGACCAGGATGAGGTCGGCCTCGAGCTCGTACTCCTTTCCGAAATACGGATCGACGTAGATGACCGTATCGTCGTCGAGCGTGAATCTGTAGGAGCCATGCCCCTGGAATAGCATCGTAGCCATGATGAACCTCCTCGCTCGTATTTTTATATCCATATAAGATTATAGGCAGCGCACTATATAATGCACTGCCCATAATCGAAAAAACACATTGAGGATTGACGGCTACTTCATGAGTGCGCAAATCGCCTCGTTGAATGCTGCCGAATCGGCAATCTCGAGTCCCTCGGCCAGACGTGCCTGGTTGTAGAGCAGGTTTGCGTACTGGGCGATCTTCTCGGTATCGCCGGCCTCCTGCGCGGCCTGCAACGTCGCGAAGACGGGATGCTCGGTGTTGAGTTCGAGGACATGCTTTGCCTCGGGACGCTCGCCTGCGGCGGCCGGAATGGTGGCGAAGTACTTCTCCATACCCAGGCTCACGGGGCCATCGGCCACGATGCAACAAGCGGCATCGTTCAGGCGCGTGGTCGCGGTGACGTTGGTGATATCGTCGGGAAGCGCCTCGGTCATCGCCTCGAACAGCGAGCTGTTCTCCTCGCGCTTCTTGGCGACCTCCTCCTTCTCCTCCTCGGTCTCAAGACCAAGGTCCTCGCCGCTGGCGACATTGCGCATTTCCTTGTCGTCATAGCTGCCGATGGAGAGCAGGCAGAACTCGTCGACATTGTCGCCGCAGAGCAGGACGTCGTAGCCGCGCGAGACGACCGACGTGACGCTCGGGCTTTGGGCCAGGCGTGCGACGGTGTCACCGGAAGCAAAGAAGATGCTTTCCTGGCCCTCTTGCATGCCGGCGACGTACTCGGCCAGCGTGATGGGCTTGTCCTCCTTGGCGGAGTGGAAGAGCAGCAGGTCCTGCAGCAGGTCCTTGCGCGCGCCATAGGTCGAGTAGATGTCGTACTTGAGCACATGGCCGAACTTGCCGAAGAAGTCGACATAGGCCTCGCGGTCATCCTTGCAGAGCTTCTCGAGCTCCTGCTTGATCTTCTTCTCGATGCGACGCTCGATGGCGATGAGCTGGCGGTCTTGCTGGAGCGTCTCGCGCGAGATGTTGAGGTTGAGGTCGGGGCTGTCGACGACGCCGCGCACGAAGCCGAAGCAGTCCGGCAGCAGGTCCTCGCAGTGCTCCATGATCATGACGTTGTTGCTGTAGAGCGCCAGCCCTCGCTGGAAGTCCTTGGCGTACAGGTTCATGGGCGCATCCGTGGGGATGAAGAGCAGCGCGTCGTAGTTCAAGCTACCCTCGGCGTGCATGGAGATGGTGCGCAGGGGTGTATCGGCCGTATGGAACTGGGCCTGGTAGAAATCGGCGTACTCCTCGTCGGAGACCTCCGACTTCTTCTTGGTCCAGATGGGAATCATCGAGTTGAGGATTTCCTCCTCGACGTACGTTTCGGTTGCGGGCACGTAGTCATCGCCGGCATCCTCGGGCTTGGGCAGCGTGCGCGTCTTCTCCATGTCCATGAGGATGGGGTAGCGGATGTAATCGCTGTAGCGCTTGACCAAGTGCTTGACGAGCGCCTGGGAGAGGTACTCGTCGTAGTTGACCTCGTCGGTGTTCTCGCGCAGATGCAAGATGATGTCGGTGCCGCGTTCTGCCCGCTCGGCTTCGCTGATGTTGTAGCCCTCGACGCCGTCGCTTTCCCACTTGAAGGCCTCGTCGCTGCCATAGGCCCTCGAGATGACCGTCACCTTGTCGGCGACCATGAAGGAGGAGTAGAAGCCAACGCCGAACTGGCCGATGATGTCGACTTCCTCGAGATTCTCCGCGTCCGAGCTCTTGAACTCGAGCGAACCGGAATGGGCGATGGTGCCGAGGTTCTTGTCGAGCTCGTCCTTCGTCATGCCGATGCCGTCGTCGCTGATGGTGAGCGTGCGCGCGTCCTTGTCGATGGCGATCTTGATGTGCAGGTCGCTGCGCATGACGGAGCTGTCCTTGTTCTCGAGCGAGCTGAGGTAGAGCTTGTCGAGGGAGTCCGACGCGTTGGAGATGAGCTCGCGCAGGAAGATCTCGCGGTTGGTGTAGATGGAGTTAATCATCAAGTCGAGCAGCTTCTTGCTCTCTGTCTTGAATTTACGCATGGGTATGTGTCCTTTCGCGTGCGTTATATATACAAACAGTGATTGTACGAGAGGGAGGTATGGTCATGCATTAGCTGTCACAGATATGTTACCTAATTGCATTCGGTTAGAATATCTAAGTCGATTTATAGCAGATATTAGAGGTCTTCTTCCTTTTGAAACCTAAAGACTCGTATCGATGTAGAATAGCGCCCATGACGCAATCCATGACATATGACGATGCCGTTGCCACGCTCGAGGATGCGCTCAAGTTCGGGATGGATCCCTCGCTCGAGCCGATTCGAGCGATGTGCGCGGCGATGGGCGACCCGCAGAAGCGCTATCGATGCGTGCAGGTGGCCGGCACCAACGGAAAGTCCTCGACGACGCGCATGATCGCGGTCCTTTTGCATGCCCAGGGGCTGCGCGTCGGGCTATACGTATCGCCGCACCTGATCAAGTATCCCGAGCGCATCGAGATCGACGGGCGCGTCGTGAGCGACGAGGATTTCGCGCGGGGCATCGAGGTGGCCCTTGATGCGGCTGCGCGTGCGGGCGTACAGGCAACGGAGTTCGAGTTGCTCACGGCGGCGGCGTTGTGGCTGTTTGCACGGGAAGATGTCGATTGGGCCGTTCTCGAGTGCGGTTTGGGTGGACGCTGGGACGCGACGAGCGTCGTGGATCCGCAAGTCGCCGTCATCACGGGCGTGGCGCTTGAACACACTGCGATCCTCGGCGACACGATCGAGAAGATCGCGGGCGAGAAGGCGGCCATCATCAAGCCGGGGAGCCATGCGATATTCGCGCACGATCTTGCAGCGCAGGGGGTCTTCGAGCGCCAGGCGCAAGACGTTGGGACGCCTTATTCGTACGCAAAACTCGATGCGACAAGAGCATTCGATGATGAGCTTGCATACATGCCCGCCTACCAGCGCTCAAACCTCGCGACGGCATTGGCAGCTGTTACCGTTGCGCTTGGCCATGCACCTTCGCCCGAAAGCGCCAGCATTGCGTTGGGCGGGCTGGTTATCCCCGGACGTTTTGAGATTCTGCGGCATGACCCGCTCGTCATCGTCGACGCCGCGCACAACCCGCAGTCAGCTCACGTGCTCGCAGGGGAGCTGAGGAGACTCTTCGACGGGGATGCGGCGATTCCCACGCTGCTGCTTGGCGTACTGGATGACAAGGATGCGCGTGGCATCATACGCGAGCTCTGCCCGCTGTTCGACCGCATCGTTGTCACGGCATCATCGTCTACACGAGCCGTTCCAGCCACCGAACTCGCCAGTCTCGTCGCGGAGGAGACTGGCGTGCGCCCCGAGGCGACGCATGACGTTCGCGCGGCTCAGGAGCTGCTTTCCGGAGAGCCTATCGTCGCCACGGGCTCCATTACCGTTGCTGGCGAGGTGAAGGGCATTTGGTGCTAGAATCTGCAGCATTAGCTCGCAGGCAAAGACAGTAAGAAGGCGACATGTCCGATATCCTCTCATCGGTACTCACATTTCCCGTTCGCATAATCCTCATCTTGACCGTGGTCATTCTGATCGGCCTTTGGATTGTCTCCATCGTCTGGGTCAACAGGGATGCCAAGACGCGCGAGGCACCCGTCACGCTCTGGACCGCCGTCGCCATTGTTCCCGTCGCCGGCCTGGTTGCCTACTGCCTGCTGCGTCCGCCCCTCAACGCCGCGGATTCCACTGAGCAGGCCATGAATCTCGAACTCATGGGTCGTCAGCTGTCCGATTACGGGAATTGCCCCCGTTGCGGCGAGCCGGTGAAGGCCGATTACATAGCCTGCCCCAAGTGCCGTGCCCACCTGCGCAACGTCTGCGGTAACTGTGGCCGGCCGCTCGAGCCCGGCTGGCAGCTCTGTCCTTACTGCGGTCGACCGTTTGCGCGCAAGACGCGCCAGCGCGGCATCTAGCCCAAGTTTCCCTTGCATCGCATCTGTTTGCGGTGTAGATTCTCGCCATGTGCTTTTAACGATAAGTCCCACTCGGTTTGTGACCGAGAACGGGCGGAAAGGAACAGCCATGAGCACGATTTCTGTCATTCTTCCCGACAATTCAACCAGAGAGCTCGAAGAGGGAGCGACAATCGCGGATTGCGCTGCTTCCATTGGCAGCGGACTGGCCAAGGCCGCCATCGCCGGCAAGGTCGACGGCGAGCTCGTCGGGCTCGACGCGCCCCTCGCCGATGGCGCGCACGTCGAAATCGTCACGAGCCGCTCGCCCGAGGGCCTTGGCATCCTGCGCCATTCGACCGCGCATATCATGGCCGAGGCCGTTCAGGAGCTCTTTCCCGGTGCGCAGATTGCCTTCGGTCCTCAGACTGATGACGGCTTCTTCTACGATTTCGGTCTCGACCAGACCATATCCTCCGACGACTTCGAGGCAATCGAGGCCAAGATGAGGGAAATCATCAAGAAGGACGAACCTTTCGTGCGCGAGGTCGTTACCCGCGACGAGGCCAAGGAGATATTCAAGGACCAGAAGTTCAAAGCCGAGCACATCGACGACCTGCCCGCCGATGCCGAGATCTCCATCTACCGTCACGGCGACTTTGTCGATTTGTGCAAAGGCCCCCATATTCCCAGCTCGAAGAAAATCGGCGCCTTCAAGCTCATGAAGGTCGCTGGCGCCTACTGGAAGGGCGATGCCGACAACGAGCAGCTCCAGCGCTTGTACGGAACGGCGTTTTTCGGCAAGAAGGACCTCAAGGACTACCTCCACATGCTCGAGGAGGCCGAAAAGCGCGACCATCGCAAGCTTGGTCGCGAGCTCGGTATCTACATGATGGACGAGGAGGCCGGTGTGGGTCTGCCGCTGTACCAGCCGGCCGGCGCCCGTATCATCCGCATCCTGCAGGAGTGGCTGCGCAAGGAGCTCTACCGTCGCGGTTACGAGGAGGTCATCACGCCGCACATCTACAAGGCGGATGTCTGGAAGACGAGCGGCCACTATGGCTACTACCATGACAACATGTACTTCTTCGAGATCAACGAGGGAAGCGACGAGGAACCGCGCTTGAGCGAATACGGCGTGAAGCCGATGAACTGTCCCGGTCATGTCATTCTCTATAAGAATGACATTCACTCCTACCGCGAGCTTCCCGTGCGCTACTTCGAGTTCGGCACCGTCTATCGTCACGAGATGAGCGGCGCCGTGCACGGTCTCATGCGTGCTCGCGGATTCACGCAGGATGACGCTCACGTCTTCTGTCGCGAGGACCAGGTCGTCGACGAGGTCTGCGCGATACTCGATCTGGCGGATTCCATCATGAGCGAGTTCGGTTTCGAGTATGCGGCGGAGATCTCGACGCGTCCTGAGAAGTCCATCGGAACCGACGAGATGTGGGAAAAGGCGGAGGGCTTTCTGCGCGAGGCCATCGAGCGTCGGAACCTCCCGTACGAGATCAACCCCGGAGACGGCGCCTTCTACGGCCCCAAGATCGACATCAAGGTCAAGGACGCGCTCGGTCGCTGGTGGCAATGCTCGACGGTCCAGGTCGACTTCAACCTACCCGAACGCTTCGACATCACCTATCGCACGGCCGAAAACACGAGCGAGCGTCCGTGGATGCTTCACCGTGCGCTCTTCGGCTCTATCGAGCGCTTCCTTGGCATTCTCATCGAGCATACGAGCGGCAATCTTCCGTTGTGGCTCGCGCCGACGCAGGCGATCGTCATCCCCATCGCCGATCGTCACGCGGAGATGGCCCAGCAGGTCGCGGACGAGTTGCGTGCGCATGGCGGCCGCATCGAGGTGTACGACCAGAACGAGCCCATGCGCGTCAAGATCGCCAAGGCGCAGGGGCAGCGTGTGCCCTACATGCTCGTCATCGGTGACAAGGAAGTCGAGAATGGAGAGGTCGCGGTGCGTGAGCGTCACGAGGGTGATCTCGGCTCGATGAAGCTCGAGTATTTCGCGAACATCATCGAGGAAGCGCAGGTCTGATGACGCGTCCGATGACCATCGCCGAGAAGATCCTCGCGGCGCATGCGGGGCTCGGCGAGGTCGTCTCCGGACAGCTCGTAGAATGCGATCTCGACCTGGTGCATGCCAACGACATCACGGCGCCCATCGCCATTGACGTGTGTCGTCAGGTTTCCGACGGCGTCTTCAATCCCGCGCGCATTGCCCTCGTCCCCGATCACTATGTACCCAACAAAGACATCAAAAGCGCCGAGCAAGCCAAGCTCATGCGCGAGTTTGCGCGAGAGCATGGCATCGGGCATTACTACGAGGTCGGGTGCGCGGGAATCGAGCACGCGCTGCTGCCCGAGCAGGGTGTGGTGGTGCCCGGGGACCTCACCATAGGGGCCGATTCGCATACCTGCACCTACGGCGCGCTCGGGGCGTTTTCGACGGGCATGGGGTCAACTGACGTTGGCGTCGCGTTTGCCACGGGGAGGGCATGGTTCAAGGTGCCCGAGAGCGTCAAGATCGTTCTCGAGGGAGAACTCGCTCCCGACGTAAGCGCCAAGGACCTCATCCTGCACGTCATCGGTCAGATTGGCGTCGATGGCGCTTTGTACCAGGTGCTGGAATTTGTTGGGCCGGCCGTCGCGCAAATTTCGATGGACGGGCGTTTCACGATGTGCAACATGGCCATCGAGGCAGGCGCCAAGACGGGCATCTTCGCCGTCGATGACGTGACGCGTGCCTATGTGGAGCAACGGGCTGAGCGGTCATGGGTCGAGTACGCTTCAGATGAGGATGCGTCCTATGTGCGTGTCGTGCGCATTGATGTCTCACAGGTTGCCCCGACGGTCTCGTTGCCGCACCTGCCGAGTAACACGAAACCGGCTGCTGACTGCAATGACATGCGCATCGATCAGGCCGTCATCGGCAGCTGCACGAACGGGCGCATCGAGGACATGCGCATGGCCGCCGAGGTATTGCGTGACCGTATGGTTGCTCCCGGCGTGCGTTGCATCATCATTCCCGCGACCCAGAACGTGTATCGCCAGTGCGTGCACGAGGGCCTCGTGGACGTGTTCCTCGACGCGCATTGCGCCGTGTCGACACCTACCTGCGGGCCATGTCTGGGCGGGTATATGGGCGTGCTCGCGTCGGGCGAGCGTTGCATCGCCACGACCAACCGCAACTTCGTCGGCCGCATGGGGGCCAAGGACAGCGAGGTCATCCTCGCGAGTCCTGCCGTTGCCGCCGCAAGTGCCGTTGCCGGCTATGTCTGCACGCCAGAGCAACTATCCTAGAAGCTTCCTCGAACGCTTTTCTCGCACAATGATTCGCACCCGAAGCGCTAAAATCGCAAAGCAGCTGCGGAACTCGCGCGCAAGGGCGGCGCGCTCAGACAGTCCTCGCAAAACCGCTTTGCGATTTCAGCGCTTCTGCTCATCGGGCTTCGCAAAGCGTTCAGGAAAGCTTCCTTGTTGTGGATTGATTGGTATGAAGTCATGCAACTAACAGGCACCGCAATCAAATACGGCCGCGACGTCGATACCGATGCGATTATCGCGGCACGCTACCTGAACTCATCCGATATGGACGAGCTCGCACTGCATTGCATGAAGGATCTCGATCCGACGTTCACGCAACGGGTAAAGCCGGGTGACATCATCGTGGCTGGCGAGAACTTTGGCTGCGGGTCGTCGCGAGAGCACGCGCCGAGTTGCATTAAGGCGGCTGGCATCTCCTGTGTCATCGCCAAGAGCTTCGCGCGCATCTTCTATCGCAACGCCATCAACGTCGGACTGCCCATCATCGAGTGTCCCGAGGCTGTCGATTGCATCGAGGAAGGCGACGCGGTTTTTGCCGATACGAGCACGGGCGTCATCGAAGACCTGACTACGGGGGAGAGCTGGGAGGTCCGGCCCTTCGAACCGTTCATACAGGAGATCGTCGAGGCGGGCGGTCTCGTTGCGCGGACGAAGATGCACAGGTGATGACCGTGAACAAGCAGCGCTACGAAATATGCATTTTGCCGGGTGATGGCATCGGACCGGAGATTATGCGGGTTGCCCTCGAGGTCCTGCATGCTGTCGGACGCAAGCACGGCATCGAGTTCGCCTGCATCGAAGCGCCCATCGGGGGCTGCGCAATCGACGCGTGCGGCAACGCGCTGCCCTGCGAGACCGTCGAGCTCGCTCGTCGTGCGGACGCGGTGTTGCTCGGCGCCGTTGGCGGTCCGCGCTGGGATACCGTCGATCCGGATGCCCCACGGCCCGAAGACGGGTTGCTCGGCATCCGCAAGGAGCTCGGCCTCTACGCGAACTTGCGACCGGTGCACGTCTATGACGCACTTCTCGACGCCTCGCCGCTCAAGCCCGCGACGGTGCGCGGCTGCGATATCCTCATCGTGCGCGAGCTTACCGGCGGCTTGTATTTTGGCGAGCACGTGACTGTGGAAAACGCCGCGGGAGCCGACGCGAATGGCAGCGCTGGCGCGCATGCCCATGACGTCATGAGCTACGACGAGTACGAAATCGAGCGCATTGCGCATCGCGCTTTCGAGGCGGCCGGCAAGCGACGCGGCAGGGTCACGAGCGTCGACAAGGCAAACGTTCTCGATACGGGACGTCTCTGGCGCAGGATCGTGCATCGGGTTGCCGCCGAGTACCCACATGTCGACCTTACCGATATGCTCGTCGACAATTGCGCAATGCAACTTGTCATGAATCCGGGCCAATTTGACGTCATCCTCACCGAGAACACCTTTGGCGACATTCTTTCCGACGAGGCGTCGGTGCTTGCCGGTTCACTCGGCCTGCTCGCGAGCGCGTCGCTTGGTGATGAGAGCTCGCTGTTCGAGCCCTGCCATGGGTCGGCTCCCGATATCGCGGGCAAAAACATCGCGAACCCGTTTGGTCAGGTGCTCTCTGTTGCTATGATGCTTACGTACGGTTTGGGATTGGATGATGCCGCCGCCGATGTGACGCGTGCAGTCGATCGCGTGATCGAGCAGGGTTGGCGCACAGTCGACGTCGCCGGTGCCGAAACGGATGCCGTGCGCGTTTTGGGAACGAGGGAGATGGGCGAGAGAATCGTCGCCTGCATCGAGGAGGAAAGATGAAAGCCGTAATACCCGCCGCCGGTCTGGGAAGCCGCTTCCTGCCCGCGACCAAGGCGCAGCCCAAGGAAATGCTGCCGGTAGTCGACAAGCCGGCGATTCAGTATATCGTCGAGGAAGCCCTCGAGGCGGGAGTCGACGAGGTCATCATCGTCAACAGTCGTGACAAGAAGTCCATCGAAGACCAGTTCTCCCCGCACGATGCGCTCGTTAAGCACCTGCGCGGTGTGGGCAAGGACACATATGCCGATGCCGTCGAGCATGCGGGCGCGCTTCCCGTGAAATTCGTGTACCAAGACGAGCCGCTTGGATTGGGGCATGCCGTGCATGTCGCCGCCCACGAGACCGGTGATGACATGTTCTTCGTCATGCTCGGTGACGTTCTGGTACCCGACAACGCGATGTGCCAGAAGATGCGCGCGATTTCCGAGGAGCACGGCGGGGCGAGCGTCATCGCGGTGCTGCCCGTATCCGATGACGAGGTCAGCCGCTTTGGCATCATCGGCGGCGATGATCTGGGCAATGGCGTGTGGAAGGTCACCGAAATGGTCGAGAAGCCCGCGCTCGAGGACGCGCCGAGCAACCTCGCGAGCTTCGGCCGCTATTTGCTGAGTCCGACCGTCATGGAGCTGCTCGCCACGACCGAGCCCGGTGCCGGCGGCGAGATCCAGCTTACCGATGCGCTCGTCTCCCTGCTTGCCCGTGAGGACATGTACGCGCTCGTCATCGACCCGAGCGATGGCTATGACACCGGTACGGTACCCTCGTGGATTGCCGCGAACGTCGCACAGGCGATGAAGGATCCCAAGATCGCCGCGTATCTCAAGGAGACCGTCGGCCCGCTCTTCGCATAGGTATCACGTGGACATGCGGAACGGTTGTCTGGTGTAGAATACTGCGGGTATGCCGTACGCGGAGGGATGGCAGAGCGGTTGAATGCAACGGTCTTGAAAACCGTCAGGCGGTGCTGAGCCGCCTCCAGGGTTCGAATCCCTGTCCCTCCGCCAGCTCACTGGGACACGGCTGCGTAGCTGCGAAAGGGGAGTCATGACCGGCGACGCGCGCGTACTCGTGCTCATGGCCACCTATAACGGCCAGGCGCATCTCGCGGAACAGCTCGACAGCATTTTCGACCAAGAGGGCGTCGAGGTCACCCTGCGCGTTTCCGATGACTGCTCCACCGACAACACCTTCAGGATTCTCGAGACCTACGCCGCTGAGCACGAGAACCTCGAGATCATCTACAACACCGCGCACAAGGGCAAGACGCGCACGCTCATGAAACTCGTCTACGAGGCGCCGGTCGAGGAATACGACTTCATCGCGCTTGCCAACCAGGATGACGTCTGGCATCCCGGCAAGCTCGCCGCGGGAACGGATCACATCTCGGCAAACACGAGCAGGCCCGAGCTCTACTATGCGGGCACGAATTGCATCGACGAACGCGGCAGGCTGCTGGGTGACGAATTCGAGGAGTACGACGTGTGCGCGAGCCATCCGGGTAGCCTGCTGCTGGTGCGTAACTGGGCACTGGGGTGCACGATGCTCATGAACGGTGCGCTCGTCAAGCTGCTGCGCCGACGGCGGGTCTTCGACTTCGCGCGTGGCTGCGATGCGTGGATACATGCCGTCGCCCTGTATTGCGATGGCTACGTCTTTGCCGATTTACCGCATCGCCATGTCGACAGGCGCCTGACGAGCGACCGGGACTTTCCGCCTGCGTGCGATGATCTCGATCCCGATCTGTCGGCGCAGTGCACTACGATGGCGCAGGCGCTCTTGCGCGAATACGAGCGCGTGATGAGCCCGGATGCCGTGAAGCTCGTCGAGGCCGTCGCGGTCAGGCACGTTTCGGCCAAGGCACGGCGCTTCCTCGCCGGCCGCACGGACATCATGCTGCCGACAAACGCGCGCACGAGCAAGTTGCGCTGGGGCATCCTGAGAAACAAGTTCTAGAGGCGGGGCGATTGCCGCGCCGGGGACTATTGCCCCTGCGCCGTTTCGCCGATAAGGGTGAGGAGCTCGCGGATGTTCTCGACGCTCACCGTGTCGCCGTAGACGTGCGAGCTGACGATGACGGACGGGCTGCCAAACTTGTTGGCCATGAGGATGTCGGTGTCGTAGGTATCGCCAACGACGAGAATCTCCGCAGGAGCCAGCCCAAGTTGCTCGCTGACCTCCTTGAGCATGAAGGTGCTGGGCTTGCCGATCGTGAGGTCGACCATGCGTCCCGAACACCACTCGACGGATGCGACCATGCCGCCGCAACCGGGCATGAGCTGCTGGTCCTCTCCTGGATAGGACCGCTCCTTGTTGCAGGCGATGACCTTGCCTGCAACAAGCGCGACGTTGGCGGCAACGGCAAGCTTCTCGTAATCGAATTCCGGATCGAGACCGATGAGCATGTTTTCGGCCTCTTCGGCTTCGACGGCGTGCACACTCAGCTTCTCGCATTCGCTCACGAGGTTCTTCGACCCGCACACGTAGACGTTGGAGAGGCGTTCGCGATGTGCATGCAGGGCTGCGGCGTATCCGCTCGTGAGAACTTCGCGGAACGTGCAGTCGATGCCCATGCCACGCAACTTGTGGAAGATCTGGGATCGGGTTTCGGACGAGTTGTTGGTGAGGAAGAATATTGACTTTCCGAGTTTGCGGCAATGCCGAATGACCTCGTCAACGCCATCGATAAGCTGGGACCCCCGGTATACGGTACCGTCGAGTGCGAAGGCGACGGCCTTTGTATCTTCAAACATGCTTTTCCTCCTGGACGGGATAATATCACAGCGCCTGCAGCCGCAGCGTGTTTCGGCCGGTGCTACTCGGATGCGGGCTTTTCGTCGCCACCGGGATCCGGAGTCGGCTCTGGGTCGGGCTTCTCGTTTCCGCCGCTGGAGCTGGACGTGCTCGATGCGCTGCTCGAGGCCGCGCTGGACGAACTCGACGAGCTCGACGAACTACTCGAGCTCGATGACTCGCTGGGGTCCTCGTCGTCCCCGCCGATGATCGTGACGTCCTTGGTGAAGTCCCAGGTACGGGCCGGCTTGTAGCTGATCTTCTCACTCGTCGTGGGGAACTGCTCGATGGGCTTGCCCGCGAGGGCGGCGTTCATGAAGCTGCGCCAGATGGGCGCGCATATGGTGCCACCGTAGAGCCCCGTCTCCCGTTCGGTGCGGTAACCGGCCCACACGGCTGTCGAGTACTGGGGCGTGAAGCCGCAGAACCAGAGGTCGCGACCGTGCTCGGAGGTGCCGGTCTTGCCCGCGCAGGGCTGTCCGTTGTTCAGGCTCGCGCCCGTTCCCGTACCCGAGCTGATGACGGTTTCGAGAATGTCGGTCGCCTTCTGGGCGACGGCGGCCGAGAGCGTGCGCTTCCCGGGTTCCGTTTCGTGCGTGTAGACCGTCTCGCCACCCGCGGTGACTATCTCGGTCACGGCGTAGGGCTCGTGATAGTATCCGCCGTTTGCGATCGTGGCATACGCGCTCGCCATCTCGAGGGGGTTGACGCCGCTCGTGCCGAGGGTGACGGTGTCGTCTTGCACGAGGGTCGATTTGATGCCACATGCCTGGGCGGCGTCAATCGTCTTTTGGGCTCCGATGGCATGCACGAGCTGGGCGAAGACGGTGTTCACCGATGACCTCGTAGCGTCCGAGACGCTCATCGGCCCATAGCCATGTCCCTCGGAGTTGCTCACGGTCCAATCCTTGCCTATCTGGACGGGGCTCGCGGATTCGACGTAGGTGTTGTCGGGGTCCATGCCCTCGTTGAGGGCGGAGAGCAGCGTGAAGGTCTTGAAGGCGGATCCGGCCTGGCGGCTCATCTGCGTCGCGAGGTTGAACTTGTTGGTTGCGTAGTCCCTTCCGCCGACCATCGCGACGATCTCGCCGGTGTCGGGGTCGACCGAGACCAGCGCGGCGTCGAAGTTCTCGTCGTTGTACCGCACGCCTTCCTGGATTGCCGTGTTGGCGTCCTCTTGCAAGGAGGGGTCGAGCGTCGTGTACACGGACAGGCCGCCATGCGCGATGATGGTGGCCGGGAAGCGCTCGTCCTCGTCGAGCTGCTTGCGCACGTAGTCGATGAAGTAGGGCGCGATGTCGGAGATGGTCTCGTCATCGAGCGTCTGGTCGGAGAGCACGGGCGTGTCGTTGAGTGCGTCGTCGTATTCCGTTTGCGTGATATAGCCGTTGGAGAGCATGCGTTGCAGCACGACCGCGCGACGTGCCATGGCCTTGTCCATGTGCTCGCGGGGGTTGTACGCGTTGGGGGATTGCGGAATGCCGATGAGCAAGGCGGCTTCGGAAAGCGTGAGCTCGCTTGCGTGCTTGCCGAAGTAATCGCGGCTCGCGGCCTCGATGCCGTAGCAGCCGTCACCGTAGTTGACGACGTTGATGTACATCATGAGGATCTCGTCCTTGGTGTACTGTCGTTCGACCTGCGAGGCAATGTACATCTCACGGACCTTGCGCCTGATGCTGCGATCGGTCATCTCGTCGAGCAGGACGGTGTTGCGCACGAGCTGCTGGGTGATGGTGGAGGCGCCCTCGGAAGTGCCTCCGGAGGCCGCGTTCACGATCACCGCACGCGCGATGCCGATGGGATCTATGCCGCCATGCTCGTAAAAGCGCTCGTCTTCGGTTGCGACGGTGCCCTCGAGCACGTATTCGGAGACCTCGTCTTGCGAAATCTCGATGCGGTTCTCCAGGTAGAGCTTCGCGAGGACCGTCTCGCGGTCGTTTGCGTAGATGGTGGTGATGCCCGTGTTTGCGTAGGAGCTGATTCCGCTGTAATCGGGCAGGCCCATGAGCCACGTCGCGCCCACCACGCAGGCGAGGACGACCACCAGGCAGAATGCCCCGGCGATGCATCCGAGAATGGTGAGGAGATTGACTGAGCGGCGCTGCGCTTTCTCACGGCGTTTGCGGTTACGGCTAGACGAAGGCAACTCGGTCTCCTTTCGATGTGAGCACATTATGCCCTAAAAGCGCGCGCATGGTATTGACCTGTGTTCAAAATTCACCAAAGGGAGCCATACCATGCGTCTTGCGTCGGAATGCGATGGGGACGTTTACCGTTCAATGGCCATTCGAGTGGCGTTGTGCCCCTTGCATTGGATACAATCTTGCCCATGTTTATTTTCGACAGCCCACGTGGGCTGTGAGAGAAGGAGGATTCAGATGGCTGCTGTTGTTAACGAGGATACCTGCATCGCTTGTGGTGCGTGCGCTGACGCGTGCCCCGTGGACGCAATCACCATCGGCGATCATGCCGAGGTCAATGCCGACGAGTGCATCGATTGCGGTTCCTGCATCTCCGTGTGCCCGACCGATTCGATCAGCCTCTAGGATACGGACATACATGACGGGTCGTCAGAGGGGCAGAGTCCCTTTTGGCGGCCCGTCGTCATGTCTGCGGTCCAGACGCACATGAACACCGAGACAATTCGCATCGATTCGCTCGCCTACGGGGGAGATGGCGTCGGACATCTGGCTGATGGCCGCGTCGCGTTCGTGCCGAGGGGGCTTCCCGGCGACGTTTGCGTAGTCGAGTACGTGGACACTGGCGAGCGTTTCGTGCGCGCAAGACTCGAGAGCATCGTCGAGGAATCCTCCGATCGGGTGCAGGCGCTCTGCCCCGAAGCCGCGAGCGGCAGGTGCGGTGGATGTCCGTGGGCGGATCTCGCCTACGAGGCGCAGCTGCGCTGGAAGCGCCAGGCGGTCGTCGACGCCCTCGAGCGAATCGCCCGCATGGACGCCCGGTGGGTCGAGTCGCATGTTCCCGCATGCATCGCGAGCAAGAGGGAATGGCATTACCGCAACAAGGTCGAGTTCGAGACCGGGCTCGACGTGGCGGGGCGCTTCACCCTCGGGATGCATGCACGGGGCGGCTCATTCACGCCCCTTTCGAGCTGCGCCCTCATTCCCGGCAAGCTCTCCCAGGCTCCCAAGGCCCTCACGGGAGCGCTGCGCTTTGCCGCCGGACAGGACGATTTGGGCATCGAGCGCGTGGGCATACGCGTATCGACGCGAACGAACGACGTGGAGGTGGCCCTCTGGACGAGCACGGGACGTTTCCCACGGGCACGCGTCGCGCAGGTGGTGGGCGAGAGCCTGGCCACGAAGGGCGTCGGCGTCACGCGCGTGCTGCTCAAGGGACCTGCCAAGGAGCGCAAGGTTGCCGGCGTCGAATCGCTGCGCGGTCACGGTTACTGGACCGAGACCGTCAATGGCATGACCATGCTTCTGTCGGCGCCGTCGTTTTTCCAGGTCAACACGCCCGGTGCCGAAACGCTGACGCGACTCGTCCTCGACGGGCTGTCTCCCGATGGGCTCGACTACGTACTCGACCTCTATTCGGGTGCCGGAACCTTCACGCTGCCGCTTGCCCGTGAAGCGCATGCCGTCGCGGCGGTCGAGTCTGCCGGATCGTCGGTGCGGGATTTGCGGCGCAACCTCGAGCGCAACGACCTGGCAGCCGAAGTCATCGGCGGAGATGCGGCGCGCGAGCTCGCCAGTCTGGGGTCGCCCGATAAGGTCGTCGTCGATCCGCCCCGTAGCGGGCTGGGTGACAAGGCCGTGCGGGGGCTCTGCGAAAGCGGGGCTCGCACGATCGCGTACGTGTCGTGCAATCCCACGACGCTCGCACGCGACCTGGTCAAGTTGCGGGCCGGGGGCTATGAGGTGGAGTGCGTGACGCCGGTCGACATGTTTCCGCAGACCTACCATGTCGAGACCGTCGCGATTCTCACGCGGACGTCCTAGATGTGGTAGATTTACTAACCGGTCCCCTTAGCTCAGCTGGATAGAGCGTTTGCCTCCGGAGCAAAAGGCCGCAGGTTCGAATCCTGTAGGGGGCACCAGCGCGATCGCGGGCCGGGAACCATGGTTCCCGGCCCGTTTTGCGTTCGCGTGCGGTTTTTTGCGTTTTCCCAGTCCTCCGAACGCGCTTGTCGCTTCCGCATGCATGCATGTCAACGCTGCTTGCAGGCGTTTCACGGTCGTGTTTTTGCCGTGGGTTCGCTTATCGTCTAAAATCATAGAGTTTAGCAACTTCGACATGCACTAGTTTCAGGAGGAATCATGGCTCTGTACACGCCGGAATATAAGCCGAATGGCAAGGAAATCGCCGTCATCACCACCGATGAGGGCACGATTCGCGTCCAGCTTCACGGCGAGGATGCGCCCATCCACGTCGGCAACTTCGTCGAGCTCGCCCAAAAGGGCTTCTACGATGGCCTGAAGTTCCATCGCTATGTTCCGGGCTTCGTGATCCAGGGCGGCTGTCCCAACACGCGCGAGATGTCCGCGGCTGATGTCGCCGCCGGCAAGAGCGGCCCCGACGGTATGCCCGGTACCGGTAATCCCGGTTACTCCATCAAGGGCGAGTGGAAGACCAATCCCAACAACTCGCACGAGGACGGCACGCTTGCCATGGCACGCAGCTCCATGCCCGACTCGGCAGGCAGCCAGTTCTACTTCTGCCTCGGTCCCCAGCACTTCCTCGACACCGACTACACGGTCTTCGGTGACACCATCGAGGGCATTGACGTCATCGGCAAGCTTCGTGCTGGCAGCATCATCGAGAACATCACGATCGAGAACGCGGACTAGTAGGCGCACGTCTACCAAAGGGAGCCTTCCATCATGAAAGTCGAGGTTTTCAAAGAGGCGCAGGAGGCCTACTCGAAGGGTGACTACAAGACCGCCCTCGAGGGCTTCATCGCCTGCACGCACGACGTTGCAGGTCTTGCGCCCGCCGACCTCAGCAAGTTCTATCATCTCATCGGCAATTGCTACGTGAAGAGCAACGATCCACGCTCTGCCGCCGAGTACTACCTCAAGGCGCTCACGGGCAGCCCCGAGAAGCGCAAGCCGTCGCTCTATGTCAATCTGGGCACTGCGTTGCTGGGGACGAAGGACTACGAGAACGCGCTCGAGGCCTTTGGTCGCGCTCTCGACTATCCCATCTACACGACGCCCTACAAGGCGTATGCCGGCATTGGCGCCGCGCAGCTCAAGCTCGGCAACATGGTTGAAGCGGGTGCCGCGTATCGCGAGGCCGCGCTTGACCCGGCCAACCCGGCCCCGGCAAAGTCCCTCGTCAACCTGGGTGTCTGCTTCATGGAACTCGGACGTCCCGAGGACGCGGTTTCCGTGTACGAGACCGCCCTCGACTTCGACCTCGACGACCGCGCCCGTGCGAAGGCCTACGCGAATCTTGGTCAGGCCTATATGGCGCAGGGACGTGTGCCGCGCGCGCTCAACGCCTTCGAGAAGGCCGAGGAGATCGGCGGGGAGCTGCCCTCGCTTGCCATGCATGACTACGAGATCGCCCGCACGCTCAAGGAGCGTGTCGATTCTCGTGCCCCCGGCATACTCGACACCGGCTACATTCCTCCCGTCGCGACGGACGTGAGCTCGCCGGAAGACGACGAGGACTTCGATCCGTTCGCTCCGCGCACCGATGCGGACCAGACGGCTCCCCTGGCCACCGATCAGGAGCCGCAGGCGGATGCCGAGGAGGGGGAGACCCTCGATCCCTCCCAGGCGCAGACGATTGCCATGGAGGCCCTGCCCGTCGAGCTCACCGACGAGGTCGACTTCGGCATGGACGAGGAAGACGAGCTCGAGGGGACTCAGGATATCGAGTTTCCCGAGGAAGGTGATCAGGCATACGATTCCGGTCTCGACGAGACCCCCTTCAACTACAACGAGCAGCCCGGTTACGAATACGGCGTCTCCTTCGACTTTGGCGACGAGTATGCCGATGCCCGCGAAACGGTCGATGTCATGGAATCGACGGAGATGCACATGCCCTCGCCAGAGGACACGGCCTTCTTCGACATCAGCGAGCAGCAAATCAACAGTAACGCCCGGAAGGGCATGCGTCGTGACAGGCGTGCCCGCGGCTGCGGTCTGAAAATCGCCATCGTGTTCGTCGTCATCTGCATCCTCATCGCCGCCGCGGCATGTGTCGCCTACGTGCTTGGCTACGGTTATCCGTTGCAGGAAACGGTCACCGAGGACTTCTTCGCGGCCGTCCAGGATGACGGCGACACGAGCCAGTACTGGGCCAAGGATGTAAGCCCGAGCATGCAGCGTGCGCAGGAAGCATCGCTTACGGACCTGTCCTCGTATAGCGTCGAGGCCGTGCAGCGTAGCATGAACCAGACCGCCGTCTTCGTGAAGGCCACGCTCGCGCAAGGTGGCAACATCGACTACGAAGTCGTGTTGACGCGCGATGGCATCTCATGGGCCATCCAGTTCGTCCAGCTCTACTTCCCAAGCGAGCAGTAGAAAAACGTCAGCAAACCCCCCAGGATGATGGGGGGGCAAAAGTGAAAGGAATGAAGTAAGATGATCGAGAAGACCTACACCATGATCAAGCCGGATGGCGTTCGCAACGGGCACATCGGCGAGATAGTGAACCGCTTCGAGCGCGTGGGCCTCACCGTCGAGCGCATGGAGCTCGGCATGGTGACCGAGGAGCTCGCCAAGGCGAACTACGCCGAGCATGAGGGCAAGCCCTTCTACGATGGCCTCATTGCCTATATCACGAGCGGCCCGGTCGTGAAGATGGTCGTGAGCGGCGAGAACGCGGTCGCCACCGTGCGCAAGCTCATGGGTGCCACCAACCCCGCGGACGCCGCCCCCGGCACCATTCGCGGTGACTTCGGCCTGACCATGGACGAAAACGTCATCCACGGCAGCGACTCCGTCGCCAGCGCCGAGCGCGAGATAGGCGTCTTCTTCGGCTAGGAGATTATCTGGACGGGGCCCGTCTGCAAAAGGCGGGTCCCGTCCGTCTTTTGTATCGTCACGCGGACGTGGCCAGTTATGTGGAATAGGTTCAGATTTCGCGACATCTGCAATCGAAAATCTGAGCCATGATACACTTTCATGCCACGCTTCAAATATGAACCAGATAAAGTAAGGAGCGACTATGTCGCTGACAGACAGACTCTTCGGCAACTTCGGTAGCGATATGGCTATCGACCTTGGTACGGCCAACACGCTCGTGTCCGTCCGGGGCCAGGGCATTGTCATCAACGAGCCTTCGGTGGTCGCCATCGAAAAGCAGGACCAGCGCGTCCTCGCCGTCGGTGCCGACGCCAAGGAGATGCTCGGCCGCACACCGGGCAGCATCATCGCCATGCGCCCGCTTAAGGACGGCGTCATCGCCGATTTCGACGTGACCGAGGCCATGCTCCGTTACTTCATCTCGCGCGCGCAGGGTAAGCGCATGCCCTGGCATCCCAAGCCGCGCGTCGTCGTGTGCGTTCCCAGCGGCGTCACCTCCGTCGAGAAGCGCGCCGTCTTCGAGGCGACCATCACCGCCGGCGCGCGCCAGGCATTCCTCATCGAGGAGCCCATGGCCGCCGCCATTGGCGCCGGCCTGCCCGTCGACAGCCCGACCGGCTCCATGGTCGTCGACATCGGTGGCGGTACGACCGAGGTCGCCGTGATCAGCATGGGCGGCATCGTCAACGCGACGTCCATCCGCATCGCGGGCGATGCGTTCGACGCGGCCGTCGTCCAGTACGCCAAGACCCACTACAACATCGCCATCGGCGAGCGTACGGCAGAGGAAATCAAGATCACCATCGGCTCGGCGGCGCCGCTCGTCGAGGAAGTCGATGTTGAGGTGCGCGGACGCGACCTCCTCTCGGGGCTGCCGCGCACCGTGCGAATCGAAAGCGAAGACGTGCGAGAGGCTCTCGAGGAGCCCATTGCCAAGATGATCCAGGCGGTCAAGGACACGCTCGACGAGACCCCGCCCGACCTGGCAAGCGACCTCATGGAATACGGCATCACGCTCACGGGCGGCGGTGGCATGCTGCGCGGACTCGACGAGCGCCTGCGTGCCGAAATCGGCGTTCCCGTCCACGTATCCGAAACGGCCCTCATCAACGTCGTCGAGGGTTGCGCCATGGTGCTCGAGGTCCCTGATTTCCTCTCGCAGTCATACATGCAACAGAGGTAGCGCTTCATGCCAGGACTCTCGTTTGGCAAACAGAGTCAGAACAGACGCTCGGGCCTTTGGTGGGTCCCGATTGTTCTGATTGTCATATCCGTCATGCTCATCACGCTGTGCGTGCGTTTTGGGAACTCGGGCCCCTTCGCGGTCGCACGTGGCGTCGTGCAGACGGTGACCAAGCCCGTCGAGCGGGTCTGCTCGCTCGTGTCGACGCCGTTCTCCAACATAGGGGCCATTGACGTCGACGAGGAAGTCGCCCGCCTCAAGGAGGAGAACAGCCAGCTGCGCACGCTCGTCGCGGAGCTCGAGGAGTATCGCCAGCAAGACCAGCGTCTCACCGCGATGATGCAGTTCGCGGACATCTACGGCCTGGAGACGCTGAGCGCGGAGGTCGTTTCCACGACCACCGGCTGGGATCGCACGGCAACTATCAACAAGGGGTCGCGCGATGGCGTGCGGGCCGGCATGGCCGTCATGAGCACCTGCGGGCTCTACGGGCAGGTCGAATCGGTGACCGACGCCTCGAGCGTCGTGCGCCTCATCAACGACGCGAATTCCTCCGTCGCTGCCATGGTGCAGAACTCCCGTGCGCATGGCATCTTGCATGGCGCCTATGACGGAACCCTCACGCTCGAATACGTGCCGATCGACATGACCGTGGGCGAGGGCGACATCGTTATCGCCTCGGGAAGCGGTGGCGTCTACCCGCGCGGCATAGTCATCGGTACCGTGCGCACCATCGAGACGGATTCTTCGAAGCTGTATCATCGAATCATCGTCGAGCCCCTCTTCAATATCGAGTCCTGCGAGGAGGTGCTCGTCTTGACCGGTAACGAGACCGAGACCGAGCGCATCCTCAACGAGGAGCTCCTGCAGACCATCATCGACTCGGCCAATTCGGTGAACGCCTCTTCCGCTCAAGTCGGCGCGGTCGCCAAGGCCCTGCTCAACGAGGCAAACGAGGCGTACCGCGCCGCCGAGGAGCAGCGCCAGGCCGCCGAACGCGCCGCGCGGGAACAGAGCGCGGGCAGTGGGGCCCAGGGTGCCTCGGGTTCCGGATCAGGTGGCGAAACGGGCTCCGGGTCCGGCACGAGCGGAGGTGGCGCGAATGAGTAAGCAGGTCGTATACGCCATCACCATCGTCTTGTGCATCCTACTGCAGGCGGGCATCTCCCCTGCCATCGCCATCATGGGCTGTTCGCCCAACTTCCTGCTTATTCCCGTCTTGCTGATCAGCATGCGCTCGGGAACGGGGATGGGGAGCATCGCCGGATTTCTGTTCGGGCTCCTGTACGATCTGATGGGCAGCGGGACGATCGGCTGCATGGCCCTCGTGTTCACGCTCATCGCCTTCATCGTGGGTGTCGCGGGCGAGAGCATGGACCTACTCACTCCCGTCGCGACGATCATCGTCGCCGCGCTCTCATCGCTCATCCTCGAGGTCGGCTACGGCATCGCCGCGATTCTCACGTCCTCGGAAGGCGGCGGCGTGATGTCGACGATGCTCAGCTACTCGCTTCCCTCAGCTCTGTACACGGCCGTTTTCGCCGTGATCGCGCTCGTCACCATCAGCCTGGTGATTGCCGATGACAACGCGGGAATGCCCACTCATCTGGGAGAGCGTCGCGATGGCGGCATGCGCGGCGGTCCACGCATGAAGTCGCGACTCAAGTAGGGAGATGAGTGCATGACGGCAGCAATCTTTGCGGCAATCAGCGTTCTTCTCATAGTCGTGGCCATCGCCATCATCGTCGTCGTCGTGCGATCGGGCCGCCGCCGGCCCACGCGCATCCCAATCGACACGCGCAGCGCTTCCGAACTCGCCATGAGCACCGAGGCTCATGGTGGGCCCGGCGGCGATTCCCAGGGCCCGACGCGTCGTCGCTTCTTCGGCTTCGTCGCCGTCATCGGCGCGTGCATCGGCGCGCTCATCGTCAAGCTGTGGTCGATGCAGGTCATCTCCGGCGCCGAGTACACGGCCAAGGCAGAGGGCAACCGCATCAACGAGTACACGACCATTGCGCCACGCGGACGCATCTTCGATCGCAACGGCGTGGAGCTCGTGGGAAACCGTTCGACCTTCGCCGTGCTCGCGAGTGCCGACGTCCAAAACGACCAGCTGGTGTTGAAACGCCTCTCCGATGTCCTGGGCATTCCGTACGAGACCATCTCGTCGCTTGCCGCCTCGCAGACGCAGGGGGCGCAGGCTGACCGCGTTATCGCCCTCGATGTCGATGACCGCGCGGTCGCATACATCTCGGAGCATCCCAATGCGTTTCCCGGCGTGCGGATCGAAAGCCGCACCGTGCGCACCTACCCCAATGACGACCTGGCGGCGCACGTGCTCGGCTATACGGGCACGATTTCGCAGGAAGAGCTCAAGCGGGAGGCAAACGGCATTACCTACGAGTCGGGCGATATCGTCGGCAAGGATGGCGTGGAGCAGGCCTTCGAATCGTACCTACAAGGCGATCGCGGCATCAAACGCGTCGAGGTCAACGCGGCCGGCGAGGTCGTGAACGCCGCCGATTCCGTCGAGCCCGTCCAGGGAAACGACATCCGCATAACCATCGACGCCAACGTCCAGAAAGTCGCCGAGGAGGCATTGCGGCGCGCGTTCGCCGATGCGGCGATGTCGGGCCACGATGGTGCCCGTTCCGGCGCCATCGTCTGCATGAATTGCAATACCGGCGAGGTCATCGCCATGGCATCGGCCCCCTCGTACAATCCGAGCCAGTTCATCGGAGGCATCTCGTCCGACGTCTGGGAGGAAATGACGAGCGAGGATTCCGCCTATCCGCTCTCGAATCGCTGCATCGCCGGTCTGTATCCGGCTGCATCAACCTTCAAGGGCTTCACGGGTCTGGCGGGGTTGGAATACGGCTTCGTCACCGACAGCTCGACGTGGGAATGCGAGGGCACGTGGACGGGGTTCGGCGAGGAATGGCCGCAGAAGTGCTGGAAGACGGAGGGCCACGGATCGATTGGCTTCCATAACGGTATCGTCGAAAGCTGCGACGTCGTCTTCTACGAAATCGCCAAGAACTTCTACCAGTACAACGAGAGCGAGACGGCGCTCCAAGACTATCTCAAGAGCTGGGGCTTTGGTTCCAAGACGGGCATCGAGCTCTCCGGCGAGTCGGAGGGGCGCGTGCCCACGCCCGAGTGGAAGAAGAAGTTCAATCGCGACGCACCCGAAAGCCAGGCGTGGTTGCCGGGTGACCTCTCGAACCTCATCATCGGCCAGGGCGACCTGCTCGTGACGCCGCTGCAGATATGCTGCGGATACGCGGGGCTCGCCACCGGCCGCGTCCCCAAGCCCGTGCTGCTGCATTCCGTCATTTCCACCGACGGCACCATGACGGCAGTGGACGGGGCTCGCTACCAGGGCAGCATAGTCCAGCCTGAATTCGACCAGAAGAACATCGACATCATGCGCAGCGGATTTCGCGGCGTCGTCGAGGATGGCTCGGTATCGGGCATTTTCGAGGATATGGGCATCGCGACTTCGGGTAAGACGGGCACCGGCGAGGTCGCCGGCAAGGACGACTATGGTTGGTATGTCGGCTATGGTCCGACGGAAGCGCCCGAATACGTATGCGTCTGCTGCATCGAGGAAGGCGGATCCGGCGCCCTGTGCGCCGCCCCCGCCGTGCGCTCGGTGCTCGCCGCCGCCTTTGGCCTGTCCGCCGAGCACGTTTCCGGTTCCGCGACCGAGGAGCGCTGATACGGGCATGCCGCAGCTTTCGTTCGGGAAATCCCCCAAGGTCCACGCGCGTACCGCATCGGCCAGCTTGGCCGGTTCGGGCGAGAAGCGCTCGTTTTCGATTCCGGCCAACATCATCTTGCTCGTCCTGGTCGTGCTCATCTTGATCTGCGGCCTCGTCACGTTGTATGCGGTGACGAGGACCGAGACGGAGTATTCGATAACGCGCCAGATCGTCGGCGTCGCGATTGGCGTCGTCGTCATGGTGGGCGTTTGGCTTTTCGACTACCGTCGTCTGGCCAATCTCGTCATCCCTCTCATCGTCCTCGATGCCGTCCTCATCTTGCTGCCGATGGTTCCCGGCCTCGGATACGAGGTCAATGGCGCGACCTCGTGGATCAGGGTCGGCTCCCTGTCCTTCCAGCCCTCCGAGCTCGCCAAACCGGTGACCATCTTGGCAATTGGCGCGGCGACGGCACAGTACCAGGGGTCGATCACGAGGGGCATCGACTTCCTGAAGTTGCTCGGCATCCTGCTCATTCCCTTCGTCTTGCTCATGCGCGAGGACCTGGGCACGGCACTCGTCATCCTCATCGTCGGGTTCTGCATTCTGCTCATCGGCGGCGTCGCGCGTCGCTGGCTCATCATCTCGGTCGTCACGGCAGTGGTCGGCGTAGCGGGCCTGCTCGGCCTCAATGGCGTCGTCAACGATTGGACCGGCGGAGACGTCCAGCTCATCAGGCAGTACCAGATGAGCCGCCTGCTCGTCTTCATCGATCCCGACAATCCCGAATATGCCGACGATGCCTACAACCTCAACCAGGCCAAGATCGCTGTCGGAAGCGGCGAGCTCGTCGGAAAGGGCTGGGGTAACGCGACGCAATCGTCGGGCGGCTTCCTGCCCGAGTCGGCGACGGACTTCATCTTCTGCGTCTTCGCCGAGCAATTTGGCTTCGTGGGGGCGTTCATATTGCTTGTCCTGTACCTTGCGCTGCTCATGACGGCGCTCGGCATAGGACTTTCGTCATCCGATTTGTTCGGCTCGCTCATCGCAGCTGGTATCATGGCGATGTGGCTGTTCCAGATTGTCGAAAACATCGGCATGGACTTGGGGCTCATGCCCATCACGGGCATTCCCCTGCCGTTCATGAGCTACGGCTCGTCGTTCATGTTCACGAACTTCATATGCGTCGGGCTGCTCTTGTCGGTCTGGTCGCGGCGCAACGATGCGATAGGGTAGAAAGAGGAAGGTCGGACACGCTATGCCGAGCATGCCAATTGACGTAAGCAAGCTGTTGAGCGCAATCACGAACATCGGGCAGCAGCGCGACATGCCCTCGCGCGTCGAGCTCGTCTTCGACCCGACGGCAAGCGACGCTCTCGTCGACAAGGTGATCGACGCCTTTGTGGACGTCTCGTCCAACGCCCACGTCACGGACACCGTCCTTTCCGAGAAGGTCCCCGCCTTGTCCAAGGATACCGACCTCGTCGTCATCGTCGGCGGCGATTCGCTGCTCCTGGGCGATGTCGCGCACGCCGCAGAGGAAATCGGCGTTCCCGCGGTTGTCGTCATCGAGCGTGGCAAGACCTATTTCGCCAATGACAGAGGGTCCGCGCAGGCCTACGCCGACATGACCCTCGCGGCCAATTCCGCCCCCACCTTGACCGGCACCGCCCAGGCGCCTGGCGTGGGCAGGGGCATCGATCTCGAAGACCTCGTCGATATCGAACTCGACGGCGATGTCCCCCGTCCGCTCGAGCAGCTCGGAACGTGGGTCGTCCAGAACGTGCCCGACAAGCGCCTGTCGCTCGCCCGCGCGTTCCCGTTCATGCGCCATCCGCTTGCCGTCGAGCTCGCCAAGCAGACGACCATCCAGAACGGTGCCATCGGCCTCGTGTTTTTCGTGCCGGGAGCGGACATGCCGCTCATCGCCCTCAACCAGGCCAAGATGGTGCTCCAGATCGCGGCCGTTTACGGCAAGGAGATGAACAGGGACCGCATTGGCGAGATTCTGGCTGTGATGGCGGGCGGCTTTGGCTGCCGTGCGGTGGCACGCCAGCTCGTCGCCCGTGCCCCCGTGCTGGGCTGGGCCATCAAGCCGGCTGTTGCCGCATCGGGAACGATGGCGATGGCCATCGCCGCGATCGAGTACTACGAGGAGCATGGCAGGCTGCACGGTCTGTCAGAAGTCGCGGCCAAGGCCGCGGAGAAGGCGGCTCCCATCGTCGACAAGGGTGCCGATCTGGTCGGCACCGTCGTGAGTGACGCGACCGCGCGCGTCTAGACGTTGCGGTACGACGCTTCGCATCGTTCGCAGAGCTGATCTGATAGGGGAGATCGCGTGCAGGAATCCAATCTCTGGCAACGATATGCGCAGCTTCTCGATCGCGTCGAGAAGCCTTCGCGCTACCTCGGCCAGGAATGGGGCAGCGTCACGCCGGCCGAGAAACGCGAGGCCGACTACCATGCGGTGCTCGTGTATCCGGACACATACGAGATCGGCCAGGCGAACCAGGCCATCGCCATACTCTACGATTGTCTGAACGCCGACGAGCGCGTCTACTGCGAGCGCGCCTATCTGCCTTGGATTGACATGATCGCCCTCATGCGCACCCATGACTTGCCGCTCGCATCGCTCGAGACGTATACGCCCGTGCGCGATTTCGACTTCGTGGGCATCACCTTGCCCCACGAGCTGTGTGCCACGAACGTCCTCGAGTTCCTCGACTTGAGCGGTATCCCCCTGCATGCCAGCGAGCGCATCGAGGACGACCCCCTCGTCTTTGGCGGCGGGCCGTGCGCATATAATCCCGAGCCCTTCGCCCCCTTCTTCGATGCCATCTTCGTGGGCGAGGGCGAGGAGGTCGACCTCGAGGCGGTGCTCAGGCACCGCGAGCTCAAAGGGCGGGGGGCGTCGCGCGCGCAGATCCTGCGCGAGCTTTCCCGCATCGAGGGCGTCTACGTCCCGGGACTCTACGATGTCGAGGAACATGCGATTCGCGATGATCATCTGGCAAGGGGGTCGCGTGGCTACACGACGGTGACTCCCCGCGATGCGGATGTCCCCGCACGTGTCGAAAAGCGCATCATCCGCGACTTCGATGCGCTCAACGCCCTGCCGCGCCAGATCGTGCCATATTGCGAACTCGTGCATGACCGCCTTGCTATCGAAATCCTGCGCGGCTGCAACCGTGGATGCCGGTTTTGCCAAGCGGGAATGATCTATCGTCCCGTTCGCGAGCGAAATGCCGACACGGTCATCGCGGCCGTGATGGACGGTCTCTCGAGTACCGGTTACGACGAAGTCTCTCTCACCTCGCTGTCGTCTACGGACCATTCGACCATCGAACGGATGCTCAGACGCTTGAACCACAGCTTTTCGCAGACGGGAAAGAGCGTGAGCCTGCCGAGTCAGCGCGTCGACGCGCTCGGCGTCGAGCTCGCGCGCCTTGCCGCGGGCGAGAAGAAGGGAAGCCTCACGCTCGCCCCCGAGGCCGGAACCCAGCGCATGCGCGACGTCATCAACAAGGGCGTAAGCGAAGAGGACCTGATGCGTGCCGTGACGAGCGCCGTCGAGGAGGGATGGCGCGGATTCAAGCTTTACTTCATGATTGGCCTACCAGGCGAGACCGACGAGGACGTGGCTGGCATCGGGGCGTTATGCAGACGCGTCTACGCCGCCGCCAAAAACGCCGTGCCCGAGGGCGAGCCGCGAAACATACGCCTCAACGTCTCGGTCGCGCTCTTCATTCCCAAGGCGATGACGCCGTTTCAGTGGGATCGCCAGATTTCGTTGTCCGAGATTGCGCATCGTATCGACGTGCTGCGCGCGAGCTTTCCCAAGAAGGGGATCACCTTGCACTGGCATGATTCGGACACGAGCTACGTCGAGGCCGTTCTCGCCCGTGGTGGCCGCGAGTGCGCGGAGCTCGTCGAGGAGGCGTGGCGTCGAGGTGCGCGCTTCGACGCATGGACCGAGCAGTTCACGTTTGCCGCCTGGGAGCAGGCCGGTGACGTATGCGGCGTTCCCATCATGCAACGCGCGAATTGCGAGTATGAGGAGGGCGCTCCTCTTCCTTGGAGCCATATCTCGGCGGGCGTGAGCGAGGAATTCCTGCGCGCGGAGCGAGCCCGTGCGCATGCGGAGTCGCTGACACCCGACTGCACCTTCGCGAATTGCGCGCAATGTGGAGTATGTCCGCTGTACGGTATGACGAACGTCATCGAGGGCACGCGCGTCTTGCGAGGTGAGCGCTCATGAGCGAGGGGTTCCGCCTTCGGGTCAAATATCGGATCACGGGCAGACTCGCCTACCTGTCCCATCTCGAGACCGTGCGGTCGATGGAGCGCGTCGTGCGCAGGGCCGCGTTACCCTTTGCGATAACCGAGGGCTTCAACCCGCACATGAAGATAGCCTTCGGACCTGCCCTGCCCGTGGGGGCGGGGTCGCGTTCGGAATACTTCGACGTGCGTTTGCGTAGCTACGTTGCACCCGATGAGGCGTTGGCGGCGTTGCAGGCGGCGGCTCCGGAGAATCTCATGCCCGTCGAGTGCGCGTACCGCGCCCACGGCGACGATGCGATTGACGTCATGTACCCGGTGAGCGTATGGCGCGCCGAACTCGTATGCGAGCGGGCGTCTGTTGATGACGTGGCGCGCGCATTCGGGCAGCTCGTGGATCGTGGCTTCATCGAGGTCACGAAGACCAAGGGACGCAAGACGACGGCCAAGCGCGTCGAGTTCGCAGGCAGACTCGTGGACGGTCCGCATGTGGTTGACAACGGCGATGCCGTAACGGTCGGATTCTCCACCTTCCAGGGTAACGAGGGGGCGCTACGCCCTGACAAGTTCATCGCCGCCGCTTGCGAGCTGATGGATGATCAGGTTACCGTCAGGAGCCTCACCCGGATGGAGCTGCGGGAAGCGTAGTTTCCCCTGTTTTCATCGTCGCGAGTGGGGCATGATAGCCAACGGGTGCTATGGAGATGTACAGAGCGCTCTGAAATAAAATGAAAGGGAGCACGGGATCCGGGGCATCTCGAGCAGACTCACTGTGAGCGCGATGCGGTTTTGCGAGGACTGTTTGAGCGCGCGTTCTATGCGCGCGAGTTTCCCTAAAGGGACTAGCTTCGCGTCGCCGCACGCGGCATCGCGCGAACTGTGAGTCGGGTGCGAGTGCAAGCCCCCGGTCCCGTGTGCCCGAAATTTTTCCTTGCCTCGATTCCATCCTCCTAGTAGACTATTAGCGTTTGCCCCCTCGTGACGGTTCTTTTCCCTTTCCCGCACGAAACGGGCATGTCAGAGAGTAATGAAAGGTACGCACATGTACGCGATTGTCAAAACAGGTGGCAAGCAGTACACCGTAAAGCCGGGCGATGTGCTCGACGTTGAGAAGATCGAAGGCGAGGCCGGCGACAAGGTCTCCCTCGACGTGCTCTTCCTCAACGACGGCTCCAATGTCGTCACGGATGCGGGAGCTCTTGCCAAGACCAAGGTCACGGCTGAGATTATCGATCAGCACAAGGGTGACAAACAGATCGTCTTCAAGTTCAAGAAGCGCAAGGGCTACAAGCGCACGCGCGGCCATCGCCAGCAGCTTACCCGCCTTTGCATCGTCGACGTGAATGGCGCCAAGGCAAGCGCCCCGGCACCCAAGAAGGCCGCCGCCGAGAAGCCGACCAAGGCCGAGAAGCCCGCAAAGGCCGCCAAGCCTGCCGCCGAGAAGCCGGCCAAGGCCGAGGCCAAGAAGGCCGCTCAGCCTGCGGCAGATGTCGACTTCAACAAGATGACCGTTGCCGAGCTCAAGGATTACGCCAAGGAGCATGACATCAAGCTCCCGAGCGGTGCCCGCAAGGCCGACATCATCGAGACCATCACCAGCGCAGAGTAGCGAAGGGGGCTGAAGTAGCATGGCACACAAGAAGGGCCTCGGATCCAGCCGCAATGGCCGTGATTCCCACGCGCAGCGTCTAGGCTGCAAGCGTTTTGCCGGTCAGGTCGTGAACGCGGGCGAGATCCTCGTTCGCCAGCGCGGCACGCACTTCCATCCGGGCGAGAACGTTGGTCGCGGCAAGGATGACACCCTGTTCGCGATGGTTCCCGGCACGGTGAAGTACACCAAGGGCCTCAAGCGCAAGGTTCACGTGATCCCCCAGGCGTAGCGCCCTCCCAATCACGCAACAAAAGCCCCGTTGCCATATGGCGGCGGGGCTTTTGTGTAGCTGCTCTGAATTATGGCTAGGAGCAGGGGGCTTTGATAGAATCTATACTTCAAGACTCACCTCTGAAAGGCAGATTTCCATATGTGCGGAATCGTTGGCTATACCGGCACTGCTCCCGTACGTGACATATTGCTCGAAGGGCTGCGCAAGCTCGAGTACCGCGGTTATGACTCGGCCGGCATTGCCGTCGAGACGAACGACAAGATCAGCATCGTGCGCCGCGTGGGCAAGGTCGAGGAGCTCTCAAACGCGGTCGAGGACTGGGATGTCACGTCGACCTGCGGCATCGGTCACACGCGCTGGGCGACGCACGGGCGTCCCACCGAGCAAAACGCCCACCCTCATTCCGACTGCTCGGGTAAGGTGGCCGTCGTCCATAACGGCATCATCGAGAACTTCGTGCAGCTACGAGGCCTGCTCGAATCGGAAGGGCACGTGTTCAGGAGCGAGACGGACACCGAAATCGTCGCGCACCTCATCGAGAAGTACTACAAGGGCGACCTGATCGAAGCCCTCGCCCGCACGACCGATGACCTGCAAGGTGCGTACGGCCTTGCCGTCATGCACGTCGACCACCCGGGCGAGATAGCGGTGACGCGCAAGGACAGCCCGATCGTCGTCGGGCTTTCCGAAGGGGACGAGCCAGCCGCCCTCGTGGCGAGCGACATCGTCGCCATAATGGATTTCACGCGCGACGTCGTCTTTCTCGAAGACGGTCAGTTCGCGTTGCTCAGGCCCACGAGCATCGAGTACTTTAGCGCGCCCGGTCATGCGGTCGAGCTCGAGACCACGCATATCGATTGGGATGCCGAAAACGCTGAGCGCGGCGGCTTCCCCGATTTCATGCTCAAGGAAATCTTCGAACAGCCGCGTGCCGTGCGCGACACTATCAGCGGTGCCGTCAAGAACGGCTACGTGCTCTTCGACAGCCTCGCGCTCGACGACGATGACATCGACGCCATCGACAACGTCTACATCATCGGCTGCGGAACGAGCTACCATGCCGGCCTCGTCGCCCGCGACCTCATCGAGCGCTGGGCGCGTATCCCGACGACGGTCGAGGTGGCGAGCGAGTTTCGCTATCGCAACCCCATCGTTTCGTCATCGACGCTCGTGATCGCCATCTCGCAATCCGGCGAGACGGCCGACACGCTGGCAGCCGTGCGCATCGCCCGCTCCAAGGGTGCGCGTGTCTTCGCCATCACCAACTGCGTCGGTAGCCGCATCACACGCGAGTCCGACGGGACGCTCTACGTCAAGGCGAACATGGAGATATCGGTTGCGGCGACCAAGTCCTTTCTCGCGCAGATTTCCTGCCTCGCGCTCATCGCGATGTTCCTCGGCCAAAAGAAGGGCCGTCTCACCACGCGCCAGGTCAAGTCGTTGTATTACGAGCTGCGCGAGACGCCCTCGCAGATCGAGGATATCCTGCAGGACACGTCCGTGATCGAGGAGGCAGCCAAGGAGGTCGCCAAGGCCCATTCAGTCATGTACGTGGGACGTGGCATCGGCTCTCCCATCTGCAACGAGGGAGCACTCAAGCTCAAGGAGATCAGCTACCTGCATGCCGAGGCGTATCCGGCCGGCGAGCTCAAGCACGGTCCGATTGCGCTTCTGGACGAGAACGTTCCCGTCGTCGCCGTCGTGACCGAATCGCCCACGCGCATGCAGACGTTGAGCAACGTGCAGGAGATTCTCGCACGTGGGTCGCGTGTTGTCGCCGTGGCGACCGAAGGTGACCAGGAGGTCGCCGATATCGCCGACTACGTCTTCTACATTCCGCCTATCGCAGATTGGTGCACGGCCATCACGGCAAGCGTGCCGCTGCAGTTGTTCGCGCGCTACATCGCCATCGAGCGCGGATGCGATGTCGACAAGCCGCGCAACCTCGCGAAGTCGGTGACCGTGGAATGACAGGCGCCGCGACTGAGTCGCCCATGACGGGGCTCGGGGTGGACATCGTCGAGATCGACCGCATGGACCGGATCCTCCAACGTTCCCCGCGCTTTGCGTATCGCGTCTTCAGCGATGACGAACGCGCGTATTGCGAGGGGCATCACCGGCCCGCCGTACGCTATGCCACGCACTTTGCCGCCAAGGAAGCCGTCCTCAAGGCACTTGGCACGGGTTTTGCCGATGGCATCGCCTTCACCGACGTCGAGGTCACGCACGATGAGAAGGGCAAGCCAATCGCGCTTTTGCATGGCCGGGCAAAACGGATAGCCGAATCGCTCGGCATCCTGGAGATTCCCCTGTCGCTTTCCCGCACCAACGAGACGGCTGTCGCAAACGCCATCGCGGTAACGGCGGCGACGCGCCCCGTCGTCGAAGAGAAGGTCACGCCTGCCCAGGAACTCGCGATGCGCTTCAGGGAGCTCCGCAGCATGCTGGATGACCTTAAACAGGACATCGAACAGGCTGACGAGGAGCCGGAGGACATCGATGCGTGAGCCCCTGGCACTCGTGCTCGGCGAAGATGACATCCGCGCGCTCGTTCCGCATCCCGCATGGGATACGAACAAGTACGCGCGGGGTACCGTGGGCGTCGTCGGCGGAAGCGCGGCGTATCCGGGAGCGCCCGTCCTCGCCGCCAGCGCAGCCGCGCGCTGCGGAGCCGGCTACGTCCGTCTCGTGACGACGAGCGGAGCTACGGCCTGCGCCCACGCGCACCTTCTCTCCATTCCCGTTTCGGCATGCGACCAGGGAATCTGGGGCACGTTGTGCGCGACGTCGGCAATCCAGGCGGCGCAGGACCTCGCCAAAAGCGACGTGATCCTCGTCGGGCCGGGCATGGGCACTTCGGATGATTCGGAGCGTTTTCTCGAGGCGCTTTCGCAAGACCGCCCCATGGTCTTCGACGCCGACGCCCTCACCCTCATCGCCCGCAATCACGGTTTGCTCGACATGCCGGCGCGGCACCCGCGCATTCTCACGCCACACGAGGGGGAGGCCGCGCGCTTGCTGGGTCGTAAAATCGCCAATCGCAACGAGGACGCGCTGCAGCTCGCCCGTGACTACGAGGCGACCGTCGTCCTCAAGGGTCCCGAGACGCTCGTCGCGACGCCGCTTGGCGAGCTGCGCGCCGTCGTCGAAGGCGGGCCCGAGCTTGCCAAGGCCGGGACGGGCGACGTGCTCGGCGGCATGGTCGCGTCCTTTCTCGCGCAGGGGCTCGACGCGCTTGACGCCGCGACGCTCGCGGTGTCCGTTCACGGCCGTGCGGGCAGGGCCGCTGCACGCGAATTGAGCGTCCACGCGGTGATGCCTGAGGATATAATCTGTAAAATTGGTTCCGTTCTCCTGGATCTGGAAGCTGAGGACAACTCGTGAACACGAACGAGGTCAACTATTTTGGGGCGCATCCCCGCGTGGGCGGTTCGCTCGGCGAAGATGCGATGAACGAGCATGAGCATATCGATCGCAATAAGCTCAAGCTCAAGGAATGCTATACCCGTGAGAACGTCCCGCGTGGGGCGTGGGTCGAGGTCGACCTGAACGCGATTGCGCACAACATCCGTGTCATTCGCAAGCGCGTCGGGCTCGACCGCCAGATCATGGCAATCGTCAAGGCGGACGGCTACGGGCACGGTTCCGTGCATGTAGCCCGCACGGCGCTTAAGGCAGGCGTCGACCAGCTCGCCGTCTCTTCGGTCGAGGAGGGCGTCGAGTTGCGCGAGCACGGCATCGAGGCTCCCATTCTCGTGCTCTCGCAGCCGCCCATGCGCGCCATTCCCTACGTTCTCGCGTACGATCTCATCCCCACGGTCATCACCGAGGAATTCGCTCTCGCCCTGGGCGAGGAAGCCGATCTCAACGGGATGGTCGCCAAGTATCACCTTGCAATCGATACGGGCATGAACCGCATCGGCATCTTCTATCTGGACGTGGTGGATTTTCTGCAGTCCATCAACTTCCATCGCGGCTTGGAACTCGCGGGCGTCTTCACCCACTTCGCGACGGCGGACGAGGAGAGCGATTGGGATTTTCGCATGCAATTGCAGCGCTTCAACGAGGCGCTCCAGCTCATGCGTAACGCTCGCATCGATTACGGCCTCGCGCACAGCGCCAACTCCGCGGCGACGCAGCGCTATCCGGAAAGCTACTTCGACATGGTGCGCGTGGGCATCACGATGTACGGTCTTGCCCCGAGCCCCATTCTGCGCGAAAGCGACGACCTGCGTCCGGCGATGTCGGTCAAGGCCCAGATCATCCAGGTACGCGAGCCCCAGATGGGCGAGGGTGTCTCATACGGTTTCAACTACCGTGTGGCAAGGCCCGTCCAGATCGCCACGGTGCCCATTGGCTATGCCGACGGCGTGCGTCGCATCCTGTCGGGCCGCATGCGCGTGCTCTACAAGGGACGTCCGTGCAGGCAGGTCGGCAACATCTGTATGGACATGATGATGATCGAGATACCGCTCGACGCATCTGGCGAGAGGGCCGAGATCGGCGACGAGATCGTGATCCTGGGATCGCAAGGGGACTACGAGATCACCGCCGACATGATGGCCGACGAGATTGACACCATCAACTACGAACTCATCTGCATGTTCGGTGCGCGGCTTCCGCGCATCTACGTGTAGCGCATGACGAGAGGCGCGTGATGGCGATGGCGGAACCATTGACGGATATGGACGACCACATCCACAAGTCGCTGAGCGAGGCGTTGGCGGGTATCGACAATTGCCACAAGTGCGGGTTGGGTGACACGCGCACGAACGTCGTTCCCGGTGCGGGCAATCCGCGGGCCAAGGTCATGTTCATCGGCGAGGCGCCGGGTAAGAATGAGGACCTGCAAGGTGAGCCCTTCGTGGGCGCCGCGGGCAAGCTGCTCAACCAGATGCTCGAGCGCATAGGCCTCGCGCGCGAGGACATATACATCGCCAACATCCTCAAGTGCCGTCCCCCCGGCAATCGCGATCCCAAACCAGAGGAAATCGAGGTGTGCACGCCCTGGCTGCGCGAGCAGGTCAAGGCCGTGCATCCCACGGTGCTCGTGACCATGGGCAATTTCTCCACGAAGTTCATCCTGCAGACGAACACGGGCATTACGCGCCTGCGTGGAAAGATTCACGTCACGGGCCCGTTCAGGGTCATACCGACCTTCCATCCCGCGGCCGCGATATACGATCGCAGCAAGATCGGGGCAATCGAGCAGGACTTCGACCTGATCAAGCTCCTACTCGACACCGATGCGGCACGCGAGAAGGCAGGACGAGACGATGAGGAGGCGAATCACGATTGATTCACTGTCGATGTAATTCCGTCGAGGACACCATGAGGCTGGGCGAGAAGGTCGCCGGGCTCGTGCAGATGAACGACTGCATCGTGTTGAGTGGCGACCTGGGCGCAGGCAAGACGCAATTCGCAAAGGGTTTTGCCGCCGGCCTCGGCGTCGATGACGACATCACCAGCCCCACCTTCAACATCCTGTTCGAGTATGTCGGCGACGAGTTGCCGCTGCTGCACTTCGACCTCTATAGGCTTGACGAGGAAGACGAGCTGACTGACATCGACTTCTTCGGCTTGCTCGAGAGCGGGGGCGTATGTCTGATCGAATGGGGCGACAAGTTCGCCGCCGCCATGCCCGAAGACCGCGTTGACGTCAGGATTCTCGTTTCCGATGACGAGACGCGCACGGTCGATATCTCGGGCAACGGCGCGCGAGGCACGCAGCTGGAGGCGCAGCTCGCGAAGGTCCTCGATATCGCATCCTAGGAAAGTCACGGTACAATAGCCAGTCATGCAGCAAAACGATCCATATTCGGTACTCGGTGTCGCCCGGGGCGCCTCGAAGGAGGAGGTGACCAAGGCCTACCGCAAGCTTGCCAAGAAGTACCATCCGGACCTCAATCCCGGTGACGAGCAAGCTGCGAAGAAGATGGCCGAGGTGAATGCCGCCTACGATTCCATCATGAACGGCACGCCCTATGGCCCGCGTGCGAGCGCGGGCAATCCCTATGGCGGCCAGGGTGCGGCTGGCAATCCGTATGCCGGCTATGGCAGCGGACAGGGCGGCCAGGGTGGCCAGCAGCAAGGTGGATGGTACTACGGTCCGTTCGCCGGGGGTGGCCAGCAGCAAGGCGGCGGGCAATACTACGATCCGTTCGAGGAGATGTTTCGCCAGTGGCAGCAGGCGACCGATTCCGATGCCTACCGCGAAGCGCGCGAGGAACAGCAGCGCCAACAGCGCGAGCAGGCGCGCAATACGGCGAATGGTTGCTTCAGGTGGGTCATGCTCATACTCATCATCAACCTCGCCCTCAACATCTTCATGGGCGGATGCTCGGCATGGCGTAACTCGCTGCTCTTCCCCAATGCAAGCACGACGTCAAAGGAGGCGGCGCCGCCCCTCAACGCCAACGGCGGTTCCGGGGATACGGGCTCGTCATCGTCAAGCAGCTCGGCGGCCACCACGCAGAGACCTTTCTCGTTTGACGTGATAGATCGCGCAAGCACCGTTACCTACACGGTCGACTTGCCGCACGAATGATGCCGCATGTGAGATGCGCATGTTCTCGCGGTTCAGGAAAAACGAGGATGCTCGGCAGGAGATGAAGCTGCGCTCTGCCGCGACCGCGCTCGCCGCGGTGGCGGTCATCATCCTGGGCGCGGGGTTCTTCATGCTGGTCGCGTTGGCGAGCGGGTATATCAAGACGACCGGCACGTACACGACGACGAAGCTCGTTGCGGGAAGCTACTCGAGCACCGTCGAATGCTCGGGCAGCGTCGAGCCGATCCGCGTGACGGACGTGAACACGAAGGCCGCCGGGACGGTCACGGCCGTTTACGTGCAAGATGGCCAATACGTGAAGCAGGGCACGGTACTGTTCGAGATTCAGGATGCTGGCGCGGACGCGCAGGCGATAACGGCCAGCGTCTCGGGTACGGTGATGAACATGGTGGTTGCGATGGGCATGACGAGCGATCAGCTCGCGCAGGCGGGCATGGCGATGCAGATCGCGGACATGAACGTGCTCGTTGGCGTCGTGCAGGTGCCGGAGTACGTCTCGGTGCTTCTCGAGGATGGCCAGTACGCGAATGTCACTTCCACCGTGACCCCCGGAGTTCACTACAAGGGGATGCTCACGGGTCTTTCGAAGGACTCCGGTTCGTCGTCCTTGACCAGCAGCGGGCAGGCGCTTTACGATGCGTCGATCATGTTCGACGATCCGGGAAGCCTCAAGGTGGGCGACCCCATCGACGCCCAGATGCGCATCGATAATTTCGGACAGGTGTTCTACGTGCCCGCGAATGCCGTGCGCGAGATAGATGGCACGGCGTACGTCGATATAGTGCGCTCGAACGGCACGATCGAGCAGCATCAGGTCGAGCTGCTGGGCACGGGCGATGACGGCCGCAAGATCATCAAGGGCGACGTGCTGACGAGTGAAACGACCATCCGGGCCGATTTGGGCGAGTAGGAGAGGGACATGAGGGCATTGGCGCTCGATACCGCGAGCACGCAGACGGTGCTCGCGCTGGCGGATCTCGACGAGATTTCGGGAGAGGCCACCCTGCTCGCATCATGTCAGGTCGATGCGCCGCGGCAGGCCAACCAGGTCCTGCTCGCACGGGCCGCCCTCCTGCTCGAGGAAGCCGGGCTCGTGACGGGTGATGTCGATGCCGTCGCCGTGGGCCGCGGCCCCGGGTCGTTCACCGGCGTGCGCATCGGCGTGGCGACTGCCAAGGGAATCGCCTGCGGCCTGGGGGTTGCGCTGTACGGAGTCTCCACGCTCGATTCGGTTGCCTGGCGTGCTTGGCGTGCCGGCGTGCGTGGCAGGTTGGGCGTCGTGGCCGATGCCATGCGCAAGGAAGTGTACCCCGTGCGCTACGAGCTTGATGACGCGGGCATTACGCGGTTGGATCCCGACACGGTGGCCAAGCCGGCGCAAGTCGCGCAGGCGTGGGCTGGTGAGGAAGACGATATCACGCTCACGGGTGATGGGCTGCTGAAGTACGCCGAATTCTTCGAGGGAGCGCCGTTCGCGTTTGCGCCCGAGGAACTCTGGTTGCCCGATGGCCAGTCTCTCGTCAGCGCGTTTGCGCAGGCATTTGCGATGGGGAAGGCCGGGTCCGGAGATGCCGCGGCCCTCGTCCCCGTCTACACGCGCCTGTCGGACGCCGAGGAGAACGAGCAGGCGCGTCTGGCCAAGATGACCGACCCACGCGATGCGCAGAAGCGCGAGCGTCTGCAGCGCGAGATCGAGCGCACCGATCGTGCGATGCGCGTCTCCCGGCCCAAATCCGAGGGTGCGACCGAAGGTGCCGCAACGTATGAGCCTCCCTTCATCCTCGCAATCGAGAGCTCATGCGACGAGACGGCCGCCGCCGTCATCGATGGCGGGCGTGATGTGCTCGCGGATTGCATCGCGAGTCAAATCGACTTTCACAAGCGCTTTGGGGGCGTCGTTCCCGAAATCGCCTCGCGCAAGCACACCGAGGCCATCGTGCCGACGGTCATGTACACGATGGAGCAGGCTGGTTTGGGCTTCGATGACCTTTCCGCCGTGGCATGCACCATCGGGCCGGGTCTGGTGGGTGCGCTCGTCGTTGGCGTGGCCTTTGCCAAGGGGCTGTGCTTCGCGACGGGGTTACCCTTCATCGGCGTGAACCATCTCGAGGGACATCTCTACGCGAATCGCTACGTCGATCCAACGCTCGAGCCACCATTTGTCGCGTTGCTCGTGAGCGGCGGGCATACCATGCTCGTGCACGTGAGGGGCTGGGGCGACTACGAGGTGCTGGGCAGCACGCTCGACGATGCCGTGGGCGAGGCGTTCGACAAGGTCGCCAAGGCCCTCGAACTGGGGTATCCCGGTGGCCCCGTTCTGAGCAGGTACGCGAAGGACGGAGACGCGAAGGCCATCGCGTTTCCGCGCGCGATGATGCATAGCGGGGACCTGCGGTTCTCGCTTTCGGGCCTCAAGACAGCCGTCATCACGTACATCAACGAGCAGAACAAAGCGGGCATGTCCATCGACATCCCCGATCTCGCGGCGAGCTTCACTGCGGCTGTCGTGGACGTCCTCGTGGCCAAATCGCTCGATGCATGCAAGCAGACGGGCTCGCGCGTCCTGTGCATTGGCGGAGGCGTCGCGGCCAATCCCGACTTGCGCGAGGCGCTTGCGGCAAGCCTCGGCAAACGTGGAATCCGCGTCATCATGCCCGAGCTCTCGGACTGTGCGGACAACGCCTCCATGATCGCCTCGGTTGGCCTCGACCTCTTCGAGGCGGGTGAGCGCACCGGGCTCGATGCCGACCCCCAAGCTCACATGCCCCTGCGCACGAGGGAATAATGGACGAGATGATGTGCCAGGAGGTCTGACCCCTGGCACAGTACTGACCAGACAAAAGCGCCCCGGTGACAATCGTCTGGTCAGGTCCGGCCCTCTGCTTCATGCCTATAAGGTTCCTACAAGGAAATCTAAGTGCAGCATTGATAGATAATTTCTTACGGAATGTTAACAAGCATGGCCTCGGGAGATGCTGCGGTCTATTATCAGAGGGTCAATTTTTCGCAGCTCTCAACGAGGAGGCACCAAAGATGAATTTGAAGCCGCTGGGCGATCGAGTCATCATCAAACAGGATGAGGCGGAAGAGACCACCGCATCCGGTCTGATTCTCACGAGCAATTCCAAGGAAAAGCCGCAACGCGGCAAGGTCATCGCCGTTGGCGAGGGCAAATACGATCATGGCAAGCTCATCCCGGTTTCCGTTAAGCCGGGCGATACCGTTATCTACGGCAAGTACGGCGGACAGGACGTCACCGTCGATGGCGAGGAATACGTCATCCTGCGTGCCGATGACCTGTACGCAGTTGTCGACTAAACATCACATGTGAAAGGAATGATCATCAATGGCTGCTAAGAACATTAGCTTTGGTTCCGATGCGCGCAGCGCCCTTGCCGCCGGCGCATCCAAACTCGCCGATGCCGTCAAGGTCACGCTTGGCCCCAAGGGCCGTTACGTCGCCTGCGAGCGCAGCTTCGGCGCACCGCTCATCACCAACGACGGTGTGACCGTCGCCAAGGAGATCGAGCTCGAGGACAAGGTCGAGAACATGGGCGCGCAGCTCATCCGCGAGGCCGCCGTCAAGACCAACGATGTTGCCGGTGACGGTACCACCACTGCCACGCTTCTCGCCGATGTCATGATTCGCGACGGTCTCAAGAACGTGACCGCCGGCGCTAATCCCATCGCCATCCGCACGGGCATGAACAAGGCCGTCGACGCACTGGTCGAGAAGGTCAAGAAGGATGCCAAGGAGGTCAAGACCTTCGACGAGATTAAGAACGTCGGCGCCATCTCCGCGGGCGACCCGCAGATTGGCGAGAAGATCGCCGACGCCATGGAGAAGGTCGGCAAGGACGGCGTCATCACCGTCGAGGATTCCAACACCTTCGGCATCGACATCGACGTCGTGGAGGGTATGGAGTTCGACAAGGGCTACCTGAGCCCCTACATGGTCAACAACACCGAGACCATGAAGGCCGAGCTTTCCAATCCCTACATCCTCATCACCGACCAGAAGATCTCCACTATCCAGGACATCTTGCCGCTGCTCGAGGGCATCATGCAGTCCGGTAAGCCGCTCCTCATCATTGCCGAGGACGTGGAGAGCGAGGCGCTGGCCACGCTCGTCCTCAACAAGATTCGTGGCACGCTCAACGTCGTCGCCGTCAAGGCCCCTGGCTTCGGTGATCGCCGCAAGCGCATGCTCGAGGACATCGCCATCGTCACCGGCGGCCAGCCCATCATGGAGGAGCTCGGCGTCGCGCTTTCCGACGTCACGCTCGACATGCTCGGCACCGCCAAGAGCGTCAAGGTGACCAAGGACGCCACGACCATCGTCGATGGTGCGGGCAAGAAGGCCGACATCGAGGAGCGCATCAACACCATCAACGCGCAGATCGAGGAGACCAGCTCCGATTTCGATCGCGAGAAGCTCCAGGAGCGCAAAGCCAAGCTTTCCGGCGGTGTTGCCGTCATCAAGGTCGGCGCCGCGACTGAGGCCGAGCTCAAGGAGACCAAGTCTCGTATCGACGATGCGCTGCAGGCCACGCATGCGGCTGTCGAGGAGGGTATCGTCGCCGGCGGCGGCGCCGCGCTCATCGATGCCATGACCGTTCTCGATGACCTTAAGGCCGAGGACGTCGACGAGCAGGTCGGCATCAACATCGTGAGCAAGGCTTGTGAGGCCCCGATGCGCGCCATTGCCGAGAACTCCGGCTTCGAGGGCTCTGTCGTCATCGACAAGATCAAGAATTCCAAGACCGGCTATGGTCTGAACGCCGCGACTGGCGAGTACGGCAAGATGATCGACATGGGTGTCATCGACCCGGTCAAGGTCGTCCGTTCCGCGCTGCAAAACGCCACTTCCGTGGCGACCATGCTGCTCATCACGGCTGCCACCGTGTCTGATGTCCCCAAGGAAGGTCCGGACATGGCCGAGATGGCCGCTGCCATGCAGGGTGCCGGCGGTATGATGTAAATCAGCCACCTGCCTCATATAGAGACTCGAAGGGCCCGCATGATGCGGGCCCTTCTTCTTTGCATGTGGCGTCTTGCGCCGCTACTTGTTGCGGACGGGGCTGTTCTTGTCCGGACGGATGAAGATCGACAGGACGAGCATGATGACGCTCAGCGGGATGATCGTGTAGAGACACGCGTCCCAGTAGGTCATGCCGCTATCGAGCAGCATGCCATATACCGGGCTGAAGCAATTGCCAATGCACTGCGCGAACTGCATGACCGCCATGCCCATCGTCGCCGCCATGGCCGACTTGTTCATGATGGTCGGTGCCAGCGGGCGCAATCCGCCACCGCCAAAGCCGGCGCAGATGCCCATGAGCGCGATGCCCACCCAGAGGAGGATGACGCTCGAGGTCTGGAACAGGAAGTAGAAGCAGAACAGGTAGATGACCGAGACGGAGATGGGGATGATGCGCTTGAGGCGGTGGGGTAGCTTCGAGGTAATCGTGCCGCCAAGCGGATTGGAGATGAGGCCAATCGTCGTCACTGTCGCCAGGCCGATGCCCGCCATGGACGCATCCCAGCCAAAGCCCGGCGGGTTCGCGTTCGTCGGCGTTTGCAGGAAGTTGGGCAGGTAGGTGTTCACGATGCCCGTCTGGCCGATGATGAAGACCATGAACACGACGAACAGGAACCAGATGTTGCGGTTCTTCAGCAGCGACATGCACTCGCCGAAGCTGCCCTCGACGTTGTAGTTCGCCCCTTCGCCTTCTGGCACGCGGTAGAAGACGAGGAACAGGATGAGCGATACGGTCGTGAACGCGATCACGAACCAGAAGACGCCCTGCCAGCCAGTCGATGTCGCGAGCGCGGGGCAGACGAGTGAGTCAAGCGTGATGGACAGCGGTACCCAGGTGCACCAGAGGCCAAGCGCGAAGCCGCGCGTCTTGTCCGGGAACCAGAGCGTGATGAGCGTCGGTGCCGCTACGCCCACCAGGCCGATACCCAAGCCCTCGATGAAGCGCCCGATGTACATGGCCGGGATGTTCGTGCCGGCCAGGACGGGAATCAGGCCACCGACGATGACGCCGATGGCCGAGATTGCGATCGTCCACTTGAGGCCGATCTTTCGGCAGATGAATGCAGCCGGGAAGGCGAGGATGATGCCGACGATGGACACCATCGTCATCAGCATGCCAAATCCCGCGGCATCGAACATGAAGCCCCCTGCGGGGCTCACGCCCGGGATGAAGATGAAGTAGGTCGGGATGGACACCAGCTTGAACTGCCCGAGCGGCGCGGAGAAGCTGATGAGGTAGGTTACGATCCAGATAATCCACGCATAGCGTGGGGTCTTTTCCTTTTCCTGCGTGATAACAGATTCCGCTATGGGTCGCGGACCTCTGTTATTCACGACAGAACGGTCTTTTTCCTCCATGACGTTACCCTTGTCTAGTAGTAGATTACAGGTGAGGGACGGACGCAGCCGCGTCTGTCCCGTTTAGGAGACTTGCCGAACGGCCCAGTCCATGGGATTGCATTCCAGGCCATGCCCGCAACCGCATGTGACGCCCGGTGCCACGACCTTGTCCCAGTAATTGCGGTCCGTCTGGTACACCCATTGGATTTCGTCGAGCGTACCCGTGATGGTATGCCACCATTCCATACTCGGACCGTAGTGCGAGAAGCGGCCATCGGTCGCCGGCTCGCCGCACTTCGTGCAGTAGATCTCGACGGCTCCTTCGCCATCGGGCTTCTTGCCCTTGCAGTTCGTGGGCGCGATGGCCTCGGCCGCCGGTATCGACTCGCCGACCTCGATGGGCGCGTATTGTTCCTTCAGATCCATTGCCTTTCCTCTCTTGTCATTCCGAAGTGCTTCTAGGCGCCGTGATCAGATCGGGCCGTGGGCATGCGGGGTTGTCCGGGTGCGGGAAGGAGCGGGCCACCGCAGTTCGCACATGTGATCGCTCCCGCCTCGCTTCTCGTTCCGCAACGTGGACACGTGTCGGGGGCGTTGAGGGGGCGGGGCTCCACGGTGCCGCATCTTCCGCATTTGACGCAGAATCTGGTGTATCCGCCACACATGGAGCCCTCCCTTCCCAGACACGGGGGTCGTCCGCTTGCGTCTCCTAGCTTGCGGTTCCGGCCTTCGGCACGAAGAGCACGTACTTGGTCTTTGCCTGTGCGATCTTGGCGGCAAGCTCGTCGACCGGCCCGTATTCCATGACGTCTGCCTGGCAGTGCTTCACGCAAGTCGGCTTCTTGCCCTTGGCGACGCGTGCCGCGCACAGGTCGCACATGTCGGTCGGTACGGGAACGCAATCGTTTTGCCAGCGTTTCTCGGAAATCTGCCAGGGGCCGACCTGCTCGAGCTTGATGCCGAACTTGCCGATGGGGATGTCATGCTCCACCGAACAGGCCATCTCGCATGACTTGCAGCCCGTGCAGTACTCGTAGTTGATCAGCAGGCCGTACGCCTTGTTGGTATCAGCCATTGTCTAGTCCTCCAGCTTCGCTTCGTATGTGTAATTGCGGAAACTGCCGTCGGCGAATCGCTCAGTCGGAATCTCGCTGGCCTTCAGCGGAATCTCCTCGGGCGTGCATGGGTACACCTTGCACAGGTAGCACTTGCACTGGTCGCCAAAGCCGGTGTCACCGCACTTGGAGGGAAGCGCCATGTTGATGTTGGTCGCGTAGGTGGCGAAGCAGCCCTCTCCGACGTCCTCGGCCTCGGCTTCGGGGAACCACCAGCCATGGTCGGCCTGGATGACGCGCGGGTCGATGATGGGCGTCACATGCGCCGTGAGGCGTGCGCGTCCGATGGGACTCTCGATCCAGCACCACTGTCCGTCGTCGATGCCCAGCTCGAGCGCCGTCTCGGGGTTGATGTCGAACCAGGGTACGGGATGCTTCGCGCGTAGGCGCGGCATCTGGCGATGCTCCGAGTGGAAGAATTCGTAATGGCGCGCACCGGTGGTCAGGATGAACGGGAACTCCTCCGCGACCTCCGGTTGGCTCACCGGGCTCATCGGCGGCTCGGCGTAGTAGGGGAGCGGCTTTTGACCCCATTGCTGCAGGAGCAGCGAGTACAGCTCGACGCGGCCGGTGATAGTGTTGAAGCCGGGCTGACCGTCCGGGCGCTGCTCGCCCTTCTCGTACTTGCGATAGTGGAACTCGGGGTAGATCCAGTTGAGCTTACGGCTCTCGTCGTAGGTGATGCCTGCTTCCTCGATGAGGTAGCTGAAGTAATCCTCGAGCGTGTCGCCAGGCCACAGGTCCTTGTTCCAGCGGCGGCCGAGCTCCCAGTTGATCTGGAAGTCGTCCTTGGACTCGCCGATCGGGTCACAGGCCTTGTTCGTGTTCTGGATGTAGTACCAGACGGAGCGCAGACCCTCGCGCTCGGGATAGAAGCACAGGGGCAGGACGACGTCGCAGCAGGCCATGAGCGTGGGCGTCATGAAGCAATCGACGCCGACGACGAAATCGCAGTTGTTGAGTCCGACCTCGATGCGGTTCTTGGGCTCCTGACCGCAGCAGGCAAGCGGATTGGTCGATTGCAGCCATGCGCCGTGAATCTTGAAGGGGCGACCGGTGACCAACTGGTCGATCATGGAGTCGGCCTGGCATTGCACCATGCCGGAATTCGTGATCATCTGGTAGGTCGATCCGATGCGCTCCTTCTCCTCCGCGGGCGTGAAGACCTCTTTGGGGTCGGGTGGCAGCCAGACCTCCGTGTTGTACGGGTCGTGGACTGTGATCATGCCGCCCGGGATGTCGATCTGGCCCGTGATGGACCAGAGGTTGCAGACGGCCTGCGAGGCGGTGATGCACTGGAGGTTCATGTCGAGCGCGAGGCCCCATTGCACGGCGGTGGGCTTTTCGGCCATATACTTGGCGGCCGCGACGATGTCTTCCTCGGCGAGCCAGGTCACATCGGATGCCCAGGCGAGGTCGTAGGGTTTGCAGGCCTCGGCGTACTCGTCGAATCCGTAGCACCAGCGATCGACGAAGTCGTGATCGTAGAGGTCATGCTCGATGATGTACTTGCCCATGGCGAGCGCCAGCATGGAATCGGTACCCGGACGGATCTGCAGCCAGAGGTCGGCCTTGGAGGCCAGCCAGGTCAGGCGCGGATCGACGACGATCAGCTTGCTGCCTCGCTTCATGCAGTCGACGACCCAGTGCCCGAGGTTGCCGTCGGCGTTGGCCACGAGCGGGTTGTTGCCCCACACGAAGATATTCTTCGGAGCCACCCATTCTGGGTTGTCATAGCGGTCGGGGAATTGCATGGAGAAGTCCGGGCAGGTGTAGCAGCCAATGATCGTGTTCGAGGCGGCTACGCGGGGAACGTAACAGGCGTTGCCAGACAGGAAGTACGAGTACTGGATGGAGCCGAACGCGTAGCCCAGACGTGCGTTGATGGGCGGCGTGACGCGACCGGTGCCCGACGCGAAGATGACGGACTTGCCGCCATATTCCTCGCGTATGGCGTTGAACTTCTCGAAGATCATGTCATACGCCTCTTCCCAGGTGATGCGCTCCCAGGCGTTGGCGTCGCCGCGCTTCTTGGAATCGCGCTTCATCGGGTAGAGCAGGCGGTCGGGGTTGTACACGGCCTCGGCGACGTCGAGGCAGCGCGAGCAGAGGCGTCCCTGGTAATAGGGGTTTTCCTCATCGCCCTCAACCTTGATGAACTTGCCGGTTTCCTTGTCCGTATAGATCACGACGCCGCATCCGTCGTGGCAGCCGGGAGCTGACCACGCGGCGGAGCGGGTGCAGACCATCCCGTCTTCTTCCCATTGCCAGGGAAGGTCCCCGCCCGTGTACATGACTGGCGGCTCGTTGAAGAACGTCGGTCGGACTTCCTTCGACTCGTCGCTCTCGTGGGGTATATCAATCTTTTTTGTCACGATGCATCCCTCTCTTAGGTCTTCGGGTCCTTGCGAGACCCGCCTTGTCGTAGAGCTTCGCGCGACGCTGTGCGCCCCCTTTGCACGCTCCTCTCCGCGTCTCATCTCCCGTTGGGTGCAGGATATGTGCGCGGGATTAGGCGTCCTCATGTCACGCGTACGCGAAACCGGCTTTACATCGCAGCGCGTGAGGGTCATACGCTCGGTATGAGCTGGCTCGTTTTCGCCGGTAGAGAGAGCATTCTTGGCAAAATCAGTTTGATGGTATGAGGGGTACGCACGCATGGAGCCGATAATTGCATTGTGAGGGAGAGGGGTCTTCATGGCGCGCAAGAGCTTCGGGTTCATGCAGCTTTCGTCGTTGGTGGGCTTTTGCTGCTTCTACGCCTGGTATCTCATGACCTTTTTCGGGTCGTTCATCTTCTTTCCGACGCAGGCTGATTTTGTCTCTCGCCATCTGGGGCAGGCCATTTACTTCGCGGGATCTCTCGTCGGATCCGCCGTCTTCTTGCTTCACCTGCGCAAGACGGCCCGTAGCCCTTTGCTCGACAACCGGGGCTGGTTTACCGTCATCACCTTGTTGGGTTTGACGCTTCCCGTATGCATGGTGCTCGACAGTCTCGGAGTCGTCATCGCCATGCCGGTCGTCTACGTCACGTGCTTTGCCGCGGGAATCGCGCTCAGCGCGGGATTCGCGTGGTGGGACTGTCTTCCCGAGCGCTTCCAGCCATCCAAGCGCTTCAGGAGCCGCGGGTTCGTGTTCGTGATAGGGGGCCTTGTCTTTCTGGGCGCCCAGGCGCTTCTCTCGCAGATGGCACTTGGCCTAACGAGTATCTTGCTCTTGGTCGCGAGCGCCCTGCTCACCGATTTCATCAACACGCGCACGACGTACGTTCCGACCAACGCCGTGGACGAGTCGGTCGCCTTCTTCAGGAAGGCGCGGTCGCTCGACGCGCTTACGTGCATCGTCACGGTGCCGTTTGGCTTTGCCTTCATCTTGCTGTATCGCTATTTGCAATGGGGGATTCTCGGCGTCTTTGCCGCTGTCGTCGCACTCGACTTGGTGAGCACGTTCATTCTCGGCAAGAACAGGATCATCCCGTTTGCCGGCGTGTTGCGCATCTGCATGGCCTTCGTCGCGATTGGCCTCCTTGCCTTCGTGCTTCCCCCGTACCAGGTCAAGGTGGGGGCACTTGTCTTCATTGCGGTCATCTGGTTCTCGTATCGGACGTTCAACGGAGAGGCCCTCTTCGAACTGTCCATGGCGCGGCATCTCTCCCATTCGTACACGGCCGTGCGTGGCAAGATGGCCGGTAACATCGGTTTCTTGCTGGGGCTCGTCCTCGGCTTGGCGACCAACGGGCTCTCCCTGGGAGGGGCGCCTCTCGACTACGCGGCGCTTGTCCTTGTCGCCATCGTCGTGCTGGGAGCGCTCTTCCTGCTCCCGTTCGATGACGAATTCAATCCGGCGTTCAGGACGATAAAGCCAGTGACGATTGGCACGCCCGTGGGCATCGGCCAGGGAAGCGATGCACGGAAATGCGCCCTGCTCGCGGAGCGTTACATGCTATCCCCGCGCGAACAGCAGGTGCTGTCCTTCATCATACGTGGGCGGAACGCGCGCTACGTGGCAGGTCAGCTGGGCATTGCCGAGAACACGGCCAAGACGCATATCGCGAGCATATACCGCAAGGTCGACGTCCATTCGCAGCAAGAGCTTCTCGACTTGCTCGACCAGATGGAATAGGCATTCAGATGGGGATGGGGCCGCTATGCCCCCTCGCGTTCTCTTGGCTTCACGGTGACCGTGAGGATGGAGATCACGACGAGCAGCGCGCCGATTGCCTGGAAGCCATCGATGGTCTCGCCGAGGATGAGCCAGGCGAGTAACAGTGACGAGGGTGTCTCGATGATGCTGATGATGGAGGCCTTGGTTGCGCCAATGCGCCCGATGGCGAAGATGTAGAGCACGATGGGTAAGATGGTGGCGAGTATGGACAGGCCGCTTCCGAGTGCGATTTCCCTCGGGCCGATGAGGGCCAGCCCACCGAGCTCGCCGGCGAAGAAGACGAGTGACCCCGCAAGGCACACGAGCGAAATCGTGAAGGTCGCCGTGAACGAGCTCTCGACCCGTGCCGTCTTCTGTATGAGTACGGAGTAGATCGCGAACGAGATGCAGGCTCCGATGGCGAGGGCGACGCCGAGGAGGTCGATCGTGCCCTGCCCGGGAGAGAGCACTCCCGAAATGAGGACGATGCCGCACAGCGAGAGTGCGAGCGCGATGACGATGCGTGCCGTGAGCCTCTCGTGAAAGACGAAGACGTTCATGACGGCGACGATGGCGGGAAACGTGTAGAAGAGGACGGTCGTCAGGCCGGCGCTGATGCGTTCGACTGCGAGGAAGTACAGCCAGGCGGAGAGGAAGAAGAAGATCGACTGCACGTACACCGCGGGCTGGCGACTGATGAACTTGCGCTCGTGGAAAAGGAGTATGTAGAGCCCGAGAAAGATCACGGTGCAGATGAAGCGCAGCACCATGACGAGTTGCGCATCCAGGCCGGATTCGTAGAGCAACTTGGCGAAGATGCCCATGGTTGCGTAGAGTACTGCCTGTATGATGCCGGCGATGTATCCGGCTGCCTGCGATTGAGCTTTGTCCACGGATGCCTCAGTGAGTCGTGCGCATTACGGTCGCGCTCATGCGGGCGACGAGGTTGCCGGGTTCGTCGAAGAGGTCAATCGTGAAGAAGGCGAGATTGCGACCGAGCTTGTCGGGATGGGCGACAGCCTTGAGCTTGTTGCCCTTGACGCGACGCATGTGGGCGATGCTGGAATTGGTCGAGGCCGACGGAGGCTGGTTGACGTTGCTCGCGACGGCGAGCGCATAATCCGCAAGCGAGAAGAAAACTCCGCCCATCACGAAGCCCTGGGCATTGTGATGGCGGTCGTCGATTTCCATGCTCACGGTCGCGATGCCGGTCTCGAAGTCGTAGTCGTCGATGGTCGCTCCCAGGCACTTGCGTGCGAACTCGTCGTCGGCGAAGTACGCACGAATGCCCTCGATGCTGTCGAAATCCACGGTCGCTCCTCTTTTCTCGCGGACAGTACCACCAGTGTAGACCAACAGATAACGACTTGGTACATGTGTTCGGGATTGACGCGTCCGAGATGCCCGAAAACGCATTATTCGCTAGAATAGGGGCGCATGGTCGTAGTTAAGGAGCCGCGCAACAAAAATGTTTACCGTGATCAGCATTCTGCTCGTCATCTTTTTCCTCTTGATGAACGCCTTCTTCGTCATTGCAGAATTCGCCCTGGTACGTGTCCGCAAGTCGCAGATCGAGCTCGCCGTCGAAGAGAAGAAGCCCGGCGCGCGAGCTGCCAAGAAAATCGCCGAAAACATAAACGCGTATCTCTCGGCCTGCCAGCTTGGCATCACGCTTGCGTCGCTTGCCATAGGCTGGCTGGGAGAGCCTGCCGTGTCCGCGGTTCTCGAGATGCCGCTTCTTGCAGCGGGGCTGCCCGAGAGCACCATCTATCCCATTTGCGTCGGCGTCGGCTTCTTCATCGTGACGACGTTGCACGTCGTGGTGGGCGAGCTCATTCCTAAGTCCTTCGCGATCTTCTCGACCGAGAAGTACGCGTTGGCGACCGCGGGTCCCCTCGCGCTCTTCTACAAGATCACCTATCCGTTCATGTGGCTGTTCAACGGAATAACCAACCTCGTCGTTCGTGCGACCGGTCATGATCCGGCAAAGGAGCACGAGGTCTACACCGACGAGGAGATTAAGCTACTCATCGACGAGTCGACGGAAAGCGGCCTCATCGACCCCGAGCAAAACGAGTACGTCGACAACATCTTCGACTTGGGAGATAAGGACGCCGAGGCCATCATGACCCCGCGCATGGACATGATCTGCCTCGACACCGAGGACACGCTCGATGAGAATCTCGAACTCATCCACGAGCACAAGTACACGCGCTATCCTGTGTGTAGCGGCTCCAAGGATAACGTCATCGGGTTCGTGCACGTGAAGGACCTCTTCGACCAGGAGCGGGGCCTGTCCCTCGAGGACTGGAACATCCGCGAGCTTCCCGCGGTGCCCGAGACGCTGCCCATCGCACGCCTGCTCGACACGCTGAGGGAAAACCGTACGGGCATCTGCCAGGTAATCGACGAGCACGGTGGCACGGCCGGAATCGTGACCATGTCAGATGTGTTCGAGCAGATCGTGGGCCGTGTCGATGACGAGTACTATCACGACGACGAGGAAGAGGAGGTCGTCGAGCTTTCCGACGGCAACTTCGAGATTGACGGCGCGCTTGCCATCGATGACCTCGAGGAGATCATCGGGTTCAGGCCCGAGCAAGCCGACGAGGTCGAGACCGTGGGCGGCCTGTTCATGGCGCTTACCGATGGCATTCCCGACGAGGGCGATGTCGCGGAGATGGACCACTACGACAAGCATGTCAAGTTCACCGTGCTGAGCATGGATCGCCATCGCATCGACAAGATCAGGTGCGTCGTCACCGTGGCCGAGTCCGAGGACGAAGAGGACTAGGCGGGAACGCGGCGAAAAAGTTCTTGCATTTTCATGTGTCCGCGCGTAATATAGTCAAACGCGCTTGAAGCGCACTGCTCAACATATTGCGGGGTGGAGCAGTCTGGTAGCTCGCCGGGCTCATAACCCGGAGGTCGTCAGTTCAAATCTGGCCCCCGCGACCAAGAAACCGTAGGTCAGAGGCTATTTTCTCTGACCTGCTTTTTTCTTCTTTCCTAAGAAAGCTCATAAAATGGGACAAAAACGGGGCAACTGAATTGTTTCTGAAGGGATCAGTCCCGAAAGTCCTATCTTTCGAATCCGTGCTCTCCGCCCGTTCCGCGCTCAGAATCAACGGAGGGGCGAATGAAAGGTCAGCTCGCCGATTAGATGCTCTCCCCAGGAGTATTCGGAGAGGAATTCTCCCTCGAATTGGCTTCTGAAGCCCATCGTCTCGTCTTTCCACTCGTAGAAATCGCAATCGAACAGGTCCGTGTTGGCCATCTGCCCACGGGCGGTCGAGATCAGCAGATCGTCGAGGCCGTATTTCTCGAGTGAGTTCCTCAGGCGTCTGAGGGCGTTGTAGTAGACACCCATGGATTCGTTGTCGCAGGGACGGTCCTCCCAAATCGTGCTGTAGATCTCCTCGTTGCCGATCTCCTTGCCGCATCTCGTGACGACCAAGGCGAGGATCTCCTTCGCCTTTCCAGTGAGCGGAACGGGCTTGCCATCCTTCTTGACGACGAAGCGACCGAAGGTCTGTATGTAGATGCTCTTGCCTTGTCGGCCGGCTATCAGCCTGAGCCTTCCCATCATTTTTTCGAGCACCTCGGTCGTATAGGGTTTGACGACGTAGTAGTCGACGCCCACCCGGTTAGCCTCGAAGATGTAGCTCTCGTAGGCGGTTACGGGAACGATGAGAACGTCGCTGCGTATCTCCTTCAACCTATGGGCGAGTTCGAACCCGTCCATGTCGGGCATCTCCACGTCGAGAAAGGCCGCCTCGATTTCGTTGTCACGGGAAAAGGCGATGGCACTTTCGGCATCCGTGAAACGCCCTACGACGTCGAGGTCGGAGATGTTCTTTGCCAGGCGCACGAACTTGCGCACCATCAACGGCTCATCATCGACGATAATCGCCCTTATCATCCGGCACCCCCTTTGGGTATGCGTACCGTCATCGTCGTCCCGCGGTCAGGCACGCTTTCGGCATCCAGAGACGCCCCCATGATATGCTCGAGCCTGAAACGGATGTTTCGCAGTCCCGTAGAATCGGCTTCTCCGCGAGAGACGGACTCCTCGTACGCCGCCATGTCGAACCCGACACCTGTGTCCTCGACCTGCACGACCCATGCCTTGTCTTCTGACCAGGTCCGGAGCGTGACAGAGCCTCTCTGGGGACCCCGACGGTACACGCCGTGCCTGATGGCGTTTTCGACGAGGGGCTGGATACTGAGCGAAAGCACGTCAAACTGGGTCTTGTCGAGCTCGTATCGCATGTCGAGGCGATCGCCCAGACGCATCTTCTCTATGTTCGCGTAGGCCACGATGTTATCGAGTTCCTGCGAGAAGGGGATGAGGTGGTCACCATCCATGGCCTTGATGCATCCGCGCAGATGCATCGTGAAGTCCTCGAGGAGGACGGCTGCCCGACCTGGGTCATCGAGCATGATCTCCTGGATTGAGCCGAGCGCGTTGTAGATGAAATGGGGTCGCATCTGGCTGGTCGAGTTGTATATGCGACTTAGCTCGAGCGCGGTCTTGAGCTCCTCGAGTTTCTTTTCCTGCTGCTGCTGCTCCGTAAGGTCGTAAATCACGCACAGGACGTGTACATCGCCCGTTGTCTTTTCACGGTAAAGGTAGAATACGGCACGGCAGGGAATCGCTTCCTGCTCTGCCGTCATGGCCGAGAAGAGCACCGATGTGCGACCGTCGCCCTTCTCGAAGCAGGCGAGCAAGTTGTTTCTACTGCTCGTGCTCAGGAACTTTTCCCGGTTTTCGCATATCAGGTTTTCGGCGACCCACATTCGAAAGGCGGTATAGCTGGGGATTTCGTCTGGCGAGGGGACGGCCCCGAGTCGTGAATCCGACCGTCCCCTCATGTCAGTCGATCGTTCGAGTACGCTATCGATTGAGAGGTTCGCTTCAATGCAGGCGGCTGCCGTTGCGAGGATGGCGGCCAGGTAATTCGCGCTCTTCTGGCGTTCGAAAGACAGCTCGTTTTCGCGAGCGACATTCTGTCGAAGGACTTCGTCGACGTCGCGCACGCCCATGAGAACGTGGTCTTTCCCGTCGATATTGGCGAGAGTCGCGCGAAGTTGATGGTATACCTGGCGCCCGTTGCGAGAAGTCCTGTACACGAACGAGTGACGCTTCTTGTTGCGAACGCCGTCTTCGAGCACTTCCCGGGACAGCATGTGCATGACGCGGCTTCGATCATCGGGGACGACAGCTCGATCAATCTCGCGAACCAGGGCGACGAAAAAATCACCGCCGTTCTTCGTGAGCTTCAGACTATGGCCCGTCTCGCTTTCGCAATAGACGCTATATCCAGACGTTTCCAAGTCGAGGTCGCAGATGCTCTCGTAGTTCTCGAAGAGGGCGTTTACCGGCGCCTCGTAGGGAATCGTCCGGCCTTCTTCGGACTCTGTCATGCTCCGCTTTCTGGTTGGTGGATTGCGCGTTCCCAAAATTATAGGTCCCTTCGGGTTGCCGCGAAGAGCGCACAGCTCGCGGTAAAGATGGTTGCCAGGACGAATGCGAAGCGTGCGAGCCCGTCACCTGTCTTGGGAGGTACAGGCGCTTCTGACGACGTGGAATCTGGCTTGGGTTTGTCCGGTACATGTCGGTCGGTCATGTCAGGGTCGTCAGTTGGGTCGGGGTCGTCAGTTGGCGGCAAGTCACTTCCGCTCTCTTCGTTCACGATTGTCTTGACGGCGATCTTTTCGCTGCCGAAGTCGCTGGGGTTTACGAGGATGGGCTCTTCGAGGGACATGTATCCATCGGGTGCTTGCGTCTCCTCTATTCGATATGTGCCCTTCAGCAGACCGCTCACTTCGGCTTTGCCTTCGGCATCTGTCGTGATAGTTCCGACGACTTGGCCGTTTGCGTCTCGAATCACGTTGAAGACTGCCCCTGCAAGCGCGTTTCCGTTCCGGTCCTCTTTGAGGATGCGGATGGTGAAAACGTATCCTTCGGCGGATCCGCCGGCGGCGAAGTAATACGTGTCCGCCGAAGTCGTGCGCGAGACTGCGTTCGTGCCCCTGATGGCCGCGTCATTTCTAATGACCTCGCCGTCCGCAAGATCATATGATGCCTCTGCGGTATACCGAATAATGAATCCATCCGTGGCGGCGATGTCTCCCAGATTCAGGGTAAATGATCCGTCTTCGTTCCACACAACATTGTAGGCAGAGGTCACGTCAGACCGGTTTTCCAGTCGCCAGTCTCCGTGCACTATGGTCCAGGTGCCCTTCATGATGACCAGGGAATCCGGCAGTACGGTAAATCCGGCGCTGGCGATCTTGTCCGTAATGGTGGCGTTGTTGATCGCCTCTCCCTTCGTGTTGACATAAAGCTGATAGCGAATGGCCCGATCGCCTATTTCGGCAACCTGCCAACCGCTTTTCGTCAGGTAGCTGCCGGTTGGGTCTTTGATGCCGATGAAATGGAGCGTGTTTCCGATAATCGTCGTTCCGCTCACGTCAATCTCAATCGGGATGTACTCCTCTTTGTCGACGTTATTTCGGGCAATCTGAACGTAGAAGTAGAAGCTCCCCGTGATGTCGGAGTTGTTCTCCACGAACTCCGTGTAGGTAAGCGTGAGCGTCTTCGTGCCGCCATCGATCGTGGCGTTTGCGACTACGTTCCCACCCGTATCTTTGATTTCGAAGCTCGACGTCTGATTGAATTTCAGTTTGTCGGGGAGCTTCATTGTCGTGGTATCTCCGGCGTGGATTGTTCCGTTCGGAAGGGCGAATTCCGCATACAGGCGAAAGACGTCCCATTGGCCGGTATTTCCCTGTGGTTCACTCCCGTCATGGGTCTGCGCTTCGATTTTGGTGATAACGCCATTTTGGATTGTCCGCGTCTTGCCTTGCGCATCGCTCGCGAGGGCGCTTCCGGCTCCTCCAAGGCAAATGAGAACGAGAAGGATGCTGACTATGACCGAGGTCAAGCGGGGACGGCTCCTTCCCTTGTTGCGTCTGCGCATCTTTCCTCCGTAAGCCGCGGTCGATATAACGATGTTGCTGGCTATGCGAAGGCTGGCCGTCTCGGCAGTTTGCCATCTCTGTCAGCAACGCCCGCGTCCCGCTTGATGGCGGGACCAAGGCAGCGGCAGCGTAGCAAAGGAGGACTCACGGCCTACAAACGCACTCTGGACATACTGTTTCATTCTCGTCTCATGGCATGGGAAGTCGTTGACCCAAATTCAGCTCCGCGATTGCGAGATCGTAAAGGAAGGCGGGCCCTCGGGATGACCCGATGACCCGCCTGCTGGAGCTTGGACGCCGGCGATTGCCGGCTTGCGTCCTATTAGTCGCGGAGCTCCTCGGCTTCCTTCTCCTGCTCCTTGGCCTCGTCGACGGAGATGGTCTCGTCGGCGTCGCTCTCGAAGCTCTCGAACTCCACGCTCTTGCCCTTTTCTTCTGCCATGACAATCACCCTTCCAAATCATCGTACGTACGCTTGATGCTGATGGCGCTGGGTGCTTTGGCCGCCTGTAGGCCGGATTGAAGTCTCCTGCCAATGGCTACCGCAGCGCTCATTTCCTCACACCGATAATATAATACCACTTACGGAATGTATGTGAGAAAAAGCATTGAAATTATTTGGAATTATGACTGTCCCTATGCTATGGGGATGCGGATAACGGTCTTGAGCTTTTCGGGTGCACAACGGCGCGGGTCGGAGAGGTAGATCTCGTGGTGCAGGCGTGTGTCCGTCAAATCAATGGTACGGCCCTGTTCTTCGGCAAAGCGGTGCATGGCCTCGATAGTCACCGGCTCGTCGTCGTAGGGACCGATGTGCATGCACTGGACGCAAAGTCCCTCGTCTATCGTCAGAAATTCGGCAAGTGAGTAGTCCTCGCCCTTCTTCTCCGTCGCGATGTTCTTTGCTCGCTCGAAGACGTCCGACGTCACGAATTCGGGAAGGCGGATGCAGCTTATCCACTCGAACTCGTCCTTGCGCGACAGATCGAACGCCCCGTTGGTGCCGGCCTGCTTCCAGAAGCCCTCGAGCGGCGGCACGACGTAGGGAAAGTAGCCATCGATGTCCCAGTCCGATTTGGGGGACATCTTGATGGTGAAGGAAATGCCGTAGAGCAGCTGCATGGCATGCTGATATGCACCGCCCTCGACGTTGGGGTTGCCCGCACCGCGCACGGCGACGTAGTTGGCAGGCGGTACGTCGATGAGCGAAGGTGTCTTCTTGGGCTGGTAGAGCTCCTTGCATTCTTTCTTGTAGTCGAATGTCATGTGAGTCGTCCCTTCATATCGTCTTGGGCACATGCAACTAAGGTACGATCGCGCGCCTGTCCATAATACATTACGGCATGCTGGGAGGCGGCTCGCTGGCAATGGCCCACTCGTCGTCAGCCATGCTTCCTTCCGATGAATGCGAGACAGCAGGCAAGCGTCAGGACACCCATCACGCCAGAGAATCCGAGCGCCCAATGGTAGCCCATGAGGGGCATGTCGAGGGTGGCCGCCATCGTGATGAGAAAAACCATGACCGCCGTGGCAAGCGAGGCCGAGCACTGCCTGCTCATGATGAGCGTCGCCGATCCGTCAGGTGTGATTCCCTCGTTCGCGAGGGAACCGAGCCCGTATGCTGTTGTCGTGGGGATGAGCGAGGTGAGACCGATGCAACGCAGCGTCTGCAGCAGGGCGGGGATCCAGAGAGGCGCGTCGAGGGGGACGAACGCGATGAGCATGGCGCCCAAGGCGAGCATGATGCCGCCGAAAATGGCGACCTTGCGAGCCCCGAACCTATCTGTTGCCATGCCGGCGGCCGGTTCGAATATGAGTGCGGCAAAGGCTCCGGGGAACAACACGATGCCGGCTTCGAGGGCCGTGTGACCGGCACCGTCAATGAGCGTGAGAGGAATGATCAAGGTCATTCCAACAAAGCACGCGTACAGTAGGCATTGTGTCAGGAGGCTCACGCGGTAGTGCGCGTGGGCGAATATGCGCAAGTCGATGAGGGGTCGCGCCAGCTTGCCCTGGCGCTTCAAGAACAGGATGATGCAAGCTACGCCGATAACGAGCGGGAGCCACACCAGGGGTTCGAGTACGCTCATGTTTGCGGCGGCCGTGAACCCGAGCAGCAAGCCACCCATTCCGAAGGTCGAGAGCACGAGGGAAAGCCAATCGAGCGTGGCATGGGAATCTACCGCCTCTCTGTCGCGCACCACGAAAAGAGTGAGCGCGAGAAGGATGGCGGACGTCGCTACGAGAATCAGGAACATGAAGCGCCAGCCAAGCGCGTCGCAGAGAAAGCCGCCGATGGTCGGACCGATGTTGGGTGCGAAGCCGAGCGAGATGCCCGCGAAGCCCATGGCGGTGCCATGCCTTCCCTCGGGAAAGCGCGTCATGGCGATGGTCTGCAAAAGCGGCATGAGAATGCCGGTGCCCACGGCCTCCAAGACGCGACCGATGATGAGCATGGGAAAGGTCATGGCCATGAAATCGCAGAGAGATCCGACGAGATAGAGGCCGTACGCGATGAGCATCAGTGACCTAATCGAGAACTTTCGCTGGAGAAATGATGCCAACGGCACGGCGGCGCCCATCGAGAAGATGTAGAGAGTCGTAAGCCATTGCCCCCAACCGATGTCGGCACCGAGGTCCGCCAGCACCACTGCGGCGACTGTGTTGAGCGCGGTCTGGGTCATTCCGCCAAGGCCGGTTCCGACCACTACGATTGCGAACAACACGCAGACGTATGCGCTTACCCTTTCTGTGGGGCGGGCGTTCTTCTCAGCGGGCATGAGTCACCATCTTTCTTCGAGACACGCGTCATGAGCGCGCTTTGTCTCGAATCAAGATATAGATGTCACCGAACGTGGCCTCATCCAAAAAGGATGAAATAATCGAAACAGGCAGATTCGCATTCGCCTTGCAAATGGTGGCGATCACAAGGTAGACGCGCGTCTTCTCGCCTACGATGATTTGCGGATGATTTGGCCCTTGACTTGGAGTCGGCTCGAGGTGCTATAAGGTTTCCGTTTGACGGTGGAGCGCACGCTCTTCTCCCGATGAAAGGAAACGACAATGGAAAGCATCCTCGTGGCATATTTCAGCGCGACGGGCACGACCAAGCGGGCTGCTCTGGCGCTGGCTGATTACCTAGGCGCGGACACCTTTGAGATCGTTCCGGAGGTTCCCTACTCCTCGGCGGACTTGAACTGGAATGACCGGCAGAGCCGGTCAAGCAAGGAGATGGATGACGAGGACTCACGCCCCAGCATCATCGGGCAAGTCGATGACATGGGCGCATACGAAACCATTTACGTGGGCTTTCCCATCTGGTGGTACGTGGAGCCGCGCATCATCGACACGTTCCTGGAATCCTATGACATGACGGGCAAGACCGTCATTCCCTTCGCCACGTCTGGAGGTAGCGGCCTGGGAAAGACCGCCCAGCACATGCAGGGAATCTGCCCGCAGGCAATCGTCGGGCAGGGCTTCATGCTCAACGATTATTCAGCAGACAAGCTCGCGTCGTTGCTTGGATAGAGACGCCAGACGACTGCCACGTACAAGGCGAGGGCGCGAGCGTTTCTCCGATCACACGAAAGATGAAGCTTCGGCGGCGCGATTTCCGCCGGCTTCCGATGTCTGCAGGCGCTTGCGTCCAGCGACGAGCGAAACGCATAGCAACGCCAAAGCGAAGAGCAGCAGCACGCCAACGTGACCGAGGACGAGCTCCAGGGTGGCGGAGTCCATGATGGCCGGGGCGTGTGCGGCGGCCGAACATGCCGACGAGTACCAGTATCCCGGCAGCAGATGCGCCAGCGTCACGATTTCGGGTGTCATGAGGTCAAGGGAGATCCACGCACCCCCGAAGAACGAGATCACCATGCCGACGATGTTGCCCGTCGCGTTGCAGACGATGCCGTTCGCGCCTACTTGTCCAAGCAGGAAGCCAAGCGCAAGGGGCACCGTGCAATAGGCGAGCATGCTCAGGGCACACAGCGCGAGGCCGCCGGGTTCAATCTGGCCAGCCGCGTCGGGAAACGCGACGAGGCCCAGGCAGAACGTCCATGCCCATGCAAGCAAGGTGACGGCCATGCAGGCCGCGCCCAATTGCAGGTTGTAGGAGGCGAAGCTCAGCGGGGACGAGAGGTTGCGACGGCGCACATCGACGCGACCGAGCGTGGTCACGAGAAGTCCCACGCACACGGTGATGCCGGCAAAGAGCGTGTAGGTACTCCACTGCAGGTAGAAGACGAAGCGGTCAGATTTCGAAATGGCGGTCGACTGTTCGATTACCGCAACCTGGGCTCGTTCGGACGAGTAGCTCGCAGCACGATCGATGATGTCTGCCATGGGCGTTTCGGGGCTGGCCATGGCAAGCGAGCGCACCATACCCAGAAACCCATTGACACTTTGGTCGACGAGCTCGCCTTCCATGGAATAGTAGCTGAACACCGTCTCCATGGAAGGTGCGTCCTCGTCGGCATGCGCTGCCTCGACGAAGTCCGTCTCGTATCCTTCGGGAATGATGAGTAGATAGTCGGTGGCACCCTTGGCCACGGCATCTTGGATGGCCAATGGCGTGTCTTCAACGACGACCTGCGTTCCGTGTTGCGCGAGCTGACTTGCGATGGCATCGGACAACTCGCTGCCATCGCGGTCAATGACGGAGAAATTGCAGCTGTATCGTTCCAAACCGTTCTCGTTCATGTCGAAATCGAACGATGCCGCCATGAAGATGCCCATGAAACTGAGCCCGACAATGTAGATGATGGGAAAGATGATGTTGCCGCGTATGATGCGCATGGCGCACTTAAAGACTTGCATAGCGCTGCCTCCTCAGAGATTGCGCCGACAGCGCGAACAAGACGAGTGCCATGACGAGCAGGACGACCAGATGACCTACCATGGGTGCGAGCGAGTCGTAGTACATGATGCTATAGAACGCCTGGGATATCTGGACGGCGGGGTTGACGTAGTCGAGTACGGGGAAGTTGGCCGAGACCATGTCGGCGAGCTCCATCGTGGGTTCGCCGTAGAGACCGGCGAAGAGCGATGCGAAGCAGACGATGCCGGTGAGGATGCCACTCTTGCCGCTTTCGGGAACCTTGGGGATGGCGGAGATAGCGCACCCCAACGCCGTGGCCGTGAGCGCCGCAATCGCCGTCGTGATCAGGCAGGCGCCATCGCGCCCCCCAAAGTCGATTCCAGCGACGTATCGCATGTAGAGATACGTGACGCACAGGCAGGCAAAGGTGATGGTCCAGCTCGCGGCCACGGTTGCGGCCACGGTGCGCCCGTGACTGGTCGCGCCGAGTGCTCTGCGCGCGCCAAGGGGTGAGGTATTGGGCTTGAGGCGCTGAAACGCGATCATTCCAAGGGTGCCGCCGAAGAGCGCGGCCATGCCGAGCAATGCGAAGTAGAAACGCACGGATTCTTTCGGCTGGTTTGCCGTGACCGTCGTCCGGACCGTCGCCTCGATGGGCTTGGTCATGGATGCGAGGGTTTCCGCCATATCCGGCTGGGCAACCAGACCGGGATTGCCATTCATCAGGTCGCGAATCATCGCGGCATTGGCGACATAGTTGTCCATTGCCATGACGAGGATGGAGGTCTTCAACCACTCCATGCCGGTCAAGTCGCTGACGCTCGTCACGTGGACGTCAGGGGTACCTTCCAAGAGCTGCACGTAGCCGACGTAAGGGTTCTCTTCTGCCATGTTCCGTTCGACGAGGTCTACGGCCTCCTCGGCATTCGGGACATAGGTGATGGCAAAAAGCGACTCTCCGTTCCCGTCATCGCTCAGGGCGTCGAGAAAAGCCTGGAACGACTGCCCCTCGACGTCATCGGCGGGATCGACTGCGACGAGGGGTATGGGGTCGATTTCGGATTGGTCGTCGAGTGGCCCGAACATCATCATGAAGACGGTCGACAGGATGAGGGGAAACGCCAGGGCCCAAACGAGCACGCCGGGCATGCGAACCAGCTCGAGGATCGTGTATTTGAACGTGTTCCACATGGGGCATCACCTGCGCTAGTCGCGAAGTTCGCGGCCGGTGATTTCCAGGAACACGTCGTTGAGCGTCGGCGGTTCGGCCCAGATGCGCCCGGCACGCACATGGGCTTTCGCAAGCTCGTCAAGCACGTCCGCGACGTTATGTTCGCCGTTCTCGCAGGTGATGGAGAGCTGACCGGCATCGTATTGAGCGCCCAGCACATGGGGGAGGGACTGGATGCGCAGGAGCGCGCCTTCGGGCACCTCTGCTTCGATGACGATCTTCTCGCCCGCGGCGACAATTTGCTTGAGCTCCTCGTTGGTGCCGCACGCGAGCGTGCGGCCCTTGTCCATGATCATGATGCGCGTGCAGATTTCCTCGACTTCCTCCATGTAATGGCTCGTGTAGACGATGGTCGAGCCATTGGCGTTCATCTGCTTGATGCCATCGAGGATCGATGCACGGCTCTGCGGATCGACTGCGACCGTGGGTTCGTCGAAGAAGATCAGTTCGGGCTTGTGGGCGACGCCGCAGGCGATGTTCAGGCGCCTGAGTAGGCCACCGGAGAGCTTCTTGGGGCGGGATTTCTCGTAGTCCTCGAGACCGACGAATTCGATGGCCTCGTGCACGAGCTTCCTACGTATCGTGCTGTCGCTCACGTATAGCCCGCAGAAGTAGTCGATGTTCTCGCGCACGCTGAGTTCCTCGAATACGGCGACGTTTTGCGGAACGATGCCGATTTTTCGCTTCAGGTCGTAGCTCGACTGCGTCATGGGTTGTCCGAACAGGCGAATCTCTCCGCGATCGTAGGTAAGCAGCTGGAGTATGCAGTTGATGGCGGTGGTCTTGCCGCTGCCGTTTGGCCCGAGTAATCCGAATATCTCGCCACGCTCGATTTCCATGGTGAAGTGGTCGAGGGCGATCATGTTGCCATAGCGCTTGACCAAATCGACTACCGAAACGATGTCTTGCATGTTCTTCCCTCCGCACGCCTGCCGGCACTGTCGAGTGGCTCCATTTAAGCCCGTATGGGGCTTCAATGTAAACATGACATTTGTCATCGATGAGGAAAATGGCCGGTCAGATGCCGTTTGCCTGCGAATATGTTCGTGCCGACTTTTCGGGCGGGTATAATCGCGGCATGGAAGAATACTTCGACGAAATCATCCTGCTTGTCGCATGCGCGGCGGTGTCGCTTTGCTTCGCCGATGCGAATCACGTGGTCATCGGGATCCTGCTTTCGATTTCGCTCGTGTGCATATGCGACATGATGGGACCATCGTGGCGAGTCGTTGCCCAGCTCGCGTTTCTCGTCTGCACGCTTGCGCTCCCGAGTGTGCTCCCCTTTTTGCCCGTATGCGCTTACGTCATGCTGCATGAGCGCATGTGGCTTCTGCGCGTCGTCTGGGTCGTTCCACTTGTGGCGGCACTGTCTTTTGGCGGATGCGCGGCGGTCGAGTGTGCGGTCATTGCCATCGCATGCGCGGCGGCGGTGCTGATGGGCGTCAAGGACGCTCGCGTGCACGCCGAGTGCGCGGGCATGCGATTCGCGTTTGACGACTTGCGTGAGCGCAACCTCGAGCTGCTCTCGGAACGCGAGCCCGATGCGGCGGTAGATGCCGATCGGGTCGTGGAGCCCTTCTGCAATCTCACGGAACGGGAGTATGCGGTAGCCAAGCTCGTTGCCGAGGGCATGGACAATCGCGATATCGCGGCGAGCCTCTTCTTGTCCGAGGGCACGGTGCGCAACCACATCAGCTCGATCCTCGGCAAGCTCGAGCTGAGCAACCGCACGCAAATCGCCATCATGTACTACAAGGCCTAAATGCGACAAGGGCCAGGATGTGGCCAGCAGGGCATAGTGGCAAAATGAGACATTGTCTCTGAGCAACTGTCTCATTTTGCCATACGCGGCGCTGCTATAATCACCTTCGGTCATGTCCTCGGATTGCATGGGAGCGCCTCTCTTGGAAGCAGACCTTGTATCGCTGTTCTGCATAGTCGTGATCGCGCTCCTCGCCCCGATCTTCTCGGCTCTCGTTCCCAATCGGATGCTTCCCGAGACCGTCCTTCTTCTCATCGCGGGCATGCTGGTCGGCCCCCATGTACTTGCCATAGCGCAGCCGGATGCGGCGATCACGCTCTTTTCCGACCTGGGTCTCGGCTTCCTGTTTCTCCTCGCAGGTTACGAGATAAACCCGCAGGAGCTGACGGGCAAGCAGGGGCGCCATGGATTGTTCACCTGGTTCGTCACCCTGGCCATCGCGATGGTGATCTGCATCGCCACTCCCGATTTCCAGTCAAACCAAATCGGATGGCTTGCCGCTGCCATCGCCCTCACCACAACGGCGTTTGGAACGCTCGTGCCCATCTTGCACGAACGAGGGCTCGTGGAGACGCGCATCGGCAAATCCATCTTCGCGTATGGGACCTGGGGCGAAATCGGCCCGATCATCGTCATCGCCCTCATCCTGTCAACGCGCAAGACCTGGGTGACTCTCGCGATTCTCGCCGCATTCGCACTGGTCGCCGTCGCAGCCGCGCTGATTCCCAAGCGCATCTGGGAAAACGGCATGCACCTTCCCGGATTCTTCGAGAGAAACCGGGACACGAACGCCCAGATCACCGTTCGCTCCGTCATGGTGTTGCTCGTCGGCCTCGTCATGGTGTCGGCCCTGTTCGACCTCGACATCGTGCTCGGCGCCTTCGCCGCGGGCTTCGTTCTCAGGTTTCTCATACCCGGTGGTGACCGGGGGCTCGAGCATAAGCTCAACGGCATCGGTTACGGATTTTTCATCCCCCTGTTCTTCGTCGTGAGCGGCATGGCCATAAATCCCATGGCCGTGGCCGAATATCCGCTCCTGCTCGTGCTGTTCATAGTCGCGTTGCTACTTGTGCGCGCGTTGCCCATATACGTCGCCCTGCGCATATCGCCCGAAACGCGCGATATGGATGGCCACAGCCGCGCGACGATCGCGTTCTACTGCACGACGGCCCTTCCGCTCATCGTCGCCATCACGAACATCGCGACCGGCGCAGGCGCGATGTCCGCTGATATCGCCTCGCTCCTTGTCGCTGCCGGAGGCCTCACCGTCTTCCTCATGCCACTGCTTGCCTCGTTTGCGCTCAAGCACATCAAGGGTCCGACGCAAGATGAACCGGGAGAGAGCTCCACGCCTCGAAAGGACGACATATGAGCGACACGTCCAGCAGACGGGAGGAACAGCGCCTCAAGCAATGGTTCTTCCTCGCACTCGAGTATCCAGCCAAAGCCCCGACGAGCGGCAAGGTGGCGTGCGGTGTCATCTACGTTTGCATCGTCGTGAACGCCATCCTCGTGTGCATTCCGAGCGACTGGCTGTCCTCCGCCTTCGATGGTCCTATCCTCGTGCTCAGCATCATTTCGTCATGCGTGTTCGCCTGCGAATATGCGGCGCGCGTCTGGATAGCCGACAGGGTGCGCCCCCGACTTTCACCGTCAAGGGCACGTCTGCGTTACATGGTGTCGCCCATGGGCATCGTCGACCTTCTGTCCTTCGTCCCGGCATGGATCATGTTCTTCGTGCCGATGTCGCCCGCGATACGAGACGCGATCAGCGTCATCCGTCTCATCCGCCTCTTCAAGATCTCGCGCTACATGCGAGGATTGCACACCATCGGCGCCGTCATCAGGAACCGTCGTCAGGAAATCATAGCCGCCTTCATGGTGCTGGCGTTGCTCACGATCGCCGCGAGCGTGCTCATGTACGAGGTGGAGCACGCCGTGCAGCCCGAAGCCTTCGACAGTGTCCTCACCGGCATATACTGGGCCATGACAACGATCACGACCACCGGCTACGGAGATCTCGTTCCCATAACCGCTCTAGGAAGGGTCATCGGCTTTGTCGTCATGGTTCTCTCGATCGCCATCGTCGCCATACCGGCGGGCATCTTCTCGGCGGGATTCGTCGAGGAGTTCCGCGCGCAGCGAAACGGACGTACGCCCATCACGACCGATGCCGAGCCGCATGACGGAGATGACGAATGAGGCGCCTGCTCTTCGCAATTCTCACCCTTGCATTCGGCGCGTTTGCCGGCGCCTTTTGCTGGGCGTTCTTCTTTCTCATGAACTTGGGGATGGATCTGTTGTGGAATCGCGTGCCCGTCTTTCTCGAAAGCGTGGGCTGTCCGGCCCTGTTCTACCCAATCGTCTTCTGCACCCTGGGAGGGCTTGCCATAGGGTTGTTCCAGAAACGCGTTGGGCCGTATCCCGATGACATGAACACGGTGCTCGCCGAGGTGAAGTCTAGCGGACGCTACGAGTACAAGCACATCAAGGCGATGTTTCTCGGCGCGCTCATGCCGCTCATGTTCGGCGGGAGCATCGGACCGGAGGCAGGTCTTACGGGCGTCATCGCGGGGCTCTGCACGTGGGTTGGCGACCGGCTCAGGTTCGTGGGAAGCGAGATGCGCGAGCTGGCGAGCGCTGGAACCGCCGCCATCATCTCGGCGATCTTCGCGGCTCCGCTCTTTGGCCTGGCGGCCCCGCTCTTTGGCTACGCCGATGAGTCCGACGGTAAGGCAGAGACGGGAGACGTTCCGCGCATCGAAGTGCCCAAACCGCTCAAGATCGCCATCTACCTGCTTTCGATCGCCGGTGCCCTGGGCGTCTTCACGCTGCTCAGCACCTTTGTCGGGGGTGGACTGGGGCTGCCGCGCTTCTCCGAGATGGACGTCTCGGCCCGGGAGCTTCTATGGATGGTTCCCATCATGCTCATCGGCGCGTGTGCGGGCTGGCTTTACCACGCGTTTGGTGCCGGTGTGCGCTGGCTTTCGATGCGTCTGGGCGAGCGGCCTGTCGTCAAGGCGGTCATCGCCGGAGTCGTCCTCGGTGGCATCGGCATCTTCCTGCCCTTCACGATGTTCGCGGGCGAATCGCAGACCGAGGTGCTCGCCGCACAGTGGACGGGAATGAGCGCGCTCGTGTTGCTGGCGACCGGATTTCTCAAGGTGCTCTCGACGCAGGTCTGCCTCGGGCTCGGCTGGCGTGGCGGGCATTTCTTCCCCATCATCTTCTCGGGCATCTCGATTGGCTACGCATGTGCCGGGCTCATGGGGGTCGACCCGGTCTTCGCGCTGTGCGTCTGCACGGCAGCGCTGTTGGGTGTCGTCATGCGCCAACCGCTCATGGTCGCGCTGCTCCTCATCCTGTGCTTTCCCGTCAAGGCCGTGGTCTTCATGCTCGTCGCGGCCTGCATCGGCTCGGTGATTCCCGTACCCAAGGCCTTCATCTGCAACGCCGAGGAGTCGCGCTAGCGGCCTTTCTCGTAGAGCTCCAGGAGGGTGCGGCAGGCCATGAGGCGTCCGGAGTAGATCTTCTCGTAATGGTGGTCGTCGTACCAATCGAAGGTGTAACACGCCTCCTCGCCCGCGACTTGTTCCTCGAGGTCGGGAAGCTCGGCCTTGAGTCGCTCGTACATGGCCTCTGGCTTGACCCCGCGCTTGAGTTCGTCACGCACGTTCTCCATGTATTCGAGCTCGGCGTTATCCCACGCGTCGAAGTCCGATGGGCCCTGGGCATTCCATTTCGCCCGCTTTTCGTCGATTCTCTTCTCGATTGCCTCTTGAAACCCCATTGTCACTCCTTGAGCCATTGAGACAGTCGCTCAGAGCAACTGTCTCATTTTGCTGCCGGCCCCTATGGTAGAGCACTATTCCCTGCTTGCCATATCCTCGTCTATGGCGAGCTTCCACGAGCCCGTGATGCCCGCATCCGAGCGCGCCTGGCAAGTTGCGGCGGCCATCGACGCGTATGCGGCCTGCGTGCCGATTCCATCGGCGCGATACGTGGCTGCGCGGTCCGCGGAGATCCCGATGCGCGCAGCCTCGGCGGCGGCATCGATGTTCGCGCCCATGAAGACGAATTCCCAGCCCTTCTTGCGCTTCTTCTCGATGAGTTTTTTCACCTGCGGGTACGTGAACTCGCGACTTGCGTTCTCGTAGCCATCGGTAGTGATGACGAAGATGACGTTCTTTGCGCGATGATGCTTGGGTAGCGTCTTCTGCACCTTGCTCACGTGCCGGATGGCGCCGCCAACGGCGTCGAGCAGTGCCGTGCAACCGCGGACGTAGTACTCCTCCTCCGTGATAGGCGCGACTTTCCCGATTTGCTCGCGATCACAAATGACCTCGATCCTGTCATCGAAGAGCACCGTCGAGACGATGGCGTCACCTTCTTGCTCCTTGTTCTTGCGTAGCACCGAGTTGAATCCGCCGATGGTGTCTCTTTCCAGTCCGCCCATCGAGCCGCTGCGATCGAGGATGAAAACGAGTTCCGTGTAGTCCTTCACGTTCTTCATGGGTTGTTCCCTTCTCGTCGGTATCTGACGTGAGGAACTCTACGCCGCGGCGCCGGCGCATAGGTAAACCGCGAGGGGACATCGCGCAAGACGGATGAGGCTATCCCAGCAGCTGCTGGTCGAACTCGTAGAGCACCATGTTCACCTGGTTGATGTCATGAATATTGCTCAGGAGACAGTATTCGACGATGACGTCGAACTTGGAGCTATGGGACAGCGTGAAACCGGCGCGGGAGAGCAGTGCGAGGGCGTCTTCGTAGGAAAGCCGCAACGCGAAGGCCAGTGCGCAGGCCGTCTTCTTGGTGGGACGGTAATCGTCATCCCGGCGGATCTTCGCGAAGAGCTGGCGGCTCATGTTCGCGCGCTTGTATACCGTGGCGTCACGCAGGCCTCGCTCATCGATAAGACGCAGCACCGTCTGGGCAAACGACTCATCAAGGTGATCGAGTCGCTCGGAAAGGCTCGGCTGGACCGCACCGCCGAAGGCGGCGGGCGTGACGGCGTCGAATGCTCCGGTGGTTTCGGGGGAATCGGCGAAGATGTCGTCAGATGTCTCGGCCGTGGTACCAAGAAACGTGGCCTGTGGAGCCATCATCGCCTGCGGTGCGCATGCCGGTTGCGTGTCAGAAGGCCAATCGCCGACATACACGTCGGCGACGTAGCGTCTCACCTTGCCAAGTAGCTCGTCATCGCGTTTTCTGCGTCGAAACATGACCCTCCTCAAAATGGGACACATTGGACAGGTGCATCTGTCTCATGACTCCCAATGAGACAGATGCACCTGTCCAATGTGTCCCATTTTACGACTCGAGGTCGCGGACGAAGAAGACCGAGCAGATGAGCACGCCCAGGGCGAATGTCGCGGAAAGGCCCAGGGCGAGGTTGTATCCCAGCGCACCGCCCACGAGCGAGATAAGCAGCATCATGAGCGCCGTTCCGAACGATGCGCACGCCTGGCGCACGGTCGTGAAGAAGGCCGCGGCATCGATCATGTTCCTTGCGGGGAGTTTGTGCATACCCCACGAGTTGAGCGGGCCGATGATAGAGCTCACGCCGATGCCGCGCACGACCTGCAATGCGGTGACGAGCCAAAACGGCGTGTCCGCGGTGATGAAGGCCATCGCGGTGCTGCCGCCGGCGAGGAGGATCGCGGCGCTCACGATGACGGGCCGCGCCCCGATCCTGTCGCTCAGTATGCCCGCAAGCGGGTTGAAGAGGACGGCGAGGATGGTCGTGGGAAGAAAGACGAGTCCGGCGTCGACCGGCGTCATGCCCGCGATGTTCACGATGAAGAGCGGAAGGATGAGCGTGATGCCCATGAATGACGCGTTGAGCAGGTTTTGCGCGACGAAGCTTACCACGTACGTGCGCGACTGGAAGATCGACATGGAGATGAGGGGGAATTCGACGCGTCGCTGACGGACGATGAACCAGACGATGCATAGTACGCCCACGATGATGCCCACCCAGATGGTCGGGTCGCTTACGGGGCGGTATGCCGCCGTCGAGAACGAGAGCAGCACGCAACCGAATCCGATGGTCGAAAGCAGGGCCGAAAGGTAGTCAAGATGGGCTTCCTGCTCCTCGTGAACGCGCTTGCGCACGAAGGCGAGCGTGGCGAGTGCAAGCGCGACGATGATGCCCGCGAGAATCCAGAAGAAGCTCCTCCATCCCCACGAGTCGACGAGCAGGCCACCGAACAACGGCCCGATATTGGGTGCGAACCCGAGCGCGATGCCGGCGATGCCCATGGCCGTCGCGTTCTGCCCGGCCGGAAAGCGCGTCATGGCGATCGTCTGCATGACCGGCAGCATGATGCCCGTGCTGATCGCCTGCAGCACGCGTGCCGCGAGCAATATGGCAAAGCCGGGCGCAAGGGCCGCGACCAGGGCGCCGACCAACATGAACGCCAGGGCGGCGAAGATGAGCGTGCGCACCGCGTAACGACGTGCGAGATGGGTAACGAGCGGAACGGTGATGCCGATGACGAGCATGTATATGGTGGTGAGCCACTGGCTGACGCTCTCGGGCGTGCCGAAGCTCGCCTGGACGCCGCTGAGCATGGAGTTCATGGCCGTCTGCGTCAGGCCACCGAGTGCGGCGGTCAGCGTGACGATGGCGAACATCGCGTATGTGCGGCGACGGTCCATGGCTATCTCGCTATGGCGCCGCGCTCGCAGCGGTTGCCCCACGAGTCGATGAGGGCATCGTCGCGATAGACGCAGATAATCTCGCAATGGTTGGCGCAGCGTCCGCATTCGACCTCGCGCGTGACGAACTCGAAGTCGAGCGCGGCATCGAAATCGAAGGCGCCGCCGGCAAAGGGACCTTCGCCCGTTATGGCGGCCGGGCCGGCATCCGCGGCGAGCAGCGCCACGCCATAGGCGCCCATCAGGTGACCATCCGGATCGACGAGCACGGGCATGCCCAGGAGCTCCTCGAAGGCGTGGACGACGCCGACGTTCTTGCTCACGCCGCCCTGGAACACGGCCGGACCCTCGATCTTCTTGCCCTTGCCCACGTTATTCAGGTAGTTGGAGGCGACCGCATGGCACAGGCCTGCGATGATGTCCTCGCGCGAGTAGCCCACCTGGATCTTGTGCACGAGGTCGCTTTCGGCGAACACCGTGCAGCGCGCCGCGATGTTGGCGGGTTTTTTGGAGGTGAGCGCAATCTCACCGAATTCCTCGACCTCAACGCCCAGGCGATGCGCCTGGCTCGAGAGAAACGACCCCGTCCCGGCGGCGCATAGCGTGTTCATCGCGTAATCGACGGCGATGCCGTCGGAGACGATGATGATCTTGGAATCCTGACCGCCGATCTCGAAGATGGTGCGCACGTTGGGATGCAGGTGCGTGGTGCCGACCGCGTGCGCGGTGATCTCGTTCTTGATGACGGAGGCGCCGAGCATCGACCCCACGAGCCGTCGGGCGCTTCCCGTCGTGCCGGCGCTGACGACGCGCACCGCATCCTCGTCGATCTGGTTGCGCAGCTCGGCGAGCACACGCTTGGCCGCACCGGCCGGGTCTCCTTCCGTCCACAGGTAGGAGCGCGCGATGATGTCGTGGCTCTCGTCGATGACGACGCCCTTCGTGGAAATGGAGCCGATGTCGATTCCGATAGTGCAGTTCATGAGCGTGACTCCTTCTTCATGGCGAGCATGTCGTAGAACGCCTCGAGGCGCGTGTCCAATCCGGTATCGCTCGTCTGGGCGTCGTAGGTGAGGTACAGGATGGGGATGCGATAGTCTGCGCTGATGCGCTGCAGCACGGGCTCGCAATCGATCTCGGGTGTGCAGCCGGCCGATTTCGCGTGGACGATGCCGTCAAACCCCCGCTCGGCATAGCGGCGCGCGGCGACGACGGTCATGGTCGAGGTGGGGCCCATATCGTAGAGGAGGTACTCGCCCGCGCTCACGCGCAGGTTGGGTTCGTTGTAGTGGATGAAACGATGCGTGAGGTTCAGGTACCGGTGTATCTCCACGCGCATCTTGAGGAGCTTCTCGTCGAGGCCGAGGTTCGAGCGCTCGTCGAACGCGGTGAAGAGCTCCCCGACGATTCCGATGCGTATGGGGTTCTTCGGCTTGTCGATGGGCAGGGAGCGCATCGCGTCCATGCAGCGGTTGTACGCCTCGTTGATATCGCCATCGCAGCTCGCGGTGTTCAGATCGTCCGCATAGGAGTCCCAGACATGTCTGAAAGAGCCCGGCTCGCACTCGAACCCGGCGTTGGCGAGGTAGTAGTCGCGGGCCGCGTCGAGTTTGACGGCCATGTTCGCCGTGGCGAGGAGCTGCACGACCGCATGGGGAATGTTGATATCCGGGTTGACCTTCCTGAGACAGTCCTTTGCCCACCCGATCGCCCCTTGGTCGTTGTGCTCGGAGAAGTTGAGCATGACGAAGTCGTAGCCGGCATCGCGCAAGATGGACTCCTGCAGTTCGCCGTAATAGCCCAGGCGACAGGGACCGGCGAATTGGACGAGGACGTTCGCTCCCCGGTCAAGCGCCTCGATGAAATCGCCCAATATGTGCTTGAACGGCGTGCAGACGTAATCGGTGGAAAGACGCTCCCCGAGCTCGATGGTCTGCCGCGTGGCTGTGGGCAGCGGTAGGAACTCGGCATCGAGCACACGTTCCGTGAAGAACCTGAAGGCCGGCTCGTAATAGCCATAGCGGAAGAACGCGACCTTGGTCGCCTTGTGACGCGTCTTCCTGAGCGCCTTGAGTTGTCGCTTTACATGCGCCTTGTCGGCGATGAGCTGGGAGGGACGTGACGAGGAGCCGTCGACGGCGATTCTCGAGCGTACACCCTCTCGTTCGATGTCAGTCACGAACGTACCCTCCCTTGCGCTGGAATTGCAGGATGTCGATGAAGCTCTCGAGGCGTGTCTGCACGCCGGCAGTTCCCGTCTGGGCGTCGATCATGAGGTTCAGTATGGGTACGCCCCGTATGCAACGCATGATGGCGTCGTCGGTCATGGAGTCGGGACCGCAGGGAAACGCGCTGATGAGGATGATGCCGTCAATCTGGTCCTTGAGCATGAGAACGGAGCCGATGAGCTCGCGGTTGATGATCCAGGGCATGGTGGACGAGATGTCGAGACTCGCCTTGTACGCCTTGGTCCGGTCGGTGTCGCAGGCGAAGATCACCGTGCAGCCAAGCTGCTTCAACGAGTTGATGATGTCCATCGACATGTACTGGTCGAAGACGATGTAGGAATGGGCGACGACGAGGATGGTCAGCGGCGCCTGCTCCGTCTTGCCCGGGTCGCCGGCCACCACGTCGCGATACTCCTCCATGAGCTTCAGGATTTCCCGCTGGTTGCGCGCCCGCTGCTCATCTGCCCTTTCCTGGGCCTGCATTGCCAGCTTGTACGCACGTCTCGCGTCTTTGTACGAGGCGCCCAGACGCTGCCCGAGTTCGACGAAGGAAGCCCGCGTCGCCTTCGCGTCGCCGATGTTTTCCACGAGCAGTGAGATGATGCGCAGCTCGGTGCGAAAGGTGTTGCGCACGAGATCCGTCATGGACTGGAATTTCGTGCAAAAGCCGCGGCGCGTATCGCAACTGGCGTAGCAGGGCACGAAGACCGCGTCGCAACGTCCGATGAGGTTGACGACATGGCCCAGGAAGATCTTCGAGGCTAGGCAGGTCTCGTCTACCGATCGCGCGATGCCGGCTTCGAGCACGGCCTTGTCGGTTTCGTCGCTGATGACGACCGTCTTGCCGAGCTCTTCGAAGAAAGTCTGCCACAGCACGCCATAGCGGTAGTGCAGGAGGGCGCGCGGAATGCCGATGACGCGCACGTCGGCTAGGTCGGCATAGGCTGAGATTCTCATAGCGGCTCCTTAAGGCTTAAATGATGATAGTAAGCCATCGGTTCGCGATGGGGAAGGGTGACAAGGGGCGCTTTGTCACGTTATTTGATTGCGAATATAATGGCTTGCGACAATGCGCATGAGAGGGAGTGGGGAGACCCCATGGGAGAACTTAACGATCTTCTGGTTGCCTTCACGGGAACCATCGATGACTTCATGTACACCTACATCTTGGTGATCTTGCTCGTCGCGACGGGCGTGTGGTTCACCATACGCACGCGCTTCGTCCAGATTCGCTACATCAAGGACATGTTCACCAACCTCGTCGGCAAGAGCGTCGCCGCCGATACGGAGTTCTCCGATGACGTCGCGAATTCCGTGGACACGGGCAAGCTTCCCAAGGCGCCCGGTGCGGCAAACGAACACGGGAGCACCGCCTACGCCGACGTCTCGAAGCCCAAGAGGCAGCGCAGGATCTCGTCGTTCCAGGCGCTCATGGTCTCGACGGCATCGCGCGTGGGTACGGGCAACATCGTCGGCATCGCGACGGCCATCGCCATCGGCGGACCTGGTGCGGTCTTCTGGATGTGGCTCATGGCCATCATCGGCGCGGCCTCGGCGTTCATCGAGTCCACGCTCGCCCAGATCTGGAAGGTGCGCAATCCCGATGGCACGTTTCGCGGTGGGCCGGCGTACTACATCCAACTCGCCCACGATCATGCCCTCGGCCATCGACTATTACGTCATCGAGGGTCATGAGACCGTCGTCAACGCCATCATCGGCCTGTTCGTTGTCGTCGCGGTCGCCGTCGTGATTTTCGGCGGCATACATCGCATCTCGATCATCACCTCCTGGATCGTTCCCATCATGGCGGGCGCCTACATCCTCATCGCCATCTGGACGTGCGTCTCCAATTTGGGCGATGTCCCCACCGCGCTCGGCCTCGTCTTTGGCCAGGCGTTTGACTTCACGTCGCTTGCCGGCGGGTTCACCGGGTCGATGATCATGTGGGGCATCAAGCGAGGTCTCTTCTCGAACGAGGCCGGTATGGGGTCGGCGCCCAACGCGGCAGCCACCGCCGATGTTTCGCATCCCGTGAAGCAGGGGCTCGTGCAGAGCCTCTCCGTCTACATCGATACGCTCGTCATCTGCACCTGCTCGGCGCTCATGATGCTCATCTTCTGCGTCCAGCAGCCCGATACGGTCGCGGCGCTCGTGGCTTCCGACAGCTTCAACGGCATCGATTTCGTGCAGATGGCAATGGCGAATTCGATTGGCCCCATTGGCATTCACTTCATGACCGCGTGCATCATTCTGTTCGCGTTCTCGTCCCTCGTGGGCAATTACTTCTATGCCGAGGGCAACATACTGTTCATCAAGGACAACAAGACCGTGCTTCTGGTGTTCCGCCTGTTCTGCCTGGCCGCCATCTTCTTTGGCGCGGTGAACAACTTCAGCCTCGCATGGAATCTCGCCGACATCTTCATGGGCTTCATGGCGATCATCAACCTCGTCGCCATCTTGCTGCTGGGCAAGTGGGCGCTCAAGGCGCTTGACGACTATACGGCGCAGCGCAAGCAGGGCGTGAATCCCGTCTTTTGCGCGCAATCCATACCGGGGATGCCCAAGACCATGTGGTGGACGCAGGATGCCAGGTGCCGCGTGCCCGCTTCGTCGGACGATGCGGGTGTGGCGGGGACCACCGGATAGAGCGGACGTCATAACGGGTTGCCGGGAAGGGTCGCCTCGCGGCGGCCCTTTCTTTTCGCCCTGTGCCGGCGGGCAAATGGGCAGGTCGCATGCCCCACTTTAATCTCTGCCCAGATAAAAATCCGGTGAACGGCTTGTAATTCACAGCAAACGGTAGTATTTTGTACGATGTCAAGAGAAATCTGTGAACGGTACTAAATACTTGGCAAGTGGACTTCGACGATCATGTGTTCGTGATGAAAACACTTCCTGGCCGGGATGGTTGCCGAAAAGTCTGTAAAGGGAGACCTAGGTAAAGGAGGACTGAAATGCTGTTTGACGTTTACGGTCCAAACGCCGCCTTTCAATGGTCAGGACTTTTCATGGTGCTCATAGCGCTCATCCTGCTCAATGAGGTGGCACGCCGCTGGAAGGCCGGAGGAATATTCTTCTTCTTCGGCGTCTGCGGTTTCATGACCATCTATTGCATCGTTGTGACCGTCGCTGCAAGCATGGGCCTCGAGTGGGGCCTCAACAATCCCACCGTGACCGACATGAATGGATGGTTCCACTACGCCAAGGTGTACGCCGCCACGGCCGGGTGCATCGGCTTCATGATGCTCAAGTACAGCTGGGGCAAGATCGGCCGCTCGCACTGGTTCAAGGCGTTCCCGTTCGTGATCGTCGCCATCAACATCCTGATCGCGGTCGCGAGCGATTTCGAGAGCGCCATCATGGCATGGGGTTCGAGCTTCGTGTCGAGCGAGGGCGTCGTCCTCAACGGCGGCTGGCATAACGTGCTCAACGGCACGGCCGGCATCCTTAACATCCTGTGCATGACCGGCTGGTTCGGCATCTACATCTCCAAGAAGCGCCAGGACATGCTGTGGCCCGACATGACGTGGGTGTTCATCATCTCCTACGACCTGTGGAACTTCTGCTACACCTACAACTGCCTGCCCACCCACTCCTGGTACTGCGGCATCGCGCTGCTCGTCGCGCCGACGATCGCGGGCCTCATCTGGAACAAGGGCGGATGGATCCAGAACCGCGCCTTCACGCTGGCAATCTGGTGCATGTTTGCGCAGATGGTCCCCATGTTCGCCAACGACTCCATCTTCGCCGTGCAGTCGGTCAACAATCCGGACGTCAACCTCGTCGTCTCGATCATCGCGCTCACGGCCAACGTCCTGGCTCTCGGATACGTCATCTATCGTTCCAAGAAGATGCACGTCAATCCGTACACTCACGAGATCTGGGTTGGCACCAAGGAGTATCGTGAGGCCATGGCACGTCGTGCTTCCGTCGACTACCTGCTCGAGACCGAGCCCAAGAGCGCCACGCCGGCCGAGATCGAGGAGCTCGTCGCCTATCACGAGATGCCGATTCTTCCGGATCCCACCAAGTCCGACGTCGAGATAGACGTCATAGAGTACAAACGCAGGGAGTGACCCAACGGGCCCCTATTCCCCTCTTTCTGGGAAGCCGGCATCAGTGTTGATGCCGGCTTCCTTTTCTTCTACCCCTGTTTGTTGAAAATGAGACAGTTACTCAGAGACGTTGTCTCATTTTTTGGCTACGAGACTGCCTGCTTGACGCTCGCCCTGCTGGTCAGGTAGGTGATGAGCATGTAGCCGCCGTATATGGCGACGACGAGACATGCCGCCATGACGATGGAGGGGAACAGGTCCCGTCCGAGCGCCGCGAAAAGCGATTCGGAGAGAACGGCGATGGCACATGCGGAGTGGCAGACGGCCAGGGCCAGCGGTGCGACGAAGTAGATCACGACCTGTTCGAAGAGCGAGCGGGTGAGCATGGACGTGTCGCACCCGAGTTTCGAGAGCAGGCGATAGCGGTCGAGCGAGTCGATGGTGAGCGAGAGCAGCTGGATCGCGAGCACGGCGGCGGTTGCGACGAGTAGCACGAGGCCGATGTAGATCGCGAGGTAGGTGATCATGACGCGCAAGCCGCTTGCCTGGCCCACCATTTGCGCGCGCGTGATGACGGTCGACACGCCCGGCGCATCGATGGCATCGACGGCGTCGACGAACGCTTCTTCAGCATTTGAGCGAGACTCGTACATGATGTTCACGTACACCGAATCGGGGGTCTCCATCTGGGCCAACGTGGTGATGACGTCATCGGGGACCACCATCGTGAGGGCGTTGCTGAGCATGTCGAAGTCGTTGAGCTGGACCTTTTCGACATGACTGGCTGGCGCGAGGTCACCGGCTGGCGTGGGAAGCGGCATATGCTGCGCCACGACCGCATCGGCGATTTTCTCGGATGCCGACATGCTGTTGGTGACGAGGTATTCGCCAGATGACAGCGTGACAGGCTGCTTGTCGCTTAGGGCGAGCATGTCGTTGAACTGCGTGAGGCCGACGACCTGCACGCTTTGGTTTAGCGTCGAAGTGTTGCTCATGGAGTCCGCAAGGTACGTGTTGACGGCGTCCATGAGCTTGCCATAGGTCATGTCGGGAAGCCCGTAGAAGTCGAGCTGCGCGCTGGCGGCGACAAGCGTGTCCCAATTGGCGACGTGCTGCTGCAGATATGCGTTCGTCTGGCTGATATCGACGTCGACGGGTCTCTTGGTGCCCCTGCCGTTCTCGTATACGACTTCCTCGTCGTATGCGATGACGCTCGCGTCATAGGGATTCGCCTCGTCGATGTCGCCGGTAAACGCATCTATGAGACCCAGACCAGTGGCAAAGGTGGTGATGGCGAAGAAGAGCAGCACGCACACCACCCAGATGGAGACGAACGAGGTATTGAACTTCGAGGCGACCTGGCGCGTGGTAAAGGGGCGCAGGCGCTTGAGGTAGACGCCGCGCAGGCGCGTGAGCACGGCGATGACGAAGCCGGAAAGCGAGAAGAAGAACAGTAGCGAGCCCACCAGCATGAGGACGGTCGCGCGCTGAAATTCGGTATCGAACATGAGCGTCATGCCGTTAATGTCGAGCTGCCAGTAGGCGAGGCCGATGAGAACCAGCGAGATGGCGAAGAGCACGAGGCATACCCAGGGATTGCGGATGACGATCTTCTGTCGCTTGGCCTTGGCTCCGATGAGGTCGATGAGCTTGCAGCGGCGCACGGTGATGACGTTGAAGATGGCGACAACGATGAAGATGGCGATGAAACAGGCCAGCGTCGCGATGCAAGCTCCCGGCGAGAAGCTGAACTGGTATTGCGGCATGGCGACGCCAAAGAGCGCCGCGGTGGCAAACGAGAGCAGCTGTGAGATGAGAATGCCAAGGCCCAGGCCGAGAACGAGCGATCCCAAGCCGATGAAGACCGTTTCGTACAGCAGGATGCGCGATACCTGCCCTGGCCTCATGCCAAGCACGAGGTAGATGCCGAATTCCCGCTTGCGTCGGGTGATGAGTAGCTGGTTCGCGTAGATGACCAGAAATCCCAGCACGAGGGCGACGATGACGGAGAAGATGTTCATCATGTAGCCGGTGAACTCAATGACGTTTGCGTTATTGGATGCCGCGATGTCGTGCATGACCTGCTGGTCGCCCACGGAGTTGAACGCGTAGAACACGGTGACGGCGATGAGGAGCGTGACGAAGTATATCGCGTAGTCACGCAACGATCGCCGCATGTTGCGCACGGCGAGTTTAAGCAGCATGGTATGCCTCCCCGCCAAGGAAGGTCACGACCTCCATGATGCGGGCGAAGTACTCCTCGCGCGAAAGCGAACCCTGACGGATTTCGTTGAAGAGCTTACCATCGGACAGGAAGAGCACGCGGTCGGAGAACGATGCCGCATACGCATCATGGGTGACCATGAGTATGGTCGCGTTGAGGGACTTGTTGAGCATCTCGAGGGTCTCGAGCATGATCGTCGCGTTGCGCGAGTCGAGCGCGCCGGTGGGCTCGTCGGCAAGGATGAGGGAAGGGTCGGCCACGATGGCGCGCGCCGCGGCGACGCGCTGCTTTTGGCCACCGGACATTTGGCTGGGATACTGCTTGAGCGATTCCGTGACATTGAGCGTGCGCGCTATATCCTCGATGCGGGAGGTGATGCTCGCGGGACGCGCGCCCTTGATGGTAAGGGCAAGCGCGATGTTCTCCATGCCGGTCAGGGTGTCAAGCAAGTTGGAGTCCTGGAAGATGAAACCGAGCTCGTCACGGCGAAAGGCGCTGAGCTTGTTCTTTGACATGGTGGTGATGTCGCTGCCGTTGATGAGTATGTGGCCCGCGGAGGGCCGGTCGATGGTGGATATGCAATTGAGCAGCGTCGTCTTGCCCGAGCCCGATGGCCCCATGATGGCGACGAATTCGCCGCGCGCGACGTCGAAGCTCACGCCGGCAAGCGCGTACATGAGGTTCTGGCGGCCGCCGAACACCTTCTCGATATTGCGCACGCAGAGGATGGGGGAGGACGCAGAGCGGGACGATCCCGTCACGCTGGCAGGTGGCGTTGCGATGACCTCAGACATGGATGCTCCTTCCCGTGCGCGGCACCTTGACGGAGGCGTAGGCGAGCATGCCGGCGACGATCGCCGCCGCAACGAGCGTGACGGCTCCCACGCTCTTCGTCACCGTTGATAATACCTTTGATGCCTTCATAGGACTAACCTTTCGTGTGTGGATTATCGGGCAGCATCCATGGTGATGCGCGAAGATTGCGGTTGCCATCGAAGTGGCTTACCCGTGACTTACGAATTCGTAAGGGTGCAATCGACTGGCGAGACTGACATGCACGCCATCTGCGTCTATTGCTGAATTAGGTGCATGCGGCGACGGTCGTGGGGAAAGCTGATCTGCACGCGAGTCCCCACGCCCTCCTCGCTTGCGAGCATGATGCCAAGCCCCATTTGCGTGCACATACGGGCGACGAGGAAGAGCCCCATGCCGGTCGCCGACCCGTGCGCGCGACCCACTTCGCCCGTGAAGCCGCGGTCGAAGACGCGTGGCACGTCTGCGGCCGGGATGCCGCAACCGTCGTCGCGCACTTCGAGCATCGTGCAGGCATGCGGCCCCTCCTCGTCGTTTTCGCAGGCTTCGAAGGTGATGGTTTCGGCATCGTATTTTGCGGCGTTGATGATGAGCTGGGTGAGGATGAACGCAAGCCAGGCCTTGTCGGCCACGACCGTGGTCTGCGGATCGATGCGGATGTCGATGGCGACGCCGCATGACGTGAGGTAGCGCATGTTCGCCTTACACGCTTCGCCCACCGCATCACCGAGCGCGATTTCGCGAATGACGTAATCGTTTACGAGCGTGTCGGAGCGCGCGGTGAAAAGCGCCTGTTCGACGAGATGCTCGACGCGTTCGAGTTCAAGCTTGAGTATGCTCGCATCCTCGCCGTGCATCTTGTCGAGGAGTAGCCGCGCGGCGGCAAGTGGCGTCTTGACCTCGTGTACCCAGAGCTCCGTGTACTGGGCACGATCGTAGCTCTGCATTCTGAGCTCGTTGCCTTCGTGCATCGCCTGCTCTGCAATCGAGCGCGCCATGGCGAGCGCGATTCGTCCCTCCAAAAACGCGGGTTCGTGGACGATTTCGTCGAAATAGCGCGTCTTGTCGAGCGACTCCAGCGCCTCTCCGATGCTCTTCCAGAACAGTGCGCGTCGTCGGTATTCCAGGATAAACGCCAGGATCAGAACCGCCACGAGCGTGAAGTCGATGAGAAGGATCGCGTCGGTGGTCATGCCGAGCACGACGAGCATGAAGGAGACGAAGGCGATGACAGCGCAGGCAAGCGCAAGAATCGGCGCCTTGTCCCGCAGGAAGGCCCGCATCGTGAACCGTGGCATGTCATGCGCGTCCATGGGCCCCTCACGCCATGATCACATAGCCGAGCGATCGGCGTGTCTGCAGGAAGTCGTCTGCGATGCCGATGCTTGCGAGCATCTTACGCAGGCGGTTTATGTTGACCGTGAGCGTGTTGTCATCGACGAAGGCGTCGGACTCCCAGAGGTCGCACATGATTTCCTGGCGCGAGATGATGGTTCCGGCATTGCGCATGAGCAGGGCGAGAATGCGCTGCTCGTTGCGCGTCAGCTCGGCAGACCTGCCCCGATAGCGCACTTCGGACACGCTCAAATCGAGTGTGACCTCCCCGTGCGTGATGGTGCTGGCCTCGGCCGACGCCGTCGCATGACGTTTGACGAGCGATGCGATGCGCGCGAGCAGCACCGCGGGACGATAGGGTTTGGCCACGAAGTCGTGAGCACCCAGGTTGAGGGACATGACCTCGGTGAATTCGTCGTTCTTTGCCGTGAGGACGATGATGGGGACATCGCTTTGCCTGCGCACGTCGCGACAGATGGACTGCCCATCCGCTCCGGGAAGGCCAAGGTCCAAGATGACGCAATCGGGATTGATGTCGACGATGTCATGTGCGGCGGTTTCGAAGTCATCGCAGGCGCGTGTCTCGTATCCGTTGAGCTCGAGCAGGTGCGCGAGCTCGTCGCGCAGGGTCGCGTCATCTTCGACGATGTAGACGATGGCCATGATGGAATCCCGTTCGCTTGGATATGGTGGCTCCATTTTAGCCGCACGTGGGCGTGAAAGACGGCAAGGAGCGGAATCTTACGCAGGTGTAAGAAAGCGTTGGAAAATGCAAACGAAACATCGGGCTGCTCTATGAGAATGTGCGAATAGTCTGCGAAAAAGATAACCAACCGGCGTATCATGGAAGACACGCGAAGGAGGTGGGTGACATGCTGCGCAAGATCGACAAGCTGGAGCTTCTGAAGCACATTGTCTTCATCGTCTGCGTTGGCATCGTATCGGCTTTCACGTCCATCGTCCTGTGCCTCTGCGTCAACTTCGCCTACCACGTCAACCAGACCTTTGCCTGGACGCTCTTCTTTCTACCGCTACTGGGCGTCTTGTCCCTTGCCCTCTACAAGGCCTTCAAGCTGCCTTACGACTATTCGACAGATACGCTCGTCGAGCAGATGCGCAATAACGACGTGGTTTCGCCTGCGCTCGCGCCGGGCATCATCGTGGGTACCTGTCTCACGATCCTGGGCGGCGGTGCCGTCGGCAAGGAGTCGAGCGCCTTTCAGGCGGGCGCGTCGGTGAGCGAGACCTTGGGGCGGGCGTTCAAGCTCAAGAATTGCCTTGTCGACAAGCAGGATAGGGAGCTGTACGGATATGCGGCGCTCATGGGCATGAGCGCGACGTTTTCCGCCCTGTTCTTCGCTCCGCTGGGAGCCGTGTTCATGGTGCTCGAACTGACGCGTTTCAAGAACCTCAGCTTGCCGCGCTTCATTGCCATGATTGCCTCGGCCGCCATTGCCGCTTCCATCGCCTATCCTTTCGGTATCGGCGACATCATCCCGCGGGTCGCCATTCCTGCCATGACCGGCGAGCTCGTGCTCTACACCATCATCGCCGGCATGGCATGTGGCGTACTCGGCGGTATCTTCGGGCGGGCGCTGCGCTTCACGCGCAAGCTCCTCAAGACGCATTTCGATAGGCCCTATCTCGCGGTCATCGTCTCGGGCCTCGTCATCGTCTGCCTCGTATATTTTCTCGACCTACGTGTTTTCGAGGGCTCGGGAATGAACCTGCTCAAGCACGCACTTGACGGATCCATCGGCACCTATGATTTCGCGATCAAGGCCGGTCTCGTGTTTCTCGCGTTGGCCTTTGGCTTCAAGGGCGGCGAAATCATGCCGACGCTTGCCATCGGCGGTCTGCTCGGCTGCACGCTCGGTCAGCTCATGGGCATCGATCCCGCCTTCATGAGCGCGCTCGGCGTCATCGGCTTCTACGTGGGCATGTCGCGTTGTCCCATCGCCGGGTTCTTCCTCGGCTGCGAGGTCTTCGGCTGGGCCATCGCGCCTTTCCTCGCGATCATCGTGATATGTGCCGTCATGGGTAATTGGGATTACGGCTACTACGGACATGGCCTCATCTACGAGATGCGCAAGGAACTCGCGCAGAGGCACGCGAACGCGGCAGGCGCAAAGGCAGTCTCCGCAAACGCGTCGACTGAGGCTGCGAACGGTCAAGAAAAGAATGCAAAACAGCGTTCATCGGAAAATTAGAACCGCTTGCGTCAAAAAACTTTTCAAAAACAGAAAAATATGCTGTTGACTTCTATCCGCAGTGGAGTAGATTGTACGCGTAGGATATACACGTATCGGAATAGGGGAGTTTTCCGCATATCCACGTGTGTTGAGGAGGATGCCATGGCGGCTCCGAGGAAGGATGACGAGCGAGCGCGTCTCTATGCCGCGGCCCTGCGTCTGTTTGGCGAGAAGGGCTATATCGCGACGTCCTACATGGACATCGCCGTTGCATGCCATACGAGCAAATCCGTCGTACAACACTACTACCCTCGCAAGGAGATGCTGCTCGCCCACTACATTGACGACCATTTCTCGTGGGTGATCAAGAAGGCGCAGGATCTCTGCCCGCCCCAATGCGATGTCTTGGAGCTGCTGTGCATGATGGGCTTCATTCATCTGGGGATGCTCATCAAGGACGAGGAAGCGTCCCCACTCGTGCAGGATTTCCTGAGGCATCCGGCCCTTCTCGACGAAATGATCATCCGCGAGCGCGACTGGCTCGCCGACCGATGCCCGGACGACCTGGACAGGGGCTTTGTTGGTGATTGTCTCGTCGTCGGCTTGAGTGGGGCCTACGGGCTCTTGTCGGTCACCTTGGAGGAAGGTCGCAGGGTGACCCCCGAATACCTCATGCAGATCACTTTCGTTCCCTTTGCCATTTCGATCGGAGGCAAGCTCGAGCGGGTGGAGGAAATCATCGAGGAATGTAGCTTGCTGCAGGAAACACAGTAGGAGGAGCATCATGAGACCAATGGAATTTGCCAAGCGGACGGCGGCCAACAAGGCCATTGATTACTTTATGGAGGATCCCGTCCCGCGCATCGAGAGCATGATGGCCACCGTCAACAAGATGTTGCCCGATGCGCTCTTTCCGTCGCAACGCAAGGCCTTCAACAAGGCCATCGAGGAGCGCAACAACTGGTATCAGCTCATCTGTCGCGTTGCCGACCTTGACCCGGATGTCGCCACGGGCTTGCTCAAGTGCTTTTTGACCGAGGCGAACCTCGTTGCCTGGGACAAGCAGGAGAAGTCGCGCGAGAAATACCAGTGCAACATTCCCTGGGCCGTGCTCCTCGACCCCACGAGCGCCTGCAACCTGCATTGCACGGGTTGCTGGGCTGCAGAGTACGGTCACAAGCTCAACCTGAGCTATGACGACATCGACTCCATCATCAACCAGGCAAACGAGCTCGGCACGCACGTCTTCATCTACACGGGCGGCGAGCCGCTCGTGCGCAAAGTTGACCTCATCAGGCTCTGCGAGGCGCACCCGGACTCCGCTTTCCTCTGCTTCACCAACGCCACCCTCATCGACCAGGCGTTCGTCGAGGAGGTCGCCCGCGTGAAGAATTTCGTGCCGATCATCTCGGCAGAGGGCAACGAGCAGACCACCGACGCCCGCCGTGGCGAGGGAACCTACCAGAAGATCGACAGTGCCATGGACATGCTCAAGGCGCGGGGCGTCCCCTTCGGGGTCTCCATTTGCTACACGAGTCAAAACGCGGAGGCGGTCTGCACCGAGGAGTATTACGACTGGCTCATCGACAAGGGCGCCTTCTTCGCATGGATTTTCACCTACATGCCCGTTGGCAAGGATTCGCCCGCCGAGCTCATGCCCACGCCCGAGCAGCGCGAGATGCTTTACGACTTCAATCACAGGATGCGCCATGAAAAGCCGCTCCTGACGCTCGATTTCCAGAACGATGGCGAATTCGTCGGCGGATGCATCGCCGGCGGCAGGCGCTATCTGCACATCAACGCCAACGGAGACGTGGAGCCCTGCGTGTTCATTCACTATTCCAATGTCAACATCCATGACGTGAGCCTGCTCGATGCACTGCGGTCACCGTTGTTCATGGGCTACTACCACGGCCAGCCCTTCAACGACAATCACCTGCGTCCTTGTCCGATGCTCGAGAACCCCGAATGCATCGAGAAGCTCGTCGAGGAATCGGGTGCGCATTCGACGGACCTGGTCCAGGAGGAGTCGGTCTACGAGCTCACCGCGAAGACGCGCCCCATGGCACGTAAATGGGCACCGGTCGCCGAGCGCATCTGGACCGACGAGAACGACGAGCGCGCCTCCGAGCGTCACCGCAACGATTTGGGGCAGGCGACGTCGGATCTCAAGAAGTTCGAGCGCGACGGACGCGTCGTCCGCAGCGCCTTTGACGAGGAGCGCGACTTGCGCAGTGTCGCCGAGCGCGATGAGGAAATGGATCGCAAGCTACACGAAATCACCGAGTCCGAGAAGGTGCTCGTCTAGCGAGGCAGATCGAGACACCATGTCAGCGTAACGCTGAGAGAGGAGGGGCACATGAGCGAGAGGAACCTGAGCCGTCGGTCGTTTCTAGCCGGCACGGCAGTCACTGCGACGGCTGCGTGTCTGGGCATGAACGCTGCCGTGCCTGCGGCAAAGGCCCTGGCGGAGAACGTCGATCCCGCCGGCGAATGGGTGAGGACCACCTGTTCGCCCAATTGCACGGGGGCGTGTGGTCTCAAGGGATTCGTTCACGAGGGCCAGATCAAGATGATCTCGCAGGCGTCCGACTATCCGTTCGAGCAATACAATCCACGGGGATGCCTCAAGGGCCTGTCCGTCAACACGATGCTCTACGGCCCACACAGGCTCACGACGCCGCTCGTCAAGAACGACGATACGGGCAAGATGGAGGAGGCCGACTGGGACACGGCGCTCGACGCGGCGGCCACCAAGCTTCGCGCCGTCATGGACAAGTACGGTCCGGAGTCCGTGGGCGTGATATGGCAGGTGCAGGGCACCGGTCACATCCAGAAGGGGTCGATCATCCGCCTATCCAACATGATGGGCTGGTCGGCCATTGGCTGTTACGAGATGAACGGCGACCTTCCCATGTTCTGGCCCGAGACCTTTGGCGTGCAGAGCGAGGAGCTCGAGTCGTATTGCTGGGAAGACTCCATGTACACCATGATCTTTGGCTCGAACGTCATGGTCACCCGTCTGCCCGATGCGCACTTTCTCAACATCTCGCGCGAAAACGGCGGCAAGGTCGTTAACTTCGACCCCAACTACTCGGCCACGTCCGAGAAATCGACCGAGTGGGTGCGTCTCAAGCCCGACACCGACGCGGCCTTCGCGCTGGCAGTCGCCAAGATCATCATCGACGATGGCCTCTACGACGAGGCGTTCTGCAAGAACTTCACCGACATGCCGCTGCTCGTTGACACGGCTACGGGCAAGCGCATCGAGGCCGCCAACGTGGTCGGGCTCTCGGCGTTTTCCGCGCCGGCATACCGCAGCACCTATGTGGCCATCAATGCCGCGGGCGCTCCCTTCGCGGTTAATCCCGAGCGGCTGGGCGGTATGGAGGACTGCACGCTCGAGTATACGGGCGACATACGGCTCAAGGACGGCACGACCGTGCATGCCAAGAGCGGCTTCAGGTTGCTGCGCGAAAGCCTCGTGGGCAAGACGGCATCGTGGGCGAGTGATACCACGAGCATTCCCGTCGAGACCATCGAGCGCATCGCGCACGAGTGCGCGACCATCAAACCCATGCACATCATCTTCGGCGGTGCCGGGACGCAGTGGTACCACGGCGATCTCAAGGGGCGCTCGCTCGCGCTCATCGCGGCGCTCACGGGCAACATCGGCCAGCTCGGCGGCGGCATCTCGACCTACGTCGGCCAGTACAAGACGCGTTTCATTCCCGCTTCGTGGTTCAACCCGCCGCGCATGAACAAGCACTCCATGTCCTTCCAGTACGCCGTCACCGGACGCACCGAGACGATGCAGCAAAACGCGTTTCCCCCCAATGGCCTCAAGGCGCTCGTCGTGGGCTGGGGCAATCCGATGGATCAGCACAACGTGGCCAACTGGCTGCGAAGCGCGAAGGAGAGCGGCGAGCTCGAATGCCTTGTCACGCTCGACTTCCAGCGCACTACCACCGTCGACATGAGCGATGTGGCCCTGCCGGCACCCAGCTGGTACGAGAAGCTCGAGCTCACCACGACGCCGTTGCATCCCTGGGTGCAGCTCCAACAGCAGATGGTCGATCCGCCAGGCGAGGCACGGCCCGAGATATGGATTTGCAAGGAGCTCGCCACGCATATCGATCCCTCGTATGCGGACCAGTGGCCGGTCTTTGACGAATCACAGGCCGAGCAGGTCGCTGACGAGGTGCTGCGCACGCTTCTGGCCAACGGCGGTCCCTATGTCAACCAGCTCACGGCCGAGCAGCTGCGTGAGGGCCCGGGCAAGCTCTGGCACGCCAATCCCGGCGAGAAGCGCATTCCGTTCTGGAGCCAGATTCACGAGGGCACGCCGTTTCCCAGTCAGTCGCTCCCCAACGCAATCGACGTGACGGCGCCCTTCGTTAGGTCCGGGCGCATCCAGTTCTACCGTGACGAAGACGAGTTCCTCGAGCTCGGGGAGCAGCTTCCGTGCTACAAGCCCGCCTTCGAGGACACGGAGTACAAGGACGATCCCGAGGCACGTACCAAGTACCCGCTCGCGTTCATCACGCGTAACAGCACGTATCGTGTGCACTCCACGTACGTAAACAACCCCTTCATGCTCGAGCTGCAGAACAGCATGCCCAAGATCTTCATGAATCCCGACGATGCCAAGGAGCGTGGCCTGGAGGTAGGCGATTTGGTCGAGGCCTACAACGGGCGCGGCAAGTGCCAGGGCGGCCTCGTGCTCGATCCGGGCATGTATCCCGGACAGGCGATTTTCGATCAGGGATGGTGGAGCGAGTACATGGATGGCGACAGCTACAACTCGCTCATCTATCCGTGGATCAACCCCACCAATGAGGTGTATTACCTCTCGGGCGTGTGGTCGCCCAACATGGCGTGGAACGAGTGCGCATGCAATGTCCGTCTACTGCAAAAGGGCGGTGCGCGTAAGGAGGTCATGCAATGAGATACGCAATGGTCATCGACCTTGACCGCTGCATAGGATGCAGGACCTGCGCGGTCATCTGCAAGGATCATAACGCCGAGCCCCGTGGCATCTGGTGGAACCGCGTCTTCGCGCCGGGCGCGCCCGAATATGGCACGTCGGTGATCGTGGACGGCATGCCGCGTATGGAGTTTCTGCCCATCAGCTGTCAGCACTGCGAGAACGCGCCGTGCCAGCAAGTATGCCCGACGGGTGCCACCTATACCGATGACACGGGCACCGTGCTCGTCGACTACGAGAAGTGCATCGGCTGTCGCTACTGCATCACGGCTTGTCCCTACGAGGTGCGCCAGTTCAACTGGAGCAAGCCCGAGGGCATCGAGGGCGTGGATGGCGAGTACCGTTGGGGCTATCCCGAGGATTACCGCCAGGACGGACGGCTCGTCTACACGCCGGTGCGTCCCGAGGGTGTAGTCGAGAAGTGCACGTTTTGCGTCCAGTACACCAATCAGGGCGGCATCCCGGCCTGTTGCACGGGTTGCCCGGCAAACGCCCGCATATTCGGCGACATCGAGGATTCCGAGTCCGAGGTCTCGCAGTATCTTTCCGGGCGCGAGTGGTTCGTCATCGGCGAATCGCACGGCACCAACCCGAAGGTGTATTACCTGCCTTCCAAGCGCGGAGAGGGGGAGCAATCATGACGGAGCAAACTCGTAAATCACGCAAGTGGCCCATCATCGTGGCCGTCGTCTTCGTGGCGATAGGTTGCGCGGCGTGGATTTGCCAGCTCACGATGGGCCTGCTCGTGGGGTCGGGCATGAGCAACACGTTCGCATGGGGCCTCATGATTGCGGTCTTCGCATTCCTCGTCGGCTTTGGCGCGGGCAGCCAGTTCGTCGCGTCCTATATCGTGCTCGCCAATCGCAAGGACCTCATGCCCTACGCCAAGACCGCGCAGGCCATTGCGCTTGCCGGCGCCATCGGGGCGGGCGTGGCGATTCTGATCGACCTGGGACATCCGGCGCATATCATGTCGATGATCACGGCGCCCAATCCAACCTCGGCTCTCACGTGGGACATGATCGCGCTTTCGGTATTCATCGTCATCGCGGTCATCAACGTCATCGCCATCGCGCGCAAGAGCAAATCGCTCAAGTTCTGGATGGCCCTTGGCCTCGTGAGCGCGTTTGCGCTGCAGCTCGTCGAAGGGTTGCTCTTCGCCCTCATGGAGACGCGCGTATGGTGGCATAGCGTCATCATGCCCGTCGACTTCATCGTGGTCGCCCTCGTATGCGGCCTGGCGATCGCCGTCATCGTCTGCGCACTGCAGAAAGACGAATACAATCCCGAGGCCCTTCATGACCTGAGCTTCCTGCTCGTCGTCGCCATCATCATCCACCTCGTGCTCGCCGTCATCGAGCTTGCCCTCGTGTGCCTTGGGGGCAGCGCCGCCGACGCGGGAGCGCTCGCGGCAATCGGGGGCACGTGGCTGCTCTACGTGCTCGAGCTCGGCTTGCCGCTCGTCGCCGTGTTCGTGTTGTTGCGGGGCAAGAAGGATCCGGCCAAGAGCATGCTCATCGGCGGCGGCCTGGTTGTCGTGGGCATGTTCTGCCATAGGCTCATGCTGCTCTACCCGGCCTTCGGCAGCCCCGCGCTCTACGTTCCGCTATCCAATGAGCCTTCGCCAAGCTGGCCCCTGCCCGCCTCGACGGGCCTGTACGACCATACGGGCAACGCATTCGAGATCGCACAGGGCTATGTTCCCAACTTCTTCGAATGGGCGAGCATGCTGCTGCCGCTTGGAATCGCGCTCATGGTCTTTCTCGTCGCGATGTGGTTCATCGGCAAGATAGATAAACCCGCTCCGACGGCGAATAACCGGACGGCCGTCGCGTCACACGTCGTCGCATCCGATGAAGCCATTGTGGCCGATGAGATTGGTGACGAACCGATCGACGGAGGCATTGTCGACGAGGTCGCCGTCAAGGAAGCCGTCGCCACTGACAAGAAGGAGAAGTCCCGATGAGGTCAATGAAGAGAACACTCACGTTGTTGCTAAGCGCCGTGCTCGTGGTTTGCGCAGCGCTATGCGTTGCCGGATGCGGGGGACAGCAGGCGTCATCGTCGGCAACGAGCTCGGCGGCCACGTCGAGCGCAGCCTCCGAAGCGGGCAAGACGCTCGTGGTCTATTTCTCGGCTACCGGCAACACCGAAGCCGTCATCCAGGATATCGTCGACGAGACCGGTGCGACGAGCTTTGCCATCCAGTCGGCGCAGCCTTATACGAGCGAGGACCTCGACTACAACGATTCGGACAGCCGCGTCTCGAAGGAGCATGCGGACCCGTCCTTGCAGGACGTTGCGCTTGCCCAGGACACGCCTGACGACTGGGCTTCCTACGATACCGTTCTCATCGGATATCCCATCTGGTGGGGCGAGGCGGCATATCCTGTGGCGAGCTTCGCGAAGGCCAATGACTTCACCGGCAAGACCGTCATCCCGTTTTGCACGTCGGCGTCATCTGGCCTGGGGCAGAGCGCAGAGCATCTCTCCGAGCTCGCGAACGGTGGAGAGTGGATGGGCGGCATGCGCTTTCCCTCGGGCGTGAACGGCGACGAGGTGCGCCAGTGGGTTGACGATCTCGGTCTCGAGAAGCAGAACCTGTAACGGGAATGTCGATGAAGGGAGCGTGTCATGATCGAGATTCTGAAGACCCACGATGGCACGCTCAGGCGTCTTGACGCGGTCGAGTCGGGCTGCTGGGTAAACGTGTGCGCCCCTAGCGACGAGGAGACCAGATGGCTTGCCGATAGCCTGGGCATAGGTGACGATTTCATCGATGCCATGCTCGATCGTGACGAAATCTCGCGTATCGACAAGGACGAAGAGGCCAAGCAGGCCCTTGTCGTCGTCGACTTTCCGGCTGCCGAGACCATGGGTGACAAGGCGAATCCAGACCTCGAGCAGTTCGATACCCAGCCCATTTCCATTCTCCTACTCGAAAAGCCAGGCGTCGTGGTGACCTTGACCAATGCGCCGTGCTCCATCATGGAAAGGTTCAAGAGCGACAAGGCGTCATCCATCGTCACGAGCAAGCGCACGCGTCTTTTGCTCGAGGTTCTCCTGGAGGTTTCCCAGGGTTACATCGACGCCCTGCGCGTCCTCGAGAAGCAGACCATGGCCCTCGAACGCAAGATGCGAAAGAAGCAGAACAACGAGGGGCTCATGAGCATGCTGGGCATCGAGAAGTCGCTGTTCTACATGTCGACGTCGCTCAAGAGCTCCGCTCCGACGCTCCAGGCCATCAAGAACGGGCAGTTCGTGAAACTCTTCGAGGAGGACGAAGAACTGCTCAATGACGTGATCGTCGAGTATCGGCAGGCATCTGAGATGTGCTCGATCTACACGGATGTCATCACCAGGGCGATGGATGCCTTCTCGGGGGTCGTCAGCAACAACGTCAATGCCTCCATGGGCGTGCTCACCACCATCACGCTTCTGCTGTCGATTCCGACCGTGGTGTTCAGCTTCTACGGCATGAACACCAACCTTTTGCCCATGAGCGATTCGTGGGTGTTTCCCATGCTGCTTTCGGTCGCCTTGGCGGCTGTTGCCGTCGTCGCGCTGCTGCGCTGGAGAAGATAGCGCAGGTCGAAGCGCTTGGGACGAAGGACGTCGCAGCTGCGCTCATAGTCCTGTGCTCGCACGAAAGCGCCACCGGCGCTTCCGGCTCGTGCGGAAATCGCGAAGCTGCGACGTCCTTCGTCCATGTCCTAGCGTTTCGATCCTCCGAAGAAATACGGGGACTGGGGCAAATAACCGTCCCCTTGTCTCCACCGCGGGCCTGTTCGAGACGCCCGGCCGATCGCCTGCTCTGCGCCGGTGAAGTAATTACCGTTTCGATCCTCCAAAGAAGTACGTGAACGGCGTGTCCGCCATCATGTCGATATCGAACGCGTCTTGCCAATCGAGTGCGGCTTCTTGCGCGGGAAGCAGGTCGCTCGTGACATTTGCCGGCACGTTCGCATGGTGCGCGTTAAGTGTCGCGCGACTCATGCCGTGCGCGACGAGGAATCTTCCACCAGGTGCAAGTAGGGATGAGGTCGCCCTGACAAGCGCCTCCTTGTCGAGGATATGGGGATAGGCGTTGTAGATGACCACGACGTCGAAGGGCTCGTCGCTCGTGAAGTCGAGGATGTCGCGACACTCGAAGCGCAGACGCCTGGGATCGACATCCGCGAAACTGGTGCGTGCGCAGGCAAGCATCTCCTCCGAGAGGTCGAGGGCGACGATCGTCTGCGCCCCCAAATCGAGATAGGCGCGCTCCATGATGCCCGTGCCGCAGCCGACGTCGAGCACGCGCGATCCCTCGTGTACGCCGGCGAGCTGTGCGACCATGAGGTGCTTGGGTCCGGCAGGTTCGGCCTGCTCGTTCCAGGTTACGGCGCGTTCGTCGAAGTAGGCGCCTATCGTGCTAATGCTCATCACGGGTCCTTTCTAATCAAACGAGCCGAATGAGACAGTTGCTCAGAGCAACTGTCTCATTCGCTTTTCTTTGGCATTACGAGGAAGCCGTCCTCATAGGCAATGAGGTCGATGGAGACGTCGTAGACGTCTTCAATGGTCTCCTTGGTCACGACCTCGCGCCCTCCGCTTGCGCGTACCAGCCCGTCCTTGAGCATGAGGAAGCGATCGCAGTAGCGTAAGGCAAGGTTGATATCGTGCAAGACGGCCGCGCAGGCGATGCCGTGCTCGTGGGCAGCTCCGCTTATCAGCTCCATGACCTCGATTTGGTTTGCCATGTCGAGGTTGTTCGTGGGCTCGTCAAGAAGCAGCACGTCGGTCTCCTGCACGAGCGCGCGGCCGATCACGACCTTCTGGTGCTCGCCGCCGGAAAGCTCGTCGAGGTAGCGTAGGGCGAGCGGCCCAAGGCCCAGCTCGTCGATGACGCGATCGACGATGGCGAAGTCCTCGTCGGTGGGCGCGGCCTTGATATAGGGCTTTCTGCCAAGCAGGAGCGCGTCGTAGACGGTGACGCCGTGCGCATGGGAATGCTGGGCAACGAGCGCGATTTGCCGTGCCCGTTCCTCGCGCGTGTAGGCGACGATGTCCTTGCCAGCGAGCGTGACCACACCCCGTTGGGGACGGATGATGTCATCGAGGCAGGAGAGCAACGTCGACTTGCCGCAGCCGTTGACGCCGAGGATGGCCAGGAAGGAACCTGGCATGATCTGTGCGCTCACCTTTTCGAGGACCTGTCCCGCTCCGCGGTACGCATAGGCGACGTCACGGGCTTCGAGGATGGTTCCGGGGACTTGCTCGCGGGCATGGTTCATCGATGTGCTCCTCGCATGAGCAGGTACAGGAAGAGGGGTGCACCCACGAATGACGTGATCGCGCTGATCGGCAATACGACGGAGGCAACTGCCATGCGCGCAATTACGTCGGAGAGGAGCAGGATGACCGCGCCCGCGAGCGCGGATGCCGGGAGGAGATACCGGTAATCGTTACCGATGAAGCGGCGCATGATATGCGGAGCGACCAGGCCGATGAAGTTGATCGTTCCGCAAAAGGCGATGACCGTCGAGGAGGCGAATGCCCCGACGATCATGTTGAGCAGACGCGTTCGCTTGACGTTGAGCCCGAGTCCATGCGCGGTACCCTCGCCGGATTCCATGGCGTTGAAGCTCCAGCGGTTGAGGTGGAAGAAGGCGAATGCCGCCAGCGTGACGATGGCCATGATCGCGATTTCGCGATAGGACGTGCGCCCGAGGTCGCCAAAGGTCCAGAACACGACGGCGGCGACCTGCGTATCCGTCGCGAAATATTGGATGAGGGCGGTCGCGCCCGTGAAGAGTGCGGATAACGCGACGCCCGCGAGCACGATGCTCTCGGGTGTCATGTCGCGAAAGCGCGAGAGTGCGAGGATGATGAGCGTCGAGGCGATGGCCCCGGCAAACGCGCAGATGACGGTGAGGTAGGGGTTGCTCGTCCCCAGGCCCTCGTAGGCTGCGGCGGACGAGCCCATTCCCAAGACGATGATGGCGATCGACGCGCCGAATGCGGCTCCCTGCGATATGCCTAGGGTGCTTGCCGAGGCAAGTGGATTGCGCAACACGCTCTGAAACGCGCAGCCGGCAAGCGCGAGCGCGATGCCGCCCACGATTGCGGTGAGCACGCGTGGCATGCGCAGGTTCCACACCACGATCAGATCATGCACGCTTCCCTGGCCCACGAGTGCCGCGAGCACGTCGAGGGGCGAGAGATCGGCCGTACCGAGCGTGATGGAGACGATGACGAGAACGAGAAGGAGCAGGGCGAACAGGAAGATTATCAGGCGCTTGTGCCTGATATAGCCGTGATATTGCTCCTTGTACGAGGTCGGCACCTGTGCGGCGTGGGCCGTTCTCATGTCCTCGGGGTTCATCTTCCGTGTCCTTCGAGCCGGATTCTCAGTGTCTAGAAGGAGATCTTGCCGAAGTCGAGGCCCGCGGCATGAAGCTGGTCGTAGCAATCCACGCCGAGCATCGTCTCCAGGATCTCACGATACGTGCTCGCGAGGTCAACGTCCGAGAACGCGTCGGGGTATACGGTTGCGCCGTTGAAGTAGGCATCGCAGATGGCGATCTCGATGTTGGTGCCGTTCATGTTGTACGAAGGCTGGGTGTAGAGGTTGCCGGCCTGGAATGCCTTGAGATTGTCGAAGAACGCCTGGTTGGAAGCGTAATCCTTCTGCATCAACTCCATGTTGCCCGCATTGAGGAACATGTAGTCGGGGTTCCACTCGCCGAGCTGCTCGAGCGTGACCTCGATGGACCCGGATTGCGCGGCACTATCGGCGACGTTGTCGATATGCACGGCCGTGAAAGGCGGATACTGCGCATAGGTGCCGCCGAAGCTCTTCGCGCCCTTGTAGTTCACGGCACCGGCATAGCAGGTGGGCCTGTCTTCCTGCGGGATGCCGGCAGTGCGGCTGTCGAGGTCGGCCTGCCAGCCATTCATCTTGTCGATGACCTGCTGTGCGTGCTCGGTGGTTCCGAGCACGTCTCCGACGACTTCGATGGACTTGAAGACATCTTCGGTGAACATCTGGTCCTGATAGGAGATGCCGATGACGGGGATGCCGATCTGGTCCTGCAGATCGTCACATTCCCGCGCGGAGCGGCTCGAGATGATCACATCGGGTGCGAGCTCGAGCATGGCCTCGCCATCGACGCTCGTCTCCATGAGGTGATTGCCGTTCGAGGTGGTGGGAAGACTCGCGAAGACCTGCTCGCAGGCGACGGTATAGGGGCGTGCGGGCGTGGCGGGCTTGTCCATCTCCGTCACGGCAACGAGCTTGTCGGCGCCCCCGGCGTAGACGACGAAACGCGCGGCGCTCCCGACCGTGGCGCAGGTCTGGACGTCGGCGGGAATCGTCACCGTACGGCCATAGACATCGGTGACCTCTCGTGTGTCACCGTTGCCCTGCGTGTCCGATGCGCAGCCCGCCAGTGCGAGTGCCAGAAGGCAAAATGCCAGGATGGCAACGAGTGTCCTTTTCATGTGCATCCCTCTCATCCAATTCCAGTGTTACGAATTGCGAATTGAGGTTACCATAAGCACGACTTGAGTGTTACGAATTGATAATACGTCACATGATAAACGGTGAGCGCGGCCAATCATGAGTTGGGCGGTCATTTAAGGACAGAAAAACGCAAAAACCCAAATAGTGTTCAAAAACTAATAAAAATCTGTTAATTTGAACATATGCTGAGACGACGCCGTTCGTGGCATTACGTTGCGACGGGGTATGAAGGATAGAAGGGCAGTATGGATTCGAGTACGGCAAACGCGGGCGCACTGGGCAAGAACCAGTTCGTCGTGCTGCTCAGGTTGCTGCACGAGCCGGGGCTTTCCCAGCGGACGATCGCCGAGCGCACGGGCCTTTCGGTGGGTACGGTCAATTCCTCGGTTCGCCAGCTCGTCGAGCGCGGCGACCTCGAGAAGGACGCGTCCGGAAATCTTTGCGTGACCGATCTGGGCGTTCGTTCCCTCGAGCCGTATCGGGTCGACAACGCGATCATCCTCGCAGCTGGGCTCTCCACGCGCTTTGCCCCGATTTCCTACGAGAAGCCCAAGGGGCTCTTGCGCGTACGAGACGAGGTCCTCATCGAACGCCAGATTCGCCAGCTCAAGGAGGCGGGCATCGACGATATCACCGTCGTCGTGGGTTACAAGAAGGAGTACTTCTTCTATCTGGAGGAGCTCTTTGGCGTTGATATCGTCGTGAACGAGCACTACGCGACGAGGAACAACCACTCGTCTCTCATGGTCGTGCTCGATAGGCTCAAACGCACCTACATCTGTTCGTCGGATAACTACTTCGTCGACAATCCGTTCGATTCCCACGAGCATGGCGCCTATTACGCGACGCAGTACGCGAAGGACGCGACCGACGAATGGTGCGTGCACCTGGGGAGCGGCGGCCGTATCGTGGGCGTGACCATCGGCGGGGCCGATTCGCAGATCATGCTCGGCCATGTCTTCTTCGACGAACCTTTCTCCCGTCGCATGGCCCAGATCATCCGCGACGAATGGGACCTGCCCGTGACGAGAGACAAACTGTGGGAGAACCTGTTCATCGATCATATCGACGAGCTGCACATGGTTGCCCGGCCCTATCCCGCCGAGATGATTCACGAATTCGACGCTCTCGACGATTTGCGCGAATTCGACCCTACCTTCATCGAGAACGTCGACTCGCTCGCCTTTGACAACATCGTGTCCGCTCTCGGCTGCGAGAAGGCCGACATTCGCGACGTGTATCCGCTCAAGCAGGGCCTGACGAACCTTTCGTGCCACGTGCGCGTGGGCGATGGGGAGTACGTGTACCGTCATCCCGGCGTGGGGACCGAGAACCTCATCGACCGTGACGCGGAGCTTGCCGGACTCAACATCGCGCGCGAGCTCGGCCTCGACAACACGTTCATCACCGGGGATCCGAAGACGGGGTGGAAGCTCTCGCATTTCGTGCCCGATTGCACGCAGCTCGACCCACACGAGAGCGGGCAGACCCGACGCGCCATGGAAATGGCGCGTGCCCTGCACGAGGCGGATGCGACGCTCGAGCGCAGCTTCGACTTCTACGCCGAATCCAAGCGCTACGAGGCGCTATTGCGCGAGTGCTGCGGCGTCATCGACGTCCCCGGCTTCGAGGATATGGCCGCGCGCATGGAGCGGCTGCACGATTTCGCGATGACTGACGAAACGTACACATGCCTGTGCCATAACGACTTCTTCCATTTGAACTTTCTGGTGGGAAAGGATGACAGCATCTCGCTCATCGACTGGGAATACGCGGGCATGTCGGACTACGCGAACGACTTTGGCACCTATACCGTCTGCTGCGAGCTCTCGACCGAGGAGGCCGAGGAGGCGCTGTCGTTCTACTTCGGGCGCACGCCCACGTTCGAGGAACTGCGTCACAACTTCGCGTACGTGGCATTCGCCGGTTGGTGTTGGTACGTCTGGTCGCTCATGAAGGAAGCCGAGGGCGACGTGGTGGGCGAATGGCTCTACATCTACTATCGCTATGCCAAGCGGTACCTGAACATGGTTTTGCCCTGGTACGAGCAGGGAAGGCGCGTCTAGGCGCCGGTGACTTCGATGGTGTCAAGCGCTCCGGTCGCAACGGACAGCGAAGGCGGGGCGAGCACGAGGAGGATGCGAAATGGGTGCGTTCGGTAAGGTCAAATACGGTCTCACGAGCGGTGTGCTATGGGGACTCGACACGGTCATCCTGGGCATTGCGCTCACGATGTCTCCCTATATCGGCACGCTCGAGGCGTTCGCGTTTGCCGCAATCGCGTCGTCGGCGCTGCATGACATCTTCTGCGCCTTGTGGCTTGCGCTCTACATGGGCGTGCGCGGGCGTCTCAAGGACACGTGGGCTGCGCTGCGCACCCGTAGCGGCAAGGTGGTCGTGCTCGGCGCGTTGCTGGGTGGCCCGGTTGGCATGACCGGTTACGTCATCGCCATCAACAACATCGGTGCGGGGTACACGGCCATCATCTCGGCGTTCTATCCGGCCGTGGGCGCAATCCTCTCCTTCATCATTCTCAAGGAACGCATGAACGTAAAGCAGCTCGTTGCGTTTGCCTGTGCGCTCGGTGGCATCGTCGCCATGGGCGTGCTTTCCCTCACCGATGCCGAGACGGTGGGAGATCCCGTCATCGGCCTCGTGGGTGCGGCTGCCTGCGTGCTTGGCTGGGGAAGTGAGGCCGTGCTCTGCGGATGGGGCATGCGCGATGACGCGGTCGATAACGAGACGGCGCTGCAGATCCGCGAGACCACGAGCGCGCTCGTCTACGCCATCGCCGTGCTTCCGGCATTCGGCGCATGGGCGTTCACGGCAAGCGCCTTCCCGTCGCTGGCGACGGGCGTCGTCGCGCTGGCCGCGCTGGCGGGTACGACCTCGTACCTCTTCTACTACAAGTCCATCAGCTCGCCTCTGGGCGCGGCGAAGTCCATGGCGCTCAACATCAGCTATTCGGCATGGGCGGTGCTCTTCGCGTTCGTGCTGCAGGGCACGGTGCCGACGCTCGCCTCGGTCGTGTGTTGCGTCGTCATCCTGGCAGGCACGATTCTCGCCGCAAGCGATTGGAACGAGCTCTTCAGCCGCGGTTCGCGGCAGGTCGATGGGGCATAGGTTGTGGAGTTGCTGCCGGGATGAGACGGTTGCTCAGGGACGCTGTCTCATTTGAAAATGAGACAGCGTCCCTGAGCAACCGTCTCATCCCATCCCCTATGCCTCATTCGGGCGCGATACGGTTTGCCAGGTTGGTAACCGCGCTCGCGGCGGCGCCGAGCGAGCCGTCTGTGTTTTCCGATAGGGCCTTGACGAAGGAGCGCGCCGCGGAAACGAGGATCTTGCGCGTGGGGCGATCGATCTTGCGCGACGCCTCGAGTATGAGCGACAGGCCCCTGGGACCTCCGTTGAGGATGTCGATGGGGTTTTGCGCGTGCGAGACCTCGATGGCCTGGAAGAACGCGTCGACGATTTCCTCGCGCTCGGCGTCATCGTATCCCGAGAGCCATGCGTGCAATGTCCTGGCGGCTGCCTTCGTCGCCTCGGGGAGATTGGGCAGATAGACGAAATCCGCAAGCTCCTCGTCAACCTCCCAGGTGAACGCGCTGTGTTGGTCAAGACCGCTTGCGCTGCTCATCGCGACGTAGACGGGCGCCTCCGATTCGAGCATGATGCCGACAAGCGACTCCTCGGGCACGACCTTGACGAGCTTGCCTTTCAGCGGAGCGTAATCGTCGGCCGTGAAGGTGCCGGCCTTGAATCCGGGGCCGTCGAGGTTGTAGACGCGCTCGATACGCTCCTGGACGGCGGGCGAGCAGCGAAGCGCCGCGTATTCGGCGAGGTTACCGCCCTTGGAGTGGCCGACGACGTAGAGCCTTTCGGGTAGGTACGTCTGGTTGGCGACGGTTTCGAGGTACTCCACCGCAAGGTCCTGTGCGGGGACGGGCATCGTGAAGGCCATGTTGAAGTCCTCGCGCCAACCGATGGTCGAGGTGTCGGTTCCGCGAAATGACACGCAAGTGAACATGTCCTTGTAGACGAAGGTCATGGCTCCGAATTGGGTCTGTCGCATCGTGTCGAAGACGGCGTGGTAGTTGAGGGCCGTCATATCGCGAAAACGCGGACTCGCCGCTATGCCGAGCAGTGCACCCGCGGCCTTTGCCGGATCGAGCAGGTTGGAGAACATGACCGGGTAATGTTCGGCCTGGAGCATCCGCGAGAAGATGACGCCACGCGTGCGTGGCTTGAGCAACGCGTGCAGGCCCCGCTGGCTGGCGTCGCCGGGAAGCAGCGGCACGACATCCTTGGCATGAATCATGGCGATTTGGGAGAGCGCGGTGGCGTCGAGCGTGCAGAAGGGCATGCGCTCGAACGGTGCGAACTGCTCTGCGAGGTAGTCTGTCATGTACGGCATGGGCGTGACCTTTTCCTAGGCGGGATTGACGTGAATCATGACGTGCTTGACCTCGGGAAACGCATGCTCGATATCATCATGGACGCGTTCGGCGATGGCGTGGGCGTCCGTCAGCTGCATCGAGCCGTCGATTGCGATTTCCATGTCGATGTAGACCTTGTCTCCGAACATGCGCGTGCGCAGCATGTCGATGCGTTCGACCTGGTTCTCGGCATCGACGAGCTGGCGAACCTCCTTTTCGAACTGCTCCCCGCAGGAGGTGTCGAGCATCTTCTTCAGGGCGTCGTAGATGATCGAGATGCCCTGCTTGAGGATGAACAGGCAGATGACGACGCTGGCGATGGGATCGAGCACGGGATAGCCGAGCATCGAGCCGCCGACTCCGACGAGCGCGCCGATTGAGCTCATCGCGTCGGAGCGATGGTGCCAGGCGTCCGCCTCGAATGCCGACGAGCGAATGGCGCGCGCCCAGTGGCGCGTGTACCAGAACATGCCCTCCTTGACGGCGATGGAGACGATGGCTGCGACGAGCGCGATCATGCCGGGGATGGGCAGACTCTCGTAGTTGCCCGCGAGGATCTTCTCGAGGCCGACCCAGCCGATGCCGATGCCCGTCACCAGCAGGATGAGGCCGAGTACGATGGCGGCGAGGCTCTCGATGCGCTCATGTCCGTAGGGATGGGACGCGTCGGCCTCGCGCCGGCCGAACCTGACGCCAAGGAAGGCGATGAAGGTCGCGAAGACGTCCGAGAGGGAGTGGACGGCGTCGGAGACCATGGCGCTCGAGTTGCCCATGATGCCCGCGATAAACTTGAACGCCGACAGGAAGACGTTGCCGATGATGCCCACGAGCGAGAGCTTGCGGATGACTGTCGTCTCGTCGGGCTTCGTGTCTTTCTCGTTCGCCTTCATGTCTCCCGATACCTTGCGTGTCGCATTAACGTGAACCCCCGGCCAGTTTTGCTGCCCGGGGGTTCAATGATACCGCTCTTACTCGCCAGTTGGCGGTTCCTTGCCCGCTTTGCCCTTGCGTGCCATTCCGTATTGGATGACGAAGACGGCGACGATAATCGCGATGCCAATCACGTCCGTGATTGATTCGGGAACCATGAGCGCGAGGCCGCCGGCTATGAGGACGATGCGCAGGAGCATGGGTATTCGCTCGAAGAGATTGCCGTTGAGGCCGGCTGCGATGCCGAAGAGGCCCACAAGCGAGGTGATGATCGGGATGATGATTTCCCACCAATTGCTCATTCCGTCGAGCAGCATGATTGGATTGAAGGCGAAGATGTAGGGCACGATGAACGCGGCGATGGCGATCTTGCTTGCCGTGAAGGCCGTCTTCATCGGATTTGACTTGGCGATGGCGCTGCCCGCGTATGCCGCCAGCGCGACAGGTGGCGTGATGTCGGCCACGATGCCGAAGTAGAAGACGAAGAAGTGCGCGGCAACGGCCGGGATTCCGAGCTGGATGAGGATCGGCGCGCAGGTTGAGGCCATGATGCAGTAGTTCGCCGTGGTGGGGACGCCCATGCCCAGGATGATGCAGCACAGCATGGTGAGCACGAGGCCGATCATGGTCGCGTCGCCGGCGAAATTGACGATGGCGTTGATGAGCGTGCCGGCCAGGCCCGTGACGGTGATGCAACCGGCGATGAGGCCGGCCATGGCGCAGGCGACGGCCACGGAAACGCAGCTGCGGGCACCGGCGATGAGGGCGTCGTAGCCCGTGGCCAGCGCCACCTTGAGCGAGTCGACGAAGACGTTGCCGACGGTCTGACCCTCGGAACGCTCCTTGACGCCGGTCACGAAGAAGTTGATGAAGCCGATGACGAAGGCGCCCAGGATAGAGATGGCAGCCGATACGGCCATGGTGCGCGCGCCCGAGGCGACGAGCCAGACGAGCAGCACGAGCGGAATGACGAGGTAGCAGTTCTTGCCGAGATAGCTCCACTTGGGAAGTTCAGCACGCGGAATGCCCTCGAGCTGGAGCTTCTTCGCCTCGAGATGCACGGCGAGGAAGATGCCCGTGAAATAGAGCAGGGCGGGGATGATGGCCTTAGCAGCGACCTCGATGTAGGGAATGCCCATATACTCGGCCATCAGGAAGGCGGCGGCGCCCATGATGGGTGGCATGATCTGGCCACCTGTCGAAGACGCGGCCTCGACGGCACCGGCGAACTCGGGCTTGTATCCCGTCTTCTTCATCATGGGGATGGTGACTGATCCGGTCGTGACGGTGTTGCCGACCGACGAGCCGCTCACCATGCCGCACAGGGCGCTCGAGATGACAGCGACCTTCGCGGCGCCGCCGCTCGACCAGCCGGCGATGCGGTTGGCGAACGAGATGAAGAAGCCCGCGATGCCCGTGCGCTCGAGGAAGGCACCGAAGATGATGAAGAGGACGATGTAGGTGTAGCAGACGTTGATGGGCGTTCCGATGATGCCGTTGGTGGTGTAGAACATGCGATAGACGACGGTACGCAGGGCGAGCATGAGGTCCATGCCGCGATCGACCACGAAGAAGTAGAAGGCGTAGACGAGCAGGGCGGCCACCACGAAGATGATGGGCAAGCCAACGCTGCGACGGCAGAGCTCGGCCACGACGAGAATGCCGACGATGCCGATGACGATCATCACCTCGTCAATGCGCGTGCCCAGCTTGATGATGGGCAACGCGTTGAACGCGAAGTAGAAGAAGCAGGCGGCTCCGATGATCATGAGCAGGATGTCGTACCAGGGAATGTAGTTGGTGCGGACCTTCTTCTTGTTGGCGGGATATACCAGAAAGCCGATGATGACGATGCATCCGAGGAAGAGCGTGAGCCTGACCTCAGGCAGAGCCGTGCTGAACAGCGTCATGCCGATGCAGTAGACGGAGAAGACGGCCATGATGGCCCTGACGATGATCTTGGGGACGCCCTCCCAGATGCGCGTGTTGGACTCGCGGTCGAACTTGCGCAGGATCTGCTCGGCCTCGTCGGTCTCGACGGGAGCGGCGGCCTTGTCCATGATGATGCCCGCGCCCTCTTCGGTCGCGATACCCGTCTCGATTTCCTCGCCGACGAGGTCGGAATCCTCGATGGCCTCGAGGGTCTGCTTTGTGGTCTGGTCCGGTGCGCCGGGGTGGGGCGGAAGGTCGACGACGGTCTCGCGCACGTCGACGTCCTGTTGCGCGGTGGGCGCGACGCCGGTCTTCTTTCTTTTGACCCTGTTACTGATTCTGCTTTCCCTAGCCCTGTGGACCATACGGTTCTCCCTCAAAACGCATCGAAGCCATGATGGAAGGCAGGTGCGCCCCTCGCGTCATGGCTTCGACTTAGATCAAAACGCTTGATGGTCTAGATGACCATCACCTCAAGACTACTTCGTGGGAACGGTGATGTTCTTTTCCGCGAAGTACTTGGCGGCACCGGGATGATACGGGACGCTCGCGACGGACGCACCCTTCTCGAGGCTGATTTCGGCGTACTTGGCATGATTCTCGATGAGGTCGGGCGCATTGTCAAAGATGTCGGCCGTGATGGCGTAGACGTCTTCCTCGGAGACTGCGTTGTCGACGATGATGACGGCGTCAACGCCGACGGTCACCACGTCGGAATCCTGGCCGGAGTAGGTGCCGGCAGGGATGACCGCCTCGGAGTAGAAGTTGTTCTCGGCGATCAGCTGCTGGATGTGAGCCTGGTCGAGCGAGATCAGGTAGGCCTGCTTGGTGGTGGACAGGTCGGTGATGGCCGTAGTGGGAGCACCGGCGACGATGAAGGCGGCGTCGATCTTGCCGTCCTTGAGTGCGTCGGCGGAATCACCGAAGCTCTGGTAGGTCGGGTTGATGTCGCTCTCGCTCAGGCCATAGGCACCCAGGATGTCGATGGCGTTGAAGTACACGCCCGATCCGGCGGCGCCGATGGAGACGTTCTTGCCCGCGAGGTCGGCAACGGACTTGATGTTGGGATCGCAGGTTACGATCTGCACCTGCTCCTGATACAGTGCGCCGAGCGTGGAGAAGGTGGTGACGGGCTTGCCCTCGAACAGGTTGGTGCCGTCGTAGGCGTAGGCCATGACGTCAGATTGAGCAAAGCCGAGCTCGGCGGTGCCGTCCTCGAGCTCCTGGATGTTGGCCTGCGAGCCACCGCTCGAGGCAGCCGTGATGCTCACGTCGGTGTTGTTGGTCGCATGCTGCGCGATGACGGAACCGAAGGCGTAGTAGGTACCGGACTCGCCGCCGGTCACGAAGCGCAGGCTACCGCCGTTGTCGGCGCTGGAGCTACTGCTCGAGCTACCGCCGCCGCAGCCGACCAGGGCGAAGGAAAGCGCCAGGGCCAGGGCGATGACGCCCGCGACTGAGGCGAACCTCTTCTTGTTCATTTTCACGATGATCTCTCCTCTTCACGTGGAAACAAAGCCATGCATGTTTTGAGTATGCACGGAAAACTCTATGCATTATATCTGCAAATTATTGCGTCAATTGTTTCATTAAAGAAACAGATTACGGTTTGGTGGCATTCGGGTGTCCGATTTGCCGTATGGGCACGAAAGACTTTATCGCTTTTGGCGTATAATCATGGCGCTAGGGAACGTCGCGGTTGGTTTCGAGACGGGAGGCCGTCATGTCCAAGAACATTCTGCTCGTCCATGCGAGTCCGCGTTCGGGCGGAAACTCGAGCATCCTCGCCGACTGGTTCGAGCGCGGGGCGCTCGAGGCGGGCAACGAGGTCACGCGCGTCGAGGTGGGACATGCGAACATTTCCGGCTGCATGGCCTGCGAGTACTGCTTTTCGCACGATGGCGCATGCGTCCAGGATGACGACATGCAAAAGTTCTATCCGCTGCTGCACGAGGCGGACGTGATCGTGTACGCGACGCCCATGTACTTCTACAACTTTCCCGCGCAGCTGCGCGCCTTCCAGGATCGCATGTTCTGCGGTGTCACAAAGCCCTTCGGCATTACGGCCACCGCCTTGCTGCTGTGCTTCGAGGACAAGGACGTCTCGACGTGCGATCCTGTCGTCGACAGCTACCGCGTGGCGGCCAATTACTGCAAGCAGGAGAATCTCGGCGAGGTCATCGTCAACAACGTCTACGAGAAGGGCGCCATCGAGGGCAATCCCGGGCTGCAGAAGGCCTACGAGCTCGGCCTGAGCATCAAGTAAACGGGGAGAAGACGATGGACGACATGCCCGCATCGATCCTGGTCGTGGCCAATCCGGCCGCCGGCAATGGCACGGGTACACAGGCGGCACGCCGGGCCGTCGGCGAGTTCGAGGCGGCGATCGCCGGCGGGAGGGCAGTCCCGTTTCTTGCCGGCGTCGAAGTGGACGCCGCTTTCCTGAGCTCGGCCGACCAGACGCGCTCCCTCATAGAGGGCTCCGCCGATCGGCGGGCCATCGTCGCCGTGGGCGGTGACGGGCTCGTGCATCTGGTGGCGAACGCCCTCATGGCGATCGCGCCGGAGCGACGACCGGCTCTCGCGGTGGTGCCCGCCGGGACGGGCAACGACTATGCCCGCGCGCTTGGCCTGCCACTCGACCTGAAACGCTCCGTGCACGTCATTTTGCAAGCCAGCCCGCGCCCCGTTGACCTGGGACTGTGCAACGGCGAGTATTTTGCCGAGACCCTCTCGTTCGGTCTCGATGCCGCCATCGCGCTCGATACCGTGCGTCGGCGCGAGGAGACCGGGCGCTCGGATGCAGGCGTGTACTTCGCGAGTGGCATCGACCAGCTGACGCATAACCTGGTGTCGCGGAATTACCACGGCAATCTGGACGGGCATCCCATAGAGGGCACGAGTGTCACCTTTGCCGTGCAGGTCGGGCCGTACTATGGCGGCGGGTTCAAGATTTGCCCGGAGGCAAAGATAGACGACGGCGTGCTCGATCTGTGCATTTCGCACCCGCCGGTAAGCGTCGCCCGGGCAATCTACATCTTCATGCGCGCGAAGAACGGCAAGCACGTGCATATGAAGCCCATGGAATTCGCACGTGCGCGGCATGCCCTCATCGAGTTCGACGAGGAGCCGCCTTGTCAGATCGACGGCGAGCCGTTGCACGCCACGCGCTTCGACATCACCTGCGAGCACCAGGCATTGCGCGTGCTGGCTTGAGGTGATGAGACAACGTCCCTGAGCAACTGTCTCATCTCGCCACTACAGCAGCGTTGCGTTCAACAGCACAGGGTTGTGGTCGGTGAACTCGAAGCCTGCGTTGATGGTTTCGAGCGCGTCGATGCGCACGTTATCCGAGACGATGAATCCGTCGATCATGTAGAACTGGAAGTTGGCCGAGCCGTCATAGGGACGGTCGAGCGAGCGGCAAGTGGGCGTCGCGTTGTCCATCACCGCCGTAAGGCCGTCGCCCAGCGAACTCACGTTGATGTAACCGCATTGCCACAGGTCGTCGTCTTGTAGCGGATACATGGACGTGTCCGCGTTCGAGAAGCTCTGGTTGAAGTCGCCGCCGGCGATGACGTAGTTGCCCCTCGCGCGCTCCTCCTGCAGCAGCCGGGCGAGCTGCGCCGTCTGCGCCGCCTTGCCCTCGCCGTCGTCATAAGCCTCGAGGTGCAGGTTCACGAGCACGAGCTCGGCGGTGCCGCCCTGTACGGGCACGCGTTCGACGAGCAAGCAGCGTTTGAGGTTGCCCAAGCGCACGGGCCAGGAGAACGGGCAGGGGAGCTGCACGCGTTCGGCGCTGCTCGGCTGCATGCGCGAGAGCGTCATGATGCCGCTTTCGACGGCGCCGATGGGCGGCAGGGGATAGGGGACGTAGGCCACGTCGTAGTTGAGGGCGTAGGCCGATGCGTACGCGGGGGCAAACGCCGTGGCGATGCGCGCCCGTTCGTTGATGCCATACGTGCGCTCGGAATCCTGATCGACCTCCTGGAGGAAGATGAAGTCGGGGTCGAGGGCGGCGAGCTCGTCTTCGATGCCGGCGAGGTTCGCCAGGACGCCATCATGCGAGACGGTACGCACACCATCGCCGCCATCCATGAAGAAGTCTGCTTGCCTGGAGAGACCGCCGTAGCCCGCGTTCCAGGTGACGACGCTGACGCTTTGCCCGGGCTCGAGCGTTTCCCGGGCCACGCCATGAATCTCGATTTCCTGCGTGGCGGGCGGATTGTATTCCGTGACGGTGAGGAAGGCGACCAATGCGAGGATGAAGACGACGAGTATCGCGACGATGATGCCGATGACCTTTCCCGTCTTGCGGGCGATGGATGCTGCCATGGATGGTCCGCCTTTCGTGTGTTGTGCGCGTCTGCTCATTCTATACTGTGCAAGATTAGCTTGCATTGTTCTGTCATTTCGACCGGAGGCGCATGGCGCCGTAGCGGAGAAACCTATGACGAGAGGAAAATGAGACAGTTACTCTGAGCAACTGTCTCATTCCCAAGGTCAGAGTAGGAGAGAGTAGATCATGAGCATACAAACCACGCTGTGCTACATAGATGACGGAAGCGCCTACCTCATGTTGCATCGCGTGAAAAAGGAACATGACGTCAACAAGGGCAAGTGGATCGGCATCGGCGGCAAGTTCGAGCCCGACGAAAGCCCCGAGGAATGCATGATGCGCGAGGTGCACGAGGAGACGGGCCTGACGCCGCGCGCATGGCGCTACCGTGGTATCGTCACTTTTGTCTCTGGCCGCTGGGTGACCGAGTACATGCACCTCTTTACGATCACGGACTGGACTGGCACGGTACGGAGCTGTAACGAGGGCATATTAGAATGGGTGCCCAAAGACGAGCTCCTGGATTTACCGCATTGGAAGGGCGACGAGGCGTTCCTCAAGCTCATTGCCGATTCCGAGCAACCCTTCTTCTCGCTCAAGCTCGTCTACGACGCAAATGACGAACTCATCGAGGCAAGCCTGGACGGCGAGCCCCTCGACCTCGTAGATTGGAACTGGGCATGAACGTCATTGACATGAAGCGCGACCACGTGGTTCGCGCCACCGCAGCCAACGGGACCATCCGCGCCTTCGCCGTGTACTCGCGCGGGCTCGTGGAGGACGCGCGACGCATGCACGAGCTGTCACGTACGGCCACGGCCGCCCTGGGTCGCACGCTCACGGCCGCCGCCATGATGGGGACCATGATGAAGGGCGACAAGGACGCGCTCTCCATCGTCTTCAATGGCGATGGGTCGTTGGGCAACATCACCGTGACGGCGAAGTCGGATGGTAGCGTCAAGGGCTATGTGGGCAATCCGCAAGCCTCGCTTCCCTCCAAGGTGGGCGAGAAACTCCGCGTGGGCGAGGTCGTGGGCAAGGGCACGCTGCGCATCATCTACGACCTGGCGATGCGCGAGCCCTATAGCGGCGTCGTCGAGATTCAGTCCGGCGAGATCGCCGACGACATCGCGTACTACCTCACGTCGAGTGACCAGATTCCCTCGGCGGTCTCGTTAGGCGTGCTGTTCAACGACGATAGCTCCGTGCGCGAGGCCGGTGGCTTCATCGTCCAGCTCATGGATGGGGCGACCGACGAGACAGCCGCGCTGCTCGAGGAACGTATCGCGTCTCTGCCGAGCGTCACGACGATGCTCTCCGAGGGAGAGACGCCCGAGAGCATCCTGGAACGGATCTTGGGCGACATGGACTTGCAGATTCTCGAGGACGGCCCCGTGGCGTTTCGCTGCGACTGCACGCGCGAGCGCACGCTCAAGCTGCTCTCGCTCGTGAGTGCCGACGAGCTGCAGGACATGGTCGACGAGGGCGAGGACGTGGAGATGGTCTGCGCGTTCTGCAACAGCAAGTACCAGTATTCGCCCGATGAGATTGCTGCGCTGATTGAGGAATAGGGGGAGCGTAGGGGGAGGTCTAATCCTGGATTTCTCTGGATCGAATCGCTCGCTACTCCCCAAATAGCGGGGTGGAGAAATAGCGCTCGCCGGTGTCGGTGAGGACGGTCACGACGGTGGCATCCGGCCCCAGCTCGTAGCCGAGCATCATCGCCGCGACGACGTTCGTGCCGCTCGAGATGCCGCACAACAGCCCCTCTTCCCGTGCGAGACGCTGGGCCATGGTGATGGCCTCGTCATCGCTCACCACGCAGGTCGCGTCGATGACGCTGCGGTCGAGGATGGCGGGAATGACGCCATCGCCGATGCCCATCTGCAGGTGCGTGCCGATGTTGCCGCCGGCGAGCATCGCCGCGTTCTCGGGCTCGGCCGCCCAGACGATGGTATCGGGGCTGGCCAGCTTGAGCGCGCTGCCGATGCCCGTGATGGAGCCGCCGGTGCCAAAGCCGCAGGCGAAGCCGTCGATGACGATGCCGGACTCGTTGGCGTCATCGAGGATTTCCACGGCCGTCTGCGCACGTTGGATGGCGACGTTGTCGACGTTCGAGAACTGGTCGGGCATGAAGGCGTTGGGGTCTGCCGCCGTCTGTTCGCGCGCGAGCTCCGCGCACGTCGCGATGGCCTTGCCGATGTCGCCGTCGTCATGGACGAGCTCGATCTGCGCACCGTAGGCCTCGCAGATCTTGCGACGCTCGACCGAGACCGAATCGGGCATGATGATGCGCACGTCGTAGCCGCGTACCGCGCCCACGAGGGCCAGGCCAATGCCCTGGTTGCCGCTCGTCGGCTCGATGATGGTGGTCTTGCCGGGTGCGATCTCTCCGCGTCGCTCGGCTTGGAGGATCATGTTGTACGCCGTGCGCGTCTTGATCGAACCGCCGACGTTGAGTGCCTCGAACTTCACGAGAATCTGCGCGCAGTTCTCGTCGGGAATGTGCCGCAGACGGATGAGGGGCGTGTGGCCCATCGCCTCGAGCACGTTGTCGTAAACCATGACTTCCTCTTACATCATGCTGCCGCGCAGGCGGCTTGCCATGCGAATATCTCCGGAAATTATACGCGAACACCGTCTGGTTGCCGTGAGGCTCCGCTTCCGTTTCCCAACCGTTTTTCTTGGCGATGACGACCATCTTGACTGCCCTGGTCAGTCAAGTTCGCATGGCGACCGTGATACCATATCGAGTTACCGCGCTGGGGAGAGCGCGCCGGACAAGCGAGGGACGTTATGGCAAAACGAGATAGGTTTTCGAGCAACATCGGCTTTCTGCTGGTAAGCGCGGGTTGCGCAATCGGCCTGGGCAACGTCTGGCGTTTCCCCTACATCACGGGCGAGTACGGTGGTGCGGCCTTCATCCTCATGTACCTTTTCTTCCTCGTGGTGTTCGGGCTGCCCATGCTTTCGATGGAGTTCACGGTCGGACGCGCCAGCCAAAGGTCCATCTCGCGTGCATTCGACGTGCTCGAGCCCGAGGGCACCAAATGGCATTTCATGCGCTGGGTGGGATTCATCGGCAACTTCCTGCTCATGATGTTCTATACCTGCGTCGCGGGTTGGATGCTCAACTACTTCATCAAGATGTCGACGGGCACCTTCGAAGGGCTGAACGTCGCGCAAACCGGCGCCGTGTTCGATGCCATGCTCGCCAATCCCGGCGAGGTCGTGGGCTGGACCATCGCCGTGTGCGTCATCGGCATGCTCGTCTGCGCGCTCGGCCTGAACAAGGGCGTCGAGCGTGTCACCAAGTACATGATGAGCGCCCTGTTCGTCATCCTCGTCATTCTCATCATACGTGCCGTCACGCTTCCCGGCGCAGAGGACGGATTGGCCTTCTACCTCATGCCCGACTTCTCGAAGATGTTCGCGAACGGAGCTGCGGGCTTTGGCGATGCCGTCTATGCGGCAATGGGGCAGAGCTTCTTCACGCTGTCCATCGGTATCGGCTCCATGGAGATTTTCGGTAGCTATCTGGGCAAGGAGCGCCGCATCTTTGGGCAGGCGCTTTCCGTCGGCGTGCTCGATACCGTCATCGCGCTCATGGCCGGCCTCATCATCTTTCCCGTCTGCTTTGCCTTCGGCGTCGATCCGGGCAGTGGCCCGGGCCTCGTGTTCGTGACCCTGCCCAACGTCTTTTCGCAGATGTGGCTCGGACAGCTCTGGGGCGCGCTTTTCTTCCTGTTCATGTCGTTTGCGGCACTCTCCACGGTGATCGCCGTCTTCGAGAACATCATCCGCATGTTCATGGACTACAAGGGATGGGATCGCCGCAAGGCCGTCTACATCTCGCTCGTCGCCATCGTGATCCTGTCGCTTCCCTGCGCGCTGGGATTCAACGTGCTCTCGTTCATCTCGATTCCGGGCATCGGCGACATCCAGGGCATCGAGGACTTCATCGTGTCGAGCAATATGCTGCCTTTGGGATCGCTCGTGTTCCTGCTCTTCTGCACGAGAAAGTACGGCTGGGGATGGAAGAACTTCATCGCCGAGGTCGACACCGGCGAGGGAATGAAGTTCCCGAGCTGGATGCGCGGATGGGTCACCTATGGCGTCCCCGTGCTCTTCGTGATCGTGTTCGTCATGGGCTGGGCACCGCTCATCGGTGGTTGGCTGGGCATCTAGCGCGATGAAGTCCCGTCGCTACGTGTTGTTGCCGTGGTGGCGGATGATGTCGACGATGATCCACAGCGTAAGGCCGATGCCGACGCAGTAGCCCGTAAACGAGAGTACGGGCAATCCGGCAATCGTCGGCTCTGTGATCGTGCTCACGAGGGCTGCGCTCACGAGCGTGCCAGCCGTGATCATGCCGAGCGTGAGGCGGTTGACGATGCGCGAGATCTTGCTCATGGGCTCTTCGCTGCCCAGCATCTCCATGTTGATCTTGAGCTGGCCGCGGCTCAGCATGTGCGTTACGTCGCCGATGTACTCGGTGGCACGTGCCAGGCCACGGGCCGACCGGTCCAGGCTGATGATGAGGTCGCGCGTGATCTGCTTGAACTCCTCGATGGGCGTCTTCTGGCGGCTCAGGTGCCCGTTGATGACATCGACCATGTTGAAACTACCCACGAAGTTGATGAGCGTGCCCTCGAGCGTGACCAGTCCGCGCGCGACTGCCGTCAGGCAACTTGGCAATTCGAGCTTGCATTCGCGCATGGCGTTGGTGATGTCGGTGAGAAAGGCGCCGATGTCGATCTCGTCCATCTCGGCCGAGGCGTAGCGATCGATGATGCGGTCGAGTATCCCGAGTAGCCGTGGATGGTCGATGGCGTTGACGTCGCCGCCTACCGAGAAGCCGATAAGGGCGTCCTCGAGCATGGTCGAGCTCTCGTGGCCGACGGCGACGATGACGCGCGTGAAGCCCGCGCGCTCCTCCGGCGTGAGGCGGCCCATGTTGCCGAGGTCAAGATAGACGATGCAGCCGTCCATGATCTCGATGTTGCCGGGATGCGGATCGGCGTGAAAGAAGCCGTAATCGAGAATCTGCGTGGCGTAGTTGTCGAGCAGCTTCTCGCCGATTTCGGCAAGGTCATAGCCGTTGTCGACGAGCTTCTGCGTATCACGGATCGAAATGCCGTCGACGTACTCCATGACGAGGACTTCCTCGGTACAGTACTGTGGGTACGGCTTGAGGCAGTGGAGGAATGCGACATCCTTGTTGAGTTCGGCGAATTCGGCGAGGTTCTGGGCTTCCTTGTCGAAGTCGGTCTCCTCGAGGAAGGTCTGCCAGAGCTCTTCGACCACATCGCGCAAGTCGACAATCTGGTTGTCCTTCATGAAGCGCTGCGCGTACTTTGCCAGCGAGCGCATCATGTCGATGTCCTGCGCCATGGTGATGCGCACGCCCGGGCGCTGGACTTTGATGGCGACCTCTTCGCCGCTCTCGCGCAGGACCGCACGATGCACCTGCGCAAGCGAGGCGCTGCCGAGTGGCTTGGAGTCGATTTCGGAGAAGATCCGCTCGCGGCGCTCCTTGCCGTATATGGTGTCGAGCGTGGCGAGAACCTCGTCGAAAGGAAGCGGGTCGACGTCCGTCTGGAGATGCGAGAGCTCCTCGCAGTATTCGGGCGGGAGAATCTCGGAGCGCGTCGAAAGCGTCTGGCCGATCTTGATGAAGCTCGGGCCGAGCTCCTCGAGCATGGAACGCAGCTCGATGGGGGTTATGCCCTTGAGGGCATGATAGCGGCGCACGATGCTCAGGAGCTCGCGCAGGCGCGCGAAGCGGGAGCGGCGCGTCAGCCCGAACTGCTTTTGCGGACTGACGCCCGATGGCGTGTCGAAGACGCGCTTGAACAGGTTGTTACCGCTCGTCGGCATGAATCGCTATTCGTCCTTGAGGTGGTCACTCGGGTCGAGGTCGTTGCCTCCGTAGGTGCCGTCGGGATTGATGACGACATCGCCGGGATCGGCCGTGCCGGCCGAGGGCTCCGCGTGGGCTTCGACGTCGAGATGGTCGACGGGATCGACGTCGTTGCCGACGTAGACGCCGTCTGCGCCTATGACGACATCGTCATCATCGGCTACTTCCTCTGCCTCGACGGCGACGTCATCGTTTCCGTCCTGCTCCATCTCGCGCGCGATCTGGGCCATCTGCTCCGCGAAAGCAACGCGCTCCTCCGGAGACAGCGAGCGCACGTAGGCGCGGATGGACTCCTCGCGCAGCTTGCCCGCGCCCTCCTCGGCCTTGTGCTTGAGCTCCTCGTTTATCTTGCGCCCCTGGTCGACGGTGACCTGACCGCGCTCGACGAGGTCGTCGATGACTGCCTTGGCCTTCTCGCCGCCAATGGACAGGGCGCCGACGCCGGCGAGGAAGATGTTCTGGAAGGTCTCGGTGAGGTTGTTCGCAATGTTGTTCGCCATGATGCTCTCCTTTGCAAAGGTGAATACCGAACACATTCATTTTAGCGCAGGATGATGCCACGTACTGCATGACCTTTCTGCTTGTTTGGGCTATTCTAGCGACCATGCTTATAGACCAACTACAACGAATTCTCTTCTCCGCGGATACCCTCCAGCCCGTGCTCGGCAAGCTCGAGGCGGGCGATGACGCGTCGCTAGGCGTCGTCGCATCGGTGCGTCCCTTCGTCGTGGCATCGCTGTTCACGCGCGAACCGCGTACGGTCTTTGTCGTCGTGAGCGGCAATGATGCGGCCGAGCGCTTTGCCAACGATGTCGCCGCCTACATCGGACGCGCACATGTCTGTGTGTATCCGGAGCGCATGGACATGCCGTGGCAGGACGTGCGCCCGGATCACAAGGTCATCGGTGCGCGCACGCGCGCCATCGGGTTGCTCGCGCTGGGACGTCCCATGGTGATCGTCGCGTCGGCACGCGCGCTGCTGCGCAAGGTTGCCCCGGCATCGGGAAACGTCTTCTCGCCGCTCGTCATCACGCGTGAGGACGGCGTCGTCGATGCGGCCACGGGCGAGCCCATAGCCTACGAGGATGTCGCCGCACAGCTCGTGAGCCGCGGCTACGAGCGCCTCGGTGAGCTTGACGGTCCCGGGACCTTCACGCAGCAAGGCGACACCATCGACGTATTCGGGTCGGGCATGACCGCGCCCGTGCGCGTCGAGTTCTTTGGCGATGACGTTGACGGCCTGCGTCGCGTGGTCGCGAGTACGGGGCAGACCGTCGGCGAGATCGACCGGGCGGAAATCTGGCCCGCGCGCGAGTTCGCCGTGAGCGCCGGAGGCATCAAGCGGCTCAAGGAGGCCCTGCGCGCCGAGCTCGCGAGTAACCGCGAGACGGTCGACAAGGTCGCCATGCTCGAGCAGGGGGTCCCCTTCGGTGACATGGACCGCTTCGCGCCCTATCTCTACAAGGAACTCGACCAGCCCATCCAGTACGCATCCAAGGGCACGCTCGTCGTCATCGCGGAGCCACGCTCCCTGTTCGATGACGCGGCCCATCGTTTCGACGAGATAAGCGCGATGGCGACCGAGGCGGGACTGAAGCCCGACGAGCTCGAGCGGCTGTTCGCGCCGCCTGCCAAGATGGACTTCGGCACGCGCCAGCGCCTCACGTTGCAGTCCATCATGCGCATCGGGGGAGCGGTCGATGCCGAGCTGGCCATCCAGCGCCCTAACGTCGCCGGGCGTGAGGAGAAGCTCTACGCGGCGATCAGGTCCCAGATCAAGGCGGGCATGACGACGCTGTTTTCTGTCCCCGACCGGCGGGCGCGCGAGGACTTCGAGCTCGCCTTCGGTGACTGCTCCATTCCCTTCGTGGAATGTTTCGACAAGGGTGACAAACCCCTTGACCAGCGCTATCTCAATATCGTCGATGTCGACGTTCCCAATGGGTTCGTGATTCCCGATGCGCATCTGGCGATGATCTCGATTGCGGACCTTTCGCGTCGGGGCGGTTCGCGCAACACGGGGCGGAGCATCGACATCACCGAGGTCACCTTTCCGTACCAACCCGGCGACTACGTCGTCCACGCGTCGCACGGCATCGCGTTGTTTTCGGGTATGGTGCGTCAGGAAGCCGCGGGGATGGAGCGCGACTACCTGCTGCTCTCCTATGCCGAAGGTGACAAGCTCTACGTGCCCGTCGAGCAAATCGACCGCGTCACGCGATACGTGGGCCCCGACGGCTCGGTGCCGCGTCTCACGCGACTGCACACGGCCGACTGGAGCCGTGCGATGGGCAAGGCGCGCAAGTCGGCAAAGAAGCTCGCGTTCGATTTGGTCGACCTCTACGCGCGCCGTTCCTCGGTCAAGGGATTCTCGTATTCGTCGGACACCGTCTGGCAGGAGGAGATGGAGCAGATCTTCCCCTATGAGGAGACGCCCGACCAACTCAAGGCCATCGCCGACGTGAAGGCCGACATGGAATCCGATCGACCGATGGATCGCCTCATCTGCGGCGACGTGGGTTTTGGCAAGACCGAGGTCGCCTTGCGTGCCGCCTTCAAGGCCGTGAGCGACGGGCGGCAGGTCATGATCTTGTGCCCGACGACGATTCTGGCGCAGCAGCACTACACGACCTTCAACGACCGCTTTTCCCCCTTTGACATTCGCGTCGAGGTGCTGAGCCGCTTTCGCACGAGCGCACAGCAGAAAAAGGCGCTCGAGGGCTTTGCCGATGGCACGGTTGACGTGCTCGTGGGCACGCATCGCCTGCTCAGCCGCGACGTCAATCCCAAGAACCTGGGACTCGTCATCATCGACGAGGAGCAGCGCTTTGGCGTCGGTCACAAGGAGCAACTCAAGAATCTGCGCGAAAGCGTCGACGTGCTCACGCTTTCGGCCACGCCCATCCCGCGTACCCTGCAGATGTCGCTGTCCGGCGTGCGCGACATGTCGCTCATCCGCACTCCGCCGCCCAACCGCCGTCCCGTCGTCGTGCATGTGGGCGAGTGGGACGAGGATACCGTGAGCGGTGCCATCCGTCGCGAGATGGAGCGTGGCGGCCAGGTCTACTACGTGAGCAACCGGGTGCGTACCATCGACGACGCGCTCGATCGCGTGGTCGCCGCCGCACCCGAGGCGCGCGTGGGCGTCGCGCACGGCAAGATGGGGCCCAAGCAGATCGAGGCCGTGATGGAGCAGTTCTCTGCTGGTGAGATCGACGTGCTCGTCGCGACGACCATCGTGGAGAGTGGCCTGGACAACCCTCATACCAACACGCTCATCATCGAGGACTCGCAACGGCTCGGTCTCGCACAGCTCTACCAGCTCAAAGGTCGCGTCGGGCGTTCGGGACAGCAGGCGTACGCATACTTCCTCTTTCCGCCCGAAAAGCCCCTCACCGAGGAGGCGACCGAGCGCCTGCAGGCCATCGGCGAGTTCACCGACCTAGGAAGTGGCATGAAGGTGGCGATGAAGGACCTCGAGATTCGCGGTGCGGGCAGCATCTTGGGTGCCGAGCAAAGCGGCAACATGAGCGCCGTGGGCTTCGACCTGTTCGCCTCGATGCTCGCGCAGGCGGTATCGGATGCACGCGGCGAGGAGCAGATTGCCCATGAGGACATCCAGATTGACCTGGCCGCAGACTTCTTCATCCCCGAGGAGTTCATGCCCGCGACCGACGAGCGCGTCCTGTTCTACCGGCGCATCGCCGCGGCACAGGGCGTGGAGGACGTGGACAGGATTGCCGAGGCCATGCAGTCAAAGTACGGGGTGTTGCCCGAGCCGGCGCGCAATATGCTCGACCGGGCCAGGCTCAAGGCGCTGGCCGCCGAATGCGGTGTCACGTCCATCACGCAATCGGGTGGCAAGATTGTGATTGCCCCGGTGTCATCGTCGCTCAAGAGCGCGGCGACGAAGAGCGACGAGGCGCGTGCCGTGCTCGAGCGACTGCGCGCCCTGTACTTCGCGAAGTCCGAGAAGTACACCGTGCCGTGCTCCAAGGGCGAACCGGCGCTTGCGGTCGCACTCGACATGCTCGAGGCGCTTGCGACGGTCGCCGAGGACAACCGCTAGACAGACGAGACGAGGTCGAGCTTCTCGGACAGCAGCTTGCGCAGGAAGCGCGCCGTATGGCTCTCCTCGCTCTTGGCGACCTGCTCTGGCGTACCGTATACCACGACGGTGCCACCCCCGTCGCCGCCTTCCGGACCAAGGTCGATGATGCGATCGGCCGCCTTGATGATGTCGAGGTTGTGCTCGATGACGAGCACGGTGTTGCCGGCGTTCACCAGACGCTCGAGCACCTCGAGCAGCTGGCGCACGTCCTCGAAGTGCAGGCCGGTCGTGGGCTCGTCGAGAATGTAGAAGGTCTTGCCGGTCTGCACCTTTTGCAGTTCGCTCGACAGCTTGACGCGCTGTGCCTCGCCGCCCGAGAGCGTCGTGGCCGGTTGCCCGAGCGTGATGTAGCCCAGACCGACGTCATTGAGGGTCTGGAGCTTGCGCTTGATGCCCGGAATGTTCTCGAAGAACTGGCATGCCTCGGCCACGGTCATATCGAGCAAATCGGCGATGGACTTGCCGCGATACGTGACCTGCAGCGTCTCGCGGTTATAGCGGGCACCGCCGCATACTTCGCAGGGAACGTAGATGTCAGGCAGGAAGTGCATCTCGATCTTGAGCTGACCGTCGCCCTTGCACGCCTCGCAACGGCCGCCGGCGACGTTGAACGAGAAGCGTCCCGCCGAGAAGCCGCGGGCACGGCTTTCGGGTAGGCTCGCGTAGAGCTTGCGTATGTCATCCCAGACGCCCACGTAGGTGGCCGGGTTGCTGCGCGGGGTGCGCCCGATGGGGGACTGGTCGATGTTGACGACCTTGTCGATGAGCTCGACGCCCTCGAGGGAGCGGTACTTTCCGACGCGCTTGCGTGTGCGCATGACTTGATTGGATAATGCCGGGGCCAGGGTGTCGGTCACCAGGGAGCTCTTTCCCGACCCGCTTACGCCCGTCACGACGGTGAGCGTACCGATTTCGACCTGCACGTTGACGTTCTTGAGGTTATTCGCCCGTGCGCCTTTGAGCTTGATGGCGCCACGTTTGGGCTTACGGCGCTTGGCCGGCACGGGAACGAAGCGCTCGCCCGAAAGGTACTGGCCGGTAATCGATTCCGGGCAGGCGGCGATGTCTGCCGGCGAGCCCGCCGCGACGATCTCGCCGCCTGCGACACCGGCGCCTGGGCCGATGTCGACAACGTAGTCGGCGCTACGGATGGTGTCCTCGTCATGCTCGACGACGATGACGGTGTTGCCGAGGTCGCGCAGGTGGCGCAGCGTCTCGATGAGGCGCTCGTTGTCGCGCTGGTGCAGGCCGATGGAGGGCTCGTCGAGGATGTAAAGCACTCCCATGAGACCGGCTCCGATCTGCGTGGCCAGGCGGATGCGCTGCGCCTCGCCGCCCGAGAGCGTGGCCGTGGGCCGGTCGAGCGTGAGGTAGTCGAGGCCGACGTCGACGAGGAACCTCAGACGCGTGCAGACCTCCTTGATGATGGGCTTGCCGATGAGCTCCTGGATTTCCGTCATCTCGATGTGCTCGAAGAAGTCGAGCGCCTGCGCGGCGGAAAGCTGCGTGGCCTCGTGGATGTTCTTGCCCGAGATGGTCACGGCGAGCACTTCGGGCTTGAGGCGGCTGCCGTTGCAGGTGTGGCAGGGGTTGATCGCCATGAACTCCTCGAGACGCGCCTGCGTGCGCTCGCTGTCGCTTTCGTCATGCTTACGCATGATGGCCGCCAGCACGCCCTCCCAGCGCGTGAACCAATAGGTGTCGCGTCCGTCGCGCGTGACGTAGTCGATGCGGATCTTCTCGTCGCCCAGGCCGTAGAGTAGGGCATCGCGCGTCTTCTTAGGAAGGTCCTTCCATGGCGTGCTCATGTCGCCGCCCACGTGCTCGCATACGGCGGCGTACATTTGCGGATAGTAGTTGCTCGAAGGGCTGAACAGGGCGATCGCCCCCTCTTCGAGCGTGAGGTTCTCGTCCGGAACGACGAGGTCGGGGTCAACTTCCTGACGCGCTCCCAGGCCCAGGCAATCGGGGCAGGCGCCATAGGGGGCATTGAAGCTGAAGTCGCGCGGATTGAGCTCGTCCATCGAATAATCGTGCTCGGGACAGGCGAGCGCCATGCTGAAGAGGTACTCGCCTTCGACACCGGCCGCGGCAAGCGCTCCCGAAGAGTGCTCCACGCGCCCATCGCCCTCGTCATCCTTTGGGAGCACCTTGATGAGCACGGTGCCCTTGGTGAGCGTCGTGGCCGTCTCGATTGCCTCGACCAGGCGTGGCAGCGCCGTCTCCTTCAACACGATGCGGTCGATGACGACCTCGATGTCGTGCTTGTACTTCTTGTCGAGCTTGAGGCCCTCGTCGAGGCGGTGCATCTCGCCGTCGATGCGCACGCGCGAGAAGCCCTCCTTGACCAGGTCCTCGAAGAACTTGACGAACTCGCCCTTTCGCCCGCGCACGACTGGCGCCATGACGATGATGCGATCGCCGGGCGTGCTGTGGCCCATGATGCGATCCGCGATCTGGTCGGCTGTCTGCTTCTCGATGACGCGGCCGCAGATAGGACAGTGAGGGGTGCCGATGCGTGCGTAGAGCAGGCGCAGGTAATCGTAGATTTCCGTCGTCGTGCCGACGGTCGAGCGCGGGTTCTTCGAGGTGGTCTTCTGGTCGATTGAGACGGCGGGGGAAAGGCCGTCGATCGAGTCGATGTCGGGCTTTTCCATCTGCCCCAGGAACTGCCGGGCGTAGGAGGAGAGGGACTCGACGTAGCGACGCTGCCCCTCGGCGTAGATGGTGTCAAAGGCGAGCGACGATTTGCCCGATCCCGAGAGGCCGGTGAAGACGATGAGCTCGTCGCGCGGAATCGTGAGGTCGATGTCCTTGAGGTTATGCTGGCGTGCGCCCTTTATGACGATGTTCTCTGAAGCCATGAACCCATCCGTTCGGTTGTATGCAAACATATGTTCGAATAGTCTAGGACAATTCGCGTGATTTGGGAAGAATCGGCAGGAAAAGGTTACCGAGGTGAAGCGTGAAGGTTTCGTAACGATTTATTCTACCACGAATATACTGTTTACAAGTAAGCATATAATGCGAAGCGTACGAATTACTGGATGAACGGAGGACCCAAAATGGTTCAGCATGCAACTTCAGCAGACTTCGACGAGGTCGTCCTCGGCGCGCAGGAGCCCGTGCTCGTGGACTTCTTCGCGACGTGGTGCGGTCCGTGCAACATGCTCGCGCCTACCATCGAGGAAGTCGCCGACGAGATGCAGGGCAAGGCGCACGTCTTCAAGGTCGACATCGACGAGTGCCGCGACATCGCCATGCGCTATCACGTCAGCTCCGTGCCGACGCTGATGCTCTTCAAGAACGGCGAAGTGGTCAAGAAGAACGTGGGCGCCGTGCCCAAACACGCGGTCCTCGCGATGTTCGATTAGACGGGACACCAGTCGAAAGGTCCGGCAATGGCAACCGATACGTCAGCATCGGTGTACGACACGCTGATCATCGGGGCGGGTCCGGCGGGATTGACCGCCGCGATGTACGCCGCGCGCGCTGGTTTGAAGTGCGCGGTCATCGAGCGACTCGCCCCCGGTGGCCAGATGGCGCTCACCGAGCATCTGGAAAACTATCCCGGCTTCAACCAGTCGACGAGCGGGTACGAGCTCTCGCAGGTGATGGAGGCCCAGGCGACGCAGTTTGGCGCCGAGACCATCTACGATGCGGTCCTCTCCGTCGACTTCACGACATGCCCCAAGAAGCTCTTCCTCGCCTCGGGTAAGGAGCTGCTCGCCCGGACAGTGATCATCGCCACGGGCGTACGTCCCGCGAAGCTGCAGATTCCTGGCGAGGAGGAGTTCTCCGGCTCGGGCATTTCCTATTGCGCGACGTGTGACGGCAACTTCTTCCGCGACAAGGACGTGTGCGTCGTCGGTGGCGGCAACACCGCCGTGGCAGATGCCATCTACCTTTCGAGGATATGCCACAAGGTCAGCATCATCGTGCGTCGCGACGTGCTGCGCGCGACGGCGATCTACAACATCAAGCTCAGGGAGTTCGATAACGTCGAGATCATCTGGAACACGACAGTCGAAGAGGTCATTGGCAGCGACTTCGTCGTGACGGGTATCAAGGTCAAGAACGCCATAACGGGTGAAGAGCACACCATCGATTGCGCGGCCCTCTTCGTCGCCATCGGCACTGTGCCCAACGTCGAGTTTCTGGGCGATGCTGTGGAGCGCGACGCCACGGGCCACATCGTCACCAACAGCGTGGGCGAGACGAGCGTGCCCGGCGTTTACGCCGCCGGCGACATCCGCTCCAAGAAGCTGCGGCAGATCACGACGGCCGTCGCCGACGGTGCCAATGCCGCCGAGGATGCGGCCGAGTACCTCATCCAGCACGAATAGGCAATCATGCTGCGCGTTTTTTGCGTTTTCCTAGCGCTTGAAAGAGGGCAAGGAAAGTTTTTTACGTTTTCCTAGCGTATATGCTGCCTGAACCCTAGGAAAACGTCGAAAACGTGCAGCGGCATGGCCCGTCGGCTAGGAAAATGGCGAAAACGTGCATCGGCCTGGTTCGCTGGTTAGAAAAACGAAAATAACGTGCAGATGTGGGACGGATAGAAGGCGAGCAGCTGCCGCCCCGCGATATGCTCCCATCTTCAAATCGTTAAAACACTCGAAACATAATGGCTATATCGTGAATCTTGTTCACGTGCGATACACTACTGCCCAATACCGACGAAGCCCGAGGGAGAAGCACATGGCCGAGGAAATCAGCAAGATCTACGGAAGCATGGTGTTCAACGACAAGGTCATGCACGACCGGCTGCCCAAGCCGGTGTACAAGAGTCTGCACGAGACCATCCAGAACGGCACCGCGCTTGACGAGGATTCGGCCAACGCTGTGGCGCATGCCATGAAGGAGTGGGCCATCGAGAATGGATGCACGCACTACACGCATTGGTTCCAACCGCTTTCCGGCATCACCTCCGAGAAGCATGACGCCTTCATCGACCCGTTGGGTGACGGCATGGCCATCACGTCGTTTTCGGGCAAGGAGCTCATCCAGGGCGAGCCGGACGCGTCGTCGTTCCCGAGCGGCGGCTTGCGTGGTACGGCCGAGGCGCGTGGCTATACGGCCTGGGATCCCACGAGCTTCGCGTTCATCAAGGACGAGGTGCTCTGCATTCCCACGGCGTTCATCTCCTACACCGGCGAATCCCTCGACAAGAAGACGCCGCTGCTGCGCAGCATGAAGGCGATCTCCGACCAGGCAAAGCGTGTGCTTTCCTGCTTTGGAGTTGACGACGTTCCGCAGGTCATCACGACGGTCGGTGCCGAGCAAGAGTACTTCCTCGTCAAGGAGGAGGACTACCGGCGTCGCCCCGACCTCATCATGTGCGGGCGAACCCTCTTCGGTGCCCATCCCACGAAGGGCCAGGAGCTCGAGGAGCACTACTTCGGCGCCATTCGCGAGGTCGTGAGCGACTTCATGAAAGAGGTCGATGGCACGCTATGGCGCATGGGCGTGGATGCCAAGACCAAGCATAACGAGGTCGCTCCGTGCCAGCACGAAATCGCGCCCATCTTCTCGCGCGCGAACGTTGCCATCGACAATAACCTTCTGACGATGGAGGTCCTGCGCGAGGCGGCACCCCACCATGGTCTCGCCTGCCTGCTCAACGAGAAACCCTTCAAGGGCATCAACGGTTCGGGCAAGCATAACAACTGGTCCATCGCCGCACCCGGTCTCAATATGCTCAACCCGGGCGATGATCCTGCGCACAACTACATTTTCCTGCTTTCGTTGGCCGCCGTCATCCAGGCCGTCGATGATTATCAGGAGCTGCTGCGTGCCACGGTCGCGTCCGCAGGCAACGATCACCGCCTCGGCGCGAACGAGGCACCGCCCGCCATCGTGTCGATCTTCCTGGGTGACGAGCTCACGAGCATCGTCGACGCCATCGCGGCGGGCGAGGACGCCGTCTCGCACAAGATGGGGCGCATGGACCTGGGCAGCGAGGTGCTTCCCTCGCTCGAGCAGGACAACACCGACCGCAATCGCACGTCGCCGTTTGCCTTTACCGGCAACCGCTTCGAGTTCCGCATGCCGGGAAGCGAGCTCAACCTGTCGTCTCCCAACACGGTGCTCAACGCCGCCGTGGCCAAGAGCTTCAAGGAATATGCCGATCGTCTCGAGGCCGCCACGGATGTCGAGGCCGAGGCGCTCGCCATTTGCCGCGAGGTCTTCAACGACCACAAGCGCATCATCTTCAACGGCAACGGGTATTCGGAAGAGTGGCCCATCGAGGCCGAACGTCGCGGCCTTGCCAACAACCGCACGACGCCCGATGCTCTGCAGGCCTACATCAAGCCCGAGAGCATCGAGCTCATGGACAGCTTCGGCATCCTCGACGAGGCCGAGATGCGCGCCCGCTACGGCGTCGACATGGAGCATTACGCCAAGGTGAAGAACATCGAGGCGATGTGCATGCTCGATATCGCGAACCGCATCATCACGCCGGCCGTCATCAAGTACAGCAAGGTCGTCGCTGACGAGATCATCGCGAAGAAGGCCGTCAACCCCGACCTTTCGGCCGAGACTGAGGAGAAGCTGCTCGAGCGCCTGTCGGATTGCCTGCATGAGATGGGCCTTAAGACGCATGCGCTGCACATGTTGCACGAGGAGGCCTACGACAAGGAAACGTGGCCCGAGCGCGCGGCCGCCTACGTCGAGCTCGTCGTGCCCGCCATGGATAACCTGCGCGCCGTCGCCGACCGTCTCGAAGAGCTCACCGACCGCGCATATTGGCCGCTGCCCACGTACAACGACATGCTGTTCTACGTCTAGACGCCCTGCCCGTCCGTTTGCGATACAATTTCCGGATGTGTGTTTTCGGAATTTGTATCGCGGGAGCGGGAGGCGGCATGGCTCGACTGTTTGGCACGGATGGCGTTCGCGGCGTCGCGGGTGAGGAGCTTGACCGCGACCTGGCGGTTGCTTTGGGACGCGCGGCGGTCCGCAAGATCGGCAAGCGCATCTTCATCGGCAGGGATAGCCGCGAGTCGGGCCCCATGCTCGAGCAGGCGCTCATCGATGGCATATGCGCCGAAGGCGGTCAGCCCGCCGTCGTGGGCATCGTGCCGACGCCTGCCATCGCCCTCATCACGCGTGAGATGGGAGCCAATTGCGGCATCGTCATCTCGGCGAGCCACAATCCGCCCGAATATAACGGCATCAAGTTCTTCGACGGTGAGGGCTACAAGCTCCCCGATGCAGTCGAGGACGAGATGCAGACGATTGTCGAGGAGATTCGCGGCGAACAGGTCGAGACCGGCCAGGCCCGCCCCGTACCCAACGCCGCCCTCTACTACGCCAATCATGCGGCCGCGGTGCTGCAGGAGCGCGGCGTCGATTTGTCCGGCATGAAGATCGCCGTCGATTGTGCCCACGGCGCATCGTGCGAGACGACGCCGGCCACCTTGCGCGCACTAGGCGCCGAGGTCTTCGTCATCAACGGCGATCCGGATGGCAGCGAGATCAACGTGGGCTGCGGGTCGACGCATCTCGAGCCGGTGAAGTTCCTCATGGAAAGTCGCGGTGCCGATATCGCGATCGCCCATGACGGCGATGCCGACCGCATGCTCGCGCTCGCGCCCGACGGTACGGTCATCGATGGCGATTTCCTGCTCGCCATCTGCGCCAAGGACCTCAAGGAACGCGGCCTGCTCGACAACAACCTCGTCGTGTCGACGGTCATGGCCAACCTGGGCTTCCAGCTCGCGATGAAGCGCGAGGGCATCGATGTCATTACCACCAAGGTGGGTGATCGCTACGTGCTCGAGGCCATGCGCGAGCATGGTGCCGTGCTCGGCGGCGAGCAGTCCGGCCACATCATCTTCGGCAAGCGCAACACGACGGGCGATGGTCTCGTGTCCGCGCTCGAACTGCTGGGCGTCATCGCCGCAAGTGGCAAGACGGCCACGGAACTCATGAGCGTCATGGAGAAGTTCCCGCAGGTGCTCGTGAACGTTCGCGTCACCGATCGCACGCTCTACGATGGCAACGAGGCGATTGCGGCAGTCGAGGCTGCCGCCGAGGCGGAGCTGGGCGACGAGGGACGCCTGCTCGTGCGCCCGTCGGGTACCGAACCGCTCATCCGCGTGATGGTCGAGGCGCATACGCAGCAGCAGGCTGACGAAATCGCCAACCGCGTGGCCGATGTCGTGATAGAGCAAATTGGCGCATAGCTCGAGGGGAGCTTTGCGTATAATCGCATGTGTTTATCTGAATGGATGTTTGGGGAATTGAGCAATGACACAGGAAGTCAAGGAGAGCACGACTCGTGCGACATGGTCCGGTAAGTGGGCGTTCATTCTGGCCGCGGCGGCATCGGCCGTCGGTCTCGGAAACCTCTGGCGTTTTCCGTATCTTGCGGCGAAGTACGGTGGCGGCATGTTCCTGCTCACCTATCTGGTGCTCGTCCTGACCTTCGGCGTCTCGCTGCTGCTGCTCGAGACCGCGCTGGGACGCAAGACGCGCCTCTCGGTCATCGGCGCCTTCAGGCACTTCGGTGCCAAGTTCACCTTCATCGGCGTGCTCGCGGCGGCCGTGCCGTTCATCATCACGCCGTACTACTGCATCATCGGCGGCTGGGTGACGAAGTATGCGGCGGCCTATCTCATCAGCGGGCCTGCAGCGCTTGCCGACGGCGGCACGTTCTTTTCGTCGTTCATCACAAGCGATGTGGAAAGCTTCTTCTGGATGCTGCTGTTCATGGCCATCACGTTCATCGTCGTCGCGCTGGGCGTGAAGGGTGGCATCGAAAAGGCGAACCTCGTCATGATGCCCGCGCTTATCATCATGGCTATAGGCATCGCTGTCTACACGCTTTCCATGCCGGGCGCTTTGGAGGGCGCTGCCTATTATCTCGTTCCCGACTTCGGCAAGTTCTCGCCCGAGCTGGTCATCGGCGCTTTGGGTCAGATGTTTTACAGCCTGTCTTTGGCCATGGGCATCCTGATCACCTACGGCAGCTATCTTGCCAAGAAGGAATGCCTTACCTCTTCGGTCACCCGTATTGCGGGCTTTGACCTAGGCGTCTCCCTTATCGCGGGCCTTATGATCGTGCCGGCCGCGTTCGTCGCCATGGGCTCCGGCGATGCCGTTGCTGCGAAAGCAGGCCCGTCCCTCATGTTCATCACGCTGCCGAGCGTGTTCGCCGATATGGGTGGAGCCGCCACCATCATAGGCTTTTTGTTCTTCCTC